>Ga0209963_1000068_pt1 | contig 461689 bp, 405 predicted proteins | sample ThiBio_1000_biof_2_FD_183957 | JGI IMG/M metagenome (GOLD analysis project Ga0209963, IMG submission 183957) | Wastewater bioreactor microbial communities from Cape Town, South Africa - Thiocy_cont_1000_biof (SPAdes) | ecosystem: Engineered > Bioreactor > Thiocyanate-remediating >...
GCCTCGCCTCGCGCGAGGCGCCGCGGCTTCTCTCCACGGGATTATGCGGAGCGACACAGCCGCAAAAGCCCTTGAAAACCGCGGCTACCAGCAAACGACTCCGCATAATCCCGCGCTACGCATAATCCGCGCGGCCGACCAGAACCCGGTGGCTGGGGGCGTTCTCGCCGGTGGCGCGGGTGTCGGGGACGATGCGCACGCCCTTGGCTTGGACGCTGAGGGTTACGATTTCGCCGGTGAACTCGTTCGAGCCGGTCTTCTTGAAGGTGCCGATGGTCGCCATTGTAAGTCTCCGTTTCGTTTTCGGAACCGCTCCATTGCGGCCTCGATGGCGATCGACAGGCCGGAGGCGACCGACGCCGCATCGCTTGCGACCGGAGCAACGCGGAGGATGGCAGGAACGACTTTGTTGTTTCGCGAGGAATGACGGCCTTGGCCGGCAGGGGAAGAAAGTCGGGACGCGCCGTTGCGGCATAGGCGGTCGAGGCGCAGCCGTCCTTCGGTCAGATCAGGCCATTGGAGAGGCCGTTCGGAGCGGTCTGGAGACAATCAGGAACGGAAGATCATGGCGACCCGGTCGCAACCAGCAGACGGCGCAAGCTGAAGATCATCTGCGACCCGTCCTCCCCTTGTACAGGCGAGGGTCGAGCTTTCGTTTCGAAGTCGGCCAGTGGAGATGACGCCCTCGACTTCGTGTTGCACCGTTCCCGCGCACAGAGGCGCCGAGCAGAAATCCGGGCGCTGTTGAGGCGGCCGCACGATGGGCTTCAGTCAGGTTCCGGTGACGCGGCTCCCTCTCCAACTGCACAACGCTGAGGGCTGAAACCCCCGACTGGTCGTCCCGGCGACGGTTCCGTCGTGGTGTCAGGCTGGTGCAATGCCCTGGCTGGACGGGCCGGTGCTTGCCATCCCAGCGACGCGCGCGAACGCGGTGACGCCGACCGCGACCGCACCGATGACGGAGAACACGAGCTGCCAGGTCTCCGACGGCATGGTGTGTTTCACGATGCCATGCGTGGCGTGGAAGCCGGCGATCGCCGCGGGTGCGACAAATGCCAGCGCGATCAGCAGGCGTGCCCAGAGCGGGCGGACAATTCCAAGCAAGAGCTGCCCCACGCCCAACGTCAGGCCGGCGCCGAGCATGCCGATAAGGATGGCGCCGAGCCAGCCCGCGCCAGTGTCATAGGCCCAGGTGCCGGCGGTCACGCCCGCGAAGAATGGCAGTGCGAACACCGCGAGCGTGAACAGCAACCAGCACAAGATGCCGATGGCTGCGAAGGATAGGACAATGCCGAGGATAATCATGGTGGTGTCTCCGAAAGAGCAAATTCTGACGGTCGCGCCTTCCACCACCACCACGGCGCATAGCAAAAGCTGTGCTCCGTCGGGAGCGGAAACCGCAGGGGTCTCCGCGTCGCCTGGAAGGGTGGCGCGCCGTCATGGCGCGAAGGGATCGACCTCGTGGACGATCTCCGAGACGTCGCCGTCGTATTCGTTTGCGGGTGTCACCGAGAGAGTGCCGTCGCCCGCGCGGAAGATGACGATGACGGCCATCAGCGTGGTGGCGAGGCTGAAGGCGAAGGCGTGTGCGTCGGGGAAGGACATCGATCCGGCTCCTGTTTCGAGCGGAGGACCATCCCCCCGCTGACAGGCGCCCGATGTGTTCGGCCGATGGCCGCAATCACCGCGCAGGCAACGCCGGCGCGGCGGCACGCTATGCGTAGTCCGACCCTTTACGGGTTGATGGCGTCAGGCCATCGGCTGGACCAAGGACCAGCGCCATTCAGCGGGGAGTGGTCTTCTCCGGGCTGGGAGCCGAGTCGATGTGGCCGTGACGTTGGTGAAGCCGTACTGTCTGCGCGAGCTGCCGTGCGACCTCACCTGCGTCATCCGCAAAGCCTGGTGGCCATTTCCTCGACGGCTCGCGCTGAAACCCGCCACGCTGAAAATGCGGATGGAGGTGGCTGATAATCCACTCGATGCGTGAAGGAGGCACCAAGCCGGCTTGAGCCGAATAATGGAGTGCCTTGGCGAGATCGTGCCCGATGTTCGCGCGGTTCCAAACATCATCGGTCGCGACGTTAAGCAGATAGGATTTGAGGAGGAGTTCGATGGCAATTGCAATCGCATGAAGGGCTTGATTGTCGAATCCTTGATCCGCCGCCCATTCGGCGGCTGCAGCCTTCACGGTGGCATTCTCCAGGAAAACCGCAGCGAGAACGGCGTCCGAACGTGCCGGTTTCGGGAGTGGCTTCAGTCGCTGCATTCGTTGCGTTATGCCATAGGCTTGGCCGTTTAGCAGGTGCCCGATGCGGCGGCGCTTACGCGCCGCCGAATTTCCACACCGGGATGCCGAGCTTCTTGGCTTTGTCGGCGAGGTTGTCATTGATGCCGGTGCCGGGGAAGTGCAGCACGCCCTTCGGCAGGATTTGCAGCATCTCGTCATTGCGTTTGAAGGGTGCTGCCCGGCCGTGCTTCGTCCAGTCGGGTGCAAAGCCGATCTGTGGGACATTGCGATTCCTGGCCCAGAGAGAAGCGATCTTCTCGGCACCCTTCGGCGACTTGCCGTGGATCAGCACCATGTCGGGGTGCTTTTCGTGGACCTGGTCGAGCTTGGCCCAGATCAGACGATGATTGTCGAAATCGAGCCCGCCGGTGACGGCGATCTTGGGGCCAGGCGGCAGGAGCACTTCCTGCTCGGCACGCTTCTTCGCCATGATGAAGTCGCGGCTGTCGATCATCGCCGAGGTGAGGTTGCGATGATTGACCTTCGATCCGGACCGCGGGAGCCATGCTTTGCCGACCTGGCGTTCGTAGTGCTCGGCGGCCTGGTCGCGCATCAGTTCGAAGGCGGTCTGACGTTCGACCAGCGTCTTGCCCTCGGCGATCAGGCGCTCGAGGTCGACTGACTTCACTTCGCTGCCGTCCTGTTCGCGCTGGGAGCGCTTTTGGGCCTGCTCGTTGTCGTCGAGCTCGCGGTTGATCCGTTCGGTGGCGCGATGAAAGACGTTCACGGTCGACCAGAGGAGATCGTCGAGGTCGGGTTCGAGGCGCGTATCCTCCAGGGTCACGATCAGGGCGTCGAAGATGTCGGCGATCGCGCCCGCGACCTCGTTGCCGTCCGGCAGAAGCCGCTGATCGGGTTCGTCGGCGAAAGGCCGGTAGCCGTGGAGCTGCAATTCGTTGAGGACGTGGTCGGTCGGTGAGGATTCGTGGTGCGGTTCGTAGTCGTCGTGATCGCGCATCGGATGCTCCGTCGGTTGGACCGCGACCGTCGCGGCCTTCATGGCGACGAAGCCCACCGGCGGGACGGCGCTGCACCCGGAGCGCAAGCGAGGGGCCGGAGCGTCAGCGGAGGATGGTGGAGGCCGGCTATTTTGCCTCGCGATGGAAAGCGGCCCCTTGGGGCCGCGCCGGAAAATAGTCGGCCGCAGCCATTGCCGCGCCGGCCAGCCTGTGGGCCGATCGCCCTCTCGAAGGCCGAGGCGCGGTCCTCTCCGATCCCCTGCATCTGAGCGAGTACGGCGGCGGGGCCGTTGCCGCTTCCTTACCGACTATGCCGCCAGCGCCATGAAGCGCGCGACGTCCTGCGGCCCGAGCTGCACCCGTATCTGGCCGCGGAGGGTCGCGAATCCGAGGGTGCGCAGATCCTCGTTGAAGTCGCCGAGTTGCGGCGAGATGACGATCGCCTCGATCCCGACCGCGTTCGCCCGTTCGATCAGGCTATCACGCGCACTATCGCCCGCCGGATCATCATCGCGCAGGATGTAGAGCCGCCGCAGCGTGTCAGGGAACAGGATGGCGGCGAGATGTGCTGCGGAGAGCGCCGCCAGCATCGGCATGTTGGGCACGACCTGTCGGACCGAAAGGACCGTCTCGATGCCTTCGCCGGCCGCCATGACCTCGCCACCGACGCCAAAGCGGACCGCGTTGCCGAGGAGATCGCCCATCGCCCGACGCGGGGTGTCGAGCGGCGCTTTGTCCAAGCGCTGGGGGTCGAGCCAGGTGCGATGCGCCCCGGTGATCCTGCCGGCAAGGTCGGTGACCGCCGCGATCATGGCGGGCCATGTCTTGGTCGGCGCGTGCTCGTCAGGACGATAATAGCAGCGCGGGTGGAAATACAGATTTCCGGTTCTCCGGAGATCCGTAATGCCGCGTTGCCGCAGATACGCCGCTACGATCGTGCCTGGAATCGGCTGCGACATGCGGATGAGACGCCGAGCGGCTTCGGGCGATCCATGCGGTGCAGGCGCCAGGGGCTGGAACGCGGACTGCTCCGGTTCCGGCGGCGGCATGCTGAGGAAGACCCGGGCCTCGTCAGCGACATCCTTGAAGTCGATGAGGCCGCAGCTCTCGCGAATCACGTCGAGGAGGTCTCCATGCTCGCCGGTAGCGGCGTCAGTCCATTTCCCGGCGGGGCCTTTGGGCGAGTCCTTGAGCCGGACGTACATCGAGCGGCCCTTGGTGTTGCGGGCGTCGCCCACCTGCCAGTAGTTGCCCTGACGGTGGCCATTGCTGAGATAGCGGCGGCACACCGCCTCGGCCTGTCGGCCGAGACGTTGTGCGAGATCGGATGCGTCGAGACGGGCCATCACGCTGCCTCCCGCTCGCCGACGCGCTGGATCGGGTAGGTGTCGATCAGCTTGCCGATGATGGTCGCGCCGTCCGCGCCGACGGGCACGAAGAAGCGGAGCTTCCACGAGATGATCTCGCTGAAGAGGCCAAAGGCGCGCAGGCGCTCGCGCATCGCGTCGGTGAAGCCGGAGAGTTCGATGCGATCGGCGCCCATGACGCGCACGCGGCGGAGTTGGAGGCATTCGGCGAGATCGAGGATTGTCTTGCCCTCGATGAGCGCGGCATAGGCATGGTCGGCGGACAGGTTCGTCGTTCCGACTGTCGTGGCGTTGGCGACCCATGCGGGCGACACGCGGCGGCCGATGATCCGTTCCCCGTCATCGGTCTGGAGCCGATAGACACGGCTCGACTCGTTGGGCAGCCGCTTCCAGATCGGCAGCAGCAGGCCAGCGACGATGTGGATCGTGGAATCGGAATAGGCTGGCACCTCCGCGATCTCGGCGTTCCAGGCGGCGGTGAACTCGGCGCGACTGGCGGCGATCCAATGGCTTTCGTCCATCATGCGGATGGAGGCGTGATGCTGCTCCATCGGCCGGATCAGCCGCACGCGGCGTTCGATCTCCCCGTCGTCGAGCATCAGCGAAGGCGCTGGAAGCTGAACGGCGGCGCGGTGGGAGCGCTCGTTGACCAGCAACTTGGCGGCCGGATCGTCGAGCCAAGCCATCGCCTCCTCGGCGGTCATCGGCCGGTTGCGCTCGCGCTGTTGGATGGTCAGCAGGCTGGTTTCCGCGCCGGTGCCGGGATGGGTGTAGATGGTCTGGCGATCGGTGACGACGAAGCTCTCCGCGCGCAGCGTCTCCAGTCCGATGTCGTAGATGCCGGCGGCGATCGCGCCCTCGACCTTGGCGGTCAGGAGCTGTTCGAAGGCGGCGAACAGGACGTCCTGCAGGTCGATGGTGAGCGCCAGGAGGCGATTAAGAAAGGTCGTGATCGGCGGCAGCTCGTCCTTGATGCCGTTGTCGTCCATCAGCTTCAGGCCGGTCGTGTCCTCAAACCGCTGGAGTGAGCATCCCTCCACCTTGCCGCGCACGATCAGGATATAGAGCTGGCGCAAGGCATCGCGCGCATAGTGGCTCTCGAGATTGTCCTCGGGCCGGAACAGGCCCTGGCCGCCGGTCTGGCGCTGGCCGCGCGTGATCGCGCCGAGCGTGTCGAGCCGGCGCGCGATGGTCGATAGGAAGCGCTTCTCCGCCTTCACATTGGTCGCGATCGGACGGAAGAGCGGCGGCTGCGCCTGGTTGGTGCGGTGGGTGCGGCCGAGGCCCTGGATCGCGGCGTCGGCTTTCCAGCCCGGCTCAAGCAGATAGTGGACGCGAAGCCGCGTGTTCCGCGCCGACAGCTCCGCATGGTAGCTGCGGCCCGTACCGCCGGCATCGCTGAACACGAGCACGCGCTTCATGTCGTCCATGAAGGCCTGGGTCTCGGCGAGATTGGCGGACGCCGCGCGGGTCTCGACCACAAGGCGCTGTCCCTTGCGCACGATACGACGCGAGCGGCCGGTGACCTCGGCCACCATGTCCGCGCCGAAGTGCTGGACGATCTGGTCGAGCGCGCCAGGGACCGGCGGAAGGCTCGCCAGCTTCTCGATCAGCTCTGTGCGGCGGGCGACCGCCTCGCGGCTCTCGACCGGCTGGCCGTCGCGAAAGACCGGACGCGAGGACATATTGCCCTCGCCGTCGGTGAAGAGCTCGTAGAGCTGCACCGGGAAGGAATGGGCGAGATAATCGAGGACATATTCGCGGGGCGTGATGTCGACGCGAATGTCATTCCACTCCTCGGTCGGAATTTCGGCCAAGCGCCGTTCCATCAGTGCCTCGCCGGTCGAGACGATCTGGATGACCGCGGAATGCCCAGCCTCCAGGTCCGCCGCGATCGAGCGGATCAACGTCGGCGTCTTCATCGAGGTCAGCAGATGACCGAAGAAACGCTGCTTGGCGCTTTCGAAGGCGGAGCGCGCGGCGGATTTGGCCTGGCGGTTCAATGTCCCGGTCGAGCCGGTGATGTTGGCCGCCTCCATGGCCGCATCGAGATGGTTGTGGATGATGGCGAAGGCGCCGGCATAAGCATCGTAGATGCGCCGCTGCTCGGCGGTCAGCTCGTGCTCGACCAGCTCATATTCGACGCCGTCGAACGACAGCGATCGGGCGGTGTAGAGGCCGAGCGCGCGAAGGTCGCGGGCAAGCACCTCCATCGCCGCGACGCCGCCGGCCTCGATCGCCTCGACAAACTCGGCGCGGGTCGAGAAGGGAAAATCGTCGCCACCCCACAGGCCCAGGCGCTGCGCGTAGGCAAGGTTCTGGACCGTGGTGGCGCCGGTCGCCGAGACATAGACGACGCGAGCATCGGGCAAGGCGTGTTGCAGGCGAAGCCCTGCGCGCCCTTGCTGCGAGGGCGTGACATCGCCGCGTTCTCCCTTGCCGCCGCCAGCGTTCTGCATCGCGTGCGCCTCGTCGAAAATGATCACTCCGTCGAAATCGGAGCCCAACCATTCGACGATCTGCTTGACCCGCGAAACCTTCTCGCCGCGGTCGTCGGAGCGCAGCGTGGCATAGGTTGTAAATAGGACGCCCTCCGGCAGCGTGATCGGCTTGCCCTGCGGGAAGCGCGAGAGCGGCGTGACCAGCAGGCGCTCCATGCCGAGTGCGGACCAGTCGCGCTGCGCATCCTCAATCAGCTTGTCGGATTTGGAGATCCAGACCGCCTTGCGCCGGCCCTGCATCCAGTTGTCGAGCACGATGCTGGCCGACTCGCGCCCCTTTCCGACGCCGGTGCCGTCGCCGATGAAGAAGCCGCGGCGGAAGCGGACGACGCCGTTTGCATCATCGGCGGCGGCCGCCACGACATCGAAAGTGTCGTCGATGGTCCAGGAACCTGCGAGAAAATCGGAATGGGCTTCGCCCGCGAAGATCAGGGTTTCGAGCTGGGAGTCTGAGAGCGAGTCCATGATGGTCGCTGGCAGCGTCGGCCGATAGCTCGGCTTGGGCGGGGCGACCGAGGCCATGGCGGCGGATTGCACGAGCTTGGTGGGATGGGCCTGAGAGCCGGGAATACGGATCGTCTGCAATCCGTATTGCTCGTAGATCGCGTCGCTGAGGCGGGCGCCCTCGGCCGGGGTCCAGTCGACGGTCTCATAGGCGAGCGGCACGCCCTCGGGATCGGCGAGGCCCACGCGGGTCGCCGATGTCGCCGCGGTGCGCGCGAGATAGCCGCGAACGGTGCGCGGCGTGGCGCCGGTCGGCATGACCTGAACAGCAGGCGCGACAGCCAGGCGCGGCGGCACATGCTCGGCGATCCACGTCATCAGCGTGGCGATGTCGGGAGCGGTGCCGGGGGACGCCGGAAATGCGGATGGCTCGTCGGCCGGGATCTTGTCGATCACGGTCAGCCGGGTTTCGACGGTCGTGCCGTGCTTGGCATAGACTGAGCCATGGACGGCGGCGGTGAACACGACGCGGCCCCTCTCCTGCAGGCGGACGAAGGCGTCGCGCCAGGCCGGTATGTCGGGGCCGAAATTCGCGCCGGTGATCGCGACCAGGCGCCCGCCATCGGCGAGCCGCGCGAGCGCGGATGCGAGATGGCGATAGGCTGCGTCGGCGACACGCCCCTCGACATTGGCGAGGACCGAGAATGGCGGGTTCATCACCACGATTGTTGGGACGGTCGCCGGGTCGAGATGATCGTCGATCTGGGCTGCGTCGAAGCGGGTCACGGGAATGGCCGGAAAGAGGGAGGAGATGAGTGCGGCCCGGGTTTCGGCGAGTTCGTTGAGGACAAGCGTGCCGCCGGCGATCTCGGCGAGGATGGCGAGCAGGCCGGTGCCGGCCGATGGTTCGAGCACGCGATCGGCGGGTGTGATGGCGGCCGCAGTGATCGCGGCCAGGCCGAGCGGGATCGGCGTCGAGAATTGCTGGAAGGCCTGCGCCTCCTCGGAGCGGCGCGTGTGGGTGGGCAGAAGTCCCGCGATCTTGCCGAACAGAGGAACCGCCGCAGCCGGAGACCCGGCTTTGCGCAAAAGCGCCTTTCCGTATTTGCGGAGCATGAGGACGGTTGCGGCTTCGCAGGCGTCATAGGCGTCCTTCCAGTCCCAGGCGCCGGCAGTATCGGACGCGCCGAAGGCGGTCTCCATGGCGGTGCGCAAGACCGCGGCGTCGATGCGCTCGCCGCGCTCGATGTGAGGAAGGAGGAGAAGTGCCGCGGCATGGATGGCGGCAGCGTCGGTCGGCTGATCGGCGGCGGTCGGCAGCGCCGCCGCAAGGGTGTGAGCATTCATGGGAGACGTCCTCGGGAGAGCGGAGCGGGAAAGCCCGCCGGCGCTCTCTCTCGGACCGGACGGGCTCAAACCCGTCCCGGCCTTCCTCTCGCTCTCAAGGGGCGCGGCCCGGCCGCGCCATCAAGCGACAGACAATGGTCTCGATGATGTCAGGCACCATCGCCGCCATCGATCACCTCGGCGAGCCAACCGTTGGTATAGATCCACGCCACAGTTTCGCCGGTCGCGAGATCGAGGACATGCGCGCCGCCACCGAAGCCATCGAGACGCGGCCGGGAGCAGGTGTTGGCGTACTGAAAGCCCCATCGGCCGGTGAGGTGGAATTCGGCGGCGCAGCGTATGACGAACTGGATCAGCCGTTCGGGATCGCCGGTGACATCGTCGCGCATCCAGAGTTTGGAGCCGCCATGCTCGGGCTGGATGGACAGGAGGAAGCCATCGGACGGCGGTTCCTCGGATGCTCCGTCCTCGGACAGTTGGTTGTAGAGATCGAGCGCGCGGGCAGCGGTCTCGGGCGTGCCGACATCGAGCAGGCATGAGAAATGGGTGAAATAGTCGGCCATGAGGCCACTCCCGGAGAGCAGGGAACGGGAGAGCCGGCAGGCGCTCTCTCCTCCATGTCCGGCTCGCCACGTCCGGGCCAAACTCTCCCTCTCGATCGGCGCGCATGAAAAAAGCCCGACGCCCCCGAAGGGACGCCGGGCCCGTCAAGTCAGATGAGGACCGCCGTCACTCCGCGGCGGCGAGGTGCCGTTCCTCCTCATCATCGGTGTTGGTCTCCTCGTCATCGCCGTCGAGGAAGTCCGGCAACGCCTCGTCGCCCTCGCCAGAGTCCGCCTCGGTGCTTTCGGCATCGGCGCCGGAATTGCGCAGCGGTTCGGGCAGCCAGCCCGTCTCGGCGAGGAGACGTTCGGCTTCGGTCGCCATGTCGCCCTTCTTCAGATGTGCGATGAGTTGGGCGGCGCGCTCGCCGGCGCCTTCACGCACCGCTTCGAGGATGCGGGGCTTGGTGACGCGGCCGAGATAGTTGGCGACGGTCGGCCGCCACCCGGCTTCGGCCATGTCGAGCCCGACCGCCAGCGACAGGCGATCGGCTTCGGCGATGCGCTGTTCGACACTATGCGCCGAGACACGGCCACCGTAGCGATCGGCCCGCTCATAAAGCGCATTGACGCCGAACGAAGCGCAATGGGCGAAGAGTTCGGCCTGTTCGGGGCCAGTCAGTGCGGCCAGCCCATCCCAGAGATCAGCGACTTTGGCCGGGAGCCGTTTGCGCCAGCTATCGTGCCGGGCCTCGATCGCCTTGGCATAGACGCTGTCACGAAGCCCTTCGGGCTGCGAATGGAAGGTCGTGCCCCGCACGCTGACCTCCATCGCGAAGCCGTACTGGCTGCCGCCGTAGAACACGTCCTGGCAGAACTTGTGCAGGACGGCGACGAAGGCGACCGAGGGATCGGTGGCGAGCTTGTCGCGGAGCGCGAGGGTGCGATCGGCGGTCAGCTCCGTGATCAGTCGATCGGGGAGCGGCTTGATCGTGTCGTCCTCGTCCTCCTCCTCGGGCTCGGCAGGTTTGCCGCAGATGGTGATGACCGCGCGCTGGACCGAAGGCGACGCCGGATAGTCAGCGTCATCGTCGCCGCCATCCTGCTCTTCACCCTCGCCATCGCCCGCCTGGTTGGCGATCTCGTCCTCGGGTCGGACATAGCCGCGGTCGATCGACAGCGTGCCGTCGGCGTCCAGGCTGACGAAGACCCCGGCGATCGCGATGTCGGCGGGTTCGTAGTGGACCGGCCGCTCGTCGAAGCTGGCGAGCGCGGTTTCGATTTCGCCAAGGCGCTGATCGATCTCGTCCGGCAACTCGTCGGCGTTCTCATATTCGGCCTCCAGCTTGGCGCACTCGGCGTTGAGCGCCTCGATGGTCGCCTGTTCGTCAGCCGTCAGGTCGAGCGGCGTGCCCACGATCTCGCGCAGGCCGTGGGTGGCGCCATAGGGGAAGCTCATCGCCACCTCGATCCATTTCCAGCCTTCGCCGGCGATCGCTTCGGCGGAGGCTTTCAGCTTGTCGGCGACCAGGCGATCGAGCAGCGCAGGATCCTGCAGCCAGCCGCCGTCGTCATCCTGGAAGAGATCGCGCAGCACGCAGCCGCCGTTGGTTTCATAGGCATCGATGCCGACGAATACGGCCCGCTTGTCGGATGCGCGGACGGCGGTCTCGGTCAGCATGCGCCGGATCTGGTAGGGTTCCCTCTGCCAGCTATTGCGAACCGACTCCCAGACCTGCTCCTGACGCGCATGATCGTTGGTGACGGTGAAGGCCATGAGCTGTTCGAGCGTGATGCCGTCCTCGGCATAGATATCGAGCAATGACGGCGAGACGGCCGCGAGGCGAAGCCGCTGCTTCACGACCTGGACGGACGCGAAGAATGCAGCCGCAATCGCCTCCTCGGTCATGCCCTTCTCGCGCATCGCCTGGAACGCGCGGAACTGGTCGAGAGGATGCAGCGGGGCGCGTTCGATATTCTCGGCCAGCGACACCTCGTCGACGAGGATGTCGGCATTGGCGTCCGACACCACGCACGGCACCTTGGAGGTCTTGGTGAGGCGCTTCTGCTTGACGAGGAGCTGCAGCGCGCGGAAGCGACGCCCGCCCGCCGGCACTTCGTACATGCCGGTTTCCTGGCCGTCGGCATCGAGCACCGGCCGGACGTGGAGGGACTGGATGAGACCGCGCCGGGTGATCGACTCGGCCAGCTCGTCGATCGAGACGCCAGCCTTGACGCGGCGGACGTTCGACTGGCTCAGCACCAGCTTGTTGAAGGGGATGTCCTGCGCCGACGACAGGGTGATCTTCTGAATGGCAGTTGCCATGAGACTTACTCCGCGACGGGCGCCGAAAGCCTCTCTCTCGACCCTAAACCCGTCACGAAGCGAAGCACCGCCCTCTCACTCTAGGAGGGCAGCGACACCATCAAACGCCATCGGTAAGGTCACTGCCAGAACCGGCGATGATCCCGCGCCAGTCCTTCGTATTCGCCCATGACGGCTTGATGCCGCCCTAGAAATTCGAGCGCGGTTCGATGCCGAGGAAGCGGATCATGTTGTCGGGCGCGACGAAGTTGACACCCGAACCCAAGCTGCGGTCGCCTGTTGCGACGAGGCGGCGGAAAATCGCTACCTTGTCAGGATGCATGGGGGCGCCGCCCCACACAGCGTCCTGTACATATCGCGCGATGAAACCGGCGAGGACGTCGGCGACCTGAATGCCGATAGAATCGTGCGATCGCTGGAATTGCAGGTCGGCCGCCTGCGAGAATTCGAAGTCGGCCGTCTGCAGGGGCAATTTCACGCCAAGCTGCGCCAGGTCCTCTGCGAGCTTCTTGTTGTGCAGAAGAATGTCTCCGAACTGCAATTGCTCGTCGTGGAACAGCGTCACGCCGGAAACCTGCTTTCGCGCGAAGCGATTGATCCGGGCGTAGATGTTGGTGAACGATGTCAGGTTCGGCAGAACCCAGAGCAGCTTCCCGGCGGGATTCTTGTCGGGAATCGGTAATGCCCGCTCGACGGCCTTGGCTTTCGGCAGCTTGCGGAAGTCCTTCAAGCTGTCGCGCGCAAAACGGATGATCCCCGCCGCCACGTCAGTAGGCGGAACTCCGCTTCCCTGCGCCCACCGAATTATTTGCTTGTAAAGTTCGCGTATTTCCGCGTGGTCTCTGCTTTGGCAACATGCGGCAAAGGCGTGAGCCAGCTCGGGAGGTGCATATAGCGCCATGTAGTTCGCCATAACGCCCTTCATCCAAAGGGCGCCAGGTTGAGTGTCGCATTCCCCCACATAGGGCACCACCATTCGCTCGATGATGTTCACGACAACGAAGAAGTGCTTGTCGACAAGCTCGATAAAGATTGGGGCGCGGCGCGTCTCAAGGAGGTCCAGAAGATCAAAGATGAAGCGCGGCTTGTCATAAGCCTGTTTTGATTTGAGCTCCGACGACTGGATGCGGTGCGCCTTTTTTAGTGCGCCCAATTTATCGGTGAAGTCCTGGTCGAGCGTGCAGCCGAATGCAGCCAAGGCGAACATGCGCTGTTCGACGAAGTAGGAGTCGATTTTGACCGTGCTCAGGTCGCCGGTATTGCCGCTTTCATCGATGTAATATTCCGCAGGCGCCTGCTCTACCATTCTGTATCCAGTCGCTCGTTTGGCGATTGTGCTCCATGCCGCACCACTGAATAGGTGACCTGGATCTGGGCCACAAGACAGCCCGGAAACAGTATGGCTAGGGGACGCAAAGCCGGAGACACGGACAACCGCATCTCCGGCATTGCGGGGATCAGGCGGCGCGATCGAGCAGCTTCTTGGCCTTGCCTTCGAGCTCGAGCCGCGCGTCCTGGTGGGGCTTGTCGCGCGCGACGGCGGTGATGCCCTGGACGAAATCGAAGATGCTTTCCGGCGGGCGGCCTTCCTCGGCCAGCACCGCGTCGATGATTTTGCCCGTCTCGGCTTTCGAGAAGCCGCGGCGGCGCAGGAATTCGGTGCGCTCTTCGTCCTTGTGCGCGACGATGCGTTCGCGCGCCGCCTTGATGCCGGTGATGAACGGCTGCGGTGAGGAGTCCGCGAAGCTGAGCAAGGCCGGCGCCGCCTCATGGGCGAAGCGCGAAGCGGCGTATTTGGAATGGCGGATGGAGATCTCCTCGAAATCTTCGACGCCCCACAAATTGCGATTCTGGCACACGGCCCTGAGATAGAAGGACGCGATACCAAGGGTCTTGGCGCCCACTTCGCTGTTCCAGGCATAGAAGCCCCTGAAATAGAGATCGGGCGATCCATCCGCGAGCTTGCCGGCTTCGATCGGATTCAGATCGTCGACGAGGAAAAGGAAGACGTCGCGATCGGAAGCGTAGAGCGTCGTGGTGTCCTTGGTGATGTCGACGCGCGGATTATAGACGCCGGTCGACCAGTCGAGGACACCGGGCACTTTCCAACGGGTGTCGCCGGTGCCGTTGCCGGCGATGCGCTGCACGGCTTCGACCAGCTCGTGGTCGTAGATCCGGCCGTAGTCGGGGCCGGTCACGGCGCGCAGCTCGACGCGGCCGTCGTCGGTCTCGAGGGTCTTGATCTGCTCGGCGCGGTGGGCGGTCAGCCCATATTGCAGGTTGATGCCGGCGAGCGCGGCGGGGAGCTGCCGCAGATAGGCGGCCGGCGCGCCGACCTGGCTCGCGAGCTGACCGAAACTCCAGTGCGTCGGAGCGATGGGCTTGTCGGCGCCTGGTAGGATCAGGGCAAGCCGTTCGGGATCGGTGCGGCTGGCTTCGACATGGATAAGCGCGGATTCGACAACGCGCGTTCGGCTGCGCTCGGTGCGCTCGCGGACGGTCCGGCCGAGTTCGGCGAGCGAGAGATAGCGCTCGTCGTCGGGTCGCGAGAACCACTCCGAGGAAACCCGACCGATGCGCTCGCCGCGGTTGACGTCCACCTTCCAGCCGCCACTCACGTCGCGCCGGGCATCGAGAACCTGCATGTTCATGGGATCAAACTCCATGACGGGCGCCGGAAGACTCTCTCCCGACCCTCAACCCGTCACGGAAATCCGGTCCACACTCTCACTCTAATGGGGGCGTTGCGGGGTCTCCCCGCAGAAGCGGTCGGCCGAGACCCTGGGCTCGGCCGCAGGGGAAGGCTTTCCCCTCCAGGCCCCCTCTCAATCGCTGGCCCTTCCAGTCGGTTTGGGGGAGATTGAAAACTGTCAGAAAACCGCATATATTTCTGACAGGAAAAGTGCCGTGCAACGACTGACCGAACAGATTCTGGCGCACGCCGAGGGCTTGCCCGAGGGCGCTCCGATCGCGGCGAAGAGCCTGCTCCATCTCGGCAATCGCGCCGCGGTGGATCAAGCCTTGTCGCGACTGGCTGAACGTGGCCGGCTGATGCGTGCCGGGCGCGGCGTCTATCTGCGCCCGGTTTCGAGTCGGTTCGGCGTCCGCGCGCCCTCCGTCGAGAAGGCCGTCGAAGCCCTCGCGCTCCAGCGCGGCGAAACCATCGTGTCGAACGGTGCCGCGGCCGCTAACGCGCTCGGCCTCACGACACAGGTGCCGGTCCGGTCGGTCTATCTGACATCGGGCCGTAGCCGGACGATGAATCTGGGCCAGCAGGTCGTCGAGCTGCGGCATGCGCCGCGCTGGCAGTTGGCGCTGGCCGATCGGCCCGCCGGACAGGCGGTGCGAGCGCTCGCCTGGCTGGGGCCGGAAAAGGCAGAAGCCGCCTTGATGACGTTGAAGCGCAAGTTGCCGTCTTCCACGTTCGGCGAACTCGTCGCGGTCGCGCCCCAGCTACCGAGCTGGCTCGCCAGGACGGTCGGCAAAGTTGCATACGGCCGAAGGAGCCATTCTCAGGTGGGCGGCCTACCTATTTAGATTGTCCGAAATTTGTATATTTATTTCGGACAATCCACTTGGTTCGCGTCCGAAAAAGGACTACAATTTTCGGACATGAACACCGACTCGCCCGATCTGAAGAAAGCCATGCTCGAGCGCATCCGTGCGGATGCGCCACGCAAGGTCTGGACGCCCAGTGACTTCGTCGATCTCGCCTCGCGGGACGCGGTCGATAAGGCGTTGCAGCGGCTGACGAAGGTCGAAATCCTTAGGCGGATTGATCGTGGGCTCTACGATCAGCCTGGCTTCAACAAACTCACCCAGAAACCCAATCCGCCTGATCCGCGCTCAGTCATCGACGCCGTCGGGCGACGTGACCAAACCCGGATGCTTGTCGACGGCATGACCGCGGCGAACGATCTGGGCCTAACTGACGCCGTCCCCGCCAAAATCGTGGTGCACACCGACGCTCGGCGCCGCGCGATCAAGCTCGGCAACGTAACGATCACCTTCCGTCCAACCGCGGCCAGCAAGCTATTCTGGGCCGGACGACCAGCGATGCGCGTCGTCCAAGCGCTTCACTGGCTGCGCGATCTCATGGTTCGTGAAGGAGAAAGTGATCAGGTTAGGCGCAAGCTCGCCAATCTTTTCGAAGATCCCACGGTGGGACCGCCCCTCAAAGCGGATCTCACTGCCGGTATGACAGCTCTTCCGACATGGATGTGGGTGTTTCTCAAGCCGCTCGTTGAAAGCGACGCCGGCGTTCGTCGTCGGCACGTCGATGATGATCGTGATGATGCTGATCATGATCGTCATCAACAAAGAACGGCGGACGATGCCGATGATCAGCGTCATGCTGCCGTCGCCCGGCCCAAGCGAAAGCCGCTTTCCCCGCAGAAGGCACAAACTGCCAAGCGCGGTGCAGCCCGGGCGGTGAAGACATGAATCCGGCTTTCGACGAGGTTCTCGCGGCCGGGTCGGACGCGATGTTGAGCGCCTTCGATACGACGGCGCTACGCCTCGGCACGGCGTCTCAGAATATCGAGAAGGACTTCTGGGTCTGCTGGACGCTGGATGCCTTGTTCAATGGCTTGAAAGAGGGCGGACCCCGCCTCCTCTTCAAAGGTGGAACCTCCCTGTCCAAAGGGTTTGGTTTGATCAATCGCTTCTCCGAAGACATTGATGTCACGGTGTTTCGGGACGACATCGGCGAGCCGGCGACCATCGAGGAGCTCGAAGCGCTGAGTAGCAAAAAGCGCCGGGCGCGCCTCGATGCGATCAAGGACGCCTGCCAAGCCTACATCAACGGCCCGCTGCGGGCTGAGTTGACGCAGATCCTGCAGGACCGGCTTCAGGCTGCCGGCCTCGATGCCGGCGCGGCCCGAGTGGAAGCCGATGACGCTGATCCCGACGGGCAGACGCTTCTGATCTGGTATCCCGCGGCGACGCCGCGATCGGATTATGTGCGGGCAGCGATCAAGATCGAGTCGGGCGCGAAATCCGCGCTCGATCCGAACAGCGAAGTGCCGATCAAACCCTATGTCGATGATGATCTGCCGGCGCTCGACCTGACCGTGCCGGCCGTCCGCACGGTCGATCCGGAACGTACCTTCTGGGACAAGGTTGTCATCCTCCATGGGCTGCGGCGCTGGTTCGACAAGCGCGGCGAGCTGCGCGGGGGCGGCCAACGCGTTTCCCGTCACTATTATGACCTGCACCAGCTCGCCGCGGCCCGCGTCGGCGCCGCCGCCATCGCTGATCCGGCGCTCGGTGCGGATTGCGTCGCGCACGCCCGGATGTTCTTCAATCGACCGGACTTCGATCTCGCGAGCGCTGCGCCTGGCTCGTTTGCACTCGCCCCGCATGACGCGATGATCGAGCAACTGCGCGTCGACTACAGGGCCATGCAGGGCATGATCTTTGGCGATCCACCGGATTTCGAGGCGGTGCTCGACAGCATCGGCTCGCTCGAGACGCGTCTCAACAAGAAGGGCGATACGGGAGGCGGGGCCGCGCGATGAACCAGTTGGAGGGAGCTTTCGACACCGGGCAAAAGGCAGACGCGCGTGGCGCGGGCGAAGCGATCGTAACCCCGCTGCGCAAACGCCGCCTCAGCGGCGAACTCTACGAGCGCGACCCGAAGATAGAAGCCCTCATCGCCGAATTGGCAGTCCTGCCGCGTGATGGCTTGATCGCCAGGGCGGAAATCACCAAGCGCTCGGACCCGGGCTACGTCCCGAGCGAATGTCTCGTTTACTTCATTCGCGCGAGCCGTCGCGACAACAACGAGGTGTGGTTCGAGCGCCTCTATCGGATCTTGACCGAACGGGTGCTGCGCAGTTTGCCCAGGGCGGAAAGCTCCGATGGAAAGACGGAATCGCTGACGCGCAGGGTCGTGCGCGACAAGGTGTTCGGCCGGTTCGTCGAGCTCTTTTCGGCGGACCGCGCCGCCTACGACGAAAAGGTCGACTACTTCGAGGTGCGCTTCGATGGCGCGCTAGCGAGCCTGCGGCGCGATGCGCAGGAAAAGGCCTGGCGCGACGAAAACCGTTCCCAGCCCCTCGAATATGACGAGGAGAGCGGAGAACTGTCACCGGAGGTCGAGGCGGCCGCAGGGACCCACGATCCCTTCGCCGTGTCGGATTTCGACGACCCGTCTTACCGGTCGCGCCTGGATGCGGCGATTGAAGCTCTACCGACAGAACAAAGCAGGATCATTCACATGTTGAGACAGGGCTTCCCCATCGACTCCAAGGAGCCGGACGTCATGACCATCGCCAAGGCTTTGGGCCGCTCCGAAAAGACCGTCCGAACCTACCGCGACAAGGCCTTCGCCGCCCTGCGAGCTGCCATGGCCGACGGAGAAGAGCGGTGAGCCCCGGCGGCGGACGTCCATCCCGCGAGGCCGTGCTCGACGCGTTCGCGGTCGAGAGCGAGCCTGGCCGGTCGACCTTGGAACGCTATCTGCGGCTATACCCGGAATATGCCGGGGAGCTCATCGACCTCTCGCGCGAACTCAGCCGCGAGGCTTATGAAGATGCCGCACCCCTCTCTGCTACCGATCGGGCGCTGATCGACGCTGCCTGGTCGCAACACGCGAAGGTTATGCCGGCGGCAGCAGCCGACCCTTTCGCGGCGCTGACGGTCGATGACTGGCGCGCCGTCGCGCAGCGTCTGGACGTGCCCCGGCAGGTCGTGACCGCACTGCGCGAACGGCGGGTCTCTCTCGTCAGTATCCCGCGACGCTTCCTGGCGATATTGGCGGATGCGATGCGCAGCTCTGTCGCACAGTTGGAGTCGTCCTGGGGGCCAGCGCACCTGATTGTCGCGCGCAGCTATAAGGCCGACAGCAAACCGGTGGCCGGCGAGCAGGTCACCTTCGAGCAAGTGCTGATCGATGCCGGCGTCCCGGCCGAGAAGCGCGCCCGGCTGTTGGCGGAGGCGGACTGACATGGACAGTGTGGAGCTCGCCAGGCAAGTCGCCGCCGAGCTTCACGCTCGCCTCGTTGCATCCGGCGCCGATCCCTGGTCGCCCTATGACTTTGCTGTCGCCGAGGCCAAGCGGCGGGGGATTGATGTCGAACGGACTGCCGCCGGCGCAGCCGTCCTCAATGGCGGCCGCGCGACTTTCGTCGCCGCCGACGATCTGATTCTTCACGAGAATATGGGCTCTCCGTTCGAGCAAGCTTTCCTCGTGGCGCATGAGATCGGCCATGTCGAGCTGGGCGACGATCCTGGTGGCGAAGCGGCGCCGATGATTGATCCGGCACGCCCGGCCGAGCCCTCACCAGTCGGAATGGATCGGGTTGTCGATTATGGACGCCGGCAACGCCGCGAAGTCCAGATGGACCTGTTCGCGCGCGAACTGCTGCTTCCGCGCACCGTCGCGCGGGCGCTCCATGTCGACCAAGGGCTCGCCGCGTCCGCCATCGCCGCGAAGCTCGGCGCGCCGTTCGAGGTCGTCGCGCAGCAGTTGTTCGATGCTTTGCTGCTGCCGCCCGTGCCTCCCGCCGCGACTGCGGCGCATGTCGAACGGCCGCTCAATCCGCTGCAAGCGGCCGCTGCGGCGCATCGCGGCGAAGCCTATCTGCTTGAGGCGGGGCCTGGCACCGGCAAGACGCAGACGCTGATCGCGCGCGTCGAGGGCCTTCTAGGCGAGGGCGTCGATCCACGGCGCATACTGCTGTTGACCTTTTCGAACAAGGCAGCGGGCGAGATGGCCGAGCGGATCGCGCGCAAGCGGCCCGAGGCTGCGGCCGCGATGTGGATCGGCACGTTCCATGCCTTCGGCCTCGATATCATCCGTCGTTTCCATGCGGAGCTCGGCCTGCCGAAGGACCCGCGGATGATGGACCGGACCGAAGCGGTCGAACTCCTCGAGGGGGAGTTCCCGCGGCTTAGGCTCGCGTACTACCGCAATCTTTACGATCCGACCCAGATCATTGCCGACATGTTGGCCGCCGTATCGCGGGCGAAGGATGAGGTGGTCGACGCCGAAACCTACGCCGCGCTCGCCGACGCCATGCAGGCGAAAGCCCAGGACTCGGATGCGCGCGAGGCGGCGGAACGCGCCGGCGAGGTTGCCCGCGTCTACGCGGCCTACGAACAGCTCAAGCGCAACGCGCATTGCATCGACTTCGGCGATCTTGTCGCCTTGCCGGTGCAACTGCTCGAAAAGGAGGCGGCCATCTGCGCGGCGCTGCAGGCGCAATATGATCATGTCCTGGTGGATGAGTATCAGGACGTGAACCGCAGCAGCGTGCGGCTGCTGAGCGCACTGCGGCCCGACGGCCGCAATCTCTGGATGGTCGGCGACGCCAAGCAGTCGATCTACCGGTTTCGCGGTGCCTCATCCTTCAACATAACCCGGTTCGGCAAGGAGGACTTCGCCGGTGGCAATCGCGGTCGATTGAAGCGTAATTATCGTTCGGTGCCGGAGATTGTCGCCAGCTTCTCCAGTTTCGCGATCACGATGCGCGCCGGCGATGCGGATAGTGGCCTCGACGCGGACCGCGACGCCAATGGACATAGGCCCGAGTTGCGCACGGTCCAGCGCGCCGAGCAGCAGCAGGTCGCCCTGGCCGACGCTATCGAGGAGCTGCGGCGTGACGGCTACGCCTATCGTGACCAGGCGGTCCTGTGCACCGGCAACGAAAAGCTGTCGACGATCGGGCAGGACCTGGAACGGCTCGGCGTGCCGGTCCTCTTCCTGGGAAGTCTGTTCGAGCGGGGTGAGGTCAAGGATCTCCTGGCTCTCCTCTCGATCCTAGTCGATCGGCGCGCCATGGGCCTGGTGCGCATTGCCTGCTGGCGAGACTTCGCCACCTCCTTTGCCGATGTGGTCGCGGTCTTCGACCATCTGCGGGCGGCCGAGCACGCGCCGGCGGGCTGGCTGCGGCATGGCGAGGCGATCCCCGGTTTGAGCGACAGGGGGCGGCAGACCGTTGCCAAGCTCGCGACTGCGCTCGATGGTTTCGATCAGACGGCCTCGCCCTGGACCGTGCTCGCGACGCTGTTGCTCGATCGCACACGCATCGCCGCGCGCCTGGGCGCGTCGGAGGATCTCGCCGACCGCACACGGGGCATCGCGATCTGGCAATTCCTCAACTTTGTGCGGGTACAACCGGCCGGACGCGGGCTGCCCATCACGCGCCTGCTCGATCGTGTGCGCAGGCTCGTGCGGCTCGGCGACGACCGCGACCTGCGCCAATTGCCGGCGGCCGCCCAGCATCTCGACGCCGTGCGGCTGATGACCATCCATGGCGCCAAGGGCCTAGAGTTCGGTGGCGTCCATATTCCTGGGCTTAACAGCGACACGATCCCACGCACGCCGCCGGCGCCGCCCTGTCCGGCGCCCGACGGGATGATCGCGGGGGCGGAGGGCAGTGCGCTGGAGGCGTTCCGCGCAGGTCAGGCCGAGGAGCAGGAGTGCCTATTTTACGTGGCGCAGTCGCGCGCCCGCGATCGCCTGATCCTTTATGCGCCGACCGAGAAGAGTAACGGCCACAACCGACCGCTTTCGCCATTCCTCGACCGTCTCGGGGCGACCTTAACACGCCGTTCGCTCGTGCCGGCACGGCCGCTTCCCGTGGCCGCGGAAGCTCGGGATATCGATTTGGTGGTCGACGGACGGCTGCGGTTAGGCGCCCCGCAGATCGCTCTTTATGAATCCTGCCCGCGTCGCTTCTTCTACACGCATGTCCTGCAGGTCGGCGGCCGGCGAACCGCGACCGCCTTCATGCATCTGCATGAGGCGGTTCGCGTGGTGGTCGAGGCGGTGATCGCGTCGGATGGACCCGTGTCCGAGCAGGCGCTGCAAGATCGCATCGATGCGGCGCTCGCCGGCGAGGGGCTCGGCGAGCACGGCTATCGCGCGGAATTCCGCGATCTGGCGCTGGCAATGCTGCGCTTCTTCCTGGCGAACCGCGCCGAAGCAGTCCCCGAAGCGCCGGTCGCGCTCAGCCTCAGTTTCGGCGGCGAGGAGATCATCGTTCGGCCGGACGAGGTGCTGGTGCGGCCGGACGGCATCCGCGCCGTGCGCCGCATTCGCACGGGTCACATGCGGTCGGCCGAGGGCAAGGATGTCGGCGCGGCGGCGCTGATGCTGGCGGTCAGGCAGTCCTTTCCCGGCGCGGTCGCAGAGCTCGTCCATCTTTCCGACGGCGAGGCACATGCGCTTGCCTTGTCCGATCGGGAGCTGAAGGGGCGCAAGGACAAGCTCGCAAAGTTTCTCGGCGACATCCGCGCCGGACGGTTTCCGGCCGAGGTTTCGTCGCGCACCTGCCCGAACTGCCCGGCCTTCTTCATCTGCGGGCAGACCCCCGACGGCCCCTTGCAAAAAAAGTTCGTCTGACCTTACCGGTCGGCCTCCGTCGCTCCGATTGGACCCTTAGAGCCGCGGCGCTGCCTCGGCCGAACCTAAGGACCCAATCTTATGAACACCGAAGAACTTCTTGATTACGACGATCTCGGCGACGCCCTGCGCGAAGGCCGGGCGTTGCGTCCGGCGCGGGGGTATCGCTTTCTCCTCGCGCAGGGCGATCTCAACTTCCAGTCCCGTGTGGTGAGCGATCCCGTGCCGCTCGGCCGCCAGTTGCTGGAAGCCGCGGCACTCGACCCGCGGGACGGTTACAGCCTCATCGCGATCCTGCCCTCGGGCGATTTCGAGGATGTGAGGCTCAACGAGCCGTTCGACCTGCGTGAGCGCGGCGCCGAGCGGTTCATCGCCTTCCAGACCGACCGCGACTTCAAGCTGACCCTCAACGACCACGAGCTGCTCTGGGGCAAGCCGGTCATCAGCGGCACGGTGCTCTACGGCCTCGCCAAGCCCGGCGAGGGGGAGGCCGTCTTCCTCGAGGTTCCCGGCGGTGAAGATCGCCTGATCGAGCATGGCGAGCTGATCGATCTGGTCCAGCCCGGCATCGAGCGGTTCATCACCGCGCGGCTGACGTTCGAGATCATCGTCAATTCGCGGCCGCGCACGGTGAACGCCCGCACGGTGACGTTCGAACAGATCGTCCAGCTCGCCTTCCCGGGCCAGCACGAACCCAACGTCGTCTTCTCGATGACCTACCGGCACGCGGCGTCGACGCCGCCCGCCGGTGAGCTCGGGGTTGGCGGCTCCGTCGACGTCAAGAAGAAGGGCACGGTGTTCAATGTCACGCGCACTGTTCAGTCGTAATCCGGACCTCAAGCGGCTGCGGGACGAAGGCTACTTCGTCCAGCAGCAGGGCGGGTATCTCGTTATGCGCGAGGTGCCGTATGTCGATGCGCGCCGGGAGGTGCGCATCGGCACCCTCATCTCCAGCCTCACGCTGGCCGGAGATCAGACGCGCCCGCCCGACACCCATGTCATCCACTGGGACGGCGATTTCCCGTGCCACGCCGACGGCAGGCCCATCCAGGGCATCTCGCATGCGGCCGGCGCCTTCGATCTCGGCCACGGCCTGAAGGCGACGCACAGCTTCTCCAGCAAGCCAGACGGCGGCTACTCGGACTACCACCACAAGATGACGAGCTACGCGAATATCCTCGCGGGCCCGGCCGCAGTGCTGAAGTCCGGCGCGACGCCTCGCACCTTCCGCGAACCGGAAGAGGAGGAGGACAGCGTCTTCAACTATGTCGAGACCGCCTCCGACCGTGTCGGGATCGGCGTCCTGACCGAGCGACTCGTCAACGAGCGGGTCGCCATCATCGGCGTCGGGGGGACCGGCGGCTACATCCTGGATTTCGTCGCCAAGACGCCTGTCCGGGAAATCCGGCTGTTCGACAGCGACGAGTTCCTGACCCATAACGCGTTTCGCGCGCCGGGCGCTCCGAGCCTGGAGGAATTGCGGGAAGCGCCCAAGAAGGTCGAATACCTGAAGCGCATCTACAGCCGGATGCACCGGAACATCGTGGCGCACGATGTCGCGCTCGGCGTCGACAACATTCACCTTCTCGACGGCGTCACCTTCGCGTTCCTGTCCCTCGATGCGGGTGACGCTAAGCGGCTGATCGTAGAGAAGCTCGAGGCGATCGGCGCCGCGTTCGTCGATGTTGGCATGGGGCTCGAGCTCGACGAGGGGTCGCTGGGCGGCATCCTGCGCGTCACCGCCAGTACGCCGGAGAAGCGCGATCACGCGCGGCAGCGCATTTCCTTCGTCGGCGGCGGCGCCAAGGACATCTACGCCTCCAACATCCAGGTCGCGGATCTCAACGCCCTGAATGCTGTCCTCGCGGTCGTCAAGTGGAAGAAGATTCGCGGCTTCTACCGCGACCTCGAGCGCGAGCATCACTGCACCTACACCACCGACGGCAACATGCTGATCAACGGGGATCTCGCGTGATACGGCACAAGCGACTCGAACATCGTTTCGTCGAACACATCCCTGAGCGCCTTGAGGCAGGCATTCTCTATGTTTCGATGGAATATGCCACATCAGCCCACAGCTGCTGCTGCGGTTGCGGCGAGGAGGTCGTCGCCCCCTTCACGCCGACGGACTGGAAGATGACGTTCGATGGCGAGACCGTCTCCCTGCGGCCGTCGATCGGCAATTGGACGCTGAAATGCCGGTCACACTATGTGATCGACCGCAGCAAGGTGATCGAGGCCGGCCCCTGGAGTGACGAGCAGGTCGAAGCCGAGCGTCGTCGTGACCGCGCTGCCAAAGCGCGCTTCTACGGGCAGACGCCAGCGATCGAACTTGCCGTTCAGCCCGCTCCCGTCAAGGCGGCTCCCGGCTTCTGGCGCCGCGCCTGGCGTTGGCTATCTGGCAGATCGTGACGATAGGCCCGACGGCAGGTTGCCGTCGGGCTATCCCGCTTCGGAACGCAGCGCAGCCCTAAGAGACAAATCAAGAACATCTATCAGGAGCTTACACGGTCTTCGCCGAAATCCTTGTGCAAGGAATGACCGACACACCATATATTGATGTTAGGCATGGGGCGATCTCCTAGCACGTGCGCGTCTCCACTCATGGTGGTGGGGACGTGGGCGAGCTTCTTGCGACCTCCTCCGGTGCCTGGCGAGGACAGATAGGCATCGAGAAGGAGCGTGGAGAATGGATGCTACCGAATTCAAGCCCGGCGATCTTGTGCGGGTGAAGTCAGGCGGGCCGATCATGACGGTCGAGCTGGTCGGGAAGACGGCCATGCTGGAGGAGGATGCCGTCTGGTGTGTCTGGTTCGAGAAGGTGGGCAACAAGCAGGTCGCGCGGAAAGACACGTTCGCGCCGGTCGTGCTGGAGAAGGCTGAGAAGCCACGAGCCGCGTTCTCCGTCGGCGTCGTTCGGGCGTAGCGTGGTGCCTCATGCCGTTTCGCGGCCTGTTCATCGGCATCGACCGTTATAGCTCGACCGGCATTGATGAGCTGACCTGCGCGCGTCGCGACGCGACGGCGCTGGAGGCACTGTTCTTCGACACGCTGGGCGGTAGCACAGTCTTGCTGGCAGATGCGGAGGCCACGCGGCAGCGGATTGAGGACGCATTTGCCGACCTGGCCGGCTGCGGCCCCGAGGATACGGTGGTGATCGCGTTCTCCGGCCATGGGTCGGAGACACATGAGCTCGTCACCCACGACGCGAATCCAGATGATCTCGCCGGCTCCGCGATCCCGCTCGAGCTGTTGCAGGAATGGTTCTCGCGGATACCGGCAAAGCGCCTGATCCTGTTCCTCGACTGTTGTTTTTCCGGCGGCATTGGGGCGAAGGTTCTGCACGTCGATGCGAAGCCGCGCAGCCTTTTGTCCGCCGAAGCGCGCCTGGCTCAGCTTGGCGGCGCTGGTCGGATCATCTTCACCGCCTCCGCGGCGACCGAGCCCGCCTATGAGCACCGCCGGTTCGGGCACGGCTTTCTGACCCACTTTCTGCTTGAGGCGCTATGTGGCGCCGAGGAAGTCGTGAGCGGCGGCAAGCTCTCGCTCTACCGCCTCCTCGAGCATGTCACGAGCCGCGTCCGGGCGGCCGCGCTGCAGGGCGGCAAAGAGCAGAACCCGACCATGCGCGGGAGCATCGACGGCGATGTCGCGTGGCCCGTGTTCGTGCCGGGCGCTAAGTATCGGGCGGCCTTCCCGGCGCGTCTGCCTGCCAAGGTGACGTCCGATCTTGCCAGCCTCTCGTCGGCCGGTTTCCCCGACGCGCTTGTCACCGCCTGGGCTGGAGCGATCCCGTCCTTGAATGCGCTTCAGATCTCCGCCATCACCGACTTCGGCGTGCTGGACGGCGAGAACCTGGTGGTGTCGGCCCCGACATCCTCGGGCAAGACGATGGTGGGCGAGCTCGCGGCGCTCCGGAACGTGCTGGATCGCAAACGGGCTTTGTTTCTGCTGCCGCTTAAGGCCCTTGTGGCAGACAAGCGGCGGCACTTCGAGAGCGTCTATGGCGGTTTCGGGGTCCGCACGGTGGAAGCGACGGGCGAGACGGACGACATCGCGCCTCTGCTGCGGGGCCAATACGATGTCGGTCTCCTGACCTATGAGAAGTTCGCCGCGATCGCGCTGACATTCCCTCATGTGCTGGCGCAGGTCGGCGCGATCGTGATCGACGAAGCGCAGATGATCGCCGACCGTGGCCGCGGCGCGAATCTGGAGTTCATTTTGACGCTCATCCGGATGCGCCGGCGTGAGGGGATCGAGCCCCAACTGATCGCGCTTTCGGCTGTGATCGGGGACACGAACGGCCTTGAGCAATGGCTCGGCGCGCGGCTCTTGCGGCGCACGGAGCGGCCCGTTCCGCTTGAGGAGGGCTTGTTGCTCGGCACCGGGCATTTCCGCTTTCTTGACCCGGAGAATGGCAATGAGCAGGTTGAGGGGCCGCTCGTTCGGCGTCTTGTCGGCGGCAAAGGATCCAGCCAGGATTGGATCATCCCGCTGGTGCGCAAGCTTGTCGCCGAAGGCCAGCAGGTGATCGTGTTTCGCGAAACCAAGGGCGAAGCCCGCGGCTGCGCCAACTATCTCGCAGAGTCGCTCGGATTGCCTCCGGCTGCCGAGGCGCTGACGCAGATGCCCGGCGGCGATCCCTCGCAGGCCAGCGCCGACTTGCGGAGCGCGCTGGGGCGCGGCGTCGCTTTCCACAACTCGGATCTCGACCGCGAAGAGCGGCGCGTCATCGAGGAAGAATTTCGCCGTAGCGGCTCGGGCCTGCGCGTCATCGCAGCCACGACGACGCTGGCGATGGGCGTGAACACGCCCGCGTCATCGGTCATCATCGCCGGCTTGAATCATCCCGGCGACGAGCCCTATTCGGTAGCCGAATACAAGAACCTAGTCGGTCGCGCGGGAAGGCTTGGCTTCGCCGAGAAGGGAGCTTCGTATCTGCTGGCGCTCGATCCGCGCGCCGAGCATGATCTGTGGTCGCGATACGTGACCGCGGAGCCGGAAGACTTGGTGTCCCGCTTCCTCGACGGTACAACCGACCCACGCTCCCTGATTATCCGCGTCCTAGTCGCGGCACAACGAGCGGCCGGCGAAGGCGTGCCGAGCGAGGAGATTGTCGAATTTCTGGAATCGAGCTTCGGCGCGTTCCAAGCCCGGCGCGCCCATAGCGCGTGGCAGTGGAGCCGGCCGGATCTGCTTTCGGCCCTAGCGGATTTGGAACGCCACGGCCTGGTGCAGAAGAACGCTACAGGCGCGTATGAATTGACCAAGCTGGGCCGTCTCGCTGGCGAAAGCGCGGCAGAGGTCGGGTCCATCGTCGCGCTCGTAGATTGCCTCGGCTCGCTTCAGCCCCAAGAAATCAGCGATCCCGTCCTGATTGCCGCAGCTCAAACGACGGTCGAGGTCGATCAACTCCTTTTTCCGATCAACCGAAAAAGCACGCAGAAAGAGCCTCAGCTATGGCCCAACGAGCTGCAGAGGCAGAATGTGCCGTGGCACGTCCTGAACGCGCTTCAGCGCGGGACAACAGAAGATCATCAGGCGACCCTGCGTGCGAAGAAGGCGGTCGCTTGTCTTTTGTTCGTGTCCGGTCGTGCCATGAGCGAGATCGAGCGCGTGCTGACGCAGTTCGGTGGTGCGTTTGGCGGCGCCGCCGGCCCCATACGCGCGGTCGCAGCGCGGACTTGCGATCTGATGCCGGTCGCGGCTCGCGTCGCCGAGATCCTGCACCCCACGCTCGATCTCGGTGACCGTGTGAGACGTCTGGCGATCCGGTTGACATATGGCGTGCCCAGCGCCGCCGTCGACCTCGCCCAATTCGCTGGAGCCGATTTGCTGCGGGGCGACTATTGCCGCTTGGCCGCCGCGCAGCTCTGTGAGCCCGAACAGATCGACGCCGCAACTGATGACCAAATTCTGGCATGCGTGGACAAGGACAGGCGCAAGCTTGCACTTGTCCGCGATGCGGCGAAGCGCGTTGCCAAGCGTCGGGCCGAAGCGGTAGCGCCTTCCGCCCCGATCCTTGAAGTATATGTGCCCTAAATTGCGCGCAACGGGGGCGTGAGGCGATTGCGTCAGATGCCCCCTCTGCGAGACGTTCCTGCCTCAGAAAGTCTCCAATGCTGGCGGAGCCAATGCGGCAGCGGGCGATCAAGCGGTCGAACGAGACAACGCGCCGCTACGGCTGCGCTCGGTGTGCAGGAGTGTCAGGATGGTCTGCCGGTTCGGAGCAAATGACCTGGTCGCCGATGGCGCCAAACCGAAGATCGTCGATTTCTTCAAAAAGCTTTTTCGACTGCATCGTGGGCGGCGATGAATTGCTCGCCGACCAGTGGCTGATCGCAAGCCTCAAGCTGCCAAGCGACGCTCCTCGTCCTCGGCTTCGTTCCCCGGCTCTCCAACCGCTTTGGTCAGGAAGAGGTCAAGCGCAGCTCGACGAGAATCACGATCCAATGCGTAGGCCGTCTGTTTGAATTCGATCCCCTCGAGTAGCCCTTGGATGTAACCGGAGATCGTGTCGGCGGCCATGATGAGCGCAGTGTCGAGCGTGTGAATGTATTTGCTCGTCACCGAGCCCTTGGAGTGGCCGACGAGCGCCGCGATGGTCACCTCGGTGAAACCGAGATCGTTGGCGATGCTGGCAAAGCTGTGACGCAGGACATGCGGGGTGACGCCGGCGAGCGGACTGTCGCTGAAAATCTGTTCCCAATGGTTCGGGAAGCTGCCGAACGCATGGTCCTCGCCCTGACCTGGGAAGACATAGGTGCCCGCTGCGGTCTTGCGCCGTTCCTCCAGATACTCGACGACGGGCAATCCGATTGGACGAATGGACTCACCTTCCTTGCTGTCCACCAGGCGCATGCAGCTCGCGTCGGTGTCAGCTTCGATCCACATTAGCGAGATCATTTCCGAGCGGCGGCAGCCGGTGAGCGCGATCTGCCGGATGATGTCCACGGTCATGGCGTATTTTTCGTTCGCCGCGGCATCGCGAAGCATTTGCCCGAGGGTGCGATACTCCGCCTCGGTCAGCCTACGATTCCGAACATTGTCCTTGGGCTTCTTGATGCCGTGCGCCGGATTGACCTCTATAATCCCAGCATCGACAGCGTAGGTGAGGATTCCGCCCAATAGGCCGACGGTGCGCGTGGCGGTGCCCGCGCCACCACGAACAATGGCCTTTCCTCGCAGCTTTTTCGTCTTGACGGCGACGCGCGTCTTGCCGGCCATGATGTCCTTCAAGACCTTGTTGATGTCGGCCTTGGTGAGATCCTTGACCCGGCGCGCGCCGATCAGCGGGATGATGTGCCGCTCGATACGGCCAGTGTCGGTGACGATGGTGGTGGGCTTTTTCGGTCGCCCGCCCTTACCCAGAATGAGGCCCGCGTTCAGATCAGCGGTATAGAGGGCGCAAAGCTCCTTGACCGTGATGGCCTTGTGATCGAGCTGACGTTCTTCGGAAGGGTTGTCGCCGCGCGCGACGCGCCCGAGTTGGACCTTCGCTTCTTGCCGGGCTGTCTCCGGCGTCCACACGCCATGCAGGCCGATGGTGTAGCGTCGCGTGCGTCCAGCAGCGCGATATTGGATGAGGTAGCTGCGCTTGCCGGAGGCGAACACGCGGAGGCCGAAACCGGGCAGTTCGTCGTCCCAGATAAAATAGTCCTTCTCGCGAACATCGGCAGCGTCCACGATCCGCTTGGTCAGCTTTGCCATGAGGTGTTCCCCTCGCTAGTGAGGGGCTGCTTCCGCGGAAGCACCACGGAAGCAACCGGATGGATATCGGAGCGAAATTCTGGATAGACAGTTCGGCGCGGAAATACGAATTGTCTAGTACCTTCAGTTACATATCGCATTGTAGCGTGCCCTGTCGTGCATTTAGGATAGGCAGGCTAAATTGCTCCGAAGGCAAAGGTCACACGTTCGAATCGTGTCGGGTGCGCCAGCAATCTCATTGGCCGAATCCGCTCCCCGCAAGGCAAGGAAAGGACGAGAACCGGTCCACGGCTCCATGAGCACGCAGCAGCCAGCTGCGATGCTCCCGCGCGAACGAAATCGCGTGTCTTCAGCGCCCGATGATCTTGACCTCGCCCGCGAGCTTGCTGCTTGGCTGGGTGTCGGCTCCGGCCACACCGGCCCGCGGCTTGTCGGTCGATTGATAAAGCTGCCGGAAGTCGAGCGACGATTGAATGTGCGCCTGCATGGCGGCGGCCGCCTGATCGGCATCGCGCCGTTCCAGCGCCGCAAATACCGCCTGGATCTCCTGCAGCGCACTCTGGATTCGATTCGGCGATTCTGTTCCGCGCCGGCGTATCCAGAGCAGCTTGTCGATCAGGTTGGTCAGGATTCCCCGGATCAGCGAATTACCGCCGGCCTCATAGACCGCGATGTGAAACTGCAGATCGAGGTCGAGATAATCCTCCAGCCGCTCGTCTGACACCCGGTCGCCGTAAGCGACAAAAGCCCTGCGCAGCCGGTCCAGCTCGGCGTCGCTGATCCGCGTCGCGGCGCGGCCGGCGAGATAGGTTTCGAGCACCAACCGCGTTTCGAGAATCTCGGTGATTTCCTGATCGGTCAGGCCACGGACGAAGGTGCCGCTTTGCGGCGATATCTCGATCCAGCCCTCGTTCTGCAAATGGGCGAAGGCGGTGCGCACCGGCGAGCGTCCGACGTTGAGCTCATTGGCGATCCTGACTTCCGACAGGCGATCCCCAGGCTGGTAGTGCAGTTCGGTGATACGTCGCTTGATCTCGCGATAAACGAAGCCGGCACGACCGAATTCATTGGGGGAGGTGGAATCGAGCATTCTTGATTGTTATCCAGCTTAAGCCTGTCCGCACCCGGTCATGGGTGCGGATGGCGCGGTACCACCACACAATCGAGCGCAACACATCCCTGACCTTCGGCCATAACCGCGAGCGGATTGATTTCCACCTCGGACAGTTGATCGGCGAAATCGACGATGAACTGCGAGACGGCGCTCACCGTGCGAGCCACCGCGCCGATATCGGCAACTGGCGCACCGCGAAAACCCTGCAGCAATCTTGAGACTTGCGTCGCCGCCAGGGCCTGCCGCGCGGAGGCCTCATCGACCGGGGCCAGCCGGATCGCGACGTCCTTGTAAAGCTCGACCTCGACGCCTCCCGCACCGACCACGACGATCGGCCCGAAATCGCGGTCGACCCGCGCGCCGACGAAGATTTCACGCACCGATGCCACTTTGCGTTGAACCAGGAAGCCGAGAAATTTCGCGCCCGGCAGATTCGCCACCGCAGCCAGCATCTTCTCGGCGGCCTCGCGCACCTGCACTTCCGACGACAGACCGACCTTGACCAGCCCGGCGTCGGACTTGTGCAGCATGTTCTCGACCAGCCCCTTCAACACGACGGGAAAGCCGATCGCCTGCGCCGCCGCGACGGCCTCGTCCACTGACGCGACGAATTGCTCCGCCGGTCCCTGCACGCCATAGCTGCGCAACGCTTCGCGCGCCTCGTGCTCGGCGGGAAGCCGATGCGACGGAATACGGGTGAGTTCGGTCCTGGCCGCATCGCGTGCCGCCGCACGATCTTGCGGTGGCGCCGGCGGAGTTGCCGCAGCCCAGGCCAGATAGCGCGCTATCGCCGCCAGCGCGGTGCGCGTGCCACGCAAATAGGGAATATCGAGACTGTCGGCCATCGCCTGCAGCGCCGTGTGCGGCTGATCCGACAGGTTCGACAGCGCGACCAGCGGGACATTGGCGGCAGCAGCGCCGTTGCCGACGCTCTCCAGCAACTTCGAATAGCGCGTCGCCTGCTGCAATCCCAGTCCGCTCGGCGCATCCTGCAGCAACACCAGCATGCCGACATTGTGTTGTGAGGCGATGGCCTCTGCACAACCTTGCGCCACCGCGGGGTCGTAAAGGCCGGCCCAGGTCAGATCGAGCGGATTGGCAAGATGCGCGAACGGCGGCAACAACTTCTTGACGGTGGGCAACGCGGTATCGAGCGGCGCGAAATCGATGCCCAATTCTTCGGCGGCGTCGAGCACCAGCGCGATCTCGCCACCGGACAGCGACAGCCCGCCCAGCGCACGGCCGCTCGGCGGCGTCTTGATCTTCGATGCCAGCAGCGCGGTTTCGATCAGATCGTCGAGCGAATGTACCTGCATCGCATTGGCCGCCAGCAACGCGGCATCGCAAGCCTCGTCGCTGCCGGCGACGGCTCCGGTGTGCGCCATCACTGCCGCCTTGCCGGATTGCGAACGCCCGCTCTTCAGCACGACAACCGGCTTGCCTGCTTCGCGGGCGCGTCGCAGCGCGCGCATGAAAGCGGCCGGCTTCTTGATCTGTTCGGCAAACACCAAGATCGTCGTAACGTTGGCGTCGTCGATCACCGCCTCGATGTAGTCGGAGGCCGACGTCACCGCCTCGTTGCCGGTGGTGATGAGATAGCTCAGCCCCAGCCCGCGTGCCGAGTTGAGCAGCGCGATGCCAATCGATCCACTCTGCACGATCGCCGCGACGCCGCCGCGCGCTACCTTGTCCGGCAGCGAGGTGCCGAACAGCGCCGACTTGCCGACGAAGTTCAGCAGGCCGAGACAATTCGGCCCGCACACCGCGATATCGTTAGCTTCGCAAATCCGCGCCAGTTCACGCTGCGCTTCCTTGCCGTCCTCGGTCTCGCCGAATCCACTCGACAGAATGGCGAGTGCGCCCGCGCCCTTGCGGGCTGCCTGCTGTGCCACGTCCAGCACCGCCTCGGCCTGCACTGCGACGAAGACTGCATCGATCCGATGCGGAATGTCGTCGAGCGAGGCGAAAGTCTTGCGTCCGAACAACTCCGGCGTTCGCGGATTGACGAGGAAAATCTCGCCTTCATAGCCGACGAACTCCAGGGCCCGGAGCGCATTGGAGCCCGGGCCGACTTTCTCGGACGCCCCGACGATCGCGACCGAACGTGGATTGAGCAGGCTTTGGACCGGCATCAACGCGCTCCGAACTGCGGCTTGCGCTTTTCGGAGAACGCTTTCGGTCCCTCATGAGCGTCTGGGTGAGCGAACACACGCTTGCAGATCTCGAGTTCGTAGCCGACCATATCCTTCCAGGTTTCGCGCGAATTGTAGTGGATGGCATCGCGCGTGGCGCGGATGGCCATCGGCGACGCACTGGCGATCCGCTCGGCGGCAGCCATCGCTTCCTGCATCAGGTCGGCCCGCTTGACGACCTTGGTGACGAGGCCGAATTCACGCGCCTCTTCGGCACCGAAATCGCCGCCCAGCAACAGGATGTCGAGCGCGCGGTTGCGGCCGACGTAACGCGGCAATCGCGTCAGGCCCATGCCCCAGCTCGGCACCAGGCCGAGATAGGCATCGGCAGCGCGGAACAACGTATTGTCCGCGGCGATCCGAATATCGCAGGCCCAGCCCAACGCGGTGCCGCCACCGATGCAATAGCCGAAGATCGCCGCAACGATCGGCACCGGAAACGACTCGAGTCGATCCAGCGTCTTGCGGCCCAGCGCACGGAACGCCTCGGACGCTTCCGGACTGCCGAAATCCTTTTCCTCGCGGAGGTCGCCGCCGGCGCAGAAGGCCTTCTCACCGGCGCCGGTGAATACGACGCAACGGATGTCCCGATCCTGTTCGATCTCGTCGAGGCGCGCGTGGAGCGCGTTCATGACCTTCGTCGATGCGGCATTGACGGGCGGATTATTCAGCGTCACGACCGCAATCGCGCCACGCTTTTCAAGAAGGACGAGGGAGTCGGTCACAGTCAGCTCCTAAGGTTTGCCTGATTAATTGTTGCCGGAACGGAGATTGTCCGGCTTGGCCCAGAACACGAGACGGATGTGGAGGAAACGAACGATCGCGTAGAGGATGATGCCGAGCAGCGCGAGCACCACGAGCACCGCGAACATGCCCGAAATGTCCATGTTGTAGTTGAGCTGCAGCAGCAGGTTGCCGAGGCCACGATCGGCGCCGATGAACTCGCCGACCAAGGCACCGGTGATGCTCAGTACGATGCCGACATTGAGACCGGCGAAGATGAAGGGCAGCGAATTGGGAAAGATCACGATGCTGAACTGCTGCCAGCCGGAGGCGACCAGCGAGCGCATCAGATCGATCTTCTCGGCCTCCACCGTCGAGAAGCCGACGATGGCATTGATCAGGACCGGAAAGAACGAGATCACCGCAGCGATCGCAATCTTGGATTCGACACCGATGCCGATCCAAACCACGATCAGCGGAGCCAACGCGACTTTCGGCAGCGCCTGCAGACCGATCAGATACGGCAACAACATCCGTTCGAGCAGGATCGAACGCGTCACCAGGAAGGCGAAGAACACGCCGAGGATCGAGCCGATGACAAAGCCGGCTAGCGCTTCGATCAGCGTCACGGTGAAATTATTGACCAGCAGCCCGCGATCGTAGAGCAACCACAACGACTTCGCCACGGATGAAGGTGGCGGCAGCAGCAGCGACGGGATGTTGAGAACCCGCGGTAGCAGTTCCCACACCCCGAGCAGGATCACGCCGCCGAGCAACGGAGGCGCGTAGCGCGCAGCGAGCGCTAAGAGCTTGTTATTCATGCCGCAGCCTCTCCCTCGGGCTTCGCTTCGAAGAAACTGCGCAACCGATCCGCCAGTTGAATGAACACGGGATCGGTGCGCGTGGCAGCCGAGCGTGGCCGCGCAATCGGCACGTCGATCACCTCACGGATGAAACCCGGCCGCGGCGCGAACACCGCAACCTTGTCGGACAACAGCAGCGCTTCCTCGATGGAATGCGTCACCAGCACCACGGTCTTGCGGCTTGCCTGCCAGATCCGCAGCAGTTCGAGATTCATGGCCTCGCGCGTCAGCGCATCGAGTGCGCCGAACGGCTCGTCCATCAGCAGGATGTTGGGGTCATGCATCAGCGCCCGGGCAATTGCCGCGCGCTGCCGCATGCCGCCGGACAGTTCATCGGGATAGCGATCCGCGAAGCCGTCGAGTCCCACGAGCTTGAGCAGCTCATGGGCACGCTGGCGGGCGTTCGCCGTGCTCATCTTGAGCACTTCGGCCGGTACCAGTACGTTCTTCACGATGGTTCGCCACGGCAACATCACCGGGCTTTGAAACACCAGCCCGATGTCGCGCCGCGCCCCCGTCACCGCAGCGCCATCGATGGTGATGACGCCGGAGGTGATGGTTTCCAGCCCGGCGATCATCCGCAGCAGCGTACTCTTGCCGCAGCCCGACGGGCCGACGATGCAGATGAACTGGTTGGCCTCGACCGCAAGCGACGTATCGGCGAGAGCATCCAGCAACGTCCCGGAACGCGTGCGAAACTGTTTCCGGACACCCCGGATATCGATCAGAGGCTTGCCACCCGCCGTCATTTGTAGGTCTCGGCCTGCTTGACGATCGCCGCCTTGTCGAACTTGTTGATGTCGTCGATCAGGTCGTTGGTGTAGTAGACGCTGACGTCCGGTTTGGCCTTGAGCATGCCGACATCGAAGAAGAAGCTTTGAGTGCTCTTCCACTCGTCGGGCAGGAAGGCACCGAACCGCGGGTCCTTGCGCTTTTCGATGCGATACTTGTCGAGGCGCGCCTGCAGCACGTGCACGGCTTCCTTCAGGGCCTGATCTTCCGGAATGTTGGTCGGCTTGGACGCCGGGTAAGTTGCCCAGTGAATGCGGACCGCCGCTTCGGGATTGGTGAGTGCGAACAACGCGCCTTTGGCGATGCCTTGGGCGAAATCGACCGCCGCCTTGCGATTGGCATTCAGGAAATTATCGTTGGTGATGAGCATCAGGCTCAGCAGGCTCGCCGTTTGCGGCGTGGTGAAATGCCGGAACTGGAAGCCGAGATTTTCCAGCGTGGCATAGGCCCAGTCCCACATCGCGATGGCATCGACTTGATTGGATTTGAGCGCGTTCGCGGTCTGCGGCCCGAGACCGACGGGCAGCCACTTCACGTCCTTCTCGGGATCGAGGCCGATGCCGCGCAGCATCGCCTTGGCGACCGCCGTGGCGCCGCTCGAAAGGCTGAGCACGCCGATGGTCTTGCCCTTAAAGTCGGCAAGCTGCTTGATCGAACTGTCCTTGACGACCGCGATCGTATAGATCGCTTCGCGGGTGTGATTGTAGACGGCCTTGATCTTGGCACCTTCCTGGATGCCAACCAGCAGACCTTCTGGTGAGCCCATGGTGAATTCGGCACTGCCGGACACCACCACCTGAGTCGCACCCGTCGAACCGCTGAACGGTTTCACTTCGACGTCGAGGCCGGCGTTTTTCCAGTAGCCGAGCGCAGCCGGGACCGACGAATGCGCCGCCTCGGCGACGTTCGGCGAAGGCGATGTCAACAAGTAGCGGATCTTGGTCTGAGCCGACGCCGGCACCGTGCCGGCCAATGCAACCAAAGCAACACAAGCGCCCTGCACCAAGGCCTTGGCCGCAAACAACGTCCTCCCGCCGCGAAACATAACGTCCTCCCAGCTTGATTATGGCTATTTTGGTAAAGTAGTTGACTAGCTTACTAGTCTAGTAGTTACCAGACGAAGTCCGATATGGCAAGGCGACGCATTCCCGCACGAAACCGACCGTCCTCAATCGCCAATCATCGATGGTTTGACCTTTGGACTCCGAGGCTTCCTCGACAGGTCAGCTGGGGATATCCCGACCCTTGATGGTCGCGACCGCAATGCAACATTGTCCCGCGCGCTACGCTATGAACCAACAGTACTGCATGATTCGATGAGTCACGTGCGACCCAATGGCTGGACGTATCGTCGAGTGACATGACGACGTGCCGCACGATGCCTCAAGATTGCGATTGAGATTGCGATGCCTGCCATGATCGGCATTCAGGAATTGACCCGCGCCGACGTCGTCTATCGCGAGATCAAGCGGCGCATCACCGAATTGCAATACGCTCCCGGTGACAAACTCTCCGAAGCGCGCATCGCTATCGAATTAGGGGTCGGACGTTCACCTGTGCGCACGGCCTTCTCTCGCTTGCAAGGCGAAGGCTGGATCGAGGTGTCGCCACAGTCAGGCAGTTTCGTCAAAGGCCTCAACGCAACGGAAATCGCCGAGATCCTCGAGACGAGGCTGGTGCTCGAGTCGCATCTTGCCGGTCTCGCTGCGGAACGGATCACCGACGCCGAGTTGCAGCGATTACGCGCCGCATTCGCGGCGTTCGGCGACCGCGTCACCAGCGATCGTCTCGAAGACTATTTAGATCTCGATCTGATGTTTCATCTGACGATCTATCAGGCCGCCGGCAACGCCCTGATCTCGCGCATTCTCATCAACCTGATCGATAAGGTGCGCTGGATCCGGCGCGCCGGTGGAGAGTCTTCAACGCGATTCCAGGCCGCCCTGATCGAAATTCTTGACGTTCTCAAGGCGCTCGAAGCGCGCGACGCAAAGGCTGCCGCGGCGGCCATGCATGTTCACATCGAGAACGCGATGAAGTTTCGCCGGCTCAAGTGAATGGACAGGCAATTTCTCCGCGCAGCGAACGAAGCCGTTGCCCGCTACTTCGTCAGCAACGTGTAGACACCCTGCCAGTCGTCCGGCGGCGGGTCGGCCTCGAATGACGCGATACGCGCCTCGTACATGCTGTAGTAGCGTTCGAATTGCCCGGCGTGATCCGCCACACGCGACCTGGCGATTGCGGACAGCGCCGCCTTCCAGTCGCGATTGCGGTAGCCTTCGAGCATCTCGCCATTCAGATCGTGGAGGAACTGGAACTGATTGCTATCGGCAAAATCCTTGCGGCCGGCGATCGCATAGACCAACTCCGGCTCCTTCTTGCCTTTCACCTTGACGTAATCGAGCTCGAGCGTGGCAAAACGGTCGGCAACGGCCCGTGCTGTCGTTGAGCCGAGGATGATCGGCAAACCATACGACTTCGATTGCCCTTCGAGCCGCGACGCCAGATTGACGCTGTCGCCGAGAGCCGAATAGTCGAACCGCAGATCCGACCCGATGTTGCCGACAACGCAGGAGCCGGTATTCAGACCGATGCCGACATTGATCGGGATGAAGAGCGTGCCGCTGTCCTGCGCTTCCTGTTCGCGCTCACGATTGAGTGTCTCGATGCAATCGAGGATATCGAGTGCCGCATTGCAGGCGTTGGCATCGTGGTCGGGGTCGTCGAGCGGCGCATTCCAGAACGCCATGATCGCATCGCCCATGTACTTGTCGATGGTGCCCTTGCGATTGATGATGGCATTGGTCAGCGGCGTGAGCAGCCGGTTCATCAGCGAGATGAGGCCCTGCGGATCGTCCTTGTAGAGTTCGGAAATGGTGGTGAAGCCACGCACATCGAGGAACATCACGGTCAGGATGCGTTGCTCGCCGCCGAGCACCAGCCGTTCCGGCGAGTGCGCCAATTGTTCGACCAGCGCCGGCGACAGGTACTGGCCGAATGCCGACCGGATACGCCGCCGCTGCGCTTCCTCGCTAACGTAATTGGTGAAGACCAGCACGATGTAGACCGCGAAACTGGCGACCAGCGGAAACGTCGCGTCGAGCAGCAGGTGATGCTGGCTGAACAGATACCACGACATGCCTGTCAGCAGCAGCGCGGTCAACGCGCCGACGATCAGGATGATCAGCGGCCCCAGAATCGGCACCAGCCAGATGATGGTGCTGGCGATCAGGCCCGCGGCAAGCAATTCGACAACGATCGCGTAGTTCGGATTCGACAACACCGAACCGGTCAGCACGCCTTCGAGAATTTGCGCATGGACCTCGACGCCCGGCATCACCGGGTCGGTCGGCGTGGTCTTGGTATCGAGCAGACCGACCGCCGACGTTCCGATCAGGACGAGTTTGCCTGCGACTGTCTCAGGCGGGATGCGCCCCTGCAGCACATCGACCGCCGAAACGAAGCGTGCCGCATTGTGATGGGAGAAGTGAACCCAGAGCTGGCCGTTGCGGTCGGTGGGAATTTCCAATCCGGGCACGGCAATACTTTTCACACCGGCATGATCGGCCTTGATGACGATGGTGTCCGACTGGGCAACAACGCGGAGAATTTCGAACGTCAGCGATGGCAACAGCAGGCCCTGCGCCTGCATGATCATCGGTACTCGTCGCACGATGCCATCGCGCTCGGTACGGATGCTCAGCAGCCCGCGGCCGGCGGCGGCATCGTCCAGCGTCGGAATATTGCGCAGCAGTCCCGGATAGTTGAGCAAGAACGGCTTTGGATCGCCACCGATCGTAGCGATTCCGAGCGTCGGCCGTGACTTGTCGAGCGGCGCAACGAAAGCGGACAACCCCGACTCGCCCAGCACGGTGCGAACATGACGCATCGCATCAGCCATCACCCGATCGTTGTCGGGCAATTCGTGCAGCCGCGCGCGCGTGGCGTCATCGAGATCACGGAACGATTGGGCCGCGGCGCTCGGCGACAGATGATCGCGTTCGGAGAAGATGATGTCGAAGGCGACAACTCCGGCACTGAGCCGCGCCAGCTGATTGACGAGATCGGCAATTCGCGTGCGCGGCCACGGCCATTGCCCGATCTCCTTGAGACTCTTTTCGTCGATATCGACGATGACGACAGGGCGCTTCGTGGTTTCGCGCGGCTGCAGCAACTGGAAAGTGTCGAACGTCCGGACGCGCAATTCCTCAATCGGCGGCGGATCGGCAATGCGCAAGGCCACCAGCGCCAGCAAAACGACGACCGCGATCGCGCGGCCCTGACCGAATCTCCGAAGCAATTTGCGAAGCTGTCTCATCCTGGCAGGAAAGGCTTTCCGGGTCGGTCCAGACCGCTATTTTTCACGAAACGAACGCATGACCTGGTCCTGCAACGGCTTGACGATATACGCCAGCAACGTGCGGCCCCCGGTTTGCACGAAGGCCTCGACCGGCATGCCCGGTATCAGCCGCACCTTGCCAAGCCGCGCCACCTCTTCCGGCGGAATCTGCACGCGGATCGTATAGTAACTCTGGCCCGACCGCTGATCGGTGGTGGTGTCAGGCGAAATCCGGCTGATGCTGCCGTTCAACTCCGGCGTGGTGCGCTGATTGAGGGCCGACAGCCGCAGCAACACCTGCTGGCCCACCTCGACCTGATCGATGTCCTGCGGATTGACCTTGATTTCGACGGAGAGCGTATCGCTCTGCGGCACAATCATCATGATCGTATCGCCCGCAGCGATCACACCGCCCACGGTATGCGCGTTGGACTGCAGCACGATGCCGTCCTGCGGGGCGCGAATCTCGATGCGCCGGAGCAGATCCTCGGCAGTCGCCTTCCGCTCGACGAACTCGCCGATCTTCTGATCGACTTCGCGCAACTCCTTCGAGGTGCCGGTGCTCAGATCCTTGTCGATCTGAATGATCTGCAATTCCGTCTCGGTGATCTTGCCTCTGGCTTGCGCCGTCGCCGCGATGAACTGGCCGCGATCGCCTTCCAGCCGCGCGGCGTCGCGCTCCAGCGCTGTCAACCGCGAGATCTGGATCAGGTTTCGCGCAAACAGGCTGCGGACACCCTCGAGCTCTTTCTGGATCAGCAAAATCTCGCGCGATTTGGCACTTTCCTGCGCCGCCAGTCCGCCGATTTCCTGCTGAAGCTGCGCGATACGTTCGCGCAACTGTGCCCGTTGCCCGACGCGCTCCGCGAGCCTGACCTCGAACAGCCGCACCTCGCTGGTCATGATCGCCTTTACGTCGGGATCGTCGGCCTGATCGAGCAGAGCCTGCGGAAAACTGACCGACGTGGCACCGTCGCGCTCGGCATCGAGCCGGGCACGTTGCGCCCATAGTCCATTCAGCGCCTTGGTCACGATCGAGAGACTGGCCTTCGCAACGGTATCGTCAAGCCGCACCAGCACGTCGCCGCTATGAACGACATCGCCATCGCGGGCCCGCAATTCGGCAACCACGCCGCCGGTCGGGTGCTGCACCTTTTTGACGTTGGTATCGACGACGATCGAACCTGGCGCGATCAACGCACCGGAAATTTGCGCGGTCGAGGCCCAGCCGCCGAGACCGCCGACAAGCACAACAATGACGACGAGGCTCACCAACAAGTGGCGGCGGATCGAGCGGCGCGGGCTGTCAGGACGGGCGGACGTCATGGCTCTGCTTTCGACGCGGCAATTTTCTGCCGGATGCGATGCGGCGAGGCGGCTGGCCGAGAATCATCTCTTTCGGTCCGAACGCCTGCTTGCGGCCATCGGTAAGCACCAGCAGCGTATCGACGCCGACGATGCCAATCGGGCGATGCGCGACGACGATCACGATGCCGCCGCGCGCGCGAACCGATGCAATCGCGCGCACCAGCGCTTCGTCGCCTTCGTTATCCAGGTTGGAATTCGGTTCGTCGAGCACGAGCAGGAACGGATTTCCGTAAAGCGCCCGCGCCAGCGCCACGCGTTGCGCCTGCCCGGCCGACAGCGTGCTGCCATAAGGCCCGATCTGCGTGTCATAGCCATCCCGAAGGCGGATAATCAGGTCGTGCACGCCGGCTTCGGTCGCCGCCGCGATGACGGATTCAGACGTCGCATCGGCGTTGAATCGCGCGATGTTCTGCGCCACCGTCCCGGCGAACAGTTCGACGTCCTGCGGCAGATAGCCGACCTGTTGTCCGAGCACATTGGGGGCCCATTGATCGAGCGCGGCGCCATCGAGCCGGACGGTGCCGCGCAGCGGCTGCCAAACACCGACAATCGCACGCACCAGCGACGATTTGCCGGATCCGCTCGGCCCGATGATGCCGAGCCCCTGCCCGGCCTCAAGCGCGAACGTCACGTCCTGCACCACGATACGCTGCTCGCCGGGCGGGGAGATGCTGACGCCTTCCACCGTCAAACCCTTGGACGGCGGCTCGAGCGCCGTCGGAATGTTTTGCGGCGGCATCAGCTTCAGCACCGTGTTGAGCCGCCGCCAGCTTTCGCGCGCCGCAACGAAGCTACGCCAGTGCGCGATCGCCAGATCGACCGGCGCCAGCGCCCGCGCACTGAGGATCGATCCCGCGATGATGATGCCGGCAGTGGCCTGCTGATAGATCACCAGATAAGCGCCGACGCCGAGCACAGCCGACTGCACCGTCATGCGCATGACCTTGGCCATCGCGCCAAGCCCGCCGGTGACATCGCTGACTTGCTGATTGCTGCGGAGATAAGCGCGATCCGCCTCGTTCCACAGGCTGGTCATGTTCTCCGTCATCCCCATCGCCGTGAGCACCTCGGCGTTGCGGTGACTGGATGCGGCGATCTCAATGCGGCGACTGGCGACGGCCGTCGTGGCCTGCGAACGCGTGCGCGTCAGCACTTCGGTCAGGATGGTAATGATCACCAGAATGACGGCGCCCGCGAGTGCGGTAAGGCCGATCAACGGATGGAATGCAAAACAGATCGCCAGATACAGCGGCAGCCAGGGCAGATCGAAGAACGCACCGGGCCCCGAACCGGACAAGAACGCACGAACGTTGTCGAGGTCGCGCAGGGGCTGCAATCCCTCGCGACGGTCGCCCAGCGCCAGCGGATAGCGCACCATGATCTGGTAGACGCGGCTGCTTAACGTTTCGTCGAGCGTCGAACCGATGCGGACCAGGATGCGGCCGCGAATCAGATCGAGAATGCCCTGTGCGACGTAGAGGCCGCCGGCCAGTATCGCGAGGCCAACCAGCGTCGGCACGCTGCGGCTCGGCAACACCCGGTCGTAAATCTCCAGCATGAAGAACGAGCCGGTCAGATAGAGCACGTTGATGACGAGGCTCATCAGGCCGACGCCAACGAACGCGGCAAAACACGAGCGCACCGCCGCGCCGAGCTCTGAGCGCAGCTGAACGTCGGAAATCTGCGAGTTCATGCGCGACATGGTCGAGTCAATATTTCGTCCCGGCGGTGAACAATTCCGCGGTCCTTGCCAGCAATCCGCCCGCGACCCTGCCAAGCGCCGGCGGCGCGGTCAGTGCCTATGCGTTGAGGCCCGCAGCCATTCATCCGAAACCCGGATGAATGATGTAGTCGTTGGCGGCCAGATGCGCGACGTTCTTCGCGTGCGACGCGTCGTGATGCATCGGATCGTTGGCGTTGAATTGCGCGACGGGATCATGGGCCTGCTGATGATTGGCCGAATGGTCGTCGGCAGGCCAATTGTGAACCAGGTCGGGACCCGAGGGTGGAAACAGTGACGCCACGTCATAATGCGGCGCATTGCCGGCATGGAAACCGGTGTCGGACTGCGATCCGGTCTGCTGCGGGAAGATGAAAGTGTCGGGACCTTGCGCAACGACGCTGGTGCCATGACCACCGACGAGGGTGATCGTCAGCTCCTGACTGCCAGTATTGCCGTGGCCATCATTGACCTGCGCCGTGTAGTCGATGGTCAAGGTATCGCCGCACTTGAGAAAGTCGAGATTTACGGTTCCCGGATCGTAGACCCAGTGCAGTGTCGATGCGCCGCCATTAGTGGTAGCGCTATCGAACGTCACCGCGCTGGCCGCAACCAGCGACGCCACATCGGCGTCGCACGGCAACGTCGTCGAGCCGTTGAAAGTCACGGAGGCATCGCCAGTGACCGATGCGGTCAACGTGTCGCCGATATCGGCATCGCTCGCCGTCACCGTCCCGGTCAGCGGCGCAATCACCGTTTCATGATGATACGTTTCCACGGTTTGCGCAGACGGATTCGTCGCAGAGAGAATCTGTGGCGCATCGTCAGTACCGGTGACCACCAGCGTCACCGGCTGCTTCGACGACGTCCCTGTCGGCACGCCATCGTGATAATCGGTGACGGTGATGTCATAGGTCAGCGTCAGCGTCTGGCCGTCGCGCAGGAAATCCAGCAGGTGATCGGGGATGGCAAAATCCCACTTCAGGGTGCCCGAACCGCTCCCGGTGCTGTCGGGATCGTCAACGCCATTCGCTATGCCAGCGGCAATATGCGCCGTCATCGCGGTTTGCAGCGCCAATAGGGTTGCCGCCGGAACGACGCCGTCAGGGCACACCACCTTATCGGCGATCAGACAGACCGAAGCCTGATGGGTGTCGGTGAGATCGACATCGGTGAATTGCAGCGAGCCGCAGGCCACGTCCTGCACGGCGTGAGACGTTCCCGCGTCAGCCTGCTTGACGATCGTATGCACGCCGACGTCGGCCGTCAGTACCGGCGCGTCGTTGGTCCCGGTCACTTTCACCGTCACCGTTTCGGTGCCGGTAGCTCCGAACGCATCGGTGACGTTCAGGGTATAGACAAGATCCACGGTTTCGCCGGCGGCAAGATAATCGAACGTCTTGTCGGGCGCCGAGAAATGCTCGGTGATCACGCCGTTGCTGGAACCGACATCCTTGCTGATGCTTTGCACCGAGAGAAACGACCGCAACGCCGCGTCCAGCGCGGCGGCATCGTGCGGCAGGCCGGAAGTGACCCCGGTCGCGCTCGCATGCACGATACTGACGGCATAACCGCTCGCACTGTCGCTGAAATCGACATCCTGAAATGGAATCAGGATGGTCTGAGTGTTCGGATTGGATGAGCCGGTATGTCCGGCAAGCTCGCTCAGCGAAACCGAGACATTCGAGAACGCGAATTCGGGTGCGTCGTCCAGTCCCTTGACGGTGAACTGCAACGTCTCGTGTACCGTGTCTGGTCCGGATTTGGCGTCAAATGCAATGATGAAGACCGCCTTCTCATTCGCGCCAAGGAAGCGGAACGTGCTGGGATCGTAAGTCACGATGCCGGTCGCGGGATCGATCGACACCAGATTGAGCAGATTGAAACTCGCGGGGATCGAAGCCGGTCCGATGGCGCTGACGACCTTCCCGGTGCCCGGCACGTAAGGTATCGCGACATCGAAGAACGGCGGCACACCGACATTCGGATCGTTGATGGTGACATGATCGGCAGTGCTGAACGTCTTGTTGCCGGGCGTTGAGGACTGCGTGTCCTCGACATTGCCGACACCGCCGGACTGAAACGTCGACGCGCTTGTGACGGTGATCTGCGGTGGTGTGTTGACGGTCGTGCTGGGGAAGATCGGAATCAGATCGGCGAACTTCATCGCCTCCGCGGTTGTGGTGATACCCAACGCGGTGAGGATGCCGGGCAGCGTGCCGGGGGGAAATGGATAGAAGCCGCTGTCGGGAAACGGCGTGGTGCCGGAGCCGACCGAGCCGAACTTCCTGTGGCCGGTGTCGTCGAAATTGAACGTCGGAAACGCGATCGAAAACACCTGCCGGACGATGTCGCGCTCGGATTGCAGATCCTGCGTGGTCTTGAGTTGCTGCGACAGCGTCGGCTGACCCGTGCCGCCCGGAGTTACAAGGGTCACCTGCCCGGCTTGCGATACGCTGCCCAGCGGCGCACCAGAGAGCTTGTCGTAGAGCACGAACGACCCGGTGACGTTGCCCGGTTCGGTCAACACCGAGAATTTGGTCGGGCCGTTGTCCGCAGCAATCTCAACCAGAACCGCGGTGCCGCGGATGCCCATCGTCGCGACCGGCGTATCGACGCGCATATTGCCGCTCTTGGCGATCTGTCCGGCGACGAAAGTGATGGTGCCCTGCACCAGGCTGAGGAACGTCGAATTCGACGACCCGCCTGGGTCGTAGACCATTTCGTTCAGCACCATGCGCGCGTTCGACGACAGGCTGAACGCCGTGCCATCGGCAAACGAAATGCCCAGCGCGGAATCGGGACCGGATTGCAGAACGTCGCTCTTGAAGACGTTGTCGCCGATGTTGAGTTCGACCGACACGCCATTGCGTATCACGCTGGCGCTTCCGGTCAGTTTGGCGACATGGCCTATCGGATTGGCATTGCCGGGCGCGGGACTGGCTTGCGCATAAGCATTGTGACCGGTCAGCGCATCGACGACCTTGCCGGACAGACTCGCGCCATCCGGCGAGAACAGATCGGAGTGATTGGCGTTCTTGAAATAATTGCTGACGACAAACTTTTGGCCGTCGCCGGTCAGGATCAGGTTGTCGCCGGAACGTTCGAAATGTCCTGCAAACAACAGATGCGCATCGGGAACCGTAATGCGGCCGCCGGTTGCCTGTAGATCGTTGCTGTCATGGCTGTGAGCATCAATGTTCGTACGCGGAACAACGATCTGATCGAACGACAAATCAGTAAGGTTCGCAGAGGTACGCATCGAGCTACTCGCGAATACGGGATATAATTTCAAACTAAATTAACTAGATATTAAATATGTTTAGCATCGATGTACCGCGACGCCAAGGCGCCCGGTTCCCGAAACCAACACATGGCTAATGCCGGAGACCATGTTGCGATGCGGGAGGTTTCGTCGTGCGGAAGCTGGCGGTCTTCACCCTCGGTTTTGCGTCTGAGCCGCATCGGCGAACGTTCAATGACGCCTTCTCACAAAGCCGGGACCAGACCGCGCCAAACCAATCCGGCTTCAACCGCGGCGATTTTCGAGCCCTCGGGGCATTCGAAATAATTATTTATATCAGTATCTTGGATAAAAAAGGCAGGCGCGCGGGCGTAGCGAAAAGCTGTGCACGCGCTAACTGCGATGCGAACAGATCGGGGCGTCGAGCGAGGCATCGAGATGCTGGTGCTCTCCGGTCAGGCAGCACCAATTGGCTCCCAACGCGAGCACCAGGACCGCCGCGCCGGCCGACCCGGTCAAGCGGCCGAGCCAGCTTTTCTTGCCCGCCTCCGCAGCCTCCCCGCTCGCCTCGCCACCGCCGACCGCGTCACCGAACGACTTGAAGAACTCGCCGGCAAGTTTCTTTGCCGTGGAATCGATCAGGCGTCCGCCGAGCTGCGCCAGCTTGCCGCCGATCTGCGCATCGACATCATAGTGCAGGATGGTGACGTCCTCGCCTTCGGATTCCAGCCGCACCGTCGCGCCACCTTTGGCGAACCCGGCAACGCCGCCAGAGCCTTCGCCGGAAATGCGATAGCTGTTCGGCGGATCGAGATCGGACAACGTCACCTTGCCGCCGAACGTTGCCTTGACCGGGCCGACCTTGAACACCACCGTCGCGGTCATCTCGGTCGGCGACGTCATCTCCAGCGACTGGCAACCGGGGATACAGCTCCGCAGCACGTCGGGATTGTTGAGCGCCGCCCAGACTTTCTGCTTGGAAGCGGCAATACGCTGGCTGTCATTCATCTGCACGGTGCAATTCCTTAGCTGGCGGTGATAGGGGCGATGCGTTGGCCACGCCGCCGCTCGATGGTGATTTCGGCGAGGATCGACATGGCGATCTCCTCCGGCGTGATGGCGCTGAGGTCGAGGCCCGCCGGCGCCTTGACGCGATCGATATCCTCCACAGCCGCGCCACCGGCGATGAGCTTGTCGCGCAACGCCTTCATCTTGCGGCGGCTGCCGACGAAAGCGTGATACTCGGCCTTGATGGCGACGGCGGCACGCAGCGCCGCTTCATCGCCCTTTCCCTGCGTCGAGACCACGACAAAGCGCCGCGCCTCGTTGAGCAGCTGGGGTTCGAATCCATCGACAATCACATCGGCATCGGGCGCCTCGGACAGGTCGGCCGCGGGAACGGCTACCGTCACGTGATAACCCAGCACCCGCGCCTGCGCCGCTAGCGACAGCGCCACAGGGCTCGCGCCGAAAATCAGCAACACAGGATGCGGCAGCACCGGCTCGACAAAAATATCCATGGTGCCTTTGCTCGGACACATGTTCTTGGCGAAACGCACGCCGTCGCGATTCTCCCCCGGTTTGACGCCGAGTTCGGCGAGCAGATTCTCCGGCTGCACCGAAATCATGCGCGGCGCGCCATCGGCCAATGCCTCGCGCGCCGCCTTGAGCACGGCGCCGCGCGCGCAACCGCCCCCGATCCATCCGGCGACGATGGTGCCATCCGGCCGGATCACCGCCTTGGCGCCCGCCTTGGCTGCGGTTACCGAGACGGTGCGCACCACGGTAGCCAGCGCGAACGGCTGCTCGGCTGCTTTCAGCTGCGCGACGAGATCGATCACTTCGACATGCACGGTCATCGGATCGCCTCCTACAACCTGGCCAGATACGGTTCGAGCGCGGTCAGGCTCTGCAACGTGTGGGCGGGCGCATAGAGATCAACATGCGGCAGCGCCGCCTTGATGCCGGCGGCCTCCGGCGCATAACCTTCCCAACCCATCATCGGATTGAGCCAGACGATGCGGCGGCAGCGCTTCGCCAGCGCCGCCATCTCGCGGCCGAGCAATTTCGCGTCGCCGGTCTCGTAACCGTCCGACACGATCATGACGCAGGTGCGCGCATGGATCACCCGCGCCGCATGCCAGCGATTGAACGTCTGCAAGCACAGCCCGATGCGGGTGCCACCGCCGGCGCCTTGCGCCATCATCGACAGCCGGTCCAGCGCGCGCGCCGGATCGCGTTCCTTCATCGCATCCGAGACATGGGCCAGTTGAGTGTGAAACAGAAATGCTTCGGCTTCGCGAAACTCATCCAGTACGCCATGAATGAAGCGGATGAAAACACCAGTATACATGCTCATCGAGCCGGACGCATCGAGCAACACGACGAGGCGCAGCGGTTTGATCTTGCGTTGGCGTTTCACCAGGTCGATCGGCACACCACCACGGCTGATATTGGCATGGATGGTGCGGCGAAGATCGAGCCGGTAGCCGCGCCGCCGCGCCAGATCGCGCCGCGTCAACCGCGTCCGCATCACCTTTGCAAGTTGCGACGCTGCCGCGTGGGCCTGCGCGATCTGCTCGGGATCGCTCAACTTGCGGAAATCAACCTCGGTCATATTCTCCGCCTGCGATGCGCCTTCCATGCGGCCTTCGCTGCCTTGCCGACCAGCGGACTCATCGGCTGACAAGGTTTGATCCGAGACGGCTTCGTCACCCGATCGGCTGACATTGCTGTCCTGCAGGCTTTTGAGCGACGGATTGTTGGCCGGTTTCGATGCGCCTGCAATCGAGGTCCGCGACTTCACCCGCTTGCCGAGCCAGAACGCATCGAAGATGCCATCGAACTTGTCCCAGTCGGCTTTGCGCGCACACACCAGATGCTTGAGCGCCGAGCGCAGCAAATCCGGCCGCGCCGCGTAGCCGTCCGCAATCAACGTGGCAGCATCTTCGCTTTCGCGCGGCCCGACTGCAAAACCGTTGTCACGCAGCGTCGCGATGAAGGCGACCAGCCTCGCCGCGACGCGCGCATCGATGTCGCCGCCGCCACGTTCCGCCCGCAATGCGCCGTGTGCGCTCATGCCACCTTGCCCAACAGTTTCGCCGTGACCTCCGGCTTGAAGCGCGCCTTGTCTTCATGCGTCTTGAGCAGACACATCAACGTGTCGTGCACCAGTTCGGGATCGTCGTGGAGATCACGCACATCGAGCCCGACCAGCGCCGCGGCCCAGTCCAGCGTCTCGGCGACGCCCGGGACTTTACGCAAATCCTCCTTGCGGATGTTCTCGACCATGCGGGCGATCTGCAAGGCCAGCGATGCGCCGGTGCCCGCCACCCGCGCCATGATGATGCGCGCCTCGCGATCGGCATCCGGATAATCAACGTAGTGATAGAGGCAGCGGCGCCGCAGCGCGTCGGACAACTCGCGGGTACCGTTCGAAGTCAGCACGACATGCGGAATCGAGGTTGCCCGGATGGTGCCGAGTTCGGGAATCGACACCTGGAAATCCGACAGCAGTTCGAGCAGGAAGGCCTCGAACTCGTCATCGGCACGATCGATCTCATCGATCAGCAGCACTGGTGGTTTGCTGCGCCGGATCGCCGCCAAGAGCGGCCGCTCCAGCAGATATTTTTCCGAGAATATCTGATCTTCGATCTCGGCCGCACCTTTGCCCTGATGCGCCTGGATTGCCAGCAATTGACGCTGATAGTTCCATTCGTAGAGCGCGGCCGACTGGTCGAGCCCCTCGTAGCATTGCAAGCGAATCAACTCGGTCGCGTGCACCGCGGCAAGCGCCTTGGCGACTTCGGTCTTGCCGACACCCGCTTCGCCTTCCAGCAACAGCGGGCGTCGCAACGATTGCATCAACGCGATCGCCGTCGCCAGTTCGCTGTCGGCGATATAGCCGGCAGCGGCCAGACGTTCGGCGATCTCCGCGCGGTTCTTCATGGTTATGCGGCAGCTCCGGCGCCCTTGATGACTCCGAGGTCACGTGCCGCCTTCCAGTTGCGCCAGTGATCGTGCGGCATCTGGATGTGCGTCGCGCCGAGGAACGAGAACGCGTCGTTGACCGCGTTGGAGAACGCCGGTACGCCGCCGACATTCGGACTCTCGCCAACGCCCTTGGCGCCGATCGGATGATGCGGCGATGGCGTCACCGTGAAGTCGGTTTCCCAATGGGGCGTCTCGTAAGCTGTCGGCAGGAAGAAATCCATGAACGATCCGCCGAGCACGTTGCCCTCTTTATCGTAATGGATCTCTTGCCCCATGGCGATGGCGAACGCCTCTGTCAGACCGCCATGGACCTGTCCCTCGATGATCATCGGATTGATGCGGGTGCCGCAATCATCCAGCGCATAGAAGCGACGCACCTTGTAGACACCGGTATCGACGTCGATATCCATCACGCAAATATAGGCACCGAACGGATACGTCATGTTCGGCGGATCGTAATAGCTCACCGCCTCGAGTCCCGGCTCCATGCCGGGCGGCGGCGTGTTGTAGGCGATCCAGCAGATATCCTTCATGCCGAGGAACTTCTCCGGCAATCCCTTGACGCGGAAGCCGTCGATATCCCATTCGAGATCGTCTTCATGAACCTCGAGCTTGTAGGCCGCGATCATCTGCGCTTTGGCTCTGATCTTGCGCGCGGCCATGGCAATGGCCGCGCCGGCCACCGGTGTCGAACGCGAGCCGTAGGTACCGAGCCCGTAAGGCGCGGTGTCGGTGTTGCCTTCCTCGACCTTGATGTTATCGGCGGGAATGCCGATTTCGGTGGCGATGATCTGCGCCCACGTCGTCTCGTGGCCCTGCCCCTGGCTCTTGCTGCCCATTCGCGCGACGCCGGCACCGGTCGGGTGCATGCGGATTTCGCAGGAGTCAAACATCGCAATGCCGAGGATGTCGCAATTCTTCGACGGACCCGCACCGACAATCTCGGTGAAGAACGACACGCCGATGCCCATGATCTCGCGTGTCTCACCGCGCTTGAACGCCGCGCGCTTGGCGGCCTGCTCCTGGCGCAATTCGCTGTAGCGCGTGGTCTCCATCGCCTTCTTCATGGCGGTGTGATAGTCGCCGGAATCGTATTCCCAGCCGAGCGCCGAGTGATACGGAAACTGCTCCGGCCTGATGAAGTTCTTCAGCCGCAACTCCGCCGGGTCCATGCCGAGCTTCTGCGCCAGGATATCCATGGCGCGCTCGATGCAATACGCCGCTTCGGTGACACGGAACGAACAACGGTAGGCGACGCCACCCGGGGCCTTGTTGGTGTAGACGCCATCGACCGCCAGATGCGACACCGGGAAATCATATGAACCGGTAACGATGTTGAAAAAGCCCGCCGGCCATTTCGACGGGTCGGCGCAGGCGTCAAACGCGCCGTGATCGGCCAGCACGTGCACGCGCAGACCGGTGACCTTGCCGTCCTTAGTAGCCGCGATCTCCGCCGTCATGTGATAATCGCGCGCGAACGACGTCGTGGTGAGATTCTCCATGCGGTCTTCGACCCACTTCACCGGCTTGCCCGTGACGATGGTCGCAACCGCCGCGCAGATGTAGCCCGGATAAGCGCCGACCTTGTTGCCGAAGCCGCCGCCGATGTCCGGCGAGATGACGTGAATCTTCTGCTCCGGCAGCTTGGCGATCAGCGCCACCACGGTGCGGATGACATGCGGTGCCTGGAAGGTGCCGTAGATCGTCAGTTCGCCCGTGATTTTGTCGAACGAGCAGACGCACTGGCAGGTTTCCAGCGGCGACGGATGCACGCGCTGATAGGAGATCAGTTCCTTGATCTTCACGTCGGCCTTGTTGAAGGCGGCGTCGGTCAAGTCCTTGTCGCCGACCGTCCATTCGAAGATGTGGTTGTGATGCTTGCGCGGCCCGTGCGCGCCATCCTTCTTATCCTTGATATCTTCGCGCAGCACCGGCGCATCGGCGTCCATCGCCTTGAACGGATCGATCAGCGGCGGCAACGCCTCATACTCGACTTCGACGGCATTAATGCCGTCATCGGCGGCATAACGATCGGTGGCGACGACAAACGCGACTTCCTGATTCTGGAACAGCACCTTGCCATCGGCCAGCACCATCTGCACATCGCCGGCCAGGGTCGGCATCCAAGCCAGGTTGACCGTCTTGAGCGTTTCCGCCGTCAACACCGCCAATACGCCGGGGACCTTCAACGCCTTCTCGGTGTTGATCGACTTGACGCGCGCGTGAGCATGCGGCGAGCGCACGAAATCGCCATGCAACATGCCCGGCAGCTTGACGTCGTCGACGTAATTGCCCTTGCCCTGGGTGAAGCGCACGTCCTCGACGCGCTTACGCTTGCAACCCATGCCTTCAAGGCGCGCTTCACGTTCTTCCCGCGTGGGAGTCATGTCGTTCATTCTGCGGCCTCCTGAAATTCGACGCCATTGATCTTGGCAGCGGCGTATTGAATCGCCTTGACGATGTTCTGGTATCCCGTGCAGCGGCAAAGATTGCCGGCGATGCCGAAGCGGATTTCCTCCTCGGTCGGATTGGCATTTTCCTTGAGCAGCCGATGCGCGCGCAGGATCATACCCGGCGTGCAGAAGCCGCATTGCAGGCCATGCATCATGCGGAAGCCCTCCTGCAGCGCCGATAGCGTGCCGTCCGGATTGGCCATGCCTTCGATGGTCGTGATATCGGCGCCCGCGGCCTGCACCGCGAACATGGTGCAACTCTTCACCGACATGCCGTTGAGATCGACGGTGCAGGCCCCGCAATGCGTGGTGTCGCAGCCGATATGGGTGCCGGTCATCTGCAGGTTTTCGCGGATGAAATGCACCAGCAAGGTGCGCGGCTCGACGAGGCCTTCGACCTCCGCGCCGTTGACCTTCATCGTGACGTGAGTCTTCGCCATCTGCCCCTCCCTCACTTGGCCCGTTGCGCGGCGCGTTGCAGGGCGCGCGTCACCATGACGCCCCCGACATAGCGCCGGTATTCAGGCGGCCCGCGACCGTCGCCGGCTGGCGACATGATCGCTTCCGCTGCAGCGGCTGCAGCCTTCAACGCGGCATCGTCGAGGCTGGTGCCGATCACCGCTTGCGCCGCAGCAACGGCGAGCAGCGCAGTCTCCGACAGGTTGGTCAGGCCGATGCGGCAGGTCGCAACCTTGCCGCCGGACATGGTGAGAACCACCGCCGCTGCCGCCGTGGCGTAATCGCCGATCTTGCGTTTGAGCTTTTCATAAGCGTAGCCGTGACCAGCCGGCGGCGCGGCGATGCTGATCGAGGTCAGGATCTCGCCGGGCTCGAGCGCAGTGAAATAGGCACCCTGATAGAAATCGGTCGCCGCGATGCTCCGCGCACCGCCTTTGCCTTCGACATTATATATGGCGCCCAAGGTCATCATCAACGCGGGCATGTCGTTGCCGGGGTCGCCATTGGCGACATTGCCGCCGACGGTGCCCATGTAGCGGACCTGCGGATCGGCGATCACTAGCGAGGTTTCTTGCAGCACCGGCAGCGCGGTGGCGATGATATCCGAGGCAAGCAACTCATGCTGCGTCGTCATCGCGCCGATGATGATGTTGCCACCGTCGCGCCGCACCCCCTTAAGTGCGTCGATGCCATGCAGATCGATCAGGTTTTCCGGCGTGGCGAGCCGGAGCTTCATCATCGGAATCAGGCTGTGGCCACCGGCAAGAGGTCGGGCGTCCTCCAGCGTGGCTAGCAGATTCACTGCCTCGGCCAGGCTTGCCGGCCGATGATAACTGAATTGGCCAGGAATCATGATTTCCTCCCACACGTCTGGAATTGTTCTCGTTCGAGATTGCGACAATGGATGTCGCTGGATCATCCGATGCGCAAGGCGACGGCGGGCAATGCCTCACAAGGACCGGGAATTCGCACGAAATGCGGGTAGCTGCGCACGAAATGCGTCAGCACATGCGACCTATTCGGCTTGAAATCAGACGGGAAATTTGGCCGTAGGTCTGTTGGCGAAGAGCATTCGGCAGGATCGCCTCGTCCTAGCGTCGCGCGGTGCGCCAGCCGCGCTCCATCCGCCGAGACCTGATAGCTGACGATGACATCGCCAGCCGCCATGTCTGCCTCTCGTTCAGGAGGAGTTTACGCTACGGCGAACCATGCCTAGCCGGGCTTTGACTTCGGCCATCTTGGCGCGGCTGACCGGCACCCGATGCGGCGACGCACCATCCAGCTCGATCACCGCCCCATCGCCCTCCTTGCGGACCAGCGTGATATGGCGGATCGCGGCGATATGGCTGCGGTGCACCCGCACGAACAGCGCCGGGTCGAGATGCGCCTCAGCTTCGGAAATCGACCATGAGCACATCCGCTCGCGGATGCCGTCATGAATCTGGGTATAATGTGCGTCCGCGCGCACGCTGCGCACATCGGCCGCATCGATAAAGTGTGTCCCATCGGCCCCTTCAACTGGCAGCCGAGGCGAAGGCGCGGTGCGCGGTTGGCCGAGACCGCCGAGCGGCGCCGACGTCAGCCGGGGGGCCATCGCCGCGACTGGCTCCCCCGGATTGGTCAGCACTCCCGGATCGGTCGCAACTTCCCGCGCCGCATCGATTGCACCGCGGGCAGGCACCGCCTTGCGGCGGGGATCGGGCACCAGCGCCAGAAGGAATCCCGATGCGATGACGAAGCAAAGGAGAGTCACCACGAGCGACAACACTTGTTGCGACGCAACCAAGCCTTCCATGACGTGCCGGTGCGATGGCTCGGACAACGGCACGAGGTGGGTGCCGTACATCGCGGTGTAGTGCATTCCCGAGACCGCGATGCCGAAAGCGATGGCGCTGAAGATCAGTTCCGCACCACCCTGCCGCGCCAGGAATGCCCGCAGACCGCCATAGGCGGCTCCGGTGGCGATCAGTAGCGAGAGCACCGCGAACAGGGCATCGTGCTTGATCTCGAAATTTCCCGACAATCCATGCATGCCGACATAGTGCATGCTGACGATTCCCACGCCGAGCAGAACCGACGAAGACACGACGCGGGGCATCGTGGGCTCGCCGATGCTGACGAAAAACAGCGAGATGCCGACCACCAGCACGCAAATCAGAAACGACACCACGGTCGGCAGAATGAGATAGCTCGTCCCCGCCGGCAATGGCGCTGCCAGCATGCCGACGAAGTGCATGGTCCAGATGCCGATGGCCAGAAAGCCCGCGGCGCTCGCCAACAGCACGCGGCGACCGGCATCGGGCGTCCCGCGGAGCCGTGCCGCGAGGCCGAAGCCGGTGTGTCCTCCCAGAATCGCGACCCCCACCGAGAGCGCGACGAGATAAGGATCGTGTCCTTCGAACATGATCGCCTCGGCTGCCCGTCATCGCGGGCGCGCCTCCTCCTGGCGCTAGTGTATAGGGGCAGCCGAATTTATTGACAATCTGTGCAACGCACACACCGGCGGCCGTCCGGCCGATCGCATTCGATCGCCAGCACCCGCGCTTGGATCACTTTCTGCCGACGCAAGCGTGAAGGCGCGGCCGCGCCCCTTGCGATGCCGGGTTCGCTGCCGCGCAACATTCCACTCGATGAGACATCGACCGGAGTGCCTTTCAAAGCACACCGGGGGCAACGCCGGCCCACCAGTTCCGGCATCACCCCCGGTCGACCGAGCGAATCGTGGGCGTCATGATGGCGCCAATTGCCCGCTCCCCTCCACAAGCGCGGGCTATTCGCCCAGATGGTTCAGGCCGCGCGCTTCACTTGAGGAAGCTGCAAGCGCCAGGGACGGGCGGCGAGAACGCCTTGTCCGCCGGCACCTTGGCCAACACGCGGTAGTAGTCCCAGTCGTACTTCGACTCCGACGGATCCTTGACCTGCATCAGGTACATGTCGCGGACATGCAAACCGTCCGGACGGATGGTGCCGTTCTTGGCGAAGAAATCATTGACCGGCGTCGCCTTCATCGCGGCCATCACCGTGGAGGCCTTGTCAGTCTTGCTGGCCTTGACCGCGTTGAGATAATGCATCGTCGCCGAGTACATGCCGGCCTGCACCATGGTCGGCATCTTCTTGACGCGCTCGAAGAAGCGCTTCGACCAAGCCCGCGTTTCGTCGTTGAGATCCCAATAGAACGCGTCGGTCAACACGATGCCGTGCGCCTGCTTCAGGCCCATGCTGTGCACGTCGGTGATGAAGGTCAGCAGTGACGCGACGCTCTGCTTGCCGGAAACGCCGAACTCGCTGGCAGTCTTGATCGCATTGACCGTATCGCTGCCGCCATTGGCGAGCGCGATGATGTCCGCCTTCGAATTCTGCGCCTGCAGGATGTAGGAGGAGAAATCCGCCGTGTTCAGCGGATGACGCACCGCGCCGACCACCGTGCCGCCCGCTGCCTTGACGACATCCGAGGTGGTTTTCTCGAGGCCGTGGCCGAACGCGAAATCCACCGTCAGGAAGAACCAATTCTTCTTGCCGCTGTTGACCAGCGCCTTGGCGGTGACGTTCGACAACGCGTTGGCGTCGTAGATGTACTGGATGGTGTTAGGCGAACATTGGTCGGTGGTCAGCCGCGTCGTGCTCGACCCGCCGATAATCAGGATGCGGTCCTTTTCCTTGGTGAGCCCGGCGACCGCCAGTGACACCGCCGAGTTGCTGGCATCGAAAATCGCGTCGACCTTGTCGCGGTCATACCACTCGCGGGCAATTGTAGTGCCGACGTCGGCCTTGTTGAGATGATCGGCATGAAGCACCTTGATCGGCACGCCATTGACCGTACCACCGAAATCCTCGACTGCCATCTGCACCGCAGTGGTCGAACCCATGCCGGAGAAATCGGCATAGACGCCGGACATATCGCTCAGCACGCCCAAGGTCACGACGTTGTCCGACATCGCCGCCGGTTGGGCCACCGCCGGACCGGCCATCAACAACAGCGAGCCTAACGCTAGATGGAGATATGATGTTCTCGATTTCATGTTGTTCCCTCTTAAGCTGTACGACAGATGTTCATTGACCGCGCGGCGGCGGCTGATCTCGTTCGTTCTCACTCGGTTTCGGCGGTTACTCCGATTTGCGGCGACGCATGCGCATCGAGCGGCGGCTGTTTGCGATGCCAATCGGTTTCGCGTTGAAATGCGTCGGCGATGCGCAACAACATGCCCTCGGCGAACGGCCGGCCGACCAGTTGAAACGACATCGGCAGTCCGGCCTTCGAGATGCCCGCCGGCACCGAGGCGGCAGGCACTCCCAGATAGTTGAAGCCACGCGTGGTGCGGGTGACGCGACCGATCAGTTTGAGCACATCGTCAGGATTGCCGCGCGTGGTGGCGTCGATGGTCGGCGTCTGCATTGCCAATGTCGGCACATGCAGCACGTCGCAATCCAGCATCGACGTGGTGAGAAATTCCTGCAGTATCCGGCTGCGCAACGACAGAGCTTCGGCGTATCTGACCGCAGCATAAGTGTAGCCCTGGTCGATGCGGTTACGCACCTGCTCGGAATATTGCTCCGGCATCGCCTCGATCCACTTGCGATGCAAGGTGGCCGCCTCGACGGCCATCGTCAGTTGCGCCAGCGAATTGATCGTATCCATGTCGGGGACATCGACCGCAACGATGCGCGCGCCGCATCGCCTGAGAACATCGAGGCTGGCTTGCAGGCAAGCGGCAACCTCGTCATCGAGATCGTCGGCAAAGTATTTGTCCGGCACGCCGATGCGCAGACCCTGCAACTTGCCATCCAGCAGCGCTTCGTAATTCGGCACCGGACTGTTGCTGCTCAATGCATCGGCAGGATTATAGATGGCGCAATGCGTCAACATACGCGCACAGTCACGCGCGCTCTGCGCGATGGGGCCGAGACTGTCCAGCGAGAATGATAGCGGTACGCAATCCTGCAGGCTCATGCGCCGGTAGGTCGTCTTCAACCCGGTGATGCCGCACATCGCCGCCGGCATGCGGATCGATCCGGCGGTATCCCCGCCGAGCGAACCGAACACCGCGCGCGCCGCGACCGCCGCACCGGAGCCGCTCGACGAGCCGCCGCAGACATGCAGCGGATTCCACGGATTGAGGCCGGAGCCATAGTGGTGATTGAATCCGGTCGGACTTAACGCGAACTCCGACATATGCAGCGAGCCGATGTTGACCTGACCGGCATCGTCCAGCCGCGCCACCGCGAACGCCGTCCGCTGCGCGATGTTGCCCTTGAGGATCACCGTCCCCGCGTGCATTTCGCGTCCGGCTACCGGGAAGATATCCTTATGCGCCAGCGGCACGCCATGCAGGGCGCCCAGGCTATCGCCCCGCGCCTGCCGATCGTCGAGCTTTTGCGCCCGCGCAAGCGCCAACTCTTCGTCGACACGAAAGAAAGCATTGTAGCGTCGGCCGATCGTCGCCGCGCGCTGCAGGCTCCATTGCGTCACCTCGCGCGAACTGAATTTCCGGCGCGCAATGCCCTCGGCAATACCGACAAGATCGAGTGCGGCAAAATCACTCATCGCGGCGCCCCGCTGCCAGAATGTCGCAGAAATGGCCGAAGCCGTAGATGTGGTCGGTCAGGCCGATGCGGCTATGCGCGGCCCGTTCGACTGCGCCATTGTTGACGGCGGCAACCGTCGCCGCGGTCGCCATCCGCGCCGCCGGCCAACCGGCCTCGCGGAGATCGAGCAATGGCGGAAACGGCTCGCGCGTCGGCGTGCTCATGCCTGCTCCTTGGCAAGGACTTCCTTGCGATACCAGTCGTTGATCTCGTCACCGGTGGTCAGCCAGATATCCTTGTGGCCGGCGATGTATTCCAGCGCGCGCTTGAGGTGCTTGGCGCGGAACGGCTGGCCGACCAGGAAGGTGTGCAGGCAAATCGGCATGATGCGGGCATTGGTCGCGCCTTCGGCATAGAGCACGTCGAACTGGTCGATGATCATGTCTCCGAACACGCTGGCCGGCTGGCCGAGATTGAGAAACGCCGGGACGTCGTTGAGCTCGATGGTATAGGGCATCGAAATCAGGCTGCCGGTGCGGGTGTGGATCTTGAACGGCTGATCGTCGGCCGTGAAGTCGCACAGATATTCGACACCGAGGTCGGCCAGGATGTGCGGCGTTTCGAACGTCTCGCTGAGAAACGGCCCGATCCAGCCTTTGGTCTTGCGGCCGATCGCCTGCTCCATCGTGGTCAGGACTTCGGAGATCACCCGCCGTTCGCTGTCGGGATCGAGATGCGTCAGAAAACTCTCCGGCGAGTTGTTGAGACCGTGCCCCATCCACGCCCAGTTGCGCTTGCAGCCTTCCTCGATGATGCGCGGGTATTCGCGGATCGCATCGGAATTCAGACAGACGGTGCCGCGCATGCCGAGCGGATCCATGATGTCGATCATCCGCCACAAGCCCACGCGGTTGCCGTAGTCGCGCCAGCCGTAGTTCATGGTGTCTGGCGTCAACGCCGCCGTGGTCGTCGTCAGCGCGGTGCCAGCCAAATGTTCCGGGAAATGTTCGATGTTGACATAGGGAATGACCGCCACCCGCGCGCCGTTCGGCAGCTTCAAAGGCTTGCGATCGATCATCGGGACATAGTCGTAGAAGCCGGTCTGTGTGAGTTTATTCATTGGTTTGGTCATCGGTTTCTTGGCGTCCTGTGGAGGTGGCTGCGAATGGCGCGATCTGCTTTACTGTCGGCGATCAGAATGGCTTGAGCATCGCGTGTTCACGGATGCCGCCACAAACGATTTATTCGTCGTCATGCATCACTAAAGATGATGCGTAACGAAACCGGGCAACGAGCGCGCATGACTATTGCATTGCAAACGACACTGCGTTTTGCTCCGCACTATGAAGCTGCGGTGTGCGTGACGCGTGCCTGCATCCGCGCCGCCACCGTTGATCGATCGGGACGCGATACATGAAACGCAACCTGCCGCCGCTGCTGGCCTTGCGCGCATTCGAAGCCGCCGCGCGCCATTTGAGTTTTTCCAAGGCTGGCGAAGAGTTGAACGTGACGCAGGCGGCGATCAGCCGGCAGATCAAGATTCTCGAGACCTTCCTCAATCATTCGCTGTTCAATCGCCTGACGCGACAGGTGGAGTTGACGCCGTTCGGACGCTCGTATCTCGCCGCGGCCACGCATGCGCTCGATACCGTCGAACAGGCGACATGCGAAATCATGACGCAGCACCGCTCTCTGGCGATCAGCATCCTGCCGTCGATCGGCTCGCTATGGCTGATGGAACGCATGACGGGATTCGCCTGCGCCTATCCGGAGATCGAGATGCACATTTCGAGTTCGATGGACCCGGTGGATTTCAAGCGCCACAACATCGACCTCGCCATTCGCGTCGGCAAATTGCCGGGGCAGAGTTACGATCCATCGCTGCCGCAGATCGATTTCAAGATGGTCGAGGACTGGACCGACGTCGGTGCGATCCATCTCTGGGACGATTTCATCGCGCCGGTCTGCAGCCCGAAGCTCGTCGAAAAGCTCGGCCCGATCGAAGGCCCGGAAGATCTCAACCGCTATTGCCTGATCTACAACTCCCGCCGCCCCGACTGCTGGTCCGGCTGGCTCAAAGCCAACGGCGCGTGCGCGGTGACCGGATCCGGCCGGTTGGAAGTCAGCCATTCCTTCATCGCCGCCAAGGCGGCACGCGAAGAGCTTGGCGTTGCCTGCCTGTCCAGCATCGAGATCGATCCGTGGAGTTCGAGCGACAAGTTGGTGCGGCCATTCACCAAGCACGTTCAAAGCGCCGGGGCATACTATCTGCTCGGCCTGCACGAACGGCTGGCCGCGCCGGACGCCAAACTGTTCCACGACTAGCTCGTGGCGCAGTATTGATCGAAACAAACAAGACATTTGGAGCTGCGCGCGTCGGAGCAGCGCCGGCCTAGTCGTGGGCCTGCTGCGCGACCATTTGCGGCGCAGCAGCTTTATTCTTGCGTTCCGCGCGCCAATTCTCGAAACGCTGAACCACGACGAAGAAAGTCGGAACGAACAGCACCGCAAGACAAGTCGAGGCAATCATGCCGCTGAATACGGTGATGCCGATCGATTTGCGAGCGCTGGCGCCCGCCCCCGTCGCGAACACCAGCGGCACGACGCCGAGAATGAAAGCGAACGATGTCATCAGAATCGGTCGGAACCGCGCCCGCGCCGCGTCCACTGCCGACTCCAGCAGCGGCTTGCGGTCGCGAACGTGAAGTTCGATGGCAACTTCGACAATCAGAATCGCGTTCTTGGCCGATAGCGCGATCAGAAGGATGATGCCGATCTGCGTGTAGAGATTGTTCTCGATCCGAAGTCCGGAGAGAACGATCATCGGGCCGAGCAGCGATAGCGGCACGGCGAGGATCACCGCGATCGGCGCGTACCAGCTTTCATATTGTCCGGCCAGCACGAGATAGACCAGCAACAGCGCAAGACCGAAGACGTAGTAGATCTGATTGCCGACGGATTTCTCCTGATACGACATCGCCGTCCACTCGTAGCCGGTACCTGGCGGCAACGTCTTCGCGGCAATCTGCTCCATCAACGCTATCGACTGACCGGAGCTGTAGCCCTGCGCCGGCAGACCGATGACCGTCGAGGACGGGTAAAGATTGAACAGGCTGATAAGCGAAGGACCGACAGTCGGTGTAATGGTCGCCACCGTACCGAGCGGAATCATGTCGCCCTGCGAATTGCGCACCATCAGCTTTTCGATATCGCTCGGCACCAGGCGGAATTGGGCATCGGCCTGGGCATAGACCTGGAACGTGCGGCCGAATTTGTTGAACTGGTTGACGTAGGAGGCGCCGAGATACGACGACAACGTCGAGAAAATCTGATCGGTGGTAACCTGCAGCGTCTGCGTTTTGATGCGGTCGACATCGACGTCGAACTGCGGCACCATCGAACGGAACGGCGAACTGACACGTTGCAGCGCGCTTTGCGTTTGCGCATTGGCGACCACCGCGCTGGTGATCGCCTGCAGCTTGTTGAAATCCGAATTGCCATCGCGCAGTTCGATCTGCATCGCGAAACCGGCGGCATTGCCGATGCCCTGAATCGGTGGCGGCGGCAGCACGATGATGCGGGCTTCCTGAATCGCGCCGAGCTTGGCATTCAGGCCATAGACCAGCGACCGCAAATCCTCGCCGGCACCGCGCGCGCTCCAATCCTTCAGCATGATATAAGCCACGCCGGCATTGGCGAGGCTGGAACTGTTGTCTAGTGCCGAGATCCCCGCGATGCTGATGACCTGCTCGACGCCCGGCGTCTTGCCAGACATCTCGCTGACCCGATCGAGCACGCGCTGGGTACGATCCAGCGAGGCTCCGTCGGGCAACTGCACCGCGGCTAGCAGGTAACCCTGGTCCTCAATGGGAATGAAGCCTGTCGGCACGCGCGACAGGCCGTAGCCGGCGATGCCGATCAGGATTAGAGCGACAATGACCGAGACATTGCTGTGCGCCACCAAGCGCCCGATCAATCCGGCATACGCCCTCTCGACCCGGTCGTAGACGGCATTGAAGCCGCGATAGAACCAGTTTCGCTGCTCCGGCGGCACTGGCCGGCGCAGCCAGAGCGCGCACTGCGTCGGCTTCAACGTCGCGGCGTTGATGGCGCTGATCAGCGCCGTCGCGGCGATCACCAGCGCGAACTGGGCATACATGCGCCCGGTCAGTCCCGGCAGGAACGCTGCCGGAAGGAACACCGACACCAGCACCAGCGTGATGCCGATGATCGGCGCGAACAACTGATCCATCGCGCTGATGGCCGCATCGTGGCCGGACATGCCGCGCTCGATATTGTGCGCGGCACCTTCGACGACGACGATGGCATCGTCCACGACGATCCCGATGGCGAGCACGATCGCGAACAGCGTCGACAGGTTGATGGTGAAGCCGAGCGCCGCCATCGCCGCGAAAGCACCCACGATAGTCACCGGAACCGTGGTGGCGGGGACCAGCATGGCGCGCCAATCCTGCAGGAACAGCAGGATGACGATCAGAACCAGAAGGCCGGCCTCGATCAGCGTCTTGTAGACCTCGTCGATCGACGCCGAGACGAACTTGGTGGTGTCGAACGGGATGTCGTATTTCACATCCTGCGGAAAGCCGGCCGCCAGCGAAGCCATCTTGCTTCTGACCGCCTTCTCGACCTCGAGCGCGTTGGCGCCCGGCGACTGGAACACGCCGATGCCGGTCGCCGCCTGATTGTTGAGCGAGAATATCTGGCTGTAAGTCTGCGCTCCAAGTTCGACCTTGCCGACGTCGCGCACGCGGGTCACGTCGCCGGCGTTGCCGGTCTTGACGATGACATCCTCAAACTGCCGCGCATCGTCCAGCCGGCCGTTGACGTTCAGCGTGTACTGAAATGCCTGTCCCGCCGGGGTCGGCGGCATGCCGACCTGTCCCGCGGTGACCTGCTGGCTTTGTTGCTGGATCGCCTCAATGACGTCCTGCGGCATCAGCCCGCGGACCTGCAGCTTGTTCGGGTCGAGCCAGACCCGCATCGAATACTGTCCCGCTCCGAACACCGTGACGTTGCCGACGCCCGGAAGTCGCGACAGTTCGTCGCGAATGTTGATGGTCGCATAGTTGCTGAGATAGAGGCTGTCATATGTCGCCTTCGGCGACGTCAGCGTCACGAACAGCAGGATCGCCGTCGAACGCTTCTGCACGGTGACGCCTTGCGTCTGCACCGATTGCGGCAGCGACGACAGCGCGCTCGAAACCCGGTTCTGCACCAGCACCTGCGCGAAATTCAGGTCGGTTCCGATCTTGAACGTCACGGTAAGGGTGTAGGTGCCGTCGGCGCCGCTGTAGGACTGCATATAGAGCATGTCCTCAACGCCATTCACCTGCTGCTCGATCGGCAGCGCAACGGTGTCGATCACGGTCTTGGCGCTGGCGCCGGGATAGCGCGTCGTCACCTGCACGGTGGGCGGAACGACATCGGGATACTGTGCAACCGCGAGATTGAACAGTGCGACCGCGCCGATCAACACCATCAGGATCGCGATGACGTTGGAAAGAACCGGCCGCTCGATGAAAAATTTCGAGATCATGGCCGCTTCTCGCTCGCCGAGTCGCGAGATTGCGAGATCGTCTGCAGCTGAGGATCGACTTTCTGTCCGGGAATGGCATGCAGCAGGCCGGCAATCACGACCCGGTCGTCCGCATTCAGCCCGCTCTCGATGACGCGCAGTTCACCGTCCAGCGGACCGGTCTGCACCTTGCGTTGCTCGACGACATTGTCCTTGTTGACGACCAGCACATAGCGCCCGCCCTGATCGCTGCCGAGGGCAACATCCGGCACCAGCAGCGCATTCTGCTCCTGATCGAGCGGAACGCGGACCCGCACGTAATAACCGGGCAGCAACAGGCGGTCGGCATTCGGCAAGACGCCCCGCACGGCAAGCGTGCCGGTGGACTGATTGATCGTCGGGGCCGCGTAGTCGAGTTTGCCTTTATGCGGATAGCCGGTATCGGTCTGGAGCCCGACCTCGATCGGTGTTTCCTTGAGGTCCTTTGCGGTGAGGCCCTTACGGGCCGCCGCAGCGCGAATGCGCAGCACATCCTGCTCGTTGACATTGAAATTGACGTAGATCGGGTCGAGCTGAACAATGGTCGCGAGTTGCGTCGGCGACGACGCTCCGACCAGTTCGCCCACCGAGACGAGGTGCGCGCTGACGATGCCGTCGAACGGCGCGACGACATTGGTGTAGCCGTAGTTGACCGCCGCGATCTTGGTATTGGCCTGAGCCTGTTTCAAGTTGGCCTGCGCGTTGTCACGCGATGACGTCGATTGATCGAGCGTCGCCTGCGAGACCACCTGTCGCGAGACCAGATCCGATTGGCGTTTGAAATCCGCATCGGCTTGTTTCAGCGACGCTTCGGCACCGGCCTCAGCCGCCTGCGCCTGCTCAAGCTTCAGCTTGTAGGTTTCCGGCTCGATGGTGAACAGCGTCGTGCCTTGCTTGACGAAATCACCGTCGCGATAATTGATCGACTGCAGCACGCCTTGCACCCGGGCCACCAGATCGACTGACTTGATCGCGGCCGTATTGCCGGTGGCATCGAGATAGCGCGTCACAGCCCGCTGCACCGGCACCCCAACATCAACTTTCGGCGGAGGCGGCGGTATGAAAGTATTCTGCTCGCAGGCGCTAAGTCCCAACAAGGCAAGGATAGATAAAGAGATACGGGAAATCGTGGGCGCGGCACGCGCGCCAGCGCCATTCCATCGGGTGCCGGCGGGGAAATGCGTCAGCGTCATTCCAAGGCCCCATCTCAATTTTTCTAATGCAAAGGCATTCTGCTCTCAAAGACAGCTATCACGCGTTCTGAATAGCACAATTTGCTTGCGGTGGAACGGGAAAGCGAAAATGATACTTGCGTACCGATTTTTTGATCAAAGTTTTCGAATTCATTTTGGTTGGGGCAATGGCATACGCCGCAACAACGAGGATTTCATTCGATGGTCACCCAGTTGATACGGCTGTCCGCCGTTTGCGCATCCGCAGCAATCATCGTTCTCACAACTGCACAGGCCTTCGCGCAACAGCCGACCGACGCACAGCGTAACGCCATTCGCTCCGATTGCCGTTCGGACTACGAGGCGCATTGCGCCAGCGTTCCTCCCGGCGGGATGGCATCGTTACAATGCCTGCAGAAGAATATGTCGAGCCTCTCGCCGTCTTGCCAGCGCGCCGTCAGCGCCGTGGCTGCCCCGGCTGAGCCACAGGCCAAACCGGCGGCGACAACAGCGGCACCTGCGGCGGCACCGGCTACGACTTCTCCCTCACCGGCGAAGCCAACCGCAGCCGCATCTCCCTCTCCAAGCAGCACAGCCACAAAGCAGCCCACCAGCGCTCAGGCCTCTGCCATCCGCAGCGCTTGCCGGGCCGATTATCAGAAGAGCTGCGCCAGCATTCCGCCAGGCGGCGCTGCCGCGCTTAACTGTCTGGAAAAGAACAAGGCCACTTTGTCGCCGGCCTGTCAGCAGGCGGTGAGCGCAGTCAGCGGCAGCGCTCCGGCAGCCGCCGCGACCACGACGACTGCGCCCGCAGCCGCTCCGGCAGCGGCGCCGGTCCTGGTGTTGCGGCCACTGCGCCCGCGCGAAGAAATCTTCGTGCTGAGATCGGCATGTGGCGGCGACGTCCGCTCGTTGTGCGGCGCAGTCTCCCCGGGCGGCGACCGCGTCGCGAAGTGTCTGGCGTCGCAAGCCGCCTCGCTGTCACCGGCATGCAAGGAAGTGCTTGCAAGCTTCGCTGCAAGATAAATGCCTTCCCTGCTTGTTGAGAGCCGTTTGAGGTTTCGAAGCCTCAACGGCTATTCACCGCGAAAGGCAAGGATCAACTGGATCAGGCGAACCGACAGGGCGAGGTAGCAGATCGACATCAGGATTTGATAGACGGCGTGCCAGTTCAGCTTCGCAAGCTTGGAAAGACCGTCGAAGAAATTGAGAAGCAGGAGGATAATACCAAACAGTTCGACACCGCGGCCGACCAGGCTGTGACGCAAATAGCCGAACAGCACGATGGCCGGCTCGTCGCTCGAAACGTGCGCCCCTGCCGATACGATCAGTGTCCCGACGATCATTTTTTCGATGTGGCTGAATACTTCCTTCGATGCCGGCTCGACATGCGAGGCGTAGAACGCCAACCACCTGTTACGGATATCCTGCATGATCTTTCCTTACGAAGGCCGTTGGCGTCAAACGACTTGGCCACGATCGCACTCTGAAAACGGGGATGCCGGAAGTTTCAATACAATGGCTACCCAATCAAGCCGCAAGGCTGTTGCTCGAGCCGATGTTCCCAAAAAATTATCCGAACCTGATTGTCGTTTGAATTGACGGATACGATGAACCGACCTCTGGAAAGGACTGAAATGATGCTCCGCACCATCCTGCTGACCACCCTGCTTTGCGCTTCAGGAACCGCCTTCGCGCAAGATCTGACGGCTGAACAACGCAGCGCCTGCATGGGCGATTACGAGACCTATTGCAAAGGCACCACGCCCGGTGGCGGACGGATCATCGCCTGCCTCAACAAGGTCAGCGACAAGTTATCGCCAGCCTGCAAGAAGGTTCTGGTTGCCGCTGAGAAAAAGTGAGGCCGGCTACAAGCGCCAGGCGAGCATTCGCAACACCCCCTTTCGCCGCTCGGCGGATCCAGTTCGATCGAAGACCAACCAAAAAACTCAGGGAGAGAATCATGCGTTCGTTTCTGCTCGTTGCGTCCGCCCTTCTCGCTTTTGCCGCCACGATGACTTTCCAACCCACCGATGCTAACGCGGTGGTCTGCGCCAAGGGCGTTTATCGGGCTGGCTGCGCGGGATATCGGGGCGCCGTTGTCGTCAACAAACCACCCGTGGTTCGCTGCCGCATGGTCTGGGTGAACGGAGTGCGCGTGCGCCGCTGCGTATAGGGCAGATCCGGATTCGATTATCGCGTCGCCAAGAACCGCTGATGGCCTCTCTCCGTGACGCCAGACAGCGGTTTTGGTGTATGATACGATGATGATGGGCAAGCCCGGGCGGCACGCGATCGTTGTCGCCCGATGTAAGAGAACCGCCACCAAATGATCCGATCATCGATCAGACGGCAGATCATGGGTATCGCCGTCGGCCTCATCGTCTTGATGGTCGCGGTCTCATTGTTCTCGATGTTTCTCGTGCACCGCGGCGGCACACTGCTCGACCGGCTGACCAGCGAATACATTCCCGCTTATGGCAATCTGGCCCGCGCCAACGTTCATTCGCTCGAGCGGGCGGTGGCGCTGCGTAACATGATGATCGACAAAGCGCGCTTCCCTGACGATGCGGCGCGTTTCGACCGCCATCGCGACGACTTTGAACAGAACGGCAGAGCGTTCGAGACGGAGGCCAGTGCGGCGCTGGCGCACATCAAAAAGCTCATCGAAGATGACCCGAACTTCGCCAGCCGGATTTCGCTGGCTCAACTCGAAAGCCGTATCAATGCGGCAATCGACGTTGATAGAAGACATCTGAATGAGGAGATTGCCCGCCTGATGGCGAATTTTGCATCAGGCAATGGCGCGGCGGTCGCGGATGGCCTGGCGCGGATCGACACACAGCGCACTGAACTCAGTAACACGATCGCCAATATCCGTGCGGATATGTTGCACCTGGTTCAGATCGATGGCGCGACCACCATCAAGAACCAGAACAACGTGATGTTGATCGTCGCGCTCCTCACATTACTTGCCGCGCTGCTCGGGCTGGTGTTCTCGGTGCTGATCAGCGCCGGTATGACGCGACCGGTACGCCGCCTGCTCGAAGGCACGCGCGCCGTCGAAGCCGGCAATCTCGACAATACTGTCGAAGTGACGTCGCAGGACGAGATCGGGGATCTCACGGCAGCCTTCAACCGCATGGTTGAGCAGTTGCGTCAGAAGGAGCGTATCCGCGAAACGTTCGGGCGCTATATGGATCCGCAGGTCGTCGAGGGTCTGATCAATCGTCCGGAGATCGCTGCCGCCGACGGCCAGCGACGCACCATGACGGTACTGTTCTGCGACATGAAGGGCTTTACCAACAGCAGCCAGCAAATGACGCCGCAGGGCTTGGTCAAGGTGATGAACCTTTACTTTGCCACCATGTCGGAGCCAATCCGTCAGCAATTCGGCATCATCGACAAATATATCGGCGATGCGATCATGGCTTACTGGGGACCGCCATTCAATCGCGACGAAGACCAGGCCCGGCTCGCCTGCGAGGCTGCATTGCAGATGATCGGACGACTGGATGGATTGCGACGTCAGCTGCCCGAGCTGCTGGGCGTACGGTCCCTGCCAGTCGCCTTCGACGTGCGCATCGGCGTTGCGACCGGAGATACCGTTGTCGGCAGCGTCGGTTCGCAGTTCATGATGAGCTACACGGTGATGGGTGACGCGGTGAATTTGGCTTCGCGCCTCGAAAGCCTAAATAATTTTTACGGCAGCCACCTGCTGATATCGGAAGCGACCGTCGCCGCGATCGACATGGAGGTGCGGGAAATCGACCACGTGGTGGTGCAAGGACAGACCGATCCCCAACGCGTGTTCGACATCATGTCCGCCAAGGGTGCGCTGACGCCTTCACAGCAAATGCTGCGCGCCCACTATGCGGAAGGATTGGCAGCCTATCGCCAGCAACGCTGGGACGATGCAGCAGAGGCGTTCTCTGCCGCATTGGCGATCGATGCCTCCGACGGTCCATCGAAGGTGTTGCGGGATCGCGTTGCCCAGTTGAAGAACTCGCCACCCGACAAGAGTTGGGACGGCATCTGGCACTTCACCAACAAGTCCTGAGCACGCACAACGCTCGCGACGCGCAACGGCGCCGTCATCCCGGCAAACGAAAAGGCCCTCGCTGCGGAGGGCCTTTCTGTCAGACGGCGTCTTTCGCCGCTTTGACCGGGCGAGCCCGGACGATCTTGCGGGCCGGCTTGGCCTTGAACATCATCTCTTCGCCGGTGAAGGGATTGGTACCCTTGCGGGCCTTCGTCGCGGGCTTCTTGATCACGACGAACTTGGCGAAACCGGGAACGAGGAACACGCCGTTCTTCTTCAGTTCCTTGTGACCGACTTCGGTGAGCGTATCCATCACGCTCTTGACGTCGCGCTTCGACAGCTCGGTGGCGGTCGCGATCTTTTCGACCAGTTGCGACTTAGACATTTGAGTAGGCATCTCAGCTCCTCTGATTCGTGCCGCAACGACAATAGCTGAAGCCTCGGCGCGAAATACACCGCGTTATGGGGGCTTACACACAGTTTGCCCCGCCAACGCAGGCTTTTCCTCGCAAAAACTGCGGTGTTTTCCCTTCCGGGCATCACTGGCAGTGCTGATACCGCGGGGAAAGCGTACGAATCGCGGTCAAAGGATACTGCGCCAGAAGGCTTCGACCATTCGACAATGGGAAAATAATCCGCAATCCTCACGCTTGTTGTCTGAAGTTCGCGATCCGCTGTCTAAGTCCCGGCCGCGCCGCCGACCTCACCAGTCGGGCAAGGTCAACATCGTTTGCCTCGGATCGGACCGCGCGCAACATCGCCGCATAGTCCGAAGCCGGCAGCGTCGACGCCGTCGCAGCCGCGCGCGCTATTCTGTCGTCCCATTGATCCTGACCGGCAGTCTCGGTCACGAAGCCGTTCCGCTCGGCCTCCTCGGCGTCGAATGTGCGCCCTGCCCCGAGAATGTCGGTGGCCACATCTTCACCAACGAGCGCAGCAAATCGCCGCGAGCCCAACACCAGCCCGAACTGCAGGCCGGGCATTCGAAACGTGCTCGCGGGCGCGCAGATGCGCTGCCTGCACACCGCGAACAGATCGACCCCTGCGCCGAAGCTACGGCCATGCGCCAGTCCGACCGTCAGACACGGCAATGCCGCGACACGCTGCAACAGCAATTCGACACGGACAAATCGCCACAGCAGTTCGGCATCGCTCTGGCCGCTCTGATTGCCGAAATCGAAGCCGGCGCTGAAGTTCTTGCCGTTGCCTCTGAAGACCACCAGCCTCGCATCGCCGTGCGACACTTCATCCACGGCATCCAGCAAGGCTTCGACAAGCTCCGCCGACAGCGCATTCATCTTGTCCGGCCGATTGAGGGTGAAGGTCCAGCACGGACCATCGCGCGCGATCAGCAATTCCTCGCTCATCGCATCACTCCTGTGGCGTAGGCCTCGAGAACGGCCTCGGTATCCGCACCGAGTTTCGGCGGACCGAATCTCACCGGCAGATTTTCTCCTGACAGCCGGATCGGCGAAGCGAACGTCTGTGTCACGGCGCCGGTTGGTAGCCGCAACGGCTGAACCCACGCCATATGCGCCACCTGCGGATCCTTCAAAACCTGCGAGTAGGAATTGATCGGTGCGCAGGGCACGCCTGCCATCGCGCACTTATCGAGCCAGACGGCTGCGTCGTCCTTCGAAAAAACCTGTTCCAGCAATTCACGCAGCACGGCCTGATTCTTTGCCCGCAACGTGGTCGATGCAAAACGTGGATCCTCGCTCAAGGGCCGCTGGCCGATGGCTTCGCACAACGCACGCCACAATGCGTCGTTGCCGGCAGCGAGCCCGAAGTGGCCGTCGCGGCAGCGAAATGCCTGATACGGTGCATTGCGCGGATGCGCGGAGCCGAGCTTGACGGGGTCCTTGCCGCTGCCGAAATATTCCGACGTCTGTAGCGCGGCAATCGCGAGCGACGTGCCCAGCATCGGAATATCGATGTGCGTTCCCTTGCCGCAAGCTTCCGCCTGGCGCAGCGCGGCGGTGATCGCAAACGCCGCGTACAATCCAGCGGAGAAGTCCGCCAATGGCACACCGCATTTCACCGGCGCACCGTCCGCCTCACCGGTGACACTCATGATCCCGCTCATCGCCTGAATCGTCAGATCGAAACCGCCCTCCGACGCGCGCGGACCGGTCTGCCCGTAAGCGGAAATCGAGCAATAGACCAGCCGACGATTGATCCGGACAAGCTCGTTGTAACCAAGTCCGAGCCGGTCCATCACACCCGGCCTGTTGTTTTCGAGCAGCACATCGCAGTTGCTGGCGATCCTCTTGAACGCCTCGACATCTGCAGGTTTCTTCAGGTCGAGCGTAATCGAGCGCTTGTTGCGATTGAGCGAGGCGAAGTTCTCGCTGTACCCATCGTTGATCGGCGGCCACGCGCGCAATGTATCCCCGCCTGAGGGATGCTCGACCTTGATCAGGTCGGCCCCCATATCCGCCAGCAGCATGCCGCAGAACGGCCCTGCCGCCACGTTGCAAACCTCGATGACCTTGATGCCTTCCAGCGGCAGTTGACCTGACATGTCACTCTTCTTTCGTCGCGCGATGCGGTGCCGCATGCCGTGCGATCCAGTTCAGACAATTTGCGAAGAACGTCCTGGACTTGCGAGTCTCGACGATGGCTCAGGCCCACAGGTTAGGCATCATCCGGTTGCAATATCCCGAGACAAAGGACTTCACCTGTCCCGAAGTATCGAACACATTGCGTTCGATACGGCCGATATTGCCGCCGTAGAGATGGATGCTGATCGAGACTCGATCGTCGTAGGCGTTGCGAACCTGATGAATGTCGCCGAGCTGCGGCGAGACAATATCGATATCGCCCGGCTCAAGACGAACTTCGTCGCCCTGCGCAGTGATGCCGTGCTCGCCGAACGCGAAGTGCTGACCGCATTCCGCGCCCCGCAGCACACCGATCAATCCCCAGACCGTATGGTTATGGATCGGCGTCTTCTGCCCCGGCCCCCATACAAAGCTCACCAGCGAGAAGCGATCGAGTGGATCGCCATAGAGGAGATATTGCTGATAGTGCTGCGGATGCGGCTGCGCGAGTTGATCCGGAAGCCAATCGTCGCGCCCGATCAGATCCCGCATCAGACTCAAGCCCGCTTCGAGCAGCACCGCTTCATCGTCCGTGCGGCTCACCGCTTCAGTCATGCCGGCAACGAACGTCCGCAATGCCTCGTGCGAGACCGTCACCGCGCGCGCGATCGATGACGGATCCGCCCCCGTCGTGTCGACGTGCATCATGGCTTATGCCGCCGCCCGGCTCTGACGTAGCGTCGCGGTGGCCGCCCGGTCCACATCCAGCGTTCCCTGCTGGAACACGACACCGTATTGTTCGGCAGCAGCCGCAGTGGTGAGGATTCCGTCGAGGACATCCTGCCGCACCTCTTCGGGATAGCGATCAAACGGCGAGCCCCAGCCGCCGCCGCCCGACGAGCGCACCAGCATTGTGCATGGCGGCAAGTCGATCACGCCGCTGACCGGCAGCGCGCGCTCGGCATCGGTGCCCGGTTCGATGATCAGTTCGGCGGATGCCCCGGCCATGCCGCCGCAAAGGCCGAAGCCGGTCTGCGCGCCGACGCCTTCACCGCGCAGATTGTTCTTGGTCGGCATCAGCATCCGCAGCGCGTATTCGACACCGGTGCCGCCTCGGAACTGGCCCGCGCCGGCACTATCGGTGCGGAATTCATGCTTGATGAATTCGATCGGATACAGTTGCTCGTAGGATTCCAGATTCGGAATGGTGATGGCCCCAAGGCTCTGCAATTGCCCGATCTGATCGAAGCCGTCGCGGCCGCACATCGCGCCCGCGCCGGGCTGCGCCGCCATGTGGTACATGATGAAGAGCTTGCCGTTCGGATCGAGACCGGACGTCACCGGGTGACACAGCTTGCCCCAGCCGGATGACACACGGCCGGGCACCGCCGGCGCCAGCGCCTTCCAGATTGCATGCACGATTTCGTAAGTCGGATGGACGGTGCTGAATGTCACCGGCGCGGGCGCCAGCGGATTCACCACGCTGCCCTTTGGCGCGACCACGCGGACCATGCGGTAACTGCCTTCGTTGTGTGGCGTATCGGCGCCGAGTAGCGTCGAGAGCGCGACATAGACCGCCGCATGGGTATTGGCCAGCGAGCTGTTCTTGTAGGAGCGAACCTGCGGGCTGCTGCCCTTGAAGTCGACCTCAAGCTCGCTCCCGGTGACGGTGATCGTCACGGCGATACGGATCTCGTTCGGCGCAAAGCCATCATGGGTCGAGACATCCACGCCGTGATAGACCCCATCCGGAATATCTTCGATCTCACGCCGGACGATCCGCTCCGCATAGTCCAGCACCGCGCTGCAATGCGCGGTGAAGCTGTGCTCCTTGCAGGTCGCCGAAAGCTCGGCGAGACCGCGGCCGCCGACTTGCACCGAACCCAGCATGGCCTGCATGTCGGCCTTCACCGTCTCGGGCATGCGGGTATTGAGCGCAACCAGCTCGAGTACATCGTGCCGCAGCTTGCCCTTCTCGAACAGCTTGACCGGCGGAACACGCAATCCCTCGTGGAAAATTTCGGTCGCATCGGGATTGTATGTCCCCGGCGCGCCGCCGCCGATATCGATCTGGTGCGCGCGGTTACAGGCGAACGCGATGCGCTCGCCATCGAACACCGGACAGATCACGGTCAGGTCCGGCAGATGATTGCCGCCGGCAACATACGGATCATTGGAGAGGAAGATATCACCCGGCGCAATATCGTCGCCCCAGTAGTCGAGCACAGCGCGGACAGCGAAGCCACCGGCGCCGGTGTGGATCGGCACGCCGTCCGCTTGCGAGATCAAACGGCCGGACGCATCGGTGATGAAGCACGAGAAATCGTGCGATTGACTGAAGATCGGGCTACGCGACGCCCGCAACATCGCGATGCCCATTTCACGCGCGATGTGATTGAGCTTCGATTCGAAGACCGCAATGCTGAGCGGATCGATACCCGATGTGACTGCTTGCTGGATGCTCACGCCCCGGCTCCTCGAATCAGAAAATTGTTGAAGTCGTCGACGACCAGCACGTCGCCGCGCCCGACGAATACGGTGGTGTTGATTTCCTCGATGACCGCCGGGCCGCTCAGGGTGTGCCCGGGATGAAGTTTGGCGCCATCGAAGATCGGCACCGTCTCCAGCGTCTCGCCGCCAAGATAGACCTCGCGGTGATAGGCCGGTTCGGCCGGAACCTCGACCGCCTTCTCAGCGCGCGCGGCGCCGACGCGCGGCAGCACCGAAAGCGCGGCCACCCGCAGATTGACGATCTCGATGGCGTAGCTGGAATCGCTGTAACCATAGAGCCGGTCGTGGCGGCGATGGAATTCTTCCGCGACTGTCTTGAGTGCGGCCGGGGTCACGTCATTCGGCAGCGGCACGGCGATCTGCCAACTCTGGCCGCGATAGCGCAGGTCCAGCGCGTACTTGTAGGAAACCGCGTCCTCATTGACGCCGCCGTCCACCAGTGCACGACGCCCCTCGGCGGCGGCACCGGCCATCCGCTTGCGCAGCGTATCGGGATCGATCTGATCCAGAATGCCCATGCAGCTCAGGACAATGTCCTGCCGGACGTCGGACTGCAGCATGCCGAACGCACACGCAACCGAAGCTTCACGCGGCACGTAAACGAACTGCACGCCGAGCAACCGTGCGATCTCGCAGATATGCAAACCGCTGCCGCCACCGGCTGCGACGAGCACAAGCTTGCGCAGATCAATGCCGCGCTCCGACGCCACCTCGCGTACCGCATTCGACATATTCTGGTTCGCAAGCGTGACGATTGCCAATGCCGCCGCGTTGACGCTCAGTCCAAGCTGATCGGCAACGCACGCATGCATTGCGCGCTGAGCACCGTCCTTGTCGAGAACCATCTCGCCGCCGAGGAAGCGATCGGGGCTCAGCCGCCCCATCACCAGATTGGCATCGGTCACAGTCGGCTCGCTGCCGCCCAGACCGTAAGCAACGGGCCCCGGCTCGGCGCCGGCGCTGCGCGGACCGACGCGCAACATGCCGCCACGATCGACCTGCGCGATGGTGCCGCCTCCGGTGCCGATGGTCTTGATATCAACCGTTGGCAGCGCGATGTGGTAGCCTTCGATCGCTGTATGATCGGTGAGTTCGACCGATCCGTCGACGGTGAACGAGATATCCGTGCTCGTTCCGCCCATGTCGAAGAAGATCACGCCTTTGCCGTCGGTCAGGCCGCCCCAATAACTGGCAGCAGCGCCACCGCCTGCCGGGCCGGACAACACCACGCTGACAGGTTGCGACACCAGTGTCTTCGCGCTGGCGAGACCGCCATTGCTCTGCATGATCCACGGCGGCGTGCGCAAACCGCTGCTGTCGAGACTGCTGGTGAGCTGATTCAGATAGCGCGTCGTCTTTGGGCCTACGAAGGCATTGATGACGGCCGTCGAGGTCCGTTCATACTCGCCCATGACCGGCAGGATTTCCGACGAAATCGAAACGAAGGCCTTGGGCATCAGCTCGCGGACGATTTCGGCGGCGCGCTGTTCGTGTTCGGCATTGAGATAGGAATTGAAGAACGCGATCGAGACGGCTTCGACATCCTGATCGAGGAAGAACCTGGCCGCTTCACGAACCTTCGCCTCGTCCAGTTGCCGGTCGACGCCCCCACGCGAATCGATGCGTTCAGGAATTCCGATCCGCAAGTGACGAGGCACGATAACCTGCGGATGCGGCCGCCGCAGATCCCAGACGTTGTCGCGGATACCCCGGCGGATCGCTAGCGTATCGCGGAAGCCTTCGGTGCAAAGCAGGCCGACACGCGCGCCGTGCTTCTCGACCATGATATTGGTGGCAACCGTCGTTCCAATCACCAGCGTATCGACACGCGAGAGCATCGAGGCGATATCGACCCCGAGGCCCTGTGCTGCCTTTTCGAGGACGCGAAACACGCCGATCGAAGGATCGCTTGGAGTCGACGGAGATTTGTACTGTCGAAATTTGCGATCGGAATCGAACAACGCCAGATCGGTGAATGTGCCACCGATATCTACGCCGATCCGCACGGATTGATTGACAGCCGCCACCTGAATTCTCCTTTATGCAGGACGCCCGGCACGCGCCTTGGCCGCCAGTTGCTCGTAGTCCTTCATGGCTGCATGCGCGCGATCGACACGAGCCAGCAGCTGCTCGCGGCTCGCGATGATGCAGGTCAGCTCGATGCGGATGCCGTTGGGATCAAAGAAATAGATCGACTTGATGGCCTCGTGGACCGCGGGGCCAATCACTGAAACGCCGGCCTTCTCCAGGCGCTGCTTGGCATCCAGCAGCGCAGCCTCATCGGCGACCTGCAAAGCCAGGTGATTGACCCAAGCCGGCGTCGCCGGGTCCGGCACCGTCGCATTGCCGTCGTAAAGGTCGAAGAAGGCGATGCAGGAGCCATCCGCCATTTCGAAGAACAAATGAAAGTAGGGGCTGTATTCGCCGGTGCTCGGGACGTGATCGTGATGAACGACCGCAACGAGCGGCAGCTTCAGGATATCTTCGTAGAAGCGCCGGGTCTCTTCCGCGTTTTTGCAGCGGTAAGCCACGTGATGGAGACCCCCAATACGCGGAAACTCCGTATTCGGCGCATTGCGCAGCGGCGGGCGACGAAAGGCTAATTCAGTCATCGGCTGTCCTTTTCTGATCAACAGGCTTGAGACTACTTAGCGGAACTGCTTGAGCCGGCTTCTATGGCACCGGCCGCGATCAAGGCATCGATTGCCGCATCGTCGAATCCAAGTTCGGCGGCAACCTCGCGTGTATGTTGACCGAGCAGCGGCGCCGGGCGGCGGATGATGTCGCCCGATACGTTCGTGCGCGCGACCGCGCCCAGCATGCGCGTGAGGCCGATTCCCGGTTGCTCCACTTCCTTGACGAGACCGAGATGCTTGACTTGCGCGTCTTCGAACACCTGGTCGAACTCATAGACCGGGCCAACCGCGATCGATTGCGCCGAAAATCGCTCGACCCATTCCGCGACGTCGGCGGTCGCGAGCCTTGCTTCCACCATCGCCTTGAATTCGGCATGGTTCTGCAGACGATCGAAGTTGGTGCGGAACTTCGGTTGGTCCTTGATCTCCTGAAGGCCGAGCACGTCGCAAAAGCGCGCCCACTGCTCGGGACTCGTCAGCACGATGGTAACGAGACCGTCGCGCGCCTGAAATGGCTCGCCCGGCGTCACGCTCGGGCTCCGATTGCCGATCCGCTTCGGCCGCTCGCCGGTCTCGAAATAATTTGCAATCGGGTCCGGGACCAATGCCAAGGTTGACGCCAACAGACTGACATCGATGTAAGCGCCCCGCCCGCTGGTGGCGCGGCCAACCAGCGCGGCATTGATCGCGCCAAATGCCACAAGCGCCGAGGCCGTATCGGCAAGCGAGCCGCCGGGCCGGGTCGGAGGATGTCCGGGCATGCCGGTGAGCGCCATATAGCCCGCCATGCCGAGGGCGACCGAATTGTAGCCCGCACGACGTGCATAAGGTCCGGTCTGGCCGAAGCCGGTGATCGACGCATAGACGATCCGCGGATTGACGGCGGCCACCCGCTCGTAACCGACTCCGAATTTCGCCGCCTCGCCCGGCAGGAAGTTTTCGATAATCACATCGGCGCGGCGCGCCATCTCGAACACGACGCGCTGCCCTTCCGGATGCCGCAGATTGATGGCAACGCCCCGCTTGTTACGATTGAGCGCCGCGAAGGAAGCGGTGATTCCTTTTCCGCCGCGCAGCCAGCGCAAATCGTCACCGCGTCCCGGCCGCTCAACCTTGACGACATCGGCGCCGAGATCGGCCAGCATCGACGCACAGTACGGCCCGGCAACAATCCGGGACAGGTCCAGAACCTTCAGCCCTTGCAGCAGCATCTCGTTATCTCGTCAGGAAGTGTTGGGTTGCGACATCGACGGCAGGCACGGCATTCTCGGCGATCGCATTGATGCGCGCCTTCATCTGTGACAGCGGTGCGAATGGCTTGGCCGCGAACGTGTTCGCCATCGCCTTGGTTTCTTCGAGCAGCGCATCGGGTGGCGCGACGCGCGTGACCAATCCAAGCTCCTTGAGCTGCTCGGCAGAATATTTTCCACCGCCGAGGATGATTTCCTTGGCGCGGATCGGACCGACGGCGCGCACCAGACGCGTGGTCGACCCGACGCCCAGCAACACACCCAGATCGATCTCGGGAATCCAGAACTGCGCCTTCGACGAAGACACCCGGAAGTCGCAAGCCAAGGCAAGGCCCCAGCCCGCGCCGATGGCATGCCCGTTGATCATCGCGATCGTGATCTGCTCAAGGCCTTCGAGCAAAATCGTCGAGCGCTCAAACAGGCGGCGGAATGCCGACTTGCGCCCGGCGAAAGCCGTCCGCCGCTCGTCATCCGAGGAGTTCGATTTGACCTTGGATTCCGCGCCCGCGCAAAACACCGGTGCGGTCCCGGTGAGCACGACGACACGCGCCGTCTCATCATCTCTCAATTCGGACAGTGCTCCGTTGAGGCTGACAAGAATTTCTTCGCCGAGCGCATTGCGGCGCTCGGGGCGATCGAGCGTGAGCCAAGCGATCGAATCGGACCGCTGAAGATTGACAAAGGGCCGGTCGGTTTTTGCTGTGGGATCCATGTTCCGCCTATCGCATCATGGCCCAGTTATCCGCCGTCACCGGCGCTTCGTCTGTCTAGTAACGTACACCTCGCAAACGCCGCACATCGGGAATGACAATGCGCATGCGGTAGGAAACGATCAGCCCCTGTGACTGCAGGTCGGAGAGTGCCCGCGTAACCCAGGGACGCGTCGTACTGACAAGGCGCGCCCACTCTTCATGGCTGATGCCGACGATCTCGGCGCTGTGCCCGGTTCGCATCGATTCAGGCAGCGTCGCCACCGCCATCAGGGCAGCGGCCAGACGCGCCTGAACGGACTTGGTGGCAAGCTTGGTAGCACGCGTGATCCCCGACGAAGCCATGAACGCCAGCGCTTCCATCAGATTGCGCGCAAAAGCCGGGCATTCGACGATGACTTTTTCGAGGTCGGCAATCGGCAACGCCAGCAGCGTCACATCGTCTATCGCCTCGACCGAGAGAATCCGCTTCGAGGCCATGATCGCGCTGATGAGACCGACCGCATAACCTCGCGACCAGATGCCCGTGGTGTATTCCTGTCCGTCCGCCGCGGTGTAGATGGTTCGGACGCGCCCGGATTCGATGATCAGCACGTTCTCGGCAAGATCGCCGATTTGAAAGATGGGCGCTTTCGCCGCAACGCGGACCCGCGTGGTACGACGCATGATCCGGTCGAGTTCCTGGTTCGAAAGCCCCTTGAAAACGTTCTGCCCGACGGAGTCGGACGCAATGATGGAAGAAACGTCACTCATAAACGCAACCCGGAGCGTCGAGGATCATGACTATCGGAAGGCTCCGGTCCGAAAGCCTCTCCGGCATCGTCTGGCTGCCGATCGGCTGGCGACCATTGCCACCTTTGTGTCACCGCAGTTTCGAAAATCGTCTGCATCGTTGCGATACAGCCAGGAAAGGGCATCAGGGATAGTACACGCACGCAGCCTTGAACAGATCGCGCGCATCTGTCCGCTCCCATCTTCGATTTATGCGTGTTCGGCGGGATAGTTTCCCCTATAACGATAGTGGTTTCGAAGCATGTTCATGCCATCGCTGACATGGTGAGGAGAATTTTTCCGGTCGCTACGCGCCCCTGCAAGGCCTTCATGGCCTCGCCATACCGCGCGAGCGGAAACGATGCGGAGATGACCGGAGCAAAATGGCCTGCGGCGACAAAACCGGTGAGTTCACGCGCCAGATCGAGCCGCGCCTGAGGTTCGCGCCGGAAGAATTCACCGACATAGACGCCCATAATGTCGCGCTCGGATAGCAGAGCCAGATTGAGCGGCAGCTTCGGCACCGTTCCTTCGGCAAAGCCAACGACGAGATAGCGCCCACGCCAACCGAGCGAGCGCAGCGCGGGTTCAGCGTAAGCTCCGCCGACGGGATCCAGCACCACATCGACACCATTGCTTCCGACGATGGCTTGAATCTCTTTGCGCAAATCGGAATCGCGATAGTTGATTGCGTGATCCGCGCCCTGCGCCAGACACACGTCGAGCTTTTCGGGGGACGATGCCGCTGCAATGACCGTCGCGCCGACCTGCCGCCCGAGTTGAACGGCTGCAAGACCGACGCCACCGGACGCACCGAGAACGAGAAGGGTCTCACCCTTCCGCAGGCGCGCGCGCGACTTCAGTGCATGCCAGACGGTCTGGTAAGCAAGCCCAAGCGCCGCACCGACACCAAAATCCATCGTATCCGGTAGGGCCACCACCCGTTCGGCGTGCGCGATGGCGAACTCTGCGAACGCACCCCAGGTGACCACAGCCGAAACCCGGTCGCCGATCCTGAGGCCCTCGACGCCCTCGCCAACGCCGTGCACCACGCCGGCCATTTCCATGCCGGGAACGAACGGCAGCGGCGGCTTGACCTGATAGCGTCCCTCGACGATCAGCAGATCCGGAAAGTTCAGTGCCGCAACATGCACCCGGATGAGAACTTCGCCCGCACCCGGCTTGGGTGGATCGATCGTCTCAAGGGTCAGCGCGTCAACGCCATCCAACGTTTTGCAGAGCACCGCGCGCATCGTTCAGACCTTTCGCACACGACAAGCGCCTGTCGACGCCAATCATCATTGATTGCCAGTGAGCTGACGGAGCCGCGGCATCAGTTCGCGACCGAGAACTTCGAGCTGTTCGACCTCATCGAACACCGGGCTGAGCGCAAGATGCGTGACGCGCCCCTTCACCAACCGATGAATTTGCTCGGCGCAGGCATCCGGCGTGCCGACGATGCAGACGTCACCCGCCATAGCGGGGTCGCGACCATGATACGTCGTACTGAACCACTGGCGCGCGCGCGTCAGCGCCAGCGCACCGTCGTCGGAAACCGCAACATAGAGCCGCTTGGCGATGGTGAACGTCGAAGGATCGCGACCGGCCTTCTGCAACTCGCCCTGCAACTGTTCGCATTCCACCACGAAGCGCGCAGGCGGCGCGGCACCGGCGCCGATCCAGCCATCGCCCAACGCGACGGCACGCGCTAACGCCTTCGGGTTCGAGCCACCAAACCAGATCGGTGGATGCGGCTTCTGAAGCGGCTTCGGTTCGAGCTTCTCTTCCTTGATCGACCAGAACTCATTTTCATCCGACAGTGACGGTTCCGTCCAAGCCCGCCTGATCAGCCGGATACCAGCCTCGAATCGCTTGCCGCGATCTTCGGGGCGATAGCCCATCGCGGGATACACATCGCGGTCGCCACTGAGACCGACTCCGACCACCGTCCGGCCCCCGCTGAGATGGTCCAGTGTCGCAATCGATTTGGCGAGCAGCACCGGATTGCGCAGCGCACTCAACAGGATCCCGCTGACAAGCCGGACGCGCGAGGTGAGCGCCGCCGCGTAAGTCAGAAGCCCGAGCGCATCGAGGCGCGGCCCCGGCCCGAAAATCTGCTCCGCCACCCACAGGCTATCGAAGCCGAGTTCTTCCGCCCGGATCACGAAGCGGCGCAACCGCGCGATGTCGAGGACCTGGTCTCCTGATTGCGGGATGGATACTCCGATACGCAGGGACATGGATCTCCTCGACATCACAGCAACGATCACGAGGACGACGCGCGCGACGCCCTCGGCAACAGGTTTTAACGCGGCACGACCGCCTCGGCTTCGATCTCGATCAGGCCGCCATCGCGAACCAGTTGGCTGGTGCGGACCAAGGTACTGGCCGGGAAGCGCCCATCCTTGAAAAATCGCGCGCGGACTTCGTGAATCTCACGCAGCGACTGAGCATCGATCTGGGTGACGAAGATCAGAGTGCGCACGATGTGCTGCATGCCCGCACCCTGCTGCTCCAGAATTTCCTTGATGTTCTGCAGCGCACGTTCCGCCTGCTCCGCCATCGTCCGGCCGACGATATTGCCGTCCTCATCGGTGGCGAGCTTCCCCGAAATGTAGAGCACGAAGTGATCGGCATGATCCACGCGCACCGCGTCGGAAAATGCCGCAGCAATTCCCGTTCCCTTGATGCCGGGAATGTTTCGCGTCTTGTTCTTCGCAAGATTGATGAACGCGGTCTCCACAGATGGCCTGCCTTTCTGGATGTTGGAAGAGGAATGCATTCGCTTTGGGCTCGCTTGTAACGGCGCGATCCCGGAGCAGTCTGTGTCGTGGTGAACAATGCCGGCCGAGGCGTGAGTTGATCCCGCCTCGGCCGGCAGCAACGCTTACTTGGCGATCAGCTTCCACGCGCCGTTATTGACCTCGAACAGCGCCGTCGAACGCTGGTCAAAGCCGGCATGGTTGGTCTTCGACATCGACACCGGCCCCACCGCGGTGGTCAGATCCTTGAGCCCTTCGAGCTTGTCGCGCAGCATCGCCCTGAATTCGGCGCTGCCGGGCTTCTGGGCTGGCAACGTCTCCTTCAACGCCGCCTCGACGAAATTCCACGCTGCAATGATGCTCAGAACGTTGGTCGACCACTGCCCATTGTTGGCGGCTTCGTAGCGCTTGCGGATCGGATCGACCAGGAGGCGAACCGGGTCGTTCGGCTGAAGGTGATCGATATCCATCGCCGGCGTATAAGCCGCAATCGCGCCTTCCATCTTCTTGCCGCCGAGCTTGAGCACTTCCGGATTGAGCGCCGCATACGTGAAGTAGATCTTGCCCTTGTACCCTTGCTCGCGCAGCGTCTGCGCCGGGAGCGCCGCCGGCGTTGCCGCGACCGCGATCAGAACCGCTTCGGGTTGCGCCGCCATGACCTTGGCGACCTGGGCCACCACCGACACGTCGGTTGCGGCGTAACGCTCCTTGGCGACCAGCGAGATGTTGAACTTCGGGACCAGTTTGCCGAGTTCGTCGTCCCAGGTATCGCCGAGCGCGTCACCGGTGGCGATCAGCGCGAGCTTCTTGATCCCGTTCGAGGACATGTGCCGCAACGTGGCTTCGGCCATCAACGATTCATCGGGAACAGACTTGAAGACCCAGTGACGCTTGGCATCCACCGGGGAGACGATCCGCGAACTGCCGGCGAAGCTGACCATCGGCGTCTTCGCTTCGCTGACGACGTCGAGAACCGCGAGCGAGGACACGGTGGTGTTGGGGCCGACGAGAATGTCGACCTTCTCGTCGAGCAGCAGCTTGCGCGCGGCCTTGACCGCCTGCGCCGGATCCGACGCATCATCTTCGATGTGGAATTGAATCTTGCGTCCTGCGAGTTCGGTCGGAAGCAGGCTCGCTCCCTTGCGCTGCGGCACGCCGAGCGATGAAGCCGGCCCTGTCGCAGAAAGCACGATTCCAACCTTGACCGGATCGTTGGCGTCGGCACGCGCGCCGAAACTCACCAGACCGATCGCAACCGACAAAGCCAATATTCTGAGCATTGCGTCCCTCTCTTGTTCCTTGCTGAAGCTGAAACGGGTGATCTGTCGCAGCCGCGGCGTTGCGGCGTTCGACGTGACAGTTAATTTCCGGGATTTGCCTTCTTCTTTCCGACCCCCAGATAGGCCTCGATAATTCGCGGATCTGTCGCGAGGCTCGCTGCCGGCCCTTGCGCCGTCACCTTGCCCATTTCCAGGACGTAGCCTGCATCCGATACGTTCAGCGCAGCCTTGGCGTTCTGCTCGACCAGCAGGATCGACGTGGTCTCGCTGAGCCTGCTCACGAGGTTCAGGGTCTCCTGCGCGATCAGCGGCGCCAGTCCGAGGCTGGGTTCGTCGAGCATCAGAAGCCGCGGCTTGGCCATCAGCGCGCGGCCGATCGCCAGCATCTGCCGTTCACCGCCGGACAGCGTGGCGGCGAACTGCGTGTGGCGCTCTTTCAGACGCGGAAACATCTGGTAGATCATATCGAGCTGTGACATCGGGTTGGCCGCACCGATATGCCTCAGACGCTGCGCTCCAAGCAGCAGATTGTCCGCGACCGTCATTGCACCGAACAATTCCCGGCGCTCCGGAACTAGGCTCATGCCACCGAAGACGCGCTTCTCCACACTGAGCCCGGAGAACTCGGCGCCCTCGAACTTGATCTGACCTTTCGCACTGGCATTGGCGGGGAGAATACCCATGATGGCGTTGAGCAGCGTCGATTTGCCGGCGCCGTTGGGACCGATAACGGAAACGATGGCACCCTGCTCGACCACGATATCGACTTCCGCCAGCGCCGGAACGCCGCCGTATCGCACTTGCAACCCTTTCACATCGAGGACAGCTGCCATGTTGCCTCTCCTCAATCGCCGAGATAGGCGCGCCGCACCGCGGGGTCGCTTTGCACCTGCTCCGGGGTGCCCGATGCAATCAGGCTGCCGAAATCCATCACGATGACGCGATCCGCGAGCTCCATCAGAAATTCCATGTCGTGCTCGACCAGCAGAATGCTCATCCCCTCGCTGCGGAGCTGGCGCAGCAGCGACGAGAGCGCGGTCTTCTCGAAATAACGCAAGCCCGCAGCCGGCTCGTCGAGCAGCAGCAAAATCGGATCGCCGCTCAGCGCTCGCGCGATCTCCGCCAGCCGCTGTTGGCCGAGCGCAAGATTGCCCGCGGCCATGTAGAGATTGTCCTTCAGGCCGACGCGCTCGAGTTGCCGCGCGGCTTCATGAAGCAGTTTGTCCTCTTCTTGCCGGTTGAGGCGCGAGGCACTGGCCAGCACATTGCCGATCATGTGTGGATCGCCGCGCAGATGCGCGCCCAGCGCGACGTTCTCCAGCACCGACATGTTCGGCAAAAGATTCGCGTGCTGGAATGTGCGGCCGATCCCCCGCGAGAACACGGTGCGCGAGGGCAAATTCGTGATGCTGGCGCCACGGAACGACACATCGCCGGCCGACAGCGATTGCACCGACGTGATGAGATCGAAGGTGGTGGACTTTCCAGCGCCGTTCGGGCCGATCAGCGCGACAATCTCTCCGGCCTTGATATCGAAGCTGACGTCGTTGACGGCAACCAGGCCACCGAAGCGCTTCTGGAGGCCGCGCACGTCCAACACTTGCTCGCCGTGAGCCGGCTTCGGCCGCACCGGAAGGGCGGGCGCCTGGGCCGGGGCCTCGGCAAGCCGGTATTCAGTAATTTGCCGCGCCAGAAAGGGCCACAGGCCATCGCGCGCCCGCTGCAGGATAATGATTAGCATCACGCCCAGCGCCACCAACTCATAATGGGCATCGCCACCGATGAGCCGCGGCAGCAGATTGCGCAGCACGTCGTCCAGCAAGACGAACAGGCCGGCGCCGAGGATCGCGCCCCACACGCTCATCGCGCCGCCGAGCACCGTCATGAACACATATTCGGTGCCATGCGTGAGACCGAACGGAATCGGGCTGACAGCGCGTTGCAAATGCGCATAGAGCCAGCCTGAGGTCGACGCCAGCAAGGCGGCGAGAACGAAGGTAAGCACTTTCAGCCGCGCGGTATCGATTCCGTGGGCTTCGGGCATTGTGTCGCCGAGCGCGAGCGAGCGCATCGCGCGGCCTACGCGGGAGCTCAGCAAGTTCCTGACGCCGAGGGCTGCCAGCGCGACGGCGCCCCAGATGACGTAGTACATGCGCTCGGATTTCTCGAACGAGAAACCAAAGATCGACAGATGCGGGAGCGCGTTGAGGCCGTCGTTCTTGCCGAGAATCTCCAGGTTGGCGAAGGCGAAATAGATTGCCATTCCCACCGCCATCGTTGCGATAGCCAGGTAATGTCCGGACAATCGACGCGTGACGAGGCCGACCAGATACGCCGCGATGCCGGTGACCAGCCAGCCGAGGACAAGGCCGATCCATGGCGACAGGCCCGCGAGCGTCGTTGCCAGCGCCGTGGTGTAGGCGCCGAGCCCAACAAAGGCGGCCTGACCGAACGACAACATGTTGGCGCTGCCGATCAGCAATACGAGGCCCAGCGCCACCAGCGCGAACAGGCCGATGTAATTGAATGACGTGATCCATGCGGACGCTACCGGCGCCAGCGGCAACAGCACGATCAATGCAATCGCCGCGATCAACGGGACCTGAAATGGCAGAAAGCGCTGGTCTTTCATCAGTGCTCGCCCATGTCAGAACGCGACGCGAAGGTGCGAAGCAACAGGATCGGAATGATCATCGAGAAGACGATGACCTCCTTCAATGCGCTGGCCCAGAACGACGTGTACGACTCCAGCAGACCGACCACGAACGCCCCCGCCACGGCCAGCGGATAGCTGACGAATCCGCCAAGTACCGCCGCGACGAACCCCTTGAGGCCGATGAGCTCTCCGGAGAGATAGTTCAGCGTCACGCCCGGAGAGATCAGCAGGCCGCAGAGCGCCGCGATCAGACAAGCGAGCGTGATCGCCAACTTCCCCGATGTCGCAGTGCCGATGCCGACGAGTTGCGCCCCGATGCGGTTGACGGCGACCGCGCGCAGCGCCTTTCCCGGCACCGTCCGCGCAAAGAAGAGATAGAGAATGACCATCAGAACCACGGCGGCCACAAGGACCATCACCACCTGCCCGCGCACGATCTGACCGCTAAGTTCAAGTTGCCAGTCAGCGTAGGGCTCGGCGCGGTCGCCATCGGGACCGAACAGGTTCAGGCCGAGGCCGACCATCACGAAATGCACGGCGATCGACACCATGAACAGCACCAGCGGATTGGCAGAAACCAGCGGCTGGTAAGCCAGACGATAGATGATCGGCGCCAGCGGAACGACGATCAGCACAGCCATCAGCATATCGACGGGCATGATCCGGGGCTGTTGCGACAACATGGTCACGATTGCGGCAATCACTGCCGGGAGCAGCAGATTCTGCGCGGCAGAAAGCCATAGCGGCGCTATTCCGCCGCTTGCGGCGCGATCACGTTCTCGAACAAACGCGACGATATCAGTGATAAAAGCAATGCAACCCGCAGCGATCAGCAACCAGACGGTGCGCGGCACCTGGTTGGCTTGAATGACAACCAGAGTCAGTGCGGTATAGACGACGAATTCCCCGATCGGGATGAACGGAATCTTGGTCACCGCAAAGACGAGAACCAGCGCCATCGCAAGCAGCGCATAGATCGCTCCTGTGGCGATTCCGTCCTGAGCGAGCAGGAGTGCGACGGTTGGATTCATCAAGAGAGCCTGAAGCCGGTGGGTCCAACGTGTTGGTTCCCACACAGCTTAGGCTTCGGCATGGGGCGGTTTCTGTTCAGTGGAGGACAGAGGCTCGATCCGGGTACGGAAAGCCTATGTCGCGCCGATCCATGCATGAAAGCCAAATTCGCATCTTTCAGCAGGCGCAACAAAGATGTGCAGGCCTGCGACGCGTCGTCTCACCAGCCGCCGCGATCGCCACCTTGGCTTCGAACCGGAAGCACTCCGGCGCGATCGATCGGGATTTCAACGATCGAGACGGTGCCCCAATTCGTTCAGGCGATGGCGATGGGCCGGATCGGCGAACCGGTGGCACCGGTCAATCGCAAGGGCAATGCGACAAACAGCACACGCTGCGGACGCTTCCGCGCAACCTCCTCGAGATTGAGATTCTCGATGATGTGGATGCCGGCATCGACCAGCAAAATGGCGTGCACCGAGACACCCGGCGTCGGCAGGCATTCGAAGCCGGGCGTATCGGATCCCATCAACGTCACGCCACGCTCGATCAGCCAGCGCGTCGCCGTCTCGCCGGGGCCGGGCATGCCGCCGCGACGGCCGATGAACATTTCGGCATCCGACCAATACCTAGCCCAGCCGGTGCGGATCAGGGCTGCGTCGCCGCGCTTGATCTGCGCACCGCTCAAGGCCAATGCAGCCTCGATGTCGGCGACGGTGACTTCTTGCGCCGGCGCGAGGCAATCGACGCCGGTGGCGGCGGCGACATCCAGCACCACTGCGCCTTGAACGATCGGCGGAATATCCGCCACCGAGTGCTCGCGATAGCCATCGCGGGTTTCGACGTCCGCGACGTGGACGCCGCCATGCAGACAGCCGTTGCGGGAGAAATGGCCCAGGGCATCGATATGCGTGCCGGAATGCCCGGACGTCACGATCACCTCGTTGGCGAAACTGGAGCCGTCCTCCCGCTTCACCGGATGCGGATCGCCGTGACGGCGGTGCAACGCCAGCGAGAACGGGATGTGCTGGTGGTAAACCGGCATCGACGGCGCCATTGCGTGTGACAGCTCATAAAGCTGCGCGCCCGGCGCGACGGCACCGAAAACCCCTGCATCGAAGCGCGACAGCTTGGTGTGCATCTCAACCTCCCGGGTTGCGCGCGATCAGACGCCGATCTTCGGCGCGCGATGCTTGTCGAGACCGATGGCGATATTCTTCTGCTCCATGTAGATCTCGAACGCGTAGTCGCCGCCGTCACGGCCGATACCGCTCGACTTGACGCCGCCGAACGGCGTCGGCAGATGGCGCACGTTCTCGGAATTGACCCACACCATGCCGGCCTCGACGTCCTGCGCGACGCGATGCGCACGCCCGACATCGCCGGTCCAGATATAGGCCGCCAGTCCATAACGAACATCGTTGGCAATGCGCAGCGCATCGGCCTCATCCTCGAACGGAATCACCGTCAGGACGGGGCCGAAAATTTCCTCCTGCGCGATGCGCATGGAATTTTTGGCGCCGGTGAACAGCGTCGGGCAGACAAAATTGCCCTTGCCATCCAGCGCCCGCTTGCCGCCGGTGGCGATTTGCGCGCCGTCGGTCTTGGCATGCTCGGCATAGCTCAGCACCTTTTCGGCGTGGCGAGGATGGATCAAGGGTCCAAGCTCGGTTGAAGGGTCGAGCGGATGGCCGACCTTGATCTTCTCCACTCGCGCCTTCAACTCCGCAGCAAACTTGTCGTAGATCGAACGCTGCACCAGTGCGCGGCTCGACGACGTACAGCGTTGGCCATTGAGGCTGTAGATCATGAATAGCACGGCGTCGCGCGCGCGATCCAGATCGGCGTCGTCGAATACGATCACCGGATTCTTGCCGCCCAGTTCGAAATGTACGCGCTTCAGCGTCGGTGCGCCCTGCGCCATGATATGGCTGCCGGTGATCGACTCGCCGACGAAGGCGATCGCCTTGATCGCCGGATGCTCGGTCAGTGCCTTGCCGGCGCTCTCGCCAAAGCCATGCACCAGATTGACGATGCCCTTCGGCAGGCCGGCGCCCTCGAACACCTCGCTCATGATCTCCGACAGGATTACCGCGCTGAGCGGACTCCACTCCGCCGGCTTGTGGACGATGGTGCAACCTGCCGCCAGAGCCGGCGCGATTTTCCAGGTCGACAGCATGAACGGCGTATTCCACGGCGTGATGACGCCGACCGGACCGATCGGCTGCCGGATGGTGTAGTTCAAATGCGTTTCGGTCGGCAGCGACAGGCCATCGGACGCTCCCGGCGCCTTATCGGCATAGAAGCGGAAATTCTCCGCGCCACGCAGCGCCGCCTTGGCCATGTAGCGAATGGCCTGCCCGCTATCGACGCTCTCGACCAGCGCGATCTCTTCGGCACGCGCCTCGATCTTGTCGGCGATCTTGTGCAGCAGCGCACGCCGCTTTTCGCCCGGCACCTTGCGCCACACCTTGAAGGCCTCTTCGGCGGCACGCGCGGCGCGATCGATCTCGGCAGCGCTTCCGGATGAAACCTGACACAGCGCCGAATTATCGGATGGATCGAAGTTCTCGAAGGTCTCGGCGCCAACCACCGCTTCCCCGGCGATCCGATGCGGCACCGCGCCAGCCTTGAAGCGCGCGAAAAATGTTTGCGCCTTGCGCAGGTTGTCGCTCAGGGCATCGTTGGGGAGAGGCTTGTTCATGTCACGCTCCTGTCGGGAGTCATTTCGGTGGATGCATTCGCATCATCGATACGGCGCGCATTGAGCGCACCCGCACGATCTACTTAACATGTTAAATTGTTTGCGGCAAGCCTTTCCTCTCACCCTCTCCGTCGTCCGTGACCAGCTTAGCTCGCCAGCGTCCCGTCCGAATATGCGATCTCGCCGCCAACCAAAGTGAGGCGGCTGCGGGTCTCGGCAATGGCATTGGAATCGATGTTGAAAACGTCCCGATCCAGCACCGCGAGGTCGGCAAACTGTCCGACCTCGATTGAGCCACGCCGTCCTTCGTGGCCCATCACGAACGGGCCGCCTTCGGTGTAGGTCGCCAGCGCGTCGTCGACGGACAAAGCCTCGCCGGCGTTGAGCACCAGTCCGGTCGAGGTGGTGCGATCGATAGCCGCCGCAATCCCGGGATACGGCGACAGTGGACCGATCGGATGATCGGAACTGCTTGCGATGACGATACCCGCATCGCGCAGACTTTTGCCGGGATACAGCCGCTGCGCGCGCACCGGCCCCACTGCCTCTGCAAACGATGTTCCGAGGCGGCGCAGAAATCCGTATTGAGGAACGACGACTGCACCCAATGCGCGTACTCGCGCAATCGCATCCTCGCCGCGCACCGCAAAATGCTCAAGCCGATGACGCGCATCGGTTCGCGGCGCAATGCGCTGCGCCTCCTCAAGGCAATGCAGCCAGTTCGCAATGGCGCGGTCACCGATCACGTGTGCCGCGAGTTGCCAACCTGCACTATGCGCCTCGATCACCTTGGCGCGCAGCTCTGCCGGCTCTTCCATGAACAGCCCGCTATTGTCGCGATCGGCATAGGGCTCAGAGAAGGCCGCGGTGCGCGCGCCGATGATGCCATCGACGAAAAACTTCAGCGTCCGCACCTGCCACCGGTCGTCAATGCCGGACGGCGCGAGACCAAGGCGGCGCACATCGGCCGGATCGATCCGCAGCATGAACCCCATGCGTAGCGGCAGCCCGCCGTCATCGCGGAGCGCATTCCAGATATTCCATTCGACGTCGAAACCGTTGCTGAAGCCAACAGCGGCCTCAACCGCTGACACGATGCCGAAGCCGAGGCACTCGTCGGCAACCTTGCGGATAGCGCCGATGCTGCGCACGACCGAAGGCGGTGGGATCAAAGCCGCGACAATGTCAGCGGCATTCTCCGTCAAAACACCAGAGAGTTCGCCGTTCGCGCGTTCAATGGTGCCGCCCGGTGGGTCCGGTGTGTCGTTATCGAACGCCGCCAATGCCAGCGCCGCCGAATTGGCCACCGACAAATGACCGCCGGTCCGTCGCAACAACACGGGATGACCGCCGGAAACAGCATCGAGTTCCTGCCGCGTGGGATGCCGCCGCTCCGCGAGAAACTGCTCGCTGTAATCCGCCGACATCACCCATTCGCCGCGATTGGCCGCATTGCAGGCTGTCTCGACCCGCTGTAGCAGCGCCGCGACTGATGCCGCTGCGGGACCGAGCTCCAGATTCAACAATTCCTGCGCGCGCATGAACAGATGCAGATGCGCATCGGTCAGGCCCGGGACAACGCGGCAGCCCTGCAGATCGATAGTTCGATCCGTCGACGGCGCGCTCTGACCGGAGCCGATCCAGGCAATGCGCCCGTTCTCGACCAGCAGGCTGTCATGCTCCGCGCCGCCGTTCGCGGCGGGGCTGAAGCGCCCGCCACGCAACAGCATCGTTGCTGTTTTAGATGCCATCCTTCACCACGGCGATCATGTCGATCTCGATCTTCAACCCGGCACGGGCGAGATGCGCCACGCCAACCGTAGTTCGCGACGGCGGATCTTTCGGGAAGTATTCTCGGAACACTTCGTTCATCGCCGCGAACTCATTCATCATGTCGGTCATGTGAATGGTCATCTTCAGGGCGGTATCCAGCGACGCGCCGCCGGCTTCGGCCAGCGCCTTGACGTTATCGAGCGCGATCCGCGTCTGCGCCTTGATGTCTTCGGGAAACTCTCGCGTCACCGGATCGGAACCGGTCTGCCCCGAAACAAAGAGCAGTTTGTCCCAGCGGATCGCCGGCGAATAGGGAATGCCCGGGCGCAGGCCGGTGGGTGGAACGACGACGGTACGTGACATGCTGCTTCCTTGCGGTTTGCGTGGCTTCAGGATTCGGGGGTGGTGGTCTCGCGATAGCGGTCTCCGGCACCGAGATAGGCGGCGAGGACACGCGGGTCTTGCTTGAGGTCGTCCGCGCCGCCGGACGCGACAACATTGCCGACTTCGAGCACGAAGCCGCGATCGGCAACCGACAAAGCCAGATGCGCGTTCTGCTCGACCAGAATCCCGGTCATGCCATGCGCCTTGAGTTGATCGATTGCCTCGAAAATCTCTTCGGTGATGCGCGGGGCCAGTCCGGTCGATGGCTCGTCGAGCATCAGGAGCTTGGGCTCCGCCATCAGCGCGCGGCCGACCGCAACCATCTGCTGTTCGCCACCGGACAACGTACCGGCCAGCTGCCGCCGCCGTTCCTTGAGCTTCGGCAACAGCACGTAGATGCGCTCGAGCGCCGCGGCCATCTTCTCGCGTCCTTCATTCCGGCGCAGGAACGCACCGAGGCGAAGATGATCTTCGACGCTCAAACCCGGAAACAACTCGCGCCGCTCCGGCACGATGACGATGCCCCGCGCCACACGCGCTTCGGGCTTAAGGTCCGCAAGATCCTCGCCATCGAACATCACCGCGCCGGCTTTCTGGCGCAAAACGCCCATCAGGCTATTCAGCAAGGTGGTCTTGCCGGCACCGTTGGGGCCGATGAAGGTGACGAACTCACCGCGCGCGACATCGAAGCTGATCGTATCCAGCGCGACCGCGTCACCGTAGCCGACCGTGAGACCCGAAACCTCAAGCAGCTTTGTCACGGGAGCCCCCAAGATAAGCTGCGATCACGGCCGGATTGGCCTGCACGTCGGCCGGAGAGCCTTGCGCGATGATGCGGCCGCGGTCGAGCACAACAAGTCGCTCGACGCATCCCATCACCAGTTCCATGTCGTGCTCGACAAGCAGGATCGTCACATGCTCGGCCTGCAGCTGGCGCAGAATTCGCACCAGTGTCAGCTTCTCCGAAAAGCGAAGCCCCGCCGCGGGCTCGTCCAGCAACAGGATCTGCGGATCGGCGACCAGCGCCCGCGCGATCTCGACGATGCGCTGCTTGCCGAGCGGCAGGCTTGCGGCGAGCAGGTCGGCCTCCGCGCCAAGGCCGACGCGCTCGAGCGCGGCCTGCGCACTGGCCAGCACTTGCCGGTTCTCCGCGGCGTCGAGTGCAAGCAACCCACGGACGAAACCGGACTCGGTCCGCCAATAGGCGCCGAGCGCCACATTCTCGATCACCGTCAGTTCGGGGACGAGTTGAACGTGCTGGAAGGTGCGCGCCATGCCGCGCCGGACGATGGAATGACTCGACGGCAAGGCTTCGCCGAACAAGGTGACGCTGCCGCTGGTCTGCCGTTGCAATCCCGAGATGATGCTGAACAGCGTCGTCTTGCCCGCACCGTTGGGGCCGATCAACCCGACGAACTCGCCGCGCTTGAGAACCATGTCGATTCCCTCCAGCGCCTTCAGCCCGCCGAACCGGATGCCGATATCTTTCAGGTCGAGCAGCACGGCATCGCGATCGGCTTGCAACACCCGCGTCGGCAGCCCTTCGCCCTCGCGGCTGCGCAGCGCAGGCCTCGGCAGGAACCGCTCGACCGCCGGCCAGAGTCCCTGCGGCCACCTCAGCAGCATCACCACGAGGATGATGCCGAACACGATCACCTCGAGATTGCCGGACGCGCCCCACCGCGCCAGCAGATCCTGCAGCGCCCATTGCGCGCTTTCGAGCGTCAAGGCACCGACCACGCCGCCGGCCGCGCTGACCGGACCGCCGACCACCGCCATGATCAGAAGCTTGAACGACGTCAGCAGCCCGAACGGCGATGGGCTGACGAAACGTAGCAGATGCACGTAAAGACCGCCGGCCAACGCCGCCAGCACGGCGGAGAACACGAACACCTTCACGCGCAGGATGGTCGTATCGACCCCAAAGCTGCGAGCCATGCCGTCATGACTCTCCAGCGTCGCGATCGCGCGGCCGACACGCGACGTGCGCAGCCAGGACAGGCCGAGCACGGCCAGCAGCACGATGATCCAGATCAGTTGGGTGTAGAGCCGGTCGTCGACCAACATGTAACCGAACAACCCGAGCGGCGGGATCTTGTCGAGTCCGGACGCACCACCGGTGACGTCGTGCCAGGCCGTGAACGTACTTGCCAGCGCGATGCCATACGCCAAGGTCGCGAGCGGCAGATAGTGACCGCGCAACCGCAAGGTGATGTAGCCGATCGCGGCGGCGACCAGTGCCGTCACCGCAACGCTGACGACGAGCGTCAGCAAACTGTCGACGCCATAGGCGCGCGCCACCAGCGCCGAACCGTAGGCGCCGAGACCCATGAAAGCCGCCTGGCCCAGCGAAATCTGGCCGGCCTGCAACAGCAGCACGAGACCGATCGCGGCCAGCGCATAGATACCGGCATAGGCAAAGATGCCGACGTAAAACGACGGCAGGATCCACGGCACGATCAGAAGGACGGCGCTGACGGCGAGCGCGAGTGTAGCCCGGGCTCCCATGATTACCTCGTTTCCACGCGCTGCTTGGCGTTACGCCACAGCAGGATCGGGATCAGCAGACTGAATACCAGCACGTCGCGATAAGCGCTCGCCAGATAGGCCGAAGTCGATTCGAGGCCGCCGACGATCATCACGCCGACCAGCGACAGGGGATAATCGACAAGTCCACCCATGGCAGCGCCGACGAAACCCTTCAGGCCGACCATGAATCCCATTTCGTAGTTGGCGGTGATCAGCGGCGCCAGCAGCATGCCGCTGATGGCGCTGAAAGCCGCCGCCAGCAGGAAGGCAAGACCGCCCGCCATGTTGACCGGAATGCCGCAGAATTGCGCGCCGAGGCGATTCATGGCCGAGGCCTGCAGCGCCTTGCCCATCAGCGTGAACTCCGAAAACAGATAGAGACCCCCCATCGACAGCAGTGCGACGATCAGAATCGCGAAGCTTTGATAGGGAATGAACACCGGCCCCATCATCAGGCCGCCTGACGCGATCGGATCGACAGGGTAGGGATTCGCACCCCAGATCAGCAGGCCCAGCCCCTGCACGATCATCGAGACGCCGACGGAAATGATGACGAACACAATCGTCGTCGCATTCGGAATGGGGTGCACGGTGAAGCGATAGATCAGCACGCCGATCGGCGCGACCAGAACCAGGGCAACCGCCATCATCCCGATCACCGGCAATTGCAATGCCAGCGCGCCGCGCGTCAAGGCAACCGCCGCGACCGCAGCCACGATCAATCCGCCGGCGAACGCAAGAGCGCGCCGCCAGTCGCGCCGCCATCGTGGTGCATCGAGCAGCACGCAAAGCGCGAGGCCGCCGACGAGCAGATAGAGCGTTCCCGGCATGCGGCCCTGCAACAGGTCCGCAAGCGTGAGCGCGCCGAGCATGACGTACTCACCCTGTGCGATGTTCACCACGCGTGTTACGGTGAACACCAGCACAAGGCTGAGCGCGAGCAGCGCATAGACCAGGCCGTTGGTCAGACCATCGACCAGAAGAAAGAGAATCGTGTCCGTCATGCCTTATTTGGCATCATAGAGACGAAATTCGTCATTCTTCACCACCGAGATGAACGTACTGCGCGCATCGAGGCCGAGGTGATCGGTCGGCGAATAGTTGAAGATGCCGCCGACACCTACAAATTCCTTGATGCCGTTCTCGATCTTGTCGCGAATAGCGGCACGCGACGCATCGACGTCATCGAGCTTGGCACCGGCCTTCACGGCATCGGCCGCGGCCTTGATGGCTACATTGCCCGCATCCCACGACTGGCCCGGGAAGATATCGACCTTCGCCACGTTGAACCGTTTTTCATAGAGCGCGGCGAACTTGCTGATGACCGGCTTCAGCGGGTTGCTATCCGGGAGGTCGGTGTAGACCAGCACGGGCGTGGTCCCGAGCAACGCGCCATCGACATCCTTCTTGCCGATGCTGATGAAGGCGTTATTCGCTGAACCGCCGGAATGATAGATCGGCCCGGTGTAGCCGACGCGTTTGAGTGCCTGATGCACCAGCGCCGACGACGGCGGAATGGCATGAATATAGACCGCGCCGGGGCTGGCCTGACGGACCTTCAAAGCTTGCGGTGTGAAATTGGTGTCGGTCCGCGAAAAGCGTTCCGACGCAACGATCTCGACACCCTTGGCCTTGGCGACACTCTGCAGGGCGATCCAGCCGCCTTCGCCGAAGGAATCTTCGAGGCCCAGGAACGCCACTTTCTTGATGCCGCGCTTCACCATGTCATCGACGAGGCCGGTCACCTGCAGCTGATCGGTGCTGGGCGTCTTGAAAATCCAGTGGCGATCCTTCACCGGCTCGATCACGCTCTGCCCGAGCGCCAGCGAGATGTTCGGCACTTTCGCCTGCGTCACCGTCTCCAGAATCGCCATCGACGTCGGAGTCGTGGTGCAACAGATCACAACGTGCGCGCGATCCTCGGTGATCAGCTTGCGGACGTTGTTCACCGCCTTGGTCGGATCGGAGCCGTCATCGTAAGTGATGAACTTGATGGTGAACGGCAGGCTGGTATCCGCAGCGATCTGCTCCTGCAACAACTCGAGCGCATTCTTTTCGGGCAGGCCGAGCGCCGATGCAGGACCGGTCATCGCCACCACGGAACCAATACGCAGTTCCGGCTTGTCCGCGGCCATGGCCGCAGTCGACACCATCAACGCAGCGACAGCGGCCGCGACGGAAACGACTCTCATATTTGATTCCCCCTGTTGTCGTTCAGTTTGAACTTCAGCTAATCGAGAACGTAATTCGGCACCGGCGGCAGCAACGGCGGCTTGGTTTGCTGCAAAGCGGAGCCGTCGAAGGTTTCCACCGCCATCGATTCCTCGAACCAGCGCCGTGGCGGCGGCGCACCCCAGAACGTCTGGCGCACGGGATTGTTGAGGCTCCAGCGGATCGGCTCCGCCGAGGTATCGCCGGTCAGATAGTCACCGGTATAAAGCTCGAAGCGATTGCCATCGGGATCACGGACATAGACAAATAGCGCGTTGGAGATGCCGTGACGCGCCGGCCCGCGTTCAAGGTTATCGGCATAGCCCGCGCCGGCCAGCATGTCGCAGGCCCGGATGATTCCCATCGGTTCAGGCAGCGAGAAGCCAACGTGATGCGCGGCAGGTCCGGCGCCGGTCATCACCGCGATATCGTGAACCGTTGCCTTGCGAAATAGCCAGCTCGCCCAGATCCGTGTGTCCGGCGGCTCGGATTCGGTATATTCGGCACAGCCGAAACCCAGCTCCTGCGTGTACCAGTCGTAACCGGCCTGCGCATCGGGCGTGAGCACGTTGACATGATCGATGCGGGTCGGCGACACGCCCTTGTGCAGGTGATAGCTCTGCACCAGCCACGGCACCGTGGCGATCTCGGCGTAATAATCGATGGTGAATCCCAGCGGATCCTGCACGCGCAGCGTGCGCCCCTGGCCGAGCATATCGTTGCCGGCCCAACGCACCGGCAGGCCGAGTTCCTCGAAACGCAGCTTCATGCGCTCGAGGTCGTCGTCGCTGGCCACGCGGAATCCGATCGTGCCGACACCCGCAGCATCGGCCCTTCGCAACACGAAGGTATGGTGCTGCCGATCTTCGGTGCAGCGCAAATAGACCCGATTGTCGTCGCGCGCGGTCTCGTGCAACCCGATCAGGTTGACGTAAAAGTCCCGCGCGCGCTCAAGATCGGTCGTCCGGAACTCGATGTGTCCCAGCTTCTGGATGTTGGCAATATCCTTGATGCGACCGGCACTCATGGTCACTCCTGTCTGAGAGGATGTCGCCGGAAGGTTAGCGTTCCTCCCACCGCCGTCTGTATCGTCTGCTACCAAGCCGATACATTCTTTGCCGAGGCGGCCAGACTAGCGGGGCGCGTAGGCAACGGCCTTGATTTCGATCACCAGGCCGGGCCGCGCCAGTCCGGCGATTTCCAGGATGGTCCAGGTCGGAAACGGCTCGCGGATATAGCGGTTCTTGATCTCAACGAAACGCCCGAGATGATTCTGGAGGCCAACGTGGTAGCTGACGAGTTCGACGATGTCGTCCAGCGACGCACCCGCCTCCTCGATCACGATCTTCAGGCGATCGAAGGCGTTGACGATCTGGCCTTCGTCGTTCTCCGGCATCGAACCATCGGGATTGAGCCCGATCTGTCCGGCGACATAGATGAAATCCCCGGCACGCACGGCGGGGGAATAGCCGAATTTCTTGAAAATCGTCGAGCCGTCCTTCGTCGCGAAGATCGGGTTGCTGGACTCGATAGCCTGCTTCTTCATCACACTCTCCAATGAATCGATGTCTAGACCCGCGCGGTCGGCGGCAAAGGTAGATCGAGCAGCAACCTGCCATAAATTTCGCCGATCGCTTCCGGCTGCAGCAGCATGTGGGTGCTCATGGAATGGACGTCGCGGAACAGCCGTTCGATGCGTGTGCCGGTTGGCAGCACCGAACTTCCCAACGCCGCGAACATACGTTGTGTGGTTTGCAATGCGAGCCGGGACGCGACCGCAAAGCGTGTCCGCATCGCCGCGCGTTCAACCAGGCCAACGCGGCCGTTGCGTTCCGCTTCACGCACGATATCCTCCGCATCGTCCAGCAACGCACGTCGCAGAATGGACAGCGTCGCCTCGCCGGTGGCGACTTCGATCTGCGCCACGCGATCATCGACTAGCGCCTTTTGCGCTGCCGGACTGAATTTCGCGCGGACGATGGTCCGGAACTCCTCCGCGACGGCGGACGCCACGCCCAGCGTCGGCGCCAGCGTCGACATGGCGTTGATGGCATTGAGCGGCGCATCGGTGACCGGCCCATGGTGCGGACATGTCGGGTGACGGCCGCCATCCTGCAACGTCTGCCAGTCCATCCAGCGATGCACCGGCACGAAGGTTCGCGTCAGCGCGATATCCTTGCTGCCGGTGCCGCGCATGCCCAGCACATTCCAGCTCTGGTGATCGATGGCGAACGCATCGGAAGGCACCAGCACGACATGCATCACCGGCTTGCCATCGATCGGGATCGGCACCAGCAATCCCGCCCAGGTCGCTGCGTCGATTCCGGACGCGTAACGCCAGCGGCCGCTCAGCAACATGCCGCCGTCGACGTGCTCGACCTGGATATCATAGCCGACGCCGCCGGTGAGCAGCGAGACGATGGTCGGTTTGCCCGAGAGGAAAACGTCGCGCTGCGCTTCGGCGGAAAACTTGCCGATCATCACCACATTGGCGCTCGACAGGCCCAATATCCATGCGCTCGACGAACATCCGCGCGCGATCTGATACACCGCCTCCCAGGCCGTTCGCGGCTCCAGCCCGAGGCCGCCGTAAAGACTCGGCTGGGTAATGCGGAACAGCCCGTCATCGACCAGCCGCTCCACCACCTCCGGCGTCAGGCAGCGGCGCTGCTCCACTTCGGCGGCCTTGCCGCGCAGCCAATCCTGGGTTTGCTCGGTGCGCGCAAGAAGCGACGCAATATCTGCGCCATCATTTGGCTGGAGATCGGGTTGGGCAAGCGCCATTGACGATATCGGCTCCATGGGAAAAACTCCCTGAACCGAAGCTAGACCAGAGCATTTTCGCGGCGCTGTATCGCCCTATACGAGCTTCCATAACATTTCCGGATCAACTCGGACGATCCCACGGATTGGCTTGGAATACATGTCAAAGAAAAAGCTCGGCACCTGGCGCATCGACCGGCAGTTGGTGGAATCCCTCACCGAACATGCCGCCTATGGCCGCCGCAAGAAATTCAAGAAGAACGAAATTCTTTATGAGCAAGGCGAGATTTCGTCCCGCTTCTATTTCGTCATCAAGGGTCTCGTGCAAATCTCGATTTTCCGGGTCGATGGCTCCGAAGTCGTGCTCGAACTCATGGGCCCCGATACGATCTGCGGCGAGGGATCGGCGTTCGACGGTTTGCCGCGGTTTTCCAGCGCGGTGGCGATCGAAGATACCGAGGCGATCGAATTCGACACTTCGAAGATGACCGAAATCTTCCGGCAGCATCCAGAATTCGCAACATCCCTCTTGCGCGTCACCAGCCTCAAGCAACGCGTGGTCGCCATTCGCCTGAAGCATCTCGCGTCGCGCGAGCCGCAAGAGCGCATCATGGAATTACTCACGCGCCTCGAAGACATGTTCGCAATCGATCACCCGAAAGGCCGGCTGCTGGTGACCCATGTGACGCACGAGCAAATCGCCGCGATGACCGGCACTTCGCGGGTGACGGTTACGCGCACCCTGCAACGCCTCCGCGATCAAGGCCGCATCGGCATTCTCGACGGGCATATTCTGCTGAGACGCAAGGCGCGAGCGGACTGATCCAGCGTTAGGCGGAAATCCGCTTGCTTAACGGCACAGAGCCGATTCCTGGTGCGGCAGCAGGCGATAGCGGCCTTCGTGAAACAGAAGCGGCCGCTGCGGCGCGGCGGGCGCAAGAATCTCCTTCACCTCGCCGACGATAATGCTGTGATCGCCGCCAGGATAGACCGAAGCGACCTTGCAAAGCAGCGCGCCGTTGCAATCCGGGATCGCAAGCCACGCGCCGTGACCGCGACATTTGGTGATGTCCCAGCGCTCGCGCTGACCTGCGAAAAAACTCGACACATCCGTTTGCGCGGCGGCGAGGATATTGACCGAGAACAGGCCGCAATCAAGCACCGCTTCCGCCGTGCGACTGCTGTTCTTGGCACAGAACAGCAACAGCGGCGGATCAAGGCTGAGCGAGGTCAGCGAGTTGACGGTGAGACCAACTGGGCCATTCCTGCCGGCAGTTAGCACCACGGCAACGCCGGTGGCGAAACGCCCCATCATCTGGCGAAAGGTCAGATCTTGGCTCTCGGCCATCCCTCGCATCCTCGCTCCTGAACTGACACGCAGGATGAGGGATTCCGCAAAACGATGCCGTATCGCCGTACACAACAGGCCCGATCGAAAAATCAGGCGCGGACCATTGCTCCGTTCTCCGGGCTCGCCGATGCGCCACGATGCGCCCGCACCAGTTCATACTGCCCGCGCTTGCACCGCACCGCGCCCTCGCGCCGCAACTTCTGCATCGCGCGGGTGACCGTGATGCGCGATGCCCCGATCAGATTGGCGATCTGCTGATGCGTGAGAATGATCGCCGGCGAATCCGGAAGCGTGATCTGCGACAGCAGTTCGGTGATGCGCACCTCGGGCGAAGCCTGCGCGACCTGCACGAGACGGCTTGCCAGCGTCCGCTGCTTGAGCGCAATCGTTTGCACAATCAACGCCGCGAGTTCGGCGTCCGACGACATCAGCTTGCAGAAATCCGCCGCCGGAATGGCCAGCACCTCGCTCGGTTCGAGCGCGTTGGCACTCGAAAACCGCGGCATGCCGTCGAACGCCGCGCCTTCGCCGCACAGCGCGCCCGCACCAACGATGTCGATCAGCAGTTCCTGGCCGCCGGCACGCAACATGGTGATGCCGATCCGGCCGGAAACCACCACGAACACTTGCTCGCTGAATTCGCCCTGCCGGTATACCGCACGCCCCTTGGCGATCTTCCGCCGCGACAGTGCCGGCGCAACCTTGAGCAGACGATTCAACATCGCCGACGGCACCCGCAGCGTCTCGCTCACCTCCGGGCGAGCACCCACGGTTGACGGCAGAGACAAACCCGCTTGAGACATGTCGTACTCCTCAATCGGCCACCGGCGAGCGCCGACGCATGGGAACCGCCATTCGGCTCAGTCCGGCATCCTATATCATTGCGCCGCGTTATGTAGCCATTCCGTCATCGCGACATGCTCAGCCTGCGCGGCATCGCAAAGTGCCCGGGCACGGACAAAGCCGTGAATGAGGCCCAAGCCCGGGCGGAAGGTCACCGGGACGCCCGCGCTCTCGAGACGCGCGGCATAGGCATGACCGTCGTCGCGCAGCGGATCGTGCTCCGCCACGACAATAAACGCGGCCGGCAAATCGGCGAAGCTTTCGGCATGGATCGGCATCGCAAGCGGGTTCTTGTGTTGCGCGGCGTCCGGACAATACTGATTCCAGAACCAGATCATCTCGACCGCCTTGAGATAGGGCGCGCTGGCTTCGCTGCGATACGAGGGCCGATCGAAATCGACATCGACGCACGGATAGAGCAAGAGCTGCCCGCGCAGCTTCACGGGGCTGCCGCGAAAGGCCAGCGTCATCGCTGCCGCCAGATTGCCGCCTGCGGAATCGCCGCCGACAAAGATGGCGGCAGGGTCGACACCGATCGAAGCCGCATTCTCGAACACCCAGCCGACCGCGACACGGCAATCGTCGATCGCCGCCGGGAACGGATGCTCCGGTGCGCGCGCATAATCGACGCTGATCACGACACACGGCGTATCTGCGGCGATGGCCGCCGTGATGGAATCGTGACTATCGATGCTGCCGATCACCCAGCCGCCGCCATGCATGTACACCAGCGCTGGCAATGCCCGCTGCGCGCGCGGCCGATAGATACGAACGCGCACAGGGCGCTGCGCATCGATGATAAGGGTCTCCACCTCGAGCCCGTCCGGATAGGGCGTCCGTGCCGCCGCCGACAACCGCTCGACGCGCTCGCGCCAGACATCGACCGGCAGCGACAAAACCGGCTCCGGCCACGCCTCGTTCAAACGCGCGATGAAGGGAGCAAGCTGCGGATCGATAGCCATGATGCAATCCTGTACTGATGAAAAACTAGGTTTCGCCGCCATGAACGAAGCGGCCGCCCACCATGGTGGCAAGGCAGGACAACGAGTCCAGCGCATCGCCCGGTGTCGTCAGCGGGCAACCGCTCAGAACCGCGAAGTCGGCGAAATAGCCCGGCGCGATACGCCCCTTCACGTGCTCCTCGAACGAGAACCATGCGCCGTTCTGCGTCATCGCGCGCAGCGCCAGCTCGGCGGAGGTGCGGCCGTTGCCGCCAAGAACTTCGCCCGTGGTGCGCTCACGCCGCGTTCGCATCGCGCGCATGGTGGCGAGCGGATTGCACGGGCTGTTGTCGGTGCCGCAGGCGACCGGCACGCCCAGCGAGTCCAGTTGCGCAGCCGGCGCGACCAATGCGCGTTCCGTTTCCGATAATGGAAAGAACCGCGTGCCCACCTTCCAGACATGATAGTCCGGGATCAGCGTGACCCCGATGCCAAGCGCCTTGAGGCGCGCCAGATCGCCCATGGCGGCATAGCTCATGTGCTCGACGATCCAGCGCCGGCTGGCGATGCCGTGCGCGGCGTGGACACGCTCGAAGATCGGCAGGATCTCATGCAGCTTGTCGATGGCGATGGTGTGGATGCGCAAGTCATGTTCCGCCGCCAGCATGCAGAGCCGTTCGAACTCCGCCGGCGTGTTGGCTTGCTTGACATAACACGACCATCCCAGATCGGCAGGATTGGCCATCGCCGCGGCAGCCGCCGTCGGCTCACCGCCGTAACTGACGAAAATGCCGCCAATGCGCAGCATGGCGTCGCCGAGCCCGGCTCCGCGCGCATACGAAAGCCAGTCGCGCATCATGAGCTGCGCATCGTCCAGCGTCGTCCAGGTCGGACTGACGACGAGATGCATCCGCATTGTCAACTCTCGCGCCTGCTGCAGATCGCGATAGGCGCTGATGACCTCCGGTGCACAGCCGTGCCCTTCGTAGACGCTCGTCGTTCCCATCGCATGATAGGTCCGGACCGAACGCACGATGCCTTCGCGCCTGTCTCGCGCGGAGAACCGCGGCACCGCCGGCAGCAAAGCGATCTGGGCCGAGTCCGGATAGTTGTGTTCGACGATAATGCCGGTCAGTTCACCCGCCGCATCGCGCTCCAGTTCGACGCCTTCCACTGGCGACGTCGAGGAGCAGTCGAGTCCATTGAGCTTCAGCGCCCGCGAATTGAGGGCCGTATAACACGGCACCAGACTCCAATATCCGGATGGCGGCAGGATGCAGACCGGATGATCCGGCGCAGCGCGATCCAATTCGGCACGCGTCGGCATCCGCCGTTCCTGCAGCACGATGGGGCCACCGAAATAGAACGGCGCATCCCCGACTGGCATGGTCACAACCCATTCGCCCGGCGGCGTCGCGCGAGCCAGTTCGGCGATCCGCGCCAGCACATCGGCAATACTGCGCACGTGACCTAACGAGGGAAACCGGTCGCGCAAACCTTCGGTGTCCATATGCGCATGCGCGTCATTGAACCCGGGGATGATGGTGCCATCGGTGCGGAACACACGGGTTTCCGCCCCCTTCAAGTCCAGGATGTCGGCTTCCGAACCGACAGCGACGATCCTGTCATCCTGCACCGCGACGGCTTGCGCGATGCGCCCCGTCCCATCCAGTGTGATCGTTCGGCCAACGAGAATGCGATCGACGCTATGTCGCTTCATGCTGCGCTCCCCGCGTGCTTGCCTCGATTGCCGTCTCCGTCGCGGCGGCTTCGGTCCAGCCGAGCCGTGCGCATGCGCGCAAATACCATCGCTCCGCGAGGCCACCGACTCCCGCCGGGATCAGAACCAGCGTGAGGATCAGCGCTCCGCCGAACACCAGCCCGCCGAGCGACACATCGATATCGCTCGCCCAGATCGGCACGAACTGAATAAACATCGCACCGATAAATGCGCCGCTCAGCGACGTGATGCCGCCGACGACCGCGCCGACAAACAGGCTCAGGCTCATCATCACGTTGAACGTGTCCGGCGATACGAAGCCGACGATCATCGCATACAGCGATCCGGCGACGCCGGCATAAAGGCTGCTCATGGCGAAAGTGGCGGTCGTCAGCCGCGCGCGGTTGACTCCCATCACGGCTGCGACGAGCTGATTGTCGCGTGCCGCCACCAGCGCGCGCCGCAGCGGTCCGGACAGGATGCGGCGAGCCACGACGTAAAGGACGGCGGCGATGGCGAGCGACACAAAGTAGATCCACTGCGACTCGTCGAGCGGGACAGATGCAGGCGGCGCGGGATTGCCGACATTCAGTCCCTGCACGCCGCCGGTGAATGCATCGAAGCGCTTGAGCACCGGCGGCACCGTGATCGACAGCACCAGCGTGCCAAGCGCCAGATAAAGTCCCTGCAAGCGCAGCGCCGGAAAGCCCAGACACCACCCCGCAATCCAGCTCAGGGCCGCCGCGACGGGGATCGTCGCATAGGGATTCCAGCCGTAGCGCACCGTCAGAATCGCTGTGGTATAGGAGCCGAGCGCGACGAAGGCGGCATGGCCGAGCGTGATAGCGCCACCGTAACCGGTGACCAGATTGATCCCGACGATGGCGATGGCAAAGACCAAGACCGTCGCGAACTGGCTGACCAGATAGTTCGGGATCATAAATGGGATGACATAAAGAAACAGGATTGCGACGACGATCGCGGTCGCGATCCGCACAGCGACAGGCAATCGTGGCTTGACGACGACACTCATAGGCGCACGACTTTCTTGCGGCCGAATAATCCGTCCGGTTTGATCAGCAGCGTTCCGAAGATCAGGACCAGCGCAACGATGATCTTGAGGTCGGGACCGATCCACGGAATGTAGGTTCCGACGAGATTTTCAACGATGCCTACCAGGAGGCCGCCAACAACGGCGCCGACAACACTGTCGAACCCGCCAAGCGTCGCCGCGGCGAATGCATAGATGATGACCCCGAACATCATGGTCGGATTGAGAAAGACTTTCGGCGCGACAAGGATGCCCGACAGCGCGCCAAGCGCGGCCGCGATGCCCCAGCCGATCAGCAGCATGACCGGCACCGAAACGCCGACCAGCACGGCGGAGTCGGGGGTCGACGCCGCACCGCGCATCGCCAGGCCGACTTTCGTCGTCTCGAACAACAGGTAGAGCAACAGTAGCACGACGCCGACCACGGCGATGATGCCGGCCGTTTCGGCGGAGACGCTGAACGATCCGAGTTGCAAATGCGCCTTTGGAAACAGACTCGGAAGCGCCTTGATCGTGTAGGTCCACAGAAAGCCTGCAAGACTGTTGAGCGCGAGATACAATCCGATCAGCACGCTGACCACGGTGAGCAGGCTCGCATGCGACAGCGGCTTGACGATGCTGGCATAGAGCAAGGCACCGGCGATGAACGACAGCACGATGCTGATCAGCGCCGCTGGGATCAACGGCAATCCCCACGCCATCAGCTGCCATGTCACATAGGCCGAGAGCATCGCCATTTCGCCCTGCGCGAAATTCACGATACCGGTCGAGCGATAGCTGAACACCAGCGCGAGCGCCAGCGACGCGTAGATCGCGCCGTCCGCCAGACCATCGATCAACTGATTGGCGAAGAGTGTCATTCGTACCCCAAATAAATGCGACGCACTTCGTCGTTGCCGGCGAGATTCTGTGCGCTATCGCGCAGGACAATGCGGCCGCTCTCCAGCACCACGCCGCTATCAGCCACCTCAAGCGCCAGATTGGCGCTCTGCTCGACGATCAGCATGGTCATGCCGGTCTCTTCGCGGATGGCGGCGAGCGTCTTGAACAGGCTTTGCGTGATGATCGGCGCGAGCCCGAGCGACGGCTCATCGAGCAGCAGCAACCGTGGCCGCAACATCAGTGCGCGGGCAATCGCCAGCATCTGCTGTTCGCCGCCGGAAAGACTACCGGCCTGTTGCGACAGGCGCTCCTGCAGCCGCGGGAAGTAGGTGAGCCACCGCTCGCGATCCTGGCGTGCTTCGGCGCTGCTGCGCAGGTACGCGCCGAGGCGGATGTTCTCATCGACCGTCAGATCGGCGAACGTTCCCCGCCCCTGCGGCACATGTGCCACGCCAGAGGCAACGACCTTTCTTGCCGATAGCCGATCGATCCGCTTGCCGTCGAACATGATCGTGCCGCTTCGCGTGGTGGTGCCGGAGATGGCGCGCAGAAGCGTCGTCTTTCCCGCACCGTTGGCGCCGAGCACCACCTGAATTTTGCGTTCGCTGATGGCGAGGTCGATGTCGTGCAGCACGCTGCGCTCGCCGTAGCCGGCCTGCAATCCCTCGATGGTCAGCAAGCTCATGTCACAGCTCCGAGATAGGCAGCGGCGACGTTCGGGTCGGCCTTCACATCCTGCGGCGTGCCGTCCGCGATCTTGATGCCATTCTCCAGCACCACGACACGATCGGAGATGCGCATCAGCATGCGCATGTGATGTTCCACGAGCAGCACGGTCAGCTTGTATTGCCGCCGCACGCGCAGGATGACGTCGGACAACTCATCCACCTCACCATGTGACAGGCCGTTGGCGGGCTCGTCCAACATCAACAAGCGCGGCAGCGAGATCAACGCGCGCGCAAGTTCGATGCGTTTCAGGGTGCCGAACGGCAGGCCGCCGGCCAGATGATCCGCAACGCCGGCGAGCCCGAGATCGCGCAGAATATCGCGCGCCTCGGCTTCGATCTGCGCGATATCGACCACAGCGCCGCGACCGAAGATCGTGTTGATGAATCCGGGCTTGAGCCGGTGATGCGCGCCGAGCAGCACGTTTTCCGTCACCGATAGCGCGCCGAACAGCCCGACGTTCTGCAAGGTGCGCGCAATGCCCAGACCAATAATGCGATCAGCCGGCAGCGCAGTGATGTCCCGGTTGTCGAAATGGATGGTCCCTCGGCTCACCGCATAGACCCGCGATATGGCATTGAACAGCGTCGTCTTGCCGGCGCCGTTGGGTCCGATCAATCCGCAGATCGTGCCGGGGTCGACGTCGAACGACACGTCCTGCAGCGCGCGGACGCCGCCGAACTCGATGCCGACATTGCGGACCTGAAGCAGGGCAGTCACTACTGGCCCCCCGGACGGAAGATCGCTTTCGGCATCCGCGCATGAACGCCATTTACGCTGTTGACGATCTGGGTGATGAGAAGATCGGCCTGCAAGGAGCAAAGCGCATAGGCATCGGATGCCGTCATGCCTTGCGTCGCAACCAGCAGGTCGATCATGTCGAGCACCGCCTGCCGCGCCGCTTCGCGCAGATCCTCGTCGAATCCCATGGTGATGAAGTGATCCGGCGTTTCCGCCCAGGGACGCTTGATCGAGCGCCCTTTGATGACGGTGAGTTGCAATTGCGCCGCTGTCATTGCCGTCTCGAGCGCGGTCTGCACCACCTCGCCCGATCCTTGCGCGGCATGCGCATCGCCGGCGTAGAAGCCGGCGCCTTCGACGAACACCGGCAGATAGAGCGTCGCACCCACCACCAGATCGGAACAATCGATATTGCCGCCGAAATTGCCCGGGATCGCCGAACTGCGCGGTTCCTCGCTGAACGGCGGCAGCACGCCCATGATGCCGAGGAACGGGCGCAACGGAATGGTGATGCGCTCACCGAACTTCGCGGTCATGGTGCGGCGATCGAGCTCGAAATGACGCAGTTCCGCGTCCTGAAAGATATCGCTGAGCAGACCGCGGCTGCGTCCACCGGGGAAGATCAGGTTGAGGCCGTGATCCGCAATTTCCAGGCGCTGGATCTCCACCTTCAGCACGTCACCGGGCAGCGCGCTCTCGACCGCGATCGGCCCCGTTAGGCTATGCGGGCCGCGGCCTTCGGTGCGGAAACGATTGCGCAACTCCAGCGCCTGCGCGAGATCGAGCGAAGGGCCGCCGGCGTTGTCCCACATCGCCCACGTATCGAGGATGACGGTATCGCCCGATGCGATCGTTCGCACCGGCTTGGCGTGCGGCGCGATGATCCCGCCCTGAATCGTTTCAGGACATGCCTTGAGAACGTGCGTGGTCATCACCCCACCCGCGCATCGCTTGCGTCAAACACCTGCAACCGCATCGGCGTGCAGCGCCCGCCATTGATCATGCTGAAATGATCCTCAGGACAATTCGAGATCGCAACCAGGCAGTCGGTCTCCGCGCGCAGTTCGACGTAGTCGCCCGGCTTGGAGACCGGCGCTTCGGCTACCCAGGCGTGCGACGCGCAGTCGTGGTGATAGTTCATGAAGAAATCGATGGTGTCGGGAATGTCCTCCGGCCGAATGCCGTAGGGCGCTACCACTCCGCTGATGATCTCATGACAACCGTCGACCCCCATCAGGCCGAAGCTTTCATAGAAGCGCCGGTTACACATGCGCTGGTTCACTTTGTGAACGCCCTTGGGTTCGGGCGTTTCCTTGATGATGGTCATCAGCGGCGTATAGATGGTCGACATCAGGACGTCGCCTTCGGTCAGGAAGTCTTTCGACATCAAGACCGTCGGCTCCGCTTTTCCCGATCGCTTGGCGCTGTACTGCATGGCGTAGCGCGTGGTGGAGTACGACAGGGACAGGCGGTCGCGGTAGTTGTTGGCGTTGAAGATCGCCACATCGACCACCTGCTGGCCTTCGAGATCCGTAATCCGCAACACTTCGCCGGACCGGACGAGCAAGGCTCGTCCGGTTTTCGGTGGCAGTACTTCGTTGAGCAATTCCATCGCCATCATCCGTCGCAATTCGTGACCACAGCCGGGGATCAGTTGGTCTTCTGCGGCGTCTTGCCTTCGTACTTGGTGATGATGCCGCCGACCGGCTCCCAGTTGCCCTTGCTGTATCGAACGACCTGCATCGATTCGACGTAGAACGGGTCCTTGTTGCCATCGACGCAGACCTTGACGCCCGGCACCACGCCCATGATCGGGACGTCGCAGAGGTGCCGCGCGGAAGTCATGATCGCCTCGCGCGTCGGCGCCTTGGCCTTCTCCAGCACGGCAACCATGGTCTGAGCCTGGCCGAAGCCGTACATCGTCATCGGATCGTCGAGGTTGAGTCCCGGCGAACTGAACTTGGCGCCGATGTCGCGATAGGTCTTCATGTCCTTGGTCGCGGCATAATCAGGAGTCGTCGGGTCCATCAAGCTGACCACCGAATACACGCCTTCCGATGCTTCGGCGCCGGCGGGCTCCATCACCGTTTTCTTCGATGCGCTGATGTTGGTGACGATGACCATCGGCCGCCACGGCGTATCCTGGACCTTGCGCAAGGTCTGCGCAGTGAACTTCGGAACGGCGAACACCAGCAGGACATCGGCATTGGTCGCGGCGAGATTCGAAACTTGAGAATCGACCGTCGGCGACGTGACTTCATAGGACTGCGCGGCCGCCACCTGAATGCCACTACCCTCCGCGGCATGCTTGAATGCATTCAGCAGCTCTTTGCCGAAATCGTCATTCTGATACAGGATCGCGACCTTGGCGTCCGGCTTCTTCGACTTGACGAACTCGGCATAGATGCTGCCTTCCGTCGTATAGGCAGGCTGCCAGCCGACGGTCCACGGGAACTTCTCGAGGTCGGTGCTGAACGATGACAGTCCGCTGCCGACCGACAACTGCGGCACGCCGCGCTTGTTGAGATAGTCGCGGATCGCAAGGCCCGTCGCACTGCCGAGCGGCCCCATCACCAGCGCGACCTGGTCGCGTTCGACGAGGCGGCGCGCCTGTTCCACCGTGCGCGGCGGCGAGTAGCCGTCATCATAATAGACGTAGGAAATCTTGCGGCGCTTGCCGTCGCTCATCATGACGCCGCCGTCGCGGTCGTTGATGGATTTGAAATAGGCATCCTGCATCGCGCAGATCGTCACGAATGACGCGATCGGCCCGGTGCTCGGGCAGATGCCACCGATCTTGATCTCGGTGTCGGTGATGCCTGTCGACGCGCTGTCGGCAGCCATCGTGGATGTCGCCATAACGAGCGTCGACGCCGCAACAAGCGCCGGCTTCACCCAGCTAAATCGAACATGCCGCATTGAAAAGCACTCCCTTTTAATGTGTGCGACCGATCGTCGCCCGATGCATGACGTCTCAAATCCCAGTCTTCGAAGTCGCGCCGTCAGAACCGGTGATGCCGCTTGCCACATGCGAGCGACATCGTTCGCGGACCCGCACGGCCCGACGCTGTCGTCGTACCAACCGATTGAGTGATACCGCCTAGGCGACCGATCCTTTGCCCTGGAGCGATTCCACGAGTTTGTTGACAGCGACCGTTGCGCCTTTGCCGGCCTCGTTGCCGAAGATCAACCGCGCGAACTGTCCGCCGAGATAGGGATGCAGACCGATATCGTAGAGCGCGAGGAAATTGCGGGTTTCGATCGCGCGCCGCTCGTCCTTGCGCAGCGCGTATCGATCGAGCACCGCCGCTTCGTCGGCGGCGAACTCCTCACGCAACTCCGGCGACCACTTGAGATCCTGGATCAGATCGTGCGTCGCAAGCGACGGATTGAATTTTTCAAGACCCATCGAATCCTCCCGTCACGCGGTCGCACGCTGCTTCGGCATATTGGCGTCCATGTCCCACAACACGCCGCCCACGCCGCATTTGAAATCCTTGTGCACCGTGTAGCCAAAACTCTTGCCAGGCTTCGAGCCGATCGCACCGAGCACGACCACCCAGGCGAGCAATTCCGCTGTGCCGCCGGAGCCGGCGGCTTCCATCTTCTCCAGCGTCAGTTCGTTGAGCAGCTTCTCATGATCGCCGGATGCGACGAGATCGAGGAACCAGCGATCGAACTCTTCATCGATGAAATAATAGCGCGCTCCGCCGGGCTCGTGACTAAGGCCACCTGAACCGAGCAACGCCACACGCATGTCGGCCGGCAGATCGTTGCGGATGAAATCACCCAATGCCTGGCCGACCTCATAGCAGCGACGCTGATCCGGAATCGGTGGAACGGTGCAGTTCTGCAGCACGGGCACCATCGGAATGCCGGCGCCCACGACATTGGTGAGCAGCACCGGCACGGAAATGTTGTCGTCGAACTTGAGATTTTCGTTCTGCGCAAACATGCGGATGCCGCGCTTCGTCATGCCGTTGAACAGCGCCGAGGCAACGTCCGGGGATCCCTTCACGGTGTAATCCTCGCAACCGATCCACGGTTTGAACCATTCGTAGGGTCCGCGATGCTCGGCGGCCATGCCGATCAGGAAATCCGGATAGGTGCGGATTCGGCTGTTCGCCAGATGGTCGTTGGCGAACACGATCAGGACATCGGCTTTCGCAGCGGCAATCGCCTCGGCCAGGTTGCGATAGGTGTTGACCACCACATCCTTGACGTCCGCAGGCGCGGCCTCAAGCAAACCGATCAAACCCGGCGCATGCGGCGCTCCCGCTGCGAATACGATCTCGGCCATGGCATTCTCCTTCTTGACCCAAACTTGAGTTAAAATTCCAAGACTGTCAAGATTTTCGAAAATCGAATTCTGCTTGGATTCTCGGCAATGCTCGCTCATATTGGGGGCAGATTCGCGACCAATAGGCGCAGCTATGAAGAACACCCCAAAACAGCCGGCACGTACATGGGGCCCTGGCTTGCACCCGGCCCGCGACGAAACGCCCAAAACCCTCGCCGGCAGAGTCGCTCAACAATTGCGGCAAGATATCATCCGGCATCGTTTGGAGCCGGGCGAGCGGCTCCAGTTCGAAAAGCTCAGCAAGCTCTACGAAGTCGGCACCAGCCCGCTGCGCGAAGCCCTGTTTCAGGTTGCGGCGCAGGGGCTCGTGGTCGCGGAGGATCACAAGGGCTTCATCGTCGCGCCCATTCAATTCGACGAGATGCTCGACGTCTCGAATCTGCGCGCCAACCTCGAAAGCTACGCCATTCGCGGCGCGATCCGCGACGGCCGCGAGGAATGGGAAGTCGATCTGCTCGCGGCGTTCCACCGCCTCAAGCGGGCGGGCATCGCTGTCGCCGCCGATCAGGATGACGAGGACCGGCGTACCGAGTGGGAAGATCGCCACCGCGAATTCCATTACGCCTTATGCAAAGGTTGCGGTTCGCCGTGGCTGCTGCATTTCTTCGACGAGCTTTACGACCACATGGAGCGCTATCGGCGCTACTTCTGGAAGTATGCCGAACGCGCCGTCGCCGCCGACAGCGAGCACGAAGCCATCATGAAAGCGGCGCTGGATCGCGACGAGGAGCGCGCCGCCACTCTGCTGCAGGCGCATTTCCAGAAGCAGGCGAAGCTCACCATGAGCCTGCGCAAAAAGGTCGAGCGCGCGACGGCCGAAGTTTCCTAGCTGCCGACCTTCGGATCGACGGCCGCCCGCTCGTTCACGGGTAACGGCGGCGACGTTTCCGCGACGACTACTTTGAGCCCGTCAGCCGCTTGCTGAAATTCTCGATATTGATGAGCCCGCGGGCGTGAAAGCCCTCGCCGATTTTGCGCTCGCCATCGAAAGAGGCGACCTCGAAGCGAACGATGCGGCGCTCGACCGCCACGACTTTCGCCGTCGTCCGCACAGTGGCGCCGACAGGCGAGGCCGCCAGATGCCTGATGTCGACCGCGGCACCGACGGTGACCCATCCCGACGGAAGATGGCGCTGGACGGCATCGTAGGCAGCCAGCTCCATCTGCTGAATCATCATCGGCGTGGCGAACACCATCGGCATGCCTTCGAGCATATAGCCGACCGTCTGCTCCGGCGGGACGACCAGCGTGCGCTCCGCGCTCATCCCCGTGGAAATAACGTCACTTGCGTCCATGATGCCCCTCGATCACTCGGCAGCTGCGCCCATTCCGTGACCCTCGTCAAGGACGGCAGCCAACTTCTGCTTCAAGGCATCGCCGTATTCGTCCGCATCCGCCGCCTTCCTCAAGGCCGCGAGCTGAGCCGCAGCGTCGCCGCGGCCTTCCAATGCCGGCAGAGCCGCCATGATCGTCTGGAATTTTGCCGTGGCACGGTCATGCGTATCGCCATAGCCCTTGACCAACTCGAGGCAGCGCGCGACTTCGACCGCCAGCGCATAGTCGCGGGACACGACATCCGCGACCTGCGCCAGCCAAACCTCATGCCGTTTGGATTCCGCCATCCAGCGCAACGAACGCCGCCGCAGCGGCTTCAGGCGCGCGACCAGCGACAGCAGAAGAAATCCGCGTACGGACGACGTCTTGACGACATAGCCCTTTCTCGTCACGCGATCGAGCACGGCCGAAGCAATTTTGCTCCGCATCATCCAGCGCCCCAGCGATGCGGGTACTGTCTCCACGATCTCCTGACGCCTCGGGTGCATGTATTCGGCGATCTCGACGATCTCGCCGTCTTTCGCTCGCACTTCCGAACGGACGCGATCGAAACGGCTCCGCCTGATTTTGAGTTCGGCAACACGGATCGTGTCCTCGAACGACATGGCGACCGCGAGCACACGCGCCACCTCGCTCAGAAGCTCGCCTGAACTGCCGCTGCGTGAAGCTTCAATGGCCAGAATCGGCTCCAGCCGCTTGAGGTACAGCCGCGCATAGTCTTCGTCCTGATAATCGATCAGGCGCAGCACGCCGCTACTCACCACCGGACGCGACGTATCCGTCAACTGGCTCGAGATGCCGGACAGCAGAGCCGGGACACCCGGATCAGGCGCAGCCGCAACAATCGGCAGCGCGGCTTCGGTGTTGATGGTCCCCGCGCTCACGGCATCGATACCTGCCTTGAATGCGCGCACGCTGGGCTCGACGCCGACACCGCCACGCCGAATCGTGGCTTCGAACGCCGTGCGCTGGAATGGCAGCACGCCGGAGGCAGCCAGCGCTCCGAACAGCACCGCGGTGACAGGACTTCCAGCCGCTTCCGCAATCCCGGACATATCGAACGCGAAAAGGCGCGCGGCCGCCTCCTCGCTCGATTTCAAAAGCGCATGACTATCGACACGATCGTCCTGGACCGCCACGCGTTCCTGCATGGTAAAGACGCGGTGGGTCGACGTGATCAGAACGGTGCGATCCGGCGTCACGAGACCGCGTGCAATGGCACGTCCGGCCTCCATGAACTCAGATGCCAGAACGATATCGACGTCTCCCGGCACCGGCATCAGCGCCAGTACCGGCAATTGCTCGCGCGCCGCTTTTTTCGGAAACAGCTCGACGTAATACACGGTCGCACCGGTTCGCTGTGCGACGCCCGGAACCGAGGTCTTTTGCGCCAGATAGCCGCCATGCTCGGCCAGATCGACGATCCAGTCGGTCAGCACGCCGCCGCCTTCGCCACCCATCGCAAGGATCGCGATGGTGATCGGACGAACCCGCGAGGTATCGGTGGAATTTGTTGCGTTCATCATTGAACTTCCACCCGCCGCTGCAGGAAGCCAATCACGATATCCCGCACGCTCTGCTTGGCGCGATCCCACCAGGTCGGATTATTGACGATCGATGCCTTGTAGAAAGACGGGCATAGCACGGCCGCGTGCGAGACCTCGCCGCAATGCCCGCATCCGACGCAGGAATCGACCACCTTGGTGATGGGTTGCCGCCGTAAGGGATCGGGATTTGGCGCAATCGTCAAAGACGGGCAACCGGACAGGCGGATACAGGAATGATCGCCGGTGCAGGTGTCGGCGTCGACCCCGAACCGCTCGCGCACAACACGCTCGCCACGCTTGATGGCCTCGCGCGTCAACGGTTTCTCCCGGCGCTGCTTGTTCAGCATGCACTCCGATGAAGCGATAACGACCTTCGGTCCCTCGGATTTGGTCTGCAACGCCTCGCGCAGCACGTCGCGCATCTTGGTGACATCGTAAGTTCGGGTGACGTGCTTGACCCATTCGACGCCAACGCCACGGATCGCCTTTTCGATCGGATGTTGCGTCGACCGGGTCGCGATATTGCCGGACGACGACAACACGTCCTGCCCGCCGGTCGCAGCCGCATAGCCGTTGTCGACGACGAGGATCACGCTGTCCGTTTTGTTGAAGACCTGATGACCGACGCTGCTGATGAGACCCGAATGCCACAGCCCGCCGTCTCCGATCACGGCGACGGGACGCTTGCCGTTTTGGCCCGACAGCGGCGAGGCGCTGGCCCCGCCCACGCCATAGCCAACATTGGTGTTGCCGAGATTGAATGGCTCGAGCGCCGCGAACGTATGGCAGCCGACGTCGTTGCTGATGTGCAGTGGCCCCATCTCGCGTTGAACCAGCTTCATGGCGCTGAAGATCGGGCGCTCCGGACAGCCGGTGCAGAACGACGGCTGCCGGCCATGGACGTTATCGCCAAGCTTGTCGATCGCGGCGGCCAGGGTCTTGTTGGTTCGGTTCGGCGGCTCCGGTGCGAGAAGGCCCGGGCCATAGGCCTCGCAGAATCGCCGAAGTCCCGTCTGAAGCACGCCCCCGGTGTATTCGCCAGCCTTCGGCAGAACGGATTTGCCTTCCACCCTGGTCTGCAGATCGGCGCGGCGCAGAACGGTGTTGATCCCCTGCTCGATGAATTCGGGTTGCCCTTCCTCGATCACCAGCACAGCTTTCTTGCCGGCGCAGAAGCGGACAAGCTCCTCATCGATCAACGGATAGGTCACGTTCATGACATAGAGCGGGATGCGGCTGTTGCCGTAGACATCGGCCAGGCCGAGGATCTCCATGGCCCGCAGTACGCCGTTGTACATGCCGCCCTGCATGATGATGCCGACATCGTCGGTCTCGCCATCGAAGAATTCGTTGAGCTTGTTGTCTGCGATGAATTTCACCGCCGCCGGCCAGCGATGTTCGACCTTCTCGCGCTCATGATTGTAGATGTAGGGCGGCAGCATATAGCGGCTCACGTCGCGCACCGGCTTCGTCAGGGCGTCGTCCCGCGAGAAGGCAGGCTTCACATTATCCTTGGCGATGAAACTGCCATAGACGTGACAGGCGCGGATACGAAGCTGCAGGATGACCGCGGTGTTGCTGGCCTCGGAGAGTTGAAAGCCTTTCTCCACCGCATCGACAATCGACTGGACGTTCGGCCGCGGATCGAGCAGCCACATTTGCGATTTCATCGCGAAGGCGTGGCTGCGCTCCTGATTGATCGACGACCCCTCGCCATAGTCTTCGCCGATAATGACCAGCGCCCCGCCCTTCACGCCGCCTGACGACAGGGCCGCGAGCGCATCCGACGCGACGTTGACGCCGACCGGGGCCTTGAAGGTGCACGCGCCACGCATCGGATAATTGACCGAGGCCGCAAGCGCCGCCGCGGCCGCGGCCTCATTGGCGCTCGACTCGAAACGCACGCCGAGCCGCTGCAGGAGATCGTTGGCATCGTTGAGGACATCGATCAGATGCGAAATCGGCGCTCCCTGATAGCCCGATACATAGGAAACGCCGGATTGCAGCAGCGCCTTGGTGACCGCGAGAATCGCCTCACCCCGGAATTCCGTTCCGGCGCCAATTCCGAGTTGCTTGACTTCTTCCTTGAATGAACGTTCGGCCATTGCGCTCTCCAGCCTACTCGAAATGGGATTTCGCTTCGTTCGCCTTCACTTCCTGCCCTACCGTTTTTGCAGACTCATCCTCGCACCGAGCCTTCGCACTCCACGTCGGCTTCGCATCGCCGGCAGCGCTCCCACCGCGATCCAAGCGAAGCATGTCGCCATCACGCCAGCGTCGCTGCGAGGAGACTCCCTCCCGATCATGCGTGCAAGATTCCCTGGCGCTCGGCGCACCGAATCCTCCGTCATTTCCTCGCGACGAGCGCCGCAGCACGGCCTTGCCGAATTTCTCAAATTGAGATTATCGTACTGATGTTAGTTTCTTTCGTCCAGGCCGTCCTCATCGAGAATGGACGATTCTTGCTGTTAGATACACAAATTGAGTATCTGACCCACTTGCTAATCAGACTATCTTTAGTATGATGGCCTGATATCGGCAATAAGGTGTCGCATGCCTGCCTGCGGTCCACGCAACCCTGTCGATGACGCCGCCGACGGCCTCCCGGCCGCGGTATCCGCCTTGGACATTATGTTCCAATGGCGCGAGGCCAGTCACTCTATCCGAAGACCAGGACACCCGCCGCGGGCGGCTCGCGGACCGATCGCAAGCCGGGCACCCTGCGACTTTTGCCATCCCATGCATGACGGCCCGCCATCATCCGTCGTTCCGTCCAGAGTCATCAAGACATTCGCCGCGCAAGCGGCGTCGACCAAACCGGTGAGTACATAGCCATGCTCACCGGTTGAACCAGCGCGCCAACAACCACTGCAAACGGGGGGATAATCCATGTCAGTTCAGCAAACTGCATCCGCACCTAAAGATCCGGCGGTTTTACGCCGCGCCATTGCCGCGGGATTCACCGGAACGGTGATCGAGTGGTACGACTTCGTCATCTTCGGCACGGTTTCCGTGCTCGTGTTCAGCAAAGTGTTCTATCCCGAGCAGACACCGTTCATCGCGCTGCTGTCCTCCCTGGGCACCTTCGCAATCGGTTTCGTCGCGCGGCCGCTCGGCGGCATTTTCTTCGGCTATCTCGGCGACCGCATCGGACGACGCAACACGCTGATGGTGACCCTGGCTCTGATGGGCGCCGCGACCGTGTTGATCGGCCTGCTGCCGGGCTACGCCACGATCGGCGCGGCGGCGCCGGCGTTGCTGATCTTCCTGCGCCTCGTGCAAGGATTCTCGCTCGGCGGCGAGTTCGGCGGGGTCGCCACCTTGCTGATCGAGCATGCACCCAAGAATCGGCGCGGCGCGGTCGGAGGCTGGGCGCAGGCAGGCGGATTCGTCGGTCCGCTGCTTGGCACCGCCGTCATCCTGTTCCTGAGGTCGGTTCTTTCCGACGCCGAGCTCATCAGTTGGGGATGGCGCGTTCCGTTTCTGCTCAGCGTGCTCCTGATCGCGGTCGCCGCCTACATTCGCACCAACATCACCGAAAGCCCCGAATTCGAACGGGCGCGCGCGCACAACGAACTCTCCAAGCATCCGCTGCGCAGCGTCATCGTGGAGTATCCGAAGGAGATCTTTTGCGTCTTCGCCATGCACGCCGGCAACGCGCTGCTGTTCTATACCGGGCTGACCTTCGCAGTTGCCTACATCACGCGGAATGTGGGCCTTAGTCAGAGCGTCGCGCTGTGGTCGAATGTCGTATTCCTGCTGGCGGCCACCGTCAGTTGCATCCTGGTATCCCGCCTGTCGGACCGGACCGGCCGCAAGCCGATCTACCTGGCGGGAACGATCCTCGGAATGCTGATGGCCTTCCCGCTGTTCTACATGCTCGACACCGCGAATGTCGGCGTCGTGCTGCTGGCGGCGGCGATCATGGGAGCGATCGAGGGTGGATTCCTTTACGGCATTCAGCCTTCGTATTTCGGCGAGCTGTTCCCGACCAAGTTCCGCTATCTCGGCATGTCGCTCGGCTATCAGGCGGCAACCGTTCTCGTCGGCGCGACGGCACCGATGATCGGCGTGATCCTCACCGAAGCAGGCAGCGGCCACACCTGGGCGTTCTCGCTCTATGTCATGGCCATTCTCGCGGTGGCGGCAATTGCGGTGCTGCTCGCTGGCGAGACCATGCATCGTGATATCGAGCGGATCGACGACCAGCGGAACGACCCGATGCTGACCGAACCGCGCAGAGCCACTTAGGCGTTTGGTCTCGCATCTGCGGCCATACAAAGAGTCCTGGGCGAAACGCCCAGGACTCGCAGGCGATGCGCCGACTGCAGCCTCATTTCTCTTCCCTCAATTCCCAATCAAGAGGCCCAATGCTCAAAGTTCGGAACAAATTCGTCCAGGTCGAGGATCGAACCTTCGAGGCAGGGGCGTGGCATGAGGATTGTTTGCGCAAAGTGGCGGTTGCCATTGTCGTCAATAACCCGCTCGCCGGCCGATATCAGGAGGACTTGTCCGAATTCATCGATGCGAGCGCCCAACTCGGCGCGCTCGTCGGCGATATGCTGGTCGAAGCGATGGCTCCCTATTCGATCCAGTCCTACGGCAAGGCCGGGATCGTCGGCATTGCGGGCGAGCTCGAACATGCGAACATGCTTTTGACGACGACCTTCGCGAATCCGATCCGGGAGCGAATCGGAGGCGCGGCCGCCTGGATTTCGTCGGTCACGAAAGTTGGCGTGCCGGGCTGCGCCATCGACGTGCCGCTCAACCACAAGGATGCGCTCTACGTCCGCAGTCACTACGGATCGATGACCATCACACTCTCCAACGACATCCCTCACCCGGACGAGATCGCGCTGATTTTCTGCGCAACGAATCGCGGACGACTGAATGCCCGCGTCGGCGGGCTGAAGCACGACGAAATCACCGCGCGCGACGGACTGAGGTAGTGCGACGATGCGAGTTGCTATCACGAATATCGAAACGATCGTCAGCGGCAATATTCATGCGCCGCTGGCGGCAGGTGAATGTATCGTCACGACCGATGGCAAGATCACGCATGTCGGCAAGCACGATGCGTCTCTTGTCGAGAGCGCGGATGTCGTGATCGACGCGGCCGGATGCATCGCCATCCCCGGACTGATCGATAGTCACGTTCACATCACCTTTGGCGATTACACGCCGCGGCAGCGCACCGTCGGCTTTCTTGAAAGCTACGTTCACGGCGGAATCACCACCGCCATTACCGCGTCAGAAGTGCATACGCCCGGCCGGCCCACCGATGCGCAAGGCGTGAAAGCATTGGCGCTGGCGGCCCGGTCCTGCTTCGAACATTACCGCCCAGGCGGCATGCGCGTTCATGCCGGTTCGGTCATCCTGGAACCTGACTTGACCGTGGATGATCTCAAGCAACTGAAGTCGCAGGGTGTCTGGCTCGCCAAGGCCGGATTTGGTCGCTTCGCCACACCCTATGACTACGCCCCGTTGATGACCGCCGCGAGGTCGATGAATTTCGTCACGACCATGCATACCGGAGGCTCATCGATACCAGGCTCGTCGGGAATCTGGGCGGAGCACGTGTTGCGTTCTAATCCGAGCGTCTCCTTCCATGTCAATGGCGGGCCGGCCGCGATGCCGGACGAGGGCTTCGCCCTGCTGGTGAACGAGGGGAAAGACATTGCGCTTCAGCTTTGCACGGCAGGGAATCTGCGTACCGCCCTTTTGACAAGCAAGCTCCTCGACGAGGCAGGCATGCCCGAACGCTTGCTCATCGCCACCGATACGCCGACCGGATCGGGGATCATGCCGCTGGGTATCTTCTATACGATCACCCACCTCTGCGCGCTCGGCGGCATGGCGCCGGAGCGGGCCATTGCGGCGGCCACCGGCAACAACGCCACAGTCTACGGTCTGAATTCCGGCATTCTTGCCCTGGGCCGCGATGCGGACATCGTGCTGATCGACGCGTGCGACGGCAGCTCGAAGAAGGACGCGCTCTCCGGGATCGCGAACGGCGACGTACCCGCCGTGGCTGCCGTCCTCACGGATGGCGTGCCCAGATTCGTCGGGCGCTCGCGCAACACACCCGCCGCGACGAGGAAGGTCAAGGTGACACGGTCCTCGGTCGTGGACACGTTCGCCGGTACGAGCCACTGAACTCACTCCGGCTGCCCGCGCTCCATTGAGGGCGACGGTCGCGACAAACGGGTCTCGTCGGGCATTTGCCGCGACGACCTCAATGGCCATCGCGATGGTTCCGATCCGCTCGCCGATCACTTTATGAACTACGCTTCCTAACCAACGCTGCACGGCTTGCGGCCGGACGTCACGCAAGCCCGCATGTGCATAAACCTTCATATCCACGAGCCTCTTGGATCGTGGTACTTGCAATGCAACAACCAACGCACGGGAGGCACACATGGGCCGACAAGGGAAGCAGAACTACACGCGACTCACCGAGCCGCTCGTCCGCGACAACGGTGTGCTGCGGCCCGCCTCTTGGGATGAGGCCCTCGATCGCGCGGCCGAAGGTTTCCGCCGCAATCGCGAACTCCACGGCCCCGACGCGTTCGGCATGTTCGCCTGCTCCCGCTCGACCAACGAGTTGAACTTCATCGCTCAGAAGTTCGCCCGGGCGGTGATCGGCACCAACAACATCGACTCCTGTAACCGCACTTGACACGCTCCTAGCGTCGCCGGTCTGGTGACAGTATTTGGTGCAGGCGGTGGTACCTCGTCTTATCGCGAGATCGAGGATGCGGATCTTATTATCTTCTGGGGCTCCAACGCCCGGGAAGCGCATCCGATTTTCTTCCATCACGCGCTGAAAGGTATCCATAAGGGAGCCAAGGTCTACGCGGTCGACCCGCGCCGATCCAAGACGGCCGAGTGGGCCGACACTTGGCTCGGCCTGGATGTCGGCACCGACATCGCGTTGGCCTACGGCATTGGCCGCGAGATCATCCACGCCGGATTGGTCAACGAGGCTTTCATCGCGAACGCCACCCTCGGCTTCGAGGACTACATCGCCGCGTGTGAACCGTGGACGCTGGACGTCACCTCTCGTGAGACGGGAGTGCCGGCGGAGCTGATTCGCGAACTCGCGCACGACTATGCCAAGGCGAAGCGCGCGCAGTTGTGCTGGACGCTCGGCATCACCGAGCATCACAACGGCACCGACAACGTGCGGGCGCTGTGTAACCTCGCGCTGCTCACAGGGCAGGTCGGCCGCTGGGGCGCGGGCCTGGTGCCGGTGCGCGGCCAGAACAACGTCCAGGGCGGCGGCGACATGGGGGCGATTCCCAAGAACCTGCCGGGATTCCAGGACGTCGGGAATCCCGAACACCGGGCGAAGTTCGAGCGCTTGTGGGGCGTTACGATGCCTCCGAAATACGGCTTGACGCTCTCGGAGATGATGGAAGCGATGGACGAGGGGCACCTCACCAGCGTCTACATCGTGGGCGAGAACCCGGTACAGTCCGACGCGGATACCACGGCGGTGGCGCGGCGACTGAGGAACCTCGACCATCTGGTCGTGCAGGACATCTTCCTCACCAAGACCGCGACGTTCGCCGACGTGGTGCTCCCCTCCGCTGCGGCGTGGTGCGAGAGCGAAGGCACCTTCACCAGCAGCGAACGACGCGTTCAGCTCGTGCGCAAGGCGCTGGAGCCGCCCGGCAGCGCGAAGGACGACGTCGAGATCATCCGCCTGGTCGCGCAGCGTCTGGGGCACGATTGGCCGATCCAGACTGCGGAGGAGATCTGGGACGAACTGCGCGAAGTGTCGCCGGCGCATCATGGAATGTCCTACCGGCTGCTCAACGAGCGAGGCGGATTGCAGTGGCCCTTCCCGGACGAGGACGGGCCCGAATCGCCGTTCCTGCACGGCCGGCTCTGGGAGAAGGACCCCGCGAAGCGCGGACGCCTGGCGCCATTCGGAATCATCGAGCACAAGCTGCCGGTCGACAAGCTCAACGACGAATTCCCGCTGCGCCTGACGACGGGCCGGCGGCTGACCGACTACAACACGGGCGTACAGTCGGGTGGCTTCAACTCGCCGATCCGCGTCGGCGCCTGCGTCGATATCTCTCCGGAGGATATGGTTCGGCTCGGCATCAACGAGGGCGAGACGGTCCGGGTGTCTTCGCGCCGGGGATCCGTACTGGCAGCCGCACGCCGCGATCCGGGACTTCGTCCCGGATTGCTGTTCATGGCCTGCAACTTCCCCGACGAAATGGACACCAACGCGCTCACCATCGAAGCGAACGATCCGATCGCCAAAACCGCGGAGTTCAAGGCAACGGCAGTCAAGGTGGAGAAGACCAACGAGCCTCTGCCCGAAGAAGGCATTATGGCCGACGCTGCCGATCACGAGCGCCAGCACAAAGAATTGGCGACCGTGAACTAGGGAAGGAAGAGCTGTGGACTTGAAGTTCTCCAACGCCGAGCCGTTCCCCGAGGAACGCGACGCGGTTGATCGGCTGCTTGGGGCCGCCGAGGGTGGCTGGCACGGTGGCGAGCGCGACGAGAAGGATCTCCGGCGTGCGCACACCGGCCACGCGGCACGGTCTCGGCGGCACCTCGTCCTCGAGGCGCTGCACGCGGTGAACGACCGCGTCGGCTGGATCAGTCCCGGCGCGCTGAACTACATCGGAAAGCGCCTCAGCGTAGCGGCAGCCGATGTCTATAGCGTCGCGACGTTCTATGCGTTGTTCTCGACCAACATGCGGCCGAAGCGCATCGTCCATGTCTGCACCGACATCGCCTGCATGGCGCGCGGATCTAAGGAGGTCTGCGCCGATCTCGAGAAGCGGCTGGGCCCGGCCGGTGCCATGAGCGGCTGGAAGCACAGTCCCTGCCTCGGCGTGTGCGAACGCGCGCCGGCCGCATTGGCGGTGGAAGCCGGCGACCCGCCCCACGAGCACCTGATCGGACCGGTCACCGTCGATGAGGTCGTCCTCGCGCTCAATGACGGTCCCGAGGCACTGGCAGCCGAGGCGCCGCCAATCATGGCGGTGCCGCAGGCCGGCCAGGAGGGCCTGATGTTGCTCAAGCGCGTCGGCCGGGTCGATCCGGAGAGCATCGACGACTACATCGCGGCAGACGGCTACGCCGGACTGCGGCGGGCATTCGAAATGGAGCCCGGACAGGTCATCAGCGAGGTCAAGGACTCCCGGCTGATGGGCCGCGGCGGCGCCGCGTTCCCTACCGGCATCAAGTGGGAGAGTACCGCCAAGCAGCCGGCGACGCCGCGCTACCTCGTCTGCAACGCCGACGAGAGCGAGCCCGGCACGTTCAAGGATCGCGCCATTCTCGAAGGCGACCCGTTCGCGCTGATCGAGTCGATGACCATCGCCGGTTACGCCATTGGCGCCGAGCGCGGCTACATCTACCTGCGCGGCGAATATCCCCGCGCCTACCGCATGCTGCGCAACGCCATCGAGAAAGCGCGCGAACGCGGCTTCCTGGGTGAGAACATCCAGGGCAGCGGCTGCAGCTTCGAACTGGAGATCCGGCGCGGTGCCGGGGCCTACATCTGCGGCGAGGAGACCGCGATCTTCAACTCGATCGAGGGCTATCGCGGCGAACCGCGCTCGAAACCGCCCTTCCCGTTCGAGTTCGGATTGTTCGGCAAGCCGACCGTGGTGAATAACGTCGAGACTCTGTGCAACGTGCCGCTGATCGTGCAGATGGGCGGCGCCGAGTACGCCAAGATCGGGGCCGAGGGCTCCACCGGGCCGAAGCTGTTCTGCGTGTCGGGCAACCTCGCGCGCCCCGGCGTCTATGAAGTGCCGTTCGGCGTCACCTTGGGCGACGTGCTCGAATTGGCCGGCGGAGTTACGCCCGGCCGCACCCTGCAAGCGGTGTTGCTCGGCGGCGCGGCAGGCGGCTTCGTGCGCGCTGACGAACTCGACATCCCGCTCACTTTCGAGGGTGTCCGCGCCAACAACTCCACTCTGGGCTCCGGCGTGGTGCTGGCGTTCGACGACACCGTCGACCTGACCGGCGTTCTGCTGCGCATCGCCCGCTTCTTCCGCGACGAATCCTGCGGCCAGTGCGTGCCTTGCCGAGTGGGCACGGTGCGCCAGGAAGAGGCGCTGCTGCGCATCGCGCACAACCGCCGCGACGCCGCGGCCAAGGGACGCGACGTCGGCCTGCTGCGCGATGTCGGCCGGGCAATGAAAGATGCCTCGATCTGTGGTCTCGGCCAGGCTGCCTGGAATGCCATCGAGTCGGCGATCGACCGACTCGGTGTCCTGGAGGAAACCAAATGAACGCACACGATCCCGGTGCTGCCGGCAGGATGAACAAATCCGTTCCGCTGGTCACGATCACCATCGACGGCGAGGAGGTCAGCGTTCCGGACGGCAGCACCATCCTGACGGCCTGCAATGCAGCGGGGAAGGACACGCCGACGCTGTGCTACGGCGATACGCTTACGCCCAAGAATGCCTGCCGCGTCTGCATGGTCGAGTTGAAAGGCTCGCGCGTCCTCGTGCCCTCCTGCTCCCGCAAGGTCCAGCCCGGCATGGAGGTCTTGACCGACAGCGAGCGGGTGCGGCACAGCCGGCGACTCGTTCTCGAGCTGCTCGGTTCATCGGTCGACTTGTCCACCACGCCGCGGATCGACGAGTGGATGGCGCGCTACGACGCCGACCCGGACCGTTACGGCGAAAGGGCCGGCGAAAGTCTCAGGCGCGACGTTCACGAGCCGGGCGAGCACCACGCCGGAAACGGCAGCGTCGCGGCGACGATGAGTCAGCCGGTCAAGATCGACAACGACCTCTTCGTGCGCGACTACAGCAAGTGCATCCTTTGCTACAAGTGCGTCGATGCCTGCGGAGTCCAGTGGCAGAACAGCTTTGCGATCCAGATCGCGGGGCGTGGATTCGACTCCCAGATCTCCACCGAATTCGCCGCCGAGCTGCCGGACTCCGCGTGCGTCTTCTGCGGCAACTGTGTGGAAGTGTGTCCGACGGGAGCGTTGTCGTTCAAGTCCGAATACGACATGCGTGCCGACGGCACCTGGGACGAGTCGCAGCAGACCCAAACCACCACGATCTGCACCTATTGCGGTGTCGGCTGCAATCTGAACCTGCACGTCCAGGACAACAAGATCGTCAAGGTGACCGCGCCGCACGATCACGACGTCAACCACGGCAACCTATGCATCAAGGGCAGGTTCGGCTTCCAGCACGTCCAGAACCGCACCGACGACGACAAGGACTGAAGGCCTTCTTGTTTGGATATAAACGTTGTCGTCGTTGCGAGTGCGGCAGCCCACAGTCTGTTGTCCTGCCTCCATTCGATTCACCGCACCACCTCGCGATGTTCGTCATCGATCCGGCGCGTCAGGCCGCGTCCGTCCAGAAACTCCAGCAACGGGATCGCCACACGGCGGCTAGTCCCCAACGCCTGCCGTGCCTGACTGGTGGTGAACGGCTGCGGCAGTTGCGCCAGCGCCTGGATCGCGAGCGCCGGCGCCGACGGCAGCAACACCACGCCTTCGCCAAGACGTAACACCCGCTGGGCGCGCTCGGCCGCGGCCAACTCGCGGGTCCCCAAACCGAGGGCCGCGAGATCGCCAGCCAGTGGCGCGAGGAAAGGATTCGCGAGCAGCCGCGCCTCGAGCTTGGCGACCCCGGCCTCGGCGCGACCAAGATCGGCGCGAGCGCGCGGCAACCGGATGTAGCCACTGCGTTGCTCGAGGCCGGCATCCGCGACCAGCCGATCGATGAAGTGCGCCGCAGGCTGACCGAGGGCATCACGCACGGCGCCTTGCGAGACACCGGGCGTGAGCTGGTCGCGCTGGGCGTCGCTCTCCACCAGGCTTCGCAATTGCCGTCGCCACGCATCATACGTGGACAGGTGAATCCACCAGCCGCCGAGTTGGCGCACCTCGGCGGGCGGTACGGCATCGCTGCCCACCAGACCGATCCGGCGCAAGTGATCCACCTCCACCGCGCCCCGTTCGGCCACCTTCGCGAGCACATCGCCTTCGGCCGGCATGGCAGCCAGCACCGCCGCGCGCCGGGTGCCCTCCCCGCGACGCAGCAGTTGCGGTGGATCCGGGTCCAGCACACCGACGCCGCCGAGCACGCGGTGACGCGCCGGATCGCGCAACAGCAGCCGATCGCCTACGATCAGCGGCAGCGGCCAGTCGAGCGTGATCCGCGCATGCCCGACATCGAAGACGCGCAGCCGAGCCGGCACGGCCACCGTTCCGATATGCACGGTGAGTTGTGCGGGCACCTCGTCGAGCGTGGCACCGCCGATGCGGCGCACATCGACGACCGAAGTCATGAGCCAGGCGCCCGGAGCGATCAGTGCTTGGCCGCGACGGACATCTCCCGCGGACACGCCGCGCAGGTTGACGGCGGCGCGGTTCATGGGGCGGAGAGCGTCGGCAGGCGCGTCCCGCGATTCCAGGCCGCGGACGACGACCTCGCGCTGCTCCCGTCCCTCGCCGACAAGCGCGAGCCGGTCACCCTTGGTCAGCGTCCCGGCGACGAGTGTGCCGGTAGCGACCGTGCCTGCCCCCGACACGCTGAACGAGCGATCGATCCATAGCCGGAGCCGACCGTCCGCATCGGGCTCGGGCGCTTTGGCGAGGACGTCGTCGAGCACTTGCCTGAATTTGTCTAACCCGGTGCCCTCAAGAGCCGATACCGCGACCGCCGGCGCGTCGCGCAGACCGGTATGCGCGAACTCGCTGCGAGCGCGCGCGATGGTCGCCGCCACGAGGTCGGGCGCGCGATCGGCCTTCGTCACTACGATCAGGCCGTGGCGAATGCCGAGCGCTGCGATGGCATCGCGGTGATCGGTGGATTGCGCCGACCATCCTTCATCGGCAGCCACTACGAAGCACACCACCGGCACCGTCGCCAGACCGGCCAGCGCGTTGCGGATGAATCGCCCGTGGCCGGGTACGTCGACGAAAGCGACCTCGCGACCGGAAGGCAAAGTCGTCCAGACGAAGCCGAGATCGATGGTGAGCCCGCGCCGGCGCTCTTCCTCCCAGCGGTCCGGCTCCATCCCGGTCAGCGCGCGGACCAGAGTGCTCTTGCCGTGATCGACGTGACCGGCCGTCGCAATGACGTGCGTCGTCATCGCGCGTCGCGCGAGCCGCCGGCCATCCCGGCCTCTGCGGCGTTGTGGCGATTGGCGGAGGCGAACAGGCATCGAAATCGCGCGGCCGGCTCATACGGATTCGCCGATCTTGAAGACCGGAACAATCGCCAGTGCTCCAAACGCCTCGAAGCGCTCTCGCGTCGCGCATTCATCTCGCCGAACGCTTTGACGCTGTAGCCAGACGATGCATGGCGCAACCCCTTTGCCGAAACCCGCCGCGCAAAGATCCGCTCATATCCGCAACGGGCTATATGGAGCGATATAACGAATTCTGAACACCAAAATGCCGCCTGCGGTCAAGCTTCGCATCATCCGGATACCGGGTTCATATGTTACGGATGTTTGTCGATGGGAGTAGGAGCCGTTCCAGCGCTGGCGAGAGCCAGTTCCACGTTGAGAGAACGAGAACTTCATTACCGGGCGTGATCCGGGAATCCATCTGTTCGAACCAACTCTTCTTGACGATGGACGCGCGCATCATGCAAAAGCCCCGGACGATGCCGGGGCTTTGCTTCTCGTGGGACCTCAAGAGCCCGCGTGTCAGAACTTGTAGTTCACGCCGATCTTGGCAATCGAGAGCTTGTTCTTGAAGTCGACGTTGGCAGTCGCGGTGCCCGCACCGCCAAGGCCGCCAGCAAGAGCGGTGAGGTCGAGAGCGGAGCTCTTGGTGCCGAATTCCATATAGTTGTATTCGATGAATGCCGTCCAGTTCGGAGCGAACGCGTATTCAGCGCCGAAACCGATCAGCCAGCCCAGTGCCGTATTTTCGGTGCTCGACGTGGTGCTCCCGCCAAGAGCGCCAAGACCGCCTCCAAGACCCGCTACCGGAATGGTCACGCTATGGGTCGTATTCATCCACGCCGCACCGCCCTTAGCGTAGATAAGCGTCTTGTCGGCAACAACGCCACCGAGCCGGCCCGACACTGTTGCCAACCAATCGCTCTTCGCCGTGCACGAAAGGGCAATGATGCAAGGCGTGGTGCCTTTGACATCAAGTCCTGCGATGTCGGCCTGCAAGCCAAGGACCGCCGCTCCGACCTGATAGTTGTAGCCGATCTGGGCGCCTCCGAGAAAACCGCTTCGGGAATTCTGTGCGATCGGAAAGCCGAAGGGGATCGCGCCAACGCCGACGACGGCAATCGAGTTGAGACTGGATTCTGTCGTTCCCCACCCGGCGCCGACGTTGCCGCCGATGTAGAAGCCGTTCCAGCTCCAGTTGGGCGCGACATGCGGGGCCTTGAAGGCCAGATCAGCGGCAAAACTGGCGGTGGTACCGGCAATCAGAAGGGCGGCAGCAGCCATAAGTGTGTTTTTCATAATGGATTCCCCAATCAAGTTGTGAAGCGAACGAAATACTCGCCACTTTGCCGCACTGGCTTATTGGAGTTCCCGATCGGGAACTATAGCAGGAACATCACACCTGCTACGATTCGACGCGAGGCACGGCATGGTTAATTTTCGGTTGCCGCTCCCCGCCAGGGGCGCGTCTGCGGTCTCCCTCACGGAGGCTCGGGCGCGATCGGGCGCCGGTCGCTATCGCTTGATCTGCTGGATGAGAGCCTCGATCTCCCGATTGCCGGGCATTAGGCGAGAGAGCCGTTCGGCGTATTCCAGGGCAGATACGGAATCTCCCTTTTCGCGACTCAATGCGAGTGCGGCAGACAGCATTTCGCGATTGTTGGGGTGGAGCTGCAAACCATTCCTAAGGACAGCAAGCGCGTCATCGCGGCGGCCGGAGGAGTGCAGAGCCACGGCATAGACATAAGCGTAGCGCGCCTGGCCGGGATCCAATGACGCAGCCTGCCGCAGCTCATCGAGCGCCGCGTCATTGCGCTTCAGCCGAACGAGCGTTAGGCCGAGAGCCTGGTGGAGTGAGGCGTTTTCAGCCGACGCGGAGAGCGCCTCGCGCAAGGACTGCTCGCCGTCTCCATCACGTCCGAACTGCCGATACAGGTCCGAGAGATTGATGGCCGCGGCTGCAAACGAGGCATCGAGCCTGAGGGCGGCACGATATTCGGCTTCGGCCTCGGCGGTCCTCGCCTGTCTCGATCGCTCTCGGGGATGCCGTGGATGAACCGCAATCGGTCGATCGATGGCGTCGCAGGAAGCAACCGGACGACAGTTTGCATCTGACATCATCTCTCTGCAAATGGGCTCACTTGAGCGGCGTCACCTTGGCAGCCATATCGGGCGCGCGGCTGACCGAATAACTCGCATTGCTGCATTTCAGGATCCAAACCGCGCGATCCGGCTTGGATCGCCTGGAATCCCTGGTTGCGGCAAGCGGCTTGTCGCACACGAAGCCCTGCATGCGAATCTGTGCAGCAAGCATGTCCTGGGGGGGGTTTCCACGTTCGACGTTTGCGCCTCCGCCGACAGACAGGTGCCGAGGATTGCAACGGCCGCGGTCAACAAGACTGTCTGCTTGCACATCGATGCGTCCTCCTTCCGACCAACATCAAGCGCGCCAGAATCGATCCAGAATGACGGTGCGCGCCCAGGACATCGCACGATCTTTCAAGTTGATTCCGGACCCTGCGCGTCCCGATCTCGAATGCGCGCCATCAGTCTCAGCAGTGAAGATCTTGCGGGCTTCTATCGCCCTCCAAATCAGGGGATGCCGACCTCGGAACGCCTCTCGAACCTCCTCGTGAAGGCATCCGAGCTGAATTTCCGGTGGGTTGCTGAACACTTCCGGCAATCTGGATGAAAGCCCCCGATCGACCAGAATGTCCCATCTCGAGTAGCCGCCCATGACCGGCGAGCGCAACCCGGATATGACCCGCCCGACCCTGCTCTCGCGAATCGCGTAAGCGCACATCGCGCAAGGTTCGACGGTAGAATAGAGCGTACAGTCATCAAGACTGGTCGTGTTCAGCGTTCTTTGCGCTTCCGACAAAGCCACCATTTCAGCGTGCCTTGTCACATCGCCATCACATCTCACTCTGTTGTGAGCTTCGCAGACGAACTGGCCGCGCCGGCTGATGACGGCGGCGAAGGGATACTCTCCCCTCGCCACTCCGGAACGGGCCAGAGACACGCAACGCTCCATGAAGGCGATATCGGGCGTATCGAACTCTTGTATCGTCATCGCAAGTCAGCGGCCCCTCAGCTACGGCAGCTCAGCTGCCACGAATACGTTGAACTGGCGGGATTTCCGCGCTCCCCTCCATCATGACGAACGGAAAGCCGCAGGTGTAAGCCTTAAGCAGGGCGGCGCGGCGCGTAAGTCGATCTGAAAAGATTGCAGACGGCATCTGCGACATCCTTCCGTTTGGAAGCTCCGCTTCCGTGTGCAAGGAGCAACTCGCGACCCCGGACCGCGCTGAGGCACTCATCTTCATCGACTTCCCGGAAGGGGCAATAAGAGTCCCTTCCGGCTGTCTGCAACGAATTCACTCCTCCAAGCATTTGCGCACGAACCGAATGCGTTCGATCGAACCGAGTTTCTGTGCATCTGCCTGCTTGCGGCACTCGTCTCTCTTGTCAAATCGCGCTTCGAGCTTCTGCACGACCGTCAAGTTCTCGGACACCGGGCCATCCGCCGCGGCTTTCATCGCACCCTCGAGCTTCTTGATGTCTTCGGCTGACAACTTCGGGCGGTCGAGTTTGACAGTCAGCTTGTTGAACTTCGCGGTGAGGGGGAACGGAGGCTTGTAGTCCTCGTCGTTGACTCCCGTCAGCGTATCGGAGCCGATATCGAAGCTCTCGTCCCATTGCAGGATCATGGGCAAGGTCTTGTCCATCGTCTTGCTGTCCACGGCCTTGCCATCCACTTTGAGGGTGCCAGTGCCGGACCGGCCCACGCCGGAGAAGTTGTTGAATGCCAGCGTGCCCGGGCCCAGGCCGTCATACTTGAACTCGAACTCGACCAGATGCTTGCCTGGCGTGAGTGCGTCAGGACCTTCCCATTTGACGCGCTTGAGATCGACCAGATTCCACAGCCAGACCGGCTTGCCATTGAGCAAATAGAAACCGTAGCCGCCGAAGCGCCCGCCTGAGGTCAGGATCATCCCTTCCGCCCCGCCCTGCGGCACTTCGATGTCGGCCGACACGATGAAGGATGTGTTGAGCAGCAGCGGCGAATCGCCCTGCGGCAGTCCGACCATGGGACGGGTATAGACGAACTCCGACCGTCCCGCAGTGATGTTGGGACGCGGCGCGACGATCCTCGCAGCGACGGAAGCGTCCATCGGGAAAACCTGGTACTTCTTCGCTTCCGCCAAGAACTGCGCTTTCATTTCCTTGACCTTGTCGAGGTTCTTGGCCGCGACGTCGTTGGTCTGGCTGAAATCAGTCTTGAGATTGTAGAGCTGGAACACCTGGTTGTTCAGCGGATCGGGGTTGGCCGGGCCGAACGCCTCCCACGGCGCGCGGTTGACCTTGGTGCTGAGCATCCAGCCGTCCTTGTAGATAGCCCACTGACCCATCATTTCGAAATATTGGGTGGAGTGGCGTGAGACGACTTTCGCGTTGTTCGCATCGAACGTGTAGGCGAAGCTGGTGCCTTCGATCGGCTTCTGCTTGATGCCGTCGACGACATCGGGTGCGCTGATGCCAGCGGCTTCGAGAATCGTAGGGACGACGTCGATGACGTGCACGAACTGCTCGCGAAACCCGCCTTTATCTTTGATCCGCGCAGGCCAGGACACCACCATGTTCTGGTTGATGCCGCCGAGACGCGAGGCGTTCTGCTTGAACCAATCGAATGGGGTGTCGAAAGCCCACGACCATCCAGCCGACATGTGGTTGTAGGTCTGCTCCGTTCCCCAGACGTCGTACCATTTCAACTGCACTTCCGCTGGAAGCTCGTTCAATCCATTGAAGAACGCGACTTCGTTGGGTGTGCCCAACGGACCACCCTCGGCGCTGGTACCGTTATCGCCGTTGATGTAAATGACCAGCGTATTGTCGAGCTTTCCGAGGTCTTTGAAGGCCTGGATCACTCTGCCGATCTCGTGGTCGTTGTAGGCCGCATAGGCAGCAAAAACCTCGACCTGACGGATGAACAGCTTCTTTTCATCGGCCGTCAGCTGGTCCCAGGGCTTGAGCATGTCGGCGGGCCAAGCCGCCAGTTTGGTGTCCTTCGGAATCACGCCAAGCCGCTTCTGGTTCTCGAAGATGCGCTCGCGCAGCTTCTCGTAACCGTCATCGAACAAATGCATGGCGCTGATCTTGTCCACCCACTCCTTCGTCGGGTGATGCGGTGCATGCGTTGCGCCGGGAGCGTATTTGATGAAGATCGGCTTGTCCGGCTGGATCTGGTGCATGCGGGTCATGTAGTCGATCGCATCGTCGGCCATCGCCGTGACGAGGTTCCAGGTGCCTGGAGGCTTCCCGAGGAACGGATAAATCTGTGTCGTGTTGCGGAAGAGATTGGGCTGCCATTGATTGGCGTCACCGCCGACAAAGCCGTAGAAATAATCGAAACCCATGCCGACCGGCCACTGATCGAACGGCCCGGTCTGGCTGGCGGCAAAGGCGGGAACGTTGTGGTCCTTGCCGAACCAGGCCGTTGCGTAGCCGTTGTCCTTCAGCATGCGGCCGATGGTTGCCTTATCCCGGTCGATGATACTGTTGTAGCCAGGGAAGCCGGTGGACTGCTCGGAGATGACGCCGAAACTCGCGGAATGATGATTGCGCCCGGTGATCAGGGCCGCGCGCGTCGGTGAGCAAAGCGCGGTCGAGAACATGCGATTGTAGCGCAGGCCTTCATTGGCAATCTGATCCATCGTCGGCGTGGGGATCATACCTCCGAAGGTACTTGGCACACCGAAGCCGGAATCGTCAGTGATGATCAGCAGCACATTTGGCGCATCTTTCGGCGGAACGATGCGCGGCGACCACCATGGCTTTGACTGCAAAGCGCCATCCTTGATGACGCCTCCGAACTTTAGATCCGGCGGCGGAAGCTGTTTCCCATCGATTGACCGTGTCGCACCCGGCGAACCGGGCGGAGGCGCGGGCTGCGCCTGCTGGGCAGCGGCAGCTGTCATGGTCAGGATCAATGCGCCGACAACCGGGCCAAGCAATTTCATTGTGAGACCCTCCCGACGAGCGCCCAAATGCGCTGGAGTTCCCATAAGGGGTAAGGTTGCAAGGGTCTGTGTTGACTCAGATCAACTGCGGAAGGCGCGGGCCATGCTCCCGCGGCCTGGCGACCTCGCCTCGCTATGACGCCTTTGCGGCTAGTTGTAGCGCCCTGAGCCGGACATGATCCGGAAGGATCAACGAGGCCCTGTTTGGTTGGCTTGAGTAGAAGGATTGAACTACTAAATGGCCGATGTCCGCTCCGGGTCAACAACGGCTGTCACGGATTCCGGATTTTCTGCGAGCCTGCTTCGGACCCAAGCCACTCAGCTCGCTTTTGGCTTTGAGACAGCGGCCGTTCTTGGCTGCTTCGCGAGACGTGAATGATCGCGTGCGGCCACGCGCTTCGCCTTTTTCACACGCGATGCCGCCTGTTTGGTGCCACGGTTGTGCTTGGCATATTCCTGACCGTCGACCGGCGCGACATGCGGCGGGTCCTTGCCGAGATATGGACGGCCGATGCCGAATGCCTTCCCATTCGCATCGATCCACTTCCAGAGTTTTTCCGAGGACGCAAATCGCTGATTGCGCGTCCCGCCCTCGACGCTCACCACATCGGCCGCGAGTCCGTGCCCGTAACCACCGCGCAAGCTGCCGCCGTGATACGACCTGTTGCTCGCCGCCTTGAGGCCACTTGCGATCGACTGGCGGTAGTCGTCACGGAATCCGCTGGTGATGCCGGGCGAAAGGCCTGCCGCCTCTGCCGCATAAAGCATATGAAACAATTTCAGCTTGAAGCTGCGATCCATACCGCCGATCACGTAGTCCACCATCGGCATGCCGGCGCGTTCCGCAGCCTTGGGGTCCTTCCATGTGAAATCCTGATCGACAATTTTGGTGAAGGCTTTGGACACAGTCACCATCTTGCGTTTCCGCTTGACGGTGACACGTCTCCATTCAATCGTCTTGATGGCGTCTTCCTTGGGCGCGCGTTGATAAAGCGCCCACAGATAGCGATCAATACAGGTATCCACGACCAGACATTCGTCGACGATCTCGATGGATTTCGTCGCTTTGTCGGTATCGACAGGCTCGAGATCCGACGGATTCACGTTTGCTAATTGAACAGGCGCCGGTTCGGCTGGCGGCACATCCGGCGCATCGGTCGAGGTCGCTTCAACAACCGGCTCCGACATAGGCAGGACGACCGGTGCGTTGGCGACATCTCCTGCAAGCGCCAGTTCGGTGATTGCCGCATGGGGCTTGAAATGGGTTCGATTCAGATCGTCCCCGGACATCGAATTTGGCTGCGGTGCGCTGGCCGTCTCTCGTGTGCTGAAAAAAGGAGGCGTGCTGATGTCGGCGGTCGGTGCCGCGCGAGCGGCCTGGTGTCCTTGTGCTCCCAACACCAGCAGGCCGACAATCCCGGTCGCGTAAACGACGGATCGCAACACCGGCGTTGACACTGTCGAACGTCGCCACAGGTTCATCATTCCAGCCTCATCGGAACCGGAGTGCATCGCTGAGCTTGCGGACCCGACGATTGTTCTGACAAGGAAATGACCATGCAATGACTAAACCGGGCAGGCAGTGTCCTTTTCTCCGGAGTGTTGCCGGTGCGCAACGGCGTCGGCGGGCATGCTATCACGCGCTGTCCGTTTGTTGCCCCTTTCAGCTGCGAGCATGCTTGTTTCCAGCAAATCACATGTGTGAAGCTGGTTACGGCCGCGGCCCGCGCTGAACGGGGACTGGAATGGTGAATCGATTGATGTCGGCAAGATCCACCCTGACGAAGCACCACTGGGGACCTTCGGCCGCTGTGATGTTCGCGGCGATGGCTGCACTGATGGCGCTAACCGGCGACGCCGCGGCTAAACAGACGCGCCGCGCGCAACCTGCCGAAACGACGGCACCGCGCGAGGCCGGCGAGCCGATCATGGCCATCGTCTCGATCAAGAGCCAGCAGGTCACGTTGTATGACGCCGAAGGCTGGATCCAGCGCGCGCCGGTGTCGACCGGAGTCCAGGAGCGCGAGACGCCCGCCGGCATTTTCGCCATCGTCGAAAAAGACAAGGATCACCGCTCGACGATGTACGACGATGCGTGGATGCCAAACATGCTGCGTATCACCTGGAACGGCCTCGCATTGCATGGCGGGCCTTTGCCTGGCTACGCGGCTTCCCACGGCTGCGTGCGAATGCCTTATGGCTTTGCCGAGAAGCTGTTCGACAAGACGCGGATCGGGATGCGCGTCATCATCGCGCCGGACGATGCGGCCCCGGTCGATTTTGCTCATCCGGCGCTGTCGCTCTTCGTGCCGAATGCCGATGTCATCGCAACGACTCCGGCAAGGGCCGAGACACTCTCACGCGAGGCCGTGGACGCTGCCCGGATGGCCGACGAGACCAAGAAGGCTGCGGCGGTAACGGCCCGCGAGTCGGCACCGCTCGCAGCATCTCTGCGCAAGCTGGAGCGGTCCAAGGTTCGGGCCGATGCTGAGCTCGCCTCCGCCGACAAAGCCGTGGCCGCTGCTAAGACCGACCGCACCAGGGCGAAGGCCGAGGACCGCAAACAAAAGGCCGCCGCCAAGGCCGCGGAGCTGACAGCCCAACTCGAGACCGCCAGGACGGACGCGGCATCGACGCTCGATGCAGCCAGTGCCGCAAAAGAAGCGGCCAAGACGGCTCTGACGAAAAAGCTCGACACCGCCAAGGCTGCGCTCGATGCGAAGCTCGCGCTCGAGCCGGTCTCGATCTACATCAGCCGCGCGACGCAGATGCTTTACGTCCGGCGCAATACGCATAAGCCGGCGCCGGACGGCGGCGGCGAGGTGTTCGATGCGAGCATTCAGGTCCCGGTTACAATCCGCGATCCCGGCAAGCCACTCGGCACGCATGTGTTCACGGCGGTGGCGCGCAACGACGTGGGGTTGCGCTGGACTGCCGTCACGATCGACAATGGGGCTGACGCCAAAAACGCGCTCGATCGCATCACGATCCCGAAGGAAGTCCTCGATCGGATCGCGCCGACTGTCTTGCCGCGATCCTCGATCGTCGTCTCCGACGAGCCGCTGAGCGAGGAAACCAACTATCGCACCGAGTTTGTCGCGGTGCTCAGCGACCAACCTCAGGGCGGCTTCATCACACGCAGGCCCAGCGAAGTTCTCATGGCGAACGACAACGGTTGGGGCAACGACAATCAATATAACGACAACGGCTTCTTCCCGTACAATCCGAATCCCCAACCCAGCAATACGCGTCGCGGCAGCCAGTTCCTTGCACCGATGCAGCGTAGCTGGTGGTGAGGTGAGATGTGGCACGCCGCGTGCTAGATCGGCCAAAAGGCCCGGTGCCTCAGGGCCGCAAGTTGGCTCGCGCGACCCGAACTAAGCAAGGGCTATCAGAGATTGCCGGTCATTCATGGTGAGAAAGATGGCTGCGCATAGCAGCCCCAATGGAAAGTCCAGAGGTCGGCGTCTAAGGCCTTGCTCAATCGGGCGCTCGGAGCCGATACCCGATGCCGGTCTCCGTCAAGACGTACTGCGGCCGCTCCGGGTCGACTTCGATTTTTTGGCGGAGTTGACGCACATAGACGCGCAAGTATTGCGCGTCGGTATACTCGTCCCATAACTCGTTGAGCAGGAATCTGTGCGTGAGCACCTTTCCGGCGTGCTGCACCAGCACTCGCAGTAAATCGTACTCCTTTGGCGAGAGCTTCACATTCCGCTCGCCGAGCTTGACGATGCGACGCACCAGGTCGACGGAGAGATCGCCGGTGCGGAACACTGGTCGCTCGCCTTTGATCTGGAGCTGATGACGCAGCGCGGCGCGCATGCGTGCCAACAGTTCGTCCATGCCGAACGGTTTTGTGAGATAATCGTCGGCGCCGAGATCGAGCGCCTGCACCTTGCCGGCCTCGTCGCCGCGGCTCGACAGCACGACGATCGGCACGCTCTCGTTGCGGCTGCGAATGCTGCGTAGGAGCTCGTGGCCCTGGATATCCGGCAGACCGAGATCGAGGATGATCAGTGCCGTATCCTCAGAGAGTTTCTCCATCGCCACTTTTCCGTTGGGCGCCTCCACAATCTCATAGCCCTGGGTGGAGAGGCCCATCCGCAGTAGCTTGCGGATGGGTGGCTCGTCGTCGATGACGAGGACCTTGATCGGGGGCGCACTCATGCGGCGGTGTCCAGTACGCGGGTCTCCGCCGGAACGGGTAACCGAATGGTCAGGACCGCCCCTCTCCGATCGCTGCGGTTGGCGGCCGAGATCGTGCCGTGCATCGCTTCGACGAAGCCGCGGGAAATGGCGAGCCCGAGCCCGGTGCCCGGACGGACATGATCGCCCTTCTGCACGCGATAAAATTTGTCGAACACGCTCTCGAGTTCTCCGGACGGAATGCCCTCCCCTTCGTCGGCGATCTGCAACACGACCTGATTGCCGTCGCGCCGGCTGCGGATCGCGATCGTCGTGTCGGCGGGCGAGTATTTAGCTGCGTTGTCCAGGAGATTGAACAGCACCTGCTCGAACAGAACGGCGTCGAGCTCAAGCATCGGCAGGTCGGCGGCGAGCTCCAGCTCGATCTTGTGGCGGGTCAAGATCTTGCTCGCACGCCGCAGCGCGCTGCCGACGATCTCGCCAAGATCATGTAGCGCCGTCTTCGGTACGATGGCGCCGGATTCCAGCTTCGTCATGTCCAGCAGATTGGCGATGAATCGGTTGAGCCGCTCGGATTCGTCGATCACGGTCGCGAGCAGATCCCGCTTCTCGGCATCCGACAACGCGTCGGCGAGGTCGCGCATGGTGGACGCGGCGCCCAGCACCGAGGCGAGCGGCGTCTTAAGGTCATGCGAGATGGAAGTGAGCAGCGCTGAGCGCAGGCGTTCGGACTCGACCGTGCGCTTGACGCGATCCATGTCCTCGACCAGCAGCACGCGTTCGATCGCAAGCGCCCCTTGGTCGACCAGCGCATCGAGCAGCCTTCGCTGGTCCGGCGTCAGCAATGGGCCGGTGCGATCGTTGTCGATGCCGATGACGCCGATCGGTCCGCGCCCGGTGCGCATCGGCAGGAACAGCCGCTTGGCGCCCGGCAACGTGTCCGAGCCGCGCCCCGCGGGCCGATCATTGCTCCAGGCCCAGTTGGCGGCGGCGAGATCGGCCTGGTCAAGCTGGTCCTCCGGCGGATAGCCGGACTTGACGGTGAGTAGCCCCTCCTCCGGCAATAGCAGCACCACGCGCATCTTCAGCATCAGCGCGATCTGGTAGGCTGTGGCCCACAGCACGTCGTCGAGCGTGGCGGTGCCGGCGAGCTTGCGGCTGAAGCCGTAGAGCTGCTCGTTCATCCTGATCCGGCCGATCGCCGCATCCGCCTGGGTGCGCACGCGCGCCGCGACGTTGGAGACCAGCATCGCGATCACCATAAACAGCATGAAGGCGGCGACATTGGTCGGGTCGGTGATGGTGAAGGTGTAGATCGGCGGCAAGAAGAAGAAATTGTAGCAGAGCGACGCCGCCACGGCGGCCAGTAGCGAGGGCCACAGGCCGTAGCGCACCGCGACCCCCACCACCGACGTCAACAGCACGAGATCGACGTTCTCGATCCCGAAATAGGGCTGGATCAGCTCGGCCGCGCCCAGCCCCACCAGCACGATGCCGAGCGCCTTCAAATAGGGCAGCGGGTCGAACGGCTCCGACCGCACCGCCGTCTGCACCGCAATTTTCGGTGCCACTTCGCCGGACAGTTCTTCACCAGCGATGACATGGACGGTGATGTTGCCTGAGCGGCGCACGAGGTCGTGCACGACCGAGCCACGGGTCAGCTCGAACCAGCGCGAGCGCGTGGACTTGCCAATCACGATCTGCGTGACGTTGTTGCCTTGCGCGAAGTTGACGATGTCGTCGGCGATACGGCGGCCGACGCCGGGAACCGTCAGCGCCTCGCCGCCGAGCGATTCGGTGAGCCGTAACGTGTCGGCGAGGCGGTCGCGCTCGGCGTCGGAGAGCCGCAGCGAGCGCCGCGTCTCGATCGCGATCGCGGTAAAGGGGGCATGCAGGCGGTCGGCGAGCCGCTTGGTGTAGCGCACGAGTCCGGCCGCGCGCGGGTCCTCGCTGACGCAGACCAGGATGCGCTCGCCCGCGGCCCAGGGGCCCACGATGGCATTGGCCTGCATGTGGGTGAGCAGCTGCTCGTCGACCCGCTCGGCGGTCCGCCGCAGCGCCAGCTCGCGCAGTGCCGTAAGATTACCCGGCGAGAAATAGTGCTCCAGCGCCCTCTCGGCCTGCTTGGGCATGTAGACCTTGCCCTCCTTCAGCCGCTGGATCAGGTCGTCCGGCGTGAGGTCGATCAGTTCGATCGCGTCTGCACGGTCGAACACCGAATCCGGCACGGTCTCGCGCACCCGCACATGCGTGATCTGGGCAACGACATCGTTCAGGCTCTCGATGTGCTGGATGTTGACGGCGGTATAGACGTCGATGCCGTGAGACAGGAGCTCCTCGACGTCGAGATAGCGCTTGGGGTGGCGGCTGCCGGGCGCGTTGGTGTGCGCCAGCTCGTCCACGAGAGCGATCTGCGGATGTCGCGCGATCAGCGCGTCGAGGTCCATCTCCTCCAGAAACTGCCCCCTATACTCGAGCCGCTTAAGCGGGACTACCTCGAGTCCGCACAACAGCGCCTCGGTCTCGGCGCGGCCGTGGGTCTCGATGACACCTACGACGACGTCAACACCAGCCCTGCGCTTTGCGTGGGCGCTCTGAAGCAGTTCGTAGGTCTTGCCGACGCCTGGGGCGGCACCGACGAAGATCTTGAGCTTGCCGCTTGCGCTCTCCTCCCGGCGCGCGGCCTCTAGCAGCGCCTCGGGCGAAGGCCGTTGTTCGGGATCGCGGCGCTCTCGGACCATCAGGAGATTATAATCATCCGGTTGACCTCGGCATAGGCAGTCACTTCGCGTCGTCGAGCGCCAGATTGAGCGCCAGCACGTTCACCCGAGGCTCGCCAAGGAGGCCGAGCAGCCTGCCCTCGGTATTCGCGACCACAAGCTGCCTCAAGGTATCCTCGGACATGTTCCGTGCCTTCGCCACCCGCGGCACTTGGAATTGCGCCGCCTCCGACGAGATGTTCGGATCGAGGCCGCTGCCGGAGGTCGTAACAAGGTCGACCGGCACCGGCTGATTCGGATTCTCCGCCTTCAGCTTGTCCACGTCTTCCTTGACCCTGTCAGCCAGCGCCTTGCTCGTCGGGCCAAGATTTGACCCGCCAGAATTAACCGCGTTGTAGGGCGCGGAGACCGTCTTGGTCGAATCATTGGGATCGGCGGCAGTCGTCGCCGAAGGACGGCCGTGGAAGTATTTGTCCTCCTTGAACTCCTGCCCGATAAGGGCGGAGCCGATGACCTTACCGTCCTTCTCGATCAGGCTGCCTTGCGCCTGCCGAGGGAAGAGCACACCTGCAATTCCCGTCATCGCAAGCGGATAGGCCAGTCCCGTGATGACGGTGAGCACGAGAAGAAGAACGATGGCGGGACGGATTTCTCTCAACATGACGGCCTCCTCAGGCCAGATGCAGGGCAGTGACCACGAGGTCGATCGCCTTGATGCCAACAAAGGGAATGATGATGCCGCCCAGTCCATATATCAGCAAATTACGGCGAAGCAGCGCGCCGGCGCCCACCGCGCGATAGGCGACGCCTTTCAGCGCGAGCGGGATCAGCGCGATGATGATCAGTGCGTTGAAGATGATCGCCGAAAGGATGGCGCTCTGCGGACTCGACAGGTTCATGACGTTGAGCAGGTTGAGCTGCGGATAGAACGCGAGGAACATCGCCGGGATGATCGCGAAATATTTGGCGACGTCGTTGGCGATGGAGAAGGTAGTCAGCGCGCCACGCGTCATCAGGAGCTGCTTGCCGATCTCGACGACCTCGATGAGCTTGGTCGGGTTGGAATCGAGGTCGACCATGTTGCCGGCCTCACGCGCGGCCTGCGTGCCGGTGTTCATGGCGACGCCGACGTCGGCCTGCGCGAGCGCCGGCGCGTCGTTGGTGCCGTCGCCGCACATCGCAACCAGCTTGCCCTTGGCCTGCTCGTCGCGGATCAGCTTGAGCTTGTCCTCGGGGGTCGCCTGCGCCAGGAAATCGTCGACGCCGGCTTCCGCCGCGATCGCGGCTGCCGTCATCGGATTATCGCCCGTAATCATGATGGTGCGAATGCCCATGCGGCGGAGCTCGGCGAAGCGCTCTCGGATGCCGCCCTTGACGATGTCCTTGAGCTGGATGATGCCGAGCAGTCGTCCGTCTTTGGCCACGGCAAGCGGCGTTCCACCGGCCTTTGCAATCTCATCGGCAATAGCGACGATTTCCCGTCGCACCTCCGAGTTCGCAACCGGCTGCACCGCCCGTGCCGCGCTGCCGGAGGCAATCAGGTGCGGTGAACCACCATTGATGTAGTTCAGGATCGCATCAACCGCGCCCTTGCGCACAGACGAACTGCCGGCATCGACGCCGCTCATGCGGGTCTGCGCCGTGAACGGGACGAAGGTCGCCCCCAGCTCGGCCATGTCGCGGCTGCGGATGCCGTATTTCTCCTTGGCGAGCACCACGATGGAGCGGCCTTCCGGCGTCTCGTCGGCAAGCGAGGCGAGCTGGGCCGCATCGGCGAGCTCCTGTTCGGTCACGCCGCGCACCGGGCGGAAGGTGGTAGCCTGGCGGTTACCGAGCGTGATGGTACCGGTCTTGTCGAGCAGAAGCGTATCGACGTCGCCCGCGGCCTCGACCGCCCGGCCCGACATCGCCAGCACATTGAAGCGCACGAGGCGGTCCATGCCGGCGATGCCGATCGCCGACAGCAGCGCGCCGATCGTGGTCGGGATCAGCGTCACGAACAGCGCGACCAGCACGATCACCGAGATCGAGCCGCCGGCATATGCGGCATAGCTCGGAATGGTGACGGTCGCGAAGACGAAGATGATGGTGAGACCTGCAAGCAGGATGTTGAGCGCGATCTCGTTCGGCGTCTTCTGCCGCTCGGCCCCCTCAACCAACCTGATCATGCGGTCGATGAAGGTCGAGCCCTGCGCCGCGGTGATGCAGACGCGGATCCAGTCCGACAGCACCTGCGTGCCACCGGTGACCGCTGAGCGGTCGCCACCGGATTCGCGGATCACCGGCGCGGACTCGCCGGTGATGGCGGCTTCGTTGACGGAAGCCATGCCCTCGATCACCTCGCCATCGGACGGGATCGTATCTCCCGCCTCAACCAGCACGAGGTCGCCGACCTTCAGGCTCGTGCCCGGCACGAGCTTGTAGTTGCGGCCCGAGCCGTCCAGCAGCTTGGCCTGGCTCTCGGTGCGGGTCTTGCGCAGCGTCTCGGCCTGCGCCTTGCCACGGCCCTCCGCCACGGCTTCGGCGAGGTTGGCGAACAGCACCGTGAACCACAGCCACAGGATTATCTGGAAGGTGAAGCCGAGATGTTCGCCGCCGGTGAAGACGTCGCGCAGGAAAATCACGGTGGTGAGCGCGGCTACGACCTCGACCACGAACATCACAGGGTTCTTGATCATGGCGCGAGGATCGAGCTTGGCGAAGGCGGCGCCGATCGCAGGCACCACGATCTTCGGGTCCAGCATCGCGGAGACCGGCATGCGCTTGTTGGGTTTATGGACGGGTTCCATGAAGGTCACTCCGAACGAGCTGGATCAGAATACGGTGCCGGCGTTCATCGCGAGATGCTCGACGATGGGGCCGAGGGCGAGCGCCGGGAAGAAGGTCAGGCCGCCCATGATGAGGATGACGCCGACGACGAGGCCGACGAACAGTCCGCCGGTGGTCGGGAACGTGCCCGTTGAGGGCGGAATGGATTTCTTCTCCGCGAGCGAGCCGGCTATGGCCATGGCCGGAACGATCATCAGGAAGCGGCCGACGAACATCGCGCAGGCACCCGTCAAGTTGTAGAACAGCGTGTTGCCTGTGAGACCCGCGAAGGCCGAGCCGTTGTTGCCCGTCTGCGACGAATAGGCATAGAGCACCTCGGTGAAGCCGTGCGGACCGGCGTTCGCCATCGAGGCCACGCCCGTGGGCAGCACCACGGCTACGGCCGACCAGCCCAGGATCATCAGCGGCAGGATCAGGATCGCGAGCATCGCCATCTTGACCTCGCGCGCCTCGATCTTCTTGCCGACATATTCCGGCGTGCGGCCGACCATCAGGCCCGCGACGAAGATCGCGAGGATGACAAACAGCAGCATGCCGTACATGCCGGCGCCGACACCGCCGACGATGATCTCGCCGAGCTGCATGTTAATCAGCGGGATCATGCCGCCAAACGCAGTGAAGCTGTCGTGCATGGCGTTGACGGCGCCACAGGAGGCCGCGGTGGTGATGACAGCGAACAGCGAGGATGCGACGATGCCGAAGCGGACCTCCTTGCCCTCCATGTTGCCGCCGGTCAAACCGAGCGCCTGCAGCGTGGACGTACCCTGAGCTTCCGCCCAATACGCGACCGCGACGCCGGCGACGAACAGCACGCCCATCACGGCGAGGATCGCCCAGCCCTGGCGCTGGTTGCCGACCATGCGGCCGAACACGTTGGTGAGCGCGGCGCCGAGCACGAAGATCGATAGCATCTGCACGAAGTTCGACAGCGCGGTCGGGTTCTCGAAGGGGTGTGACGCGTTGGCGTTGAAGAAGCCGCCACCATTGGTGCCGAGCATCTTGATCGCGACCTGCGAGGCGACCGGGCCGACCGCGATGGTCTGCTTCGCGCCTTCCAGCGTGGTCGCCTCGACATAGGGGCCCAGGGTCTGCGGCATGCCCTGCCAGACCAGGAACAGCGCGAAGACGACGCAGATCGGCAGGAGAACGTAGAGCGTGCAGCGGGTGACATCGACCCAGAAATTGCCGACGGTGCGCATCGAGGCGCGAGCGAAGCCGCGGATCAGGGCGACCGCGAGCACGATGCCGGTCGCCGCCGAGAGGAAATTCTGGTGGGTCAGGCCGACCATCTGCGTCAGATAGGACAGCGTGCTCTCGCCGCCGTAGTTCTGCCAGTTGGTGTTGGTGATGAAGGAGATCGCGGTGTTGAAGGAGAGATCCTCGGCGACCGCCGACTGCCCGGCCGGATTGAAGGGCAACATGGCCTGCAGCCGCATCAGCCCGTAGATGATCAGGAAGCCGCCGACATGAAACAGGAGCATCGCGACCGTATAGGTCAGCCAATGCTGCTCGCGCTTCTCGTCGACGCCTGAGATCCAGTAGATCCCGGCCTCGACGGGGCGCAGGACCGGCGACAGGAAGGTGCGCTCGCCATTGAAGACACGCGTCATGTAGCCGCCGACCGGCTTTGCAAGCGCGACGATGATCGCGCAGTAGAGGATGATCTGGAGCCAACCGATCACGGTCATGGTTTATGTCCTCGGCATCGAGCTTTGATGAACTGTCCTGAGCGCAAAAGCGCGACAAGCAAAGCAAGCAGGAAGACGACGAGAACGGCGTCCGCCAGCAGCAGCTTCAAGAGAAGGAGCACGTCAGTAGCGCTCGGGCCGCAGCAGCGCGTAGGTCAGGTAGATGAGCAGACCTAACGAGACGGCACCGGCTAGCGTATAGTCGAAAATCATGACCGCTCTCCCGTCACAGCCGTTCGCAGCCGTAGGTGTAGCCGATCGCCAGCGCAAACAGTCCGAGGGCCAGCGCCAGCATCAGAATGTCCATCATAGAAATACTCCTCGTCGCGCCTATTCCCTGACGCAACTATTCCTCTGTTTTCGGGCGTTCCGATTGCGATATGTCAAAGGCAACGCATTCTCGCGCCAGCCGGGAACGTAGCCACGCTGAATTGCCACTTCAGCCATAGGTTTTCGAGATGAGGGCGATATCGAAGTTATAGGAATCTCATAAGTACGCGACCGCACTCGACTCCATCTCGGTTGTGAAGCCTAGCCGCGCTATCCGGTAACGGACTGCAGTCACGCTTATGAAATTCTTATTTTTCTGCAGGCCGACTCGCCTCGTTTTCGAATGCCCTTTCAGACCATGTTAGCCGGGCCGGCCGCGGTGGGGCCGGTGTCGAGAACACGCCCATGACTGTCCTCTCTCTGACCGACGTCGGCCAGCCTTTCGATCCGTTGGCGCTTACCGAGCGGTTGCGTATCGCGCATGTGGTCACTCGCCCGCTGATGCAGGACATCCTGGATAAGGCCTGCCGGCGCTTTCCCTCGCTCGGCCAGACCGAAAGGAAAGCACGCCTGATGCGGTTCATCGATGCGGAAGCCTGGGCTGATGCCGCCCTGACCCTGCTTGAGCTCGAATTGCCGCTCTGGCGCGTTCGCCGCATCGCTTACGATCAGGGAGAATGGTATTGCGCCATCTCGCGCGAGCGCGAGTTGCCCGAGTGGCTGGACAGTTCGATCGACGCACGGCATGCGGATTTCTCACTTGCCCTGCTTTCGGGCTTCATCGAGGCGCAAGTGCTGAGCGCACATGCGGCGCGACCGAGCGTTCCCACTGTCCGCCAGACATTGCACCCTCACTACGAGCCGACAGCTGCGATAATTTTTTGCTAACGCGTACCAGGCGATCTTAGACCTTGGCGCGATCTCCGGACATGCCGCTGATATTCAGATCCGCAAGGATTCTTGTGCGATTCGCCGCGCGCATCCTGCTGCTCGCGGGCTTTGCTGCATTCAGCAGCGTCGGGTTCGGCAGGGCCCTTGCAGCGCTGCTCTGGATGGCCATCATTCTCTGCGCGGTCGTCGGTATCCTCAGACGAGAGCCGCTGTTCGGAAGCGAGCTCAACCATTGGGACGAACGCGTCGCATTCGGCGCGCTCTTTGCCCGGGTCCGCCTCGTCAACGATCCCGGCACCTGAACTGCCCGGCTCCTCGTGCATTATGACGTTCTTATGAGACCGTCGTCCTTCCGCCCTCGAAAGCATATTCGCAAGGCTGGATATTGGCGAGCAAGTTACTTAGAGCACGCCCGCCGCCAATTCTCGCAACATTCGCGACAAGCGGACAGCCGCAAACGGCGAACACGGATTTGCGCCGATCAGAAGGATTAAGCCAGTGAAGTTCGTCGAACCTCCTTCGTGCAGCTCCATTTCGACTGTCGTATTCATCGGCCGCAATCGCCGGGACAGTGGGTCGCCCAGGAACAGAACGGGGTCTATGGCGGAGTGTTCGTCAGCTGCGCCCAGGCCATCAAATATGTGCGGGTAGAGAACGGCCAACATCTCGAGACCATAATCGAGCTACCGTGCGAAATCGAACTCGACATGGCCGGCAGCCGCACCTCACCGGGTGGCGCTTCGCTTGGTCGGTCACCTTTCAAGGGAGGGCGTCGATGCTCCAGCTTCATGCTTTAACCTCGGATCGTGATCAGGTCGTCGACCATGATCACGATAACGCATCGCTCCATGCTCAATCGCGCCATCGTAGCCGGCAAGGACAGCCGCGAATTGTACCTTGCGTTGCGCCGGCGCGGCTCGGTCCGCATCTGACTACCGTCAGCCTTTCACCCGCGCAAGGCGATCCGGGCACGGGCGAACTTAGCGACGCCGTGTGGCTCGATAAACCTGGGCGTAGAAAAATACCCAGAAAAACAATCGGTGCTATATATGGCGGAGAGGGAGGGATTCGAACCCCCGATAGGCTTGCACCTATGCCGCATTTCGAGTGCGGTGCATTCAACCACTCTGCCACCTCTCCAGATGCCAAACGGGCGGCGATGCCGCCCCAGCGCGTTGGAAGCCCCGTTGGCTGCGGTTCGCGCCGGCAGGTTCCGCTTCGTATCGAATGGAAGCCGTCCCGCGCGAGCCGGTGCCCGCGGAATCTCGCGCGCTCGGTCGGGGCGTGTTCTAGGCGAGGATGGCGCGGCAGACAAGGCGGCGGCGAATTTAAATCCGGCCGCCGCGGCATGAATGCGGTCCATCCGGCCGGCCTGCTCCGGATTGACGACGGTGCGGCCCACCCGGACCGCCGTCGGCAGCGGTGTGTGCCGTTCCCCGATGGAGCTACAGGCAAACACGGCCAGCCGAAACGGCGGGGGAAGACTTAAGCCGGGGACCGGCAAGGCCGTGGGCGGCCCGCCTGCTCATCCGCGGACCGGCGACCCGCCGCCATCCGACACACTCTATATTCTATATAAGGGCTGCCATAGAAAAGCTGCGACAAGCCGCATCGCGACCGCGCCGAGGCCCCCGCGACGGCGGGCGGTCGGCAGGAACCCGTCAGGCGCAAAGCCTCGCCGCGATTCAATCCTTGTTTTTCTTCTCTTTGTCCTTGGCCTTCTTGTCGCTCTTGTCGTCGACGTCCTTCTTGTCCTTGTCCTTGTCCTTGTTCTTGCGGTTGGTGAAGCGCGCATTGCCGAGACCGGTGCCGATCGTCAGCACGCCCCAGCGCGTCACATCCTGCATATAGGGCATTTCGCTCAGGCCCTGCGCCACGCCGTCATTGTGCATCAGCACCGTGGTATCGTGCTCGCCGATCATCGGAATCGCCTCGAACATGCTGGTCGGCAGGTTGAATTTGCTGCTCTCCCAATTGCCCGGCAGGTTTTGCGCGCCCTTTTCGATCGAACCGTCCTCGTCGATGACGCCGGGGCACGAGATGCCGATGAACGGCGCCAGCTTCAGCCCCTCGCTGTCGGCGGCGGCGATCAGATCCTTCAGCATCTTGACCAGCCGCTTCACCGCGCCTTCGCGGGTCGGCTCGTCGTCGGCGTGGCGCCACAGCTCGGACTTCCACACCCCGGCCTTGGACAGGTCCTTCGCCTTCTTCCATTTGGTCTCGACCACGCCGCAACGAATATTGGAGCCGCCGATATCGACCGCGAGAATGCTGTCATAGGCCTCGAAGATCCACGACGGCGCCAGATGCAGGCAGCCGATCAGTCCCGCTTCGTCAGGATCGAAACGGATCGGGATCAGGTGGATCTTGTGGCCCTCGGCCTTCAGGATCAGGTCGGTGCGGGCAATCGCCAGTTCGCCGACGCGGCTCTGGCGAAAGCCGCCGCCGACGACGATGCATTCGGTGCCCGCCCATGCCTTGGTCTTGAGGAAGCGCCCAGTGACGTAAGCCAGTTCCTGGGCGAATTCCTCGATGGCGCCGTGCACCACCGCCGCTGCTTCGATGTCGTCGCCGAGCAGCGCCGCGTCCAGCGTGCTCTTGCCGATGTCCGTCGACGCCTTGTCGCCGAGCGGATCGTCGCCGTTCTTGCGGAGCGGCTTGCGCAGGTCCTCGAGAATGCGCTGGAAGGCGCCCTTGCTGGCGCGGTCGCCAAGGAAACCGTCGTCGTCCTTGAGCTCGATATTGTAGCTGTCGACCTCGACCGACGGCAGGCGCGCGACGCCATGCTTGCCGATGCCGGCGGTGGTTGCAGTCCCTTCGGCCATTGGACCCCTTCTGCCTTGCTGGTGGGTAGCCGCTGATAACGACGCGGGAACCGGATAGTTGCAGCGCACCCGACGATTGTTCGGCGCCCCCGGTCAAATCGTCGCATCACCGCCCCTCGCGCGCGCCGATCGCAACCGGCACATCGAGCAAGGAATCCTCTGGAATCAGCAGGCTATGCGTCCGGACCGCGACGCGCGGGCCTGCCGGATACTCCGCACATTAACCCTGCGCGTTAATGCCAGCGATGCTGCCGTCTGGTGCCGCGAAAATTTTGATGCTTACGTTCGGCGCAGACTGCGAAGCATTTTTCACACGACCCAGTTTTTCACGCCGCGTCGTTGCGCGGAAACATTACCGGCATATTCGGGGCATTTCATTGTGACGTTTTCTTACCGGAGCTGCTCGCTCGTCGTCGCCTGCACATTGGCCTTTACCGGTTCAGCTCTTGCAAACGATCTCGCCGGCAGCTGGCAAGGCAGCTATTCCTGCGGCGCGAACCGCAACATCGCCTTCACGCTCGACCTGCAAAAATCCGAATCCAGATTCGAGGGGACTTTCCGCTTCGCCGCGCCGAACGCACGCAGCAAAGGCGGTGTGTACAAGGTCAGCGGCAGCATCGACGCCAAGGGCGCCTTCACCTTCGTGCCGCGCGAATGGATCGAACGACCCACCGGCACCACCTCGCTCGGGCTGGTCGGGCGCCTGCGCGACAATGGCTTGATGATCGAAGGCACCATGCCCGGTTGCGGCGGCGTCGGCGACACTTTCACAGCCTCGCGTCACGCCGTCGCGCTGCCAGCAGCGAACGCCGCCGCGAATGCGCCGGTCAGCAAACCGCAACCGCCGAGCGGCGGCAATCTCCAGGGGCACTGGCGCGGCACGCTGTCGTGCACCGCACGACGGCGCGACGCCGAAACCCACGACGCGCAGGCCGACATCGTTCAGGACGGCAACCAGCTGGCTGCGGTGTTTCGCTTCAAGATGCCCACCCCTGCGCGCCAGGGCGTTGCCGAAACCGCCGAGAATGTCGTCGTCACCACCGGCCGCACGGACGGAAACGTGGTGAGGTTCGACAGTGGTTTTGTCGTCGAGGGGAACGCGCGGTTCTCCTTCAGCGTCGATGCTGCGGGGCTCGATCCGTCGGGCAAGCAGATGACCGGCAACCTGACGGCTTCCGAGTGTCAGCAGATCAGGCTCGAACGCAAGGGCGCCAGCAAGCCGGTCGCGTTCGACAGTAAAATTGCCGGCGTCTGGACTCACCCCGGACGCGGCCATACCGACCTGACGTTGTCGCTCGGCAACGATGCGCTATTGCCGTTCGCCGAACTGATCGCCTCCACGCCCAACGATCAACCACCCGCCGCGCGCGATCGGCTGCGGCGCGTGCTGGTGCCGCTCCACGCCGACGATCGCCGGACCGTACTCGTCGTCGCCGGGACTCGCGACGCAACCGGGGTGTTTCGTCCGGAAGCTGCAGGCCCACGCCACCATGTGCTGTCGGACATTCGCGTCTTTACACTGTCGTCCGCTGGCGCCGGCGACGGCCTGACGTTGACCCGGGTGTGGAGCACCCGGCAAATCTGGCGGGCGCATGGCGACAGCCATCAGGACGCGGCGCGCAGGTCGACGGACGACATGCTGCTGACACGCGCCGACAAGACCTTGCAGGGACAACTCGACGCCGGGCGCGCGCCACCGGTCAAACTGGCAAGCGGCATCGGCGGGCAGATCGCGGCCGCATCGTCGCGTGAAGATCAATGCAATGTGCTGCAGGCCTGGATCGCGCCGTTCATCGCGGGTGCCGACCTCAACCGCATGAGCATCGATGCCGGCACGCGCATGATCGTAAATGCTTTCGCCAACCCTGCGTTCGTGCCGGTATTCGGCCTGCCCTTCGCGGATATGCAGGAAACGCACCGGCGTTCGATCTGGGAATTGATGCAGCAGCATTGCGTCCGCGCCATGAAGATGCAGGCGCTCAACAATATCGCGGTAACCAATCCGTTCCTGAATGAACGTCACTTCGTCAACGTCGCGTCGCTGTTGTCGAACCGCGCCGAAGCGGACAAGTGGTTCGACGAAATGGTCCAGACCGTCGCGCGGCTGCCGCTGGAGCGGCCGTCGCTCGACCGGATCGCGGCCATCGGCAAGGAAGCGACGAGCCGCTATGGCGACACCACGCCGGCCCGCAAGCAGGCGTTCGAGGACAGCCTCAAGAACAGGACCAATCAGGTGCTGGAGAGCGTTTTCAGTCAGGACCTGAAGACGCTGCTCGCCGCCGACGACAGTCTCGCGACGCTGACCAAGATGTCCGATCTGCTCGGCAGCATCGACAAGTCGACGTTGCCGCAGGAGCCGCGGCGCGCCCTGATCCAGCAGGCGGCGCCGAAAGCGATCGCCATTGCGCAGCCGCTTTACGCCAAGGCCGCGGCGCAAGCCGAAGCGGCGCCGCAATCGCTCGACGGACTCGCGGCCATCCGGCGCATCTGGGCGGAACTGGCGCCGGTGTCGCGCATGATGGCGGCGCATTTCCCGCCGGAGCGGGACAATCCGTTGCGTGCGGTCTCGGCGCGCGAGCGCAACCTGCTGGACGACACCGCGATCCAGCAGGCGTTCCGAACCGCGATGCTGGCGGTCAAACCGGCGGGCGATCCGGAAGCCGGCGTACGCAACGAAGCCTTGAAATATGTCGATGCGCGGATCATCGACGAGGGGCCGGGGGCAATGCGCGCCTATCGGACCGCGGTCAGCGACGGTGTCGTGCGCGCCGAAATGCGGCTGATCGATTTCAGCGCAGGCAGCGCCCTGACCGAGCCCGGCGAGCCCAGCGCCGAGGATATCTTCCTGCTGGTCCATCAGCGGCTGACCAAGGCCAATCAATCGATCCGCGATCTGGAGCGGCAATGCCTGTCCGGCGGCTACCGCAACGATCCGGTCCTCGGCATCGAGTGCCTGCAGATTCTGGCGCTCACCGGCGGCAAGGGCGGCATGCGGGTGCGCCTCACCGCGTTCAAGAAGATCAGCTGCGCCAAGGATGCCGGCCAGGGCCGCTACCGCTGCCTGTTCTCGGTCGCGCACACCAGCAACAGCCCGTTGATCACCGGACGGATGGGCCAACTTTTTGCGACCCCGGGCGTGCAGGACAATCTTTTCATCCGCAATACCGACGGCTGGACCATGGTCAGCGGTGGCCGCGATGCGCGCTAGCGGCAGCGGCCTGACGCCCGCGGGCGCCGCCGGAATCGCCGCAAATCCGCTAAATCCGGCATTTTCGGCGGCACTGGGCGGGCGTTTGCCTTGACTCCCCTCGCCGGGCCGCTATAAAGCCGCCAACCGGCGCAGGGTGTTTCCCGCGCCGCTTGTTTTTGCGCGGCCGGCAGGTTTTGGCCCCGAGCGCGCGGAAACGACAATAACCCATGCGACTGAACAAAAAGCCGGCCCGGACCCGTCCGAGCGCTGGGATCGAACACGAAGGAATATAACGATGTTCGCAGTCATCAAAACCGGCGGCCGGCAGTACCGCGTCGTTCCGGAAGATGTACTCGAGATTACCAAGATCGCCGGCGAAGTCGGGACGATCGTGCAATTGGGCGACGTTCTGGTGCTCGGCGGCGAGACGCCGGTGCTCGGCACGCCGACCGTGGCGGGCGCATCTGTTGCGGCCGAAGTGCTGCAGCACAAGCGCGGCCCCAAGATCATTTCGTTCAAGAAGCGCCGCCGCAAGAATTCCAAGCGCAAGCGTGGCTATCGCGACGAGATCACCGTGCTGCGCATCACCGAGATCCTGGCCGACGGCAAGTCGCCGACGGTAGGCCCGCGGCCGAAGCGCGAGAAGGTTGTCGCCAAGTCGGCTGACGACAGCGCCGAGGATGCAGCGCCGAAGCCCGCCGCGAAGAAGGCACCGGCCAAGAAGGCAGCGGCGAAGGCGGAAGCCAAGCCGGCCGCTGAGGCCAAGAAGGCTCCGGCCAAGAAGCCCGCGGCGAAGAAGGCCGCGAAGCCGAAGGCGGACAAAGAGTAACGCTTAAGTCGGCGACGCCCGATTAACGATCGTTAACGATCGGGCGACGCCACTGCGACAGACACGGCGACAGGTTCGAGCGATTAAAATCTGTCGTGACAAAAAGTGAGATGATTCCGTCAGGGAATCAAACTAAAGTGTTTTCGAGATTGGAGATGGGTCATGGCTCATAAAAAGGCAGGCGGTTCATCACGTAACGGCCGCGATTCCGCTGGCAAACGCCTTGGCATCAAGGCGTACGGCGGCGAGCACGTGATTCCGGGCAACATTATCGCGCGCCAGCGCGGCACCACTTGGCATCCCGGCCTTAATGTCGGCATGGGCACGGACCATACCTTGTTCGCCAAGATTGAAGGCCGCGTTGAGTTCCGTGCGAAAGCCAACGGCCGCACTTTCGTATCGGTCCTCCCGATGACGGAAGCCGCGGCCGAGTAGACGGTGGATCATATTGCGTCCGCCGGTCCCTGTTGAACCGGCGGAGTCGCATAGGCTCCAGGGGAGACGGGAAACCGGCCTCCCCTTTTTCTTTCTTTGGTGCAGGAGCCCACACATGTTGCAGGATTTTTCAACGCCAACGCGGCGCGAGACCAGTACTGTCGTCCTCGAGACCGAGCGGCTTTCTTTGCGCAAGCCGACGCTCGCGGACGTAAAAGCAATTGCCCGCCTCGCCAACGATCGCCGCATTGCCGAGAATACCCGCCGCCTGCCGCATCCCTACCGGCAGGACGACGCCGTGCGCTTCATCAAGGACATGGCCAAGGCGAGAGCCGAGACGGTGTTCCTGATCGAGGAGCATCACACCCCGATCGGCATGGTCGGCATCGACTGGCGGCAACCGGATTCGCCCGAACTCGGCTACTGGCTCGGCGTCGAGTATTGGGGCCGCGGTTTCGGCACCGAAGCCGCGCGCGCGGTGATCGATTACGCGTTCGAGGAATTCGACATCGAGCACATGATTTCCGGCGCGCGCGTCGTCAATCCGGCGTCGCGCAACATTCTGGAGAAGTGCGGCTTCCAATGGACCGGCGTCGAGTTGCACCGCTTCGACGCACTCGGTTCATCGTCTCCGGTCGATTGCTTCCGGCTGACCCGCGGCGTGTGGGCGTCGCTGAAAAGCTGGGGCCACGCCAACCGGCGCGACGCGTAACCTGCCTACTTCGTCATTGCCGGACTTGATCCGGCAATCCATCTCGTTTCGAAACGATGGATGCGCGGGTCAAGCCCGCGCATGACGATTGCGATGGGACGTCTCACGCCGGCGGATTGACGGTGTCGTCGCCGGTGCCCAGCGCCTGTTCGCGCAGGAAAATGTAGATGCCGGCGCCGATGATGATCGCCGCGCCGATCAACGTCGCCAGCGACGGCGGATCGCCGAACACCACGTAGCCGAAAATCACCGCCCAGATGATCATCGTATACTGATACGGCACGACGACGCTGGCCGGCGCCAGCTTGAGCGAACGGTTGACGCACACCAGCGCGCCGACCGAAATGGCGCCCGCCAGCATGAACATGCCGAACGCCGGCAATGTCGGCGTCTGCCAGCCGACCGGCAGCAGCAGCGCGCCGAACACCAACGTGCCGATCGATTGCGACGATGCCAGCACGATATCCGGCGCGCCGCGCAGCGAGCGCGTCACCAGCATCAGCATGGCGAACGACAGGCTGCCGCCGAGCGCGATCAACGCCGGCCACGAAATGGTCTGCGTCGAAGGCCGCAGCGCGATCAACACGCCGCCGAAGCCGACCAGCACCGCGGCCCAGCGCCGCCAGCCGACCTTCTCGCGCAACACGATGGCGGAGAGCGCGGTGACGAAAATCGGACACGCCAGATAATAGGTGATGACGTCCGCCAGCGGCAGATAGATCACCGAGGTGAAGAACGCCGCCGATTCGAGCGTCGACAGCAGCACACGCACCACATGCAGCCCCGGCCGCTCCAGCCGCATGAACTCGTGGCGCGCGCGCCACATCATTGGCGCCAGCAACGCCAGCGCCGCGCAGGCGCGCAGGAACAACAACTGTCCGACCGGATAATCCGCGACGAGATATTTGCCGATCACGTCGCCGAACGAGAACGCCCAAATGCCGGCCAGCATCAGGCCGATGCCGGCGAGCCGCGCCGTGCGGTCATTGAGACTGGTGGAGATGCGCGAAATCATGTCGTGAACGGCACACCGGAACATCGTTGTGACAGCGAAGCGAGCGCGGCTTCACGGCGAATCTGTCTCTCTTAGCATGCGACAGCCGCGAGTGCATGACGCGGCCTCGCACAGCTGCCCTGCTGCGGATTCGCCGCGTGCAACGCGCGCCGGTTCGCTTCACGGGATCAGTGACGCGATGCACCACCCGGCGTTGGCAGACTTCCCATCCGGTACACCACCGGCATCAGCGCCAGCGCTGCCAGCGCAGCGAGCGTGCCCGCAAGAAACGCCGAGGTATATCCCATCGCGCCGGTGAGCAGGCCGACGACGGGGCCGGTGAGCCCTATGGCGACATCGAAGAAGGCGATGAAATTGCCGACGGCGCGGCCGCGCATTTCCGCTGGCACACGTTTCGTCGCCATCACGCCCATGGCCGGGAACACCAGCGAGAAACCGATGCCGGTCAATGCCGCGCCGGCCAGCGCCAGCGCCGGATGCGTCGCGCCCCACAACAGCAACTGGCCCAGCGTCTCGATTGCCAGCGACGCGCCGACGACGCGCGCCGGTCCGAGCCGGTCCGGCAGATCCGACGCGATCAGGCGCACGAAAACATAACCGATGCCGAAGCAGGCAATGGCGACGCCCGCGCCGGCCCAGCCCTTGGTGCTGAAGTCGAGCGGCAGGAACGCGGCCATTCCCGCATAGGGCACGGTCGCGAGCGCCAGCACCACGCCGGGCAGCCAGATCAGCCGCAACACGCGATAGACCGGTACGCTGTCGCTGCCCGAGGCCGGCACCGGCGGCAACAGCAATGCGACAAGCATGGCGAACAGCGGCGTGGCGATCGCCAGCACCGCAACGCCGGCGAAACCGTACGTCGAATGCAAGGCAAGGCCGAGCGGTGCACCGAGCCCGAGTGCGGCATACATCGCGATGCCCTGCCACGACATCACCCGGCCGGTGCGCGCCGCGCCGATGCGGCCAATGCCCCAGCTCATGGTGCCGGTGATGAACAGGCTTTCGGCGAAGCCGAGCAGCACGCGCCCGGCGATCAGCAGCGCCAGTCTTGCGTGCGGCGAAACCGGCAGCACCGCCGAGGCGAGATAAAAACCGGCGGCCAGCGAGGCGAGCGGCAACCCGCGCAACACAACCCAGCGCGGCCCATGCTGGTCGCTCAACGTGCCGGCGAAATGCCGCGTCACCACCGTGACGATGGATTGAATGCCGATCACCCAGCCGACGGTGAAGCTGCTGAAGCCGAGTTGCTCGTGCACGTAGAGCGACAGCGCCGGTAACGGCGCGCCGACGACGAGGATGCCGGAAAACACGATGACCACCAGCGGCGCCAATCCGCTGACGGCACTGCGCTGGGATGCATATTGATGATGGGAAGTGACGTCGATCATGATAACACGCCCGTTGATCCCGCCGGACTGCTGCCATCCGGCATGGATGTGGCGCGTTGCGTGACGTTAACGCTTACGGAACACGGCGAGCCCGCATTCATCGGGCGGCCAGATAACTTGCGGCAACTGGGGTGTCAAGCTGACCGCGGCAGCATGGCCGCTCGGCAAAAATGCAACGGCTGCAGCGCGTTGTTGCTCCCATTCCTGCACTGCGATACGGATAGGCCATGAAATTCCTCGATGAAGCCAAGGTCTATATTCGCTCCGGCGACGGCGGTAACGGCTGCGTGGCATTTCGCCGCGAGAAGTTCATCGAGTTCGGTGGACCGAGCGGCGGCAATGGCGGCCGTGGCGGCGACGTCATCGTCGAAGCCGTCGACGGACTCAACACGCTGATCGACTATCGCTATCAGCAGCACTTCAAGGCGCCCAAGGGTACCAATGGCATGGGCAAGGATCGCCACGGCGCCAACGGCAAGCCGATCGTGCTCAAGGTGCCGGTCGGCACGCAGATCTTCGACGAGGATCGCGAGACGCTGATCCACGATTTCACCACGCTCGGCGAAAAGTTCGTGCTGGCCGAAGGCGGCAATGGCGGCTTCGGCAACGCGCACTTCAAGTCGTCGACCAATCGCGCGCCGCGCAACGCCAATCCTGGCCTGCCCGGCGAGGAACGCTGGATCTGGCTGCGGCTGAAACTGATCGCCGATGCCGGACTGGTCGGCCTGCCCAATGCCGGCAAGTCGACCTTCCTCTCGGTGGTGAGCGCCGCCAAACCGAAGATCGCAGACTATCCGTTCACCACCCTGCATCCGCAACTCGGCGTGGTGAATGCCAACGGCCGGGAATTCGTGCTGGCCGACATTCCGGGGCTGATCGAGGGCGCGCATGAAGGCGCCGGACTCGGCGACAGATTTTTGGGGCACGTCGAACGCTGCCGCGTGCTGCTGCATCTGGTCGATGCCAGTTGCGAGCACGCCGGCAAGGCCTACAAGACGGTGCGCAGCGAACTCGAAGCCTATGCCGGCCATCTCGCCGAGAAGATCGAGATCGTCGCGCTCAGCAAGATCGATGCGGTGACGCCGGACGAACTGAAGAAGCAGCGCGACCGGCTGAAACGCGCGGCGAAGAAGACGCCGCTGCTGCTCTCCGCCATTACCGGCGAAGGCGTGGCGGAAGCGTTACGCGCGCTGGTCGCGGTGATCGGCGAAGCGCCGGTCTCCGACAAGGCGAAGGGCCACGAACAGCCGGTGCACGTCCCGGCCGCCGAAGCCAAGCCGTGGTCGCCGTAAGCATCGGCACCGCCTATCACCGGTCAGCAACTTCGGCTTTGAAATGCCGCGCGTTTTCTGATTGATCTGCTATAGTCACCGGCGAGGCCGGGCTTGTCCCGGCCTTCCACGTCTTGCGCGGCCGATCGGCTGCAACGACGTGGCGGCCCGCAACCATTGCGGGCGCGACGCCCACCATCCTTTCGAATTTGTAGTCATGGCCCGCCCCAAGCTGAAAGATTTCCGCCGCATCGTCGTCAAGGTCGGCTCGTCGCTGTTGGTCGATGCCGCCGCCGGCGAAGTGCGCGAGGCCTGGCTCGCGGCGCTCGCGGCTGACCTCGCCAAGCTGCACGCCGGACGCCGCGACATCCTCGTGGTGTCGTCGGGCTCGATCGCGCTCGGCCGCTCGCGGCTCAAGCTGCCGCGCGGCCCGCTCAAGCTGGAAGAAAGCCAGGCCGCCGCCGCCGTCGGCCAGATCGCGCTGGCGCGGATCTGGGCCAAGGTGCTGGCGCAACACAAGATCGACGCCGGCCAGATTCTGGTGACGCTGCAGGACACCGAAGAGCGCCGCCGCTATCTCAACGCGCGTTCGACCATCGCCAAGCTGCTCGAATGGCGCAGCATCCCGATCATCAACGAGAACGACACCGTCGCCACCAACGAGATTCGCTACGGCGACAACGACCGGCTCGCCGCGCGCGTCGCCACCATGGCCAGCGCCGATCTGCTGATCCTGCTGTCCGACATCGACGGCCTGTACGATTCACCGCCCGGTGCGAACCCGAACGCCAAACTGATCCCGGTGGTCGAGTCGGTGTCAGCCGACATCGAGGCGATGGCCGGTGCGGCTGAGTCCGAACTGTCGCGCGGCGGCATGACCACCAAGATCGAAGCGGCGAAGATCGCCACCACCGCCGGCACGCACATGCTGATCGCCTCCGGCAAGATCGATCACCCGCTGCAGGCGATCGCCGATGGCGGCCGCTGCACCTGGTTCCTGACGCCGGCCAATCCGGTGACCGCACGCAAGCGCTGGATCGCCGGTTCGCTCGAACCGAAAGGCACGCTGACCATCGACGCCGGTGCGGTGATGGCGTTGCGCGCCGGCAAGAGCCTGCTGCCGGCCGGCGTCATCCGCGTCGACGGTCAGTTCGCGCGCGGCGACGCGGTGATCGTGCGCGGCCCCGACACTCACGAGATCGGCCGCGGCCTCGTCGCCTACGACGCCGACAACGCCGAGCTGATCAAGGGCCGCTCCTCGTCCGACGCCGCGCAGATTCTCGGCATCAGCGGCCGCGCCGAAATGATCCATCGCGACGATCTGGTGATCGGCGCGGCACCTGCGGCCTGACCGGGCGGCGGCGCGTTGCCCAACGATCGTTTGCCGCCGGAATCGGCCATTGGCCGAGCCGGAAAGTGCTTGCCGCAGGCCTGCCGCATCACCACGTTGCGGCCACGGGTTTGCCGCAACGCCGCCGCAAGCGGTTTTTGCCACCCGGGCCCGCGCCGCGATCCCTCGCGAAGCCGGGATAGCTGTGCTAGAGCAGAGCCTTAAGGACCAACGGAACCGCTATGACCGCGCCCCTCAAAGCCATTGACGGACACGCCGATCTCGCCGCGCTGATGACCGAGCTTGCAACCCATGCTCGCGCGGCCGCGCGGTCGTTGGCGCTCGCGCCGGCCGAGCAGAAGAATCGCGCGCTCGACGCGATGGAAAAAGCCATCCGCGCCAATGCTGCGAGCATTCTCGCCGCCAACGCCGAAGATGTCGCCGACGCGCGCGCCGGGGGCGCAACGTCGGCCTTCGTCGATCGCCTGACCTTGACCGAAGCCCGCGTTGCCGCGATGGCCGACGGCATTCGCGTCGTGCGCGACATTCCCGATCCGGTCGGTGCCGTCACCGAACGCTGGCAGCGCCCCAACGGCATGACCATCGAACGCGTGCGCGTGCCGCTCGGCGTCATCGCCGTGATCTTCGAAAGTCGTCCCAACGTTTGCGCCGATGCCGGCGTGCTGTGTTTGAAGTCCGGCAACGCGGTGATGCTGCGCGGCGGCTCCGACAGTTTCCGTTCCTGCCGCGCCATCCACGATTGCCTGGTGCAAGGCCTGCGCGAAGCTGGTTTGCCTGAAGCCGCGATCACGCTGGTGCCGACGCGCGACCGCGCCGCAGTCGGCCTGTTGTTGAGCGGACTGGACGGCGGCATCGATCTGATCGTGCCGCGCGGCGGCAAGAGCCTCGTCGCACGCGTCGAAGCCGAAGCCCGCGTGCCGGTGTTCGCGCATCTCGAAGGCGTCAACCACGTCTATGTCGATCATGCCGCCAAACTCGACATGGCGAAATCGATCGTGCTCAATGCGAAGATGCGGCGCCCCGGCGTCTGCGGCGCAGCGGAAACGCTGCTGGTCGACCGCGCCGCTGCGGCATCGCATCTCAAGCCGCTGGTCGACATGCTGCTCGACGCCGGTTGCGAAGTACGCGGCGACGACGCCGTGCAGCACGCCGATGCACGCGTCAAACCGGCGACCGATGAAGACTGGGACACCGAATACGAAGACGCCATCATCACCGCGAAGGTGGTCGACGGTGTCGACGACGCCATTGCGCACATCGCGCGCCACGGTTCGCATCACACCGAAGCGGTGGTGACGGAAGATTCCGCCGTCGCCGAGAAATTCCTCAACGAGGTCGATGCGGCAATCGTTCTGCACAATGCTTCGACGCAGTTCGCCGACGGCGGTGAATTCGGCTTCGGCGCCGAGATCGGCATCGCGACGGGAAAATTCCATGCGCGCGGACCGGTCGGTGCCGAACAGTTGACGAGCTTCAAGTATCGCGTCCACGGCACCGGGCAGACGCGGCCGTGATCCCTGCACGTCGCGCGCGCGGAGCCTGACTTGCAGCCGCAATCCGCCGCATCCGCGCAAGCGATCCCGTTTTACACCGACGGCATGCGCATCGGTTTACTTGGTGGCTCGTTCAATCCGCCGCACGCCGCGCACCGCGCCATCAGCCAGTTCGCAATGAAGCGCTTGCAGCTCGATCGCGTCTGGTGGCTGGTCTCGCCAGGCAATCCGCTGAAGCACGGCCATGGACCGCACAGCGTCGAAGAGCGCGCCGCCGCCGCGCGCCGCGTCGCATCCCATCCGCGCATCGACGTCAGCTGTCTCGAAGCTGTCATCGGCACGCGCTACACCGTCGATACCATCAGCTATCTGCGCCGCCGCTGCAGCGGTGCGCGCTTCGTCTGGATCATGGGCGCCGACAACCTCGCGCAGTTTGACCGCTGGGAGAACTGGCAACGCATCGCCGCCGACGTGCCGCTCGCAGTGATCGACCGGCCGCCGCAAAGCTTCCGCGCGCTGGCAGCGCCGGCAGCTCTGGCACTCGGCGCCTATCGCATCCCCGAAGCTGCCGCGCCAAGCCTTGCCGATCGCAGGCCGCCGGCCTGGGTTTTTCTCACCGGTAAGAAGCTCAATCTGTCGTCGACAGTGTTGCGCAATTTCGACGGCAGCTGGAAAAACTACGGAACCTGATCGGGGTGGTTACTGGAATATTGAAAAGATTAACCCCACATGCGTAGTATAGCCGCGTGCGCCGGATTCGGCGTACGCGATACAGTGAAAGGAATGGTCCCTGACCCCATCTGTATTGTCACCGTCCGCCTCCTCTGAGTCACGGACAGCATCAGTCTCCGCCGCGGGTTTGAAGGCGCGGCCTGATGTCGATCAAACCCTGAAGATCATCCTCTCCACCCTCGACGATATGAAGGCGGAGGACACCACCACCATCGATCTTCGCGGCAAATCCTCCATCTCGGATTACATGATCGTCACCACCGGTCGCTCCAACCGGCATGTAGGCGCGATGGCCGAGAACGTCGCGAAATCCTTGAAAGACAACGGACTGAGCGGCCTCCATGTCGAAGGCTTTCCCAACTGCGACTGGGTGCTGATCGATTCCGGCGATGTCGTCGTGCATATGTTCCAGCCGGAGGTCCGCGAGTTCTACAACCTGGAACGGTTGTGGACCAAAGGACCGACGGCGGCGAAAACGGCCTGAGCGGGACGTTTTAGCGGCGACCGATTCAAGCGGCGCTTGTGATAGAAAGCGCCTATGCGGATTGTTGTGATTTCGATTGGCCGATTGAAGCAGGGCCCGGAACGGGAACTGGCGGAGCGCTATGTGGCGCGGTTCAGCGACATGGCCCGCAAGCTTGGCTTTCAGGGTCTCGAGGTCCGCGAAATCCCGGAGAGTCGGGCACGCGACGCCGCGACCCGGATCACCGAGGAAGCGACCGCCATTGCCGGCCTGATTCCTGACAGATCGGTTATCGTCACGCTCGATGAGCGCGGCGAGACGATCGACAGCCCGACCCTGGCCCGACACATCGGCCGATGGCGTGACGAAGCCGTCGATAACAATGTTTTCGTGATCGGCGGCGCGGACGGACTTTCGCCCGATTTGCGGCGCAAGGCAAAGTTGAGCTTGGCGTTCGGCCGCGCGACCTGGCCACATCAGATGGTTCGCGTGATGCTTCTGGAGCAAATTTATCGGGCCGCAACCATTCTGGCCGGCCATCCTTATCACCGGTCTTAGCGCCGATGGAAACGCGCCAACCATAACCGATGCAGCAACCCGCCCGACGCCACACCAGTCTGGTCAAAGCCGCGCCGCGAACGAGCGCGCGTACCGGCGCAGCGCTGGCCACGTGCATGTTGTCATTCGGGCTGATGAGCATGGCGCCTTCGCCGCTACGTGCGCAGACTGCCGTCGCAACTCAACAGGCCACGGCGCCTTCGGCCGACGAGATCAAGCAGCGCGAGCAGGAGCTGGAAGCCGCACGCACCGAACAAAAGAATGCTGCCGAACTGCAGGACAAGCTCAAGGCGGAAATTGCCGCGCTCGGGCAGGATCGTAGCAAGCTCAATCAACAACTGATCGACATCGCCGCCAAAGTGCGCGGCATCGAAATTAAGATCGGCGAAGCCGAAGCGCGCTTGCGCGACCTCGATACCCGCGAGCAGGCGGTGCGCAGTTCGCTCGATTCACGACGCTCCGAAATCGTCGAAGTGCTCGCCGCCTTGCAGCGCGCCGGACGCCGTGCGCCCCCGGCGCTGTTGGTTAGCCCTGAGGACGCACTCGAATCGTTACGCACGGCAATCCTGCTTGGCTCGGTCGTGCCGGAGATGCGCGCGCGGTCGCAGAAGCTCGTCGCCGATCTCGGCGAGCTGGTCAATTTGCGCAAAAGCATCGCCACCGAGCGCAGTCAGTTGGCTACCGAGCGCGACAGCCTGAACGTCGATCAGACCCGCATGACCGCGCTCGTCGACGAGCGGCAGAAACAACAAAGCACCGTCGAGAAAAACATGGCGTCGGAAGCTGCACGCGCCGTGACGCTGGCGCGCCAGGTCGATAACCTGCAGGCGCTGATCGCCAAGATGGAGCAGGATGTGCAAAGCGCGGCCAAGGCCGCAGCAGCCGCCAACCTGAAGGGCGCACCCGTCGCATTGAACGGCAAACCCAACCTGGCGGCCTTGAAAGACCCCGGCCGGCTCAGTCCGGCGATTGCCTTCGTCTCGGCCAAGGGACTTTTCACAATGCCGGTTAACGGCACCCAGATACGTTCATTTGGCGGTTCCGACGGCGCCGGAGGCACGGAAAAAGGCATTTCCTTGGCAACGCGGCCCGGCGCCCAAGTCACAACACCGTGTGATGGCTGGGTTGTCTATGCCGGTCCGTTCCGCAGCTACGGACAACTCTTGATCCTCAACGCCGGGGGCGGGTATCATGTGTTGATTGCAGGGATGGAGCGGATTTCGGTCAGCATCGGCCAGTTCGTTTTGACGGGGGAACCGATCGCGACCATGGGAACGACGTCCCGGATTGCATCCATTCTCGCAGCAAATGTGAGCCGGCCAGTGCTTTACATCGAATTCCGCAAGGACGGTGTCCCGATTGATTCAGGCCCATGGTGGGCGGCAAGTGAAGGCGAAAAGGTTCGCGGATGATGCGCAAGACTTCGATAATTCTGCTCAGTGCTGCGACTGGTGCGGCGCTGACCTTGTTCGTAACGCAGCCGCGCTCTGTGCTGATGGGATCGACCGCACGCGCGGCGACATCCGACACCTACCGTCAGCTCAATTTGTTCGGTGACGTGTTCGAACGCGTCCGCTCCGACTATGTCGAGAAGCCGGACGACAGCAAGCTGGTGGAGTCCGCCATCAGCGGCATGCTGACCGGGCTGGATCCGCATTCGAGCTACATGGATGCGAAGAGCTTCAAGGACATGCAGGTGCAGACCCGCGGCGAGTTCGGCGGTCTCGGCATCGAAGTCACCATGGAGGACGGCCTCATCAAGGTGGTCTCCCCGATCGACGACACGCCTGCATCGAAGGCCGGCATTCAGGCCAACGACATCATCACCAATCTCGACGACGAAGCGGTGCAGGGCCTAACCCTGAATCAGGCCGTCGACAAGATGCGCGGTCCGGTCAACACCAAGATCAAGCTGAAGATCATCCGCAAGGGCCAGGACAACCCGATCGAAGTGACGCTGACACGCGACAACATTCGTGTGCGCTCGGTGCGCGCCCGCGTCGAAAGCGACGACATCGGCTATATCCGCATCACCACCTTCAACGAGCAGACCACCGAAGGGCTGAAGCGCGAGATCGCTTCGCTCACCAAGCAGATCGGCGAAGACAAGCTCAAGGGCTTCATCCTCGACCTGCGCAATAATCCGGGCGGGTTGCTCGAGGAAGCGGTGACAGTGTCCGATGCGTTCCTGGAGCGCGGCGAGATCGTCTCCACCCGCGGCCGCAATGCTGAGGAAACGCAGCGTCGCGTCGCGCACTCCGGCGACCTCACCAAGGGCAAGAAGGTGATCGTGCTGATCAATGGCGGCTCGGCCTCGGCTTCGGAGATCGTCGCCGGTGCGCTGCAGGATCACAAGCGCGCCACACTGATCGGCACCCGCTCGTTCGGCAAGGGATCGGTGCAGACCATCATTCCGCTCGGCTCCGGCAACGGCGCGTTGCGGCTGACCACGGCGCGCTACTTCACACCGTCCGGCAAATCGATTCAGGCCAAGGGCATCACGCCGGATATCGAAGTGCTGCAGGATGTGCCGGATGAATTGAAGTCACGCACCGACACCAAGGGCGAAGCCTCGCTGCGCGGTCACCTCAAGGGCGATGCCGGCAAGGAGCAGACCGGCTCGCAGTCCTACGTGCCGCCGGACGCCAAGGACGACAAGGCGCTGAAGATGGCCGATGACCTGCTGCATGGCGTCAAGGTCAACGCGCAGGCGCCGACCGGCGACAAGGCGGCGATCGACAAGCCGGCCGCTGACAAGGACAAGGCCGCGAACTGATTCTGAGGCCTCCACAACAAAACTGCGATGAGGCGGCCTGAGGGCCGCCTTTTCGTTGCCTGGATCACATTATGGTCCGGACAGTTATTGTCGTGACGGGCCCGCGACACGCGGATCGGCGGCGTGCGAGACTCCCCTTCCCCACACGCACCTGCCACGAGACCTGCCGCTCGCTTTACCCGACGTGATAGGGTCGGGCTGGCTGATTCGCGGGAGGCCCATCACAGTGACGGCTGACGATCTCAGCGCTCCGCTGGGGCAGGAGACCACGCAGCGGAAACGGCGGCGGCTGCCGTTTACCGGTATCCAGATCATGGCTTCGTTGCTGGGCTTGTTTCTGGCAGCGTTTGTCGGCTTCGCAATATTCAATCACGATCCGCTCGGCGGCGAACCGGTGGCACGTGTGGCGTTGGCGCCGCCTGCGTCCGATGCCCCCGCAGCGAAGGCGTCCGCAGCCCCCACGACCACCGATGCGAAGCCGGCATCGCCCATCACCAAGACGCCCGCGGCACCACCTGCGGCGGGGCAACGCACCATCACCATCATCGACGGATCGAGCGGCGCGCGGCAGGACGTCGTGGTCGGCGGCGATGCTAGCGCCGACAAAGCTTCCGGCGACACCACGTCCGCGCTGATGGCAGGCATCAATCCGCGACTGCTGGAGAAAACCCGCTACGGCATGATTCCGGCGGTCGCCGACGGGTTGAAGCCTTTCTCCGCTTACGCTGCGGGCAGCGACGCCGACCGCGCCAAGGCAGCAACGGTACCGACCGTCGCCATCGTGATTGGCGGATTAGGCGTCGGCGCGAGTAAAACCACCGAGGCCATCATGAACCTGCCCGGCGCAGTGACCCTGGCATTTACGCCCTATGGGGTCGAGCCGGGAAAACTCGTCGAGCGCGCCCGCGCGCAGCACCATGAGGTGTTGCTGCAGATTCCGATGGAGCCGTTCGACTATCCCGACAACGATCCGGGCCCGCAGACTCTGCTGACGACGCTGAGCGCCGAGCAGAACATCGACAGGCTGTTCTGGCAACTGAGCCGCTTCCAGGGGTATGTCGGCGTCACCAATTTCATGGGCGCCCGGTTCGTGGCATCGGACGCGGCGATGCAGCCGATCTTGCGCGAGGCCGCCAAGCGCGGGCTCGGCTATTTCGACGACGGCACCGCGCCGCGCAGTGTCGCCGCGTCGCAAGCCCAGACGCTGCCATTCGCCAAGGCCGACCTGAGCATCGACGGCTTGCCAACACCCGCAGAAATCGACAAGGCACTGGCCAACCTAGAAAGTCTGGCGAAATCGCGCGGCAACGCCATCGGCATCGCGTCCGGCCTGCCGGTGTCGATCGAGCGGATCGCCAAGTGGGCCAAGACGCTGGACAGCCGCGGCATCATGCTGGTGCCATTGACAACCGCGATGGCCAAATCAAAATCAAGCTAGCGCCGGAGCCGGCGGCACCTGTCTGCTTGCCGCCGTTACTCCGCGCGAACGAAAGAGGCGCTATCGGAATGCCGCGTTACGAAGATCTGCCTTATCGGACTTGCGTCGGCATGATGCTGATCAATGCGGCGGGGCTCGTCTTCATCGGTCGCCGTGCGGGCGGGCCGGAGCATGTCGATCAGACCCACGTCTGGCAGATGCCACAAGGCGGCGTGGATCCCGGCGAGGACACCTGGGCCGCCGCCAAACGCGAACTGTTCGAAGAGACCAGCGTGCGTTCGGTCAAGAAATTGGGCGAAGTCTCCGACTGGCTGATCTACGACATTCCGAGAACTGTCGCCGGCCGCGCCTGGAAGGGCCGTTATCGCGGCCAGCGGCAGAAATGGTACGCGGTCGAATTCACCGGGTCCGACAGCGAAATCAACGTCGAGAGTCCAGGCAACGGCCACAAACCGGAATTCATCAATTGGCGCTGGGAGCCGATGAAGAATCTTCCGGATCTGATCGTGCCCTTCAAGCGACCGGTCTATGAGCGCGTCGTCAAGGAGTTTGCCCCGCTGGCGGATCGCTGACCGCTCTCGGCATGACCACGGATAAACCCTATCGTCCCAATGTCGGCATTGCTCTGTTCAATGCCGCCGGACTCGTGCTGATCGGCCACCGCTTTCGCGACGATGGTCCGGAAATCATTCTGCCCGGATTGGAATGGCAGATGCCGCAAGGCGGCATCGACGCCGACGAAGATCCACGCGATGCCGTGATGCGCGAATTGTGGGAAGAAACCGGCATCACCCATGCCGACCATCTCAGCGAATCCCAATGGCTGACCTACGAGTTTCCGCCTTATGACGGGCCGTCGTCACATCGTCTGGCGCGCTTCCGTGGCCAGCGGCAGAAATGGTTTGCGCTGCGGTTCACCGGTCGCGACGACGAGATCGATCCGCTCGCGATCCGCAACGGACAGCCTGCCGAATTCGATGCGTGGCGCTGGGAACGGCTCGATCGTGTCGCCGATCTGGTCGTGCCATTCAGGCGAGCGGTCTACGGGCACGTCGCGACCGCCTTCGCAGCTTTTGCCAAAGCCGCTTGATGCGCTGGAGGCGTTGCTAGTGATATCGCGAACTGGTCGTCGTTGCGACAACCCGCAAAGGCCAGGTGCCGAGCTGTTTCGGTTCAGGGTCGGGGATCAGTCCCGCCGATCCCTTTCCCTCCCGCGCGGCGTGCGCGTCTTCAAGCGCTTCGATAAAATCCGTGAACCACTTCTCGATGGTTCCGGCGCGTAATTTTGTCATCATCGATTCCCAACGCATCCGCCGTTCCGGCGCGGGCATCGAAAATGCCGTGGCAATCTTGCGGGCCATGCCGTCGATATCGTTGGGATTGACCAGAAGCGCCGCATCGAGTTCGTTGGCTGCGCCAGCGAACTTCGACAGCACGAGCACGCCGGGATCGGCCGGATTCTGCGCAGCGACATATTCCTTGGCAACCAGGTTCATGCCGTCCTGTAGCGGAGTCACGACACCGACAAGGGCCGTGCGATAAAGTCCGGCAAGCACGGTCTGACTGAAGCCCTTGTTGAGATAACGGATCGGCGTCCAGTCCACCTCGCCGTGACGGCCGTTGACGTCGCTGACAAGCTTGGCCACGTCGGCTTGAAGATTGCCGTAAGCTTCGATCATGCCGCGCGAGGGCGTTGCGATCTGCAGCAATGACACGGCACGGCTCAACGACGGCTGCAACGACAGCATGCGGTCGAACGCATTGATGCGATTGATCAGCCCCTTGGAATAATCCAACCGATCGACGCCAATCGCCAGCTTCTCTCCATGCAGACTGCGGCGCAGCCGCGAGACATCGGGATGCATCGCTGCTTTCGCCGCCTGCGCGCTGAAGCGCTCGACATCGATGCCGATGGGAAATGTCGCCAAACGCGACGTGCCGTAGCTCGACGTCACTGTCCCGGCCGTCACGACCAGTCCCATTTCCACCTTGAGGTAGTCGATAAAATTGTCCCGGTCTTCATCGGTCTGGAAGCCGATGAGATCGTAGGCCAGCATCGCTTCAATCAATTCGCGATGATGCGGCACCCCATCGATGATGTTTCGCGTCGGCCAAGGCGTATGCAAAAAGAAGCCGATCGGCTGGTGAACATCGCGTTGGCGCAACTCGGCGCCCAGCGCCAGGAAATGATAGTCCTGAATCCAGAAAGATGTGTCCGGCTTGCAGAACCGTATCAGCGATCGCGCCACGAATGCATTCACCTCGCGATAGGAATTATAGTCATCGTGCGATGCACGGATCAGATCCCCGCGTGAATGCAGCGCGGGCCACAATGCCGAGTTGGCGAAACCTTCGTAATAGCCGCCGTAGTGAGCCGCAGGCAGATCGAGCATTGCAAGCGCACCGCTGCCAAGCGCCTCGATCTTGGCGAATGGATCCTTGCTCATGCTGTCACGAACGCTGCCGCTCGATCCCACCCAAATCGCACCGGAATTTTCCACCACCGGCAGCAGTGCTGCCGCCAGCCCTCCCGTCATCGGTTCGTTGGCTTTCGCCCGAGCCACTCGATTCGATACGACAACGAGACTCACAGGGGTCCCCTCCTGCTATTATTTACCCGGTATATAAACAACCGTTCATCAATATGGTTCCTCGCCACCATTCAATCGAAATGAAACCAAAATCGGGCACGCTGCGATGGAACTGCGTGGCATTACTCAACCCAGCAACAGTTCCATGACTCGCGCGCGACGCCTGCGCAGTCCAACTGCGCTACGCGCGGAAATTCTGCAAGACATTGAAATGGGTTCCCGCGTACGTCGCGCTGACGTGCAAAGTTCCATGCGTCGACGCCCGGGCGCGGAACCGCCACCACGATCGCATCAGCGTACTGCGAAAATATTTCTGCGCGGCAGATTCGCTATTTGAGGGGAACTCTCGATCCGCGATTTGTAATCGGCGCATTCGAAGTAACGACTGCCGATCTTCAGCGACTACGCTCTCGCAAGAAGCTGCGCGAGCCATTGCCGAACGTGATCTGGACCAGAGAATTGCCCCGCGACACCTTGCGCCCGTCGTCCCACCGAGAATGATAAACCGTCGAAATCCGGCATGATGGCAAAAACCGTTTCGTCCGTGACATCGTCTCCGAGAAAAACCGGACGCCGTCCCTTGAACGGTTCATGCGTCATCAGTTCACGCACCCCCGTCGCCTTCGTGAAACCGGAATGTTTGATCTCGCAAACGAACTTGCCGGGTAATACTTCAATCGGCGCGTTAGGCAATTCGGCGCGAATCGCTGAGACCGCATCGTAGATGGCATTTTCAGCCTGCGGCGCGCGCCGGAAATGCAACGCCAACGAGTAACCTTTGTCTTCCAGCAAGATGCCGGAATGTTGATCCGCAATCGCCGCAAACCGCCGCTTCAGATCGGCGTTCATCGGCGGGGCATGGGTGGCTACGGCTTCGCTGTCGACGGACAGACGCATCTCCGCGCCATGGCCGCCGACCGATGGAAAGCGTTCTGGTGCGAACATCCAATCGATATCGTCGAGCGAGCGGCCGCTCACGAGCGCCAGGGCACCAGACGTACGGGCCAGCAAACCGCCAAGCGTTGGAACGAGGCCTGAAGGAACTTTGACATCCCGCGGTGTCGGCGCAAAATCAAGCAGCGTCCCATCGATATCGAGCAACAACGCACAGGCGTCCAGATCGATCGCGGGAAGCTGCGCCGCCAGATCGAGATCCATCGATCTGCCATCCGGTGCTGTCTGCTTGACACCATGCGAACTCATATACGCTTGCTCCAGATATATTACTCAATCACGGCGAGCGGCCGCGCGACGGATTCTAGCGGTTGTCGCTCCGCGGCGATGCAATAGCGCCATGCAACCAATGCGGCTCCGAGCATCAGTGCCGCGCCGAACAGGTATCCGGCAAAGACGCTGACACGCGAACCGCTATCGATCAATGCGCCGAACAGCGCTGGACCGGCAACACCTCCGACGCCGGTCCCGATGGCATAAAACGCGGCGATCGCCAATGCGCGCACCTCGAGCGGGAATGTTTCGCTCACCGTGAGGTAGGCCGCGCTGGCCGCCGGCGAAGCAAAAAAGAAAATGACCATCCAGGCAATGGTTTGCGTCTGCGCGCTCCAGAATCCGATCACGAACAGATAGCCGGTGATCGCGAGCAGCACACCGGACACGCCATAGGTCAAGGCGATCATTTTCCGGCGCCCGACACTGTCGAACAATCGGCCGAGCAGCAGCGGCCCGAGGAAGTTGCCTGCAGCGAACGGCAACAGATACCAGCCGATCTGGCTGGCGCCGATGCCGTAGAATTCCGACAGCACCAGCGCATAGGTGAAGAAGATCGCATTGTAGAAAAACGCCTGCGCGACCATCAGCACCAGCGCCACCGTGGAACGCTGGCGGTAGGTCGAAAACAAGGTGCGGATGACGTCAGCGAGCGGCGTATGTTTGCGCATGCGCAGCTTGATCGTGCGCCAGCCACCGGGAGGCGGATCGTTGCGGCCTTTGGCCGATACACGCTCGATGCCGGCAACGATATCGTGCGCCTGCTCGGGAAAGCCATGGATCACCAGCCATCGCGGGCTTTCGGGAATCCAGAGTCGCATCACGAACACCACGAGGCCGAGTACAGCTCCGGTCAGATAGGCGACGCGCCAGCCGCTATCCGGCCCCAGCACCGGTGAATCGAGCAGGACAATCGCACTCACCGCACCGATTGCCGCGCCGATCCAGAAACTGCCGTTGATGATAAGGTCGGTCCAGCCCCGATACCGCGCCGGCACCAGTTCCTGAATCGTGGAATTGATCGCGGTGTATTCGCCGCCGATCCCCGCACCGGTCAGGAACCGGAACAACGCATAGCTCCAGACATTCCATGACGTCGCCGTCGCGGCCGTGGCGGCGAGATAAACCGAAAGCGTGATGAAGAACAATTTCTTGCGACCGATCCGATCGGTCAGCCACCCGAAGCCAAGCGCGCCGAGAACAGCCCCGGCCAGATAAGCGCTGTTGGCTAGTCCGATATCGACGTTGCTGAACCGGAGTGAGGGGCTTTCCTTCAGGGCCCCGGCCAGCGCTCCCGCCAACGTTACTTCGAGGCCATCGAGAATCCACGTGATACCCAGCGCCAGCACAACACGCGTGTGGAATCCACTCCACCGCAGATTGTCGAGGCGTGCGGGAATGTCGGTCTCGATATTGCGATCGTGGAACTCCAAGACCTGCTTTCGCGTATCGGCTGAATAGACGGCAACGCGCCGCCGCCGTCACGGTTCCATCGGCGGGTTCGCCTGGGAACGCTGCGCGAACCTCCGCGTTTGGCTCTGCAGCAAATGCACTGGGAGGATCGGCGTTGACGGTCGCCAAATCGGGGACGAATCGACAGTCCACTCAACCCAGCAAAAGCGCCCGCAAGCAACGGACGCGCCAGTCGACCGCGGGCCGAAAGACATGGACGGCATCAGGCGCAAAGCCAAAAGCCCGAAAGACTAAAGCCGGGCCGGTCCATCGCTGGTCGCAGCGTGTCACGCAAGAAAGCGACGCACTCGACCTGAAACATGGCGTCTTTACGCTGCGCGATCCAAAACGGATCGCGAGCTCGTTGAAACGCTCTGCCGAGCATAGCTCCCGCCGCAAAGCCAGCCCCTATCGATCGGCGCTGTCAATGCTGACGTTCTACATCAACCGGGCCGGCAAATCCCTGCCGATCGCGCAAAAGAAGCGGCTTGAGCGCGCCAAGGTCGAGCTCAAGCACCTCTTCCATCGCCCGGTCTAGGCTGGCCGAGCCGCCGTTTCCTCACGCAGCACGCACACTGCTCATGAAGCGATCAAGCTCCTGACGCAGCCGCGAACTTTCCGTGGTTAGCGTTTGCGCCGACCCCAATACTTCGGCGGATGCCGCTCCCGTCTGCGCCGCGCCGCTGTTCACCTGCGAGATATTGCTCGCGACTTCCTCGGTGCCCTGCGCCACGTTCTGCACGTTGTTGGCGATCTCCTGCGTCGCCGAACTCTGCTGCTCGACGGCCGTCGCGATCGTCGAAGCGATGTCGGAAATCTGGCTGATGGTGCTTCCGATCTCCTTGATTGCCACAACCGATTCCTTTGTCGCGTCCTGCATGCCGAGGATGTGCGACGAAATCTCGTCGGTCGCTTTGGCGGTCTGGCTGGCGAGCGACTTGACCTCGGAAGCAACCACCGCGAAGCCGCGCCCGGCCTCTCCGGCGCGGGCCGCTTCGATGGTCGCGTTCAACGCCAGCAGATTGGTCTGCTCGGCGATGGCGGTAATCAGCTTGACGACATCGCCGATCTGCTGCGCAGCGCGTGACAGCCGACCGATCCGCTCGTCGGTCTGCTGCGCCTGCTTCACCGCGCTTTCAGCAATGCGCGTCGATTCACGCACCTGCCGCCCGATCTCGTCGACCGACATAGACAATTCCTCGGTTGCCGCCGCGACCGATTGCATGTTCGACGAAGCCTCCTCAGATGCGCCGGCCACCTGACTCGACAACCCCTGCGTGGTTTCGGCCGTTCGCGTCAAGGTGCCTGCGGCCGCTTCCAGTTGCGACGCCGACGACGAGACGTTGGACACAATTGCGCCAACGGCGGCCTCGAACTCGTCAGCGAAGCGGATCAACTCGGCGCGGCGGGCCGCGCTGGTTGCCCGGTTATGCTCCTCATGCGCCGCGGCGTCCCGCTCGGCCTTGGCGATGGCCTGCAGCTTGAATTCCTCCACCGCACCCGCCATTTCGCCGACTTCGTCCTTGCGGCCCAATCCCGGCAGCACGACTTCGAAATTGCCGCCGGCGAGTTCGCGCATCGCGGCGCACATCTTCAGCATCGGCCGCGAAATGCCGTTACCCAGGAACAGCGCCAGCAAGCCACCGACGAAGAAGCTGCCGATGCCGAGCACGGCAATCAGCCGCTGTGTATTGCTGGTGATGGCTGCAGTCTGATTCTCGATGCGCTTCTGATCTGCCAGCAAATCTTCCTTCATCGCGTTCGAAAGCTGGGTGATGGATCCCGCAACCTCGGTCATCTTGGTGCCCAGCTTGCTGATCTCATCAGCTTTGGCGACAAGACTGGCAAACCCCTGGCCGAACTCCCCCAGATCAGTGATGGCTTCGTGCGCCCGCGACTTGATGCCCTCGTCAGTCGAGACGATGCCGTTGATCCCGGCTTCCAGGAACTTGAGCCGTGCTGACGCGCTGGCCGCGACGTTGGCGCTGGGGCGCGCAACATACGTATTCATCAGCGCCGATGTCGAAATCAGTTGCGTCACGACATCCTTGGCCTTCGACTGCAGTTCGGCATGTCCGAGATTGCCCGCCGTCGCGGCCAGATCCTCGAGCTTGTAGCGAAGCGTAGCGCCCTTGGTCGCGACCCGATCCTCGGCCAGCATGGTGTAATCGCGCTTGGCCTTCAGCGTGCTGTCGAACGTCGTCACGAACAGGTCGAATTTCTTTTCGAGATCGCCGATGCGCTTGAGCCGCTCCGCATCCTTCGTCGCACCGTAGGCTTTGGCGATCGAGGATTTCAGCTGATCCTGCGCCGCCAGCGTTGCCTGGGCGTCATCGTCGCTCCCGGTCACGATGTAATATTGAACGAGGTCGCGATAGGCCATCAAATCGCGATCGATATTTCGGGCGGCGTCGGATTCGGCAACCCCGGCCTGATAGGCATTGACGCTTCCGGCGATCCGTTCGAACCCGACGTAGGCGAATCCCATGCTGATCGCGGAAACCACCAGAAGACAGCTAAACCCCAGAAGAACCTTGCCGCGAAATCTCAAAGTCGGCATTTTCGCCAGCCACGCGCCCGGCCGTACAACACTCAACAAGCCCACTTCCAACCTCCAAACCATTCCTTAAGCATCGTGGGAATGGTGCCCCCGCGACGACGGAGGGAAGCTAGAGCAGAATCCATAAGAGGGCGTAAACCAGTACCGCTGGCATCGCAAAAACTGCCACCACCGCGCGCTACGCCTGCGACATTCATCCGCAGGGTGCGATGCTGACATTATCATCCCGCCTGCCGTCTCGAGCGGGACGGCAGGTCCGTCGGGCGAGGCTCGCCGGATTTGCCGCCCAGTCAGTAGGGCCGCGCGCTGCGATGGACACGCCGCTGCTGCGAGAAGGCCACGCGTGGATTGATATTGCAGTCGGCGTTGCGGCCCGAAGCACTGGCCCGGCATTGGGCATAGGTGTCGTAGGAGCAATCGCCGGGGATCCCCATGTGGCGCGACTGCAGACAGTACCGATAATCCTTCGCCGCGGCTGATCCGGAGCCGATCGTGCCAACGATGCCCGCAGCCAGCAAAGCCAATACTATGCGTCTCATGTTGCTCTCCTCAGGGTGCGACGCATGCCGTCGCGCGCACTTCCCTGCACACCTAGCCAACGGCGGCCACCGGTAAAGGTTCCTTGCCTGAAGGCAAGGCGCCAAGCGCCGGCCCGACGATGATTTCGCATTCTCCGGACGATTTGATTGCCTCGAGTGCCGGTGGCACAATCTTCGGCAAATCAAAAAGCGGGCGGCCCGATCGGCGGCAAAATGACGCGACGCAGGTCCGCAGGGGAGGCTGAATGCACAGTCCAGAAACATTGACGGGAGTCGTCGGCCCATTCGCTGGCCTCGATGTGCCATGGCTGCTGCAGATGCGCGCCAAGGTCCGCCGCGACCACCCGTTTCTGATCTGGGCTCCGTTCGACGCACCGGCGCGGAGATGGAGCTACGGCGAATTCCACGATCGTGTCGGCGCGCTCGCCGCCGGTTTCGCCACGCGCGGCGTCAAGCCGGGGGAGTTCGTGCTCATCCATCTCGATAACTGCATCGAGGCGATGCTGGCCTGGTTCGCATGCGTCGAACTCGGTGCCGTCGCAGTGACCACCAACACCCGTTCAGCCGCCGCCGAAGTGGACTATTTCGCCGATCACTGCGGCGCGGTGGCTGCGATCACGCAGCCGTCCTATGCCGCACTGGTCGCCGCCAATTGCCGCAACCTGCGCTGGATGGCGATCACGGCTCATGATGCGGGCACTGTGCCTGCGCAAGGCCATGCTGTGCCAAAGGCCGAGCGGTTCGAAGCGCTGTTTGCCGACAGCGCCGACCGGCCGCGCCGGGCCACCGATCCGCTGGCGCCATGCAGCGTCCAATATACTTCGGGCACCACATCGCGGCCGAAAGCCGTGCTATGGACGCATGCCAACGCGCTGTGGGGCGCCAAGGTCAATGCCGCGCATCAGGATCTACACGCCAGCGATGTGCATCAGACCTATCTGCCACTGTTCCATACCAACGCGCTCGCCTACTCGATGCTGGCCAGCCTCTGGGTCGGCGGCACCTGCGTGATCCAGCCGCGTTTCTCGGCCAGCCGCTTCTGGAACGTCGCCGCCGAACACCGCTGTACCTGGACCTCGACGATTCCTTTCTGCATGAAAGCGCTGCTCGAACACGAGATTCCCAAGCAGCACAGTTTCAGGCTGTGGGGCACAGCGATGTGCGAGCCGCCGCCGTTCGCGGTGTTCGGCATCAAGATCATCGGATGGTGGGGAATGACCGAAACCATCACTCACGGAATCGTCGGCGAAGTCAATCAACCCAATACGCCGATGGCGATCGGCCGCGCCGCGCCGGAATACAGCATCCGCGTCACCGACGACGACGGCCGCCCGACGGCCGTAGGCGATACCGGCAATCTGTCGATCCGCGGCATTCCCGGGCTGTCGCTGTTCAAGGAATATCTGCACAACGAAAAAGCCACCCGCGAGAGTTTCGACGAAAACGGGTTCTTCATCACCGGCGATCGCGTCACCCTGCTGGAGAACGGCTTCATCAAGTTCGGCGACCGCGCCAAGGACATGCTGAAGGTCGGCGGCGAAAACGTCGCGGCCTCCGAGATCGAGCAGGTGATTATCACCGTGCCCGGTGTGCGCGAGGCGGCGGTCGTGGCGAAGAAGCACCCGATGCTCGACGAGGTGCCGGTGGTCTTCATTATCCCGCAGGCGGGCACAGAACGCGCCCCGGCGAACCTGCAGGACGATGTCATGACCGCCTGCAAACGGGCGCTGGCGGATTTCAAGGTGCCGCGCGAAATCCGCCTGGTCGACGAGCTGCCGCGCTCGACGCTGGAAAAGGTCGCCAAGGCGGAGTTACGCAAACTGCTGGTCTAGACCTCGTCCGCTATCCGCCGAGCACCACCGGCCGGAATGCCTGCAGCAATTGCTGGTCGAGCTTGTCGCCCATCTCCTCCATCATCGCGAAGGCTTGCATGGGCGTATACGGCTCGCGGTAGGGCCGCTTTTCCACCAGCGCCGCATGGATATCGGCGATCGTGATGATCCGCACGATATCACTGATGCGGCTTGCCGTGAGGCCGTTCGGATAACCGCTACCGTCGAGCAACTCGTGATGGTGCAGCACGACGTCGAGCATCTCCGGCGGGAAGCCGCCTTGCGCGGCGAGCGCATCGTAACCTTGTCGGGGATGCCGGCGCACCTCGTTCATTTCCTCTTCGGTCAATTCGCCGGGCTTGTTGAGGATTGCGAGCGGGATGAAAGCCTTGCCGACATCGTGCAGCAGCGCCGCGCGAGCGAGCCGGCGCTGATCGTCCTCGCGCATGCCGAGATGCTGCGCGAACGCGACCACAAATCCGGTCACAAACAGACAGTGCCGATAGCTGAGGTTGTGATGGCGTCCGACGATCGTCAACCACTCCCGCAGCGAGGTATGCGCGATCGCACGCAGGATTTTCGTTTCCGCCTTCGCCACGTCATCGAGGGAGAGCGGCACGCCAGCCGGAAGCCGTTCGAAGATCTTCACCATCACCAGATGCGCGGCGGTGACGGCCTTGTTCAGCGTCTGACCTCGCGAACTGCCGTCGAAATCGTTGCCGTCCGGAAATGCCGCGCGGATACGCTGCAGAATGGCCTGCGCATCCAGCGGACGCTCGATGGTGTCGGTGGCACCGAGAGCCCACGCCTGCATCGATCCGTGATGCATGCCGCCAGCGATGACAAACAGGCGCGGAATCGACTGATAGCTTTGCTTGACGAGCTTGCTGCGCACGCTCTGCACGTTCTCCGGCGAGCGCAAATTGATATCGACGACAATGCCGGAGAATTTTCCGGCGGGCGTCTCGGGAATTTCCGAGATCGGCACCGTTCCGACGTCGCCGACAGTCGCAAGAATATCCGCTAGCTCGCTGCTTTGGTCCAAACGGTCCGACGCCAATAGTAACCGCCGCCTGGCGGGAGAACGATTCGAAACAGCAGTCATGATTCCTCAGCGCAGTACGATAACCCCTCACTACAGTTTTACCCCAAAGGTGAGTCTTGAACCTTAAGAGGTATTCTTAACAGTCGTTATCGATGCGCCGGCAAAATCGAACAAATCACAACGCAATTATTGTCTGACCGAAGCGCTGTCTCCCGATAAAAAAGACCGCCGGGAAAATCCCGGCGGTCCAACATCGCAAGGTCTGCGCGGATCTAAGCCTTCATCGCACTCTTCACCGCATCCGCCGTGATCGGCAACGACCGCACGCGGGCGCCAACCGCATTGAAGACGGCGTTGGCGATGGCGGGCGCAATCACCGTCACTGTCGGCTCCCCGACACCGGTTGCCGGCTCGCCGTTGGCGATGATGTGCACCGACACGTCCGGCACCTGGCTCATGCGTAATGGCGTATAGCTATCGAAATTGCTCTGTTCGATACCGCCATCCTTGAGCGTCGCCTTCTCATAAAGTGCCAGCGACAGACCCCACAGCGCACCGCCCTCGACCTGAGCGCGGATGCCGTCAGGATTGACCGCCGTGCCGACGTCCGTCGCCACGGTGAGTTTTTTCGGAACGATCTCGCCCGAGGGCGATACCGCGACATGCGCGACACATGCGGTCCAGCTTGCGGTCTTGCGCTCCTGCGACGACACGCAGGCAACGCCCATGCCCTCGCCCTTCGGCAGTTTCTTCGTTCCGTAACCGGCAAGGCCCATCGCTGCCAACAGCGTGTTGCGCAAGCGCTGCGCGCCACCGTCGTTGTCTCCGGCGCCATCGAGCATGGCAATGCGGAATTGCGCGGGATCCTTACCGGCGGCGTGGGCGAGTTCATCGACCATGCTTTCCACCGCCCAGAACGTCCAGCCGGGCGCCACCGAACGCAACTGCCCGGATGGCGTGGCCTGCTGCGCCATTTCATTGAGGATGGCGCGGACATTGTGGTTGGGCACGGAGTAGAAGAAGTCCGCGCCGTTGACGGTGAAGGCATCGAGCGCGCCCTTCTTGTCGACCGAAGGCGACAGGAAGTCGGGAATGCCCCAGCGCTTGGTCGGCCAGGCGCTGACGACATCGTGGTTCATCGCCACCACCTTGCCGTCGGCATCGAGGCCGGCCTTGATCTTCTGGTAGGTCAGCGGTCGCGAGAAATCCATCGTCACGTCGTCTTCGCGCGAATAGATCACCTTGACCGGCTTGCCGACCGCCTTCGCCGCCTGCACCGCAGGCACCGTCATATCGGCATCGAGCCGACGGCCAAAGCCGCCGCCAAGCCACGCCTGATGCAACACCACATATTTTGGATCGACACCGGCAGCGCCGGCGGCGATTGCACCGGTGCGTGTCGCGAACTGATTGCCGGTGTAGATGTGCCAGATGTCACCCTCCTTCATCGCCGTGGCGTTCATCGGCTCCATCGGACAGTGGATGTTGATGTTGGTGGTGTACTCCGCCTCCAGCACCTTGGCCGCCGAACCGAGCGCCGCCGAGGTGTCGCCGTTCTTGACGAAGAACAGGCCGGAATCGTCGAGCCCTTGCAGGCGCTTGGCTTCGATCAGCAACGATTCGCTGGAGACCTTGGCATTCGGGCCGTGGTCCCATGTCACTTTCAGCGCGTCCGCGGCCTTGCGGGCGTTCTGATAATTGTTGGCGACCGCAACCACCCAACCGGTCGTCGAACCGGTCTTGTCATCGAGCACGACCGCCTTGATGAAGCCAGGCACCTTCTTCGCCGCACTGTCGTCGACCGACTTCACGGTTGCGCCATAACGCACCGGCGGCAGCACCAGCTTGCCGTAGACCATGCCCGGCAGGAATGTATCGATACCGTACTTCGCGGTGCCGTTGACCTTGAACGGAATGTCGAGTTGCGGCACCGAGACGCCGATCATGGTGTATTGATCCGGTGTCTTCAGCTTGATGGTCTTGAGTTCGTCAGGGGTGAAGGTTTTCGTCACCTTGCCGCTCTTGACGATTTCCGCAAAGGTCTTCGACTTCTTCGACTTGGCATGCGTGACGATCGAGTCGCGCACCGTCAACTCCGACGCCGGCACGCCCATGATCCCCGCAGCCGCCTCGGTCAACGCGATGCGTCCCGCCGCGCCGGCGCGACTCATCGCATCGAAGTTCATCATGGTGCTCCAACTGCCGCCGGTGATCTGCGCGCCGAGCACGGGGTCGTTGAACTTCGGATCGTTGGTGGCCAGCGAGATGCGCATGTCTTTCCAGCTCGCGCCAAGCTCTTCGGCAACCATCTGCGCCATTGTCGAAGCGACATGCTGGCCCATGTCGGCCTTGCCGACGGTAACGGTGACCAGTCCATCGGGCCCTATCGAATACCAGATGCTGGGATCGATCTTGGCCGGAGCCGCCGCAGCCGTGTCCAGCCCGAACATGCCGGGAATCGCAGCGTAACCCAGCGTGACGCCGGCCGCCGCGGTTCCGATCAGAAAGGTGCGACGCGACAGATCGGTGGATTCGCCCTGAGTGATCTTCACTTGCTCGTTCATGTGTTCCTCCGATCGGTGCCGGTGGACGCCGTACGCATGTCAGACGCAGCACGCATGATGGCGCGCTGGATGCGCGAATAGGTCATGCAACGGCAGAGATTGCCGTCCATGTGCGCAACGATTTCTTCCTTGGTCGGATTGGTGTTCTTCGACAGCAGCGATGCCGCCTGCATGATCTGGCCGGACTGGCAGTAGCCGCATTGCGGCACCTGCTCGGCGACCCAGGCTTTCTGCAACGGATGATCGCCTTTGGCGCTGAGGCCCTCGATGGTGGTGATTTTCTTGCCGGCCACATCGCTCACCGCGGTCTGGCAGGATCGGACGGCTTCGCCGTTGACGTGAACCGTGCAGGCACCGCAGAGACCGGCGCCGCAACCGAACTTGGTACCCGTCATCTGCAATTGCTCGCGGATGACCCAGAGCAGCGGCGTATCTCCTGCCGCCTCGACGGACATATTCCGCCCATTGATATTGAGATTAGGCATTGCCCTGTTTCCCTTCCGGTGTACGTAACCGCTTACGGCGGCAACTCACTTTCAGGTCTTGGGACGGCACCCACCGGGTCGATGCCGGCCGGGACGCAGCATGATCGCGTTCCCGCCGCGAGGCAATGCAAATTAGAATCCTTCGAGCAGATCTGTTGCGACGAACGCTTGTGCATTGCCACAAAGGAATTTTCGCCAAGTAGAATTCTCACCAAGTAGAATTCTCGCCGAGCAGACTTCTCGCTCCCACTGCCATGGCCGCCCATATTGATGCTAGAAGCGGATGGCCAGCGCTCCGTCCATTCGCTGGCGAAGGATCAACTGGAACACCATCATGAACCGCTTCAGGCTTGGCGCGATTGTCTTTTCGATCGCCGTCTGTGGACTGATCTGGCAGCCGGCGCGTGCTGATGTGTCAACGCCGCCCCGACCCGCGCCGCCGTTCACCACGACGCTCTCCAACAACGTGCCCTTGGCTTTCGGCATGGATCCGGCCAGCGCCGCAACCGCCCTGCAAACGGCTTTGACTTACGTCAGCGGCAAGCCTGGCAACGAAATCTATCTCGCCATCCGTAATGTCGGCGGCAGCGGCTTCTTCGACCGCAGGGACCGGCTCTATCTGCTGTTCCGCCACGGCCGCCTCACCGGTTGGAAAGGCGACTGGGGCCGCAACTGGATGTGGCAATAAATCATTGGCAAGCGCCATCAGCGCAGTATCGCGCGCGTATAACCAACGGAGGAACCGTGGGACAGCAAATCACCCTCACCGCATCGGACGGATTTCAGCTCGGTGCCTATCGCGCCGATCCCGCTGCGCCTCCCAAGGCTGCACTGGTGGTGATCCAGGAAATTTTTGGCGTCAACCATCACATCCGCAATGTCTGCGATCGGTTCGCCGCACAAGGCTACGTTGCGGTGGCGCCGGCGATTTTCGATCGCATCGAACGCAATTTCCAGTCCGGCTATTCACCCGACGAGGTGACCATAGCGCGCAAGTTCGTCGCCAACCCAGATTGGCCAGCGATGTTGCGCGACGTCCAGGCGGCGATTGAATCCGTGAAGGATATCGGTCCGGTGGGCATCGTCGGTTTCTGTCTCGGTGGCAGCGTCGCTTATGCAGCTTCGACGAAACTGAACGGCTTGCGCGCCGCCGTCGGATATTACGGTGGCGCTATCGTGCGCTTCGCCGATGATAAGCCCACGGTGCCGACGCTGTTGCATTTCGGCGAGAAGGATGCCGGCATTCCGCTCAGCGACGTCGACACCATTCGCGCCAAGCGGCTCGACGTTGAGATTCATGTCTATCCGGGCGCCCAGCACGGCTTCAGTTGCGACGAGCGCGCGAGCTACGACAAAGCCAGCGCCGATATCGCCTGGCAACGCACACTGGCGTTCTTCGCCAAGCATCTGGCTCCGTAGCGAACGCGCTCAGAACCAGCGTTCGCCGACAACGATGGTGTCGCCGGGATTGATCGGCGTGCCCGGCGGCACCACGACGCGCACGTTACCCGCAGGCGTCGGATGCGTAATGGTGACGCGATCGCGCGTCGCACGCGGCGAGTAACCTCCGGCGATCGCGACGGCACTCTCCGCCGTCATGTTCGGCACGTAGGGATACTGGCCGGGCGCGGCGACTTCACCGAGGATAAAGAATGGCCGGTAGCTTTCGATTTCGGCGGCCACATAGGGCTCGCGGATATAGCCGTTGCGCAAACGCGCCGTGATGTTTCGCGCCAATTGCGCCGGCGTCAGCCCGCGCGCCGGCACAGTGCCGATCAGCGGCATCGTGATCGCGCCGCTGGCGCCGACCGCATAGCTGTTGGTCAGACCTTCCTGCCCATAGACCACGATGCGCAGCTTGTCGCCGGCATCGAGCCGGTAGTCGGCGTCGTAGGCCGGCGCAACATAGCTCGCGCGCGGCCCCGCATAGGGTCCCGATGGCACGGCGACGACCGGACCGGACTGATGCACGCATCCGGCCAGCGCCAACGCACTGCACGCCACTGTCATCGAAACTCGAAACGCACGACCGATCCGCACGACTATCCCTCGCTGCGAGACAGTCCTGTTATGACCCTGTTAAGGTTAACAAAACGTTTGGTTTGCGTCCCGGCGGCATCTTGCCGGACGGGAACAGCACCGAATGCGACCGGTCAGGCGCTGACGCCAACGCCGATCGGACACGACACGCCGGTTCCTCCGAGCCCGCAATAGCCGGCGGGATTCTTCGCCAGATACTGCTGGTGATAATCCTCGGCATAGAAGAACGGCGGCGCGGACGCGATTTCGGTGGTGATCGGTCCGAGGCCCTTCGCTGCAAGCGCCTTGCCGTACGCGAGTTTCGAAGCGTCCGCGGCCCGGCGTTGCGCCTCCCCGACGGTATAGATCGCCGACCGGTACTGCGTCCCGATGTCGTTACCCTGCCGCATGCCTTGCGTCGGGTCGTGACTCTCCCAGAACGTTTTCAGCAGCGCTTCATATGAGATCTTCTTCGGATCGAACACCACCAACACAGCTTCGGTGTGGCCCGTGTGTCCGGAGCAGACTTCTTCATAGGTCGGGTTCGGCGTGTGCCCGCCGGCGTAGCCGACCGCGGTGACATAGACGCCATCGCCCAGTTCCCAGAATTTGCGCTCGGCTCCCCAGAAGCAGCCCAAACCGAAATAGGCCAGTTCCAGCCCTTCCGGATATGGCGGCTGCAGCGCATGACCATTGACGAAATGAAATCGCGCGGTGGGAATTGGAGTCGCGCGTCCCGGCAGCGCCTCGGCCGCACTCGGCATAGCGATCGACTTGCGCATGAACAGCATGAGTCACCTCCCGATGCATGAAATCATCAATCGATATCTGCCAGGCAACAGCCTCGCGCGATCTCGCGCGCGGCGCCAGCGGCCGGGCGGCAAATTCTGAAAGCCGACACGCAATATATGTCGTTGCGCAAGAAATGGCAGGGGTGACCGGCGCGGCAACTCCGTCCGCCAATCAGGCCGATCAGCTTCGCGAATAGCCGATCAACGGCTTGGGCCGACGGAAAATCAGCAGCAACAACAACCCGACGACGCCCATGACCGCCCAGGCGGGCTGATTCAGCACAACACGCACGACGTCGGTCCATAGCCACGGCGCGACGCGTTCCACCGCGACATGGAAGCTCTGCTGGCTGGCCTGATGGATATCGTTCCAGAATTCGCCGAGCCGGGTCAGGCGCAGGGCCTGGTCGGCAATCGAGCGCGCGCCGTCATAGACCAGGAACACGAAGCCTCCGGCCAGCAGCAATAGTCCGATCAGACGGAAGAAACCGCGGATCATGCCTCACCTTGTCAAAGCGTTCCCGCTGTAGCCCCCCGAATTAACGGGCGTTCGGCCGAAATTCAACCTCGCCAGCGGGTTACCGGGCTCCGAGGCGGCAAAATAGCTGCCCCGACATGGCCTGGACACCGTTGACGCTGGACAGACGGCCCTCTATAAGGGCCGCCAATGGCGGTGGGGTATCCCTGCCGCCGCTGTTCTTTGGGCACCGTCACGTTCTGCTCCGCATCGGTTGCGAGCGTGGCAATGCCGGGAATATCCGGAACCATATCAGCGTTGCAACGGCGTCGAACAACGGCGTCAATCAGTCCGGCCAAACGATAGCAGATGGCCGCTGAAGGATTTTTGAGAGCATGGCCAATACATCCTCCGCCAAGAAGGCGACGCGCAAGATTGCCCGCCGCACCGCCGTCAACAAATCCCGCCGCACCCAGATGCGCGGCTCGGTTCGCCTCGTCGAGGAAGCCATCGCCAGCGGCGATCGCGCCGCCGCGCTGAAGGCATTCGCAGTTGCCGAGCCGGAGCTGATGCAGGCAGCCCAGCGCAACATTATTCACAAGAACAGCGCCAGCCGAAAGGTGTCGCGTCTGTCGCATCGGATCGCCAAGCTGGCGCAGTAATTTCGCACGCAGCTTAGGCTGACGTGTTTCGAGAGCCCGGCAATGCCGGGCTCTTTTATTTTGCCGGTCTGCGTTCGCGTCACAACGTCGCCGCCGATGCATTTCCTGCAAGGCGACAACGACGTTCCGATCATCGCTGTCGTCCGCGCATGACGCGACGAAAAAATTCCAACGTCGCCAGCGCCGACGCAGATTTCTACGTCGATCGAGCGCGAAAACAAATCCGCATAGCCGGCCGCGAGGCGCCGCGTCGTTGCGCCATGCGTTTCGGTTCGATCGCAAGCGTTTCACGGTGAGACCAACAACCACACGACCGTTTCTGTCGGAGTCAAGCCCGTGCGGCGTATGCCGACCGGATCACCCGCGGCCAGCTACAACCGGCAACGTTGCCCTCGCAGGGTTACTCGGAAAAAAGAACAGAAAAACGCACGAGTCGATAATCACTTATCCCCATAGTGACTCGAACTACTTTAAAAACGCGCCGCGCCTCGGCCAAACATAAACAATTTATGAATTTCTTTTTTGGCTGTGGCAGAAATTGTCACACTCGCCGGGGTGTTTCGAATCCGCGCGAAGATTCAAAACCTTGTCGCTTCGCATCGAAGCTCACGAAAATTTCGCCGACAGCGCATTGACGGCGGATCGCGATACATTCCGAATTAAACCCGTTGCGAGATACGCAACGTCGTGTATTTCTTTAATCACACGCGGCGCCCACGGATCGTTAGGCCAGTGCGGCTTAAGAACCAGGGCGGACGCGCAGATCGATAAGCGGTGTGTGCGTTAGCGGCGTTTTCCAACGATTGGCGGGCTGTAGCTCATAGCAGTATGAGAACGGAGTTCTGTGTCTAAATCTCTCGATCAGCAGCGGACGGTTGAAAGCTGCACAACAAGAGGGATCGATATCAGGCTTTACCGCGCAAGCGATGGACGACGTTACAAGACGGGTTGAGGCAGGCAAGTGTGGGCTGAGTAGCGACGCTTGATCTTCGGTGTCGCGACCTTTGATTAAAACATCTTCGAGTTGGACAGCTGGCTACGGTTCACCGTGGTCAGAGGGGGAACATCTATGCGCAGCGGCAGCACGATCCTAACGCATCCAATCGCTTCTCCGATCTGCTCCCCAACAGCGGCTGCATTCGCCCGGCCCCGGGCGCGCGCCCCCAATTGCGCCAGTCCTTCGCGCTAATTTCCATCCTCCACTTTCACTGTCAGGCCTGACCGCAACGGCGAAAGCGTTTCGCCGAATGATGTGGTGTCGGCTGATGTGATCGAGGACAGGAAACCGATCGTTTCAGCGGCAACAATTTTCTGCGCCGTGAAACAGAACATTACTCGAGAAGAAAAGTTATCCAACAATGTCGAATATCGCTCAGGATCAATGGTCGCGAGTCAAAGGCCGTCTTCGCTCCAGTGTCGGCGAGGACGTTTACTCCAGTTGGTTCGCGCGCATGGATCTTGAAAGCGTCCAGCAGCAGAGCGTTCACCTGTCGGTGCCGACGAAATTTCTGCGCAGCTGGATTCAGGCCCACTATGCCGACCGCGTCCTGACCTGCTGGCAAGCCGAGATTCCCGCGATCGATCGCATCGATCTGACGGTGCGCTCGGCCGCGCGTTGTGTCACTCCGGTCAAGGACACGACAACTGCGGCCGATCCACGCCGCGCCACGGATCGCGATCAAACGCGCCCGGCTCCCGAATTGCGCGTCACTGCTTCGGCACCGGTCTCCGCAGGCCACGACGCGCTCGGCGGCTCGCCGCTCGATCCGCGCCTCACCTTCGCGAGTTTCGTTGTCGGACGTTCGAACACGCTGGCGCAAGCCGCAGCGCGTCAGGTCGCCGAAGGTCGCCGCGGCGACAACGTGATGTTCAATCCGCTCTACATTCATGCCGGCGTCGGTCTCGGCAAAACGCATCTGTTGCAAGCAGTGACCTGGGCCGGCAATGCCAATCCCGACCGCAAGGTGCTGTATCTCACCGCCGAGAAATTCATGTACGGCTTCGTCGCCGCGCTGAAGACTCAGAACGCACTGGCCTTCAAGGAAGCGCTGCGCGGCATCGACGTGCTGGTGATCGACGACTTGCAGTTCCTGCAGGGCAAATCGACCCAGGCGGAGTTCTGCCACACACTCAACGCATTGATCGATGCCGGACGTCAGGTGGTAATCGCTGCCGACCGCCCGCCCGCCGATCTCGAAAGCCTCGATGACCGCGTGCGTTCACGGCTCGCCGGCGGTCTTGTCGTCGAGATGGGTTCGCTCGGTGAAGATCTGCGGCTCGGCATTCTGAAATCGCGCGTCGCCGCGGCCAGAACGCACCACGCCGATTTCGACGTGCCCGCGCCGGTGCTCGATTATCTCGCAAAGACTATCACGCATAACGGACGCGACCTCGAAGGCGCCGTCAACCGCCTGCTGGCCCATAGCAAGCTCAACGCGCAACCGGTGACGCTGGAGATGGCCGAGCGCGAAGTGCGCGACCTGATCCGCCCGCAGGAACCCAAGCGCATCAAGATCGAGGACATCCAGCGCGTCGTCGCGCGGCAATACAACGTCAGCCGCTCCGACCTGCTGTCGTCGCGCCGCACCGCCAATGTGGTCCGGCCGCGCCAGGTGGCGATGTATCTCGCCAAGACGCTGACGCTGCGCTCGCTGCCGGAAATCGGCCGGCGCTTCGGCGGCCGCGACCACACCACCGTCCTGCACGCGGTGCGCAAGATCGAAGCCCTGGTGTCCAAGGATATTGCCCTTTCCGACGAGGTCGAACTGCTGAAGCGTCAATTGCAGGAGTAAGCGGGGCAAATCCGGCAAAATGCGGGGAAATTTTCGTCCCGAAAACCACGCCGCACTTGCACTTGGCCGCTATCCACGTCACCTTGCGGACCCCGCGAGACTGAGCAAAATCATCCTTTGATCGGCCTTGCGGACCTCATTCGCCGCGGCACCCGTTTGGGCTGCCCGGCACTTCCACGACATGGTGTGGATACTGGATCGGGCGGGTTTTGCGATGAAGGTGACTGTCGAACGCGCGCAACTGCTGAAATCGCTGGGCCACGTGCATCGCGTGGTCGAGCGCCGCAATACCATTCCGATCCTCGGCAACGTTTTGATCCGCGCCGAGAGCAACCGCCTGTCGCTGAAAGCAACCGACCTCGATCTCGAAGTCACCGAGACGTTGCCGGCTGAAGCCGCCACGCCGGGTTCGACCACGGTGCCGGCGCACATGTTCTACGACATCGTGCGGAAGCTGCCGGACGGTTCGCAGATCGTGCTGGAAAGCGACGGCGATCGTTCGGTGCTGGCCATTCGCGCCGGTCGTTCGCGATTCACGCTGCAGACCCTGCCGGAAAGCGATTTCCCCGACCTTGCGGCGGGAGACATGTCGCACTCGTTTACCCTTGCGGCGGCGGATGTGAAGCGGCTGATCGACCGCACCCAGTTTGCGATTTCGACCGAGGAAACCCGCTACTATCTCAACGGCATCTATCTGCACGCCGCGGGTAGCGCCAAGGCGCCGACGCTGCGTGCCGTTGCCACCGACGGCCACCGCCTCGCGCAAGTCGATCTGCCGCAGCCGAAAGGCGCCAGCGGCATGCCCGGCGTCATCGTGCCGCGCAAGACGGTCGGCGAAGTGCAGCGCCTGATCGAAGACGCCGACGCCGAAGTCACCATCGAACTCTCGCAGGGCAAGATCCGCTTCACGCTCGGCAACGTGGTGCTGACGTCGAAGCTGATCGACGGCACCTTCCCCGACTACGGCCGCGTCATTCCGCAGAACAACGACAAGGAACTTGTGGTCGACAAGAAGGATTTCGAAGCGGCGGTCGATCGCGTCTCGACGATTTCCAGCGAGCGCGGCCGCGCGGTGAAACTGGCGCTGTCCGCCGGCAAATTGACGCTCTCGGTAACCAATCCGGATTCCGGCAGCGCGACGGAAGAACTCGAAGTCGAATACGCTTCCGACGCACTCGATATCGGCTTCAACTCGCGCTACCTGCTCGATATCGCCGCGCAGATCGAAGGCGAAGTCGCGGTGCTGAAGCTGGCCGACCCCGGCTCGCCGACGCTGGTGCACGACCGCGACGCCAAGGGCGCGCTCTATGTGCTGATGCCGATGCGCGTCTAATTCCGCTGCGGCGCGCTTGCGAAAAACCCGTGGCCGGATTGTGGCGGCGTTTTTCGCCACGATAGAGCCAGACGCAGCCCCGATTTCGGGCTTTTGATCCGCACGACAGCAACCGACCCCGGTCAAGCCGACCATCGTGGCTCGCTTGCGCGCCGCCGTGTGCTATGACCCTGCCCAGCATGACCACCTCCCGCATCCAGCGACTCTCGCTCACCGGCTTCCGCAATTACGCGGCGGCGACGATGACGGTGCGCGGCGATCTCGTGGTGCTGGTGGGAGCGAACGGCGCCGGCAAGACCAATTGCCTCGAAGCCGTCTCGCTGTTGTCGCCCGGCCGCGGCCTGCGCCGCGCCACGCTCAGCGAGGCCGCCAACCAGCAGGGCGACGGCTCCTGGGCGATTTCCGCCGAAGTCGAAGGCGCGCTCGGACTGGCGACGCTCGGCACCGGCATCGATGCGCCGACGGCGGACACGACGACGGCCAGCCGCCGCTGCCGCATCGACCGCGAACCGGTCGCGTCCGCCACCGCATTCGGCGATCATCTGCGCATGGTGTGGTTGACGCCGGCGATGGATGGCCTGTTCACCGGCGCGGCCTCGGAGCGGCGTCGTTTTCTCGACCGGCTGGTGCTGGCGATCGACAGCGAGCACTCCAGCCGGGTCTCGGCGCTGGAGCGCAGCCTGCGTTCGCGCAACCGGCTGCTCGAAGACCGCAACGCCGATCCGCACTGGCTCGACGCCATCGAACGCGAGACTGCCGAACTGGCCATCGCGGTGGCGGCGATGCGCGGCGAGACGGTGACGCGGCTGGCGGCGACGTTGCAGGCGCGCGGCACGGCATCGGCGTTTCCTTCGGCGCGCATCACCCTCGACGGTTGGATCGAGAACGCGCTGCTGATCGACCCCGCCACCGCCGTCGAGGACCGCTACCGCGAGGTGCTGCGCAAGAGCCGCCTGCTCGATGCCGCCGCAGGCCGCACCTTGAACGGCCCGCATTTGACCGACCTGCACGTGATCTACGCGCCGAAGGAGATGCCGGCCAAGGATGCCTCCACCGGCGAGCAGAAGGCGCTGCTGATCGGCCTCGTGCTGGCGCACGCCAATCTGGTCGCCGAGATGACCGGCATCACGCCGCTGCTGCTGCTCGACGAGGTGGTGGCGCATCTCGATCCCGGCCGCCGCGCCGCGCTGTTCAACGAGCTGGCGCAACTCGGCGCGCAAGTCTGGATGACCGGTGCCGATCCGGCGGCGTTCGCCGAGATCGGCAGCAGCGGCGAGGTGTTCGAGGTCGAGACCGGCCGCATCGCGCGGCGGGACTGAAAAGCGCCCCCGTCAGGCGCCGAATCGACCTATTCCGACGGCTCGAAACGGCCTCGCCGCGGCCTTGAAAAACCATTAAAAATTCTCATATATTCAATGCCTTGCAAGGCCCGACTTTGCGCTAGGCGCATGGCCGGTTTCATGGCACAAATAAACCATTCAGCAGCGCGTTTTGGACGCTGATTCGAGACATCCTCAAAGGCCTTCAGAATGACCGAACCCGCCCGGCAACCGATCGCCGAAACCGCTCCCGCCGTGCCCGTCGAATACGGCGCGGAATCGATCCGGGTGCTGAAGGGGCTCGACGCCGTGCGCAAGCGGCCCGGCATGTATATCGGCGACACCGACGACGGCTCCGGCCTGCATCACATGGTCTACGAAGTCGTCGATAACGCCATCGACGAAGCGCTGGCCGGTCATGCCACGGCCGTCGAAGTCATCCTCAACGCCGACGGCTCGGTGACAGTGCGCGACGACGGCCGCGGCATTCCGGTCGACATCCACAAGGGCGAAGGCATCTCGGCGGCCGAAGTCATCATGACGCAGCTGCACGCCGGCGGAAAGTTCGACCAGAATTCCTACAAGGTCTCGGGCGGCCTGCACGGCGTCGGCGTGTCGGTGGTCAACGCGCTGTCGAGCAAGTTGATTTTGCGCGTGTGGCGCAACGACAAGGAACACTTCATCGAATTCGCCCACGGCGAATCCGTGGCGCCGCTGCGCGTCGTCGGCGACGCCCATGGCAAGCGCGGCACCGAAGTGACGTTCTATGCCAGCCCCGAAACCTTCACCATGGTGGAATACGATTTCGCTACGCTGGAGCACCGCCTGCGCGAACTCGCCTTCCTCAATTCCGGCGTCAACATCCTGCTGTCCGACATGCGCCATGCCGTCGAGAAGCGCGAGGAGATGCGCTACGAGGGCGGTGTCGAGGAGTTCGTCAAATACCTCGACCGCAACAAGAAGGCGATCGTGCCCACCCCGATCATGGTGCGCGCCGAGATGAACGGCATCGGCGTCGAGGCGGCGCTGTGGTGGAACGACAGCTACCATGAGAACGTGCTGTGCTTCACCAACAACATTCCGCAGCGCGACGGAGGCACGCATCTGGCGGGCTTCCGCGGCGCGCTGACACGGCAGGTCAACGGCTATGCCGAAGCCATCGCCAAGAAGGAAAAGATCGCGCTGACCGGCGACGATTGCCGCGAGGGCCTCACCGCGGTGCTGTCGGTGAAAGTGCCCGATCCGAAGTTCTCGTCGCAGACCAAGGACAAGCTTGTGTCCTCGGAAGTGCGGCCGGTGGTCGAGAACGTCATCAACGAAGCCCTGGCGTCGTGGTTCGAGGAGCATCCCGCCGAAGCCAAGACCATCGTCGGCAAGGTGGTGGAAGCCGCCGCCGCCCGCGAAGCGGCGCGCAAGGCGCGCGAGCTGACGCGGCGCAAGGGCGCGCTGGATATCGCCTCGCTGCCCGGCAAGCTCGCCGACTGCCAGGAGCGCGATCCGGCCAAGTCCGAACTGTTCATCGTCGAGGGTGACTCGGCGGGCGGCAGCGCCAAGCAGGGCCGCAACCGCGAATTTCAGGCGGTGCTGCCGTTGCGCGGCAAGATTCTCAACGTCGAGCGCGCGCGCTTCGACAAGATGCTGTCGTCGGAACAGGTCGGCACGCTGATCACCGCGCTCGGCACCGGCATCGGCCGCGAGGACTTCGACCTCGGCAAGCTGCGCTATCACAAGATCATCATCATGACCGACGCCGACGTCGACGGCGCGCATATCCGCACGCTGCTGCTGACGTTCTTCTTCCGGCAGATGCCGCAACTGATCGAGGCCGGGCACCTCTATATCGCGCAGCCGCCGCTCTACAAGGTGACGCGCGGCAAGTCCGAACAGTACCTCAAGGACGAGCGCGCGCTGGAGGATTACCTGATCGGCACCGGGCTCGACGACTGCGTGTTCAAGCTGGCGACCGGCGAGGAACGCGGCGGCCGCGACCTGCAGGCGCTGGTGGAAGATGCGCGCGTCATCCGCAACGTGCTGCACAACATGCATGGCCGCTATAACCGCAGCGTCATCGAGCAGGCGGCGATCGCCGGCGTCCTGAACAGCGACGTCATCAAAGATACCGACAAGGCAAACGAGGCCGCCGCCTATATTGCACGGCGGCTGGATGCGCTGGCCGACGAAGTCGAGCGCGGCTGGAGCGGACAATTCGTCGAAGGCGAGGGCTTCAAGTTCGAACGCACGGTGCGCGGCGTCAAGGATTTCGCCGCCATCGACGCGGCGCTGCTGTCGTCCGCCGATGCCCGCAAGCTCGACGAATACGCCCCGGCGCTGCAGGATGCCTATCTGCATTCCGGCCTGCTGCGGCGGCGCGATACCGAGACGCCGATTCACGGGCCGGTCAGCCTGTTCGAAGCCGTGACCGAAGCCGGCCGCAAGGGCGTGGCGCTGCAGCGCTACAAAGGCCTCGGCGAAATGAACCCCAACCAGCTCTGGGAAACTACGCTCGACACCAACGAGCGCTCGCTGCTGCAGGTGAGGATCAAGGAGGTCGACGAAGCCGACGACATCTTCACCAAGCTGATGGGCGATGTCGTCGAGCCGCGCCGCGAATTCATTCAGGACAATTCGCTCAGCGCCAACGTCGACGTGTAACGGCCAGGCGGCGTGTCAGCCCTATCCGGTCGGTATAGGTAATAGGCGTGGAGGTCTGGCCGTACAGATAAAGGTTCGTGATCATATCAACGTTCAGATTCGACCAATTTCCGAGATTGATAGTCTGTTCTGTCATAGCTTCCCCCGCTCATTGAACTGAGCCGGTGGTCGTTGGCGTTCCAATTTCTCTTTGAATCTTCCCACATGCATTGAGTAGGACGATGGAATCGTAAAAATTGTCCACGCTCGGGATGTCGCTGCTGCGATAATGGATACTTGCGACTGCTGTGTAGAAGCCGAAAAGCCGCAGTATGAACGGCTCAGCGAGGTTTGTATCCCATCGCGAGATTTCGCAGCAGTGCTGGTTCTGGCGATAGAAGCTTTCGACATCTGAGTATCGTTTTGATCTAAGCGAATTTGGTCCATGATTTCGCAAAGTCCTTAGAACCGCAACGTCGAGTGGCTCACGGTCGCTGAACCAGCGAGCCATGGGATAACAAAAGCCGCTGAAATTGAAATACTGAACGACGCCCAGAACAATAAATGCGGCGCAAGCAATCGATCTCGTCAGAGTGCCATGCTTCACCGCAGATCTCGTTCCGGTGATTTTCTGCACTATAGTCTCTCGATCGCATTCATTGATGATCCATCACTATTTGACGATATCTGGCAACGTTTCACGCAATGCTTCATGAACATGCGAACTGACTGTAGTCCACTGGGACATTCCAAAGATCTTGGTGTTGAACTGAATGGCAACGAGAACGCTCGAGCTTAAAGCTATCGAACTCGAACAATAATTGAGCACCAAAGAACACTGCAGAGCAGGCAGGAACGCACGCTCGGCTGGATCGCGAACATACAACGCCCTTGTCATTTTCTCATATCGGGTCTCAGCCCAGCCATCTGCATTGACGCGAAGTCTGCCGCTTGTGACTTGTGACTGCTGGTCCGCGATGATGCGTTGCTGTTCTTGATACAAACGCCTGGGAGATTCTCCGATAACTATTCCCATCGAGAGCGAACGGAAGTCGCTATTTGGAAACATGCCAAGAAAGGGACCAGCAACAGCACCGCCAATCGAAACGTCGATCATCCGGCTGCTATTGAAAAATTTCCTCGCTTCCACCGGATTTCTGAAAACGTCTTTGATGGAAATACTTTTGGTATACGGAGAATTATTGAAGGAAATAAAGTTCAGGTCATATCCGTCAGACGGCAAAATGACTCGAACACCTTTGACATCGACGATCGTTCGTCCGTCTGACGTTTTCGGCCAGGTGTCTTGATCCTGCGCAAAGCACAGACCGCACAGCAAACTGATCCAGCACAGAATTGCGGAGACGAACGCGAATTTTCCGTGAGGTGAATGTTGTTTTAGTGGAGGGGCCAAGGCGTTCGACGCGGACCTTCCTAAACAGAGAGCGGCTACAAGTCGGCGTCGAAACAGCATCGAACGATCCACGGACGCCGTTTCTTGTGAGGGTGTTTCGCGTCCGTCGGTAAGCTGTCACTTTTCCTGCAGATTGTAAAATGCCACGAACACACCTGAGCTGATCCAGGAGCTTTCCTCACCAGAGGTCAGGCCAGGAACGACCCGGCACTGCCACTGTTTGGCGGGGAGGTGGCATCCTTGCGGAACAGCACGTAGAGCGCGGGCAGCACCAGCAGCGTCAGCACCGTCGACGAGACGATGCCGCCGATCACCACGGTCGCCAGCGGCCGCTGCACTTCGGCACCTGCCCCGGTCGCCAGTGCCATCGGCACGAAGCCGAGCGACGCCACCAGCGCCGTCATCAGCACCGGGCGCAGCCGCGTCAGCGCACCTTCGTGAACCGCGTCACGCAGCCGCATGCCGTCGCGGCGCAGCCGCTCGATGAATGCGATGATGACGAGGCCGTTGAGCACGGCGACGCCCGACAGCGCGATGAAGCCGACGCCGGCGCTGATCGACAGCGGAATGCCGCGCACCAGCAGCGCGGCGATGCCGCCGGTCAGGGCCAGCGGCACGCCGCTGAACACCAGCAGCGTATCCGCCAGCGACCCGAGGCTGAGATACAGCAGCAGCAGCACCAGCAGCAGCGCAACCGGAACCACGATGGTCAGCCGCTGTGTGGCGGATACCAGTTGCTCGAACTGGCCGCCCCATCCGATCCAGTAGCCGGACGGCAGGTTGACCTTCTCGGCGACGGCTTGCTGCGCATCGGCCACGAACGATCCGAGATCGCGCCCGCGCACGTTGGCGGTGACCACGATGCGCCGCTTGCCGTTCTCGCGGCTGATCTGGTTGGGGCCGGGCTTGACGTCGATGGCCGCGACCGACGCCAGCGGCACATAACGCATCGCTGCCGGGCCCGGCGACAGCGCCGTCCGCGTCACGCCGGGCGAGGCCTCCTCGGTCGGCAGCGGAATCGGAATCGCGCGGATCGCATCGAGATTGCCGCGCAGATTCTCCGGCAGCCGGACGACGATGTCGAACCGCCGGTCGCCTTCGAACAACTTGCCGACGCTCTTGCCGCCGATGGCGATCTCGACGACGTTCTGCACGTCGCCGACGCTGAGCCCATAGCGCGCCAGAGCCGGCCGGTCGATCCGGACAGTGAGGATCGGCAGGCCGGCAACCGGCTCGGCGGTGACGTCCGTCGCGCCCCTGACGGTCTTGATCACCTCCTGAACCTGCTTGGCGGCGCCTTGCAGAATATCCAGATCGTCGCCGTAAATCTTGACGCCGACATCGCTGCGCACGCCGGAGATCAGTTCGTTGACGCGCAACTGGATCGGCTGCGAGATTTCGTAATTGCTGCCCGGAATGTCGTTGGCGGCGCTGGCGACATCCGCGACGACCGCGGCCTTCGGCTTGCCCGGATCGGGCCACTGCGCGCGCGGCTTGAGCATGACGTAACCGTCGGACATCGACGGCGACATGGGGTCGGTCGCAACTTCGGCGGTGCCGGTGCGGGTGAACACCGTCTTCACCTCCGGAATCTGCCGCAGCCGCAGTTCGAGCGCCTTCTGCAGATCGAGCGACTGCGTCAGACTGGTGCCGGGAATCCGGGTCGCCGCGAGCGCGATGTCGCCCTCGTCGAGGCTCGGGATGAATTCGCCGCCCATGCGGCTGGCCGCGAAAGCGCTCGCCAGCACGATCAGCAGCGCACCGGCTGCCACGCTGCGCCGATAGGCGATGGCGCGGCCGAGCAGCGGCAGATAAATGCGTCGCGCGCCGCGCATGATGACGTTCTCATGCTCCGAAATCCGGCCGGTGACGAAGATCGCCACCGCGGCCGGAACGAAGGTGATGGAGAACAGCGCCGCGGCGGAGAGCGCCATCAGCACCGTCAGCGCCATCGGCGTGAACATCTTGCCCTCGACGCCGGTCAGCGTGAGCACGGGCAGATACACCACGGCGATGATCAGCGTACCGAACAGGCTCGGCTTGATGACCTCGCGCGATCCCGCAAGGATGGTGCGCAGGCGTTCGTCGCGCGTCAGCAGGCGCCCCTCGCGCTGTTGCGCCGCCGCCAGCAGGCGCAGGCAGTTCTCGACGATGATGACGGCGCCGTCGATGATGATGCCGAAGTCGATGGCGCCGAGGCTCATCAAGTTGGCGCTGACTCTGGTTTCGACCATGCCGGTGATGGTCATCAGCATCGCCAGCGGAATGACGCAGGCGGTGACGATGGCGGCGCGGATATTGCCGAGAATCAGGAACAGCACGACGATGACGAGCAGCGCGCCCTCGACGAGATTCTGCTGCACGGTCCTGATGGTGGCCTCGACCAGATCGGAGCGGTCGTAGAGCGTGCGCGCGACGACGCCCTCCGGCAAGGAGCGGGCGACCTCCTGCAGCTGGTCGGCAACGCGCTGCGCCACGGCGCGGCTGTTCTCGCCGATCAACAGCATCGCGGTGCCGAGCACGGTTTCCTTGCCGTCCAGCGTCGCCGCTCCGGTGCGCAGGTCCTTGCCCTCGACCACCTGCGCGACGTCCCTGATCCGCACCGGATTGCCGCCACGCAGCCCGACGACGATGTCCTCGATCTCGGCGATGCTGGCGACCTGCCCCGGCGTGCGGACCAGATACTGTTCGCCGTTTCGCTCGATGTAACCGGCGCTGACATTGGCGTTGTTGGCCGCCAGCGCGGTCATCAAGTCGCGGAAGCTGAGACGATAGGCGATCAGGCGTCCCGGATTCGGCAGCACATGGAACTGGCGTTCGTAGCCGCCGATGGTATTGACCTCGATGACGCCCGGCACGTTGCGCAGTTGCGGCTTGATGATCCAGTCCTGAATCGTGCGCAGATCGCTCGGCGTGAAGTCCTTGCCGCCGGGGGCCTTGGCGCCGTCCTTCGCCTCGACCGTGTACATGTAGATCTCACCGAGACCGGTCGAGATCGGCCCCATCGTCGTTTCGACGCCCGCGGGCAGCTGGTCCTTGACCTGCTGGATGCGCTCGTTGATCAGTTGCCGCGCGAAGTAGATGTCGGTGCCGTCGCGAAACACAATGGTGACCTGGCTCAGGCCGTAGCGCGACAGCGACCGCGTGTAATCGAGCTTCGGCAATCCACCCATCGCGGTCTCGACCGGAAACGTGATGCGCTGCTCGGTCTCCAGCGGCGAATAGCCCGGCGCGCGCGTGTTGATCTGCACCTGCACGTTGGTGATGTCGGGCACCGCGTCGATCGGCAGCCGGGTGAAATTCCACGCGCCGAGCGCGGCCACGCCGAGCACAGCCAGCAGCACCAGCCAGCGCTGGCGCAGCGAGAAGGTCAGGATGGCGTCAATCATGCGTCGCTCCGCCTTTGCCCATCTCTGACTTCACGACGAAGCTATTTTCGGCGACGTAACGCTCGCCCGCCGCGAGCCCGGCGCGAATCTCGACATGGCGCGGATCGCTTTCGCCGAGTTCGACCGGCCGAGCCTCAAGCTTGTCGTCGCCTTCGCGCACGAACACTACGGTCTTGTTGTCCAGCGTCTGGATGGCGCCGACACGCACCGCGACCGGCACCGTCCGCTTGGCGAGCACCAGCCGCGCGGTGACGAAAAGGCCCGGCCGCAACCGCCCGTCCGGATTGGGCAGCACCACCCGCGCCAGCGCCGTCTGCGTATCGCTCGACCCCACCGGCGCGACGTAGGAAATGCTGCCCTTGACGTCGCCGCCACCATCGTCCGGATCGATCAGCACCTCATCGCCGATGCGAACGCGCTTGATATCCTGCCGGTAGATCGACAGATCGACCCAGATCGTCGACAGATCGGCGACGATGAACGACGGCTTCTGCTCCGAAGCGTATTCGCCGAGCGAAATCTGCCGATCGATCACGGTGCCGCCGATCGGGGCCTTGAGATCGTAGACCGTCAGGCTCTGATTGCTTTCGATCGACGCCAGCAGGTCGTCTTTCATCACGGTGTCGCCGATGCGCTTCCTGATCGCGCGGACGATTCCCGGGAAACGCGGCGTGACCTGCACGACGGCTTCCTGATTGGCGCGCAAGCCGCCGTTGAATGCCAGCGTATCGCTCAGCGTGGCGCTGCCGGCCTCGGCGAATACCGCCCCGGCCGCCGCCAGCTTGACGTCGCTGATCAAAATCCGCTCGGCGCGATGCTCGTCCTGCTCGACGTGATCGCTCGCGGCCGATTCCGCCTTGCCGGCCGAATGGGGGTGCGGGGCCGCTGGCGCCGGTCCCCATTGGCGATATCCAGCAGCGCCGATGGCTGCGGCAATGACGACGAGAACGATCGTGGTCGATGGCTTCATCGGGTCGACTCCCGGGCGAGGCTCAAGGGATTGCCGACCAGGCCTTCGATGGTGGCGACGGCAACATGGACATTCTGCTGCGCTTCCTGCTCGCGCAGCCGCGACTGGACGAAACTCGCCTGAGCATCGAGCACTTCAAGCAACGAGTAGCGGCCCTGCCCGTAGCCTTCGGCAATAGCCTCTGCCGCCTGACGCGCTTTTGGAATCGCCGAATCGCGCAGGATTGCCAGTTCGCGCAGCGAACCCTGCAACGTGTCGTAGGCCCGCCCGGCGAGGACGATCAGCGTGTTGCGGTTGGCTTCGCGCTCGGCTCGCGTCTTCGCCAGACTCTCCTGCGCCGACAGGATGTTGCCCTGGTTCTGGTCGAACACCGGAATCGGCACCGACAATGTCAGCCGCACCGCATCGTCGTTGCTGGCGTTGTAATGGCGCCATCCGACACCGACGCGGACATCGGGATAGGGCTTCAGCCGCGCCAGCAGCAATTCCGCATTGCGTTGCGCATAGACCGCGGTCCAGCGCACCAGTTGCGGATTGGCATCGATCGCCGCCACCACCGACTTGAAGGACGGCGGCCGCCCCGTCACCTCGAGCCGTCCGGACACCGACGCAAAGTTCGGCGCGGTGTCGCCCATCAGCACCGCCAGTTCGCGCCGCGCGCTGGCCAACGCCGCCTTGGTGCGCTCGCGATCGGCCTTCACCAGCGCCGACGCCGCCTCGGCGCGGCCGGTTTCGGCGGGTGACGACGCACCGGCCTCGACGCGCCGCTGCAGCAGCGGCGTGATCCTGTCGATCGACGTCATCTGCTCGTCGAGAATTTGAATGCGGCGCTGCAGCCCGAGTACGCTGACAAAGGCGATGGCGGTCTCGGACAGAATCTCCAGCCGGACCGCCTTGCGCTGAATCGTCGCCGTCTCGACGCCGGCCGCACCGGCGGCGATGCGCGCGTCACGCTTGCCGAACAGTTCGAACAACTGGCTGATCTGCAGCGTGGACTCGGCCGACCGGGTGCCGCGATAGACTCCGGAGCCGAACGCATTGTCGTATTCATAGGACAGTTCGGGATTGATGAGCGCACCGGCTTGCAGGCGTTGCCCTGAGGCGATGCCGATGTCGCGCTCGGCCGCGGTCAGTCGTGGGCTGGCTTTGAGCGCGCGATGCAACGCGGTGCCCAGCGTGAGCGTCTGCGCGTGCGCAACGCCGATCAGCCCCGGACTGACCAGCAAAACCAGTGCGCACGCAAATCGCGCGGCGGATGTGGAGAGCATGACGATAACCTGACGAACAGCGAACGATGGGCGCGCAAGCGCCCGGCGATGACGTTCAGGTCAGCGATTTGGGGGGCGGCGTATCGAGCCACGATCCGGCACCGGATCGATGCAGCGGCGGACGCGCCAGCGCCGCCGACGCGATCGCAACCGGCACGACCGCATCAACCGGCAGCGGCATCACGATGGAGAAGCAACTGTGACAATGATGGCCGGGCGCCACGCTCTTGCTCGTGCCGTCGTTGTCCGCAGCAATCGAGACCGACACGCTGGTCCCCGAGGCGGGATTCGCGAACGCATCGTTGCAGAACAGGTGCAGGCCGCCGGCGAGCAGATAGACGAATGTCAACAGCACGGTCAGCCAGCCGCGAAGGCTGCGCGGACGAACGACAATGGTCTGACCCTGTCCCGACATGCCGCCCGTCTAGCACGGGTGGCCTAGGCTGTCGACGTTACAACATAACGCGGAACTGCGGCGCCGCGGCGGCGGCGCGGCGATTCACTCCGTATGACCGCGCGCCAGATCGCTGGCTTCGTCGCCTGCCGTTTCGGCGTGATCGAATGCCGCAAGCCACGATGCCAGTGCCGGCGCGGTGCGGCCCGCCGCCTGCATCTGGCGCAACGCGACGCGAACGCTGCCGCGCGCCATGCGCCCGCTCAGGCGCGCTTCGCTCCATGGCGGCAGCCCGGCCTCGACCGCGATGCCGACGTCGTGCTTGATCGCCGTGCTCTCCGCCGCGCCGAGCGTTGCCAGCAAATGTTGAAACGCCGCATGCCGCCGCGCATCGAATGGCTGCGGGACACCGAACGCATCCTTGGTGGGGTGCGCCGGATAGAAATGCGCGCACGGCACCCAGCCGTCCGGCACCGGTTCGGTCGCGGCATGGGTGCGGCCGCTTTTCAGCAGCTTCGGCAGCACATGGGTGTGCGGACCCTCCGGGCTCTTGCCGGTGTGCGGCGGGATCGGCTGATACACTTCGGCGCGCCCGGCGCGGCTGATGAAGACGCGATGCGGATTGGCCGCGAGCATAATGCCCATCGCCGGGTTGCCCGGCTCGAACACGGCGCGGCCGACATGGGCGCGCAATCGATCGGCGACATCGCGATCGTTCACGCGCACGCAGAGATCGGCCTGCAACGCAGCGAGCCCGAGATCGAACAGCACGCCGCCGCGATCCGCTTCGCGCAACGCTTCGCGATCCTCGCCGAGTTCGGTCAATACGCTGCGGCGATGCATCTCGCACGCGTCCTCCGGCAGGCATAGTGCGACGCGGTGATTCCAGAATTGCCGGGCGATGCTCTCCGAGGCGAACGGACGCAGGCCGTCGTCAAACCGGATGGCGATGCCGCCGCGCGCGGTGACGGCGGAAATGCCGCCGTCGCTGGCTGTCAACTGCACCGGCTCGTCGGAATCGCGGGAAAATTCGGCGATAGCGCCGAAGGTGCCGAGGCTCCATTGCGTCTCTACATCGTGCATCTGCTCGATCAGCAGCTTTTTGACGGCCGCTTGCGACATCATGGCTGGCGCCTCCCCGTGACGACCGCCCGATCGCCATCGTCTCCGCTTTTCGCGTTGCGCTTAAATTACGCCTGCGCGCGCAGCGGTCAATCGCCGCGCTACGCTGCCGAACGGCGCATGGGAGAACGGCGCGCCTCGCTCCACACCGCGACGCAGCGATGGAGATCGATGAAGTTCTGGTGCAGCTGTTCGAGCGCGAAGCCGACAGTGAAGAAGCGTTCGGTGACGTCCGCCGGCAGGCCGCGCGTCAGGCCCTCGGCGCGCAACGCGGCGATCTCGCCGGCATAGACTCGCAGCGCCTGCTCGAACGCCTCCAGCGACGGCGGCGCTTCGCGCGCCAGCAGCGCCGCGCGACTGTCGCGGACATAAGCGACGGCGCTGCGCCGCACCTCCTCCAGCATCGGACCGAGCCGCGCCTGCAGATGATCCGGCAGTTTCACCACGGCGGCGCGGCCGATCATCACCAGATCGTGGCGGATGCGCAGCAAGGTGCGCAGCAGCGGCCCGGTGTCGGGACCGACCGCGAGCCACGCCGCCCGTTCGCGCTCGGCCTCGGCGCCGACCGCATTCAAGCCGACCAGCGCGGTGCCGATGCCATCCTGCAGACGATGCAGCGTCTCGGTATCCAGCCCGCGCATCAGGCCCTGCAGCAATTCGTCGAGCGCCACCGCGACCTGCGCCAGCATGCGCGCCGCCGCGGTGATGGCGAGGTTATGCGCCCGCGACGGCACCACGGCGAACGACACCGCAAGGCCGGTGAAAGCGCCGACGCTGACTTCGAGCACCCGATCGATCGCCGATTCCAGCGGGCTGCCGTGGGTGATCGTCGGCAACAGCAGCACGATGATCGCGGTGATCGGCGCGACGTTGAGGCTCGGATTGATCGCCGCGGCAATCGCCAGCGGCGCCACCGCCAGCGCCAGCACCGCGAGCAGCGCCAGTTCGCTGGCATGCGGGAACAGCACGGCGATGACGCCGCCGTAGATCGCACCGCCGATGGTGCCGACGAGATAATCCGAGGTCGCCTTGATCGAACGGCCGACGCTCATCTGCGTCACGATCACTGCCGTCAGCACCGCCCACAGCGGCAGCGGCAACCGCAGCGCCAACGCCACCACCAGCGCCAGCAATGCCGCGATCATGACGCGGAAGCCAAGCGCCAACTGCATGCGCCGCGCCACGAGCCAGTCGCCGACCGTCCGCCACGACAGCTTCATGCCCCCGTCCCCCGCTTGCGCCATGGACGCGACGGCATCGCCGTGCTTACGTTCATTCCCTGCCCTCTGCTGCCTTCAGGTGTCCGCATGACATTGTCGGTCGATCTGTTCTGGTCGTTTCGCAGCCCGTACAGCTATCTTGCCATTCCCAAGACGCTGAAGCTGGTCGCCGAATACGACGTTAGCGTGAAGCTGCGTCCGGTGTACCCTTTGGCGGTGCGCGTCCCCGGTTTTTTCAAGCGCGCCGATCCCCGCTTCGCGATGTATGTCGTGCTCGACAGCCGCCGCGTCGCCGAACATGAAGGCATCCCGTTCCGGTTTCCGCAACCCGATCCCATCGTGCAGGACATGGCGACCTTGGAGGTGGCGCAGGAGCAGCCCTACATCCACCGCCTGACGCGGCTCGGCGCGGCGGCGCAGCTCGAGGACCGCGCGCTGCAATTCGTCGGCGCCATCGCCCCGGTGCTGTGGGACGGCAGCGTCAAGAACTGGCACGAGGGCGATCATCTCGCCAAAGCGGCAAGCGCCGCCGGCTTCGATCTCGCGGCGATGGATGCGGCGATCGCCGCCGATCCGGCGCGCTACGAACAGGTGATTACCGCCAACGAGAAAGACCACGCCACCTCGGGCCACTGGGGCGTGCCGACCTTCGTGTTCGAGAAGGAACCGTTCTTCGGCCAGGATCGCATCGATCTGTTGATCTGGCGGATGCAGCGCAAGGGCCTGACCCGCCGCGCCTGACCCACCCCATCTCACCGCAACGGCGCAGACGTGGTGGCCATTTCCGTCGCTTGAACAGGCTCCGCGCGCGGCCTAACGTGCCCGCCTGATCGTGAAGGACACTGCCATGGCCGATGAAACCGCAACGCTCGCCGCCTATGTCGCCAACCTGCGCTACGACGCCATTCCGCGCGAGGTGCTGGAACGCGCCAAGAGCCTGACGCTGGATTTTCTCGGCAGCGCGGTGCGCGCGCGGCGCGAAGCGGAATCGACTCCCGCATTGCTGTCGATGCTCAAGGCGCTCGGACTCGACGGCAGCGGTGAGGCAACCGTGGTCGGCGACAGCAAGACGTGGACGCCGGCGGTGGCGGCGCTGCTCAACGGCGCGCTCGGCCATTCGCTCGACTTCGACGACACCCATGCGGATTCATCGTTGCATCCGAGCGCGCCGGTGGTGCCCGCCGCGTTCGCCGTCGGCGAAATGGTCAACGCTTCGGGCCGCGACGTGCTGACCGCCATCGTCGCCGGCTATGAAGTGTGCTGCCGGCTCGGCAACGCGCTCGACCCGACCTCGCATTACGCGCGCGGCTTTCATCCCACCGCCACCGCCGGAACCTACGGCGCCGCAGCGGCGGCGGCGAAACTGTTCGGCCTGTCGAAAGACCAGATCATCGCGGCGTTCGGCGTGTCGGGCAGCCAGGCGGCAGGTTCGTTGCAGTTCCTCGTCAACGGCGCCTGGAACAAGCGCTATCAGGTCGGCGCGGCGGCAATGAACGGCGTCATCGCCGCGACGCTGGCGCGCGACGGTTTCGTCGGCGCCATCGAATCCGTCGAAGGCAAGCACGGCCTTCTGGTCGGCTACAGCGACAACGCGCATCCCGACAAGGCTGTTGCCGGATTGGGCAAGGTGTACGAGACGCTAAAGATCGGCGTGAAGCCGTATCCAAGTTGTCGCTACACCCACGCGGCGCTGGATGCGCTGATCGCGATGCGCCGCTCGCACAACCTGACGCCAGACCAGATCAAGCGGGTCGAGATCGGCCTGCATCGCAACGGCATCACGCTGACCGGAGACGCCGCCACCAAGCGGCATCCGACCTCGATCGTCGGCGGCCAGTTCTCGATGTTCTTCACCGGCGCGCTGGCGCTCGATCAGGGTCGCTTCGGTTGGGACGATTACGCGCGGCTCGGCGATGCCGCCATCGACGCGCTGGCCGACAAGATCGACGTGGTGCAGGACGACCGGCTCGAAGTCGGCCGCACGCATCCGTTCGGCGCGCGCGTCACCGTCACCACCGACGACGACACCGTGCACGAGGAATTGTATCCCGACCCGTCCGGCGAACCGACATCGTTTCCGGATGCGGCGGCGATGCGGCAGAAGTTCCTGACGCTGGCGCGCCCGGTGCTCGACGGCGGCGCCGAGAAATTCGCCGACGCCATCCTGTCGCTGGAAACCTTCGACCGCGCCGCCAGCGCGATCCAGTTGGGCCGGGCGTAACGCGCGAGAAGTCTCGCGCATCACGCCACAGCAAACTGAAGTTTATGCGCCTTCGATGATGATGAAGTCCGCTTCGGAAATCTGCTGGCGGATCGCCTTCGCCGCCTGATATTCCGGGCTCTGGTAGCATGCCTTCGCGGTGGCGAGGTCCTTGAATTCGACCACCACGTTGCGATCGCGCGAGGTGCCTTCCGTCGCTTCGAACGGCCCGCCGCGCACGATGAAATTGGCGCCGAACTTCTCGAATGCGGGCTTCGCCGCCGCGAGATATTCCGGATAACGATTTGGCTCGCGAACCGAGACGCGCACCACCCAATAGGCCTTCGGCATGTTGTTCCTCCAATGAATGCGGCTTTGTATCACAGCGCCTGTTCCATTGAATTCGACTTTAGCGCGGCGGCCTCACCCGGAGATGAAGTGTCGCACCTTGTCACTCCCGCCACCCGGTCGGATAATGGGTGCCCGACGTCGCGTGACAACGAGGTGACATCATGAGCTGGCAGCCATCCAACGATCCTGTGCTGGGCGATCCGCAATCCTGCGACGCACTGGAGCTGGTCATCGTGCCGCGCACCCGCGATCTCGGCGACGGTTTCGCGGTGCGACGCGCGCTGCCGCACGGCAAGCGGCAGATGGTCGGGCCGTTCATTTTCTTCGATCATTTCGGCCCGGTGCAATTCGTCTCCGGCCACGGCATGGATGTGCGCCCCCATCCGCATATCGGGCTCGCCACCGTCACCTATCTGTTCGACGGCTCGATCATGCATCGCGACAGCGAGGGCAACATTCAGGAGATCCAACCCGGCGCCATGAACCTGATGACCGCCGGGCGCGGCATCGCGCATTCCGAGCGCACCCCGGACGTGCAACGCGCCAACGGCCAGAAGATGCTCGGCCTGCAAAGCTGGATCGCATTGCCGAAAGGCCGCGAGGAAATCGACCCGACGTTCCAGCATTACGACGCCGCCAGCCTGCCCAGGGTCGAGGACACCGGCTTCAGCGCCCGCATCATCGCCGGCAGCGCGTTCGGCGCGACGTCGAAGGTCGAAATGGTATCGCCATGGTTTTACGCCGAAGTGCGGCTCGACGCCGGCAAGAGCGTGCCGCTCGACACCGACCACGAGGAACGCGCCATCTATGTCGTCGATGGCGAGATCGAGATCGCCGGCGACCGCTATGAAGGCCCGCGCATGCTGATCTTCCGCCCCGGCGACCGCATCACCGTGCGCGCCACGCGACCGGCGCGAATGATGTTCCTCGGCGGCACCGCGCTGGAAGGGCCGCGCTACATCTGGTGGAATTTCGTTTCCTCGAGCAAGGAGCGCATCGAGCAGGCCAAGCAGGACTGGAAGACCGGCCGCTTCGCCGCCGTGCCGCAGGAGACCGAATTCATCCCGCTGCCGGAATGATATCGCTTTGCACGCGGGCGCACCCGGCGTATCACCGGCGGCATTCCTTTCGTCCAGAGTGAAGATCCATGACCACTATGCTTGCCAGCGACCTGCCCCTGCCACGCCTGGGGCGCGGCAAGGTTCGCGATATCTATGCCGTCGGTGACGACCGCGTGCTGCTGGTCACCACCGACCGCATCAGCGCGTTCGACGTGGTGATGGCGGAAACCATCCCGTTCAAGGGCGCGGTGCTGACGCAGATCAGCGCCTGGTGGTTCCGCCAACTCGAAGGCATCGTGCCGCATCACATGATCACGGCCGACGCCGACAGCATCATCAAGGAAGTGCCGGCGCTGCAGGGCCATCGTGCCTCGCTCAGCGGCCGGGCCATGCTGTGCAAACGCACCACAGTATTCCCGATCGAATGCGTCATTCGCGGTTACCTGTCCGGCTCGGCCTGGAAGGAATACGCCAAGCAGGGCACGCTGGCCGGTGAAAAGCTCCCGGCCGGACTGGTGGAGAGCATCAAGCTCGAGCCGGCGATCTTCAGCCCGGCCACCAAGGCCGAGACCGGCCACGACGAGAACATCACCATCGCGCGCATGGGCGAGATTCTCGGTGCCGATGTCACGCGCACGCTCGAGACCATGACCCGCGCGGTCTATGCCAAGGGCGAAGCCATCGCCCGCGAGCGCGGCATCATCATCGCCGACACCAAGTTCGAGTTCGGCCGCGACGGCAGCGGCAACATCATCCTGATCGACGAGGCGATGACGCCAGACAGTTCGCGTTTCTGGGGCGCCGATGCCTACAAGCCGGGGCGACCGCAACCGAGCTTCGACAAGCAGCCGTTGCGCGACTATCTCGACGCCGAGCGCCGCGCCGGGCGCTGGAACGGTGAAGCGCCGCCGCCCTCGCTGCCCGCCACCGTGGTCGATGCCACCAGCAAGCGCTACCTCGATGCCTATCGCCGGCTGACCGGCGCCGGGCTGGCGATCGGATAACAAAGCCGCACGACCTCTCGCGCATTTGCTCGCGCCGCTTCCCCACGCGTCATGGCCGGGCCTTGACCCGGCCATCCACGTCTTCCTTACTGGATGCATCGCAAGTCGTGAATGTCCGTGACATAGGCGAGCGAAGCGACGCCGTTCTTCGAGCGGCTGTGCACGGGCATGACGACAGCACACGCAACATCGAGGGAGCGTGACCATGACCGACAGCGACACCGTTCTCGTCGAACGCGAAGGCCCCGTCACCATCGTCACGATCAACCGGCCGGAGCGGCGCAACGCCGTCGACGGCCTGACCGCACGCAAATTGTTCGACACCTTCCGCGCCTTCGACGCCGATGACAGCGCCTCGGTCGCGGTGTTCACCGGCGCAGGCGGCATGTTCTGCGCCGGGGCCGACCTGAAAGCGGTCGCGGCGGGCGACATCAACAAGAAGCGCGAAGTCGGCGGCCACGACAGCATCGCGCCGATGGGGCCGAGCCGCTTGCGGCTGTCGAAACCGGTGATCGCCGCCATCGAAGGCTATGCGGTGGCCGGCGGCATGGAACTGGCGCTGTGGGCGGACATGCGCGTGGTCGGCGAAGGCGCGACGTTCGGCGTGTTCTGCCGCCGCTTCGGCGTGCCGCTGATCGATCTCGGCACCATCCGTTTGCCGCGGCTGATCGGGCATTCGCAGGCGATGGACCTGATCCTCACCGGACGTCCGGTCGCAGCCGACGAAGCGCTGCGGATGGGACTGGCCAATCGGCTGGTGGCGAAAGGCAGCGCCCGCACGGAGGCGATCGCGCTGGCGAAACAGATCGCGCAGTTCCCGCAGACCTGCCTGCGCGCCGACCGCCTCTCCGCGCTGAAGCAATGGGACATCGCCGACGAAGAAGAGGCCATCGCCAATGAGATGCGCGGCGGCCTCGACGTCATCGGCTCCGGCGAGACGCTGGCGGGCGCCACGCGCTTCGCGTCCGGCATCGGGCGTCACGGCCAATTCAGCGGCGAATAGAGCAGCCGTCTCAACCGACGACCCGTCATCCTGAGGTGCCAGCGGCCTTGGCCGCGAGCCTCGAAGGATGTGCCGTCGCCCTTCGAGGCCATTGCACGCAATGGCACCTCAGGGTGACGGTCTCCGCTTGGTGTTTGCCTCGCCGCGCCTCAGCGCAGGATGCGGTACTTCTTGTGCGTCAGGCAGGTGTTGACGACCAGCGCGTAATCCGCCGTCGCCTGATCCGCGGTGATGGCGCCGGCTTGTGCCGTGGCCACGCCGACATCCTGCGCCGCGCCGGTGGCATTCGCCAGCGTGTGCGCCTGCCGGAATGTCGAGACCGGAATGAAGCTCGCCACCGTGGCGCCCACGGCGACCGCGGTGCCCGCCGCCTGCTGCTGCCGCGCGGCGCGTGCGGCCGCTTCCTGCGGCGCCGCCTGCTGACGGCACTCGGCGAGATCCTTGGCGTACTTCGCCGGCTTGACGCGATGCATATCGACCAGCGGCTCGTAAATCGGCGGCAGCGCTTCGGCGGCCTCGGTGCCGGCTGGCGGTGCAGTGCCGGGCGCGGTCGTGGCCGTTGGGCCCGGCTGCGTGGTCTGGTTGCAGGCAGCAAGCAACAGGCCGAATCCGGCCGCGAGAATAATGCGCATTGAAAATCCCCCTTGGCGCAACCCCTTGCGCAAGCGGCGAAATAAAACCGACTTCCCCGGGCGGTGCACTGCGGGCGAATGCCGCACCCCGGCGCGTTGCCGCAGAGGGGCAACCATCACTTCGCGCGTGTTCCGCAAAAGTGGCACCCGGTTTTGCAATCGGAATACGCGCAAATGAATTATCGAGAGCATTTTCTCACGGCTAACCGGATTCCACTTAGCCGGAAAATGCTCGCGGCCTCACTTGCAGGACGCCGCGCGCCGGGAGACACTTCGGCCGCGACAAGAAAATCCACAGGGAGATGAGACATGCAAAGCAAGGCTCAGATCGACCAGGCGTTACGGCAGATGAGCGACGCCAAGGAGATTCCCGGCGTCGTCGCCATCGCCGCCACCGGCAACGATATTCTTTACGAAGGCGCGTTCGGCAAACGCGATCTCGGCAAGCCCGATGCGATGACGCTCGATAGCGTGTTCTGGATCGCGTCGATGACCAAGGCGATCACATCCGCCGCCGGCATGCAACTCGTCGAGCAAGGCAAGCTGTCGCTCGACGAGCCGATCGGCAAGGTGTTGCCGGATCTCGCCGCACCGCAGGTGCTGGAAGGCTTCGCTGCCGATGGCGCGCCGAAATTGCGCCCCGCCAGGAAGCCGATCACATTGCGCCACCTGATGACCCACACCGCCGGCTTCGCCTACGACATGTGGAACGGCGACATGGTGACGTTTCTCGAAAAGACCGGTACGCCGGGCATCACCTCGTGCCAGAACGCCGCGCTGAAAACGCCGATCATGACCGACCCCGGCACCCGCTGGGAATACGGGACCAACATCGATTTCGTCGGCAAGGCGGTGGAGGCCGCCAGCGGCAAGCGGCTCGGTGAGTATCTGCGCGACAACATGTTCGACCCGCTCGGCATGCGCGACACCGGCTTCAAGATCGGCGACGCCCAACGCAAGCGTCTGGTCGGCATGCATGCGCGCGGCCCGGACGGTTCGCTGCAACCGATCCCGTTCGAACTGGAGCAGAATCCGGAATTCGAGATGGGCGGCGGCGGCCTCTACGGCACCGCGGCCGATTACATCAGGTTCACCCAGATGATCCTGAACAAGGGCCGCGGCAACGGCAACCAGGTGCTGAAGCCCGAAACCATCGCCACGATGGGACAGAACCACATCGGCGACCTGACCATGGGCAAGATGACGGCGCATGTGGCGTTCGCCACCAACGACGTCGATCTCTATCCCGGCATGGCGAAGAAATGGGGCCTCAGCTTCATGATCAATACCGCCAAGACGCCGGAAGGCCGCAGCCCCGGCAGCTTGGCGTGGGCCGGCCTCGCCAATACCTACTACTGGATCGATCCGGTGCGCGACATCACCGGCGTCATCCTGATGCAGGTGCTGCCGTTCGCCGACGCCAAATGTCTCGGTGCCTTCGCGGCATTCGAATCCGGCATTTACGCCGGGCTCGACGCGCAGCGCGCGGCTTGAAAACCATCGTCCAGCCCGGCGGATTCGCACCGAACCCGCCGGGTTTTTGAATTGGCCGTTGACAGCACGGAGATGCGCCTGTGACTCAGCCACTCGACAGTTACGTCTGCGGCGTCGCCGATGCGCCGCTGCTCGGCGACACCATCGGACGCGCGCTCGATCGCGCCGTCTCGCGCTGGGGCGATCGCGAAGCGCTGGTCTCGCCCAGCCATGACGTGCGCTGGACGTGGCGCGAGTTCGCCGCGCGCGTCGATGCGCTGGCTGCGGGCCTGCTCGCGCTCGGTCTCGAACGCGGCGCGCGCATCGGCGTGTGGTCGCTCAATCGGCCGGAATGGACGCTGACGCAGTTCGCAGCCGCCAAGGCCGGGCTGATCCTCGTCACCATCAATCCGGCCTATCGCTTGAGCGAACTGGAATTCGCGCTCGGCAAGGTCGGTTGCGCGGCGATTGTCGCCGCCACCGAATTCAAGACCAGCAAATACATCGAGATGCTCAACACGCTGCTGCCGGAGCTGGCGCGCGCGACGCCCGGCGACCTGCATGCGGCGCGATTGCCGAACCTGCGCGCGGTGATCCAGGTCGGCGGCCCGAAAGCGCCCGGCACCGTCGCGTTCGACGACATCGCGGCGATGGGCGGGCCGCGCCACCGCGAGCAGATCGCGACGCTCGGCAAGCTGCTGCAATTCGACGACGCGGTGAACATCCAGTTCACCAGCGGCACCACCGGTTCGCCCAAGGGCGTGACGCTGACGCATCACAACATTCTCAACAACGGTTATTTCACCGGGCGCGCCATGCGCCTCACCGAGAACGACCGCATCTGCATCCCGGTGCCGCTGTATCACTGCTTCGGCATGGTGATGGGCAACCTCGCGTCGGTGACGCTTGGCGCCACCATGGTCTATCCCGGCGAGGGCTTCGATCCCTTGGCTACGCTGCAGACCGTCGAGCGCGAAAAATGCACGACGCTGTACGGCGTGCCGACCATGTTCATCGCCGAACTGGATCATCCGGAGTTTTCCAGGTTCGACCTGTCGTCGCTGCGGACCGGCATCATGGCCGGCGCGCCCTGTCCCATCGAAGTGATGAAGCGCGTCAACGACGAAATGAACATGCGCGAAGTGACCATCGCCTATGGCATGACCGAAACCAGCCCGGTCAGTTTCCAGAGCGCCACCGACGATCCGCTCGAACGCCGCGTCTCCACCGTCGGACGCATTCATCCGCATGTCGAGGTCAAGGTGGTCGATCTCGAAGGCCGCATCGTGCCGCGCGGCGAACGCGGCGAATTGTGCACGCGCGGCTACAGCGTCATGCTCGGCTATTGGGAGGACGCGGAGAAGACCGCCGACGTGCTCGATGCCAATGGCTGGATGCACACCGGCGATCTCGCGGTGATCGACGCCGAGGGCTATTGCAACATCGTCGGCCGCATCAAGGACATGGTGATCCGCGGCGGCGAGAATCTCTATCCGCGCGAGATCGAGGAATTCCTCTACCGGCACCCGAAGATTCAGGACGTGCAGATTTTCGGCGTCGCCGACTCCCGCTACGGCGAGGAATTGTGCGCGTGGATTCGCGTGCGCGCCGGCGAGACCTTGACCGATACCGAGGTGCGCGCGTTCTGCGAGGGGCAGATCGCGCACAACAAGATCCCGCGCTATGTCGAATTCGTCGAGGAATTTCCGATGACGGTGACGGGCAAGATCCAGAAATTCATCATGCGCGAGCAGGTCGAGCAGCGGCTGGGGTTGCAGGCGGCGAAAACGGCGTAGGCCGCGACCAAAGTGGGTCCGGCCCCCTCTCCCGCTTGCGGGGGGGAGAGAGCAAGCTGTCCTTGCCGCGAACCTCGCGAACGTCTCGATGGGCTATGCCCGACGGTTCACACCGGCAGGCCCTGCGCCTGCGCCAGTTGCTTGAGCGACACCTGCGGCCGCGCGCCGACATGCTGGATGACTTCAGCGGCCGCGAGCGCGCCGAGCCGCCCCGCATCGGTGTGGCTGGCGCCGCGCACTAGGCCGAACAGGAAACCGGCGGCGAACAGGTCTCCGGCGCCCGTGGTGTCCACCAGTTGCTCGATCGGCGATGCCGGCACCGGCGTGGTGAGGCCGCCCTCGATGACGACGCAACCCTTCTCGCTGCGCGTCACCACGCCGAGCCCGACATCCTTGCGCAGCGCGCCGAGCGCGGTATCGAAATCCGCCGTCTGATACAGCGCGTGCAGTTCGCTCTCGTTGGCGAATACGATGTCCACCGTGCCGGAGCGCATCAGTTGGAGGAACTCATCGCGGTAACGATCGACACAGAACGAGTCCGACAGCGTCAGCGCCACCTTGCGGTTTGCGCCGTGCGCGATCTGCGAGGCCTTGAGGAACGCATCCTTGGCGTTCTTCGGATCCCACAGATAGCCCTCGAGATAGACGATGCCGGAAGCCGTGATCTGCTCCGGATCGATATCGGCCGGCGTCAGGTCCTGCGCCGCGCCGAGATACGTGTTCATGGTGCGCTCGCCATCGGGCGTCACCAGAATGTAAGAGCAGCCGGTGGCCGGGCCACCGCTCGCCGCGGGCGTATCGAACGCCACCTGCGCGGCGCGAATGTCGTGGGTATAGAGACGGCCGATCTGATCGTCCTTGACCTTGCCGACATAGGCCGCGCGGGCGCCGAACCCCGCCAAGCCGACGATGGTATTCGCCGCCGAGCCGCCAGACATTTCGGTCGCCGGACCCATCGCGCTGTAGATCGCCGCCGCGCGGCTCTCATCGATCAGCGCCATCGATCCCTTGGTCATCTGATGCTGCGCCAGAAACGCCTCGTCGGTCTGCACCAGCACGTCGAAGATCGCGTTGCCGATCCCGAGGACGTCGTATTTCACTGCGGCCATTATCCAAATCCCGTTACGGCAATTGCGATTGTGCGGAAAATCCGATCAAAGTCGGGTTTATCAGTGCTGCGGCCTATCACGTTCCACCGCGCAGCAGCAAGCGCCGCTGCCGCCATCGCCCACCCCAACGACCCATCGTTCAAGGCCCATGATCCGTCACCTGCTGACAGTCTCCACCGGAACACTGGCGTCGCGGCTGCTCGGCTTCATGCGCGATGCCATGGTGGCCGCGCTGCTCGGCGCCGGTCCGATCGCCGACGCCTTTCTGGTGGCGTTCCAGATGGTCAATGTGGCGCGGCGTCTGTTGACCGAAGGCGCGCTCAACGCCGCGCTGGTGCCGGCTTACTGGCGTGCGCGCGAGAGTGACGGCCTCGCCGCCGCCGCGGCATTGGCCGGGCGCGTGCTCGGCACCGTCAGCCTTGCGCTGTTCGTGGCCGCCGCGCTCATCGGCCTCGCGATGCCATTGGTGATCGGCGTGCTGGCGCCGGGCTTCGCCGGTCAGCCGACATTGCAGTTTGCGGTCGACGATGCGCGGCTGATGCTGCCCTATCTTGCTTTTGCAGGCCCCGTCACCGTGATGATGGGCCTGCTCAACGCGCACCATCGTTTTGCGCTCACGGCGTTCTCGCCGCTGCTGTTCAACATCGCGCTGATCGCCGTCATGGCGCTGCTGTTGCTGCGGCAGCAGGATGCGGCGCACGCCGCATTGTTGATCGCCGCCACCGTCGGCGCGGCGGGCCTTTTGCAATTGCTGGTGCTCGCCGTGCGCGGCAGCGGCCTCGCCACACCATTGCGCGTCAGCTTCGACCGCGAGATGCGCGGTTTCTTCGCCAAGGCGATCCCCGGCATGATCGCCAGTTCGGGGCCGCAGCTGTTGATCGTCGGCGGCGCGATCATCGCCTCCGCGTCGCCAGCGGCGGTGTCGTGGCTGTATTTCGCCAACCGGCTGATCGAACTGCCGCTCGGCATCGTCGGCGTGGCGATGGGCACCGTGCTGGTGCCGGAACTGACACGCGCGGCGCATCGCGACGACGGCGCGGCGTTCTCGCAAACCATGTCGCGCAGTTTCGAACTTGCGCTCGGTCTCGCGCTGCCGGCGACGCTCGGGCTGATGATCCTGAGCGCCCCGATCGTGCGCGCGCTGTTCGAGCACGGCGCGTTCACCGCCGCCGATACGCAAGCGACAGCGCTGGCGCTGAGCTGGCTCGCGCTCGGCCTGCCGGCGCATGTGCTGGTCAAGACGCTGGCGCCGGCGTTCTTCGCGCGCGGCGATACCGCGACGCCCGGCTGGGCCGTGGTGCGGAGCCTCGCCATCACCATCGCCGCCGCGCTGCTGCTCGGCCACTGGTTCGGCGCCAGCGGCGTCGCCGCCGCCATCGCGCTCGGCGCCTGGAGCAATGCGCTCGGCCTGCTGCTCCGCGCCGCCGCGACCTTCGGGCTACATCCCGATGCGGACGCACGACGCCGGTTGCCGCGCATCGCCTCGGCAGCACTGGTGATGGGCGGGGCGCTGTGGCTGGCAACGGCGCTGGCGCTGCCGTCGCTTGCCGAGGCGCATGGCATCGTTCGTATCGCCGCGCTCGGCGCGCTGATCGTCCTCGCCGTGGCGCTCTATGGCCTGCTGCTGCGCGCATTCAACGTCACCACGTGGGCCGAGGCCGCGCGCGCATGGCGGTCAGCCAAGCCGCACAGCTCAAATCCCGAAGGCTCGCAAGACTTGCGCCCCTAGGCCCCGCGTGGCAATGGACAGCGGCATGCGGCAAGCCGCTGGCGCCGCTTCAATCAGGAACACGACGATGACGACACGGGTTTTCTCCGGCGTTCAGCCGACCGGCAATCTGCACCTTGGCAATTACCTCGGCGCCATCGTCAATTTCGTCAAATTGCAGGCGACGCATGAATGCATCTATTGCGTCGTCGACCTGCACGCCATCACCGTGCCGATCTCGGTGTGGGGCGGCCCGGACGAATTGCGCCGCAATACCCGCGAAGTCACCGCCGCGTTCATTGCCGCCGGCATCGATCCGAAAAAGCAGATCATCTTCAACCAGAGCCAGGTCGCCGGGCACGCCGAGTTGACCTGGGTGTTCAACTGCGTGGCGCGGCTCGGCTGGCTCAACCGCATGACGCAGTTCAAGGAGAAGGCCGGCAAGGATCGCGAGAACGCCTCGATCGGCCTGTACGATTATCCGGTGCTGATGGCGGCCGACATCCTGCTCTATCGCGCGACGCACGTGCCGGTCGGCGAGGACCAGAAGCAACATCTCGAACTGGCGCGCGACATCGCGCAGAAATTCAACAACGACTTCGCCGGATCGATTGCCGGCAACGGCCACCCCGAGAAATATTTCCCGCTTCCGGAGCCGGTCATCACCGGTCCCGCGACGCGCGTCATGAGCCTGCGCGACGGCACCAAGAAGATGTCGAAGTCGGACCCGTCGGATTATTCGCGCATCAACCTCACCGACGACGCCGACGCCATCGCGCAGAAGATCCGCAAAGCCAAGACCGATCCGGAGCCGCTGCCGAGCGAGGAGAAGGGCCTCGAGGCGCGCCCCGAAGCCGACAACCTGGTCGGCATCTATGCCGCGCTGTCCGGGAAGCCGAAGGCCGACGTGCTCGGCCAGTTCGGCGGTGCGCAGTTCTCCGGCTTCAAGTCCAATCTGGTCGATCTCGCGGTGAGCAAGCTCTCGCCGATCGCCGCCGAGATGAAACGGCTGACGCAGGACCAGGCCTATGTCGATCAGGTGCTGATCGACGGCGCCGCGCGCGCCAACGTCATCGCGTCGGACACCATCAACGCGGTGAAGGACATCGTCGGCTTCATCCGCAAGCGGTAGTTTTGCACAGCCTCAAGCGCGTTCCTTACGCCGGCCACATTTGACGCGACGGCACGCGCGCTTGTGCAAGCCGCTTGTCCAAGCCGCTCGCGCCGTGGCAGCATGCGCGCTCCGCCGTGGGCGCGGCGCCAATTTGAAAGAGCATGATCTTCCCGGACCACCGGCACCCGCTTCGCCGGATCATGCTCGAGCATCGGGACATGCATGAGCACACAGCGACGAAGTTACGAGCAAGGCCACAAACCGAAATGCCTGGTCATCGTTGACGACTCCGCGGAGTGGGATCGCGCGGTGTATTACGCCAGCCGCTGGGCGGTGCGCGTCGGCGGCGGCGTGGTGATGCTGCGCGTCATCGAGACCGAGGACCGCAACCAGCAATGGCTCGGCGTTGCCGACATCATGAAGGCGGAGGCCGACGAGATCGCCAATGCCGCGCTGGATCGCGCAGCAGGCCGCGCCAACGGCGTGGCGGCGATCACCCCGGAGCGGGTCATCCGCGAGGGCGTTCCCAGCGAGCAGATTCTCGATGTCATCGACAAGGACGTCGACATCTCGATGCTGGTGCTGGCCGCCAGCGTCGGCCCCGAGGGGCCGGGACCGATCATCACGGCGCTGGCCAAGACGGTCGGAACTTTCCCGATCCCGGTCACCATCGTGCCCGGCAATCTAAGCGATAGCGACATCGACGGCCTATCGTAAGGCGATGATAATATTACCGAACCTGCGGCTTCGGCTTGATCGTGCGTTTGCCGTCGCCATTTGATAAAAGACAGCCAAGCGCCGGGCCTTGAACCCGGCGATGATTGGAGAAGGCCATGTTTATCCAGACTGAAACGACCCCGAATCCCGCCACGCTGAAGTTCATTCCCGGCCGCACCGTGCTCGGCAGCGGCACCCTCGAATTCAACGACCGCGAAGCCGCCGCGCGCTCGCCGCTCGCCGAGCGGCTGTTCAATGTCCCCGGCGTCACCGGCGTGTTCTACGGCTCGGATTTCGTCACCGTAACCAAGGATGACAGCGACTGGCAGCATCTCAAGCCGGCCATCCTCGGCGCCATCATGGAGCACTACATGTCGGGCGGCCCGCTGATGGCCGATGGCAGCACCGACGGCGACGTCGCTGACGACGACGGTGAGTTCTTCAACGAGACCGACGCCGAGACCGTCGAGATCATCAAGGACCTCATCGAGACCCGCGTGCGGCCGGCAGTGGCCAATGACGGCGGCGATATCACGTTCCGCGGCTTCCGCGACGGCATCGTCTATCTCAACATGAAGGGCTCCTGCTCGGGCTGTCCGTCATCGACCGCGACGCTCAAGCACGGCATCCAGAATCTGCTCAAGCACTACGTGCCGGAAGTCGTCGAAGTCGAGGCGATGTAAGTTCGCCCGCCCTGTCTGCGTCGCCGCAGTGGTGGGGACGCAGCCTGCTGTTGCGGGTGTTGACGACGGCATCCATGCGGGGACGACAGCGAGCAATTTGCTGATATAACTCCCCCATGCTGATCCTTGCCATCGATACGGCGCTCGACGCCTGCTCCGCCGCCGTGCTCGACACCGAGGCCGGCACGATGCTGGCGCAGGAATCGCTGCCGATGAAGCGCGGTCACGCCGAGGCGCTGATGCCGCTGATCGCTCGCGTCATCAAAGCGGCTGGCGTCGCTTTCACCGCACTCGACCGCATCGCCGTCACCACCGGTCCCGGCAGTTTCACCGGCCTGCGCGTCGGCCTCGCCGCCGCGCGCGGCATCGCGCTCGCGGCCGCCAAGCCCGTGGTCGGGCTGACGACGCTGACCGCTTACGCCGCGCCGCATGTCAGCGAGTCCAGCCGCCGCCCGATCATTTCCGCCATCGATGCCCGCCACGACCACGTCTATCTGCAGGTCGCCAGCGGCAACGGCGCCACGCTGGTGCGGCCCGCCGTCGTGCCGATCATCGAAGCGCTCGACGCCGCCCGCTTCGGGCCGCCGCGCATCGTCGGCAACGCTGCCAGGATCATCGCCGATCGCTGGCCCGCCGATGCCGAACCGCCGGTGCTGGTCGATCCGCAACCGGCGCCGGATATCGCCTGGGTGGCATGGCTCGGCGCCGCCGTATCGCCGGAGAGCGCCCCGGCGCGGCCCTATTACCTGCGCCCGCCGGATGCCAAGCCGGCGACTAACGCCCTGGCGCGCGCCGTTCCCGCCTCATGATCGAGCGGCTGTGGCGATGGTGGCGGCAGTCGCCCGCGGTGGTGGAGGCCGCCCATCTCAACGACGCCCCGGCTTTGGCGAATTTGCACGCCGCCTCGTTCCATCGCGGCTGGGGCGAGGGCGAATTCGAGGCGATGCTGCGCGAGCCGAACACGCTGGTGCACCGGCTGCGGCAGGGCCGCAAGGTGATCGGCTTTATCGTCTCGCGGCTGGCGGCCGACGAAGCGGAAATTCTCTCGGTCGCGGTCGCCGCCAGCCAGCGCGGCCGTGGCCTGTCGCGCGGGCTGCTGCTGACTCATCTCGGCCATCTGGCCGGGCGCGGGGTGCGCACCGTATTCCTTGAAGTGGAGGAAAATAATCAACCGGCCGGCCGGCTGTACAAACGCGCCGGATTTGCCGTGGTCGGCCGCCGGGAACGCTATTACCGGCAGGCCGGCGGCGAGGAATTGAACGCATTGGTGATGCGCCGCGACTTGTCCTGATCGCCTCATGGTGGCAAGACACAGGTGGCGTTTGGATTGGACCTTCGCGCCGCCAACGCGCGGCCGGTGAAGGGCGAAAGTCGGATCCGACCCCCTCGCGTTACCGGAGTCAGGTCGATGACCGTTCTAAAATCCATGCCGCTGTCGCAAGTCACCGGAATCGAGGCGCGTTGCGCCGCCACCGGCATGCGCATGACGGAGCAGCGCCGCGTCATCGCCCGCGTGCTGGCCGAAGCCGCCGACCATCCGGATGTCGAGGAATTGTATCGCCGCTGCGTCGCCGTCGACGACAAGATCTCGATCTCCACGGTGTATCGCACCGTCAAACTGTTCGAGGACGCCGGCATCATCGAGAGGCACGATTTTCGCGAGGGCCGCGCCCGCTACGAGCAGGTGCCGGAGAGCCACCACGATCATCTCATCAACCTGCGCGACGGCACGGTGGTCGAGTTCACCTCCGACGAGATCGAAAAGCTGCAGGCGGAGATCGCCCGCAAGCTGGGTTACAAGCTGGTCGATCATCGGCTCGAACTGTATTGCGTGCCGCTCGACGAGAAGAAGCCCTGAGCTTCGCGCCACACGACATCGTCATCCTGAGGTGCGACCGACGTCTGTCGCGAGCCTCGAAGGATGCGACCGTCACCCTTCGAGGCTCGGCGTAAACACGCCTCGCACCTCAGGATGACGGATCCACGTCGATCGACATCTCATTCGCCGCGAAAGGCTCCGCCCCGTGCGCTACGACCTGATCATCTTCGATTGCGATGGCGTGCTGGTCGACAGCGAAGTCATCTCGTGCCAGGTCCACGCCGAAATGCTGACTGCGCACGGCTATCCGATCTCCGCCGAAGATGTCCACGCGCGTTTCCTCGGCCGCTCGGCGCGCGCCGCGCGTGATGAGGTCGAGGCCGAGTTGGGCCATCCCCTGCCGGAGGCCTATGGAACCGAAATACGCGCGCTGATGACACGCCGCTTCACCGAGCTGTTGCAGCCGGTCGCGGCGATTCACGAGACCTTAGCGGCGCTGACCTTGCCGATGTGCGTCGCCTCCAGCGGCACGCTGGAGCGCGTCCAGTCCAGCCTGCGCATCACCGCGCTGCATGACCGCTTCGCGCCGCATATCTTCTCCGCGACGCAGGTGCGCCACGGCAAACCGGCGCCGGACCTGTTCCTGTTTGCCGCCGCGCAGATGGCGGTTCCGGCCGCGCGCTGCCTGGTGATCGAGGACAGCGTGCCGGGCATTACCGGCGCCCGAGCCGCCGGCATGACAGTGTTCGGATTCCATGGTGGCAGCCATTGCCGGCCGGACGAGGCGGCGCGGCTGCAGCAGGCCGGCGCCGAGGCCACTTTCAATGACATGCGGCAATTGCCCGGAATGATTCAGTAAATACCTGCGATTAAAGCATATTTTCCGAAGCGCCCGGCCGCATGGCGCGCCTTTTTGCGGTCTGTCCGCTGGATTTCCCCCGCTCAACGCTATATCTGAACCCGGCGCGCCGCATGCGCGCCTTTGCCTTCACCGCATCCGGGTTCCATGAGCGCGCCGCGCAAGCTGCATATCAAGTCATACGGCTGTCAGATGAATGTCTACGATGCGCAACGCATGGTGGACACGCTCGCTCCCGAAGGCTTCGTCGAGACCGCGAGCGTCGATGACGCCGACCTGGTGATCCTCAACACTTGCCATATTCGCGAGAAGGCGTCGGAGAAGGTCTATTCCGAACTCGGCCGGCTGCGGGTCGCCAAGGACGAGGCCGCGCGCCACGGCCGCCAGATGAACATCGCGGTGGCCGGTTGCGTCGCCCAGGCCGAGGGCGAGGAGATCATCCGCCGCGCGCCAGTGGTCGATGTCGTGGTCGGCCCGCAGAGCTATCACAATCTGCCGCAACTGTTGGCGCGCGCCAAACGCGATGGCCGCGCGCTCGACACCGAGTTTCCGCTTGAGGACAAGTTCAGCCTGCTGCCGCAACCGAAGCCCGCGGCGATTCGCGCACGCGGCGTATCGGCCTTCGTCACCGTGCAGGAAGGCTGCGACAAATTCTGTACGTTCTGCGTCGTGCCCTATACGCGCGGCGCCGAAGCCTCGCGCCCGGTGGCGCGCATCACCGACGACGTGCGGCGGCTCGCCGACAACGGCGTGCGCGAGATCACGCTGATCGGCCAGAACGTCAACGCCTATCATGGCGAGGGCCCCGACGGACAACCCTGGCCGCTCGGCAAGCTGCTGCATCATCTCGCGGACGTTCCGGGCATCGCGCGACTGCGCTACTCGACCAGCCATCCGCGCGATGTCGACGATTCGCTGCTCGAAGCGCATCGCGATCTGCCCGCGCTGATGCCGTTCGTGCATCTGCCGGTGCAATCCGGTTCCGATCGCATTCTCGCGGCGATGAACCGCAAACATACCGCCGACGATTACCGCCGCGTCATCGACCGGTTTCGCCACGCGCGGCAAGACATTGCCTTCACTTCGGATTTCATCGTCGGCTTTCCCGGCGAGAGGGAGGAAGATTTCGCCGCGACCCTCGCGCTGGTCACGCAAATCGGTTACGCTGGCGCATATTCGTTCAAGTATTCGCCGCGGCCCGGCACCCCCGCGGCGGACATGCAGGAGATGGTTGCAGCGGCGACGATGGACGAGCGATTGGCGCGACTTCAGAATCTGATCGACAGCCAGCAACACGCCTTCAACAAGGCGGCGATCGGCACCACTGTCGATGTGCTGTTCGAACGCGCCGCGCGCAATCCCGGCCAGATCGTCGGCCGCACTGCGTATCTGCAACCGGCGCATGTCATGGCGTCCGAAGACCTGATCGGTCAGGTGCTGCCGGTGACCGTCGCCAGCCTCGAACGCTACAGCCTGCTCGGCGCACTCGCGACGCCGCCCGGCGCTTCACCGCGCGGATCGCAATCCCCCGTCCTCACCGGAGCCTGAACCCTTGCCCAAAAGCGCATCGGATTCGCCAACCCTCGCTCCCCGCCGCAAACTTGATCGCGACATGCAAGCCTCGCCTGAAACCGAAATCGTCGTGGCCTATGACGACAACCGCGCCGCCTCGGCGCTGGTTGGGCCCTACGGCCAGAATCTGGCGCAGCTCGAACGCAAGCTGAATGTCGTGGTGGATTCGCGCGGCAACCACATCACGATCGCCGGCACCCGCGACGGCTGCGACGCCGCGCATCGCGTGCTCGACACGCTGTATGCGCTGGCGCAGCAGGGCCACGACATCGCGCAGGGCGACGTCGAAGGCGCCATCCGCGCCGTGATCGCGCAGGGCTCGCTGTTCGAACTCGATGCCAAGACCACCGGTTCGGCGTTCGAAGTCATCAGCCTGCGCAAGCGGCCGGTGCGCGCCCGCACCGCCGCGCAGGATTCCTACATTCGCGCGCTGAAGCGCCACGAGCTGGTGTTCGGCATCGGCCCCGCCGGCACCGGCAAGACCTGGCTCGCGGTGGCGCAGGCCGCGCAACTGTTCGAGCGCAAGGAAGTCGACCGCATCATCCTGACGCGTCCGGCGGTCGAAGCCGGCGAGCGGCTCGGCTTCCTGCCCGGCGACCTGCGCGAGAAGGTCGATCCCTATTTGCGGCCGATCTACGACGCGCTGTACGATCTCATGGATTCGCGCATCGTCGAACGCGCGCTGCAGACCGGCGAGATCGAGATCGCGCCGCTGGCCTTCATGCGCGGCCGCACGCTGACCAACGCCGCGATCATCCTCGACGAAGCGCAGAATACCACGTCGATGCAGATGAAGATGTTCCTGACACGACTGGGCGAGAACAGCCGCATGATCGTCACCGGCGATCCGAGTCAGATCGACCTGCCCAACGGCCAGACTTCCGGGCTTGCCGAAGCGACGCGGCTGCTCGACGGCGTCGAGGGCGTGTCGCAGGTGAAGTTCACCGCCGAGGATGTCATCCGCCACGAACTGGTGGCGCGCATCGTCGCAGCTTACGAGGGCACCACCGCCCGCTCCGCGGCCAAGCCCTGATATCTGTCCTTCATGCCCGGCGCGATGTTCGAGACGATGACCGAGACTGTACGCGAGACCATGACACCAGACGCGACAACGATGCCGCATGGACTGCCCGAGACCGACGTGTTGATCGTCGCCGACTGCTGGCACGCCGAAGCCGACGCCGAAGATGTCGTGCGCCGGGCGATCGCGGCCGCGGCATCCATGGTCGAGGCCGACACTGCCGACGCCGAACTGGCGGTGATGCTGACCGACGACGCCGGCATCCGCACACTGAACAACAACTGGCGGCAGATCGACAAGCCGACCAATGTGCTGTCGTTTCCCGCCTTGCAGCCGGAAGGCGCGCCGAAGCCCGGCGACGCGCCGCGGATGCTCGGCGACATCGCCATCGCCTTCGAGACCACGCGCCGCGAAGCCGATGACGAAGGCAAGCCGTTCGATCATCACCTCAGCCATCTCGCCGTGCACGGCTTCCTGCACCTGATCGGCTACGATCACGAGACCAACGCCGAAGCCGACGAGATGGAAGATCTCGAGCGGCGGATCCTGGCACAGCTTGGCATTCCCGATCCCTATGCGGATCAGGATCGAGTGAGCTGACATGACCGCGTCCGCACCGCAACAGCACGCCCCGCCCTCCTCCGGCAATCTGCCGGTGCCGGTGCGCGAAGGCGAGGTGCTGCGGCCCAGCGCCGACAACTGGCTGCTGCGCGCCATCCGCACGCTGTTCGGCTGGAAGCCCGGCTCGGTGCGCGACGACCTGCAGGTGGTGCTCGACACCAGCACGCCGGACGAAAGCAGTTTCTCGGCGATCGAGCGCACCATGCTGCGCAACTTGCTCAATCTGCATGAGCAGCGCATCGCCGACGTGATGATTCATCGCGCCGACATCGTCGCGGTGAAGCAGGACATTTCGCTCGGCGAACTGATGGTGCTGTTCGAGAGCGCGGCGCATTCGCGCTTCGTGGTCTACAACGAGACGCTCGACGATCCGGTCGGCATGGTGCACATCCGCGACCTGCTGGCGTTCATGACCACCAAGGCGAAGGTCGCCGAACCCATCAAGACCAAGCGCAAGAAGCCGTTCCCCGCCGGTCTGGACTTGCGCGGCGTCGATTTGGCGCTGCCGCTCGTCAAGGCCAACATCATTCGCAATCTGCTGTATGTGCCGCCCTCGATGCGGGCCATCGATCTGTTGGCGCAGATGCAGGCCTCGCGGCTTCATCTGGCGCTGGTGGTCGACGAATATGGCGGCACCGACGGGCTGGTCTCGATCGAGGACATCGTCGAACAGATCGTCGGCGAAATCGACGACGAGCACGACAGCACCGAGCCGCCGTCGATCGTGCAGCAGTCCGACAATTCGTTCATCGCCGATGCCCGCGCCAGCCTCGACGATGTCCGCGCCATGATCGGCGACGCGTTCGTCGTCGGTGAAGCCGGCGAGGACGTCGATACGCTCGGCGGCTATCTGGTGACGCAGGTCGGCCGGCTACCGGTGCGCGGCGAGGTCATCTCCGGCCCCGGCGACTTCGAGATCGAAGTGCTCGACGCCGATCCGCGCCGCGTCAAACGGCTGCGCATCGGCATGCGCAAGGAACGACCCGCGGCGCGCACGCGCGAGCAACGCCGCCGCGATGCCGCAACCGAAACACCCGGCGATGCGGGCACGCCGTCCGCGCCGAACGACGGAGCCACCTCTTCATGATCGCAAGCCGCTCGTTGCGCGCCGCGGCGCTCGCGATCGTCCTGGCGTGGGGCTGGAAGCGCGCCGCCATCGCATTGGTTGCCGGGGCAACTTCTTCGCTCGCGATGGCGCCGTTCAATGCATGGCCGGTGTTGTTCATCACCTTTCCGGTGATGGTCTGGCTGATCGACGGCGCCGGCGCCGGACGCTTCAACGGCGTCCCTTCCGCTGCGCTGGCGGGTTGGTGCTTCGGCTTCGGCTATTTCGTCCCCGGCCTGTACTGGATCGGCTACGCGTTCCTTGTCGATGCCTCGACATTCGGCTGGCTGCTGCCGGTCGCCGTCAGCGGCCTTCCGGCCTATCTCGCGCTGTTCACCGCACTCGGCTTCGCGCTGGCGCGCGCGTTTTGGCCACGCGGCGCGACGCGCATTCTGGCGCTGGCGGTCGCGCTCACCATCACCGAATGGCTGCGCGGCCACGTGCTGACCGGTTTTCCGTGGAATGCATTCGGCTACGCGCTCACCGAGCCGCTGGCGCTGGCGCAGACGGCATCGCTGATCGGGCTGTGGGGCATGACGTTTCTCAGCGTGGCGATCTTCGCCAGTCCCGCCGTGCTGATCGACGGCAAGCTGCGACGGCCGTGGCTTGCTCCCGCGACTGCGCTGCTGGTGCTGATCGCAATGGGCGGCTACGGCGCTGTGCGCTTGTCGCAAAACCAGACCACCCTCGTGGCCGAAGTCAAGTTGCGCATCATGCAGCCGAACCTGCAGCAGGACGAGCGCTTCAACTATTCCGCCAAGGCATCGGTGATGCAAAAATACCTTGCGCTGTCGGATCGCGCCACCGGGCCGCAATCGACCGGCGTGCGCGACGCGACGATTCTGATCTGGCCGGAATCCGCCTTTCCGTTTTTCCTGACGCGCGAGGGCGACGCCATGGCGCAGATCGCCGATCTGCTACCCAAGGGCACCGTGCTGATCACCGGCGCGGTGCGCGCGCCGGACCTGCCCGCAGGAACGCCGATTACACGGGCCTATAACTCGATTTATCTGATCGGCGACGATGGCGGCATCCTGTCCGTTTACGACAAGCTGCATCTGGTGCCATTCGGCGAATATCTGCCGTTCCAGACTCTGATGGAGCGGCTCGGCTTCGAACAGCTCACCAAGGTGCGCGGCGGCTTCATTCCCGGCACACGGCGGCGGACCATTGCGGTCCCGCATGCACCGCGCATGTTGCCGCTGATTTGCTACGAGGCGATTTTCCCGGGTGACGCTGTCTCGCCTGACGATCGTCCCGGCTGGATCGTCAATCTGACCAATGATGGCTGGTTCGGCATTTCGACCGGCCCCTATCAGCATCTGCAGCAGGCACGGCTGCGCGCCATCGAGGAAGGCCTGCCGCTGGTGCGCGCCGCCAACACCGGCATTTCAGCGGTGATCGATCCCTTGGGACGGATTGTCGCGCAACTCGGCCTCGGCGACGAAGGCGTGCTGGATTCCCGGCTTCCCGCCGCAATGCCGCCGACCGTTTACGCACGCGTCGGCGATATTCCTACCATCGTTATTATATTGATTGCGATAACTCTGGTTATTCGCCAGCGCCCAAAACGACGCAACTAGGGGTGCGCGGATGCGCAGTCGTCGACCGATCGGTATCAACTTTCCAGTTACTTAAATTTCCGGATCCGATATAATTGATGGGCAAGCTCGTTCGACTGGTATATTAGTCCGGTCCCGCGAGCGGGCCGAAATTAACCGCAATCGCGACTGAGACTCCTGCCGGGATGCAAGGGTATCGCTCTTCAGGCGCTACTCGTTTAACGCTCCCGCGATTGCCTACCGCGAGCCAGGGAGAAATTGATGTCGACCAAAGCGCCCAATCCTGTTGACAAGTACGTCGGCAGTCGTGTGCGCATGCGACGCATCATGCTGGGGATGAGTCAGGAGAAGCTCGGTGAAGCTCTCGGCCTGACCTTCCAGCAAGTGCAGAAGTACGAAAAAGGTACCAACCGCGTCGGCGCTAGCCGCATCCAGCAAATTTCCGAAATCCTCCAGGTGCCAGTCTCGTTCCTGTTCGAGGGTGGTCCTGGTGGCGCCATCAATGCCGATGGCTTCAGCGAGGCGCCATCGCCAGCCTATGTTTCCGACTTTCTCGCGACGTCGGAAGGCTTGGCGCTGACCCGTGCGTTTACCCGCATCACGGATGCCAAGCTTCGCCGCAGCATCGTCGACATGGTCGAGCAGATCGCTGCGCGCGAGCAACCCGACAACCGCTGAACACGACTGATCGCAGCTGGTTTTGCGGCACGACCGCCTTCTCCCGGCATGCGTTCTTCGCTAGACGGTATGCAGAATGAGCGCATCTCGGCTTGCGAGATGCGCATCGCCCCACTGCATGACACCAGATCCCATGACCGAACAATCTCGTCCGCAAGGTTCGTTCTTCGGACGCCGCAAGGGACATAAGCTCCGCGCGCATCAATCCGACCTGATCGCGCAGCTATTGCCGCAACTGGCGCTCGACATCGCAAGTCCAGCGCCGCAGGATTTGCGCACGTTGTTCCCGGCGCAGATAACGCGCGTGCGGCTGGAGATCGGCTTCGGCGGCGGCGAACATCTCGTTGCCGAGGCGCTCGCGCATCCGCAGACCGGCTTCATCGGCTGCGAGCCCTACGTCAACGGCATGGCCAAGATCCTGGCGCAAATCGAAGCCAACGCCATCGCCAATATCCGTTTGGTGGCCGGCGACGCTGCCGAACTGCTGGCATGGGTGCCGCCGCAGTCACTGTCGCGCATCGACCTGATCCATCCCGATCCGTGGCCGAAACGACGGCACTGGAAGCGGCGCTTCGTGCAGGACGCCACTGTCGCCGCGATGGCCCGCGCGCTCGTGCCGGACGGCGAATTCCGCTTTGTCTGCGATATCGACGACTACGTGGCGTGGACGCTGGCGCATCTGTTGCGCGCGCCGCAATTCGTCTGGATGGCGGAGCGCGCCAACGACTGGCGCCAGCCGTGGCCGAACTACACCATGACGCGCTATGGCCGCAAAGCGACGCGCGAAGGTCGCCGCGCCAGCTATCTGCGATTCCGGCATGTGGGTAGCGGCGCATAAGCACGCGGTTTCTCACGCTCCGCGCGACGAGAATGTTGCCTCGGCAACCATCGTGCAGACGACTCGAGTCGAGGTGTATCAGGACTGCGCTGCCTGACGCGCCTTCTTCACATCGGTTGCTTCCCACACCATGCGCTTGCCGCGTTCGCGGCCGAGCAGTTCGATCGGGTCGCGATTGTCGATGTGACCGAACTGTCCCTTGTAGACCCCGTAGCCGCACAGTTCCTGCAGCCGGCGCGGAAAGCGCCGCGCCGTCTCCTGCGGAATGCCGAGTTGCAGATTTTCCTGCTGCCGCATCCAGCCCCAGCAATAGGCACATGAGAATGCGAAACGCCGCGCATCGCTGTCGTTGGCGCCGCCGCCGTGCCACAGCGCGCTGTCGAACAGCATGACGCTGCCGGCGGGCATGGTGGCCATCTGCGTGTCGTAGTGTTTGCCGTATTCCGGCGCGTGATCGTATGCGTGGCTGCCCGGCACGATCCGCGTCGCGCCATTGGTCGCGGTGAAATCCGACAACGCCCAGATCGCATTGATGGTGATCGGAATGTGCGGACGCGGCAGCGGAATCAATTGCGTGTCTTCGTGGATCGGCTGCGCTTCCTGCCCGGGGCCGAGCACCAGCGAGCAGAACGACGAGAGCAGACATTCCTTGTCGAGGACGGCTTCCACCACCGGCAGCACCGCGGCGTGCAGCGGCACTTCCCAGAACACGTCGTCATAGGTCAGCAGATTGTTGATGCGCAGCGTCTTGAAGCCCTCGAACGAGGTCGTGGCTGGACCGAGATGATGCTCGCGCTCGATGCGCTCGACGGCGGCTTTCAGATCGGCGACCAGTTGCGGCGCGACCACGCGCTCCAGCACGGTATAGCCATCGCGACGAATACGATCGGCATGCAACGCGACATCAGTCTCGCTCAGCATCGAATCCTCCGACACATGTTGCTTCGGCAACTTCGGCGGCAGCATAAATCGAATGCGGATGGCTTGTCAGCACCCGGCGGCGCAGGCTCGGCTAGTCAGCGGAGGCCGCATCGTGGCGCGTGCGCCAGAACGCCAGCATGCGCTGCGCGGTCGCCGGCACCAGCCGCTGGAAATTCAGCCGCGCGGTTTCGATGTCGGCTTCCGGCGGCAAGCGGTTCGGACCGAGCCGCAGCACGATCAGCGCCCGCACCGTTGGCCACGCCAGATCCAGCGACTTGCCGAGCACCAGAATCGAATCGACGCGGATGGCGGCGAACAGGCCATCGGTCATGGCAATCGGAATCCGTGCCATGGCCGCCAGCGCGGCGATGGTTTCCTCGTATTTGTGCGCCTTGGCGAAGCCGAGCAACGCACCCTCGTTGAGTGCATCGGCACGATGCAATGCAAGGATCGCTGCCTGCGCCGGCGCGAAGTCGCGCCGCACCACCGGACGCCGCTCGCTCTCCGACGACAGCGCCTGCATCGCTTGCGTGATCGCAGCCTTGCGGCTTGGGGTGGCCTGCTCGAACAGGCGGCGGCGCACCAGGTCGACCGACTTCGACAGCAATTCATTCAACTGCGGCGCCGACAGGTCGTGCCGCTGCCCCACCGCGATGGCCAGCATGCCGTCGTCGCCCGCACGCTTGATTAATCCGGCGTAACCCTGTTGCGAAAATTGTGCGCCGGCATTGCCGGCCAGCCGCCGCACGACGTCGCGCTCGCCCCGCCGCACCACGACGTCGCTGACCGCCGCCGACACCGCCTCGCGCTCGGCAATCGCCAGCAGATGCTCCTGCCCCTTGCTGCGCGCCAGCTCGACCAGCACGGCTTCGCCCAGGAGCGGCGAAGCGCGCAACAGCGGCCCGGCAACGGCGATATGATCCTCGTGCGCAAGCTCATGCACCAGTTGCGGCGGCGCCTTGGCCAGCGCCGCAAAGCGCTCCGCCATGTCGATGCGCGCGGCAAGCTCGGCCTGCGGCAGCAGACCCGTCAGGATGCCGTCGAACAATTCGATATGCTGACTGCCGAACAGATCGGCGCCCTGAACGAACAGCGTCGACAGGCTGCGGATCACCGTGGCGCGGCGCTTGGGGTCGCTGCGCCGGACGATGTCCTGCAATCCCGGGATCAGTGAAGTGGCTGCCGCCATGGCATTTCCTTGGAAAGACGCAGCGCGTCAGCTCGCCCGGAACACTAGGTCAGCGGGCATGAAGGAAGGGTTAGCTGGTAACGGGCGGCAGGCGAGAGTCTGCGAAATCACGGTTCCCGATCCCTCCGGCCCTTGCCGGACGACCGCAAAACGGCTATATCCGCTGCAACTTACAGGTTCTCATACGATGGCGTATTGAGAGTGGGCCCCGCGGGACCCGCTCTTTTTTATTACCTGAATGGACCTCCGGCGGCGTCGCCGGCCTATCGTCCGGCAAGGGCCATCGATCCGGCCTGCTATGGCGGCCAAGACACCGGGCCGCGCCCATTGAGACGACCGCAAGATTAGGCAGCTTTTGACCTTCGACATGACCGACCCAACCGCTGATTCCACCGCCGATCTGCTGGCCGAACCACGCCTGGTGGTCGAGCCCGGCGTCGCCGCGCGGGTGTCGGCGGTGGCGGTTCCGGTGCTGCAAGGACTCGGCTACCGGCTGGTGCGCATCAAGATTTCCGGTGAGGCCGGCTGCACCGTGCAGATCATGGCGGAGCGGCCCGACGGCACCATGCTGATCGAGGATTGCGAAGCGATCTCCAAGGCTCTGTCGCCGGTGCTGGACATCGCCGATCCGATCGACCGCGCCTACCGGCTGGAGATTTCCTCGCCCGGCATCGACCGGCCGCTGGTGCGCCGTTCGGATTTCGAACGCCATATCGGCCATCTGGCGAAGATCGAGATGGCGGTGGCGCATGAGGGCCGCAAGCGGTTTCGCGGCATTCTCGAGGCTGTTGAAGGCGACTGTGTGCGCCTACATCGTGATGACACACGCAATGACGATGATGCCGTCGTCCTGCTGGCGATGGAAGATATCAGCGACGCCCGGCTGGTGCTGACCGATGAACTGATCGCGGAATCGATGCGGCGCGGCAAGGCTGCTGAGCGCGAACTGCGCCAGACCCTCGGCCTCGAACCACCGCCGCCGCCACACGCGAAGAAAAGCGACCCGGCCAAAAGCCACAAGCCGAAGCCGAAACCCGAGAAGGCTCGCAAGAGCCCTCCCAAGAATACCAAGGCACACCGCCTCGCTGCAGAGAAACTACGGCGCGGCGACATCGATCCCACGAGAGGAGACTGAGCCATGGCTGCTGTCAGCGCCAACAAACTCGAACTGCTGCAGATCGCCGATGCCGTCGCACGCGAGAAATCGATTGACCGCACCATCGTGATCCAGGCGATGGAAGAAGCCATCGCCAAGGCGGCGCGCGCCCGTTACGGCAGCGAGACCGACGTCCACGCCGAGATCCATCCCAAGACCGGTCAGCTGCAACTCGCCCGCCATATGCTGGTGGTCGAGCAGGTCGAAAACGCATCGAACCAGATTTCGCTGGTCGACGCGCAGCGCGCCAACCCCGGCGCACAGATCGGCGACACCATCGCCGACACGCTGCCGCCGCTGGAATATGGCCGCATCGCCGCGCAATCCGCCAAGCAGGTGATCGTGCAGAAGGTGCGCGAGGCGGAACGCGACCGGCAGTACCAGGAATTCAAGGATCGCATCGGCGACATCGTCAACGGCGTCGTCAAGCGCGTCGAATACGGCAGCGTCATCGTCGATCTCGGCCGCGGCGAAGCCATCATCCGCCGCGACGAGATGCTGCCGCGCGAAGTGTTCCGCAACGGCGACCGCGTCCGCGCCTTCATCTTCGACGTGCGGCGCGAAACCCGTGGGCCCCAGATCTTCCTGTCGCGCACGCATCCGCAGTTCATGGCGAAGCTGTTCGCGCAGGAAGTGCCGGAAATCTACGACGGCATCGTCGAGATCAAGGCGGTCGCCCGCGATCCGGGCTCGCGCGCCAAGATCGGCGTGGTGTCGCGCGACTCCTCGGTCGATCCGGTCGGCGCCTGCGTCGGTATGCGCGGTTCGCGCGTGCAGGCGGTGGTGAACGAGCTGCAGGGCGAGAAGATCGACATCATTCCGTGGTCGCCGGATATCGCAACGTTCGTCGTCAACGCACTGGCGCCGGCGGAAGTCGCCAAAGTGGTCATCGACGAAGACCGCGAGCGCATCGAGGTCGTGGTGCCGGACACCAATAACCAGCTGTCGCTGGCGATCGGCCGTCGCGGCCAGAACGTGCGACTGGCCTCGCAGCTCACCGGTTGGGACATCGACATCCTCACCGAGCAGGAAGAATCCGAACGCCGCCAGGCCGACTTCGAAAACTCGACGCGGGTGTTCATGGAAGCCCTCAACGTCGACGAGGTCGTCGGTCAGTTGCTGGCGTCGGAAGGCTTCACTTCGGTCGAGGAACTGGCGCTGGTCGATGTCCGCGAACTGGCGGGCATCGAAGGCTTCGATGAAGAGACCGCCACCGAGCTGCAAACCCGCGCGCGCGACTATCTCGAACAGCTCGAAGCCGAGCTGGAAGCCAAGCGCAAGGAACTCGGTGTCGACGACGCGTTGACGACCGTGCCCGGCGTGACCTCGAAGATGCTGGTGAAGTTCGGCGAGAACGACATCAAGTCGGTCGAGGATCTGGCCGGCTGCGCCACCGACGATCTGGTCGGCTGGACCGAACGCAAGGAAGGCAGCGAGCCGACCAAGCATCCGGGCATCCTCGACGCCAACGAGATTTCGCGCGACGACGCCGAGCACCTGATCATGCAGGCGCGCGTTGCGGCCGGCTGGATCACCGAGGCCGATCTCGCCAAGCAAAGCGGCGAAGCCGAAGAGGCTGCGTCCGAAGATCACCCGGCATAAGCGCGTGTTCCGCAAAAGTGGAATCCGGTTTTGCGATAAGAACTCGCGCCAATGATTAGGGACATGTTAACGCATGCTTGCAATCGCCGATCCGGCAGATCTCGACGACGGACCACGGACTGCAAAGTCCGGGACCGCGCGGATGTGCGTGGTGACGCGGCAGGTCTGTCCGATCGATGAACTGATCCGCTTCGTCGTCGCGCCGTCCGGCGAGGTCGTTGCCGACCTCAAGCGCAAGCTGCCGGGGCGCGGACTTTGGGTTTCGGCCTCGCATGCGGCCGTCGCCGAGGCGGTCAAACGCAGCCTGTTCGGCCGCGGCTTCAAGCGCGAGGTCCGGGTTTCGCCGCAACTGGCCGACGAAGTCGAACGGCTGCTGGTTCGCGGCGCGGTCGAAGCGCTGGCGATGCTCGCCAAGGCCGGGCAGGTGGTGTCCGGTTTCGCCAAGGTCGAGGACGCCATCGCGCAGCAGCCGATCGCGGCGCTGATTCACGCCGCCGACGGTGCCGACGACGGAATCCGCAAGCTGGACGCCAGGTTGGCCGCCTCGTCGCGGCAAAATGGCGAAACTGCCGGGAAATCGCCGGAAATCCCGGTCATCACCGCCCTGTCCTCGGCAGAATTGGATTTGGCACTAGGGCGGTCAAATGTGATACATGCTGCCGTGCTCGCGGGCCCAGCGGGCGGGACATTCCTGTCGCGATGCCAGACCCTGGTCCGATACCGGATGGCAAGCGACGGCCAAGCGGGCGACACGACGGCCACACGACGCTGACGAAAAGACGGCGCAGACAAGCGCCATGCAACAAGATTGGGACTGCTGAATGGTTGATACGAAAAATCCTGGCGACAAGACGCTGAGCGTCAGCCCGACCAAGACCCTGACGCTCAAGCCGAGGGTCGAGGGCACGGTGCGCCAGAGCTTCAGCCATGGCCGCACCAAACAGGTGGTGGTGGAAAAGCGTGGCAAGCGCCGCATCGGCGGCGACGCGCCCCCCACCGAAGCCGCCCCGACGCCGGAACCCATCGCCAAGACCGCGACCCCGGCCAGGCCGCCATTGTCGCGCCCGGCCGCCCCGCGCAGCGGCTCCGGCGTGGTCTTGCGCACGCTGACCGAGGACGAACGCAGCGCCCGCGCCAGTGCGCTGGCCGAAGCCAAGATCCGTGCCGACGAGGAACGCCGCGCCGCCGAGGCGGAAGCCGCGCGCCGCTCGAGCCGCGAATTCATCGAACAACAGGAGCGCGAAGCCGCCGAGGCCCGCCGCAAGGCCGAGGAAGAGCGCCATCGGCTGGAAGAGGAAGCCAAGCGCAAGGCCGAAATCCAGGCCAAGAAGAGCCTTGAGGCCGAGGCCAAGGCGGAAGCCAAGCCCGCCGCGACAACCCCGGGCCGCCCCGCTACGACGACCACACCGCGCGCCCCGATCGTACCGGCGCGCCCGGCGGCCGTTGCCGCCGACGCCAGCGACGAGGATGAAGGTCCGCGTCAAGTGCGCCGTGGCCCCGGCGGCGCCGCGCGCCCCGTCGTCCCGCCGAAGACCACCGCCAAGCCGGGTCCGCAGAAGCAGCGCGGCCGCCTCACCGTCGTCACCGCGCTCGATGCCGATGACGTCCGCGAGCGTTCGATTGCCTCGTTCCGCCGCCGTACCCAGCGCCTGAAGGGACATGCGAGCAACGAGCCGAAGGAAAAGCTGGCCCGCGAAGTCACGATTCCGGAAGCCATCACCATTCAGGAACTCGCCAACCGCATGGCCGAGCGCGCCGTCGACGTGATCCGACTGCTGATGAAGCAGGGCGCGATGCACAAGATCACGGACGTGATCGACGCCGACACCGCGCAACTGATCGCCGAGGAAATGGGCCACACCGTCAAGCGCGTCGCCGCGTCCGACGTCGAGGAAGGCCTATTCGATGTCGTCGACGATTCGACCGACACCGAACCGCGTTCGCCGGTGGTTACCGTGATGGGCCACGTCGACCACGGCAAGACCTCGCTGCTCGACGCGCTGCGCCACGCCAACGTGGTGAGCGGCGAAGCCGGCGGCATCACCCAGCACATCGGCGCCTATCAGGTCACAGCACCCGGCGGGCAGAAGATCACCTTCATCGACACGCCCGGCCACGCCGCGTTCACCGCGATGCGCGCGCGCGGCGCCAAGGTCACCGACATCGTCATCCTGGTGGTGGCGGCCGATGACGGCGTCATGCCGCAGACCATCGAGGCCATCAACCACGCCAAGGCGGCCAAGGTGCCGATGATCGTGGCGATCAACAAGATCGACAAGCCGGAAGCCAAGCCGGAGCGCGTGCGCACCGAACTGCTGCAGCACGAAGTCCAGGTCGAATCGTTCGGCGGCGACGTCGTCGACGTCGAAGTGTCGGCCAAGAACAAGACCAATCTCGACAAGCTGCTCGAGATGATCTCGCTGCAGGCCGAACTGCTCGATCTCAAGACCAACGCGCAGCGGCCGGCCGAAGGCACCGTGATCGAAGCCAAGCTCGATCGCGGCCGCGGCCCGGTGGCGACCGTGCTGGTGCAGCGTGGCACGCTGCGGGTCGGCGACATCATCGTCGCCGGCGCCGAGATGGGCCGCGTGCGTGCGCTGATTTCCGATCAGGGCGAGACCCTTAGCGAGGCCGGTCCTTCGGTGCCAGTCGAAGTACTCGGCTTCAATGGTCCGCCGGAAGCCGGCGATCGTCTCGCGGTGGTCGAGAACGAAGCCCGCGCCCGCCAGGTGACGAGCTACCGCGCGCATCAGAAGCGCGAGAATGCCGCCGCCAGCATTTCCGGTATGCGCGGCTCGCTCGAGCAGATGATGTCGCAGCTCAAGACCTCGGGCCGCAAGGAATTCCCGCTGGTCATCAAGGCCGACGTGCAAGGTTCGCTGGAAGCCATCCTCGGCTCGCTGGAAAAGCTCGGCACCGACGAAGTCGCCGCGCGCATCCTGCATGCCGGTGTCGGCGGCATCAGCGAGTCCGACGTGACGCTGGCCGAAGGCTTCAACGCCGCGATCATCGGCTTCTCGGTGCGCGCCAACAAGGAAGCGGCGGCAGCGGCGAAGCGCAACGGCATCGAGATCCGCTACTACAACATCATCTACGACCTCGTCGACGACGTGAAGAAGGCAATGAGCGGCCTGCTGGCGCCGACGCTGCGCGAAACCATGCTCGGCAACGCCGAAATCCTCGAGGTGTTCAACATCTCCAAGGTCGGCAAGGTGGCCGGCTGCCGCGTCACCGACGGCAACGTCGAGCGCGGTGCCAACGTTCGCCTGATCCGCGACAACGTCGTCGTGCATGAAGGCAAGCTGTCGACCCTGAAGCGTTTCAAGGACGAAGTGAAGGAAGTCCAGTCCGGACAAGAGTGCGGCATGGCCTTCGAGAGCTATCACGACATGCGCGTCGGTGACGTCATCGAGTGCTATCGCGTGGAGACGATCCAGCGTTCGCTGTGAGTCCAAATCTCACAAGAGCGTCGGACCAACTCGAATAGAACGTCATGCCCGGCTTTGTGCCGGGCATCCACGTTCTGAGAAATTTCTACAGGAAGAAGACGTGGATGGCCGGGACAAGCCCGGCCATGACGGGTGTTTTCGAAGGACGACCATGCCGCGCCATCATCAGCCAGCAAAACATCCCGGCGGTTCGCAACGTCAGTTGCGCGTCGGCGAAACCGTGCGGCACGCCGTTGCCCAAATTCTCGCGCATGGCGGCGTGCATGATCCGGTGCTCGAAGCGCATCTCATCACCGTGCCGGAAGTGCGCATGTCGCCCGACCTCAAGCTGGCGACGATCTATGTCATGCCGCTCGGCGGCCACGACACCGATACGGTGATCGCGGCGCTCGATCACAACAAGAAGTTTCTGCGCGGCGAGATCGCGCGGCGAGTTAACCTAAAATTTGCACCTGATATTCGCTTCCGCGTCGACGAACGATTCGATGAAGCGGAACGGATCGAGAAATTATTGCGAACACCTGCGGTGCAACGCGACCTCAAGCCGGATTCGGACGAAAGTGAATGATTGTGACGACACCAGACAACGCCATCGCCACCAAAATTGCTGACGATTCGTCGCCTGCGGAAAATAATTCCGGCACGCCGTCGCTGGAGCGCATGCGCGCGACCAACGACCCGCGCGGCAACAAGCAGGGGCGCAACGGTCAACCGCGCCGCGATCGGCGCGACGTTCATGGCTGGGTCGTTCTCGACAAACCGATCGGCATGACCTCGACGCAGGCCGTCGCCGTGGTGAAGCGGTTGTTCAACGCCAAGCGCGCCGGCCACGCCGGGACCCTCGATCCGCTGGCCTCGGGCGGCCTGCCGATCGCGCTCGGCGAAGCCACCAAGACGGTGCCGTTCGTCATGGACGGCCGCAAGCGCTACCGCTTCACCGTGAGTTGGGGCGAGGAACGCGACACCGACGACACCGAGGGCCGCGTCACCCAGACCAGCGACCGCCGCCCCGATCCGGAGGAGATCCGGGCGCTGCTGCCGCAATTCACCGGTGTTATCTCCCAGATTCCCCCGCAATATTCCGCGATCAAGGTGCAGGGCGAACGCGCCTACGACCTGGCGCGCGACGGGGAAGTCGTGGCGCTGCAACCCCGCGAGGTCGAGATTCATCAATTAACCCTTACCGATCAATCAGATAAGGACAACTCGGTGTTCGAGGCCGAATGCGGCAAGGGCACTTATGTGCGGGCGCTGGCGCGCGACATGGGCCGGCTGCTCGGCTGTTACGGCCATATCAGCGCGTTGCGGCGGACGCTGGTCGGCCCGTTCGACGAGGCGGACATGATTCCGCTGGAAGAATTGCAGGCTTTGTGCGATAGAGCCGCGTCCGGCGAGGCGAGCCTCGCGGACGCGCTTTTGCCCGTTGAGACCGCGCTGGACGACATCCCGGCACTGGCCGTCACACGGGCTGATGCGGCAAGGCTCCATCGGGGTCAGGCCGTTTTGTTGCGCGGACGGGATGCGCCCACTTGTAGCGGCACAGTTTATGTCACGGTAGCAGGCCGGCTTCTCGCGCTTGCCGAACTTGGACATGGCGAACTCATCCCCAAGCGTGTGTTCAACCTGACGGGGCTAACTGCCAGTCCCGATCGCAAAGACAATGAAAGAGTGTGACGATGTCGATTACCGCCGAACGCAAAGCGGAAGTCATCAAGACGAATGCCAAGAAAGCCGGTGACACCGGTTCGCCAGAGGTTCAGGTCGCGATCCTGTCGGAACGCATCAACAACCTCACCGAGCACTTCAAGACCCACGTCAAGGACAACCATTCGCGCCGTGGTCTGCTGAAGCTCGTGTCCACCCGACGCTCGCTGCTCGACTACGTCAAGAAGAAGGACGAGGCGCGTTACAAGGCGCTGCTCGAGAAGCACAACATCCGCCGCTAAGCGGCGTTCGCGCGCGTAACGTTTGCGCGCGCTTGTCGACGTCGCCCGGTCGAGCAGAATTAAAGTTTCTGCGGATCGGGTTACGTTCATCTGATGGAGCGGATTCCTGACTGGTATCCGCCCATTGCGTTCAGCAGCAATCCGGCGGCTGGACGATGACGGGCAAGGGGCCCGTCGCGCGGGCCGCAAGGCCAAAAGCAATGGCCCGCACCATCGGAAGGATGCCAGCCATCCAAAATACCAAAGCCATGGCAGGATCGCAGGACGCTGCTTTCGCGTACGCGCCGCTTGATGCGGACGTCACGTCGAACAGCCTCCCGCCGTCTTGCGCATGGCTTTTGTATATGGGGTCGGCACGCCTTTCGTGAACTCATGAAAGAAAATGACCATGTTCAATAAGCATACAGTCGAGATCGACTGGGGTGGGCGTCCGCTCAAGCTGGAAACCGGCAAGATCGCCCGTCAGGCCGACGGTGCCGTGATGGCCACCTACGGCGAAAGCGTCGTGCTCGCCACCGTCGTCGCCGCCAAGACGCCGCGCGAAGGCGTCGACTTCCTGCCGCTGACTGTCGACTACCAGGAAAAGACCTACGCCGCGGGCCGTATCCCCGGCGGCTACTTCAAGCGCGAAGGCCGTCCGACCGAAAAGGAAACGCTGGTTTCCCGCCTGATCGATCGCCCGATCCGTCCGCTGTTCGCCGACGGCTGGCGCAACGAGACGCAGGTGATCGTGACCGTGCTGTCGCACGACATGGAAAACGATCCCGACGTGCTGGCGATGGTTGCGGCCTCCGCCGCGCTGACGCTGTCCGGCGCGCCGTTCAAGGGCCCGATCGGCGCCGCCCGCGTCGGCTTCATCAACGACGAGTACGTGCTCAACCCGGTGCTCGACGAGATGGCCGAAACCCAGCTCGAGCTGGTGGTCGCCGGCACCTCGGACGCGGTGCTGATGGTCGAGTCGGAAGCCAAGGAACTGTCCGAGGAGATCATGCTCGGCGCGGTGATGTTCGGTCATCGCCACTTCCAGCCGGTGATCGATGCGATCATCCAGCTCGCCGAGAAGGCCGCCAAGGAGCCGCGCGAAGTCGCCGTCGTCGATGACAGCGCCATCGAGAAGGAAATGCTCGGCCTGATCGAGCAGGATCTGCGCGCGGCCTACGCCATTCCGGTGAAGCAGGATCGCTACGCTGCGGTCGGCGTCGTCAAGGCCAAGGCGATGGCGCACTTCTTCCCGGAAGGTCAGGAGCCGCAATACGACAAGCTGCGCATCGCCGGCGTGTTCAAGCACCTCGAAGCCAAGATCGTGCGCTGGAACATCCTCGATACCGGCAAGCGCATCGATGGTCGCGATTCCAAGACCGTTCGCAGCATCACCGCCGAAGCCGGCGTGCTGCCGCGCGCCCACGGTTCAGCGCTATTCACCCGCGGTGAAACCCAGGCGATGGTCGTCACCACGCTCGGCACCGGCGAAGACGAGCAGTACATCGACTCGCTTTCGGGAACGTACAAAGAGACGTTCCTACTGCACTACAACTTCCCTCCCTACTCGGTCGGTGAGACCGGACGCCTCGGCGGCACCAAGCGCCGCGAGATCGGCCACGGCAAGCTGGCGTGGCGCGCGATCCATCCGGTGCTGCCGCCGCATCACGAGTTCCCCTACACCATCCGCGTCGTCTCGGAGATCACCGAGTCGAACGGTTCGTCGTCGATGGCGTCGGTGTGCGGCGCGTCGCTGGCGCTGATGGATGCCGGTGTGCCGCTGAAGCGGCCGACGGCAGGCATTGCCATGGGCCTGATCCTCGAAGGCAGCCGCTTCGCGGTGCTCTCCGACATTCTCGGCGACGAGGATCATCTCGGCGACATGGACTTCAAGGTGGCCGGCACCGAAGCGGGCATCACCTCGCTGCAGATGGACATCAAGATCGCCGGCATCACCGAAGAGATCATGAAGGTGGCGCTGGGCCAGGCCAAGGATGGCCGTATCCACATCCTGGGCGAGATGTCGAAGGCACTGACCGCGGCGCGCGCCGAACTCGGCGAATACGCACCGCGCATCGAGACCTTCAAGATCGCCACCGACAAGATTCGCGAAGTGATCGGCACCGGCGGAAAGGTAATCCGCGAGATCGTCGAGAAGACCGGCGCCAAGGTCAACATCGAGGACGACGGCACCGTGAAGGTGGCGTCGAACGATGGCGAGGCGATGAAGGCCGCGATCAAGTGGATCAAGTCGATCGCCTCCGATCCGGAGATCGGCCAGATCTACGACGGCACCGTGGTCAAGGTGATGGAGTTCGGCGCCTTCGTGAACTTCTTCGGCGCCAAGGACGGCCTGGTCCACATTTCGCAGCTTGCTGCCAACCGCGTGCAGAAGACCTCCGACGTCGTCAAGGAAGGCGACAAGGTCAAGGTCAAGCTGCTCGGCTTCGACGATCGCGGCAAGACCCGGTTGTCGATGAAGGTGGTCGATCAGGAGACCGGCGAAGACCTCGAGGCCAAGCAGAAGGCCGAGGCTCCGGCCCGCGAGGCCGCCGGCGAATAATCGCCGCGGACGCGTGACGACGAACAGCGAAAGGCGGTCCATTGGGCCGCCTTTTGTTTGCTGGACGCCACTTCGCGGGAAATCAGGAGCCGCGCTTCGCGTCGCTCTTCGCGTTCGCGACAAGATCAGGATGCCGGGCTGTTGCCGCCGCATCCGCTTTCTTGTCCACGCATTCCTTCACGACGTTGCCAAGCGCCGCGAAATCCGCCCTGCGGGGCGACGTCTTGCGGAACGCCAGTCCGATGCTGCGGCCGGGCTGCGGATCGTCCAACCGCAGAAACCTGACCCGGTCGTCACGCGACTCGACCTCGGCAGCAATCTCGGGAATCAACGTTTCGCCATAGCCGCCCGCAACCATCTGCATCACCGTCGAAAGACTCGACGCACCGAAGGCCATGCTCGCCGGGCCTGCCGATCGTCCGCGCGGAATTGTCGAACAGAATGCGAGCGCCTGGTCTCGCAGGCAGTGACCGTCCTCGAGCAGGATCAGGCGCGACTGGTCGATGTCGCGCGCCGCGACACGGCCATTGCGGTTGCGGGGATCGTTCGCCGGCACCGCGAGCAGGAACAGATCGTCGAACAAAGGGATGGTGTCGATGTCCGGCTCGCCAAGCGGCATCGCCAGCATCGCCGCATCCAGCGCGCCGTTTCTGATCTCTTCGACCAGTAGCCGCGTCTGCGTTTCGCGCAGTTCCAGGCGCAGATCCGGAAACTGCGATTGGAGCCCCGGCAGGATACGAGGCAACACGTAAGGCGCCAGCGACGGAATGATGCCAAGCATCAGTCGTCCTGTCAGAAGCCTCGTGCGATGCCGCGCAGAATCCACGAGGTCGATGGACGCTGCCAAAACCTGCTCGCCGCGCCGCGCAATCTCGCGGCCGATGTCCGTCAACGCAACTTCGCCGGGCCGGCGCTCCACCAGGATCACGCCGAGAAACCTTTCAAGATCGCGAATCTGCATCGACAGCGCAGGCTGAGTGACCGCGCAGGCTTCCGCTGCGCGCCCGAAATGGTTGTGGCGCGCCAGTGCGGCGAGATAACGCAACTGTTTGAGCGTAATCATGTCGATCAGATTAGCTTATCGCGAGATCAACACAAATAGACTGGACCTGATGCTGGATATATTCCAAAGTCGAATACGAAGCTGCCGCAAGGAAGACAGCCGTGGCTGACCATCCTCGATCAAGCACCAGGTTCGGTGTGCCTTCACAGGCGGCGTCAGCCTTGCGCTGACGTTATCGAAGTCCGCGCTAGCGGACGGCACCACAGGCATCGCCGGGCAGCTCGACACAACAGCAGCACAACATCGGAGATAACCATGGACGCAAAGACTGACGACAAGGGCGCCGGCAAGTGCCCATTCACCGGAGGCGCGCACGGCCGCAGCAACCGCGACTGGTGGCCGAATCTGCTCGATCTCCAGGTCCTCCACCGCAACTCCGACCTGTCCGATCCGATGGGCAAGGCGTTCGACTACGCCGCTGAGTTCAAGACGCTCGATCTCGACGCCATCATGACCGACCTGAAGGCGCTGATGACCGACTCGCAGGATTGGTGGCCGGCCGACTTCGGGCATTACGGTGGCCTCATGGTGCGCATGGCATGGCACAGCGCCGGCACCTATCGCATCACCGACGGTCGCGGCGGCGCAGGCGGCGGCCAGCAGCGTTTCGCGCCTTTGAATTCGTGGCCGGACAACGTGCTGCTCGACCGCGCGCGACGCCTGTTGTGGCCGATCAAGCAGAAATACGGCCGCAAGATTTCCTGGGCCGACCTGTATGTGCTCGCCGGCAACGCCGCGCTCGAATCGATGGGCTTCAAGACGTTCGGCTTCGCCGGCGGCCGCGCCGACGAATGGGAGCCGCAGGAACTGTTCTGGGGTCCGGAAGGAACGTGGCTCGGCGACGAACGCTACAGCGGCGAGCGCGAGCTTGCCGAGCCGCTGGCTGCGGTGCAGATGGGCCTGATCTACGTCAACCCGGAAGGGCCGAACGGCAAGCCGGATCCGATCGCGGCGGCCAAGGATATCCGCGAAACGTTCTTCCGCATGGCGATGAACGACGAGGAAACCGTGGCGTTGATCGCTGGCGGTCACACTTTCGGCAAGACCCACGGCGCCGGCGACGCGGCGCTGGTCGGCCCGGCCCCCGATGCCGCAGCGATCGAGGATCAGGGACTCGGCTGGAAGAGCAAGTACGGCACCGGCAAGGGCGGCGACGCCATCGGCAGCGGCCTTGAAGTCACCTGGACCCAGACGCCGACCACGTGGGACAACAACTTCTTCGAGACGCTGTTCAAGTTCGAGTGGGAGTTGGAAAAGAGTCCCGCCGGCGCCAACCAGTGGCGCGCGAAGAACGCGCCTGCAATCACGCCCGACGCCCACGACAAGTCGAAGATGCATGTGCCGACCATGCTCACCACGGACTTGTCGCTGCGGTTCGATCCGGCCTACGCGAAAATCTCGAAGCGCTTCCACGACAATCCGGACCAGTTCGCGGATGCGTTCGCGCGCGCGTGGTTCAAGCTGACTCATCGCGACATGGGACCGCGCGAGCGCTATCTCGGCCCGTGGGTGCCGAGCGAAGTGCTGATCTGGCAGGATCCGATTCCGGCGGTCGATCACAAGCTGGTCGACGACAAGGATATTGCCGACCTGAAGGCGAAGATTCTCGCGTCCGGTCTGACAGTTCAGCAACTGATCTCGACCGCGTGGGCCTCGGCCTCGACGTTCCGCGGCTCGGACAAGCGCGGCGGCGCCAACGGCGCGCGCATTCGCCTGGCGCCGCAGAAGGACTGGGAGGTCAACCAGCCGAAGCAACTCGCCACCGTGCTCGCCAAGCTGGAAGCCATCCAGAAGGACTTCAACGGAGCGGCCAGCGGCGGCAAGAAGATCTCGCTCGCCGACCTGATCGTGCTGGCCGGCGCTGCCGCGGTTGAGAAGGCAGCGAAGGATGGCGGCGTCGACGTCAAGGTGCCGTTCACGCCGGGCCGCATGGACGCCTCGCAGGAGCAGACCGACGTGGAATCGTTCGCGCCGCTCGAACCGCGAGCCGATGCCTTCCGCAACTACGTCGGCAACCGCCACCAGTTCATGGGACCGGAAGAGTCGATGGTGGACCGTGCGCAGCTTCTGAACCTGACGGCGCCGGAGATGACGGTGCTGATCGGCGGCCTGCGCGTGCTCGGCGCCAATGCCGGCGATTCCAAGCATGGCGTCTTCACCCAGCAGGTCGGCAAGTTGACCAACGACTTCTTCGTCAACCTGCTGACCATGGACACCGAGTGGCAGCCGACCGGCGACAACCTCTATGAGGGCCGTGATCGCAAGACCAAGGCGCCGAAATGGACCGCCACCCGCGTCGACCTGATCTTCGGGTCGCACTCGCAGCTTCGCGCTTTCGCCGAGGTCTATGCATGTGGTGACTCGAAGGAGAAGTTCGTCAAGGACTTCGTTGCGGCCTGGACCAAGGTGATGGACGCGGACCGCTTCGACCTGCATGGTTAAGCCCGTCGCATCGTCGCGGTGACCGCTTCGCACCGCGCTGATGCATCGAGACAAAGCCCCCGCGAACCATCGCGGGGGCTTTTGATTTGCTTATTGCCGGATCGCGTGAGGACACGGCGCCTCAAAATGGCCTGTCAAATCATGAACGAGAAGAATCGTGATCCTCTCAGTGACGAAAGAAGGGATAAACCCGAATGATGAAACTGTATTGGTCGCCGCGCTCACGTTCGTTCACCACGCTTTGGTTGCTCGAAGAAGCCGGGCAGCCTTATGAACGGGTGCTGACCGACATCTCCGCCGGCGCGCAGAAGACGCCGGAGTATCGCGCCATCAACCCGATGGGCAAAGTACCGGCGCTGGCTGACGGCGACGTCACGATCGCTGAGTCGGCGGCGATCTGTGCCTATGTCGCCGAACGCTATCCGCAAGCCAACCTGGCGCCGCCGCTCGGCGATCCACGCCGCGGCAAATATCTGCAATGGCTGTTTTTCGGGCCGAGCTGCATCGAGCCGGCGCTGATCCAAATCTTTACCAAGCTCGACGTGCCGACCAGCACCGCGGCGTGGGGCAGCGCGACGCAAGTATTCGACGTGCTGGATGCAGCGCTGGAGCGCGGGCCGTGGCTGCTCGGCGACAGCTTTTCCGCCGCCGACATCGTCATCGGCTCCGGGCTCAACTTTGCGATCCGTCAGTTCAAGATGGTGCCGACGCGGCCGTCATTCGATCGCTACATCGCGCGCTGCGTCGCGCGCCCGGCGTTCCAGCGCGCCGAAACGATTGCGGCGGGGTGATTGCAGGCTCGTCATTCGCCTGATTCATCTGAGGTGCGCGCTCTTGCGCGCCTCGAAGGATGCTGGCCGTCGTCCTTCGAGGCTCGGCGTCAAGAACGCCTCGCACCTCAGGATGACGGCACTTCCTTCACAGGAGGCGTTATCCCTCGTTGCTGTTCCGAAGCTCGTCCGGGTGCGGCATCGAGATGATGTTATAACCGGAATCGACGAAGTGAATTTCGCCGGTCACGCCGCCGGACAAATCCGACAACAGATACAGCGCGGTGCCGCCGAGTTCATCGAGCGTGACACCGCGCCCGAGCGGCGAATGCTTCTGCTGGAACGCAAACATCGCGCGCGCATCACCGATGCCGGATCCCGCCAGCGTGCGTACCGGCCCCGCCGAAACCGCGTTGACGCGAATGCCGCTGCGGCCGAAATCGGCAGCGAGATAACGCACCGAGGCTTCCAGCGCCGCCTTCGCTACGCCCATCACGTTGTAGTTCGGCATCACCCGCGTCGAACCGCCAAACGTCAGCGTGATCATCGAGCCGCCGTTCGGCATCAGCTCGGCGGCGCGCTTGGCGACTTCGGTAAACGAGAAACACGAGATCACCATGGTGCGCGAGAAGTTGGCGCGCGTGGTGTCGGCATAGCGCCCCTTCAGCTCATTCTTGTCGGAGAAGCCGATGGCATGCACGATGAAATCCAGCTTACCCCATTTCTCTTTCAGCGCGGCGAAGGTGGCGTCGACGCTGGCGATATCCTCGACGTCGCAGGGCAGGATCAGTTCGGCGTTCAGCGATTCCGCCAGCGGCTTGACTCGCTTGCCGAGCGCTTCGCCCTGATAGGTAAAAGCCAGTTCGGCGCCATGCGCGGACAGCGTCCTTGCAATGCCCCAGGCGATCGAGTGATCGTTGGCGACGCCCATGATAAGACCGCGCTTGCCTTGCATCAGTTGCGTCATGGAGTGCTCCGTCATGCCCGGCCTTGTGCCGGGCATCCACGTCTGTCGAACGTGGGTTGGATTATTGAAGTCGTGGATGGCCGGAACAAATCCGGCCATGACGAGAAAATTTTTTGAGCCCCGATCATTAGATCGGCGCGCGCAATCTCAAGCATCCAGCCGCTTGAACACCAACGTTGCATTGGTGCCCCCGAAGCCGAACGAATTCGACAGCACAGTGCCGACCTTGGCATTGTCGATGCGCTTGCGCACGATCGGCATGTCGGCGAACACCGGGTCGAGTTCCTGGATGTTGGCGCTCTCGCAGATGAAGCCGTTGTTCATCATCAGCAGCGAATAGATCGCCTCCTGCACACCGGTGGCGCCGAGCGAATGGCCGGTCAGCGACTTGGTGGCGGAGATCGGCGGGCACTTGTCCTCGTTGCCGAACACGTTGCGAATCGCCTGGATTTCCGGCGGATCGCCGGCCGGCGTCGAGGTGGCGTGCGGGTTGATGTAGTCGACCTTGGATTTGACGTTGGCCATCGCCATGCGCATGCAGCGCTCGGCACCTTCACCCGAGGGCGCAACCATGTCGTAGCCATCCGAGGTCGCACCGTAGCCGATGATCTCGCCGTAGATGCGCGCGCCGCGCGCCTTGGCGTGTTCGAGTTCTTCCAGCACCAGCACGCCCGCGCCGCCGGCGATGACGAAGCCGTCGCGGTTGACGTCGTAAGCGCGCGAAGCGGTGGCCGGGGTGTCGTTGTATTTCGACGACATGGCGCCCATGGCATCGAACAGCACCGACAGCGACCAGTCGAGTTCTTCGCAACCGCCGGCGAAGACAATGTCCTGCTTGCCCCACTGGATCGTTTCGTAGGCGTTGCCGATGCAATGGTTGCTGGTCGCGCAGGCCGACGAGATCGAATAGTTGACGCCCTTGATCTTGAACCAGGTGGCGAGCGTCGCCGATGCGGTCGACGACATCGCCTTGGGCACCGCGAACGGACCGACGCGTTTCGGTCCCTTGGTACGTGTGATGTCGGCGGCTTCGACAATGGTGCGCGCCGAAGGACCGCCCGAGCCCATGATGATGCCGGTGCGCTCATTGGAGACGTCCGACGGCTCCAAGCCGGAGTCGCGAATGGCCTGCTCCATGGCGACGTGATTCCACGCCGCGCCTTCGGCGAGGAAGCGCATCGCGCGGCGATCGATCACCTCCGCTGGATTGAGCGTCGGAGCACCCTGCACCTGCGAGCGGAAACCGAGCTCGGCGTATTTCTCCGCGCGCGTGATTCCGGATTTGGCCTCAAAAAGGCTCGCAAGCACTTCCTGGGTGTTGTTTCCGATGGATGAAACAATGCCCATCCCGCTGACGACAACCCGCCTCATGATCGCCTCGTCCTATCCTCGCGTTGTGTTTGAAGGCCGCCGGGAAACCATAGTCCCGCCGTGCCGGCCCGAGCAATTGTGGCTTACGCCGCCGCCGGCGCGTCCTGCTTGAACAGGCCGACCTTCAGATCCTTGGCGCGATAGATAATCTCGCCATCGGCAGAAAGCGACCCGTCGGCAATTCCCAGCCACAATTTTGAGCGCATCACGCGCTTGATGTCGACGGTGTACACGACCTTCTTGATATTCGGCAGCACCTGGCCGGAAAATTTAAGTTCGCCGAGGCCGAGCGCACGGCCGGGGCCGATGCCGCCGGACCAGCCGAGGAAAAATCCGACCATCTGCCAGAACGCATCGAGGCCGAGGCAGCCGGGCATCACCGGATCGCCCTTGAAGTGACAGCTGAAGAACCAAAGGTCCGGTTTGACGTCGAGTTCGGCGCGGATCAGCCCCTTGCCGAATTCGCCGCCGGTCTCGGTGATCTCGGTGATCCGGTCGAACATCAGCATCGGGGGGAGCGGCAGCTGCGCGTTGCCCGGGCCGAACATTTCGCCGCGGCCGCACGCCAGCAAATCCTCGTATTCATAACTGCCGCGCCTATCCTGCATACCGCATTGCCTTTCTGGAAGCCTTCCAAACTGACCGTGGAACAGCCGGGTTCCAGATCATCAGCGATTCACCGCTCATGGTTAAAGCAAAACCTGTCACGCAGGTCCACACAAGCCCCAAGCGCCTGTTTTCAGCGAGAAAACCGGCCGTTACGACGAAAATCCTCCCGCCGGGACCGCGCGCGTTCTCTATCACGCGCTTCGCAACTGGCAAAGCTTGGCCCTGCATTGGCCGGCGATTCGCCGTATCCTCGGATACCGCCAGCCAGTTGCGAAAAACTTGCATCTAACTGCAAGTTACTTGTATTATTGCGGCATGTTTATGCGTTGAAGGGCGATTGGGTGCCGGACGTGGAAATCGAGAATAGCCTGAAGGTTCTGAGGGACGACGACAGCGATCTGCCGATTGGTGGCCATGGACGTCAAGCTGCGCTGACGGGGTGCCCCTGGCACGACGTCAACGAGATGCTGCAATCCGTCGGGCTGCGTCCGACACGGCAGCGTATGGCCTTGGGCTGGCTGCTGTTCGGCAAGGGCGCACGGCATCTCACCGCGGAAATGCTTTACGAGGAAGCCACCAACGCCAAGGTGCCGGTTTCGCTCGCCACCGTCTACAACACCTTGAACCAGTTGACCGATGCCGGTCTGCTGCGCCAGGTCAGCGTCGACGGCACCAAGACCTATTTCGACACCAACGTCACCGCGCACCACCACTTCTATCTCGAGAACAGCCACGAGTTGGTCGATATCCACGACCCGCATCTGATGCTGCAGAAGATGCCGGAAGTGCCGGAGGGTTACGAGGTCAGCCGCGTCGATATGGTCGTGCGGCTGCGCAAGAAGCGCTGAGCAGAGTCTCTTTGTTTTGCTTCGCTGCCCTCTCCCACTAAGGAGAGGGTCAAAGGTCAGTTGACCTTCTCGTCGGCGTAGACGCCCCAAAGCCGCTGCTGCTCGATCCAGCCGTCGAAGCCTTCACCGCTGATGTGACACCAACCGGCATTGCAGCGCTTCACCTGCGCCACGACACCGGGCTGCAGGCGCGCCGCCACGGCGCTGCTCGGGTCGGCGCGATCGTAGAGCGACGCCAGTTCATCCTTGGATTTCATCGTCACCACCGCGGTGCGGCGGCCCGACAGCAGCGAATGGTAGACCCAGCCTTCGGCGCCTTCCGAATCGCGGACACGCCGCCAGTTCTCGTATTCGGCGGTCACCTCGACCGGCAGCCCGGCGCGCGTATAGATCCAGCTCACATCATTATCCTTGGTCGGGCCGACGCGCACATTGACGTGGTCCGACTTGAGACTGACGTAGCGCGGGATCGGGAGCCCGCTGACGGCACCGGTCGGCCCTGTCGCATTCGCGGAAAAGCTCGCGCTGAGCGGCACGCAAACCATCGCGCCCGCGACCATCATTGCGCCGAGAAATTCCTTGAACGCCATCGACCAGCCCCCTGCCACGCACTGCACCAAATTCGCTTCGCTTTGCAAGACGCGCACCATCAGGTCTTGCACGCCGCCTGCACCGGCTCGGGATCTCGTGGCGAACATCGGCCTGGGTTCTTGTCTTGGCCCGGCCTTCTGCTAGAGAGGACCAAACGTCGGCCCTCCAACAGCGACCTGAACGGTTTCAGGCAGCTGTGGGGAAACCCTGAGGAACCCATCAATCCTGAGGATTCACGAGTCGTCGAGATCGGTGCGGCAGCCGCAGTTTCGATCACCCCGGTTAATGAGGATTGAACGCAGGTGTCCCAAACCTCAACTTCGCATTCCCATGTTGCATGCGGGCCGATGTTCCGGACCGTTGCCGGCATCGATGCGATGGTGACAATGGCTGCAGCATCGTTTCGGCTGCCACGTTTCGCGAGAACAAGACATGTCGGTTAAGAAAAAACCTCTGGTCGTCGTCACCCGGAAACTGCCGGACTCGATCGAGACTCGCATGCGCGAGTTGTTCGACGCGCGCCTCAATCTCGACGATCAGGCGATGACGCCGGAGCAGATCGCCGAGGCCGCGCGCAGCGCCGAGGTGCTGGTGCCGACGGTGACCGACGAAATCACCGCCGACATCGTCAACCAGCCCGACTGCAAGCTGCGGCTGATCGCCAATTTCGGCAACGGCGTCGACAACATCGATGTCGCCGCCGCCAACGCCCGCGGCATCACCGTGACCAACACGCCGAAGGTGCTGACCGAAGACACCGCCGACATGACGATGGCGCTGATCCTCGCGGTGCCGCGCCGCCTGATCGAGGGCGCCAACATCCTGCCCGACGGCAAGGACTGGCCCGGCTGGTCGCCGACCTGGATGCTCGGCCACCGCATCGGCGGCAAGCGGCTCGGCATCATCGGCATGGGTCGCATCGGCCAGGCCATCGCCCGGCGCGCCCGCGCCTTCGGGCTGCAGATCCACTATCACAACCGCAAGCCGGTGGCGCCGCGCATCGCCGACGAACTCGGCGCGACCTATTGGGATTCGCTCGACCAGATGCTGGCGCGGATGGACATCATCTCGGTCAACTGCCCGCATACGCCGGCCACGTTCCATCTGCTGTCGGCGCGGCGGCTGAAGCTGATCCGCAAGGACGCCTACATCGTCAACACCGCGCGCGGCACGGTGATCGACGAAGACACGCTCACCCGTCTCATCGAAGCTGGCGAGATCGCGGGCGCCGGGCTCGACGTGTTCGAGCACGAACCGGCGGTCAATCCACGGCTGATCCGGCTGGCCAAGGCCGGCAAGGTGGTGCTGCTGCCGCACATGGGCTCGGCCACCATCGAGGGCCGCGTTGAAATGGGCGAGAAGGTCATTATCAACATCCGCACTTTCCTCGATGGGCACAAGCCGCCTGACCGCGTGCTGCCAAGCATGCTTTAGGCCGGCAAACCTCACTCGCAACGCAGTCGCCGCCAAGCCGAAAGAAGGCATCAATGGAGAGCGCTTCGATGCTGGTGAGCCAGCGCGTCGTTCAGGTTTGCCTGTTTCTGCTCTCGGCCATCGCGTTGCTTGGCGGCACGCTGCAGATGGTTCTCGGCCAACCGACCACCACCGCGCGACTCGACAACGTGCACCGCTTCATGGCCGGCATCTATTTCGGCTGCGGCCTGATCTGCTTCTGGGCGGCACTGACCGTTCGCCAGCAGGACACGCTGGTATTTCTCATTGCGTTCAGCGTGTTTCTCGCCGGGTGCGGCCGCCTGATCTCGATCCGCAAGATGGGCATCCCCGAACCCCGCGCGGTCTGGCTCGGCTATCTCGTGCCCGAACTGTTGTTGCCGCTGGTGATCGCAGCGGCGCAGCTCATCACCAACCGCGCCGTGGCAAGTTGATCCGCAGCGGCCTTGCTGCTTCCGATCCAACCGGAACCAAGACTCGATCTTTTGTTTGACGCGTTTTCTTCACGCGAACCGGTACCCACTTCGCTCGAAAACGCTCTAGCGATACGCCGACAGATCGGTGATCGTCGGGTTGTCGCCGTTGAGCGGATTGGACGGATCGCGCGCGTAACGCAGCGTCTCGAAACGCATTGCCCGCGCGTCGATCATCAGCAGGCGTCCGACCAGCCCCTCGCCGAACCCGACGATCTCGCGGATGGCTTCCAGCGCCATCATCGCACCGAGCACGCCGGCCAGCGCACCCATCACACCGGCTTCGGCGCAGGCCGGCACCGTGCCCGGTGGCGGCGGCTCGGGAAACAAGCAGCGATAGGTTGGATTGCGGTCGCCCTTGGCATTGGTCTCGTGCGCGCGGATCGTCGTCAGCGACGCGTCGAACACGCCGAGCGCGCCGGTGATCAGCGGCTTGCCGGCGAGATAGCAGGCATCCGACACCAGGTAGCGCGTCGCGAAGTTGTCCGAGCCGTCGGCGACCAGATCGTATTGATTGAGCAGCGCCATCGCATTGCTCGCATCGAGCCGCATGTTGTGGGTGCGCATCATGACATGCGGATTGAGCGCCAGCACAGTGTCGGCGGCGCTATCAACCTTGAGCCGGCCGACATCCGGCGTGGCGTGAATGATCTGGCGTTGCAGGTTGGATAGCGACACCACGTCGTCGTCGATGACGCCGAGCGTGCCGACACCAGCGGCGGCAAGATACATCAACCCCGGCGCGCCCAATCCGCCGGCGCCGATCACCAGCACCCGCGCCGCTTTGAGTTTCGCTTGTCCCGGACCGCCGACCTCGCGCAACACGATGTGGCGGGCGTAGCGCTCGAGTTCTTCGGCAGTCAGCATGATCCAAAATCCGATTTGATCCTGCGGTTCTACCACGCGCTGACGCGAGAGCCAGCGGCCGCGTTGAACCGCCGCACCGTTGTTGGCGACCTAACATCATGCTTTGCTGGCCTGCCGTTTTGGAATGGATGGACTGATCTGATGACATCGGCTGCTGCCGCATTGCTGATCCTCGTGGCCACGGCGCTGCCCGCAGCCGCCCAGACATCGCCCGCCAAGCCGAAGTCGGCCGCCGCCACGCCGGCCCCGCCCGCCGTGCAAACGCCGCTCGATACCGCCAAGGCGATGACGCAAGCCGAGCGTCAGGCGATCCAGTCGGATCTGGCATGGGTCGGCAAGTACAATGGCCTCATCAACGGCGAGGCCAACGACCGCATGGTGGCCGCGATCCAGGCCTTCCAGAAGGACCGCCGCGGCAAGCCGACCGGCGTGCTCAATCCGCAGGAGCGCGAGCAGCTCACGCAAGCCGCAAAGAAATTGCAGACCAATGTCGGCTGGAAGCTGGTCGGCGACGCTGCGACCGGGATGCGCACCGGCCTACCCGCCAAGCTGGTGCCGCAGCAGACGAGTGACGCCAACGGCACCCGATGGAGTTCCCAATCCGGCGCGGTGCAGGTCACGCTGACGCGCTCCAAACAGGCGGATCTCACCACCGCCAAGATCGCCGAACAGCAGCGCGCCCAACCCGCCGACCGCAAAGTCACCTACAGCACGGTGAAACCGGATTTCTTCGTGCTGTCCGGCACCCAGGGTACCAGCAATTTCTATCTGCGCGGACAAGTCCGCGGCAATGAAGTCCGAATGCTCACGATCCTCTACGATCAGGCGAGCAAGGCCGCCATGGAGCCGGTGGTGATCGCGATGTCGAGCGCCTTCAATCCGTTTCCGAGCGGCGCGCAGGCGGTCGGACCGCCGCCGCGCAAGTCGGTCGAATACGCCACCGGCATCGTCGTCAGCAGCGCGGGCGATATCGTCACCGACCGTCAGGTCATCGACGGCTGTCAATCGATCGTCATCGCCGGTCATGGCAACGCCGACCGCATCGCGCTCGACAAGGAGCACGACCTCGCTTTGCTGCGCATCTACGGCGCGCACGGTCTGACGCCGCTCGCGCTCGGCAGCGCGGCAACTGCAGCCGGCATCGAGCTGACAGGCATTGCCGATCCGCAGAATCAGGGCGGCGGCGCGGCGGTGAGCAGCGTGCCGGCGAGTGCAACACCAGTTGGCAGCAACGGCGAGCTGGCGTTATCGCCAGCGCCCGGCCTCGGCTTCTCCGGCGCTGCGGCGCGCGATGCGTCCGGCAAGTTCGCCGGAATGGTTCAGCTCAAGCCGGTGCTGGTGGCCGGACCTGCGCCGGCGACGCCTGCGGCGCAGGCGGTGCTGGTGCCGGCAGCGACGGTGCGCCATTTCCTCGCTGCGCAGCGTGTCGAGAGCAACGGCACCACCGGCGATGCCAAGGCCGCCGTGGTCCGCGTCATCTGCGTGCGGAAGTAGAGAATCCCGGTCCGAAGACTCTCCGTTCGTCATGCCCGTGCTTGTCACGGGCATCCACGTCTTCTCTTCCACGCTGCGAAGACGTGGATGGCCGGAACAAGTCCGGCCATGACGAAAACAACACGCGTCGTTTGGTAGACCGGATGCAGACGACTCGAGTTTCACTTCTGACAGGTCGGGCACCAGAACGTCGAGCGGCCATTCTGCACGAAGCGTTTCACCGTGCCGCCGCAGCCGCGCGTTTGGCATTTTTCGCCCTCGCGGTCGTAGACCTGAAACGAATGCTGAAAATAGCCGAGCTCGCCTGAGGTCTGGCGATGGTCGCGCAGCGACGAGCCGCCAGCCTCGATCGCCTGATTGAGCACATCGTGAATCGACGCGACCAACCGCTTGGCATGATCGGTCGGCGCTCTCTTTTTATCCGCAAGCGTCGATGCCTTGCGCTTCGGCGACAGGTGCGACCGAAACAGCGCCTCGCAGACATAGATGTTGCCGAGCCCGGCGACGACGCGCTGATCGAGCAACGCCGCCTTGAGGCTCGTCGCCTTGCCCGCCGTTGCCGCCGCCAGCATCGCGGCGTCGAACGCATTGCCGAGCGGTTCTGGCCCGAGCCCCTTCAGCAACGGCTCCTCGTCCAGCAGCGAACGCGCGATGATCTTCATGTAGCCGAAGCGGCGCGGATCATTGAAGACGACGGCAGCGCCTGACGACATGTGAAAGACGACATGATCGTGCGCGCGGTCCTCGTTGCGCGGGTAGTGGAATTCGCCCGGTGTGACATGACCGTCGACGGTGACGACGCGAAACGATCCCGACATGCCGAGATGCATCAGCAGCACATCGCCGGAGCTGAGATCGGCCATCAGATATTTGGCGCGGCGGCCAAGCCCGGCGACGGTCTGGCCTTCGAGCCGGGCGACGAAATCGTCCTGAAAGGGAAAGCGCAAATCGGCGCGGCGGGTTTCGGCGCGGACGATGCGCGCGCCTTCCATGGCCGGCTGCAGGCCGCGACGGACGGTTTCGACTTCCGGAAGTTCAGGCATTGGCTTGCTCGTCTCGCACGCGATGGGGTCGCGCCACCCACTGACGTCATTGCCGGACTCGATCCGGCAATCCATCCCTCATCTTCAAAGGGGCGATGGATGCGCGGGTCAAGCCCGCGCATGACGATTCGATATGCTGGCAGAACGTTATGTGGCCTCGCGCTCGGTGAACACCAGCCAGTTATGGAACGGGTCGGTCACCGTCATGGTGGTCGCGCCCCACGGCTGCCGCTCCAGCCCCGGCCGCGCATAGCCGTAGCGCTTGGCGAGCAGCCCGGCCTGATAGACCGCAAGGCCGGCGGTCTCGATGATGACCCGGGCGCCGGGCGCACAATCGCCATGGTGTTCGCTGAGGTGCAGCACCACCGCGCCCAGCGAAATGCCCATATAGAGCGGCAGATCCGGCTCGAAGCGGTGCTCGAAATCGACCTTGAAACCGAGGAAGTCGAGATAGAACTCCCGCGCCTTGCTTGTATCGAACATGCGAAGGATGGGGATCGTATGCGTGAAGCTGGGTGTCATGTCCGGCCTTGATCTGGGCGCGAAACGGGTTAACCACGGCCTTTGAGCGGAGGCCGATCCCGGCCGCAACCGGGTCTCGCTTGTAGCGCACCGCAGCGCAGCAGGCTATGGTCCGGCCGCGGAGAGATTGGGCATGGATCGAAACGATCAAACGACGCATTTCGGCTTCAAGGACGTCGCGCTGGGCGACAAACAGACGCTGGTCAACGACGTGTTCCACAGCGTGGCCTCGCGCTACGACCTGATGAACGACCTGATGTCCGGTGGCCTGCACCGGGTCTGGAAAGACATCATGATCACGACGCTGAATCCGCCGCGCAACGATGCGCCGTTCGCGTTGCTCGACGTCGCCGGCGGTACCGGCGATATCGCTTTCCGCGCCGCCAAGGCCTCCGGCTACGGTTTCCATGCCACGGTTTGCGACATCAACGGCGACATGCTCAATGTCGGCCGCGAACGCGCCGTCAAGCAGCATCTCGACGACCGCGTGTCGTTCGTCGAAGGCAATGCCGAGACGCTGGCGTTCCCTGACCGCAGCTTCGACGCCTATACCATCGCCTTCGGCATCCGCAACGTGCCGCGCATCGACGCCGCGCTGCGCGAGGCCTATCGGGTGCTGCGTCCCGGCAGCCGCTTCCTGTGTCTCGAATTCTCCACCGTCGATGTGCCCGGCCTCGACAAGATCTACGACCTGTTTTCGTTCAAGGTGATCCCGCCGCTCGGCCGTGCCGTCACCGGCGACGCGGAGTCGTATCGGTATCTCGTCGAATCGATCCGCAAGTTTCCGCGCCCGCCGCTGTTCGCGGAGATGATCCGCGACGCCGGCTTCGCCCGCGTAACCTGGCAGCCGCTGACCGGCGGCATCGTCGCACTGCATTCGGGCTGGCGCTTGTGATTTCTGGACTGACTCATGTCGCGCGGCTCACCCGCGCCGCCTACGTCTTCGCGCGCGAAGGCGTGTTCGGCGTCGTCGATCCGGCGCTGGTGCCGCCGCCGGGCCAGTTGCTGCTACGGATGGCGCGGCTGATCGAGCGGCGCGGCGCGCGTTCCGGGCCGCGGCTCACGCGCGCGTTGACGCGGCTCGGCCCGGCCTATCTCAAGCTCGGCCAATTCCTCGCCACCCGGCCCGACGTCGTCGGCGTCGCCGTGGCGCGCGATCTCGAAAGCCTGCAGGACCGCCTGCCACCGTTCTCGCAAAGCGAGGCGGAAACTGTCATCGCAACGTCGCTGGAACGCCCGGTGGCACAGGTGTTCGCCAGCTTCGGACCTTCGGTCGCGGCAGCGTCAATCGCACAGGTGCATCGCGGCGAGGTCGAAAAGGACGGCGTGCGCCAGCAGGTGGCGGTCAAGGTGCTGCGGCCCAATGTAGCGGCGCGCTTCCATCGCGACCTCGGCGATTTCTTTTACGTCGCCAGCAAAGCCGAACGATATTCGGCGGAAGCGCGGCGGCTGCGGCTGGTCGAGATCATCAATACCATGTCGCGCTCGGTGGCGATGGAAATGGATCTGCGGCTCGAAGCGGCGGCGCTTTCCGAGATGGCGGAGAACACCCGCAACGATCCCGACTTCCGCGTGCCGACGGTGGACTGGGATCGCACCACCAACAACGTGCTGACGATGGAGTGGATCGACGGCATCGCGCTGAACGATCACGCCCGCCTCGCGCAATCGCAGGTCGATCTGCCCGACCTCGGCCGCAAGGTAATCCAGAGCTTCCTGCGTCACGCCTTGCGCGACGGATTCTTCCACGCCGACATGCATCCGGGGAACCTGTTCCTCGATGACTCCGGACGGCTGGTGGCGGTCGATTTCGGCATCATGGGCCGGCTCGGGTTGAAAGAGCGGCGCTTCCTCGCCGAAATCCTGCTCGGCTTCATCACCCGCGATTATCGCCGCGTTGCCGAAGTGCATTTCGAGGCCGGTTACGTGCCGGGACATCACTCGGTGGAGAATTTCGCCCAGGCCATCCGCGCCATCGGCGAACCGATCCACAATCGCACCGCCGAAGAAATTTCGATGGCCAAGCTGCTGACGCTGCTGCTGGAGGTCACCGGCCTGTTCGACATGCAGACCCGGCCGGAACTGATCCTGCTGCAAAAGACCATGGTGGTGGTCGAGGGCGTGGCACGCAGCTTCGACCCCAAGCTGGACATCTGGACCGTGGCCGACCCGGTGGTGCGCGAATGGATCGAGCGCAACCTCGGTCCGATCGGCAAGATCCAGGGTGCCATGGCCGGCGCCGGCGAACTCGGCAAGGCGCTGTCCGGGCTGCCCGCCATTGCCTCGCGCTCGGTCGCCGTGCTGGAGCAGCTCGAAGGCATGGTGCGCAACGGCGTGGTGCTGTCGCCTGAGACCATCGACGCCATCGGCCGGGTGCGGGCGCGGCAGAACCGCTGGCGTACGGCGGCACTCTGGGTGATCGCGCTGACCTTCCTTGGCATCCTGTGGGTCATTCGCTAGTAATTTGATTGCAATGCAATCATTGTTCGGCGTAAGTTGCGCAGCAATCGATTGCAATGCATTCAATTGGAGCAGGGCGCGCCATGGCCAGCCTGACCATTCGCAAGCTCGACGAGGCCATCAAGACCGAACTGCGGCTGCGGGCCGCGCGTAACGGCCGCTCGGTCGAGGACGAAGTACGGGTCATTTTGCGCGATGCTGCGCAGCATAAGCTTGCCGGGACTGCAGCATTACCGTCCGCGCCGCAGCCCGCGCTGCCACGCCAGCGCGGCACCATGGCAGGCGAGCAACCCCGGGTGACGCTGATCATTGGCGGCGGCATCGCCGCCTACAAAGCGCTCGACCTGATCCGCCGCCTCAAGGAGCGCGGCCTGCACGTCCGCTGCGTGCTGACCCGCGCCGCGCAGCAATTCGTCACGCCGCTGGCCGCCAGCGCGCTATCCAACGAGCGCTGCTACACCGACCTGTTCGATCCGGCGAGCGAGTTCGACGCCGGTCACATCCGTCTGGCGCGCGACTGCGAGCTGATCGTCGTCGCGCCCGCCACCGCCGACCTGATGGCGAAGATGGCGCAGGGCCACGCCGACGACCTCGCCACCGCGATCCTGCTGGCGACCAACCGGCCAATCCTGCTGGCGCCGGCGATGAACCCGCTGATGTGGAACAATGCCGCGACCCGCCGCAACGTCGCGCAACTCATCCGCGACGGCGTCGTGACCATCGGCCCCAATGCCGGCGAGATGGCCGAAGCCAACGAGGCAGGCGTCGGCCGCATGTCCGAGCCGATCGAAATCGCCGATGCCGCGCTGCAGATGTTACGACCGCCGCAACCGCGCCCGCTCACCGGCAAGCGTGTGCTGATCACCGCCGGGCCGACGCACGAACCGATCGATCCGGTGCGCTACATCGCCAATCGCTCCTCCGGCAAGCAGGGCTTCGCCATCGCCGCCGCGGCACAGGCTGCCGGCGCCGACGTCACCTTGATCTCCGGCCCGGTCGATCTCGACGATCCTGCGGGCGTCACCGTCAAGCATGTCGAGTCGGCGCGCGACATGCTGCAGCAGGTCGAGGCCGCGCTGCCGGTGGACGTGGCGATCTTCGCCGCCGCGGTGGCCGACTGGCGCGTCGTCAACGAAGGCGTGCAGAAGCTGAAGAAAACCGCCGGCGGCCTGCCGCAACTCGAACTCACCGAGAATCCCGACATCCTCGCCACGATCGCTCGACTCCGCGAGCGACGGCCGCCGTTGGTGATCGGCTTCGCCGCCGAGACCGAACACCTGATGGACAACGCCAAAGCCAAGCTTGCCCGCAAGGGCTGCGACTGGATCGTCGCCAACGACGTGTCGCCCGCCACCGGGGTGATGGGCGGCGACCGCAACACCGTTCACCTGCTCAGCAAACAGGGCGACGAGGTGCGAATCGAGTCCTGGCCGGTGATGAGCAAGGACGAAGTCGCCGTCGCGCTGGTCGAGCGCATCGCTGCCACCGCAAAGGACACCTCCGCATGAGTACGTACGTCGCCGTCGAATTCCAGCAATTGCCGCACGGCTCGGGCCTCGCACTGCCGGCCTATCAATCCAGCGAAGCCGCGGGCATGGATCTGCTGGCGGCGGTTCCCGCCGACGCGCCGATGACGCTGGCGCCCGGCCATTACGGCATGATTCCCACCGGGCTGATTATTGCGCTGCCGCTGAACTACGAAGCACAGGTGCGGCCGCGCTCCGGCCTCGCCGCCAAGTTCGGCGTCACCGTGCTCAATTCACCCGGCACCATCGACGCCGACTATCGCGGCGAAATCAACGTGCTTTTGATCAATCACGGCAGTGCGCCGTTCACCATCCGGCGTGGCGAGCGCATCGCGCAGATGGTCATCGCGCCGGTGGTGCAGGCACAGATGGTCGCAGCCGCCGGTCCGCTCTCGGCCACCGCACGCGGCGCCGGCGGATTCGGCTCGACCGGCCGTTAAGCCGCGCGCGAGCACGGCCGCGCACGCAGTTCGCATCCCGCATGCGGGAACCGTGAGCTGCATTTTTCCCCGATGCGTCTTGCGTTCACGATCTGGACTCTGGTCGCGCGAGTCCGGTTGAGAGATATTGGCAATGATTCGCGCCCGGCAAGAACTGTCGGCTGCGCGGCGGTGGTGCGGTTTGGGGCAAACATGTCAGGCGTAATCGCAGCGATGCGTCGGACGCTGCTGTCATGCACTTCGATGGTGCGCGACGGCCTTGCTGGCGCTGCGCTGCTGGCAACCGCCGCGCCGGCTGCGGCGAGCGATCTCGGCGGCATCACCGACGCGTTGACGTTGTTCGGCGAACTGGACCAGCGCGGCATGGCGGCGATGACCATCGCGTTCGGAATTCTCGGCTTCTCCGTTCTCGCGACTATCCTGCTGATGCGCACGCGGCTGCGCGCCGCCACCAGCGAATTGCGGCTGAAAACCACCATTCACGGCCTGCAGGCCGAAGCCGACCGCTATCGCGCGCTGCTGTTCGTCGAACCGCAGGTGTTGATCGCCTGGGCTGCCGGCGACAATCGCCCGCAGATCAGCGGCGACATCGCGCTGCTGCTGCCGGATGCCGCGCATCAGCCGCAGCGCATCCTCGCTTTCGGCAGCTGGCTGCCGCCGGAACCGGCGCTGCAGATGGATCACGCCGTCGATGCGTTGCGCGACGCCGGCGAGGGCTTCCTGCTCAACCTCACAACCGCCAACGGCCGCGCCATCGAGGCCATGGGCCGCGCCATCGGCGGCCAGGCCATCGTGCGCATCCGCGAACTCAGCGGGCTGCGCCGCGACCTCGCCGAGGTGAGCATCCGCTACAAGGATCTCGCGGACGAAACGCAGATGTTGCGTGGCTTCGCCGCCGCAGCGCCGTGGCCGCTATGGACGCGAGACGCCGCCGGCAAGCTGACTTACGCCAACGCTGCCTATGCGCGCGCCACCGACGCAGCCACACCGGCCGACGCCATCGCCCGCAACCTCGAACTGCTCGACAGCGACGACCGCACCCGCATGGCGCGCAGCATCGGCGACAGTGCGCTGTTCGACGCACGGCTGCCGATCGTCGTCGGTGGCGAGCGCCGCATGTTCGACGTCCACGCCATGAAGGTGAGCGGCGGCAGCGCCGGGATCGCCATCGATGCCAACGAACCAGCCTCGCTGCGTGCAGCCCTGCAACGCATGGCCGAAGCGCATCGGCGCACGCTCGATCAACTGTCCTCCGGCGTCGCGGTGTTCGATGCCGAGCGGCGGCTGGCGTTCTATAACGACTCCTATCGACGGCTGTGGGATCTCGACCGCACCTTCCTCGACAGCAACCCGGACGACTCCAGCGTGCTGGACCGGCTGCGCGCCGCGCGCAAGATTCCCGAACAACCGGATTTCCGCGCCTGGAAGGCGCGGCTGCACGAGGCCTATCGCGCCGTCGATGCCGCCAAGGACGTCTGGTACCTGCCCGATGGCCGTGCCGTCAGCATCGTCACCACGCCGAACCTCGAAGGCGGCGTCACCTATCTGTTCGACGACGTCACCGAGAGCCTCGATCTGGCGCGGCGTTTCGACGGCCTGATCCGGGTGCAGCGTGAAACGCTCGACAACCTCGGCGAAGCGGTCGCGGTGTTCGGCAGCAACGGCCGCGCGCAACTGTTCAATCCCGCCTTCGCCAAGATGTGGAACCTGTCCGCCGAAGCGCTGGCCGAACAGCCGCACATCGAAGCGGTGGCGCGCTGGTGCAAGCCGCTGTTCGACGACGAAGCGACCTGGCGCACACTGCACGGCGCCATCACCGGCATCGAGAATCGCACCGCGGTGCCGCTCAAGATCGAGCGCCGCGACGGCAGCGTGCTCAATTGCACGGCGATGCCCCTGCCCGACGGCGCCACCATGCTGACGTTCCAGGACATCACCGACACCGAGAACGTCGAACGGGCGCTGCGCGAGCGCAACGAGGCGCTCGAGGCAGCCGATCAGATGAAGGTGGATTTCGTCCACCACGTCTCCTATGAGCTGCGCTCGCCGCTAACCACCATCATCGGCTTCGCGCATCTGCTCAACGATCCGGTGACCGGCCCGCTGGTGCCGAAGCAGAGCGAGTATCTCGACTACATCACCTCATCGACCAACGCGCTGCTGGCGATCATCAACAACATCCTCGATCTCGCCACCATCGATGCCGGCGCCATGACGCTCAACCTCGGCCCGGTCGATATCCGCAAGACAATCGACGATGCCGCCGAAGGCATTCAGGACCGCCTGGTGCGCGACCGCATCACCTTGCGCGTCAATGCCGACCCGGGCATCGGCAATTTTATCGGCGATGAACGCCGCGTCGTACAGGTGCTGTATAATTTGCTGGCGAACGCCGTCGGCTTCTCGCCGCCCGACGCCAGCATCGTGGTCAGCGCCCGGCGCACCGACCACAGCATCGTCTTCGCCGTCACCGATAGCGGCCCCGGAATTCCGGCTGAGGTTCAGGATAAGGTGTTCGACTGGTTCGAGAGCCACTCCAACGGCTCGCGGCATCGCGGCGCCGGGCTTGGCCTGTCGCTGGTGCGCTCGTTCGTCGAACTGCACGGCGGTACCGTGCGGGTCGATTCGGCGGTCGGCAAGGGGACCACGGTGACGTGCGAGTTCCCCACCGAGCACACCGCGCAACGCAGCGCCGCCGAATGAGCGAGCCCGCAACATTCGCCGTCGCGCTCGCCAACGAAACGGCGACGGCGCAGCTGATGGCCGATCTGGCGATGCTGATCGGCGCCGGCGATGTCATCACGTTGTCCGGCGACCTCGGCGCCGGCAAGACCGCGGCCGCACGCGCCTTGATTCGCTATCTCGCCGGCGACGAGACCCTCGACGTGCCGAGCCCGACGTTCACGCTGGCGCAAAGCTACGACCTGCCGTCGTTCGCGCTGCTGCATGCCGATCTCTATCGCATCAACGATCCGGGCGAACTCGAAGAGATCGGACTTGCACCGATCCCCGACGATATCGTTGCGCTGATCGAATGGCCGGAACGCGCCACCGGCGCACTGCCCGACGACCGCATCGACATCTCGTTCAGTCATCGCCCGGCGCTCGGCACCTCGGCGCGCGCGGCGGAAATCACAGGCTACGGCAAAGCGGCCGCGCAGGTGGCACGGCTGGCGGCGCTGCGCCGTTTCCTCGAACACACCGACTACGACACCGCGCGGCGGCAACGCATGGCGGGCGATGCCTCGACGCGATCCTATGCACGGCTGTTTCGCGGCAACGAGCCCGCCGTCATCCTGATGAACGCGCCGAAGCGGCCGGACGGACCCGCGATCTATCACGGCAAGTCCTATAGCGCCGCGGTGCATCTGGCCGAGGACGTGCGGCCCTTCGTGGCGATCGGCAACGCCTTGCGCGCCCAAGGCCTCTCCGCACCGGAGATCTATCACACCGATCTCGAACACGGCTTCCTGATCCTGGAAGACCTCGGCAGCGAAAGCTTCGTGCACGGCGATCCGCCGCAGCCGATCGCCGAACGTTATCGGCTTGCGACCGACCTGCTGGCGGCGATGCATCGCACCACCTTGCCGGCCGTCCTGCCGCTGACCGAAGAACTCGACTACGTCATTCCGGAGTTCGACACTGAGGCGATGCTGGTCGAAATCGGCCTGATGCTGGAGTGGTATCTGCCGGACCGCGGCGTCGATCCCGGCGATGCGCAACGCGCCGACTTCATCGCCATGTGGCGCGAGTTGCTGGCCGAACCGAACGCGACGGCGAAGACCTGGGTGCTGCGCGACTTCCATTCGCCGAACCTGATCTGGCTCGGCGAGCGAACCGGCGTCAACCAGGTCGGCCTGATCGACTTTCAGGACGCCGTGCTCGGCCCCACCAGCTACGATCTGGTCTCGCTGCTGCAGGACGCCCGCATCGATGTCCCCGAGGACCTCGAGATCGCGCTGTTGACGCGCTACATCATGGCGCGGCGCGGCGCCAATCCGACGTTCGATCCGCCGGCCTTCGCCGAACTCTACGCCATCATGTCGGCGCAGCGGAACACCCGGCTGCTTGGCACGTTCGCCCGGCTTAACCGTCGCGACGGCAAGCCGCAATATCTCCGCCACCAGCCGCGCATCTGGACCTATCTCAACCGGTCGCTGGCGCACCCGGCGCTCGCCGTGCTGCGCGAGTGGTACCAGGCGCACGTACCGCCGCCGGCCGTTTAACCTTGCGTTTACCGACTATTAGCCAGCTTGGCGTATCTCTCGATGGAATCTGGGGAAACGACCTGACTGGCGGCGGGAGCGACGATGGCTGCGGAACAACGGCGTAGCGGTGAACGTGTCACCTTCGAGCGCGGCTTCAGCGCGCACATGATGGGCATCGACGGCACCTGGCGGCGCGAATGCACCATGGAAGACGTGTCCGAGACCGGGGCCAAGCTCACCGTCGAAGGTTCGATCGAGGGACTGCACCTCAAGGAATTCTTTCTGCTGCTGTCATCCACCGGTCTCGCCTACCGACGTTGTGAACTGGCTTGGGTCAATGGCGACCAGATCGGCGTCAATTTCCTCAAGCCGGGCGACAAGAAGAAAAAGCCAGCCCGCAACAATGGCGGGCAGATGATCGAAGTCTGAGGCCATGGCAGCCGCCGTGACCGGTCGTCGCGGCGAGATCGCATGGCCCTGACCTGTCGCAAGCCTGTCATATCGCGCGCTTATGGCAACAACGGCCTCGATCGAGGCGTGATACAATCGTGCGCCGCCGCACCTCGCAATCTTCGGGAACCGTTTCGACCATGTCCGTCAAACCCAGCAAAGCCATGGTTCTCGCCGCAGGTTTCGGCCTGCGCATGCGGCCGCTGACTGAGCGCATGCCGAAACCGATGGTGCAGGTCGCGGGCAAGCCGCTGCTCGATCACGTGCTCGACAAGCTTGCCGATGCCGGTGTCGGCGACGCCGTGGTCAATGTGCATTATCTTCCGGACCAGATCATCGATCACGTCAAAGGCCGAGCGCGACCGCACATCACCATTTCCGACGAGCGCGACGCCGTGCTCGGTACCGGCGGCGGCGTGGTGAAAGCGCTGCCGCTGCTCGGCGATGCGCCATTCTTCCATCTCAACGCCGACACGCTGTGGATAGACGGCGCGCAGCCCAATCTCGCGCGCCTCGCCGACGCGTTCGATCCGGCACGCATGGACATCCTGCTGTTGATGGCGCCGACCGCGGGCAGCATCGGCTACAGCGGCAGCGGCGACTACGCCATGCTGCCGGACGGCGCGCTGCGCCGCCGCAAGGAGCATCAGGTGGTGCCGTTCGTCTATGCCGGCGTCGCCATCATCTCGCCGGCGATCTTCGCCGATGCCCCGGCCGGCGAATTCTCGCTGACGCAGATGTTCGACCGCGCCAACGCACAGGAACGGCTGTTCGGCCTGCGGCTCGACGGCTTGTGGATGCATGTCGGAACGCCGGACGCGGTCGCTGCCGCCGACAAGGCGTTTCTCGCCAGCGTCGCTTGAGCCCCCGCGCACGCCGCGCGATATCTGGCCGTGATGCGGCGCATCGCATGATGTAACCTGATCGCGAATCGGGTTCCCCATGCGCGTTTTCAACATTTCCCCATCCGCACCGTTTCTGCGCACGCTGGTCACCGCGCTGGTCGATGGTGCGTTGATCCCCGGCTTCGTCGCGCGCGGCAATCCGGAACTGCTGGCTCGCGCCACGCTGTATTTGCCGACCCGGCGCGCCGGACGCATGGTGCGCGACGTCTTTCTCGATGTGCTCGACGCCGACGCCGTGGTGCTGCCGCGCATCGTCACGCTCGGCGGCATCGACGAAGACGAGATCGCCTTCGCCGAGTCCGAGCTTCGCGACAGCTTCGATATTCCGCCGGCGCTCGACAACCTCGCGCGGCGGCTGACCTTGGCGCAAATGGTCGGCGCATGGGCAAAACAGTTGCGCCCCGCCAGCCCGCTCGACGCACCGCTGGTGATCGGCGGCCCGGCGGCGACGCTGGCGCTCGCCACCGATCTCGCACGGCTGATGGACGACATGGCGACGCGCGAGGTCGACTGGGCGGCGCTCGACGGCATCGTGCCGGATGCGCTCGACCAATACTGGCAGCTCTCGCTCGATTTCCTCAAGATCGCCCGCGCGACGTGGCCCGCTTATCTCACCGAAATCGGCAGGATCGAACCGGCACTACGCCGCGACCTGCTGATCGCCGCAGAAGCCGCACGGCTCAAGCAACACACCGACGGTCCGGTGATCGCCGCCGGTTCGACCGGCTCGATGCCGGCGACCGCGAAATTCCTGCACGCCATCGCCCAGTTGCCGCAAGGCGCCGTCGTGCTGCCCGGCCTAGATACCGATCTCGACGACGCCGCGTGGAACAGCATCGGCGGCAGTGTGGCCGCGTCCGGCGTCTTCGCCGCACCACCGACGTCGAATCATCCGCAATTCGCCTTGCAGGCACTGCTCAAACGCTTCGACATCAAACGCAGCGACGTCACGACGCTCGGCACGTCCGAGCGGCGCGGCCGCGAGTTGCTCGCCTCCGAAGCGATGCGGCCATCGAGCGCCACCGGGCAATGGCATCAACGTCTCGCCGACCCGGCCATCGCCTCTAGCATCACGGACGCCATGCACGGCCTCACTGTCGTCGCCGCGCCTAACCCGGAAATGGAAGCGCTGGCGATTGCGGTGGCGCTGCGCGAGGCGCACGAGCTCAACCGCCCCGCGGCGTTGGTGACGCCGGACCGCGCGCTGGCGCGCCGCGTGATGGCCTCGCTCGACCGCTGGCAACTTGCGTACGACGATTCCGGCGGCGAGGCGCTGCTCGATACCTCGGCCGGCATCTTCGCCCGGCTGGCGGCACGCGCGGCGTGCAACGGCCTCGAGCCTGCGGTGCTGCTGGCGCTGCTGAAGCATCCGCTGCTGCGGCTCGGCAAAGCCGACGGCGCATGGTGCGAGGCCATCGAAGGGCTCGAACTGGCGCTGTTGCGCGGCACCCGTCCGCCGCCCGGCTGCGCCGGACTGGCACGCGAGTTCTCAAGCTTCCGCGACGAACTGGCCAAGCTGCACGCCCGCGAAGACTCGGCGCTGCATCCGTCCGAACCGCGCGCCAATCTCGCGGAAGCGGAGCTTGACCCGGTCGCTGCGCTGATCGCCGCATTGCAGGCGGCATTGGCGCCGCTCGAAAGCGCTGCGTCGCCACGTTCGCTGGATTTCGCCGAGCTGGCGCGGCGACATCGCGAGGTGTTGCTGACGCTGGCGACGGACGATGTCGGCGCCATGCCCCTGTTCAAGGGCGCGCAAGGCAAGGCGCTCACGCAGGCCTTCGACGATCTGCTCGGCAAGATCACCGACGGAAAAGCCGAGCCGAGCGGCGTTGCGGTGACGATGAACGACTATGCCGAGATGTTCGAGACGGCGTTCAACGACCGCATCGTCCGCAAGCCGCTCAGTAGCGACGCGCAACTGCGCATCTACGGCCTGCTGGAAGCCCGGCTGACGCATTGCGACCGCGTCATTCTTGGCGGCCTGGTAGAAGGCATCTGGCCGCCCGCACCGGCCGCTGATCCATGGCTCAGCCGGCCGATGCGCTATCAGCTCGGCCTCGACCTGCCGGAACGGCGCATCGGCCTGTCCGCGCACGACTTCACGCAACTGCTCGGCATGGACGAGGTCATTCTCACTTACGCGGCGAAGAGCGGCGGCGCGCCGGCTGTCGCGTCGCGTTTTCTGCATCGTCTGGAAACCGTGGCTGGGACCGAGGCGTGGCAGCAGGTCCGCGCGCGCGGCGAGATCTATTTGCGCTATGCCGAAGCGCTGGAGCAGCCAGCGACCGTGACACCGATCGCGCAACCGGCGCCGAAGCCTCCCCGCGCGCTGCGGCCGCTGAAGATGTCGGTCACCGACATCGAAAACTGGCTGCGCGATCCCTACACCATCTACGCCAAGCATATCCTCAAACTGCTGCCGCTCGATCCGGTCGACATGCCGTTGACTGCGGCGGATCGCGGCTCGGCAATCCACGCTGCGCTCGGCGACTTCACCCAGAAATTCGCCGACCATCTGCCGGACGACCCCGCCGCCGAACTGCGCGCCCTCGGCGAACATCACTTCGCATCGCTCGCCGAACACCCCGAAGCGCGCGCGCTGTGGTGGCCGCGTTTCCTGCGCATCGCGCAATGGTTCGCCACCTGGGAGAGCGAACGGCGGCTCAACGTTGCCCGCATCGATGCCGAAACCTACGGCCGCATTCCGATCAAGCTCGACAACGACCGGCAATTCATCCTCTCGGCGCGCGCCGACCGCATCGAGCATCGCAGCGACCGAACCTTCGCGCTGCTCGACTACAAGACCGGTAACCCGCCGACCGGCAAGCAGGTGCGGCTCGGCCTGTCGCCGCAACTGACGCTGGAAGCCGCGATCTTGCGGAAAGGCGGCTTCAAGACCATTCCGGCCGGCGGTTCGGTGAGCGAACTGACGTATGTCCGGCTCAGCGGAAACTCGCCGCCCGGTGAAGAGCGGCCGATCGAATTGAAGGTCAACCGCGGCGACCCACCGCAATTTCCCGATGACGCCGCCGACGAGGCGCTGCGCAATCTCGAAGCGCTGATCCGCAAGTTCGACGACGAAACGCAAGGCTACACCTCGCTCAGCCTGTCGATGTGGTCGAATCGTTACGGCACCTATGACGATCTGGCGCGCATCAAGGAGTGGTCGGCGGCGGGCGGCAGCGACGGTGGAGACGACGCATGAGCGCGCCGCGGCCCGACATTCCCGATGCCGTGCGCGAGGCGCAGGCCAAGGCCTCGAATCCGGAGGCGTCGTCGTTCGTCGCCGCCAACGCCGGTTCGGGCAAGACGCACGTGCTGGTCAACCGCGTCATCCGGCTGCTGCTCAACGACGTGCCGCCGGAGAAAATCCTCTGCATCACCTTTACCAAGGCCGCCGCCGCCAACATGGCGCAGCGCGTGTTCACCACGCTCGGGCACTGGGTGACGCTCGACGACGCAGCGCTCGACGCGGCGATCCTTGCAACGGGTGCTAACAAACCGACTGCCAAACTGCGACAGCGGGCGCGCGAACTATTCGCCTGCGCGCTGGAGACGCCGGGCGGCCTCAAGGTGCAGACCATCCACGCGCTGTGCACGCGGCTGCTGCAACAATTTCCGTTCGAGGCCAACGTGCCGGCGCGCTTCGCCGTGCTCGACGAGCGCGACCAGACCGAAATGATGGAGCGCGCCAATCTCGCGGTGCTGCTCGACGCTGCGCGCGATCCCGCAAGCCGCATCGGGCGCGCGCTGGCGGTGGCGATGGCCAGCGCCGCCGACGTCACCTTCAAGGACGTGGTGCGCGACGCCTGCCTCAGCCGCGACAAGTTCATGGCGTGGGCCAACCAGCTCGGCGGCATCGATGCCGCGCTGGCGCAACTGGCGAGGACGCTCGGCGTCGATGCCGCCACACGCATCGAGGATGTCGAACGCGATATCATCGACGGGCCGTATCTGCCGCGCGCACAGTGGGCCGCGACGGCGGAGATCCTGCAAAGCGGCAGCAAGACAGATCAGGATCAGGCCACGCGTCTGCTCGAAGCAACGGGGTTCAGCGGCACCGCACAGATCGAAAAGTATCTCAGCGTCTTCCTCACCGAGAAGCAAGAGCCGCGCAAATCGCTGATTACGAAGAAACTCGGCGAGGCACGGCCTGGCTTGGCGCAGACGCTTTACGATGAAGGCGGCCGGATTCAGACGCTTTTGGAAACTCGCCGTGCCGTGTTTCAGCGCGACCGCACCGAGGCGCTGCTGGCGATCGCCAGCGCCGTCGCCGCCAACTATCTCCGCGAGAAGCAGCAGCGCGGCCTGCTCGACTACGACGACCTGATCGACAAGACACTGCAGATGCTCGACCGGGTTTCGTCCAGCTGGGTGCACTTCAAGCTCGACCGCGGCGTCGATCACGTGCTGATCGACGAGGCGCAGGACACCAGCCCACGGCAATGGGATATCGTCGAACGCATCATCGCCGAATTCACCGCCGGCGCCGGCGCGCGCGACGGCATCAAGCGCACCATCTTCGCGGTCGGCGACGAGAAGCAATCGATCTTCTCGTTTCAGGGCGCGGCGCCGCGCGAGTTCGACCACCGGCGCGGCGATCTCAAGCTGCGTTTTGAGAAAGCCGGGCTGCGCTTCGAACCGGTGGCGTTCAATTATTCGTTCCGTTCAGGCGACAGCGTGCTGCGTGCCGTCACCCACACGTTTCAGGCGCCGGAGATCTACAAAAGCATCACCACTGACCGCGATGGCATGCCGCCGCACATGGCGCTTAGCGACGCCGCGCCCGGCCTGATCGACCTGTGGGAGCTGGAAAAGCCCGAAGAGCGCAGAGACATCCAGGGATGGGATGCGCCGTTCGACCAGCAGTCCGAGACCAGCCCGACCATTCGTCTGGCGCGGCGGGTGCAGGCGGAAATCAAGACGCTGATCGACAGCGGCACCATGACCGGCGCGGCCAACCGGCGGCGGCGTCTCACCTACGGCGACATCCTCGTGCTGGTGCGACGGCGCGACAAGACCTTCGACGCCGTCATTCAGGCGCTCAAGCACGCCGGCATCCCGGTGGCCGGCGCGGATCGCTTGAAACTCACCGAGCACATCGCGGTGATCGACCTGATGCACCTCGCCGACGCGCTGCTGTTGCCGCGCGACGATCTGGCGCTGGCGGTGGCGTTGAAGAGTCCTTTGTTCGGCCTCGACGACGACGACCTGCTACGCATCGCGCCGGACCGCGCCGGCAGCTTGCGCGAAGCGCTGGCGGCACATGCCGCGCACGATGCGCGATGCAAGGCGGCGCATGACCGGCTGATGCGCTACGAACGGCGCGCGCGCAGCGACACACCGTTCACGTTCTTTGCGTGGCTGCTCGGCGGCGACAACGGCCGCGCCCGCATGCTGAAGCGACTCGGCACCGAGGCCAACGACGCGCTCGACGAATTCCTCGAACTGGCGCTGAACTTTGAACGCAAGGCCCCGGCGTCGCTGCAAGGCTTCATGGCGTGGCTGCGCGCCGCCGACACCGACGTCAAACGCGACATGGAGATGGGCCGCGACGAGGTTCGCGTCATGACCGTACACGGCGCGAAGGGCCTGGAAGCATCGGTGGTGTTCCTGGTCGACACCACCACGTCGCCGATGGACTCCCAGCGGCTCAACCTGATCCACCTGCCGCAAGGCAATGCCGCGCCCGATGCGCCCGGCGTCACGGTGTGGGCGGGCCGCAAGGCCGACGATCCCGCCGTCGTCGCCAATGCGCGCACGGCCATGCAGCAGGACACCGAGGACGAATATCGCCGCCTGCTCTATGTGGCGATGACCCGCGCCGCCGACCGCCTGATCGTCGGCGGCTGCCAGCCGGGCAACCGCAAGGAAGTGCGCGAAAACTCCTGGTACGATCTGATCGAAAAGGGGCTGGCCAATTCGCCGCTGCAGCTCGAGACCATCGAGACCGCCAACGGCCAGGTGCGGCGCTATCGCCATGTCGCCGCCGGCAGCGCGTTGCCGACCAGCTCCTCTGCGACGGAAGCCACCGTGACACTCGACGCTCCCATCGTGCTGCCGGCGTGGCTGCATGCGACAGCATCGCGCCCCTCCTCGACCGATGTGATCTTGCGCCCGTCCGATCCCGCCGACGACGACAGCCACAACCTGCGTCCCGGCGAAGCGCAGCAGCTGCGCAACCGCGCCCGGCAGCGCGGCACGCTGGTGCACCGGCTGCTGCAATCGCTGCCGGACCTCGCGCCGTCACAACGCCACGATGCCGCAGCCTCCTATCTCGCGCGCGCGGCCGAGGACTGGAGCGCGGCCGAGCAAACCGCGCTGACATCTCAACTGCTGGCGCTGATCGACGACCCGCGTTTCGCGGCGGTGTTCGCGCCCGGCAGCCGCGCGGAGGTCGCCATCGCCGGACGCCTCAAACAGAACGGCCGGACGCTGCTGGTGTCGGGCCAGATCGACCGTCTGGTGGTGAGGCCGGACGCCGTGCTGATCGTCGACTACAAGACCAACCACGCGCCGCCACGCAGTGCCGCCGACGCTCCGCAGCCCTATGTCCGGCAACTGGCGCTCTATCGCGCGGTGCTGGCCAAGCTCTATCCCGGCCGCGCCGTCCGGGCTGCCCTGCTCTGGACCGAACTACCTGAAATTATGGAACTTTCCGCCTCTGCGCTGGACGCCGGGCTGACCTCCGTCATCTCCGCGTGAGCAACCTTGACCCGGCAACGGGGCGTTCCTACGTTGGGCGCATCATCGCTGGCGCGATTCCCGCGCCGCGCACTTCCAGTCAACGCTAACGAGGTACACCATGGGTGTGGGCAAGGTTTCTGACGCCGATTTCGAATCACAGGTACTCAAGGCGGACGGGCCTGTGGTCGTCGATTTCTGGGCGGAATGGTGCGGCCCGTGCCGCATGATCGCGCCCGCGCTCGACGAGATTGCCGGCGCCATGGGCGACAAGGTCAAGATCGTCAAGCTCAACGTCGACGAGAGCCCGCAGACCGCGTCGAAGTATGGCGTCATGTCGATCCCCACCTTGATGATCTTCAAGGGCGGCGAGCTGGCGTCGCGTCAGGTCGGCGCCGCGCCGAAGCAGAAGCTGCAGCAGTGGATTTCCGCCGCGGTGTGATCTGCCCGGATTGAATTTTTGCAAACGGCCGGTGGCGACATCGGCCGTTTTTGTTTGATCGGTGAACCCTCTCCCCTTGCGGGAGAGGGTGGTTTCGAGCGCAGTGAGAAACCGGGTGAGGGGTGTCGAGGTTGCAACCCCTCACCCGGCTCAAATTCGCTTCGCTCATTTTCGCCACCCTCTCCCGCAAGGGGAGAGGGTGAAGCGCGCAAGTCGCTCGTTCAATTCACCGCCGTGCCGTTCGCCGCCAGCACATGGCCGGCGAGATACAGCGACCCGGTGATCAGGATGCGCGGCGGCACCTCATAGGCCAGCCGCGTCAGCGCGCGCAACGCCGCATCGACATCCGGCGCCGTCTCTACTCGCATGCCGAGTCGCCGCGCCGCGTCGGCCAGCCGATCCACCGGCATGGCGTTGGCGCGCTCGGGAATCGGCACTGCGATGATATGCCGCGTCAGCCCGGCGAAGTTGGCCAGAAACGCATCGGCATCCTTGTTACCCATCATGCCGGCGATCACCACGAGCTGCCGCGACACGCGTTCCTCGAGATCGCCGAGCGCCGCGGCGATGACGCGACCGCCATCGGCGTTGTGACCACCGTCGAGCCAGATCTCTGCGTCGCGCGGCGCCTGTTCGACCAGCGCGCCGGTCGTCAGCCGCTGCATCCGCGCCGGCCATTCGGCACGCGCGACACCTGCCTCATAGGCGGCATGATCGAGCTTGAAGATCTGGCTGGCGCGCAAGGTGGCGATAGCGAGACCCGCGTTATCGAACTGATGCCGTCCGAACAAACGCGGAGCGACGAGGTCGAGCAGCCCGCGCTCGTCCTGATAGACCATGCGGCCGTGCTCGGCGCCGACATGCCAGCTTTCGCCGGCCGCATGCAGCGGCGCGCGCATCCGCCTGGCCTGCGCCTCGATCACCGCCATCGCGTCGGGTGCCTGCTCGGCGCAGATCACCGGCACGCCACGCTTGATGATGCCGGCTTTCTCTCCCGCGATCGCCGTCAGTGACTCGCCCAGGAATTCGGTGTGATCCATGCCGATCGCGGTCAGCACGCAGGCCGCAGGCGTCTCGATGACATTGGTGGCGTCGAGCCGCCCGCCGAGCCCGGTCTCCAGCAGCACGACATCGGCGGCATGCTGCGCGAACAGATACAACGCCGCCGCCGTTTCGATTTCGAACCGCGTGATCGCCTCGCCGGCATTGACGCGTTCGCAATGCAACAGCGCCGCGCGCAACTCGTCGTCGCCGACCAGCACGCCACCGCCGATACGGCCGAGGCGCACACTCTCATTGATCCGCACCAGCCACGGCGAAGTGTAGACGTGCACGCGCAAGCCGGCGGCTTCGAGCACCGCGCGCAGATAGGCAATGGTCGAACCCTTGCCATTGGTGCCCGCGACGTGAATCACCGGCGGCAGTTTGCGCTCTGGATGATCGAGCTGCGCCAGCAAGCGCTGCATGCGCGCCAGCGACAGATCGATGTTTTTCGGATGCAACGCCGACAGCCGCGCCAGCAGTTCGTGCAGCGTCGGCCCCGGCAGCGGCGTCGCTATGCTCACGCCTGCGGCGCCGCCGAAGCCGCGCCTTCCGACGCCACGTCGGCCGGAATGTCGATCGGCTGCGGCGCGGCCTTGGCAGGCGACACGCGTTCGACCGCCGGCGAGCGCGTCAACAGGCGGCATAGCCGCGCCAGCGTCGGCCGCAGATCGTGGCGGTGCACGACCATGTCGATCATGCCGTGGTCCTTGAGATATTCGGCGCGCTGGAAACCCTCGGGCAGCTTCTCGCGAATGGTCTGCTCGATCACGCGCGCGCCGGCAAAGCCGATCAGCGCGCCGGGCTCGGCGATCTGCACATCGCCCAGCATGGCATAGGATGCGGTGACGCCGCCGGTGGTCGGATTGGTCAGCACGACGATGTAGGGCAGCTTGGCCTCGCGCAGCATCTGCACGGCGACCGTGGTGCGCGGCAATTGCATCAGCGACAGGATGCCTTCCTGCATTCGCGCGCCGCCGGACGCCGCGAACACGATGAACGGCGATTTCTTCTCGACGGCAAGTTCGAGCCCGCGCACGATGGCTTCACCGGCGGCCATGCCGAGCGAGCCGCCCATGAAGTCGAAGTCCTGCACGGCGACGACGACGCCCTGGCCTTCGAGCTTGCCGAACCCGACCTTCACCGAGTCGTTGAGGCCGGTCTTGGCGCGCGCATCCTTGATCCGGTCGACATATTTGCGTTCGTCGCGAAAGCGTAGCGGATCGGCGGTGACCTCGGGCAGCGCCACGTCGTACCAGGTCTCGTTGTCGAAAATAGACTTGAGCCGTGCCACGGCGCCCATGCGCATGTGGTAATTCGAGCCGGGGATGACGAACTGGTTGGCCTCGACATCCTTGTAGAACACCAGTTGGCCGGAGTCCGGGCACTTGATCCAGAGATTCTCCGGCGTGTCGCGCTTGAGAATGCTGCGAATCTTGGGCCGGACAACGTTGGTCAACCAGTTCATGCTTTGCTCCGTCAATCACACTTCATATGGCGCCGGAGCCCGCATCCGGCAACCACGCCGCATCCGTTCTCGACGGCGATTGTGGCGTTATTCGGCAGCCTGCGCCGCCCCACGCACGCCTTGGGCCAGCGACGCGGCCAGATCAGTCACCGCGCCGACCGTCAGGGCGGTGGCCCGGCCCTCGGCGTCGAGACTGGCGCGCAAGGCATCGACCAGCGCCGAGCCGACCACCGCCCCATTGGCGGCGCGGGCGATGTCGCGCGCGGCTTCCGGAGTGCGAATGCCGAAGCCGACGCAGACCGGCAACGCGGTATGACGCTTGATGCGCGCCACCGCCTCACCGACCTGCGTTGCATTGGCCGATGCAGAGCCGGTAATGCCGGTGATCGAGACGTAATAGACAAAGCCCGAAGTGTTGGCGAGCACTGCCGGCAAGCGCTTGTCGTCAGTGGTCGGCGTCGCGAGGCGAATGAAGTTGAGCCCCGCGCGCAGCGCCGGGATGCAAAGCTCGTCGTCTTCTTCCGGCGGCAGATCGACGATGATCAGGCCATCGACACCGGCGGCCTTGGCATCGGTGAGAAATGCGTCGACGCCGTGGATGAAGATCGGATTGTAGTAACCCATCAACACGATTGGCGTGACGTTATCGCCCTCGCGGAACTTGCGCACCATGTCGAGCGTCTTGTTCAAGGTCATGCCGGCCTTGAGCGCGCGCAAACCCGCCGCCTGAATCGCCGGGCCATCGGCCATCGGATCGGTGAACGGCATGCCGATCTCGATGATATCGGCACCGGCCTGCGGCAATGCCTTGATGATCGCCAGCGAGGTCGCAGGATCGGGATCGCCCGCCATCAGGAAGGTGACGAAGGCGGCGCGGCCTTGCTTCCGCAGTTCGGCGAAGCGGGTGTCGATGCGCGTGGTCACTTTTTCCTGCCCTTCAGAATTTCGCCGACCTGCGGCACGTCCTTGTCGCCACGGCCGGAGAGGTTGACCACCATCAGGTGATCGCTCGGCCGCGCGGGCGCGAGGTCCATGACGCGGGCGATGGCGTGCGCCGATTCGAGCGCCGGAATGATGCCTTCGAGCCGCGACAGCAGTTGAAACGCCGCCAGCGCTTCCTCGTCGGTCGCGGAGAGATATTTGACGCGGCCAGTCTCGTGCAGCCACGAATGCTCCGGGCCGATGCCGGGATAATCCAGCCCCGCCGAGATCGAATGCGCGTCCTGGATCTGGCCGTCGGCATCCATCAGCAGATAGGTGCGATTGCCGTGCAGCACACCGGGGCGACCGCCGGTGAGCGACGCCGCGTGCAGCTTGTCGAGACCGTGCCCCGCCGCTTCGACGCCGAAAATCTCGACGCTCGGATCGTCGAGGAAGGGATGAAACAGCCCCATGGCGTTGGAGCCGCCGCCGATGCAAGCCACCAGCGAATCCGGCAACCGGCCTTCCGCTTCCTGCATCTGCGCGCGGGTCTCAGTGCCGATGATCGACTGGAAATCGCGCACCATCATCGGATAGGGATGCGGCCCGGCTACCGTGCCGATGCAATAGAAGGTGTCGTGCACGTTGGTGACCCAATCGCGCAGCGCATCGTTCATGGCGTCCTTCAACGTCCGCGTTCCGGATTGCACCGGCACCACCTTGGCGCCGAGCATTTCCATGCGGATGACGTTCGGCTCCTGCCGCGCCACGTCCACCGCGCCCATGTAGACCACGCAGTCGAGCCCGAAGCGCGCGCACAACGTCGCCGTCGCCACGCCATGCTGACCGGCGCCCGTTTCGGCGATGATGCGCTTCTTGCCCATGCGCCGCGCCACCATGATCTGGCCCAGCACGTTGTTGACCTTGTGCGAGCCGGTGTGGTTGAGCTCCTCGCGCTTCAGGTAGATTTTCGCCCCGCCGAGATGCTCGGTGAGACGTTGCGCGAAATACAGCGGCGACGGCCGGCCGACGTAGTCTTTCAGATAGCCGTCCATCTCGCGCTGAAACGCCGGATCGGCCTTGGCATCGGCATAGGCCTTTTCCAGATCGAGGATCAGCGGCATCAGCGTTTCGGCGACGAAGCGCCCGCCGAACATGCCGAAATGCCCGCGTTCGTCGGGGCCGGACCGGAAGGAATTGGGTTTCTGGATCGTCATTGCCAATCGTCATCCTGAGGTGCGAGCGCAGCGAGCCTCGAAGGAGGACGATGGCACCCGTATGGCCCGTCGCCCTTCGAGGGCCGCGCGATGCGCGGCCGCCTCAGGGTGACGGCAGAGAGTTTCGTCGCCTGCATCATGTCAGGCTCACGACGTCGGCCGCACGCGCGGCACTGATGAAAGCACGGATCATATCCGGGTCCTTGATGCCAGGGGCGCGTTCGACGCCCGACGACACATCGACGCCACCGGCACCGGTGACGCGCACCGCCTCGGCAACGTTGCCGGCATGCAAGCCGCCGGAGACCATGAAGGGAATCTTGATGTCGAGATTTTGCAGCAGCCGCCAGTCGAACGCGGCGCCGAGACCGCCCGGCCGCGTCGCCTCTTTCGGCGCCCGCGCATCGAACAGGATGCGATCGGCGACCGCCGCGTAACCGGCCACGGCGGCGAGATCGCCGCTGGTTTCCACTGGAATGGCCTTCATCACCGGCAGGCCGAATTTCTGCTTGATGTCGCGCACCCTCGCCACGCTTTCCTTGCCGTGCAGTTGCAGAAGGTCCGGCCGCAGCGCCTCGATGCTGTTTTCCAGCAGCGCATCATCGGCATCGACCGACAACGCCACCTTGAGTGCACGGCCCTTGGCCTGTTGGCCCAGCGTACCCGCCGCGGCGAGGCCGACATGGCGCGGCGACGGCGGAAAGAACACGAATCCCACCATGTCGGCGCCCGCAGCGAGCGCGGCCTCGAGTGTCTCCGGCGTGGACAGGCCACAAATTTTGACAATCAGGGACATGGCGAAAGCGAACTGGTTTCCTGGTTCGAATTGAACGGGACGGCGTGCAAATGCCGCGACGATGGCCGCCGGACAGAGGCAGATGGCAGGACCGGGGCGGGTTCTACAACGTCGCGCCGTGCTTGTCTCGCATCGCGGTGTCGGTCCCGCCGAGATAGGGCAGCAATGCCGGCGCCACGGGGGCCGCCCGGCGCGGCGCATTGTCCGCCTGCAACTGCGCCAATTGCTGCCGGACGTCGCGGACCTCGGCCTCATGCTGCCGCGCGGCCCGCCGCCAATGGCGCTGCCGGAACCAGGTCGCGACCCCGCCGGCGATCACGCCCAGCATGGCCACGATTATGATGACGATGAACAACGGCAGCGTAACGCCCAGCGACGGATCCGCCGAATTGAACGGATCGAACGACACCGTCACCATCCGCCGGTTGGCCACCGCGAAAATCAGGAAAACAACCGCGACCGGAATGACCACCAGCGCTGTAAAGAATTTACGCATCACCTCTCCCGCGTTGGCGGCGATGGATCAGCTTTGCGCGCCCTCGGCGACAACCTCGTCGCGGTTCAGCCGCTCGCGCATTTCCTTGCCGGTCTTGAAGAACGGCACGCTCTTCTGATCGACCGGCACATGCTCGCCGGTGCGCGGATTGCGTCCGGCGCGGGCTGGACGATGCTTGACCGAAAATGCGCCAAAACCCCGCAGTTCAACACGATCTCCGCGTGCCAGCGCATCGACAATCTCGTCGAGAATGGCGTTGACGATGTTTTCGACATCGCGCTGATAAAGGTGCGGATTGTGCTCGGCGATGCGCTGAACGAGTTCGGATTTGATCATCGAGATGGGGACCCGTGGCGTGCAGAGGCCATTTCCTAAAAAAAGACGCGTACTGTCAAGTCGCTAATTCAAATCATGACGACGGAAATGCTGTTGCATCACGGCGAATTCCGGCCCTTGCAACGCACCTCGGCGCGCATTTTGACTGAAACGCGATTCACAGCATCGCCTTTTGCATCAATTGGCGGCAGCGGGCTGCCATAGCGCAAGCATGCCGTCGAGCCCAAGCCGATCCACTGCCTGCACCATGCCGGACTGCTCGATCTGTCGCGCCAGAGTCGCGAAACCAAGCGCGTCAAGCGTCACCGATGTCGCAGCGCGCAGGAACGTCAGATCGCCGAACCGCGGCGACAGCTTGTAATCCTGCACCGGCAGATCGGGTTTGACGTTCTTGGTCGCAACCAGCCACGCGATCGCGGTCTTCTCGTCACCCAATTGATCGATCAGCTTGAGATCGAGCGCCTGACGCCCGGTGAAAACGCGGCCGTCCGCAACCTTGTCGAGTTGTGTTGCGTCCATGCTGCGCCGGTTCTGCACCAGACCGCGAAACCACGCGTAGGAATCCTTCACCAGCGCATCGAGCGCGGCGCGCGCCTCGGGGCTGGTCGGCTCGAAGCCGTTCGGCGCGGCCTTCAGCGGCGACGATTTCACTTCCTCGACCTGCACGCCGACGGTTTTCAAAAGACCGCTGAAATTGGGAAACTGGAACAGCACGCCGATCGAACCGACCAGCGAGCTTTGCTGGGCGACGATGTGATCGGAAGCAAGTGCGGCGATGTAACCGCCCGACGCGGCCAGTCCTTCGACGACCACAACCAGCGGCTTCTTGGCCTTCAGCCGCATCAGCGAATCGTAAAGCTGTTCGGAGCCGGCGGTGGTGCCGCCCGGCGAATTGATATGCACGACGACCGCGGCGGCCGACGACTTCTCCAGCCGCTCGAGCGCCGCCACGCGCTGATGATCGCTGCGGATCAGGCCGTCGATGTTGACGCGCGCGATCGCATTTGCGCCGGTCAATGCGCGCCGCGCCGCCGGTGTCGTCGCCAGCGCCACAGCGACAATCGCAACAATCGCGACCAGCGTGGCCATCACCCGCCAGAACGTCAGCTTGCGGCGGATCCGGCGGCGATCGACGATCACATCGGAATCGAGCGACATGGGCATACTCCTGAACCGCTGCCGAGCGTCGGATGCGGTGGCATTCTGCACCGCCTTGTGACGGCACGACGTTGATAGACCGTCACTGCATTACATCAATTGCGCGGCAATTTGAAGAAAGCGCCGCTCCCGCCCTCGCCCCTTGCAGGAGGGCAAAAAACAAAGGCCCCGGTTCGCACCGGGGCCTTGATCGCCGGAACAACGCAACCGCGCCGTTCCCGATCTCTTGCGAGATTTACTTGTCGCCGCGCTGCTTGAGCGCGGTGCCGAGGATGTCGCCCAGCGTCGCGCCGGAATCCGACGAGCCGTACTGTGCGATGGCTTCCTTCTCTTCCGCCACTTCCAGCGCCTTGATCGAGACCTGCACCTTGCGGGCCTTCTTGTCGAACTGGATAACACGGGCATCGACCTTCTCACCGACGGCGAAGCGTTCGGCGCGTTGATCGTTGCGGTCGCGCGCCAGTTCGGAGCGCTTGATGAAGGTCGTGAAATCGGTGCCGGTGATCTGCACGTCGATGCCGGCTTCCTTCACTTCCAGCACTTCGCAGGTCACGACAGCACCCTTCTTGACATCGCCCGGCTCGGCGAAGGGGTCGCCTTCGAGCTGCTTGATGCCCAGCGAAATGCGCTCCTTCTCGACATCGACATCGAGCACGATGGCCTTGACCATGTCGCCCTTCTTGAAGTTGTCGATGACCTGCTCGCCCGGCAGCTTCCAGTCGAGGTCGGAGAGATGGACCATGCCGTCCACATCGCCTTCGAGGCCGAGGAACAGGCCGAATTCGGTCTTGTTCTTGACTTCGCCTTCGACGGTCGAACCGACCGGGAACTTCTCGACGAACACTTCCCACGGATTGCGCATGGTCTGCTTGAGACCGAGCGAAATACGGCGCTTGACGGAATCGACTTCCAGCACCTGCACTTCGACTTCCTGCGAGGTCGAAACGATCTTGCCGGGGTGCATGTTCTTCTTGGTCCACGACATCTCCGAGACGTGGATCAAGCCTTCGATGCCCGGCTCCAGCTCGACGAACGCGCCGTAGTCGGTGATGTTGGTGACGCGGCCGGTGAAGCGCGAGTTCAGCGGATACTTCGCTTCGATGCCCTGCCACGGATCGTCCAGCAACTGCTTCATGCCGAGCGAGATGCGGTGGGTCTCGTGGTTGATCTTGATGATCTTGACCTTCACCGTCTGGCCGATGGTCAGCACCTCGGTCGGGTGGTTGACGCGACGCCAGGCGATATCGGTGACGTGCAGCAGACCGTCGATGCCGCCGAGATCAACGAACGCACCGTAATCGGTGATGTTCTTGACGACGCCGTCGATCACCTGACCCTCTTCGAGGTTCTGCACCAGTTCCTGACGCTGTTCGGCGCGGGTCTCTTCGAGCACGGTGCGGCGCGACACGACGATGTTGCCGCGGCGGCGATCCATCTTGAGGATCTGGAACGGCTGCGAGTTGTTCATCAGCGGACCGACGTCGCGGATCGGACGAATATCGACCTGCGAGCGCGGCAGGAAGGCCACGGCGCCGTCGAGATCGACGGTGAAACCACCCTTGACCTGATTGAAGATAACGCCGGTGACCTTCTCGTTGTTGTTGAAGGCCTTCTCCAGCTTGCCCCAGCTTTCCTCGCGGCGCGCCTTGTCGCGCGACAGCACGGCTTCGCCGAGCGCGTTCTCGATGCGATCGAGGAACACTTCGACCTCGTCGCCGACTTTCAGTTGATTTTCACGGCCGGGCCCGGCGAATTCGCGCAGCGCCACGCGGCCTTCGGTCTTCAGGCCGACGTCGATGACGGCCATGTCCTTCTCAATTGCAACAACCTTGCCCTTGATGACGGAGCTTTCCTGCAGATTGCCGCCAGCGAAGGATTCGTCGAGCATCGCGGCGAAATCGTCACGGGTCGGGTTATAGGAAGAAGCAGTCGAAGCCATTTGTTCTCCAGATTGCGGGTCTTGCCGGCCGTTCGGGTTAAAGGGCGTATCGCGCGGGAAGGGCCAAAGGTCCGCAACCTTTGACGACCGCCTTGCCATCCTGCATTCGCGGGAACTGGCACCGGCGGGCCGGCATCATGCCTTCACGATCGATACGATTGAGTTCGTGCCATCCATCTTGCGAAAGCAGGCACGTCGCTTGTGTCCGGAAACCCGAGCGCAATTTCTCGGGGCATCGTTTGCGAGGTCGAGCGGGGCATTCCTCCAAGACGACAGGGGCTCAAACCCGCTGACGGCCCGCTCGAACCGCCTCGACAATGTCGATGGCAGCCCGGACGCCGCCTTCTATATCCAAATGCGAGTTATCGAGCAAGTGCGCGTCCGGCGCGGCTTTCAGCGGCGCCGTGGCACGGTTCCGGTCGCGTTCGTCGCGCTTGAGAATGTCGGCCAGCACCAGCGCCTCGTCTGCGGCTTCGCCGCGCGCCCGCGCCTCCAGCGTGCGGCGCCGGGCGCGCACCACCGGATCGGCGACAACGAAGATCTTCACGTCGGCATCGGGGCAGATCACGGTGCCGATATCGCGGCCATCGAGCACCGCACCGGGCGGCTCGGCGGCAAACTGGCGCTGGAAACTGACCAGCACCTCGCGCACCCTGGGACTGGCCGACACCACCGACGCGGCATCGCCGACGGCCTGCGTTTTCAGCACCGGATCGCCGAATTTCTCCGGATCGAGTTCCATCGCCGCGGCGACCGCGCGCGCCTCGTCGGTGAGGTCCGCACCGGCATCGAGCAGCGTCTTGGCCACCGCGCGGTAGATCACGCCGGTGTCGAGGTGGCGAAAGTGATAATGCGCGGCAAGCCGCTTGCCGAGCGTGCCTTTGCCGGAGGCGGCGGGGCCATCAATGGCGATAATCATACGAATTCCGCCCCCAAGGCGCGCATCATCGGAATGAAGTCCGGGAAACTGGTGGCGATGAAGGCGGTGTCGTCGACCTTGACCGCCGCGTCCGACGCACAGCCCATCACCAGCGCCGACATGGCGATGCGGTGATCCATGTGGGTGGCGACCAGGCCGCCGCCGGGCACATGGCCTTTGCCCTCGACGATCAGATCGTCGCCGGCAATCTCGACCTTGACGCCGTTGACGCGCAACATCGCGGCGGTGGCCTCGAGCCGGTCGGATTCCTTCACGCGCAATTCCTTGAGGCCGCGCATGATGGTGGTGCCTTCGGCGAAGGCGGCCGCCACTGCCAGCACCAGATATTCGTCGATCATCGACGGCGCGCGCTCCGGCGGCACCTCGACGCCGCGAAGCTTCGAGGCACGCACGCGCAGGCGCGCCATCGGCTCGCCGGCATCGCGGCGCACGTCGCTTTCCTCGATCGAGGCGCCCATCTCGCGTAGCGTCGTGAACAGCCCGGTGCGCAGCGGATTGGTCATCACATCGTCGAGCGTGATGTCCGAGCCGGGCACGATCAGCGCCGCCACGATCGGAAATGCCGCCGAAGACGGATCGGCGGGCACCGTCACCTGCGCGCCATGCAATTCCGGCTGGCCAGTGAGCGAAATCCTGCGGCCATGCGCGCCATCCGCGACAGACACCACCTCGGCGCCGAAATGATTCAGCATCAATTCGGTGTGGTCGCGGCTGGCCTCCGGCTCGATCACTGTGGTGACGCCGGGCGCCGACAGGCCAGCCAGCAGCACCGCCGATTTGATCTGCGCCGACGCCACCGGCGAGCGATATTCGATCGGCAACGGATCGCGCGCGCCCGCCAGCGTCAGCGGCAGGCGGCCACCCTCGCTCTGTTGGGTGACCCTGGCCCCCATCAGCGCCAGCGGATCGACGATGCGCCGCATCGGCCGCGAGCGCAGCGATGCGTCGCCGTCGAACGTCGCGGTGATCGGGCAACCGGCGACCGCGCCCATCACCAGCCGGCAACCCGTGCCGGAATTGCCGAAATCGAGCGCCGCGGCCGGTGTCGCGAAACCGCCGACGCCGACGCCGCGGACCGACCAGATCGCCTCGCCGGCACTGCTGCCGCCGGCCTCGCGCACCACCTGCGCGCCGAGCTGGCGCATCGCTTGCGCCGTATTGAGCACGTCCTCGCCCTCGAGCAGGCCGGAAATCCGGGTCTCGCCGACCGCCAGCGCGCCCAGAATGAGCGCGCGGTGCGAGATCGATTTGTCCCCCGGGACGCGAACGCCTCCGACCAAAGACGAACATCGGCGCGCTTCGAGCGGCGCGGGCTGGCTGGAATGTGTCACAATCGCAATCCTTTACGCGGCCGGGCTGGTAGCACAAGGCGAGCGCGGCGTCACGCCACCGGCGCCATCGCAGCAAGCCTATTGACAGGGGCGCGACAACTAGCCAAGTGAAGCACCGCTTTTCAGAAATCCCCGGGATTGACACGTGGCCAAATCCGAGCTCGGAACCAAACGTATTTGCCCGACGACGGGCAAGAAGTTCTACGACTTGAACAAGAACCCGGTGATTTCGCCCTATACCGGCGAAGTCGTGCCGATTGCGCCGGTTGCACCGCCGCGCGGCCGCACCGATGCGCGCGCTGCCACCAACGAGGCGGCACCGGAACCGGCAGAAGCCGAAGAGCTGATCTCGCTCGAGGAAGCCGACGCCGAAGAGAACACCGGCAAGGTCAAGGCTATCGTGCCCGAATCGGAAGACGATATCGAGGTCGACGAGACGCTCGACGACGACGATGACGACGATTCGACCTTCATTGCCGACGAAGAAGAAGGCGATGAAGACGTCACCGACATCATCGGCGATGTATCCGACGACGAAGAAAGCTAGAAATACACTTGAGATCAGCCCAGATCTGTGGTCTGGGTTGCGCCGCGCCGCCCACCTGAGTCACCCAGGGGCGCGCGCATGGTACGGGGCCATAGCTCAGCTGGGAGAGCGCTTGCATGGCATGCAAGAGGTCGGCGGTTCGATCCCGCCTGGCTCCACCACGCTTCGCCTTCATAGGGAAAAATTGGGCTACGCGTGACGCAGCCACGTAGCCGAAGGCGAACGTGTCCGGCAAAGCCTCGCAAGCTCGTTCGCTTGCATGGCGGCCTTTCCACATCGTTGTGACCGCAAGCAATGCAATCCAGCTACGAACTTCGTCCTCATCTTGAGGAGCGCGCAGCGCGTCGCGAAGGAGATGAGGCCTCGCAAGCGCGTTCACACGCGTCTTTCGACGCACTATGGTTCGAGACATCGATTCGCTCCTCCTTACCATGAGGAATTTGGATTGCTTCGCCGCTGCGCCTCACGATGACGGCCGCACGCCATGCGCCGCGCGCATTTGCACCGACACGGCTGTGGTGATTTAGTTACCGCACAACGCCGAGCCCATTCCGCTGCAAGAAAATCAACATGACAACTGCAACGACCTCAACCTCGGGCCACGAATCCATGGCCGGCCTGCGCGTCATCGATCTCTCGCGCGTGCTGGGTGGCCCCTACTGCACGCAGATTCTCGCCGATCACGGCGCCGACGTCATCAAGGTGGAGCCGCCCGCCGGCGACGAGACGCGCGACTGGGGCCCACCGTTCCACGAGGAGGACGCGGCGTATTTCATCGGCGTCAACCGCAACAAGCGTTCGATCGGCCTCGACCTCGCCTCCGAAGGTGGCCGCGCCGTGCTGATGACAATGCTCGCGACCGCCGACGTGCTGATCGAGAACTTCAAGCCCGGCACGCTGGAAAAATGGGGCATCGGCAGCGATGTGCTGCGCGAAAAATTTCCGCGGCTGATTCACTGCCGCATCTCCGGCTTCGGCGGCGATGGGCCGCGCGGCGGCAATCCCGGCTATGACGCCATCATCCAGGCCATGACCGGCATGATCGCCGCCACCGGCTCGCCGGAAAGCGGGCCGATGCGCATCGGCGTGCCGCTGGTCGACATCACCACCGGCCTCTATGCCACGGTCGGCATCCTGATGGCGCTCAACGAACGCGCGCGGTCCGGTCAGGGCCAGTTCCTCGAGACCACGCTGTACGAGACCGGCCTCGCCATCATGCATCCGCACACCGCGAACTATTTCATGCATGGCAAGCCGCCGGCGCTGACCGGCAACGAGCATCCCAATCTGGTGCCGTATTCGATCTTCGCCGCGCGCGACGGCAAGATCTTCACCGGCGTCGGCAACGACGGCACCTTCCGCAAATTGTGCAAGGAGATCGGCAAGCCGGAACTCGGCACCGATCCGCGCTTCGCGCGCAACAAGGACCGCATCGCCAACCGCGCCGCGTTGCGCGCCGAACTCGAAGCGGTGTTCGCGCAGCACGACGTCGAGCCGCTGTGCGACCGTTTGCTCAATGCCGGACTTCCTGCTGGACCGGTACAGGGCATCGACAAGGCGCTGACCAACGCCCACACCAGGCATCGCGGCGATATCGTCGAGAAAGACTGGTACAAGGGCGTCGCCTCGCCGATCCGTTTCGAGCGCAGCAAGGCGTCGCTGCGCAAGCTGCCGCCGAAATTCAGCGAACACGCCAGCGCCGTGCTCGGCGAGTTCGGCTACTCGGCCCAGGACATCGACGACCTCGTCGCCAAGGGCGTGGTGTGCGGCCCGGAACGCAAACGGTAGGGCGCTAGCCCTCACGAGCGACATGACACGATCCGGTTCGCTTTTCTGGGCCGCCGGATCGCGTCAGCGCGACCGGATTTGGCATGAGGCGGCGATTGCATTTTCCCGCTTCCCTTGCAACGCTCTTCCCCGCTACCATCGCTTTCGCTTATACGGTCATTTGCATGTCATCCGCCGCTGCTAACGCGCGAAACGAAGATGACGCCTAACGACGGCCTAACCTGGGAGGATCTCGATGCCTGTTCGACAATTTGGCGCGGCACTGGCCGCAACCCTCGCACTGGCGCTTGCGACGCCGGCCCATGCGGTGACCGAGATCCAGTGGTGGCACGCGATGACCGGCGGCAACAACGATGTCGTCGTCAAGCTCGCCAATGACTTCAACGCCTCGCAGAGCGACTACAAGGTGGTGCCGACCTACAAGGGCGGTTACGCCGACACCATGAATGCCGGCATCGCCGCGTTCCGCGCCGGCAACGCGCCGGCGATCATGCAGGTGTTCGAAGTCGGCACCGCGACGATGATGTCGGCCACCGGCGCGGTGAAGCCGGTCTACAAATTGATGCAGGAAACCGGCGAGAAGTTCGACCCGAACGCCTATCTTCCGGCGATCACCGGCTACTACTCGACCTCGAAGGGCGAGATGCTGTCGTTCCCCTTCAATTCGTCGTCGACGGTGATGTGGGTCAATCTCGACGCCTTGAAGAAAGCCAACATCGCCGACATTCCGAAGACCTGGCCGGAAGTGTTCGAGGACGCCAAGAAACTCAAGGCGGCCGGCTACACCACCTGCGGCTTCTCCAATGCGTGGGTGACCTGGGTCAACCTCGAACAGTTGTCGGCCTGGCACAACGTGCCGCTGTCGTCGAAAGCCAACGGTCTCGACGGCTTCGACACCGTGCTCGAATTCAACGGACCGCTGCAGGTCAAGCATCTGCAGACCTTGATCGACCTGCAGAAGGACAAGACCTACGACTATTCCGGCCGCACCAACACCGGCGAAGGCCGCTTCACCTCGGGTGAATGCCCGATCTTCCTGACCTCGTCGGGCTTCTTCGGCAACGTCAAGTCGCAGGCCAAGTTCAACTGGACCAACGCGCCGATGCCTTACTACCCCGACGTCAAGGATGCGCCGCAGAACTCGATCATCGGCGGCGCGTCGCTGTGGGTGATGGGCGGCAAGACGCCCGAGGAATACAAGGGCGTCGCCAAGTTCCTTGCCTTCCTGTCCGACACCGACCGTCAGGTCGCGGTGCACAAGGCGTCGGGCTATCTCCCGATCACCAAGGCGGCTTACGCCAAGGCCAAGGAGGAAGGCTTCTACAAGGAGCAGCCTTACCTCGAAACGCCGCTCAAGGAGCTGACCAACAAGGAGCCGACCGCCAATTCGCGCGGTCTGCGGCTCGGCAACATGGTGCAGCTGCGCGATGTCTGGGCCGAGGAGATCGAGCAGGCGCTGGCCGGCAAGAAGACCGCCAAGGAAGCGCTCGACGCCGCGGTGGCGCGCGGCAACACGATGCTGCGGCAGTTCGAACGCACCGCGGTGAAGTGAGCTGACGACGTCGGCAACCATGAACGCTGTTCGATTGCAGTTTTCGGAAGCTGCCCCTGCTCCCCTCCCCCCGCTCTTGCGGCGGGGGAAGGGGAAAGACGGCGACGCGGGGCAATAGCCGATGCAAAAGCAATCCGTCTTCACATCCCGCTGGCTGCCGTTCGCGCTGATCGCGCCGCAGCTCGCGGTCGTGCTGGTGTTCTTCTACTGGCCGGCGGCGCAGGCGGTGCTGCAATCGTTCCTGCTGCAGGATGCCTTCGGCCTCTCGACGACATTCGTCTGGTTCGAAAACTACAAGGAGCTGCTGAGCGAGCCGGGCTACTTCGCCAGCATCGTGCGCACCTTCGTGTTCGCGTTCGCCATCGCGATATCCTCGCTGTCGCTGGCGCTGTTGTTCGCGGTGATGGCCGACAAGCCGTTGCGCGGCGTCGGCATCTATCGCACGCTTCTAATCTGGCCCTACGCCGTGGCGCCGCCGGTGGCCGGCGTGCTGTGGGTGTTCATGCTCAATCCCTCGCTCGGCGTGCTGGCGCGCGGCCTGCGCGAGCTGGGCGTCGACTGGAATCCGCTGCTCGACGGCAATCAGGCGGCAGCGCTGGTCATCCTCGCCTCGGCGTGGAAGCAGATCTCCTACAATTTCCTGTTCTTCCTCGCCGGGCTGCAGAGCATTCCGAAAAGCGTGCATGAAGCCGCAGCCATCGACGGCGCGCGGCCGATGCGCCGGTTCTGGACCGTCACCTTTCCGCTGCTGACGCCGACCATCTTCTTCCTGATCGTCGTCAACATCGTCTACGCCTTCTTCGACACCTTCGGCGTCATCGACACCATGACGCGCGGCGGCCCGGCGAAAGCCACCGAAACGCTGGTCTACAAGGTCTATACCGACGGTCTGCTCGGCGGCAATCTCGGCTCGTCGGCAGCGCAATCGGTGATCCTGATGGGCATCGTCATCGTGCTCACGGCGATCCAGTTCCGCTTCGTCGAACGCAAGGTGACGTACTGATGGTCGAGAACGAAGGCATCCGGCGTTACGTCGCCCACGCCATCTTGTGGATCGGCATCGCCGTCGTGGCGTTTCCGGTCTATCTGGCGTTCGTCGCCTCGACGCAGGACAACGCGCTGATCGCCAACGGCCAGATGTCGCTATTGCCCGGCGGCCATTTCCTCGAAACCTACTACCGCACCATCTTCGTCGGCACTTCCGGCACCACGCGCGAGCCGGTCGGCATGATGCTGTTCAATTCCTTCATCATGGCGATGTCGATCGCGCTCGGCAAAATCGCCATCTCGATTCTGTCCGCCTACGCCATCGTGTTCTTCCGCTTCCCGTTCCGCATGACGGTGTTCTGGATCATCTTCATCACCTTGATGCTGCCGGTCGAAGTGCGCATCTATCCGACCTACAAGATCGCCGCCGATCTCAGCCTGCTCGACAGCTACTCGGGCCTCGCGCTGCCGCTGATCGCGTCCGCGACCGCGACGCTGCTGTTCCGCCAGTTCTTCATGACGGTGCCGGATGAATTGCTGGAGGCCTCGCGCATCGACGGCGCCGGACCGTTCCGCTTCTTCAAGGATACGCTGCTGCCACTGTCGCGCACCAACATGGCGGCGCTGTTCGTCATTCTCTTCATCTACGGCTGGAATCAATATCTGTGGCCGCTGCTCATCACCACGCGCGACGACATGCAGACGATTCAGGTCGGCATCCGCAAGATGATCGTCACGTCCGACGCGCTGACCGAATGGCCGATCGTCATGGCGACGGCGATTCTGGCGATGCTGCCGCCGGTGTTCGTGGTGATCGTGATGCAGAAGCTGTTCGTGCGCGGCCTGGTGGAGACGGAGAAGTAGGAACCGAGATGGCTAACGTCACGCTGCGCAACGTCCGCAAGACCTATCCCGGTGGCGTCGATGCCATCAAGGGCATCAACTTCGAAGTCGCCGACGGGCAATTCTGCGTGCTGGTCGGGCCGTCCGGCTGCGGCAAGTCCACGTTGCTGCGCATGGTCGCCGGACTCGAAACCATCACCTCGGGCGAGATCGACATCGGCGGCCGCGTCGTCAACCAGATCGAGCCGGCCGACCGCGACATCGCCATGGTGTTCCAGAACTACGCGCTCTATCCGCACATGAGCGTCTACAACAACATGGCCTACGGCCTGCGCAATCGCGGCATGGCCAAGCCGGAGATCGACAAGCGGGTGCGCGAGGCGGCGCAGATTCTCGAAATCGTCCCGATGCTCGACCGCAAGCCGCGGCAACTTTCCGGCGGCCAGCGCCAGCGAGTCGCCATGGGCCGCGCCATCGTGCGCCAGCCGAAAGTGTTTCTGTTCGACGAGCCGCTGTCGAACCTCGACGCCAAGCTACGCATCGCCATGCGCGTCGAAATCCGCAAGCTGCAACGCCGACTCAAGACGACGTCGATCTACGTCACCCACGATCAGCTCGAGGCGATGACCTTGGCCGATATTCTGGTGGTGATGAATGGCGGCATCGTCGAGCAGATCGGCAATCCGCTCGACATCTACCAGAAGCCGGCGACCACCTTCGTCGCCTCCTTCATCGGCGCGCCGCCGATGAACCTGACGCCGCTCAACGCCGCCGAGTTCGCATCGCGCGTCGGCAATGGCGGCACGCTGCCCGGCGCTCCCTCCGGCGCCATCCTCGGGGTGCGGCCGGAGGATCTGACCATCACCTCCGAGGCCACGCCTGCCGGCGGCGTCGGCTACGACCTCACGGTGGAGGCCATTGAGCGGGTCGGCGCCGAGACGTTCGTGTACGGGGCGCACGCGCATCAGGCGGAAACCGCCGCGGTCAGCGCCAATCCGGGCGAACTGCCGCCGGGCGAGATCATCGTCCGGGTGCCGGGTCAGGCTGCCCCGGCGATCGGCCAGCGCATCAAGGCGACGGCCCCGCTCGACAAGCTGCACCTGTTCGCGGCGGACGGTCGCAGCCGCATCGATCTATAGCTAACTCAATGACTTATGGCATGTTCCGGGAGTCCTTGAACGGCTCCCGAAACTGCCCATATTGTGCAATGACCGAAGGGCAAATCCGCTGATCGGCCAACCGGGGTGCCGTAAGGGCCCTAACTTCAAAGTCGCTTCGAGAGGACTTTGCAATATGTCTCGTGTTCCATCGTTGTCCAGTCCGTTCCTTTTGGGATTCGACGAAATCGAGCGAGCGCTCGACCGCGTCGTGAAAGGCGCCGACGGCTATCCTCCCTACAACATCGAGCGCTGCGACCGTGATAACGGACAGCCTGAACGGCTCCGCATCACGCTGGCGGTGGCGGGCTTCACCCGCGATCAACTCGATGTAACCATTGAGGAAAATCAGCTCGTCATCCGTGGCCGCCAACAGGACGACAAGGCCCGGCAATACATCCATCGCGGCATCGCCGCGCGCCACTTCCAGCGCACCTTCGTGCTGGCGGAAGGGATGCTGGTGCTGGGCGCGGATCTGAAGAACGGGCTGCTGTCGATCGACCTCGCCAGGCCAGAACCTGAACGGGTCGTTAAGACAATCGCTATCAATGAACACGAATAATAGGAACTGGAGCGGACTCGACCGCTTAACCGTGTAGAGGAGTCGAGACCATGACCGAACCCAACAGCGTTTTCGCCACCGTCACGCCCGAGGCCTTGGCCAATCTGGGCGGCGGCCACATCGCCTACGTCAAGGAAATCAAATCCGAAGACGTGCCGGGACTGTTCCCGCAGGCGCCGAATCTCGCGCCGGGCATGAAATTGTTCGCGCTGCATGCCGCCGACGGCACGCCGATCATGCTGACCGATAGCCGCGAGGCGGCCATCGCCAACGCCTGGAGCAATGAATTGCAGGCGGTCAGCGTCCACTAAGGCGGAACGCACGGACAAAGGCCCGTTTCGGGCGGGCCTTAACTATGGAGTTTCCAGCGGCGGCGCGATGAGCGTCGCCGCTTTCGTTTTGCGGCACGGTGAGCTCGAGCCGCAACGCTTGGCCGTCATCCTGAGGTGCGACGCGAGGAACGCGTGGAGCCTCGAAGGATGGTGGCCGTCGCCCTTCGAGGGCCGTGCAAGAGCACGACCACCTCAGGGCAACGCGAGGGATTCAACCTCGGCCGACCGCCTCTTGGAATTGACGATGCACGCATGGCAACCATTCCCCGGCGCTTTTCGCCGTCATCGTGTTTGACCCGACGCGCGGTGCGAGTATGGTCAAACAGCCGGCGGCGGATGTGGCTCTGCCCGCACCGCCCGGCCCCATCACCCCACTGCATTCGTCCGATGCCGGCAGCTCCGGCCGCCGAAGCAAGCCGAGGATACGTCATGCCCGCTTACCGCTCCCGCACCTCCACCCATGGCCGCAACATGGCCGGCGCGCGCGGGCTGTGGCGCGCCACCGGCATGAAGAACGAGGATTTCGGCAAGCCGATCATCGCCGTGGTCAATTCCTTCACGCAGTTCGTGCCCGGCCACGTCCACCTCAAGGATCTCGGCCAGCTCGTCGCGCGCGAAATCGAGAAGGCCGGTGGCGTCGCCAAGGAATTCAACACCATCGCGGTCGATGACGGCATCGCCATGGGCCACGACGGCATGCTCTACAGCCTGCCGTCGCGCGAGATCATCGCCGACAGCGTCGAATACATGGTCAACGCGCATTGCGCCGACGCCATGGTGTGCATCTCCAACTGCGACAAGATCACGCCCGGCATGCTGATGGCGGCGCTGCGCATCAACATTCCCACCGTGTTCGTCTCCGGCGGGCCGATGGAATCCGGCAAGGTCAGCATCAAGGGCAAGATCCGCTCCGTCGACCTGATCGACGCCATGGTCGCCGCCGCCGACGATACCGTGAGCGACAGCGAGGTCGAGGACATCGAGCGCTCCGCCTGCCCGACTTGCGGCTCGTGCTCCGGCATGTTCACCGCCAATTCGATGAACTGCCTCACCGAAGCGCTCGGCCTCTCGCTGCCCGGCAACGGTTCGATGCTGGCGACGCACGCCGACCGCGAAGGCCTGTTCGTCGAGGCCGGCCACCTCATCGTCGATCTGGCGCGGCGCTATTACGAACAGAACGACGACAACGCGTTGCCGCGCAACATCGCCAGCTTCAAGGCCTTCGAAAACGCCATGACGCTGGACATCGCCATGGGCGGCTCGACCAACACCGTGCTGCATCTGCTGGCGGCCGCCTATGAAGGCCAGGTGCCGTTCACGATGAACGACATCGACCGGCTGTCGCGCCGCGTTCCGGTACTGTGCAAGGTAGCGCCATCGGTGCCCGACGTGCATCTCGAGGACGTGCATCGCGCCGGCGGCGTGATGGCGATCCTCGGCGAACTCGATCGCGCCAAGCTGATCACCGCCGATCTGCCGACGGTGCACAGCCCGACGCTGAAGGATGCGATGGAGCGCTGGGACATCATCCGCACCAAGAGCGAGAGCGTGCGCACCTTCTATCGCGCTGCACCTGGCGGCGTGCCGACGCAAGTCGCCTTCAGCCAGGATCGCCGCTACGAAGAACTCGACGACGATCGCGCCACTGGCTGCATCCGCAACGCGCAGAATGCGTATTCGAAAGACGGCGGCCTCGCCGTGCTGTTCGGCAACATCGCCGTGGACGGCTGCATCGTTAAAACCGCGGGTGTCGACGACAGCATTCTCAAATTCACCGGACCGGCGCGGGTCTTCGAAAGCCAGGACGCGGCGGTCGACGCCATTCTCACCAACAAGATCAAGGCCGGCGATGTCGTGGTGATCCGCTATGAAGGCCCGCGCGGCGGCCCCGGCATGCAGGAGATGCTGTATCCGACCAGCTATCTGAAATCCAAGGGTCTCGGCAAAGCCTGCGCGCTGATCACCGACGGACGTTTCTCCGGCGGCACGTCAGGTCTGTCGATCGGCCACTGCTCGCCGGAAGCGGCGGAAGGCGGCTTGATCGGCCTCGTCGAGGAAGGCGATCGCATCGAACTCGACATTCCCAATCGCAGCATCCATCTCGCCGTCAGCGACGCCGAACTCGAACGCCGTCGCGCCGCGATGCTGGCGCGCGGCGCCGATGCCTGGAAGCCCGGCCCGCGCAAGCGTCAAGTCACCATGGCGCTGAAAGCTTACGCCGCGCACACCACCAGCGCCGCGCTCGGCGCCGTGCGCGTGGTGAAGGATTAGGTCGCACATTCAGCGGCAACAAACTATCCTCGGATGCATTATGCACGTGGGGATCGGACGCTTGGCCCGATCCGGACAGTCCGGGGAAATCCGCTCAATGACGGCACGAATCCGCAAGCTGCTGGACGATCTCGGCGAGACGTTCTGGCTGCTGCCTGCGCTGTTGGTGCTTACAGGCGTGCTCGTCGCGCTCGGATTAATCGCGTTGGATCGCAGCAGCGTCGTGCCGCGCTGGTTGCTTGAAGACTGGCTATACGACGGTGGCGCAACCGGCGCGCGGACATTGCTCGGCGCCATCGCCTCCTCAACCATTGGCGTCGCCGGCACGGTATTTTCGATCACCATCGCTGCGTTGTCGCTAGCCGCGGGCCAAATGGGGCCGCGTCTGCTGCGAAACTTCACTCGCGACCGCGGCAACCAGCTCACGCTTGGCGCTTTCCTCGGTACCTTTTCCTACGCGCTGGTGGTATTGCGCAGCGTCCGCACCGAGAACGAAGGCGCGTTCGTTCCTCACCTTTCGCTTAGCGTCGGCATCGTGCTGGCGTTTGCCTGCGTTTTCACGCTGGTCTATTTCGTTGGTCACATGGCTGGCCGCATCAACGTTGACACCGTCATCGAACTCGTCAGCGAGGAAGTCGGCTCGACGATCCGCCGGCTCACAACGAACAAACGGCAACCGGCGCCGCCGCCGAACGGCATCTGGGCGGAAGCGATGTGGGTTGCCGACGCACGCCGCGGCTATCTGCAACAACTCGATGAACATGGTCTGGCGAGCTGGGCGGCCGAACACAACACCAGTGTGCGTCTGCTGGTCAGGCCGGGTCATTATATTTTTCCCGGCGCGCCGGTGGCGGTCGTGACGCCGCCAGTTGAAGGTGTCGAAGCCGCAATTCGCGACGCCACCGCGCTCGGCTCGCAGCGCGTCAGTTCGGCCGATCTCGAATTTGCCATTCGGCAGCTGGTGGAGGTGGCGGTCCGCGCGCTGTCGCCGGGAATCAACGACCCGCACACAGCGATGAGCGTGCTGGATCGTCTTGGGGCCGCGCTCTGCGACATCGAGCCGCTTCAATTGCGCAATGGCGTTCATCTGCGTGACAATCGCGTCGTGCTGATGGTGCCAAACCTCGAGTACGACGGCCTGCTCGACACCATGTTTCACATGATTCGACAGAGTGCGGCGTCGAACGCGGCCGTACTGATCCGGATGCTGGAGGTGCTGACTGCGGTGGTGAGTTGCGAACGCGATCAAGACCGCATGGATTCATTGCAACGCCACGCGGATCTGATCGTCGGTGACGCCAGACGAAATATCGGCACCCCGCAAGATGTCAAAGATGTCGAGAAGCACCATGCGCGCTTCGTCGTGATGCGCGAAGCGGGTCCGCTAGGACAATTCTCGGGACATTCTGACGGTGCTGGCCCGAACACGTCCGCTCGCCGCTCCAATCACTCGCAGAGATCTTCAGCCGGGTGAACCGCCTGGACGGTCGTGGAGCGAAGCGGTCAGGGACGAACGGCCTACACTACCGTCGCGGGCGGCAGCGCCAGCACCGAATAGATCGCCTGCGCGTCGGTCGAGGCGCGCAGCTTGCGGGCGATCTCCTGATCGCGCAGCAGCCGCGCGATCTTCGCCAGCGCCTTGAGATGATCGGCGCCCGCGCCTTCCGGCGCCAGCAGCAGGAACATCAGATCGACCGGCTGGCCATCCATCGCCTCGAAATCGATCGCACGCTCAAGGCGGGCGAACAGGCCGAACAGTTTTTCCAGCTTGGGCAGCTTGCCGTGCGGAATGGCGACGCCGTAGCCGACCGCGGTGGTGCCAAGTTTTTCCCGCTGCAACAGCACCTCGAATACCGCACGCTCGTTCTGCCCGGTCAACGCAGCCGCGCGCGCCGCCAGTTCCTGCAGCGCCTGCTTCTTGCTGTTAACTTTTAACGCCGGGAGAATCGCCTCGGGCGCGACCAGATCGGTAATCGTCATGGAGCAATCCGAGAAAGAAGTTTGCGCGTTGCTGGTGGTTTGGTGATCACTTGTCGAATGCCGTTCGCGGAACAACTGAGACTGGCAAGCCGTGCGGGAACCTGCTCATACCATTTGCTGCATCGTTGGGGGATATCGCAACTCCGATGCCCCACGCCATTGTCATTGTAGCACCGCAAAGCGTTCCTGCTAACCCTGTCGCAGGCCCCGTCCGGCTGAAGGCGGCGGACCATAGGGAGGACGTTGCGCAGCGTCAATGCCGGATGCGGCCTGCCAGAGGCCGATTTGCGCCTATCCAGCATGTCTGGACGGGCCACGCAAGCGATCCGGAGCAGAATCAGCGCGTGCGGGCTGCGCCGCGCACCGGCCTAAGGCCGGCGGCGGCGCCGCATTGTCCCCTGAAATATTCACGACGGACGCGAATTGACCTCCGGCGGATCGACCCAGCCGACATTGCCGTCGGCGCGGCGATAGATGATGTTCACCCGGCCGCTGCCGCCATGCTGAAACACGATCACCGCGGCACCGGTGAAATCCAGCTCCATCACGGCCTCGCTCACCGACAACCGTTTCAGCGACGTCGTGGATTCCGCGATGATCACCGGATTGTACGCGGTTACTTCGTCGTCGTCGTCATGCGCGGCCGGCGCCTCGATGACGTAACTCTGCGCGCCGAGTTCGGCGACGGCCGCCGCCGCCGCGTGCGCCTTGCGCGCCGAACGATCCTTCAGACGACTCTTGTAACGCCGCAACCGTTTCTCGATTTGCACCAGCGCCTGATCGGCACTCGCATAAGCATCCGATGCATTGGACTCCGCTTCGAGCGTGACGCCGGAATCCAGATGCAGTGCGCAATCGGTCTTGAAGCCGAAGCCATCCTTGCTGAAGGTGATGTGACCCGAATAGTTGCCGTCGAAATACTTGCGCAAAACTTCATCGGTGCGGTCGCTGACGCGACCACGCAGTGCTTCCCCGATGCTGATGCTCTTGCCCGAGACTCGGATGGTCATAATCGTACCTCGCTTCGTCAAACGCCGCGCGCACTCCGCCAAAGTGGCGACCGGTTGCGCGGTCGAACGATCCGTCAATGACACCGGAGCGTGTTCGTTCCAGCAGCCCGATTCCACTTCGCCGGAAGGTACGCCGGCTGCTCACAGTATCCCGGTGGATGTCGCCGCAATCAAGCCCGCGCAACGCCGCGGCGACATCGATTGCGCGAATGGTCAACGCATGGCGATTGATGACGTGACGAACGAATGCGCCGGACTGGATCGCGCGGATATCAGTCGACTGCCGGCGCGGATGCGGATAACGCATTGCCGATCAGACTCTGTTTGTCGCGGCGGCGTTGCACCGAAGACGGGATGCGCATCGCCTCGCGGTATTTTGCCACTGTGCGGCGCGCAATATCGATTCCGGTTTCGCGCAGCCGCTCGACAATGGTATCGTCGGACAGAATACTGGACGGTTTTTCGGCATCAATCAATTGCTTGATATGGTGACGAACGGCCTCGGCCGAATGCGCCTCGCCGCCATCGGCCGACGCAATCGATGCCGTGAAGAAATATTTCAGCTCAAAGTTGCCGCGATTGGTCGCCATGTATTTGTTGGCAGTCACGCGCGATACCGTCGATTCGTGCATCTGGATGGCATCGGCCACCGCTTTCAGATTGAGCGGCCGCAGATGCGCGACGCCGTGAGCGAAGAAGCCATCCTGCTGGCGCACGATCTCGGTGGCGACCTTGAGAATAGTGCGGGCGCGCTGATCGAGCGCACGCACCAGCCACGTGGCGTTCTGCAGGCAATCGCTGAAATAGGATTTGTCGCCGTCCTGACGAATCGTTTTCGACAGCTGCGTATAGTAGGTCTGGTTGACCAAAACTTTCGGCAGCGTCTCGCTGTTGAGTTCGACCAGCCAGCCGCCGTCGGGACCGGGCCGCACGTAAACGTCAGGCACCACGGTCTGCACCTTGCCGGACACGAATTTCAATCCGGGCTTCGGATCGAGCCGGCGAATCTCCGCGATCATATCGGTGAGATCTTCGTCATCGACGCCGCAGATCTTGCGCAGCGCGGCGACATCGCGCTTGGCCAGCAGATCGAGATGTTCGACCAGTTGCTGCATCGCCGGATCGTAGCGATCCTGTTCGCGCAGCTGAATCGCGAGACATTCGCTGAGCGAGCGCGCGCAAATGCCGGACGGATCGAAGGTCTGCAACACCGCGAGCACCTGCGCCACCTGCTCTGGCGTAGCCCCCAGGCGCTCCGCCGCGTCGCCTAGATCGGCGGGCAGATAGCCCGCTTCGTCGACGAGATCGATCAAATATTGCCCGATCATGCGCTGCGCCGGTTGCGTCAACGCCATCGCCAGTTGTTCGGCGAGATGATCGCCGAGCGTGGTTTCGGCGGCGACGAAGGCTTCGAGATTGTAGCTGTCGTCGTTCGACGACCCGCCGCCCCATTCGGTGAAGGCGGTCGGCGCGGCATCCTGCGCGGCGCGCGCGGCAGTGTCGGCCGGCTCTTCCGGGAACACGTTGTCGAGACCGGTGTCGAGCCGCTGTTCGATCTCGGCGCGGCTGCCGAGATCGGTGTTCAGCCATTCTTCCTGGCCCGGCTCGAAACTGTCGCCCGCGGCGCGCTCGCCGCCTTCACCGGCCGCATCGTCGGCAAAGCTGTCGCCCTCGCCGCTAACAGCGGGCGCCGCATCACCGTCATTCTCGCCGCTGCGCTCCAGCAGCGGATTGCGCTCCAGTTCGTCCTCGACGAACGCCGCGAGATCGAGATTGGACAATTGCAGCAGCTTGATCGCCTGCATCAACTGCGGCGTCATCACCAGCGACTGCGACTGGCGGAACTCTAGCTTTTGCGACAGCGCCATGCAGGCAAGAACCGTTCCACGAAATTGGTCCGTTTCTTGCTTAGCTTGTCTCGGCCAGGAAGTATACGGCTTGGCGGCGACGAGCATCGCGACTCGCGCCCTGTTCGCCCGGAACTTATGCTAGCGCCGGAACCAGCCGCTCAATCCAGCGCCTGCACGGGAGGCAGGCGCGGTCCGGCCTCAACTGGAGGCGGTGCGGCGGCGGCTTTCGGTGCCGCGGCCGGTCCGCTGACGGCGCGGCGGCTGTCGCTCACCGTCGTCACGCGCTGATCCGCGCGTTTAGCCGATCGGCGCGGCGGCTTCGACGAGGAGCGTCTCAGACCCCAGGACCGTGCGATCGACGGGCCGGCGGTGTAGCCGACCACCGCGCCTGCCACGGCACCGATCGGTCCCAGCACCACCGCACCCGACAAGGCGCCGAGCGCCGCGTCGCCGGCACGTTCCTGAGCTTCGGCGGCCGATGACAGCAAAGCCATCGTCACCGCCGCAACCGCAACGATCTTGTGCATCTCGCGCTCCCCGTTTCGCGGCGAGCAATACCTAACAATGCGGCGACAAAAGGAATGCGCGGCGCGGGAACCGCGCGCAACCAGCCAAGGCTATGCAGCTACAGCCGGAACTCTTCGCCGAGATAGAGCCGTCGCACGTCGGGATCGTTGACGATGGCGTCGGGATCGCCCTCGGTGAGGATCTCGCCGGCATAGACGATGTAGGCGCGGTCGGTGAGGCCGAGCGTTTCGCGCACGTTGTGATCGGTGATCAAAACGCCGATGCCGCGGTTGGTCAGATGCCGCACCAGATCCTGAATGTCGCCCACCGCAATCGGATCGATGCCGGCGAACGGTTCGTCGAGCAGCATGTAGTTCGGCCGCGTCGCCAGCGCGCGCGCGATCTCGACGCGGCGGCGCTCGCCGCCCGACAGCGCGATCGACGGCGACTTGCGCAGCCGCGTGATGTTGAATTCGTCGAGCAGCGCGTCGAGTTCGGCCTCGCGCTTCTTGCGGCTCGGCTCGACCACTTCGAGCACGGCGCGAATGTTCTGCTCGACGGTGAGGCCGCGAAAGATCGAGGCTTCCTGCGGCAGATAGCCGATACCCAAGCGCGCGCGCTGGTACATCGGCAGCTTTGTGACGTCGTGGCCGTCGAGTTCGATGCGGCCGCGATCGGCCTTGATCAGCCCGGTGATCATGTAGAACACCGTGGTCTTGCCGGCCCCGTTCGGCCCGAGCAGGCCGACCGCCTCGCCGCGCCGGACATAGATGCTGACACCGCGCACCACCTGGCGCGAGCCGAAACTCTTTTCGATGCTGTGCACGGCGAGATAATCGGCGCGCGGCGCGGCGCGCGATTGCGGCTGTTGCTGGCGGGAGCGCTGCGGCCGTTGTGCCGCCGGAGCGGCAGCGCGCGCGACATCGCGCGCCACCGGCGCATCGCGGACCGGGGCCTGCAGCATGTCGCCGATGCCGTCATTGAGCGCGGTGATATCCGCCGCCGTCCGCGCGAAGCCCTTGGGGCCGCGCTTCGGGGGGCGCCGACGAAACATGTCGCGTAGATCCACCATGCCGCTTCACTTCATCCTTATCGGCGAGCAGCTTACGCTACCGGCCACCCCGATACGCGACGACGGCGCCGGGACGAGATTGCAACGTTCTCCGAATACCCGCAATTGGTGAACAAAGCCCGCCTGACCGACCGCCGCCGTGCCGAGCCTGGCCAGACAAAGAGGCGCGGTGATAGCGGCCAAATGGCGCGAATTCAACCGCTCCCCTGCCGGCGGTCCGAGGCGAAAGCGCTGGTTTCACTTTGGCTTGATCGATTTCGGCGCGCCGATCCCCTGCACCGGGCTGCCCTGGCCGGAGGACTGGAACAACCCCTGCACACGGCCGCTGTCGGATTCCACCCGCGAGACGCCGCTGGTCATGTCGACCACCAACCGGTCGCCGCGCAGCACGTTCTTGCCCTGGGTGAGGACCACGCCGCCCTGCATGGTGATGAGATTGGTCGTGGTATCGAAGATCGCCGCCTCCCCGGTCACCACCTGGTCCTTCTGCGTGACGACGACGCCGCCGCGCGCCTCGAGTCGGCGAATCGACGACGCGCCGGCCGGTCCGGGCTCGGCTGCCTTGATCGGCGCCTTGGCCGCACCCTTGCCACTTTTGCCGGCAGGCGCCGCGTCGGCGGCCTTGTCTTTCTGATCGTAGAACACCACCAGCGTCTTCGACTGCATCGTGGTGTCGCCCTGCACGACCTTCACATTGCCGGCGAAGGTGGCTTCCTTCTTCTTGTCGCGCATCTCCAGCGACGCCGCCTCGATCTTGATCGGCTGATCGCGGTTCTGCGAGAACCCCTGCATGGCGTTCGGCACGCCGCTCACCGCGCTGCCTTGCGCCAGTGCATCGGCCGCGAATCCGGCGAGCAGCAGCGCCGCGCCGAGCAGGCCGACGCCAATCATCCGGCGCTTCGGGTTGGAATGCGACATTGCAAACCTCATCGCGCGGTGCCCGGCTTGGTGGACGAACGCGAACCGTTGGCGCGCTCCGGCGCGGCGGGCGTCGCGTCACTCTGCTCGGATTCGCTTGCCGCAGGTGTTGCCGGGGCATCGAGCACCAGATTCATCACCACGCCGCCTTCGAAACGCACCACTTCGCCCTTGTCGATGATCCGCAACCGCTTGCCGCTGAGCGTGCCGTTCAACAGCTTGACGTCGACCGGCTCGTCCGAGGTGACCGTGCCCTTGGCGATGTCGACGATTGCCCGCGTCAGGCGCGCTTCGTATCCGGTTGACGACTGCAAGAAGATGTCCTGACGCAAATCCAGCACCTGAGCCTTGGTATCGAACAATCCCTGACGCGCATCCATCGTCACCGTGGAACGGTCATCCATCAGCACCTTGGCACGCAAGGTATTAAGATCGACATGATCGGGATCCAGCAGATCCTGCGTCGCGGTCTTGGCCCACAACTCGTAGGGCCGCTGATCCGGCGAGAAGCCGGACAGGTGCGGCGACTCCATGGTGATCTTGGAACCCGACACCACCAGATTGTCGATATCGAGCGGCAATTGCTTCATCAGCGCGCGGAACGGATTGAAGATCGAGATGCCGACGATGGCGGCCAGCGCCAGAATCACCGCCGCCGGAACCGCAACGCGCAACAGCCGCACCAGACGGCTGTGCCGCGCGGCGGCGGCAAAGCGCGCATCCATGCTGGCTTGATACGTCGGATTCTGAACCGGGTACACTACTGCTCCGAGGCCATGCGCCCTGCTGATATCAGCTCATTCTATGCGGAATCGCCCGGTTGCGCAGCCCGGGCTTGGTAAATGGGCCTTGTGTCGAAATCTTGAAAGAGGGGTGCGGCACGGCAAACCCACCCGATTCCGGGCCTGCCGAGGCAAAATTCCGCGCCTCTCGCTCGTCGCGCCTCATGAATGCGCGAAAATATCCTGTTCTTCCCAGCCATTGAGATCGAGTTGCGCCCGCGACGGCAGAAACTGGAAGCAGGCCTGCGCCAGCGCCGTGCGATTCTCCCGCGCCAGCATGACGTCGAGCCGCGCGCGCAAGGCATGCAGATGCAGCACGTCGGAGGCCGCATAGGTCAGTTGCGCCTCGGTGAGATCGCTGGCGCCCCAGTCGCTCGACTGCTGCTGCTTCGACAGATCGACGCCGAGCAGTTCGCGCACCAGATCCTTGAGGCCGTGGCGATCGGTGTAGGTGCGGGTGAGCCGCGACGCGATCTTGGTGCAGTACACCGGCTGCGGCATCACGCCGAACGCGTTGTAAAGCGCCGCAAGATCGAACCGCGCAAAATGAAAAATCTTGACCACCTTGGGGTCGGCGAGCAGCCGCTTCAGGTTCGGCGCGTCGCGCTGGCCCTGCGCGATCTGCACGACATCCGCGCTGCCGTCGCCGTTCGACAGCTGCACGACGCAGAGCCGGTCGCGGTGCGGATTGAGACCCATGGTCTCGGTATCGATCGCCACCGAATCGGTGTAGCGGCCGAGGTCCGGCAGGTCGCCGCGGTGCAGGCGGATGGTCATCGTGTGGTCCCGGTCTTGCGCGTGTGAGAATTGAGGCCCGGCTTAACCCATCGCCGCCTGTGCTGGCAAATCCGGCGCGGGCGCCGTGATGACCGGCTTCGGCGGCAGTCTAGCACCGAGTGCTCAAGACTTCCTAAACCAGACAGCGGCGATGATGGCCGAGAAACCGCTGCACTTGCGGCGGGTTGCACGGATTGGCAACGCCCGGCCCGTCGGCCAATGCCGGACACAAGGCCGTGCATGCGCGAGGGTCTGAACCATGAAAGTCGAATCACAGCGATTGGCGCGCTTCGCCGTTCTGATCGATGCGGACAATACCTCGCCGCAGATCACAGAAGGTCTCTTCGAGGAGATCGCCAAGTTCGGCGAAGCCAGCGTGCGGCGGATCTACGGTGACTTTTCCAGCCCGCGACTCAAGTCATGGGCCGACATCCTGCAGAAGCACGCCATCGATCCCTACCAGCAGTTTGCCTACACCAAGGGCAAGAACGCCTCCGACATCGCGTTGGTGATCGATGCCATGGATCTGCTCCACAGCGAGCGTTTCGACGGATTCTGCCTGGTCTCGTCCGATAGCGATTTCACCAGACTCGCGTCGCGGCTGCGCGAACAGGGCGCCGATGTTTATGGCTTCGGCACGCACAAGACCCCTGAAAGCTTCCGGCAGGCCTGCCGCCGGTTCATCTATACCGAAAACCTGCTTCCGGAGGCTGCGACCCCGGCCGGCGCAACGGCACCGCAGCCCAAAGCCCTGAAATCCCCCAGCGCGGCGATTCCAATTCTCAACAAGGCCATCGCGCAACTCGAAAGCGAGGATGGCTGGGCCACGCTCGGCCAGGTCGGGCAACAGATTTCAAAACTGTTCTCCGATTTCGACGTGCGAACCTTTGGCTTCAGCAAGCTGAGCGACCTGGTTCGCAAGACCGGCGCCTTCGAGGTCGATAAGGCTGAGAGCGGTCATCTTCGGATCAGGGCCCGTCCGCACAAGGCGCACAACGGCCGGAAAGCGGGCTGACGCATGCATCGCGTTCATTGCAGCAAATACCGGCTGCTCGATCTCAGCCCTCGACTTCCTGCAACCTGAGCGCCGCCGTCTCGCGCTGGTTGCCGGCCAGGCCATTGTAGCGAAGGTGCCGCAAATCGCCGGCGTCCAGACCAGACTGACCGACAACGTCCCGCTCCAAGCCGAATACCGCGCGCTCAGCCGCCTTTATAGGTGACGCCGTCCTTCATGATGACGCTGAAATTCTTCTCCGGATCGGCCACCAGATCGATGTTGGCGAGCGGATTGCCTTCGACCAGCAACAGGTCGGCGAGCGCGCCGACTTCGACGACACCGAGCTTGCCCTGATAGGGCGAGCGCGGGCCGCTGAGCGCGAGCAGCTGCGCGTTGTCGTGGGTGATCAGCTTGACGATTTCGGCCGGCGTGAACCACTGCTTCAACGGCAGGATGAGGCGGCTCTGCTCGAAATTGAGCTCCGGTTCGAACAGGATATCGGTGCCCCAGGCGAGCTTGACGCCGTGTTTCTTCGCCCACTGCCAGACCTGCGCGGTGCCGTCGAGGACGCCTTTGCGCTTGGCGCGCCGTTCCGCTGTCATGCTCGGCGTGTTCGGGATCAGGTTCTGCGCGCTCAGCCAGGTGCCCTTCTGCGCCATCAGCCGGATCGTCGGCTCGTCGAGCAGCTGACCGTGCTCGATGCATTTGACGCCCGCTTCGATCGCACGCCGGATGGCGCGCGGCGTATAGGCGTGCACGGCCACGTAGGTGTTCCAGTCGGCGGCGGCGTCGACGGCGGCCTTCATCTCGTCGAGCGTGTACTGGGTGACGTCGATCGGGTCGTAGGCCGACGACGTACCGCCACCGCCCATGATCTTGATCTGGCTCGCGCCCATGCGCAGGTTTTCGCGGGTCGCCGTCAGCACTTCGTCGCGGCCGTCGGCGATGAAAGTGGCACCCTCTTCCTCGGCGCGGGAGGGCTTGCCGAAAAAGCGCCGCGAGCGCTCATCCGGCGTCCGGAAGTCACCGTGTCCCGAGGTCTGGGAGATCACCGCACCCGATGGCCAGACGCGCGGCCCCGCGACCTTGCCGGTATCGATGGCGCGCTTGAGCGGGAAGATCGGGCCGCCCATGTCGCGCACGGCGGTAAACCCGCGCATCAACATCGCCGAGGCCGACTTCGCGGCGGCGGTCCCGACCTGCTCCGCCGTGGTGTTCGGATTGTAGAGGCCGGTCAGCGGCAGCGCGCCGAACGTCAGATGCACATGCACATCGATCAGGCCGGGCATCAGCGTGCGGCCTTTGCCGTCGATGACTTTCGCATCCGCGGACGGTTTCGCCGACACGCCGATCGCCGCGATGGTGTTGCCTTTGATCAGCACATCGGTGGCGGCGCCGAGGCGGCCGTTGACGACGTCCAGCACGCGGACGTTGCGAAAAAGCGTTTCGCCGGGTGGCTGTTGGGCGAGAGCGGGAAGCGAGAATAACCCGACAAGAACGCTCGCCACCAAGCCGCCGAGAGCGCCGCGGCGCAGCGTCATTCCGAAGGTCGTCATCAGGTCCCCCTTGGATGCAGGAGCGGCGCCCGGCGCGAGCGCACAACTATCTGAAAGACTAACACGGCAAATTGAACGATATCGATCTCTAAAACCGGATGCCTGTCTCGCATCGCGACCGACGCGACAGAACATCGCGGGCGTCGACTCCTGATTTTCGGCGGCGATGCCGGCTGTCTGCGCAGGAGCAGGAGCAACGGTCATGCCCACGGCGGCCAAACAGCCGGGCCAACGCATCAAATGTGATGGGGTGTGTCCCCTTGAAGGGACGGGGCTTGAAACAATGGTGCCCAGGAAAGGACTCGAACCTTCACGACCTTGCAGCCACTGGCACCTGAAGCCAGCGCGTCTACCAATTCCGCCACCTGGGCCCGGGCCGGTTGATAAGGATCGCTTGCGCGCTTGTCAAATCTAACCTCACGCGCCAAATCCCCTGTACAGCGCCGGGGTGATGGCGTATCGGCAACCGACGAATAATCCTTGGCTTTTGCGCGCATCCGCGCCTGTCATCCGCTTGAGGTGAGCCCATGTCCCCGAGTTCGACGTCCGCAAGTCCAACGCCCGCGAGCTCAACGGCTGCGAATGCCGAAACCCTGGTCACGGTGTTCGGCGGTTCGGGCTTTCTCGGCCGCCATGTCGTCCGCGCCCTCGCCAAACGCGATTATCGCATCCGGGTGGCGGTGCGCCGGCCGGAGCTCGCCGGCCACCTGCAGCCGCTCGGCAAGGTCGGCCAGATCCATGCCGTACAGGCCAACCTGCGCTATCCGGCTTCGGTCGAGGCCGCAGTGCGCGGCGCCGGGATCGTCATCAATTTGGTCGGCATCCTGGCCGAAGGCGGCGCGCAGACCTTCGACGCGGTGCAAGCCAAGGGCGCCGCGACCGTCGCCCAGGCGGCGGCCGCCGCCGGCGCGCGGATGATCCACGTTTCGGCGATCGGCGCGGACGCCGAATCCGCTTCGCGCTATGCCCGCGCCAAGGCGGCGGGCGAGGCCGCGGTGCGCGAGGCCGTGCCCGGCGCGATCATCCTGCGGCCGTCGGTGGTGTTCGGCCCCGAGGACGATTTCACCAACCGCTTCGCGTCGATGGCACGGATGATGCCGGTGCTGCCGCTGATCGGCGGCGGCGCAACGAAAATGCAGCCGGTCTATGTCGGCGATGTCGCCGAGGCCGTGGCGGAAGCCGCCGATGGCCACGCCAAAGCCGGTGCAACCTACGAACTCGGCGGGCCGGAAGTGATGACGCTGCGCGAGATCTTCGCCGCCATCCTCGACATCACCGACCGCGAGCGGCCGCTGGTGTCGCTGCCGTTCGGCCTCGCCCGCTTCAACGCCATCCTGCTGCAGTTCGCGCCATCGCCGCTGACCCTGACGCGGGATCAGGTCACGCTTTTGCAGAACGACAATGTCGTGTCGGATGCGGCCAAAGCCGCCGGACTGACGCTGGAAGGGCTCGGCATCACGCCGGATTCGCTGCAGGCGGTCGCGCCGCAATATCTCTGGCGCTTCCGCCCGATGGGCCAGTTCCAGCGCAAGAGCGCGTAAGCGCAAAAGACATCGTCATCCTGAGGTGCGAGGGCGCAGCCCGAGCCTCGAAGGATGACGCTTCCTCTGCGCCGTCGCCCTTCAAGGTTCGCCGCAAGCGCGGCTCTCACCTCAGGGTGACGACGTCTCTCGAATCAAAATCCCAGCGCCAGCGCGATCAGGCCGAGCGTGCCGACGATCACCCGCCACCAGGCGAAGAAGGTGAAGCCGTTGCGGGTGACGTAGCTCAGGAACGCCTTGACCACGATGATCGCGGTGATGAACGACACCACGAAGCCGATGGCGACGATGAAGGCGTGATCCGTGTTCATCTGGCCATGGCTCTTGTAGAGGTCGTAGACGAACGCGCCGAGCATGGTCGGGATGGCGAGGAAGAACGAAAACTCCGCCGAGGCCCGCTTGTCGGCGCCGAGCAGCATCGCCGAGACGATGGTGGCGCCGGAGCGCGACACGCCGGGAATCATCGCCAGGCACTGCGCGAAGCCGATGGCGAGATAGGTGGTCAGCGGCAGTTTGGTGGCATCGTTGTAGACCGGCCGCAGGTCGAGCTGGTCGACCCACATCAGCACCGCGCCGCCGACGATCAGCGAAAAGCACACCACCCACGGGTTGAACAGGTAGCTCTTGATATAGCCGCCGAGCAGCCCGCCGATCACCGCGGCGGGCAGGAACGCCACCAGCACGCCGATGACGAAGCGCCGCGCATCGGAGTCGGTGAACATGCCGATCGCGATCCGCCACAATTTGACAAAATAGATGGCGAGAATAGCCAGAATCGCGCCGAGCTGGATGAGGATGGCGAAACTCTTCCAGAAATCGCCCTGCCCCAGATCGAAAAAGCGTTCGGCCAGCAGCAAGTGCCCGGTCGATGACACCGGCAAGAATTCCGTCACCCCCTCGACGACGCCGAGGATCACTGCTCGTATGGCATCTGAAAACATCGGATCAATCGCTCTGGTGGCGGCATGGTGGGAAGGCGGCCCCTTCTCCCTCATTCGCCTCCCTGCCGCAACGTCAAAATGCGCAAATCAGACGCCCACGGCAGTGGCTTGCCCCCCACCTGCCGACGGTTAAGAAGAACCGGCGCCCCCGGTGCGCCGGAGACGTTTTGTTAAGGACGCAAACTTATCTAAGGACTCGATGTTCACGCTGTTCCATCATCCGTTCTGCCCGCAATCGCGCTTCATTCGCCTGGTGCTCGGCGAGTACGGCCTCGATTTGCAGTTGGCCGAGGAACGGACCTGGGAGCGCCGCGAGGAGTTCCTTATCCTCAACCCGGCGGGAACCACCCCGGTGCTCACCGCCGAGCATATCCCGCCCATTCCCCACGCCAGCATCATCAGCGAATACCTCGACGAGACCTATGGCCCCGCGCGCGGCGAGCGCCGCCTGCTGCCGGAAACCATGCAGGAGCGCATCGAGGTGCGCCGCCTGACGGCGTGGTTCAACGAAAAATTCTTCGAGGAGGCCAGCGGCCCGCTGGTCACCGAGCGCATCTACAAGCGCTTCATGAGCGAGGCCGACGGCGGCGGTCCGCCGGAAGCCGAGGTGCTGCGCGCGGCCAAGGCCAATGTGCGCTATCATCTGGCCTATATCGGCTGGCTGGCGCGGACGCGGAACTTCCTGGCCGGCGACCGGCTGACCTATGCCGATCTCGCCGCCGCCGCGCACCTGTCGGCGATCGACTATCTGGGCGATGTGCCATGGAACGAGGACGACGCCGCCAAGGCATGGTATGCGCGGGTGAAGTCGCGCCCGTCGTTCCGTCCGCTGCTGAGCGAGTGGCTGGCGGGCGTGCCGGCCTCGCGGACTTACGTGGACCTGGATTTCTAGCTCGTCGCGTCTTTGCGAATTCCGGCGCTTCCGCACGGACAGCGCACTCCCTCTCCCCAGAAGGGCGTTCACGCCCGTCTTCGACGGGCTATAGGGAGAGGGTTGGGGTGAAGGGTTACGACCTCACCGAAATTCCAGTCCCCTCACCCGACTGCCTTCGCTACGCTTCGCCGATCGACCTTCTCCCAAAGGAGAGGTGAACCACCATGCTGAGAGAGTTACCGACAGCAACAAGATGACCGCCGACCTCAAAACCGCTCTCACCCGCGAGGCCCGCGCGCTCGGCTTCGACACCGTCGGCATCACCAGACCGGATGCCGTGGACGGCGCGCGCGCCAAGCTCGAAGCCTTTCTCGATCACGGCGCCCATGGCGAGATGCAATGGCTGGCCGACAATCCGCAGCGCCGCGCCGACCCGCGCGTGCTGTGGAGCGAGGTGCGCTCGGTCATCATGCTCGGCGTCAATTACGGCCCCGACCAGAACCCGATGACCATATTGCAGCATCGCGACCGCGGCGCGATCTCGGTCTATGCGCAGGGCGACGACTATCACGAGCTGATCAAGAAGCGGCTGAAGACGCTGGCGCGCTGGCTGCTGGCAACGGCCGGCGAAGGCGACGTCAAGGTGTTCGTCGATACGGCCGCAGTGATGGAGAAACCGCTGGCCGGCGCCGCCGGACTCGGCTGGCAGGGCAAGCACACCAATCTGGTGTCGCGCGAATTCGGCTCGTGGCTGTTCCTCGGCGCCATCATGACCACGCTCGAACTGCCCTACGATGCGCCCGAGGTCGATCACTGCGGCTCGTGCCGGGCCTGCCTCGACAGCTGCCCGACCGACGCCTTCATCGCGCCCTACAAGCTCGATGCGCGGCGCTGCATTTCCTATCTCACCATCGAGCACAAGGGACCGATCCCGCGCGAGCTGCGCAAGGCCATCGGCAACCGCATCTACGGTTGCGACGATTGTCTCGCGGCGTGCCCGTGGAACAAGTTCGCGCAGGCCGGCCACGAAATCAAACTCGCGGCGCGCGACGAATTGCGTGCGCCGCCGCTGGCCGAACTGCTCAAGCTCGACGATACCGCGTTCCGCACGCTGTTCACCAAGTCGCCGGTCAAGCGCATCCATCGCGACCGCTTCATCCGCAACGCGCTGATCGCCGCCGGCAACTCCGGCGACATCGCTCTCGTCGATGACGCCATTCGCCTGCTCGACGATCCCGATCCGGTGGTGCGCGGCGCGGCGGTGTGGGCGCTGGCGCAACTATTGCCGCCGGAGCAGTTCGAATCCCGCGCGCGCCATGCGCTCCTGTCCGAGACGGATGAAAGCGTGCGTGAGGAATGGCAGAACGCGCTGACTTCCTCTCTCGCTGCGTGCTGAGTCCTGATCCAAAGGCGCAGCCGGAAATACGATCAGCTTCGATAAGGCTTCGCAAAACTCCGTGGATGAACTCTCTATTCGTCATGGCCGGATTTATTCCGGCCATCTACGTCTTGCTTGTGGAGTTACGGTAAAGACGTGGATGCCCGTGACAAGCACGGGCATGACCGCTGGAGAGCAATGACCTTTTCATCCGCCGAACAATTCGCTCATTTCGTCAAATGCCTTTTCATCTCGTCGCGCGCTTTCAACGCCGCACCCTGCTTGGCAATGATCTTCGTGATGCGTTCCGGCGCGAAGTTGAGATCGACGAACGCCGGCGCAGTGTTGGCAACCTCGTGATACTCGACGATCCTGCCGTCGCGCAGCCGCATGATGGCGACGCCTTCGAACATCGCGCGAGCACCGTTGGCCTCCGGGAGCTTGGAGCGATAGCTGAAGGTGTAGCGCGCGTAGAGCGTTGTGCCGTCGCTGACCGGATCGTGCATCACCCAGCGGAAATCCTCCGCCGTGCGATAGAACCAGTCATCGATCATTTCGGCTATCCTGGCGTGGCCTTCGAACGGCCCATAGAACACGTCGTGATAGACGCCGTCGTCGGTGAACAGCGCCGCGAACGCCGCACCGTTGCGGGTTTCGACGGCGTCGCAGAACGCGCGAAGCAATGCGGTGTTGTCCATGGGCGTCTCCGTTGCGGCCACTCGGGATGCCGCTTTTCGTTAACGTAACGAAGCCATCCGCCGGTCACAACTCGTGACGGCATGACATCGCCCGGCGGGCCTTGCAGGACAGGTGGACTCGCCCCGTAGCCTGCTTGCGTTTATTTCGGCTTCATTCATATTTTGCCCATTCCGATTTCAGGAATTCTTTTTCAGGGGCGCTCCAACGTGACAACGGTCAGACTCGCTCGATGGCTGGCGCCTGCCGGCTTGCTGCTCCTGATGTCCAACGCGGCCTCGGCGGGGGTCTGCCAGAACAAGCAGATTGCCTTCAACCGGCTGACCGGCCAGGACGCCGCGATCGTCGCCCGCATGCGCGCGGCCGGCGCCGCCAACAATTGCGCCGGCTTGATCGCGGCGGCGAACCAGCGCCTCGCTTTGCTGCAGCGTGTGGCCAGCATGCGGCCCGGTGTCGTCAACTGCGAGGACGCCACGCACAAGAATTCCGACCGGGATCCGCCGGGCTACGATGCGAAGGAAATGGCGCTGACGCGCCAAGTCATGTCCGCCTGCAGCGGAGCGGCCGCGCGCACGGCTGCGGCGCCGAGCCAAACCCAGAAGCCCGCGGCAAGTCCTCCGCCTCGCGCGGCGAGCCGCGCGGACGGCGACTGTTCAGACGTGTCGGGCACCGGCGGTCCGCGCATCCAGTGCAAGGAAACCAGAGCCGCGCCGGTCAATCCCGACAAGGCGTCCGCCAAGCCGCAAAAGACGCCCGCGGTCCAAGAGAAACCCAAACCGACGGTCGTGCATTCGGCCGAGACCGGCATCGCAACCCGGATCGCGGCCGAACTTTTCCCGGAAGCGGTGCCGGAGCCGGCGCCGCCCAAGCCGGCCGAACCCACCGCCGAGGTCCGCCCCGACAGCACACCCGAGGTGAAAGCGCCCGCGGTCGCGCCGCCCTCCCCCGAACTGACGGCGGCGCGCGAACGCCTGCGCACCTCCGCACGCGCGGCGTTGGCCTCGCCATCGTGCAGCGCGTATGAGCGCGTCGCAGGCGACGCCAAAGCCGTCGCTGCGGCCTATCGCACGCTCGGGGACAGCGCCAACGAGACCGCCATGAATGCGAAGGTCGCCAAGATCGACAACACCGTCAGCGAGATGCGGTCGTCGTCGCGCTGCGGCGGCTTCAGCGTCGCAACGCCGCAAAGTCAGGGCCGCAACAACGCGAAACCGGCCAAGGTGAGCGCCGCCGACTGCGCGACGATGATGAATTACTGGAAAAAGATCGACCACGATGCCAAGGGCCAAAACAACGTCCGGGCCGATGTCGCCGTGGCCCGCATGGAGATGATGTCGGCCGGCGTTTGCAACGATACCCGCTACAAGCCGGACTTGCGCGAATGCGCAACGGCCAGCCTGCGCTGGGCCGAAGCCAATGTCAGCGAGCAGGAAATCAAGCGGCGGCTCAAAGTCGCCAACTGCGCTCAACCGTAAGCGCCTCGGCAACGGCGATCGCCTGCACCCTCTCCCCTTGCGGGAGAGGGAAACAGATTCAGAACTCGGCCACCGCCGTGAGGATGCGCGCGATGTCCTGCGGCCGCGACAGCCGGTGGTCGCCGTCCTGAATCATCGTCAGCACCACGTCGTCGCTCGGCAGCCGTTCGGTCAGCGCGAAGGCGTGCCGCCACGGCACGTCGGGATCCTGCGCCCCCTGCAGGATGCGCACCGGGCAGCCGACTTCGATGCTGCCGCCGAGCAGCAGATGCTTGCGGCCATCCTCGATCAGCGCGCGGGTGATCGGATAGGGATCGCCATACTCCGATGGCCGCAGCCAGACGCCCTCGGTCTCGATCTGCCGCTTCACGTCGTCGGGGAAGCTCTGCCACATCAGCGCCTCGGTGAAATCCGGCGCCGGCGCGATAAGCACCAGCCCCTTGAGCGGCCTGCCGCGCCGCGCCAGATCGCGCGCCAGCAGCAATGCCATCCAGCCGCCCATCGACGAGCCTACCACTACCTGCGGCCCCTTGCAGAAGGCATCGAACACCGCGATGGCTTCCTCCAGCCAACAGCCGATGGTGCCGTCGGCGAAGCGACCCTCGGATTCGCCATGGCCGGAATAGTCGAAGCGCACGCAGGCGCGGCCGTGTTCGGCGGCAAAGCCGTCGAGCGCCAAGGCCTTGGTGCCCTGCATGTCGGAGTTGAAGCCGCTCAGCCAGAACAACCCTGGCGCCGCGCCGGGCCGCGCCCGCACCGCGATGCGGCGGCGCAACCCGCCCGCGCCGACCTCGAGATAGACCGGTGGGGCGGCAGGTTCCGGTGGGGCGGTCGTATTTTCAATCATCATTATCCTCTGGTGCTGGCGCGTGGCGCCGCTTGCGGAACCGGCCGGGCAGCTTTAAGTGAGCCGGCGTGACCGAAATGCCGCTTTGATCCGGCTTTCGATTGCGCGTGGCGTCAGGTCGCTTGCCCACCGACGCTTATTCCTTCAAAATATCGGCTTCCTTCACAACATTGGAGACTATCCCATTCGCCGTCCCAACAGAGCCCCGCCCGTCGCCGCCAAGGATGGGCCGCGCACCAACGATGAAATCCGTAATGCCCAGATTCAGCTGATCGACCAGGAAGGTACCAACCACGGTACCGTGGAAACGGTCGTCGCGATCAAGATGGCTGCCGAAGCCGGCATGGATCTCGTGGAAATTTCGCCGAATAACAATCCTCCCGTCTGCAAGATCATGGACTACGGGAAGTACAAGTATTCGGCGCAGAAGAAAGCCGCGGAAGCGCGCAAGAAGCAGAAGGTCGTCGAGATCAAGGAGATCAAGCTGCGGCCGATGATCGACGATCACGACTACGACGTCAAAATGCGGGCGATGAAGCGGTTCTTCGAGGAAGGCGACAAGGTCAAGATCACCCTGCGCTACCGTGGCCGCGAAATGGCTCACCAGGACATCGGCACCAAGCTGCTCGACAAGGTGAAAACCGCCGTCGCCGACATCGCCAAGGTCGAACAGGACGCCAAGTTCGAAGGCCGTCAGGTCGTCATGGTGCTGGCGCCGCGGTGAGCGGGCCAGCCTTTCCACGCAGACGTGTTATCGGCTGGTCGTCCCCGCGACTGGCCGGTTGCCTCTCCCGCTTGCGGGGGGGAGGGTTAGGGAGGGGGAACGCCGCTGGCAGCGACGGGAATGGCGAAATCGGTCTTTCGCGAGATCGCTAAGTCGTTGCCTTTCGGCCGATCCTCTGCCATAAGCCCAGCTTCGTCGCCCGGCTGATCAAGGGCTGCCGTGGCGACGACCCGTGCGGGTTGCTTCCGGAAGGAAGAAATCGAGCACTTTCAACGCTCTAGCGAGCATTTTCGCCATGGAACCGCCTTTCGGGGCGGCTTTTGCCGTGGCCAGTAGGAGAGCCAAATGCCCAAGCTGAAGACCAAATCGGGCGCCAAAAAGCGCTTCAAAGTGACCGGGACCGGCAAGGTGGTGTCCGCCCACGCCGGCAAGCGACACGGCATGATCAAGCGGACCAAGAAGCAGATTCGTCAGCTTCGCGGCACCCGCATCCTGTTCAAGACCGACGGCGACAACATCAAGAAGTACTTCTTGCCGAACGCCTGACGGCCTGCCCGTTGCAACCCTGCCGCGTTCGCGCGGCATCAAATTACCCAGTCATTTGAAGGAGATCGGTCATGGCTCGCGTCAAGCGCGGAGTGACGGCTCACGCCAAGCACAAGAAAGTCTACAAGATCACCAAGGGTTTTTCCGGCCGCCGGAAGAACACCATTCGCGCCGCCAAGGCTGCCGCCGACAAGGCCGGCCAGTACGCCTTCCGCGACCGCAAGCGCAAGAAGCGCACCTTCCGCGCTCTGTGGATCCAGCGCCTCAACGCCGCGGTGCGGCCGTTCGGCATGACCTACAGCGTGTTCATCAACGGCCTGTCCAAGTCGGGCATCACCGTCGACCGCAAGGTGCTGTCGGATCTCGCCATCCACGAGCCGGCGGCGTTCCAGGCGATTGCCGAGAAGGCCAAGGCCGCCCTCGCCGCCTGAGCTTAGGCCGCTGGTGCGTCCCACAATACGGTGTCATGCCCCGCCAACGGGTCCGGCTTCGCCGGCCCGAAAACAGGCTCCGGCGGGGCATCCAGTAACCACCGACCAATCATTCGAGCACCGGGGTTACTGGATCATCCGCCTTCGCGGATGATGACGACCCGATGTGCCGACGTGGAGCGGATTCCCATAAGGTAACCGTCGCCATGTCTGATCTCGAAAATCTTCAATCCGAAATCCTCGGCCAGATCGCCGCCGCTGCCGACGAAGCCGCGCTGGAAGCGGTGCGTGTCGCCGCGCTCGGCAAGAAGGGCTCGATCTCGGCGCTGCTCGCCACGCTCGGCAAGATGGCGCCGGATGAGCGCAAGACCGAAGGCGCGCGGATCAATCTCGCCAAGGATGCGGTGACGCAGGCGCTGACCGCGCGCCGCGACATCCTCAAGAACGCCGCGCTCGACGCCCGCCTCGCGTCGGAAACCATCGACGTCACCTTGCCGCTGCGCGATGCGCTGACCGAGCAGGGCCGCATCCATCCGCTGAGTCAGGTGTGGGACGAACTGACGGTGATCTTCGCCGACATGGGTTTCGCCATCGCCGAAGGCCCGGATATCGAGACCGACGACTACAACTTCACCAAGCTGAATTTCCCCGTGGGGCACCCCGCGCGGGAAATGCACGACACCTTCTTCTTCAATCCGAAAGAAGATGGCTCGCGGCTGCTGCTGCGCACCCACACCTCGCCGGTGCAGGTGCGCACCATGCTGTCACAGCAACCGCCGATCCGCGTCATCTGTCCGGGCCGCACCTACCGCATCGATTCCGACGCGACGCACACGCCGCAATTCCATCAGGTCGAAGGCCTCGTCATCGACAAGAGCGCGCATCTCGGCCACCTCAAATGGATCCTGCACGAATTCTGCAAGGCGTTCTTCGAGGTCGACAACATCAACATGCGCTTCCGGCCGTCGTTCTTCCCGTTCACCGAGCCGTCGCTGGAAGTCGATATCCAGTGCCGCCGCGACAAGGGCGAGATTCGCTTCGGCGAAGGCGAGGACTGGCTGGAGATTCTCGGCTGCGGCATGGTGCATCCCAACGTGCTGCGCGCCTGCGGCATCGATCCCGACGTCTATCAGGGCTTTGCCTGGGGCATGGGCATCGATCGCATCGCCATGCTGAAATACGGCATCGCCGACCTGCGGCAGTTGTTCGAAGGCGACGTACGCTGGCTCAATCACTACGGCTTCAAGCCGCTCGATATCCCGACGCTGGCGGGAGGATTGAGTTCGTAACAATCGTAATGAGTAACAGACTCTCCGTTCCCTCCCCCCTTGTGGGGGAGGGTCAGGGAGGGGGGTAACCCGGAATGCCACACGCCTCGGTCAGTGAGCGTCAACGCGACCGCGCAAAACAATTGCGCCAGACGATGACGCCTGCCGAGACGTTGCTCTGGCGTTACTTGAAAGCGAATCGGATCGACGGGTTGGGCTTTCGCAGGCAAGTGCCCTTCCTGAACTACATCGCAGACTTCGCGTGTCTGTCGGCAAAGCTGATCATTGAGCTTGATGGTCACTCGCATGATTTCGATGCGCAGCAAAAGTCCGATACGACGCGTGACGCATTCTTCGCCTCCGAAGGCTTTCGCGTGCTGCGCTTCACCAATCACGACGTCATGTCGAATCTGGAAGGTGTCGTGGACGCCATTCGCCTTGCAGCTTCGCCATGCGCGAGTGGCTCACCCCCCTCCCCGACCCTCCCCCACAAGGGGGGAGGGAACAGAGAGGTCGCCCGCTCTGAAAACACCAACTCCGCTAAATCGATTCAATCCGCCGCTCTATCAGTTCGAGGTCCGCAGTCATGAAATTCACGCTCTCCTGGCTGAAGGATCATCTCGACACCGACGAGCCGCTGCAGAAGCTCGCCGACAAGCTGACCATGATCGGGCTCGAGGTCGAGCACATCGACAACAAGGCCGAGCAGCTCCGGCCGATCCGCATCGCGCGCGTGATCTCCGCCGTGCAGCACCCGAACGCGGATCGCCTGCGCGTCTGCATGGTCGATGTCGGCGATGGTGGAGCGCCGGTGCAGGTGGTGTGCGGCGCACCGAACGCGCGTGACGGCCTCGTCACCATCTTCGGCCCGCCCGGCACCTACATTCCCGGCAAGAACATCACGCTCAGCGTCGGCTCAATTCGCGGCGTCGAATCGCGCGGCATGCTGATTTCCGGCGCCGAGATCGAGATCTCCGACGACCACAGCGGCATCGTCGAACTGCCGGCGGATGCGCCGATCGGCGCGTCCTATGTCGAATGGGCCAGGCTGATCGACCCGGTGATCGAGATCAACCTGACGCCGAACCGGCAGGACGCCACCGGCGTGCACGGCATCGCGCGCGATCTCGCCGCCGCCGACATGGGCAAGTTCAAGGACCCGGCGATCAAGCCGATCAAGGGCGAATTCCCCTGCCCGGTGCAAGTGAAGGTCGAAGACGCGACGCTATGCCCCGGCTTCGCGCTGCGGCTGGTGCGCGGGGTGAAGAACGGCCCGTCGCCGGAGTGGCTGCAGCAGCGGCTCACCGCCATCGGCCTGCGCCCGATCAACGCGCTGGTCGATATCACCAACTTCATGACCTACGACCGCGCCCGGCCGCTGCATGTGTTCGACGCCAAGAAGGTGCATGGAAATCTCACCGTGCGCCACGCGCGCGACGGCGAGGAATTGCTGGCGCTCGACGGCAAGACCTACAAGCTCGACCCGTCGATCTGCGTCATCGCCGACGACAACGGCGTCGAATCGCTGGCCGGCATCATGGGCGGCGAGGCGTCGGGCTGCGACGAGAACACCACTGACGTGCTGATCGAATCGGCGCTGTGGAACGAGATCAACATCGCGCAGACCGGCCGCAAGCTCGGCATCAATTCCGACGCGCGCTACCGCTTCGAGCGCGGCGTGGATCCGGCCTTCATGGTGCCCGGTCTCGAACTCGCGACCAAAATGGTGATGGAGCTATGCGGCGGCACGCCGTCGGAGAACGTCGTGGTCGGCAAGGCTTTCCCCGACGACCGCGTCATCGACTATCCGCTCAGCGAATTGAAGCGCCTCACCGGCATCGACGTGCCGCTGCCGGAAGCGCGCGGCATCCTGCAACGGCTCGGCTTCATGATGGCGGGCACCGGCCCGGTGGTGAAGATCGCGGTGCCGTCATGGCGCAGCGACGTGCACGGCAAGGCCGATATCGTCGAGGAGATCGTGCGTATCGTTGGCGTCGACAAGGTGCCGATGACGCCGTTCGACCGTGGCGACGCACCGCGCAAACCAGTGCTGACGCCGCTGCAGTCGCGCACCCGCCGCGCCAAGCGCGCTCTCGCCGCGCGCGGCATGGTCGAAGCCGTAACGTGGTCGTTCATCTCCAAGCCGCAGGCTGAATTGTTCGGCGGCGGCAGCGCCGCGCTGGCGCTGGCCAATCCGATTGCGGCGGATCTCTCCGACATGCGGCCGAGCCTGCTGCCGGGCCTGATCGCCACGGCGCAGGCCAACAGCGACCGCGGCTCCGGCGATGTCGCGCTGTTCGAGGTCGGCCAGATTTTCCGCGGCGACCGCCCGCAGGATCAATTCACCTCGGCTGCCGGCGTGCGCCATGGCTTCGCGTCGTCGCAAGGCCTCGGCCGCCACTGGACCGGTTCGGCAGCCGCCACCGCGTTCGACGCCAAGGCCGATGCCATCGCCGTGCTGGCCGCTGCCGGCGCGCCGGTGCAGGCGTTGCAGATCGTCCCCGGCGGCGCGAGCTGGCTGCATCCCGGCCGCTCCGGCACCATCCAGATCGGCCCGCAGAACATCCTTGGCTATTTCGGCGAGCTGCATCCGCGCGCGCTGGAAGCGTTGCGCGCCGACGGCCCGCTGCTGGCGTTCGAAGTGCTTCTCGACCGCATCCCCGACGGCAAGGTGAAGGCCACCCGCGCCAAGCCGACGCTGGAGCTGGCGGCGTTCCATCCGGTGTCGCGCGACTTCGCCTTCATCGTCGACCGCAAGGTGAAAGCCGCCGACATTGTGCGTGCCGCGCAGGCGGCCGACAAGAAGCTCATCACCGGGGTCAGCGTGTTCGACGTCTACGAGGGCAAAGGCATCGATCCCGACAAGAAGTCGCTGGCCATCGCCGTGACCATGCAGCCGCGCGACAAGACGCTGACCGATCAGGAAATCGATGCGGTGGCGGCGAAGATCGTCGCCGAGGTCGGCAAGAAGACCGGCGGCACGTTGCGCGGATAAACGTCGCGCGCAGCAAGATGCGAAGCGGGTGGGTGATTACGTCCGACAGAGCCGCCACCCCGATGCTCGTTTCGCTTTGCATCGCTCCTCATGCTTTAAGGAGGGGGTAAAGCAAGTGCTTCGTCATGACGGGGGATGAAAGTCGATGCTGGCTGGTCTCACCGCCGCCGGACTGAGCGGACCGGCCCTTCTCGCGCTCGTCGTCACCGCGTTCCTCTCCGGTCTCGGGCGCGGCTTTTCCGGCTTCGGGTCGGCGTTGATCTTCATGCCGCTGGCCAGCGCCGTGATCAGCGCACAGATGGCCTCGCCGCTATTGCTGATCGTCGAGATGATCGCCGCCGCCGGGCTGGTGCCCGGCACGCTGCATCTCGCCAACAAACGCGAAGTCACGCTGATGGTGATCGGTTCGCTGCTCGGCGTACCGCTCGGCACCCTGTTCCTGCTCTATGCCGATCCGCTGACGGTGCGCTGGATGATCGTCGGCCTGATCACGCCGCTGCTGGCGCTGATGATGGCCGGCTGGCGCTACCCGCATCAGCCCACCGCGCCGGTGACGACTGCGGTCGGCGGCATCGCCGGATTCTTCGGCGGCGTAGCGCAGGTCGGCGGCCCGCCGATCGCGCTGTACTGGCTGCGCGACGCCACCGCGGCGGCGGTGACCCGCGCCAGCTTCATTCTGTACTTCGCGCTGGCGGATCTTATCATCCTCGCCACCTATCTCTGGGGCGGCCTGTTCACGCAAGCGGTGATCGTGCTTGCGCTGATCGCCGGGCCGGCGTTCGGCATCGGCCTGTGGATCGGCACGCATATGTTCGGCCTCGCCAGCGAAACCACCTTCCGCCGCGTCTGCTACGCGATGATCGCCGCTTCGGCGCTGGTCAGCCTGCCGATCTTCGACGGGCTGCGCTGACGACATCGTGCCTTGTCCGATGGACCGCGCCGGGATTAGCCTCGGACGTCATCGTTCAACGGGAGGCACCGATGCTGCATCGCCGCGACCTTTTGAAGATTTCAGCGCTGGGCGGCGTCGCCGCGCTGGCGAAAATCCCCGCCGCGCGGGCGCAACCGGCCACCGCCAAGCCGCGCACGCGCATCGTGTTCCTCGGCACCAAGGGCGGCCCGCGCGTCGAGACGGGCCGCTCCAATCCCGCCAACCTGATCGAGATCAACGGCACCCGCATCGTGATCGATTGCGGCATGGGCGTCAGTCATCAGCTGGCGGCGGCGCACATTCCGCTGACCACGGTGAAGGACATCTTCATCAGCCATCACCATTCCGATCACAATCTGGAATACGGCAACCTGGTCTACAACGCCTGGGCCACCGGACTCTCGACGCCGATCCATTCGTTCGGGCCGAAAGGGCTCGAGGCGATGACCAAGACCTATTGGGAACTGAACAAGTTCGATATCGACACCCGCATCGCCGACGAAGGCCGCCCCGATCCGCGCCCGCTGCTGATCGCGAAGGATATCGATGCCGACGGCGTGGTGCTGAAGACCGACGACTTCACCGTCACCGCATTTCGCACGCCGCATCCGCCGATCACCGACAACTTCGCCTACAAGTTCACGACGCCGGATGGCACCGTCGTGTTCTCCAGCGACACCGACTACAATCCGAAGCTCGCCGAATTCGCCAAGGGCGCCGACGTGCTGGTGCACGAAGCGCTGTATGCGCCGTTCGTCGACAAACTGGTGGCACGGGTCAAGAACGGCGCGACGCTCGGCAAGCATCTGCTGGAGAGCCACACCACCGCCGAGGATGTCGGCAAGATCGCGACCGCCGCCGGCGTCAAGCTGCTGGTGCTGAGTCATCTGGTGCCCGGCGATATCGACGTCACCGACGAGCAATGGACCGCCGCCGTGCGCAAGAATTATTCCGGCAAGATGATCGTGGCGAAGGACCTGATGGAACTGCCGTTGCCGGTGTGAACGGCGAGCAAGCCGCCCGTCATCCTGAGGTGCGAGCCAACTTCGGCGAGCCTCGAAGGAGGACGCGCGGGCGCGGATCAATCATCCTTCGAGGCGCGCAAGAGCGCGCACCTCAGGATGACGCCGCGTACGTTGCGGCGACTCGTTCGCAAACACATAACGCGCGATGTCAGGACTTCTTGCTGCGCTTCTTCTTGCCCGGCTTCGCGGCGGGTTCGGGTTTCGCCGGCCCGAGCTTCTTCAGCACGGCATCGGCGGCGCGTTCGCCGCTCTCCCAGGCGCCATCGACAGTGCCCGGCCAGGTCTCGTGCGTGGCTTCGCCGGCGAGATACACATTGCCGAACGGCTCCGCCAGAATCTTGCGCGACGGTTGCCCGCCCGGTGCCGCCGCCGACATCGCACCGAGCGCGAACGGCGCGGCGTTCCAGCGCGTCGCCACCGAACGCTGCACCTTGGCGACCGCTTCGCTGCCATAGAGGCTACCCAGCCATTCATGCGCGAACGCGATCATCGCGGCCTCGCCCTGCGCCGCCAGATCGCGCCCGAACGATCCCGCGACGTCGACGGTGCACAGCGACGACCCGCCGATGTTGGCATAGAGCAGCGCGGTGCGCGTGGTCGTGCTCTGCTCGATCACCACCTCGTCGCGCCCGAGTCCCAGCGCATTCGGCGGCAGTTGCAGCGCGATGCGATCGTAACTGCCGAGGCTGAGCTTGCTCGCAGCATCGAGCTGACGCTTCGGCAACTCCGGCGCGAACGGCAGGCGGCCCGAGGTCAGCACGTTGCTCGACACCGTGACGATGGCGGCGCGCGCGGCGATGCGGCCGGACGCGGTTTCGACCGCGACATCGCGATTGCTCCACACCACGCGCGTCACCGGCGTCGACAGCGCCACAGGAATACCTTCGGCGAGCTGCGCCACCAGCGCGCCGAGACCCTGACGGCAGGCGATCGCCGCCGTGTGTTCCTGCGCATAAAACTGATCGAGCACCGAGAGATCGCGCAGATCCTTGCCGGTGGCGCTGGGCCCGAGCACGAACTCCACCGTGGCCGCCCACTCGCCGAGATCCTTCGGCAGCACATCGGCGCAGGATGCATCGGCCTTGCCGCGCGCGGCATCGTCGATGGCGCGATTGGCACGCACCAGCGTGGCGAGAAAATCCTCGGTCTCGCCGGCACGCGCGTTGCGGCGGCCGATGCGAATTTTTTGTCCCGGCGGCGCTGGTGTCACCTCGACACCGGCGGCACGCGCCAGCTTGATGATGGGATTGGCATCCGAATTGTAAAGCCAGCGTGCGCCGCAATCGAACGGAGCATCGAACGCCGCCGCATCGGTGAGACAGCGGCCGCCGATGCGGTCGGTGGCCTCGACGACGACGACCTTGCGGTTCGCCGCCATGATGCGCCGCGCCGCCGCGATGCCGGCAGCGCCCGCGCCGATCACGACAATGTCAACGTCGCGCGGCAACGGCGCGGCATATGCACCGCGAGACAGCAATGGCCCTGCGCCAAATGCCGCAGCCGCCGACAGAAAGCCGCGCCGGGTAATTGTCATGTCATGGTTTCCGAATTTTGAAGCGCACCGGGAACGTCGGGGGAACTTGCTGCATCAAAGCCATAACGAGGTATGTGCGGCATCCTTCATGGTGAATCAATCCTGATTCCAGCCTGCAACGCATGAACTAAATTGCAATGGCTTTCGACCATCATGGGAGGCAGCAAGCGGCCGGAACGAGCCGCGGGGAGACCGGTTATGGGTTTGATGCTCGACACCATCGGCAAGCTGATCGCAGGCTACCTTCAGAAGGAAGTGCCCGGCTACGAACCGTTCACGCCGAGCGATCCCGAGCGGCTGCGCGAAATCGTCCAGCCCGGCGACGTCATTCTGGTCGAGGGCAACAATCGGGTGTCCGGCATCATCAAGTATCTGACGCAATCGACATGGTCGCACGCCGCGCTCTATGTCGGGCCGATCGACGGCGCCAACGAACCCGACGGCGAACCGCATGTGCTGATCGAGGCCAATATCGGCGAGGGCGTCGCCACCTCGCCGCTGTCGAAATATTTTCCGTATCACACCCGCATCTGCCGCCCGGTCGGACTGAGCTACGAGGACCGCACCACCGTGTGCCGCTACGCGATCAACCGCATCGGCTTCGGCTACGACACCAAGAACATCGTCGATCTGATGCGCTACCTGATCCCGCTGCCGGTGCCGCAGCGCTGGCGGCGGCGCATGATCGCGTTCGGCTCCGGCGATCCGACCAAGATCATCTGCTCGGCGCTGATCGCGCAGGCGTTCGAGGCGGTGCGTTATCCGATCCTGCCCAAGATCACCCGCACCCGCAGCCGGCAGGCGCGCCGCGAGATCCTGCACATCCGCGATTCATCGCTGTATATGCCGCGCGATTTCGACATCTCGCCGTATTTCGAAGTAGTCAAGCCGACCATCGAACTCGGCTTCGACTACACCTCGCTGCATTGGGCCGACCGCCAGAAGCCGCTCGCGGAGGTAGCGGGCGCCTTCGATCCGTTTCCAGGGTCTGTCCCGGCGCCGTCACTCGTTCCTCAAACGCCTGACCCGGCGTCGCCGCCTGCAGGCGCGGGAGTAATCGCGCCCGCCGCGTGATCGCAAACGCCTTGCCCTCACCCGGGATCGTCGCGCCGGTTGACCGTAGCCCCGCCGCCAACAGATAGTCGGCGGCATCTTTGGCGAGCAAGGCAAGCCGTTGCGATGGACGACACCACACCCGACAACGCCGAGCCGGCACAGAGCGACGCTATCGATTTCGATCTGCTCGACGAACTGTTCCGCGCTGACGATCTCGAACAGCAGGCCTCGGGTCTCGCGCGAGTCGTGCTGTCGGTGTTCGAGCATTACTACGCCCGTTCGCGGCACATCCCGGAACTCGCCAAGGCCGCCTTCGAGACGCGCAACTGGCGCGAGACGGTGCGGCTGTCGCGCCATCGCCTGACCATTTACGCCGCCTATCTCGATCAGCTCACGCCGGTGCTGCGCAGCGGCCTGCCGGAAGTCGCCACCGACGAGAGCCTGTGGGAACTGGCCGAGCGCGAATTCCTCGCCGCCATCTTCCATCGCTACGAAGCCGATTTCGCTTTCGCGTTCTGGCACTCGCTGCGCCGTGTGTTGCTGGAGAACGAATGGCGGCCGATCGCCTACGACTCCGGCGCCGCCGAAGGCCGCTTCCGTTGCGTCGCCGAGACGGTGATCGGCACGCTGCACGGCGCGCTGCCGATCGACGCCGATCTCATTCGCCAGGTGCTCGACGTCCCCGGCCTCGATGCGCAGTGGCGCGACATCGAGGACGACGCGCGGCGCGTTGCGCAGATCGTCGCCGCCATGCTGCAACGGCTCGAACCGCACGACGGCGAACCCGTCCGCATCGAAATGGCCAATGCCGGCTTCTATCGCAATCGTGGCGCGACACTGATCGGGCGCATTCATCTGCCGCCGCGATCCGATGGAAGCCCGCGCCAGATGCCGTTGATGATCGCGCTGCTGAACGGCCATGACGGTATCTTCGTCGATGCGGTGCTGTGCGAAAGCGACGAGATCCAGTACGCGTTCTCCTCGACACTGGCCAACTATCACGCCACCAACCCGTATTATCACGAGCTGGCGCAGTTCCTCGCCGAGCTGATGCCGAAGCGGCCGCTCGGCCTGCATTATTCGACCATCGGCTTCCATCATCTCGGCAAGGTCGCGGTGATGAAGGAATTGCTCGGTGACCACGCGCGCGGCGAAACCCTCGACACCGCGCCGGGCTTTCGCGGCACTGTGGCGATCGGCTTTTCGATGCCGTCGTCACGCTACGTGCTGAAGATCATTCGCGACCGGCCGACCGAGGGCTACAAATGGGGCGAGTTCGCCGGGCTCAATAGCGTGCTCGACAAGTACCGGCTGGTGCACGAGATGGATCGCGCCGGCTCGATGCTCGACAACATCATCTACAGCAACGTCAAGCTCGACCGCGCCATGTTCGCGCCCAGCCTGCTCGACGAACTGCTCGAAGCCGGCGTCGAGACGGTGAGCCTCGAACGTGGCGCCGTGGTGTTCAAGCATCTCATCGTGCAACTGAAGCTGACGCCGCTGCCGCTGTTCCTGGCCAGCGCCTCGCATGACGAGGCCCGCACCGCCGTGATCAATCTCGGCGACTGCATCAAGAACAACGCCGCGGCCAACATCTTCAACAAGGATCTCGACGGCCGCAATTACGGCGTCAGCGGCATTCTCAAGGTCTATCTGTTCGACTACGACGCCGTCGAACCGCTGACCGAGGTCAAGGTGCGAACCAACGCCGACCGCGAGCCCGGCGAGGAGGACATTCCCGACTGGTACTTCGAGGACGGCACCATCTTCCTGCCCGAGGAAACCATCAGCGGATTGCGCATCGACGATGCCCGGCTGCGGCGCATGTTCCTCGACGCGCATCCCGACATCACCACCGTCGCCTATTGGGAGGCGATGCAGCAGGCTTTGCGCGAAGGCAAGGTGCCGCCGGTGCGCAGCTATCCCGCCGCCCGCAGGCTCCGCCGCGACTGACGCAAGAGCGCCACCGCAGCGCATCTTGTCGATGCGCGGCGCGATCTCTATCTCTGCGAGGACCATCAGCAAGGGATACCGCTGCCATGTGGGACGCCGCCGTCAAGGCCCTGTCGCAGATCCTGTCGCCGCCGATGCGCGCCATCCTGTGGCGATCAATCGCGCTGGCGCTGGTGCTGATCGTCGCATTGGCCACCGCGTTGCAGCGGCTGCTGAGCTGGGCGGCGACCTCCGGCATGATGTGGGCGGAAGCCACGCTCGGCCCGGATTACCACACGCCGCTCAATGCGCTGTCGTGGATCGTCTCCATCGCCGCCGGTTTCGGCATCGTTTTCGGGGCGATCTTCCTGATGCCCGCGATCACCTCGCTGGTCGCCAGCGTGTTCGTCGATGATGTCGCCGACATCGTCGAGCGCGAACATTATCCGGCGGAGAAGCCCGGCACCGCGCTGCCGTTGTCACTCGCGCTGAGCGAAGGCGTCAAGTTCGCGTTGCTCACCATCGTCGTCTATCTGCTGGCGCTGCCGTTCGTGTTCATCGCCGGCGCCGGCTTCATCGCCTTCTTCGTCGCCACCGCATGGCTGCTCGGCCGGCAGTATTTCGAGATGGCGGCGATGCGTTTCCGCTCGGTCGCCGACGCAAAGGCGATGCGCAAGCAGAACGCAGCGATGATCTTCACCGCCGGGCTGTTGATCGCGGCGTTCGTGTCGATCCCCATCGTCAACCTCGCCACGCCGCTGTTCGGCATGGCGCTGATGGTGCATCTCCACAAGCAGCTGTCCGGCCCGCGTCCGGAATTGCTCGATCCCGTGCGCAAGACCAGCGTGCCGACGGTGTAGCCAAACTCATCGGATGACCCACAACACCGCCGTCGTGCCCGCGCAGGCGGGGACCCATAACCCCTGACATTCATGATGATTGCAGAGCCGATGCCTGATCGGTTCGAACATCTCGTCACCAGCCACAACCGACACGGCGTATGGGTCCCTGCTTTCGCAGGGACGACAAGGACGAATGTGCGTCGCCCCCTACACCGTCTTTTCCGGCCAGCGGCACAGGTCGTTGATGACGCACAGCTCGCAGCGCGGCTTGCGCGCGAGGCAGGTATAGCGGCCGTGCAGGATCAGCCAGTGATGCGCGTGCAGCATGAATTCGGACGGGATCACCCGTTCGAGATTCAGCTCCACCTCCAGCGGCGTCTTGCCCGGCGCCATGCCGGTGCGATTGCCGACGCGGAACACGTGGGTATCCACCGCCATCGTGTGTTCGCCGAACGCCATGTTGAGCACGACGTTGGCGGTCTTGCGTCCGGCGCCGGGTAGCGATTCGATCTCGGCGCGGGTGCGCGGCACCATGCCGCCGAATTCGGCGATCAGCTTCTCCGACAGCGCGATGACGTTCCTGGCCTTGGTGCGATACAGCCCGATGGTCTTGATGTACTCGCGCAGCCGCTCCTCGCCGAGCGCCAGCATCTTCTCCGGCGTATCGGCAATCGGAAACAGTGCGCGCGTCGCCTTGTTGACGCCGGCATCGGTCGCCTGCGCCGACAGCACCACCGCCACCAGCAGCGTGAACGGGTTGAGATGTTCGAGTTCGCCGCGCGGTTCGGGATTGGCGGCGCGAAACCGGCTGAACGCCTCGTGCACCTCGGCGGCGGTCCAGGGTTTGACGCCGCGCTTGGCGGTCGATTTGGGCGCCGGCTTGGTCCGGGACGGCGTTTTGGCCGGTCCGGAGGCGGCGGCGGACGCGACTTTTTTTCGCCGCGGGTTTGCCGCAACGCCGTCGCAAGCAATTTTGGCGGGTTTGGCGGCGGTGGATTTTGCCGGGCGGGACAGTCGGCGGGTGCTTTTGGCCATGATCCCGGTATAATGATTGGCGATGACCACAGGCAACGACTTTGACCAGATCGCCGCGCCGGAGCCGACACTGTTCTCGGCGCTGCTGGTGCCGCATCGCTCCCTGAGCCGCAGGGGTTTCGCGGTGCTGATGGCCGTCATCAGCGTCTTGAGTTTCGCCGCCGGCATGGTGTTCCTGTTCATGGGCGCGTGGCCGGTGCTCGCGTTCTTCGCGCTCGATGCGCTGGCGATCTACTGGGCGTTCCGCATCAACTTCCGCGACGCCAAGGCGAGCGAGGAAATCTGCGTCACTCCCTCCGAACTGCGCGTGCGACGGATCAATCATCGCGGCGACACCAAGGAATGGGTGTTCAATCCGCTGTGGGTTCGGCTCGACCAGCAGACTCACGAAGAGTACGGCATCGAAAGCCTCTATCTGGTTTCGCGCGGCCGCAGCGTGAGCATTGCGCGCTTTCTTGGACCAGATGAAAAATCCAGCTTCGCCAAAGCTTTAACCAACGCGCTGCAGCTCGCGAAACGCGGCCCGAGCTATAACCCGATTGCCTGAACGCTTGTCGGAAATCGGGTGGAGGCTACAGCGGCGATGACCTACATCGGACACATGATGAACATCGCCACCGCCGAGCACCGCCTCGCCAAACCGGGACCCCAGGACGCCGCGCTGCGCGACTACGATTCGGTGCGGCGCGCCATCGCTTTCATCTCCGAGCACTGGCGCGCGCAGCCGACCATCGAAGCCATGGCCGATGCCGCCGGCGTCACCGCCGACGAGCTGCATCACCTGTTTCGCCGCTGGGCCGGGCTGACGCCGAAGGCATTCATGCAGGCACTGACGCTCGATCACGCCAAAGGCCTGCTACGCGATTCCGCCAGCGTGCTCGATGCCGCGCTGGACTCCGGCCTGTCGGGACCGGGACGATTACATGATCTGTTCGTCACCCATGAGGCCATGTCGCCGGGCGAATGGAAAGCCGGCGGCGCCGGCATGACCATGCGCTACGGCTTCCACGCCTCGCCATTCGGCACGGCGATCGTGATCGCCAGCGGCCGTGGCCTTGCGGGATTGGCGTTCGCCGATCCCGGCGAAGAACAAACCGCGCTGGCAGATATGCGCAGGCGTTGGCCGCGCGCAACATGCGTTGAAGATCACGCCGGCACTGCGCCGCTGGCGCAACGCATCTTCGATACGCGGCTATGGCGTGCCGACCAGCCGCTGCGCGTGGTGCTGATCGGGACCGACTTCGAAGTGCGGGTGTGGGAAGCGCTGCTGAAAATTCCGATGGGCCGCGCGACGACTTATTCCGACATCGCCTGCAACGTGCAAAGCCCCAAGGCATCACGTGCGGTCGGCGCTGCCGTCGGCAAGAACCCTGTCTCGTTTGTGGTGCCGTGTCACCGCGTGCTCGGCAAAAGCGGCGCGCTCACCGGCTATCACTGGGGCGTCACGCGCAAACAGGCGATGCTGGGCTGGGAAGCCGGACAGGTTGGCGCGGCTTAGGCCACGCTTCAGGATGCGAGGTCGAGTACCGAAGCAACGGTAGCATCGGCGTTGAGCCGATAGATCACCGGCACGCCGGTGCCGAGTTCGCGCGCGAGAATGCCTTCCGGCGTCAGCTTTTCCAGCACCATGATCAGCGCGCGTAGCGAGTTGCCGTGCGCAACGACCAGCGTGCGCTCGCCGCGCAACACGCATGGCAGAATCTCCTGCACGAAGTAGGGCAGCGTGCGCGCCAGCGTATCCTTCAGGCTTTCGCCGCCCGGCGGCGGCACGTCGTAGGAGCGGCGCCAGATGTGCACTTGCTCCTCGCCCCATTTCTTACGCGCGTCGTCCTTGTTGAGACCTGACAGGTCGCCGTAGTCGCGTTCGTTGAGCGCCTGATGTTTGCGGATCGGCAGGCCGCTCTGGCCCATTTCCTTCAACATGATGTCGAGCGTGTGCTGCGCTCGGGTCAACGCCGAGGTGAACGCGACGTCGAAGGTGAGCCCCTGAGCCCTGAGCCGGCTGCCGGCCTCCTTGGCCTCGGCGCATCCCCTCTCGGTCAGGTCGGGATCCTTCCAGCCGGTGAAAAGATTCTTCAGATTCCATTCGCTCTGGCCGTGACGCACGAGCACAAGAAGCCGATCGCTCATTCCTGTTGCATCCAATCTTGAGTTAGAAATCGCTGAGGCCGAGGACATCGGCCATCGAATAAAGGCCCGGCGCCTTGCCGTGTGCCCACATCGCCGCTTTCAACGCACCGTGCGCGAAGATCATGCGATCTTCCGCCTTGTGCGTCAGCTCGATGCGTTCATAGGGTCCGGCAAAAATCACCGTATGCTCGCCCGCGACCGTGCCGCCGCGCAGCGAAGCAAAGCCGATATCGCCGACGCGACGCGCGCCGGTGATGCCATCGCGGCCACGCGCAGAATGATCCTTCAGCGTGACGTTGCGCCCAGCAGCCGCGGCTTCTCCCAGCATGAAGGCGGTGCCCGACGGCGCATCGACCTTGGCCTTGTGATGCATTTCAAGCACCTCGATGTCGAACGTGGGATCGAGCGATTGCGCCACGCGCCTCACCAGCGCTGCAAGCAGATTGACGCCAAGACTCATATTGCCCGACTGAACGACGATGGCGCGCGAGGTCACGCTCTTGATGACGGCGTTGTCGGAGGCCGACAGGCCGGTGGTGCCGATGACATGGACGATGCCGCGCTGCGCGGCGATCGCGACATTGGCGATCGTCGCCGCGGGTGCGGTGAAATCGAGGATGCCGTCGGCATTGGCGGACAGCGACCAAAGGTCCGCGGATACGGCGACGCCCGACGCCGCGAGCCCCGCCAGCGTTCCGGCATCCTGCCCGATCCACTCCGAGCCCGGCGCCTCCAGCGCGCCGGTGACGACGGCGCCTTTGGTTTCGGCAATGGCGCGCATCAGCGCGCGGCCCATTCGGCCGCCCGCACCGGCAACGATCAATCGCATATCCGCCATGGCTCAGACCTCGGAATTTCCTGCGGTATAACGGGCACGGCGCCCTCCGGCAACCGCCGACAGTCCGGCTTTCACCCTCGCCGCGCAAGCAGGGCAGGCACAATGGCTCGACCTGGGCCTCAGGGCTGCGGCCCGTCGTAGCCTTCGATCACCACGATATCGCCCTCGCTGTGCGGACTGCGCATCGCGACCAGGCGGGTGTATTCGGGAGAGTTGTAGCAGGCGAGCGCCGTCTCGTAGTCCTTGAACTCGATGACCACGTTACGCGATCGCGACGAGCCTTCCTTGCTCTCGAAGGTGCCGCCACGCACCAGGAAACGGCCGCCATATTTCTTGAAGACCGAGCCGTTCTCCGCAACGTATTGCTTGTAGCCGTCCAGATTGTGGACGTCGACGCGACCGATCCAATAGCCCTTGGCCATGCGAGTCTCCCGTTAGCTTTTTGCCTGTTCGATTTCCGCGACGATGGCTTCCGCCGCAGCCTTGGGATCGGCGGCGGCCATCACCGGCCGGCCGACCACCAGATAATCCGCGCCAGCGGCAATCGCGCGCGCCGGTGTCATAACCCGCTTCTGGTCACCCACAGCGCTACCGGCGGGACGGATGCCCGGTGTCACCAGACTCATTTGCGAGCCCGCGATGCTCCGCAGGTTGGCGGCCTCCTCCGCCGAGCAGACCAGCCCGTCAACGCCGATGGCCTTGGCCTGTTCGGCCCGCGCCTTGACGAGATCGCGCACGCCGAGCCGATAGCCGGCGGCGTGCAGATCGGCGTCGTCATAAGAGGTCAACACCGTCACCGCGAGGATCTTCAGTTGCGATCCGGCGCGCGCTTCGACCGCCGCCTGCATGGTCTGCGGATACGCGTGCACGGTGAGAAACGTCGCGCCGAGATTGGCGACGCTTTCGACGCCGCGCGCGACCGTGTTGCCGATGTCGTGCATCTTGAGGTCGAGGAACACCTGCTTGCCGGCATCGGCCAGCGCCCGCACCAGCGGAAACCCGCCGGCATAAGCCAGCTGATAGCCGATCTTGTAGAACGTCACGCTTGAACCGAGCCGTGCGATCATGGCCTCGGCGTGAGCCACGCTCGGAACATCGAGTGCGACGATCAAGCGGTCGCGCGACGGAATGGACGTGCTAGTCATGCTGCCTCATCTGTTGGGCGACGTCGATCAACTGCCGGACCATCGCCTTGAGCGTATCGAGATCGGCGCCATGCCGCAGCCGATCCATGTCGTCATATGCCTGGTCGGCGAACGAGAGCGACAATTGCGTGGGAATCACGGTGGCGCGGCAACCGGACAGGATCAGCCGCAGCATCGCCAGGGATCGCGCGCCACCGAAACGGCCATTCGATGCCGAGGCGAGCGCGAACGGACGGGTGCGCAAGACATGCCCGAGCGGCTCATCGCGTTCGCTGACCCGCGTCACCCAGTCGATGGCATTCTTGAGCAGCGGCGGCGGCGCCGAATTGTATTCGGGACTGACCAGCAAAACGCCATGGTGCGAGCCGATCATGCGCTTGAGATCGATCGCATGCTTCGGCACGCCGGAAGATGCTTCGAGATCGCCGTCGTAGATCGGTAGAGGAAAATCGGCCAGCGAGACTCGCGTGACCTCGACACCCGCCTCCGCGAATTCGGCAATCGCGGTCGCGGCCAATCGGACATTGCGCGAACCGCTGCGGAGCGAGCCGGGAATGACGAGGATCTTCAGCGAAGCCATCGGTTCGTTCGCGTCCGGAGAAGCCGACGGCCACGGGATTGCGGCGCCAGCTCAGCCCTTGCGATACACCCAGACGCGGGCCGGCGGAAGATTCATCCAGATGCGCTCCGAGGCTTGCGTCGAAACGCCGGGCAACGATTTCGGAATCGGCGGCGTCACCGAATAGGTGAACTGGACGAAGGGCGCACCGGGTGCCAGCGCCGCGAAAGCATCGCGGATCAGTTTCAACCGGGTCAGCATCGGCTTGGTGACCAGCGGCAGGCCGGAGACCACCGCCGCCGACGGCGCGGTGAGCACGTTCCACAAGGAATCGCGAAGTTTGTAAGCGTCGCCCTGCACCACGGTCGCTTGCGGATAGCGATCGCGCAACAGCGCGCAAAAGCCGGGATTGTATTCGACCAGCACCAGCCGGCTTTGCTCGACGCCGTGCTCGATCAACGCATTGGTGATCGCGCCGGTGCCGGGTCCGAGCTCGACGACCGGTCCGGATGACTCGACATCGACATACTGCGCCATCGTGCGCGCGAGGACTCGCCCCGACGGCATGACGGCGCCCATGTGAAGTGGTTTTTCAATCCATGAGCGCAGAAAGCGAACTTCATCGTCGAGACGAAGCGGCTTCTTCAGTACGCGCACGGAGGGTTGCAAAGACATTTCGCACCCGAGCAGGGGACAAGTCGGCGGGATGTCGAACTTAATTCACAAAGACGTAACGCGCACTTAAGAACCGGTCAAGCAAAACGCTTATCAGGCCGTGCCTCGCGCGCCGAAGAAGTCCTTGACCTTAGTAAAGAAACCCGCAGCTTCCGGCTGGGTTGCACCGGACGACAACTTTTCGAATTCGGCCAATAGTTCCTGCTGCTTCTTTGTCAGGTTCTGTGGCGTTTCGACCACAACCTGAACGTACATGTCGCCGGTTTGACGGGAACGCAATACAGGCATGCCTTTGGCGGCGATGCGGAAGCGGCGACCCGACTGCGTGCCGGACGGCACTTTCACCTTGGCCTTGGCCTTGTCGATCGTCGGGACTTCGAATTCGCCGCCGAGCGCCGCCGTCACCATCGAGATCGGCACGCGACAATGCAGGTCGGCGCCGTCGCGCTGGAAGAACTGATGCGACGCCAGCGACAGGAAAATATAGAGATCGCCCGCTGGGCCGCCTTGAATGCCGGCCTCGCCTTCGCCGGCGAGGCGAATCCGCGTGCCATCCTCGACGCCCTGCGGAATATTGACCGACAGCGTGCGCTCGCGCGTGACACGGCCCTGTCCCGAGCAGGACGGGCACGCATCCTCGATCATCTGCCCGCGTCCCTGACAACCTGGGCACGTCCGCTCCAGCGTGAAGAAGCCCTGTGCCTGACGCACGCGGCCGGCCCCGCCGCACATCGAACACGTCTTCGGCTTTGTGCCCGCCTTGGCCCCGGTCCCCGAGCAGGATTCGCACGTCACCGAGACCGGAATCTCGATCTGTGCCGTCTTGCCCGCGAAAGCTTCCTCGAGCGTAATCTCCATATTGTAGCGCAGGTCGGCGCCGCGCTCGCGGCCACCGCCACGTCCACGCTGTCCGGCCATGCCGAACAGGTCTTCAAAAATATCGGAGAACGATGAGGCAAAGCCCGCGCCAAATCCAGCACCGGCGCCGCGGCCGCCCTGCTCGAAAGCGGCGTGGCCGAAGCGATCGTAGGCGGCGCGCTTCTCGCCATCCTTGAGGACTTCGTAGGCTTCGTTGATTTCCTTGAACCGGGTCTCGCTAGCCTTGTCGCCCGGATTGCGGTCCGGGTGCCACTTCATCGCCAGTTTGCGGAAAGCGCTCTTCAGTCCGGCATCGTTGACGGTGCGATCGACTTCGAGGGTCTCGTAGTAACAGCGTTTGATCGACATCAGCTGCCCCCGCAGCAGTCATCGCAGGATCGTGTCCGGCCAGAAAGGGATGTCGGCTGGAAAAACGTCCCCGGGATTGTCCCGGGGACTCCGATCATGTTTGAAGCGAACGGCATGGCGACCGAACCTCAGTCACTATGCAGACTTCTTGTTCTTGTCGTCGTCAACCTCGGTGAATTCGGCGTCGACGACATCGTCCTTCGCGGCATCCTTGGCCGCGTCGCGCGCGGCATCGGCTTCCGCCTGCTGCTTGTACATCGCCTCGCCGAGCTTCATCGAAGCCTGCGCCAGCGTATTGCTCTTGGCCTTGATCGCTTCCGCGTCATCGCCCTTGAGCGCTTCCTTCAGATCGCTGACGGCGTCCTCGATGGCGCGCCGCTCGCTCTCCTCGACCTTGGAGCCGTGCTCGGCCAAGGCCTTCTCGGTCGAATGCACCAGCGCGTCGGCATGGTTTTTGGCATCGACCGCCTCGCGGCGCTTCTTGTCCTCGGCGGCGTTGGCCTCCGCGTCCTTGACCATCTTCTCGATGTCGGCTTCCGACAAACCACCCGAGGCCTGGATGCGGATCTGCTGCTCCTTGCCGGTGGCCTTATCCTTGGCGGACACGTTGACGATGCCGTTGGCATCGATGTCGAACGTCACCTCGATCTGCGGCATGCCGCGCGGCGCCGGCGGAATCCCCATCAGGTCGAACTGACCGAGGATCTTGTTGTCCGCCGCCATCTCGCGTTCACCCTGGAAGACACGGATGGTGACCGCATTCTGATTGTCCTCGGCGGTCGAGAACACCTGGCTCTTCTTGGTCGGGATCGTGGTGTTGCGGTCGATGATGCGGGTGAACACGCCACCCAGCGTCTCGATGCCGAGCGACAGCGGCGTCACGTCGAGCAGCAGCACGTCCTTGACGTCGCCCTGCAGAACGCCGGCCTGAATGGCCGCGCCGATCGCCACCACCTCGTCGGGGTTGACGCCCTTGTGCGGCTCCTTGCCGAAGAACTGCTTCACGACTTCCTGAATCTTCGGCATACGCGTCATGCCGCCGACCAGAACGACTTCGCCGATTTCGCCAGCCGACAGGCCGGCATCCTTCAGCGCCTTGCGGCAGGGCTCAATGGTCTTCTGCACCAGATCGTCGACCAGCGCCTCGAACTTGGCGCGCGTCAACTTCATGGTCAGATGCTTCGGGCCCGACGCATCAGCGGTGATGAACGGCAGGTTGATTTCGGTCTGCGTCGTCGACGACAGCTCGATCTTGGCCTTTTCGGCGGCTTCCTTCAGACGCTGCAACGCCAGCTTGTCGTTGCGCAGGTTGATGCCCTGCTCCTTCTGGAATTCATCGGCGAGATAGCCGACCAGACGCATGTCGAAGTCTTCACCGCCGAGGAAGGTGTCGCCGTTGGTCGACTTCACCTCGAACACGCCGTCGCCGATTTCAAGCACCGACACGTCGAACGTGCCGCCGCCGAGATCGTACACGGCGATGGTGCCAGCCTTCGACTTGTCGAGGCCATAGGCCAGCGCCGCCGCGGTCGGCTCGTTGATGATGCGCAGCACCTCGAGACCGGCAATCTTGCCGGCGTCCTTGGTGGCCTGACGCTGGGCGTCGTTGAAATATGCTGGAACGGTGATGACCGCCTGATCGACCTTCTGGCCGAGATGCGCTTCCGCGGTCTCCTTCATCTTCTGCAGAATGAAGGCGGATACCTGCGACGGCGAATAGGTGTTCTTGTCGGCCTCGACCCAGGCATCGCCATTCGATGCCTTGACGATCTTGTAAGGGACAAGCTTCTTGTCCTTCTCGACGGTCGGATCGTCGTAGCGACGGCCGATCAGCCGCTTGACGGCGAAAATGGTCCGCTCGGGATTGGTGACGGCCTGGCGCTTGGCGGGCTGTCCGACGAGGCGTTCACCATCGTCGCTGAATGCCACGATCGACGGCGTGGTGCGCATGCCTTCGGCGTTCTCGATGACTTTCGGGGTCTTGCCGTCCATGACGGCAACGCACGAATTCGTCGTGCCGAGATCGATCCCAATGACCTTTCCCATGTCTACAAATCCTTCTTGCTGCGGCAGGTTGGCAGGGCCCTGACGGCGCTCCGGTCCAAACCCCCTTGATATCGAACGTTCGCAATATTGCGATGGTGAGCCTCATATAGGAGGGGGGGTGGGGCCTGCAAGGACCGGACGCAACCTTGTTTCGCCAAAACCGTTGGCGACGAACGATAAACCCTAAGCCCGCAACCTCGCGGCCCGGTCGGATCGACCGGCCTTTGCCTTGACGAGTCAGCCCGGCATTCGCGGAGCCGTTGACGCATCCCCTGTCGCCGGGGCGGCAAAAGCCTTAGAATCGGCGCACGCCCGGCAGATTGGCCACAGCGGCCGACCATTGAACGGCCTCAATGCGAACCCAGACAATTTTCATGAAACAGATCGCCCGACTTCTCAGCGCTTTCCTGCTTGCCGTGATCGTGAGTCCGGCACTCGCCGCCGACCCGGTATATCCGCCCGGCGTCCGAATCGGAATGGTTCCGCTGGTCGGCCTTGCATCTGCCAGATCCTTCACCGGGTTCGAGACCGAGGACCACACCGTTCGAGTCCTCGTCACCGAACTGCCGGCCGCCGCCTATAGCGAGGTCGAAAATACCTTCAAGGCCGGTGTACCGACCAATGCCGGGGTCAAGCCGGAAACCCTCGAGACCACCGCCGGCAAAGCCTACTACACCGTGGAAACCGGGCGGGATGGCACGACGCCCGTCCGCCGGTATTCGATGATCCTGTCGGGCGGCACGTTTTCGGGCTTCGTTGCCATGCAGGTGCCGGAAAATGCCGCCAGGATCTATTCCGACGATGCGGTCCGGCAGATGTTTGCATCCGCCGCCATCCGCAAGGACGTTCCGGTCGCCGAGCAACTCGGCCTGCTGCCGTTCAAGACCAGCGAACTCAGCGATTTCAAGACGGTGCGTACCCTTGCGCCCGGGGCCGCCGTCATGCTGGCGGATGGCAACGAGGAGAGCGGCATCGAAACCGCGCCCTTCATGGTGCTGGGTCTGGTCGCTTCGGCTCCCGACAAACCGGATGATCGTGCGCGCTTCGCCCAGCAGACTGCCGGCCTGATCCCCGGCTTGCGCGATTCCAAAGTGACAGTTTCCGAGCCGATCAGGATCGACGGCGCCCCCGGATATGAAACCCGCATCGACGCCGTAACCGGCAAGGACAACACACCCGTGACCGTGGTGCAGTGGCTGCGATTCGGAGCGGGGAACACCGCCATTCGCGTCATCGGCAGCGCGCCGCGCGACGAATGGGCCAAGGCCTTCCCGCGCTTCCGCGCCGTGCGCGACGGCATTCAGACCCGCGCGCCGTAAGACCGAATTTTATTGCAGAACGGCCTTCTACTCGGAAGCCGCAGCGGCCTTCGCCCCACCCTTCGAGACGCCGACCAGCGCCGGGCGCAGGATGCGTTCGCCGATCATGTAACCGGCCTGCACCACCTGCACCACAGTGCCCGACGGCACCGATGCGTCCGGCACTTCGTACATCGCCTGCTGGAAATTCGGATCGAACTTTTCGCCCATCGGGTCGAACTTCTTCACCCCGTGCTTCTCCAGTGCATTGAGCAGCGAGCGCTCGGTGAGTTCGACGCCCTCGATCAAGGCCTTGAGGCCGGCGTCGGCGGCCGCGCGGGTTTCAGCTGGCACCGCATCGAGCGCGCGCTGGAGGTTGTCGGCAATATCGAGCACGTCGCGCGCAAATCCGGTGATGCCATAGGTACGTGCATCGCTGACTTCGCGCGCCGTCCTCTTCCGAAGATTTTCCATCTCGGCAAGCGTCCGCAGCATCTTGTCGCGCGCGTCCGCAGCCTCCTTGGCGAGCGCTTCAGCCGATCCGTCTTCGGGATCATCCGGCATGATGTAGGGCTTGGAAACAACCGGCTCGGCATCCCGTGCGGCTTGTTCCGGATTGTCCTTCGGCCCGTTAGGTTCGGTCATCACACTGCTTTCTCGAAAATCGTCACTGAGGATATTGAGGGGTTGCTGGGCGGGATATCGTGTTTTTGCCGTCAAAATCAAGCGCGCCGGTGCCGCGCTCAGCCGCCGAGCATGCGGCTGACGATACGGGCGGCATAATCCACCATGGGAATCACACGGGCATAATTGAGCCGGGTCGGTCCGATGACCCCAAGCACGCCGACGATGTGGCCGGCGCCATCATTGTAGGGCGCAATGATGGTCGACGACCCCGACAACGAGAACAGCTTGTTCTCCGATCCGATGAAAATCCGCACGCCATCGGCGCGTTCGGCGCGGCCCAGCAGATCGATGACGCCACGCTTGGTCTCGAGATCATCGAACAGCAGGCGCACCCGCTCGAGGTCCTCCATCGCATGAAGATCCTCGAGCAGATTGGCATGTCCGCGGACGATCAGCTGGCGATCTTCGCCGGCGCCGCCGGACCAGCTGGCGAGGCCTGCCGAAATGACTTTCTGCGTCAATTGATCGAGTTCGCTGCGGCTTTCCGCGAGCGCCGTTTCCAGTTCCAGCCGGGCTTCGGCCAGCGTTCGGCCGCGAATCCGCGCATTGAGGAAATTCGATGCTTCCGTGAGGGCCGACGACGGCACGCCTGGCGGCAGATCGAGCACGCGATTTTCCACCTGACCGTCTTCGGCGACCAACACGACGAGCGCGCGCGCCGGTTCGAGGCGAACGAATTCGATATGTTTCAGCCGCACGTTGGATTTCGCCGTCAGCACCACGGCCGCCGCGCGCGTCAAGCCCGACAGCCGCGTCAAAGCCTCGCCGAGCGCGGCTTCCACCGTCTGCGCCTTGCCGACCGAGGCAAGCTGCGACTGGATCGATTGCCGCTCGGGTTCCGAGAGGTCTCCGACCTGCATCAGCGCATCCACGAAGAAGCGCAATCCCAGTTCCGTCGGCAACCGCCCGGCGGACGTGTGCGGCGCATAGATCAGGCCGAGCTGCTCGAGATCCGACATCACGTTGCGGACCGAGGCCGGCGACAACGGCACGGTAATCAGGCGCGAAATGTTGCGCGAGCCCACCGGCTCGCCGGTCGCCAGATAACTCTCGACAATTTGCCGAAAAATTTCCCGCGAGCGTTCATTGAGCTGGGCAAGCCCGGCCTGTGGCGAAATCAGGCCGATCGGTTCGTGATGGGCCACGGCATACTCCTCGGTCACACGCCCAATCTGTCTATCTTCGCCGCCGGATACAAGCCAGACCGTGCTTGGCGTCAACCGCCAAAGCCCTTGCCGCTGCCCTCCGCCGCACCTAAAAGCAGCCCCAAGATAATGTCCCCCTGCAGGAGAATTACCATGCGGCCAAGCCGCCGTGCGCCGGATGAATTGCGAGCCGTTTCGCTGGAACGCGGCGTGGTCAAATATGCCGAAGGCTCATGCCTGGTGAAATTCGGCGATACCCACGTGCTGGTCACCGCAACGCTGGAAGAACGGCTGCCGCCGTGGCTCAAGGGCCAGGGCCGCGGCTGGGTGACCGCCGAATATGGCATGCTGCCGCGCGCAACCCTGGAGCGCACCCGCCGCGAAGCCTCCGCCGGCAAGCAGAACGGCCGCACCGTCGAGATTCAGCGCCTGATCGGCCGTTCGCTGCGCGCTACGCTCGATCTCGAAGCGCTGGGCGAACGCCAGATCACAGTGGATTGCGACGTGCTGCAGGCCGATGGCGGAACCCGCACCGCCTCGATCACCGGCGCCTGGGTGGCGCTGGCGGATTGCATCGACTGGATGAAGAACCGCAACATGTTCAAGAATGGCGGCGGCAACGTGTTGCGCGATAACGTGGCGGCGATCTCCTGCGGCATCTACAACGGCACGCCGGTGCTCGACCTCGATTATGCCGAAGACTCCACGGCCGAAACCGACGCCAACTTCGTCATGACCGGCGATGGCCGCATCATCGAGGTGCAGGGCACCGCCGAGAAGACGCCCTTCTCTCAGGACGAATTCCTGGCGCTGATGGCACTCGCCCGCAAAGGCGTGGCGCGACTGGTCGATCTGCAAAAAATGGCCGTGGCGTAGCCAGCGCGGCGCATGGCGTTTCGCCAAAAACCGCATTGACGTAGGATTGCGCATGCATCGTCGAATCACCGGCAAGCTCGTCATCGCGACTCACAATCCCGGCAAACTTGTCGAGATGCGCGAGTTGCTGGCGCCGTACGGCATCGAAGCGGTGTCGGCAGGCGAACTCGACCTCGACGAACCGGAGGAGACCGGCGAAACCTTCCAGGCCAATGCGCGCATCAAGGCCGTCGCCGCGGCGAAAGCCGCGAAGCTGCCGGCGTTCGCCGATGATTCCGGTCTTGCGGTCGACGCGCTCGAGGGCGCGCCTGGCATCTATTCCGCGCGTTGGGCCGGGCCGAGCAAGGATTTCACCGCGGCGATGACGCAAATCGAACGTCTGTTGCAGGAACGCGGCGCCGCGACGCCCGACAAGCGCACCGCGCATTTCGTCTCGGCGCTTTGCGTCGCGTGGCCCGACGATCACGTCGAAGAGGTCGAAGCCATCGTCGAGGGCACACTGGTGTGGCCGCCGCGCGGCAGCGCCGGCTTCGGTTACGATCCGGCCTTCCTGCCCGATGGCCATACGCGCACCTTCGGTGAAATGACCAGCATCGAGAAGCACGGCCTGCCGCCGCTCGGCCTCGGGCTGTCGCATCGCGCCCGCGCTTTCGTCAAGCTCGCGGAGATCTGCCTTGAGCCGCGCTGACACCGATAACGCCTTCGGCGTCTATATTCATTGGCCGTTCTGCCTGTCGAAGTGTCCATACTGCGATTTCAACAGCCATGTCCGTCATACGCCAATCGACGAAGAGCGCTATGTGCGCGCATTCACCCGCGAGATCGAAGCCAATGCCGCGCGCGCACCGGGCCGCGAGGTTACCTCGATCTTTCTCGGTGGCGGCACGCCGTCGCTGATGAAGCCGCAGACCGTCGGCGGCATTCTCGATGCGATCGGCAAATACTGGCGCGTCGCGCGCGATGTCGAGGTGACTCTGGAAGCCAATCCCACCAGCGTCGAAGCGACGCGCTTTCACGGCTATCGCGCCGCCGGCGTCAACCGCGTCTCGCTCGGCGTGCAGGCGCTCGACGATGCATCATTGAAGACGCTGGGGCGGCTGCACACGGCGCGCGAAGCCCTCGACGCGGTGGCTATCGCCCGCGCGGCGTTCGATCGCTATTCTTTCGATCTGATCTATGCAAGACCGGATCAAACACCGCAGATGTGGGCGGACGAACTCAAGCTGGCGATTTCCGAAGCCGCCGAACATCTGTCGCTCTATCAGCTGACCATCGAGGAAGGCACGCCGTTCTTCGGGCTGCACGCCGCCGGCAAGCTGACGACACCGGATGAGGCCACCGCACGCGCGCTTTACGACGTGACGCAGGAAGTCTGCGCACAGCACGGTCTGCCAGCCTACGAGATTTCCAATCACGCGCGCCCCGGCGCGGAGTGCCAGCACAATCTGGTCTACTGGCGCGGACAGGAATATGCCGGCATCGGGCCCGGCGCACATGGCCGTCTCGATATCGATGGCATTCGCCACGCGCTGGCTACCGAGCGACGGCCGGAAGCCTGGTTGTTGCGCGTGGAAGCCAACGGCCACGGCATCGTCACCGACGACCTGCTCAACAGCGAGGAGCGCGCCGACGAATTCCTGCTGATGGGATTGCGGCTTGCCGAAGGCATCGATCCGCGCCTTTACGCCAGGCTGTCCGGTCGCGAACTCGATCCCGGACGCATCACGATTCTGCGCGAGGAAGGCGCCATCAGCATCGATGCCAACGGACGCCTCCGCGTGACACGTTCCGGCTTTCCGGTGCTCGACGCCGTCGTCGCCGATCTTGCGGCGTGAATACGTAAAACAGACTACGCGCCAAAGCTCTTGGGCGAACCGGCCACCGCCTGACCGCCGCCAGATGCCACCCGCATGACCGCAAGACCGCGCTGGTTGGTGCCATCGCTGCGGAAGCGGAACAGGCCATCGACGCCGGCAAAGCCCGACGGATTGGTCAGCACATCCGCTGCAAAACGTTGACCGCCTTGCGTGCGCGCCAATGCCGCGACGAGCGCCACCGCATCATAGGCCAGCGTCGCAGTCCGTACCGGTTGCTGGCCGAATTTGGCGCTGTAGCGCCCGGAGAAGGCGCGGAATCCGGACGGGTCCGGCGCGGCGTAAAGGCCGCCTTGCATCGTCGCACTGGCGAACACCCGCGGACTGTCCCACAGGCCGGTGCCGAGCAACTGCAAGCGCTTGAGATTGGCGCCTGCTGCCGTCAACGCGTCGGCAATTGCGACGACGTTATCGCCGTCGTCGGCAAGGAACAGCGCGTCGGCACTGCCGAGTGCCTGCGCCACGTTGCGGACCGCCGTTGTGCGATCGGAACCGTATTTTTCGAATGCGACGATGCGGCCACCCTTGCGACTGACTTCCTGCTTGAATGCCGCTTCGACGACGTTGCCATAGGCATTCTCAGGCAGCAGCGCGGCGAACGAGCGCTTGCCGGTGCTTGCGGCGTAATCGACGATGCGCGTGACGTCGGATTCCGGCAGGAAGCTGAGCAGATAGACGCCGCGACCGGCGACGCTCGAATCGGTCGAGAACGCGATCATCGAGATGCCACGCGTCCGTGTCAGTTGTGCCGCCGCCGGAACAGAGAGCGCGAACAGCGGCCCGAGGATGATTTCAGCGCCCTCGTCGAGCGCTTGCTGGGTGCCTTGCTGCGCACCCTGGGCGTTCCCGGCGTCATCCTTGATCAGCAATTGCAGATTGGGGTTCTGGAACTCGGACAATGCCATTTCGGCGGCGTTCTTCATCGATTGCGCGGCAATGCCGGCATTTCCCGATGCCGAGAGCGGCAGAATCAGACCGACCTTGACCTGACCGGTGCCGACCGCCTGTGGCTGCTGCGCGGGTCCGGCCGGCGGGGTGGCACTATTCGAACTGAATGGATTGGTCAGCGATTGACCCCCGCCGCAGGCCGCCAGCAGCGGCGCGCCGAGAATCAGACCCACCGCGGCGCGCCGCGTGGCTCCCGAATTGGCGTTCTTGGGATTGATCGGGCCCACCATCGTGTTTCTTCCGTTGACCGACCCAGATCGGCTGGATGTTGCCTGTTGACGATCTGGGGTGGGGATTAAGGCATATTGTCGGCGAATAGTTAACCAAAACAAAAGGTTTATACTCGTTTCGCCGATCCGGTTCGGCGCCTTTCAATCACAGTCGGACGCAGAGTGCAAAAGCGGTATCCTCCCTGCTCCGTCATCCACTAGATTGCGGCAATGCGCACCACAAACGCTCCCTCCCACGCCGCTGCCGATCCGACCGCAGACGGTTCCCGGACATTCATGGTGGCCGGACATGCCCTGACCGCCGCGAAGGCTGTCCCCGGGCTACATCTCGTCGCAACGCCGATCGGCAACCTCGGCGATATCACCTTGCGCGCGCTGGAGACGCTGGCCGGTGTCGATATCATCGCCTGCGAGGACACCCGCGTCACCCGGCGGCTCACCGAGCGTTTCGGCATTACCGCCGTGCTAAAGCCCTATCACGAGCACAATGCCGCGGTGGCGCGGCCTAAGATTCTCGAGCGGCTGGCGCAGGGCGCCTCCATTGCGCTGGTGTCGGATGCCGGCACCCCGCTGATCTCCGATCCCGGCTTCAAGCTGGTGCGCGACGTCTGCGCCGCCGGCCACCCGGTAATCGCATTGCCCGGCCCATCCTCCGTGCTGACCGCGCTGGCGGTCGCCGCGCTGCCGACCGACCGCTTTTTCTTCGAAGGCTTTCTGCCGTCGAAGCAGGCCGCGCGCCGCGCGCGCCTGACCGAACTGGCGCGCATCGACGCCACGCTGGTGCTGTTCGATTCCGGCAATCGGGTACAGGACACGCTGGCCGATCTCGCCGCCATCATGGGCGAACGTGACGCCGCGATCTGTCGCGAACTCACCAAGCTGCACGAAGAGGTCCAGCGCGGTCCCCTCGCGAGTCTCGCCGCAAACGCCGCCGAGCTGGAGACCCGTGGCGAGTTCGTGCTGGTGATCGGGCCACCGGCCGCGCAAGCACAGACTATGAACTCGAATCAACTCGACGACGTGCTACGCGCCGCACTCGCAGCCGGCAGCGTCAAGGATGCCGTGGCGCACGCAGTCGACGTTTCGGGCCGCCCGCGCCGCGAGATCTATGCGCGTGCGCTCGAACTCGCCCGGCAATCACATTCAGATGATCGCGATGACGAAGACTGACCGCACGTCATCGGAGTCTCCCAAAGCGGCCGCGCCCGAACGGGTGGCGGCATTTCGAACCGGCCTCTCCGCCGAGACTCGCGCCGCGGCTTACCTGGTGGCCAAAGCCTATCGCATCCTGGCGCGCCGCTACCGGACGCCTTATGGCGAGATTGATATCGTCGCACGCCGACGCAACCTGCTGACATTCGTCGAGGTCAAGGCACGCGCATCGCTGGACGATGCCGCGTATGCCGTGACGCCGCGCCAGCAGCAGCGCATCATCGATGCCGCGTCAGCGTGGTTGATGGCGCACCCGGAACATGCCAGTTTCGACGTACGGTTCGACGTCATCCTGATTGCGCCGAAACGCCTGCCACACCATCTCCCGGCAGCGTTCGACGCCAGCGTCTGATGCCTCGCCTGCAAACAACCGCCATTTCCTAGCCGGACACCCGAAATGAAGCTCAAAGTCGCCGTCCAGATGGACCCCATCGCGCGCATCAATGTGCGCGGCGATTCCACATTCGCCCTGTTGCTGGAGGCGCAGAAGCGCGGCCACACGCTCGCTTATTACACGCCGGACAAGTTGTCGTTGCGCGGCAAGGATGTCGTTGCCCCGATGCAGCCGCTCAGCGTCCGCGATGACATCGCCAATCATTTCACCCTCGGCGATTCCAGGCGCGAGAATCTCGCATCGTTCGATGTCGTGCTGTTGCGGCAGGATCCACCGTTCGATCTCGCCTACATCACCAGCACGCATCTGCTTGAGCGCATCCATCCGCAAACGCTGGTGGTCAACGATCCGGCCAGCGTGCGCAACGCGCCGGAAAAGCTGTTCGTGATGGACTTCCCCGAACTGATGCCGCCGACGCTGATCTCGCGCGATCTCGACGAAATCAATGCGTTCCGCGCCGAACACGGTGCGGTGGTGATGAAGCCGCTGCACGGCCATGGCGGCGCGGCCGTGTTCCGCATCCTCCCGCAGGACATGAACTTCGGCTCACTCTACGACATGTTCGCGGCGACGTTCCGCGAACAGTGGGTGATCCAGCGCTTCCTCCCGGAGGTGAAGCGCGGTGATAAACGCATCATTCTCGTCGACGGTGAATTCGCCGGCGCCGTGAACCGCGTGCCGGCCCCCGACGATCTGCGGTCCAACATGGTGCGCGGCGGCGCAGCGAAAGCAACCGACCTGACGCCGCGCGAGCGCGAGATCTGCGATCGCATCGGACCTGCGCTACGCGAACGCGGCCTGCTCTTCGTCGGCATCGACGTGATCGACGATCACCTCACCGAGATCAACGTCACCTCGCCGACGGGCATCCGCGCCATCGCCAACCTGGGCGGCGCCGATGTCGCGGCGCTGATCTGGGACCGCATCGAGGCCAAGCGGGCATAGCGATACTCATTGACGGACAGCCTGAACATAGCGGGCCATTGTTCCTGAAATGTTCTTGTGGCTTGATCCGCTTTGCGCTACCTTTGGTTGTGGGAGGCGCGGGCAATGGTTCAAAAAGTCGCTACAGTCGCATTCGAGGGAATCGAGGCGCGCGCCGTCGACGTTCAGGTACAGGTCGCACCCGGCCTGCCGGCCTTCGCCATCGTCGGCCTGCCTGACAAAGCGGTTTCCGAGGCCCGCGAACGGGTCCGTTCGGCCCTGCTGGCGTCCGGGCTGGCGCTCCCCGCCCGTCGCATCACCGTCAATCTGGCCCCGGCCGATCTGCCGAAGGAAGGCAGTCACTACGATTTGCCCATCGCGCTCGGCCTGATGGCAGCGATCGGCGCCATCCCCGCCGACGCCCTGACCGGTTTCACCGTGCTGGGCGAACTTGGTCTCGACGGGTCGATCGCGCCGGTGGCGGGCGTGTTGCCGGCCGCGATCGGCGCCAATAGCCGTGACGAAGGCTTGATCTGCCCGGCTGCCTGCGGTGCCGAAGCTGCCTGGGCCAGCCCTGACATCCAGATCATCGCGGCGAGTTCGCTGATTCAAATCGCCAATCATTTCAAGGGCACGCAGGTGCTGTCGCGGCCTCAGCCACGCGTCCATGCCCGTGAAGCTGCGCTGCTCGATCTGCGCGACATCAAGGGCCAGGAAAGCGCCAAGCGCGCTTTGGAAATCGCCGCGGCCGGAGGGCACCATCTCCTTATGGTCGGGTCCCCCGGTGCCGGCAAATCGATGCTGGCGGCGCGGCTACCCTCGATCCTGCCGCCGTTGTCACCCGCCGAACTGCTCGAAGTTTCGATGATCGCCTCGGTCGCCGGCGAGATCGAGGGCGGCGCATTGACCGACCGGCGTCCGTTCCGCGCGCCGCATCACTCCGCGTCAATGGCAGCACTGACAGGAGGCGGCGTGCGCGCCAAGCCGGGCGAAATTTCGCTGGCGCATCAGGGCGTTCTGTTTCTCGACGAATTGCCGGAATTCGACCCACGCGTGCTGGATTCGCTGCGTCAGCCGCTGGAAAACGGTGAGGTCGCGGTCTCGCGCGCCAACCACCGCGTCACCTATCCTGCGCGTTTCATGCTGGTAGCCGCGATGAATCCATGCCGCTGCGGCAGCGCTTACGAGCCCGGCTACTCCTGCAAGCGCGGCCGGGTCGATCGCTGCACGGCGGACTATCAGGCACGCATCTCGGGGCCATTGATGGATCGCATCGATTTGCGCATCGAAGTTCCCGCCGTCACCGCCGCCGACCTGATCCTGCCGTCGCCGTCCGAGGGCTCGGCGGAAGTCGCCGCCCGTGTCGCCGCCGCACGCGATGTCCAACTGGCGCGATATGCGGCCGCGGGGTTGCCACATATCCGCACCAATGCCGAAGCGCCGGCATCGGTGCTCGACAGCATCGCCCAGCCGGACACCGCAGGGCTCAAGTTGCTACGCGATGCCGCCGAAACCATGCGGCTGTCGGCACGCGGTTATCATCGCGTGCTGCGCGTGGCACGGACTATCGCCGACCTCGATGGTGTCGCGCAGATCGGCCGGCTGCATCTGGCCGAGGCGTTGTCCTACCGCGCGCTGGCCGAAGACCTCCGCCGCGCCGCATGACGACACGTCAGGCGGCCGTGACGCGGGGATCGTCAACGCGACGGTAACGACTTTTGTTTACGCTCTGCCAACCATAAGCCCGCCTGCAATGGGCTATCCCGGCGAGTGCGTGCCATGTTGCGGATCAATATCTTTGTTTCGGTCATCCCCCTGCTTCTCGCCGGATTGTTCGGCCGCTCCGAGCCGGTGGCGATCAGCCACCCCTGCATCGCGGTGGGCAACGCCTCGATGCAGATCGCGACCGCTCTCTGGCAAGCCCAGACCCACGTCAGCTTCACCGCCAACCCGGCACTCGCAACGGTTCGCGTGCAAATCATCGACCATGCCGACGACGCCGACTTCGCGGTCGTCGACGACACCGGCGACGTCGCTGTTGGCGCTTGCCCGACTAACGCAGCCACGCGCTATGTCGGTATCACGCCGACTTCATCGGCAATGGAACCGGTGATCTATCTGACCCATGACGACAAAGCCGATCTGCGCGTGTTCGTGCAATCGCGGACGTTCACCGAGCAGGATGCCGCAGCGCTACTGGTTGCCGCGCAGAACAGCCGCTCGCATGTTACCGCCGCATCGCTTTAACGTTCCGTCAACCGTGATCGCAACAAGCCCGAACGGCGACATAACTTCAAACTCTTGGCAACGTCGGCACGCCATCCTCGCCATCTGAATGCAGGCAAATGCAGACCGCGGGCTCGTCTCGCGATTGCGCGGGGGGACGCGCAAAAATCCGCGGGGAGAAGAGTCGATGAGGGGAACTTTTCGTATCAAGGCGCGCATGCGCCGATTCGCGCGTCGTCATCCCCGCATCAGCTTCGCGCTTCGCTCATTCATCCTGTTCTCGGCGGCATTCGGCGGCGCATACGGTTTCGTCTCCGGCAGCCGGACTGACGCCTACGATCCCAATACATTCGCGATCGGGGCGAGCTTCCTGTTCGCGATCGCCTGCGTGGCTTTGGCAACGCTGAGCATGCGAATGCGCTGGATGCGCAAGAAGATGCGCGGCCTCGCATTACACAACGAAGCACTGGTCGACCGCAACTGGGAGCTCAAGGAAGCCGAGGAGCGCGCACGCAACCTATTCGAATCGCAGAGCGACATCGTTCTGCTGCGCGCCGCCGATGGCACCATCACATTCGTCAACGACGCCTTTTGCGAACTGGCGCAGCAACCGCGCGAGGCCTTGCTCGGCAGCCAGTACGTCCTGCCGATCATCGAGCAGGGCAAGATCAACATCGATTCGCGCGGCACCCGGATTCATGACCAGAAGATTCCCAGCGCCGCCGGCCCACGCTGGATCGCCTGGCGTGAGGGGATCGTTCGCTTCGATGCCGGACAGCTCGCTGAACTGCAGTGCGTCGGGCGCGATGTCACTGATCGCACCGAAACCGAACGGGCGCTCGCCGAAGCCCGCGATCACGCCGACGACGCCAGCCGCGCCAAGTCGCGATTCCTGGCCATGGCGTCGCACGAGATTCGGACGCCGCTCAACGGCATCATGGGCATGAACGGCCTGCTGCTCGAAACAACGTTGACGCCGGAACAGACAACCTATGCCAAGGCCATCAAGACTTCGAGCGAGGCGCTGCTGTCGCTGATCGATGAATTGCTTGACTATTCCAAGATCGAGGCCGGCAAGATCGACCTCGAGCATCGCCCGTTCGCCCTCGCGTCACTGATCGAGGACATCACCGAACTGCTGGCGCCGCGCGCGCAAGCCCGCAAACTCGAAATCGCATCCTACGTCGACGAGCGGTTGCCGATGCAGGTGATCGGCGATGCCGCACGGCTGCGACAGGTCCTGCTGAATCTCGCCGGCAATGCCATCAAATTCACCACCGAGGGCGGGGTGGCGTTGATCGTCGAGCCGGGCAAGCAGGCGAACGAGATCAGTTTCCTGGTCCGCGATACCGGCATCGGCATCGCGCCCGAAGCGCAAGCGCGCATCTTCCGTGAATTCGAGCAGGCCGACGAGCGTATTGCCCGTAACTACGGCGGCACCGGACTGGGCCTCGCGATCAGCGAACGCATCGTCCGGCGCATGGGCGGCCACATCACGCTGCAGAGCGCGCTGGGCCAGGGCTCGACCTTCGAGGTAACGATTCCGTTGCCGCCTCATGACGACGGCGACGGCATCGACAAGCCGATCGAAACGCCGGACCTGCGCGACACCTCCATCATGCTGATTGCGCCGCACAGCGTCGAAGCCTCGTTGATCGAGCGACGGCTTGAACGCTGGGGCGCGCAGACCTGCACCATCTCCGATATCGCCGTCGCACGGGCGCTGATTCCCGAACGCGCCTGGCACGCCATTCTTGTCGACGGCGCAATGAACCATTCCGCTGTGACACAGCTGGGCGAATTGGCGCAGCCGCATGCCCTGCATCGGCTGATCATGTTCACACCAACCATGCGACACGAGTATCCTCCGGAAGCGATGGCGGGGTATACGGGCTATCTGGTCAAGCCGTTGCGCGCGGCATCGCTTGCAACGCGGCTTTCGGCGCCTGCGCCAGCCCTGGCACCGAGCATGGCCGATATCGACGAATCTACCGAGCCGGAGGTTTCTTCGCCAAATACCGTGCGCTCACCGCACCGGCTGACAATTCTGCTGGCCGAAGACAACGAGATCAATGCGCTGCTGATGCGTACGTTGCTGACCCGGATGGGCCATCAGGTGGTACTGACGACCAATGGCGAGGCCGCACTGGAATCCTGGCTCGGCGCCGAATCCGCCGGAACGCCTTACGATCTGGTGTTGATGGACGTGCAGATGCCGCGGCTCGATGGCATCGAAGCAACACGGCAGATCCGGGCGCGCGAGGCGGGGCAGCGCGTGCAACGCACGCCGATCCTGGCGCTGACCGCCAATGCGCTGGTGGAAGACCGCTATGCTTGCTTCGAGGCCGGCATGGATGGCTTCCTCGTCAAGCCGCTCGATCGCGACAAACTCGCCGAGGTGCTGGCGGGTCTCAAGCCGATGCATACGCTTGCGGCCTGAACTCGCGACGGGCCGCGTCATCAAGACGTAATCAGCCTGTCACGCGGCTGTCGAAGCCGCATGATTTGTCACGCCTCAAGACCGCAACGATTCAATTCCGAACAGCACGGTCGCGAGGATATCTATGCCTACAGGTCAGCCGGCGCGATCGACGGCGCGCTTGATTCAGATGTTGCGGCCCGCGGCCGTCGGCACCGCCACGCAAACCGCCATCAGCTGGCTTACACCACAACCCGCGTCCGCGGTATGGCATCTCCCGCCAGCAGCCTCGCCGCTGCCGCTCGGCCGGCTGGGCGCACTCGAAGTGCGGCTGGCGCAGGACAAGCGTGACATCAAGCTGGCGCAGAAGTTGCGCTACAAGGTGTTCTACAAAAACGGCACCGCGATTGCCGACGCCGCTACTTTGCTGGCGCGCCGTGACAAAGACGCCTTCGACAAGATCTGCGATCATCTTTTGGTCATCGATCGCGATGCCAAGCCGACGCTCGACGGCCTGCACAAGGTGATCGGCACCTATCGACTGCTGCAGCAGGAGATCGCGCAACGCCACAACGGATTCTATAGCGAGAACGAGTTCGACATCGCCGGTCTGCTGCAACGGCATCCCGGCCTGCGTTTTCTCGAACTTGGACGATCCTGCGTGCTGCCCCGCTATCGCAACAAGCGGACGCTCGAGCTGCTTTGGCAGGGAATCTGGAACTATGTCCGGCACAATCGCTTCGATGTCATGATCGGCTGCGCCAGTTTTCATGGCACAGATCCCGAGCGTCTCGCGCTGCCGCTATCCTTCCTGCATCACTATGCTGCCGCGCCCGAGGACTGGCGCGCGCAACCGCACGCGTCACGCCGGGTCGAGATGAACCGGATCGCCAAGAATGCCATCGATCCGAAGCAGGCGTTGCGCGACTTGCCGCCGCTAATCAAAGGATATCTGCGCGTCGGCGCCTTCGTCGGTGACGGTGCGGTGATCGATCATCAGTTCGGCACCACCGACGTGCTGATCATCATGCCAGTGACGTCGATCAGCGCCCGTTATATCGAGCACTTCGGCCCCGATGCGCGCCGCGCGGCATAGCCAGAGCGGAAACGCTACAACCGCCGCAATGCGACGGTCTCCACCACATGATCGGCGCCCTTTTTCAGGATCAGGGTCGCGCGTGGCCGTGTCGGCAGGATATTGTCCTCGAGATTGGCGAGGTTGGTGCGCTCCCAGATCGCCAGTGCGGTCGCCGTCGCCTCTTCGTCGGACAATGGCGCGTAGCGGTGAAAGTACGATCGCGGGTCGTGGAACGCGGTGTCGCGCAACGCCAGGAAGCGCTTGACGTACCAGCTGCGCAGCACCGGTTCTTCCGCATCGATATAGACCGAAAAATCGAAGAAGTCCGACACCACCGGAATGGCCTTGCCATCGCGCGGCAGCTTGCCGGTCTGCAGGACATTGACGCCCTCGACGATCAAGATGTCCGGACGATCGACCTCGATCCATTGGTGCGGCACGATATCATAGGTCAGATGCGAGTAGACCGGCGCGCGCACCTGCCGCCGGCCCGCCTTGATGTCACTGAGAAAGCCCAGCAGTTTCGGCAGATCATAGCTTTCCGGGAAACCCTTCTTTTGCATCAGGCCTTGCCGTTCGAGCACGGCATTGGGGAACAGGAAACCGTCGGTGGTGACGAGGTCGACCTTTGGCCGCGGTGACCAGCGCGCCAGTAGCGCCTGCAACACGCGCGCCGTGGTCGATTTGCCCACGGCGACCGAGCCCGCAACGCCGATGATGTAAGGCACCTTGCGATCCTCGATGCCGAGGAATTGCCGCTGCGCCACATACAGCCGCTGCATGGCATCGACGTAAATCGACAGCAGCCGCGACAGCGGCAGATAGATTTCCTCGACTTCGTTGAGATCAAGGCGATCATACATCGAACGCAGCGCCGCGATTTCGTCGGCAGCCAGCGTCATCGGCATGTCGTCGCGCAAATGCGCCCACTGTTGCCGGGAAAAGATCCGATAGGGATTGTATTGCTGCTCGGCCCGCATATCCATGGCGCGGTTCTCCTCGCGTGAAATTCAATCGCGCTTGCGCGCCGCCTTTTCTTCCAGCCCGGACATGGCGGTACGTTTCTCCAGCGCCAGCTCCACATCGGAGAGCGTGACGCCGCGTGATTTCAAAACCACCAGAAGATGAAACAGCAGATCGGCGCTTTCGGCGATGAGATGGTCGCGGTCGTTCTCGACAGTGGCAATCACCGTCTCGATCGCTTCCTCGCCGAGTTTCTTGGCGCAATGCTCCGGCCCCTTGTCGAGCAGCTTGCGGGTATAGGACGACTCTCCGCCGGACGCCGCACGGGCGTCGATGGTCGCAGCAAGGTCGTGCAAGGTAAAACGTGCCATTTGGAACTTTCTAGCATTTCCGGCATGGGCGCGGGAGCGCAAACTGGGGGGTTGGTTTACGGATCGAGCCGCATCGGCAAGCCGGCACGCTCCATATGCTCCTTGGCCTCGCGAATGGTGAATTCGCCGAAGTGAAAGATCGAGGCGGCCAGCACGGCGGTGGCGTGACCATTGCGGATACCGTCCACCAGATGATCGAGATTGCCGACGCCGCCCGACGCAATCACCGGAACCTTGATGCTGTCGGCAATGGCGCGGGTCAGCGGAATATCGAAGCCCTGACGGGTGCCGTCACGATCCATCGAGGTCAGCAGAATTTCGCCGGCGCCCAGCGAAACCACTTCCTGCGCGTATTCGATGGCATCGATGCCGGTCGCCTTGCGGCCGCCGTGGGTGAAGATCTCCCAGCGATCCGAACCGCCGGCACGCGTCACCCGCTTGGCATCGATCGCTACAACGATGCACTGGTCGCCGAACTTCTCGGCGGCTTCTTTGACGAACTCGCGCCGGCTGACCGCCGCGCTGTTGATCGATACCTTGTCGGCACCGGATTTCAGCAAGGTGCGGATATCGTCGACGGTGCGCACGCCGCCGCCAACCGTTAGCGGCATGAAGCAGGCCTCCGCCGTACGCCGGACGACATCGAGCATGGTGCCGCGATTTTCGTGGGTGGCAGTGATGTCGAGGAAGCACAATTCGTCAGCGCCCGCGGCGTCATAGGCAATTGCCGCTTCCACCGGATCACCGGCGTCGCGCAGGTCGACGAAGTTGACGCCCTTGACGACTCGGCCGTCCTTGACGTCGAGACAGGGAATGACGCGCACTTTGAACATCGCGAACTCCTACCCCGTGCGCGCGTTGCGCAGCAGCGCCAGCGCCGCCGCCGGATCGATGCGGCCGTCATAAAGCGCGCGGCCGGCAATCGCACCGGCGAGCTTCGCCGCACGCGGCGCCAGGAGCGCCTTGACGTCGTCGATCGATGCAAAGCCGCCGGAGGCGATCACCGGGATGCTGATGTTGTCGGCCAGCGCAATCGTCGCGTCGAGGTTGAGACCCTTGAGCAGACCATCCCGCGCGATATCGGTGAAGATGATCGCCGCAACGCCGGCATCCTCGAAACGCTGCGCAATCTCCAGCGCGGTGACTTGCGAGGTTTCCGCCCAGCCTTCCACCGCGACCTTGCCGTCGCGCGCATCGAGCCCGACGGCAACACGGCCGGGAAATTTCTTGGCCGCTTCCTTGACGAACGCCGGATCGCGCACCGCCGCTGTGCCGATGATGACTCGGGTGATGCCCTTATCGAGCCACGCCTCGACGGTTCGCAGATCGCGAATGCCGCCGCCGAGCTGCACCGGCATGGTGATGACCTTGAGCATGGCTTCGACGGCTTGCGCATTGACCGGCTTGCCTGCGAACGCACCGTCGAGATCGACGACGTGGAGATACTCGAAACCCTGCGCCGAGAAGCTGCGCGCCTGTGCGGCGGGATCGAGATTGAAGACCGTCGCACGGGCCATGTCGCCCTGCTCGAGGCGCACGCACTGGCCGTTCTTCAGGTCGATGGCAGGAAAAAGGATCACGGCTTCCACTTCAGAAAATTGGCGATCAGCGCCAGCCCGAAGCGCTGGCTCTTCTCGGGATGAAACTGCGTGCCGATGGCGGTGTCCTTGGCCACGATGGCCGTCACCGGCCCGCCATAGTCGGCGCGCGCCAGCACATCGGCCTCGTTGGCCGCATGCAGATGATAAGAATGGACGAAATAGGCATGGCGCCCTTTCGGCCCCAGTGGCAGCCGCTCCAGCACCGGGTGTTCGCGCAGCAGGTCGAGCGTGTTCCAGCCCATGTGCGGAATCTTCAGACTCTCGTCGCGCGGCGTGATTCTCTCGACATCGCCGGCGATCCAGTTCAGCCCGTCGGTAACGACGTTCTCCTTGCCGCGCGTCGCCATCAATTGCATGCCGACGCAGATGCCGAAGAACGGCCGCGCCTTGTCGCGAACGGCTTCGGTCATCGCCTGCACCATGCCGTCGAGCGCATCGAGCCCCTTGCGGCAATCGGCGAATGCGCCGACGCCCGGCAACACGATGCGATCGGCGCGAAACACCACGTCCGGATCGCGCGTCACGACGATCCGGTCCGGCGTTTCCAGACTGCGCGCGGCGCGTTCGAAAGCCTTGGCCGCCGAGTGCAGATTGCCGGAACCGTAATCGATGATTGCAACGCTCACGTCGAAGCTCCCGGCTGCGGAAACAGCCCGACGATTCCCGGCAGCGGCGGCGGCCGCGAGAACGATTGGCCCGCCATCTCACGCGTTGGCGGCGGACTGCCGCGATCTACCGGCATTTGTTCGTCGTTGTTCTCGCGCTGCTTGTCGGTCCAGCGGTCGAAGAAGCGCCGCTCGGCGGCCTGCTCATCGTCGGCGACGATGACATCGTGCTGCCGCCATTTGCGTCGCGACAGCGTCCAGCGCCGCAGGCTGGAGGCTTCGAAGCCCATCAACAGCGCGATCAGCAGGAACACCCAGAACGTTGCTTCCGAATCGACGTGCAGCAATGCCAGTCCGATGCTGATGCCGACCACGAGGACCATGTATCCGAGCGCGGCGAGCCAGAGGCGATGATAGAGCAGCCAGAACACGCCGCCAATCAGCGCCCAAAAATGAAAGCCGTCGCGCACCAAGACGAAGCCGTCACTCGGTATGCGCGCGCGCAGCCCATTCGCCAATGGAGCATGAACCGTATAAACCCGCATCACGATGTCTCCGCCAGCAACGCGCGGTCAGCCGCCGAGCTGACCCTTGGTGGATGGCACTTCCCCTGCGGCACGCGGATCGATGGCAACCGCGGCACGCAAGGCCCGCGCCAGACCCTTGAAGCAGGATTCGGCAATATGGTGACTGTTGTCGCCATACAGCGTCTCGACGTGCAGCGTGATGCCGGCATTGATAGCGAAAGCGTTGAACCATTCGCGCACCAGCTCGGTGTCGAACTCGCCGATCTTGTCGCGCGGGAACTCCACCTTGAAAACCAGGAACGGCCGGCCGGAAATGTCGATCACCACGCGCGACAGCGTCTCGTCCATCGGCAGATGCACGCCGGCGTAGCGGGTGATGCCGGCCATATTGCCGAGCGCCTGCTTGACGGCCTGACCGAGCGCGATGCCGACATCCTCGGTGGTGTGGTGATAGTCGATGTGCAGATCGCCGACCGCCTTGACGGTGAGATCGATGCGCGAATGCCGCGCCAGCAGATCGAGCATATGGTCGAAGAAGCCGATTCCGGTGGCGACATTGGCGACGCCGCTGCCATCGAGGTTGACCGCAACCTCGATGTCGGTTTCCTTGGTTTTGCGCTTGATCGTGGCTGTGCGCATGAAACGGGCTCTCCGTATCTTAAAAACGCGCCCTTTTAACAGGCGGATGCCACCGCCGCTACTGCGGGATGGGGCGTTTCTCGGCTCGACTTTGGCATATGGTGACCGGAATCCGCTGAATCCGTGCCAATTGCAACCCCACGCCGCAACGCCTAGATCAGGGTCGTCGAAAGGACCCTCATGAACGCATCACATCCAATCTACGGCAACGGATCGGCCCCCGGCAGCGACGGCCTGATCTGGCACGGCACGACGATCCTGACCGTCCGCAAGGGCGGCAAGGTGGTGATCGGCGGCGACGGACAGGTATCGATCGGCCAGACCGTGATCAAATCCAACGCCAAAAAGGTCCGCAAACTCGGCAAAGGCGACGTTATCGGCGGCTTCGCCGGCGCCACGGCCGACGCCTTCACGCTGTTCGAGCGGCTCGAGGCCAAGCTCGAGCAATATCCTGGGCAATTGACCCGTGCCGCAGTCGAACTGGCCAAGGATTGGCGTACCGACCGTTACCTGCGGCGGCTCGAAGCGATGATGATCGTGGCCGACAAGGAGGTCTCGCTGGTTCTGACGGGAACCGGCGATGTGCTCGAACCCGAAGGTGGCGTCATGGCGATCGGCTCCGGCGGCAACTATGCGCTTGCGGCCGCGCGTGCCCTTGTCGACAGCGACAAGGACGCCGAGGCCATCGTGCGGCGTTCGCTGGATATCGCCGCCGATATCTGCGTCTACACCAACCGCAACGTCACTCTCGAAACCCTGACAGCCTGAACGAATGACCGACTTTTCCCCCCGCGAAATCGTTTCCGAACTCGACCGCTTCATCGTCGGCCAGACCGACGCCAAGCGCGCCGTGGCCATCGCCTTGCGTAATCGCTGGCGTCGCCTGCAACTTACCGGCTCCCTGCGCGAGGAAGTGCTGCCGAAGAATATCCTGATGATCGGCCCCACCGGCGTCGGCAAGACCGAGATCGCCCGGCGACTGGCGAAGCTCGCCGGCGCACCGTTCATCAAGGTCGAGGCCACCAAGTTCACCGAGGTCGGTTATGTCGGCCGCGACGTCGAGCAGATCATCCGCGACCTGATCGAAGTCGGCATCGCGCAGACGCGCGAGCGCAAGCGCAAGGATGTGCAGGCGCGCGCCCAGATCGCCGCCGAGGAGCGTGTGCTCGATGCGCTGGTTGGGGCCAATGCCGGTGCCGCGACACGCGATTCGTTCCGGCGCAAGCTGCGCGCCGGCGAACTCAACGACAAGGAAATCGAGATCGAGGTGCAGTCCTCGGGCGGCACGCCGATGTTCGAGATTCCTGGCATGCCCGGCGCGCAGATGGGTGCGATTTCGATCGGCGACATCTTCGGCAAGATGGGCGGCCGCACCAAGACGCGGCGGCTGACCGTGGAAGACTCGCACGAAATCCTCATCAACGAGGAATCCGACAAGCTGCTCGATACCGATCAGCTGGTGCAGGAAGCCATCAGCGCCGTCGAAAACAACGGCATCGTCTTCCTCGACGAAATCGACAAGATCTGCGTTCGCGACGGCGCGCGCACGGGTGACGTCTCGCGCGAAGGCGTGCAGCGCGACCTGCTGCCGCTGATCGAGGGCACCACGGTGTCGACCAAGCATGGCGCGGTGAAAACCGACCACATCCTGTTCATCGCCTCCGGCGCGTTCCACATCGCCAAGCCGTCCGACCTGTTGCCGGAATTGCAGGGCCGTCTGCCGATCCGCGTCGAACTGAATGCGCTGACGCGCGACGACATGCGCCGCATCCTCACCGAACCGGAAGCCTCGCTGCTCAAGCAATATGTCGCGCTGATGCAGACCGAAGGCGTGACGCTGGACATTGGCGACGATGCCATCGACGCCCTGGCCGACGTTGCCGTTGCGGTGAACTCGACGGTGGAGAATATCGGCGCGCGGCGCTTGCAGACGGTGATGGAGCGGGTGCTCGACGAAATCTCGTTCGTCGCGCCGGACCGCAACGGCGAGACCATTCGCATCGACGCTGCCTATGTGCAAAAGCATGTCGGCGATCTGGCGAAGAACACCGATCTGAGCCGTTTCATTCTGTAGTACTTGATCCGGTGCGTGCGGCCTTACCGCGCGCGCCGGATGCGCACATACAGCGCGCCACCACCGCCGTGGCCGATGTGCGCTTCCTCGAACCCGATCACCAGTGCGCGGAATTCCGGTAGACCCAGCCACTCCGGTACCTGCCGGCGCAAGATGCCGCGCTCCGACTCCGGTCCGGTGGTGCGGCCCTTGCCGGTGATCACCAGCACGAACCGCAAACCGTCGCCGCTGGCGCGTTGCAAAAAGCGCAGCAGCGCGCCATGCGCGCGCGTCTGGGTCATGCCATGCAGATCGAGCCGCGCATCGATGTCGGTCTTGCCGCGCGACAATTGCGACCGTTCGCGACGTCCGAGCGGCGCCAACGGCGGCGGGGATGGCGCGCGCGGCAGCTTTGCGGCCTTGGCGGGTTTACTGGCAGGCGCCGCATGAACAGCGCGCGCCGGTGCTGCAGCTACGGACGCTGCTTGAGGCTCGACCGCAGCGGCACTCGGCTTGGCGATCCGCGCTTTCTTGCGCAGCGGCTTGGCCTGCCGCGCGACGCTCTCCCAGAGCTGGCGCTCCTCGTCGCTCAACATCCGCCGCCGACGCGGCGCGTGCGGCGCGTCGGAGATTTCCGGTAGCCGCTTCATGGCCCGCCCCGCCGATGCCAATGCGCGCGATGCCGATAATGGCCGCGCGCGCGTCGCTTCACTCCGGGCGCGGGTCGCGCATGCGGCAAAGGAACGGTTCGCGCCGCGGCGACCGGATCGAGACTATTCGGCACCAGCAGCACGAACCGGATGGGATTGCGCAGCCGGCCGGAGATTTGCCCGGCTTCGGTGCCCGCGCCGAAATAGATATCCGCCCGCGCCGGACCGACGATCGCCGAGCCGGTATCCTGCGCGACCATCAGACGATGAAACGGCGTTTTCGCCTGCGGCGCGTCGATCGGCAGCGTGCCGGTGATGAAGAACGGCGTGCCGTAAACGTGCAGCGCCTTGTCGACGGCGATCGAACGGCCCGGCGTCAACGGCACGCCCTGCGCGCCGACGGCTTCGTCCTTGTCGGACAGCCGCACCTCGCGGAAGAACACATAGGAGCGATTTTGCCGCCGCAGATCCTTGGCGCCCTCCGGATTGGCATCCATCCATTCGCGGATGCGCTGCATCGACATCTCTTCCTTCGGAATAATATTGAGATCGATCAATACCCGGCCCACCGGCGTGTAGCGATAGCCATTATGGGCATCGTAGTTGATGCGGACGGTCGATCCATCCTGAAGCCGCACCCGCGCCGAGCCCTGGATTTGCGTGAACAGCAGATCGGTATCGCTCTTGAGCCAGCAGATCTCCAGCCCGCGCCCGGCGATGGCACCGTCTTCGATCTGGCCGCGGTCGTAATACGGCACCAGCTTGCGGCGGCCGATCTTGCGGAACACCTGGCCGCCATTGGGCAGGCCGGTCGCATCCTGGCGAATTCCGCGCACGAACAGATTCGATGGCCGGCGATAGACCGGCACATTGAAGACGTCAGTGCGCGTGCGCGAACCTTCGATGACCGGCTCGTAGTAGCCGGTGACGAAACCATCGTTTTCACCGAGGCGGGAGATCTGCACCGGGCGAAAATGTCGTTCGAAGAAAACGCGGGCTTGGGCAGCCGTGTTGATATGCGCGCTCCTGGCGGCCCGGCAAGGCTCATGCAGCGAACCGCCGAGCGCCTTGGCGTCGGCCGGCGGTTTGGTCTGCGCCAGGATCGGCGCGCAGCTGATGCGGAACGCCCGGAACGCCGCGAGCTGATCGTCGTCGTCCCATCCGGCGATCTCGCGCCATGTCACCGGATTGTATTGGCTGCCGGCGATTTCAAACGGCAACACGACATGGTGCCGTCGGGCACTGGCCGCCACAGGCAGCAGCGACAAGGCAACCGCCAAGGCGCCGGCTGCAGCGCAGCGGCGCCGCCACGCGCTACTGCGCGCTGCCGGTGCCAACCAGCTTCCAGTTCGGATCGCGCGAATTGATATCGCGGGCGAAGGTCCAGACATCGGTGATATCGCTGACCTTGTCCGGATTGCCGTCAACCACGGCACCGGTCTTGTCACGCGTCACCGAGATCATCTGCGAGACGAAGCGCACGGTGAGCTGGGTCGTCCGGTCGCGGACTTCCGCATTCACCAGTTCCGCCTTGTCGATGGAGACGAAACGGGTTTCGGTCTTCTGCTCGTTCTTCTCGCGCATTTTGATCGCGGCGTCGAAACTGTCATAGACCTCCGACGACAGCAGATCCTTCAACGCGCGACGATCGCCGTTGGCGAAAGCCAGCACGATCATCTCATAGGCGCTGCGCGCGCCGCTGATGAAATGCTTGGGGTCGAACGACGAGTCCTGCGCGGCAATGGCATCGAAGCTCGCCGCTAAGGCCGAGCCCGGCTCTGCGAAACCCTTCCAGCGGTTGGTGGGCGGGGTGTCGTCGGCGTTGGGAAGCGGCGGCGGCTGATCGATCACGGTGCCGGGCAGCGGCACCACCTTGTTATCCTGGGTCCCTTGAAGAACGTCCCGCGCGGCGCGGTCAAAGGGCGGCCGTTCGCTGCCCGTTCGCTGGCCCAGCACGTTGCGCAGACGCAGGAAGATAAAGACGGCCAATGCCAGAAAGATGATGGTGTAGATATCCACGTGGTATTCGCTTTCCGCTCGGAGGCCTGCAAATCACTCTATCGAGGACCACTGACGCCGCACTCGATATCGCTCATGACCATGTAGGCACGAAATCAAGCCGAGCCAATGGCACCTTTTGGCACAGAAACCGCGACGTCCCCTGCCCGCGAGCAGCCCTGACCTCCGGTTGCCGTGCGACAATTGTAATCCGTTGCTTTGCCGAAGCAAATCGGCTTCCTCAAGAACACCCGCTTATTCAACAATTTGGGCTTATTTCAGCGGACGAGGGCCGGCCGCCTGCGGCAATCCGCGCCGACCGAGGCTGGTTCGGCTTGTCGAGGCAGGCAGGGCTATGATAGCCACTCGCCTCGACACGGCACTTTGCCCCCTTTGGAGCGAATAGGCTGTCATCCGGTTGAATTTTACCTGAACGCGCTCCAGGAGGATTTCATGACAAATGGCAATGGCACCCCGCCCGAGGCGGAATTGCCCCCGCAGCTGAACGTACTGGCCCAATACACCAAGGACCTGTCCTTCGAGAACCCGAACGCGCCGAAGTCGCTGGGTCCGCAGCAGCAGCAGCCGTCGATCAATATCCAGATCAACGTTGCCGCCAACAATATCGCCGAGAACGAGTTCGAGGTGGTGCTGTCGATCGAGGGCAAGGCCGACAACGCCGGCGCGGTGATGTTCAACTTCGAACTCGCCTATGCCGGCGTGTTCCGCATCGTCAACGTGCCGCAGGAAAACCTGCATCCGCTGATCATGATCGAATGCCCGCGGCTGCTGTTCCCGTTCGCGCGCGAGATCATCGCCACTGCAGTGCGCGACGGCGGCTTCCCGCCGCTGATGCTCGATCCGGTCGATTTTGTCGGCCTCTATCGGCAGAACATGGAGCGGCAGGCCGCTCAGGTCAAACCGAGCTGACGCTTCGGATTGCTGCTCTTCGCGGCAGGTTGAGAGCATTTTCCGGCTAAGTGGCGTCCGCTTAGCCGTGAGAAGATGCTCTCAATCGATCATTTGCGCGTATTCTGATCGCGAAACAGGTAGCCACTTTTGCGGAATACGCGCTACGACGCGTCGCTGGAAAATTCGGCCCATATCGGCTTGTCGCCCAAGGTGGCGACAAATTCGCGATGCGCGATCTGCTCCGCCTCGGTCAAGCGCGGCGCCAGCGGAACCGTGCGCTGCCGCCGTGGCGTATCGCCGGCGGTGTGCGCCCGCGCCGCGACGTTTTCCGTCAGAATGAGTTGCGACTGCCGCGCGCCGATCAGGTCGATATAGACCTCGGCAAGCAGTTCGGCGTCGAGCAAGGCGCCGTGCTTGGTGCGCCGCGAATTGTCGATGGCGTAGCGCGAGCACAAATCATCCAGCCGGTTGGACACGCCAGGATGCTTGCGACGCGCTAGCAGCAGCGTATCCACCAGCCGCTCGCGTACGATGGCCGGCCGCGACAGCCGGCCCAACTCGGCATTGATGAAACCAACGTCGAACGAGGCGTTGTGGATCACCAGCGGCGCATCGCCGATGAATTCGATGAACTCGTCGACGACCTGCGCGAAGACCGGCTTGTCGGCAAGAAACTCCCCGGACAAGCCGTGCACCGCGAACGCCTCTTCCGGCATGTCGCGCTCGGGATTGATGTAGCGGTGGAAGGTCTGACCGGTCGGCATGCGGTTGAAAATTTCGACACAGCCGATCTCGACCAGGCGATCGCCGCGCAGCGGATCGAGGCCCGTGGTTTCGGTATCGAGAACGATTTCACGCATATGTCGTGACCCAATTTGAGCGAATCAGGATCGCCGTCGCGGTATCTTACGCACCTGTTCGAGGATTTCGCGGATTTGGGCCCGCACGGGCTCGAGTCCGTGCGAGGTATCCACGACGAAATCGGCGCGCTTGCGCTTTTCGGCATCGGGAAGCTGGCGGGTCAGGATCGCATCGAGCTTTTCCGGCGTCATGCCGTCGCGCGCCAGGATCCGTTCGCGCTGGGTTTCCGGCGCGGTGGTCACGACAACTACGGCATCGACGCGATTTTCGCCGCCGGTTTCATACAATAGCGGGATATCGACTACGGCCACCGGCGCGCCGGATCGTTCCGCGTCTTCCAGGAACTTCTGGTGATGCGCGCGCAGCATCGGGTGCACGATGCTTTCCAGCCGCTTCATCGCGTCGGCATCGTGCACGACCTTTGGCGACAATAGCGTGCGATCGACCTTGCCATTGACCGTCGTGCCGGGAAATGCCGCCTCGATGGCCGCTGCCGCCTCGCCCTCATAAAGCTGATGCACGGTGGCGTCGGCGTCGTAGACCGGCACGCCGGCCTCAACGAAAAGTTTCGCCGTCGTCGACTTCCCCATGCCGATCGAGCCGGTGAGCCCGAGTACCAACATCAAGCAACCTCAGTGTTTTCAAAGTCCAACCAGACGCTCACGGCGGAGGAAACCAAGCAACGGCAGCAAAGGCAAGCCGAGGATGGTGAAATGATCGCCCTCGATGCGCGCGAACAGATGGATGCCCAGCCCTTCGAGCTGATAAGCGCCCACGCTGCTCAATGCCGCAGGCCCGGCCGCATCGAGATAATCGCCGATGGCCGATTCATCCAGCGGGCGCATGGTCATGCGCGCCACCGCCACGTTCTCGAACAACACCTGACCGTTGCGCGCCACCGCAACGGCGGAATGCAACTCATGGGTCTGCCCCGCCAGAGCGCGCAAATGTTCGGCAGCGCCGGCGCGATCGGTCGGCTTACTGAAGCGGCGCGCGCCAAGCGCCAGCGTCTGATCGGCGCCGATGACGTAACGCTCGGGATGTTGCCGGGACACAAACAGCGCCTTCTCGCAGGCCAGCCGCTGCGCCACGTCGCCGGGCAACGACAGGCCCGATTCGCGTTCGATGGCCCGCTCGTCGAGCGCTGCCGGCACTGCTTCAAACGGCAATTGCGCGTTGGCAAGCAAGTCCTGCCGCGCACGGCTCTGCGACGCCAAAATCAACGGCTGCGCGCCCCGCCATGACGTCATTCGGGAACTCGCTGCCGTTGCCGATCGGCATACAGCTTCATCACCGCTGCGGCGCTTTCCTCGATCGAGCGCCGCGTGACATCGAGTTGCACCCAGCCATGCTTGGCACTCAGTCGTTTGGCGAACGACACTTCATCCGCTACCGACTGGCGGTCCGTATAGATATCGTTGCCGGCATTGGCACCCATGCTCAGCAACCGATTCTGCCGGACCTGGATCAAGCGTTCCGGCGTGGCGTGCAGACTGACGACCAGCGGCTTCTTCAAGCTTTCCAACTGGTGCGGAATGGCGATGCCCGGCACCAGCGGCACATTGGCGGTCCGAATGCCGCGATTGGCGAGGTAGATCGAAGTTGGCGTTTTCGACGTTCGCGATACGCCGACCAGAACCACATCGGCCTCTTCCAGACCTTCGACATGCTGACCGTCGTCATGCAGCATGGTGTAATTGAGCGCATCGATCCGCTTGAAGTAATCCGCGTTCAGCACGTGCTGGGCCCCCACGCGGCCGGTAGTCGACGCACCGAGATAGGCGTGAAACAACTGCATCACCGGACCGATGATCGACAGGCTCGGAATGTTGATCTCCTTGCACTTGCCTTCGAGCCGCTCGACCAGATCGTTTTCCAGCAGCGTAAACAGCACAATGCCGGGGGCTTCCTCGATCTCGGCAAGCACCCGATCGAGCTGCTTCTGGCTGCGAACCAGCGGATAGACATGTTCGACCGGCGTGACGTTGGCATATTGCGCAGCGACCGCGCGCGCCACCGTGATCAACGTCTCGCCCGTCGAATCGGACACCAGATGCAAATGAAAATAACTGCCTGAGGTCGGCACGCTAAACCTGTGTGTTCTGTGAATCAGTGTGGAATGTAAGCAAAGAATTAACCGGCAACCCGGTGCCCTTTGGATAACCGGTCATCTTCTTCACAGGCGCAATCAAAGGATAAGATTCCGGACCGTCGCGATGATACTGGGATTAACCCGGCTTGTCTCTGGATAAGCTGGGTATGATGGAACACAAGTATCTGAAGATTCATCCGATATCGAAACCTGCGATGAGCCGAAAGAATTCGTAGCGGATGTGGGCAAGTATCCGATAACGCGGGATGACATTGTGCCCGCGCAAATCACCGTCACTTAGACTCAAACCTAAGATTCTATAAATATTATTAGAGGGAAGCGGTGCATGCGGATATGTATGTGCCCGCTCGTCTCGGTTTGCAGGTCGCTGCAGGCATCTCGGGCTTTGCAGCGGTATTGATAGCGAACCGATGAGGCATCCAGATGTATGAGTGGATCAAGGCCGTCCATGTGATCGCGGTGATTTCCTGGATGGCCGGCATGCTCTATCTGCCGCGGCTGTTCGTTTATCACTGCGAGGCTGAAGTCGGGTCGAAGCAGTCCGAAACGTTCAAGGTGATGGAACGACGGCTGCTCAAGGCCATCATCAATCCGGCGATGATCGTGACCTGGGTGCTGGGACTCTACCTTGCGTGGTCCGGCGGCTGGTATCTGAGCGGCTGGTTTCACGTCAAGCTGGTGCTGGTGCTGGCGATGTCCGCCGTCCATGGCCTGTTTACTCGCTGGGTACGTGAATTCGCTCAGGACCGGAATACGCGAAGCCAGAAATTTTACAGGATAATCAATGAGGTACCGACGGTCCTGATGATCGGAATCGTCATCATGGTGATCGTGAAGCCATTCTGATGCTCGATCGCCAAGGTCTTTAAGTTCTCAACCACCTTGCGTGTGCGCTGCCGATTTTCTATATTCGCCATATCCCACCCCACGCAGGCGGATGTGGTTGCGTCCCGGTCATTAAATTAGGCCGGTCGCCACATCGGGTTTGAAGCCCTTCCCGGCACCTTCCTTGCTCAAGACCTGCGGGCTTGCCATTCAGGCGACCGCATTTTCGCAGAGCCACCTCGCACCCCCTTCTCAGTTTTTCCACAGGACCACCCCGATGCGGGAAATGAAACTTCAGGACCTCAAGGCCAAGACTCCAGCCGAACTCGTGACGTTCGCGGAAGAACTCGGGGTCGAGAACGCCAGCACCATGCGTAAGCAGGAGTTGATGTTCGCCATTCTCAAGCAACTGGCGATTCAGGAAACCGACATCATCGGCGAAGGCGTCGTCGAAGTGTTGTCGGACGGTTTCGGCTTTCTGCGTTCGCCCGATGCCAACTACCTGCCGGGCCCGGACGATATCTACGTCTCGCCGTCGCAGATCCGGCGTTTCGGACTGCGGACCGGCGACACCATCGAAGGTCATATCCGTAGCCCGAAGGAAGGCGAACGCTACTTCGCGCTGCTCAAGGTCAACACGCTCAATTTCGAAGACCCGGAGAAATCCAAGCACAAGGTCAACTTCGACAACCTGACGCCGCTGTTCCCGGACCAGCGCTTCAAGCTCGAACTGGACGACCCGACCCGTAAAGACTTGTCCGCGCGCGTCATCGACATCGTGGCGCCGATCGGCAAGGGCCAGCGCGCGTTGATCGTGGCGCCGCCGCGCACCGGTAAAACCGTGCTGATGCAGAACATCGCGCATTCGATCACGGCGAACCATCCCGAATGCTACCTGATCGTGCTGCTGATCGACGAGCGACCGGAAGAAGTCACCGACATGCAGCGCTCCGTGAAGGGCGAGGTGGTGTCGTCGACCTTCGACGAGCCGGCGGTGCGTCACGTCCAGGTCGCCGAGATGGTGATCGAGAAGGCCAAGCGGCTTGTCGAACACGGCCGCGACGTGGTCATCCTGCTCGATTCGATCACCCGCCTTGGCCGCGCCTACAACACCGTCGTGCCGTCATCGGGCAAGGTGCTGACCGGCGGTGTCGACGCCAACGCGTTGCAGCGGCCGAAGCGTTTCTTCGGTGCCGCGCGCAACATCGAGGAAGGCGGTTCGCTGACCATCATCGCCACCGCGCTGGTCGATACCGGCAGCCGCATGGACGAAGTGATCTTCGAAGAGTTCAAGGGCACCGGCAACTCGGAACTGATCCTCGACCGCAAGGTTTCGGACAAGCGCACCTTCCCGGCGATCGATATCTCGCGGTCCGGTACGCGCAAGGAAGAACTCATCACCGATCCGCAGCTGCTCAAGAAGATGTACGTCCTGCGCCGCATCCTCAATCCGATGGGGACCATGGACGCCATCGACTTCCTGCTCGACAAGCTGCGCAACACCAAGAACAACGCCGAGTTCTTCGACTCGATGAACACGTAAGCTACGGTCATTGCGAGCGAAGCGAAGCAATCCAGAGCCAAGTAACAAGTCTGGATTGCTTCGTCGCTTACGCTCCTCGCAATGACGACGAATTAATTGCTCGCTACAACGCGAGCATCACCAACTCTTTTAACCCAGCAACGTTCGTCACCGGCAGCGAGCAGCTCTGGTTGCGGCAGACGAATGCGGCGGCGCCTTGCACGGCTTCGGCCTTCGCACGCGCCATATGCCCGGCCGGCAATGCCCCGGCGCGCGGCGCATACAGGACGATGCTGGTCGCGTGCGGCAGTCGTCGCGCAGCATTGAGCAACGCGTCAGCCGCCGTCCCCTCGCCGACCACCACGATCTCGGCGCCGGTCAGATACAGATCGAGCGCGTTCAGCAGCGACAGGTGGCCGAAGATGTTCTCGCCGGCGACCGGCAGCAGCTTGCCGAACAGCGCATCGATTTGCGTGCGCCATGCGTCGTCGCCAGTCAGCGTCGCCAACCGCACCAGATTCTGCGCGATCAGTCCGACATGGTTTGGAATGGCATCGTCGACGGTCGAATGCGGCCGCACGATCAGGCCTTCGGCATCGTCGGCGGTGAGATAGTAGCCGCCGTGTTCGGCGTCGGCGTAGTGTTTGTCGAGCAGACGTTGCCAGGCCACGGCTTGCTGCAGGAAGCGCGATTCCCCGCTGGCCTCATACAGCGCCAGCGCGGCGCGGATCATCGCGGCATAGTCGGAGGCCAGCGCGGGAATCAACAACTGTCCGGCGCGCCAGGAATGGCCGAGCCGGCCGTCGCGGCTCATTGATGTGGCCATGAAGTCGAAGGCTTTGCGCGCTATCACCAGCCATTGCGGTTCGCTGAATGTGCTAGCGGCATGCGCCAGTGCTGCGATCGTCAGGCCGTTCCAGTCGGCCAGCACCTTGTCGTCGAGACCGGGACGAATGCGCTTGGCGCGGGCGTTCAGCAGGATGGCACGCATCGCCGCAAGCTGCTCGGCTTCGGTCGGCGTATCGTCATCGCTCAACAGGCGATTGAGAATGGTGTGGCCTTCGAAATTGCCGTCGCGGGTAACGTCATACTTGGCGGCGAACAATGTCGCGTCGTCGCTGCCGAGCAACTGTTCGATCTCGCTTTGCGACCAGACGTAGAACTTCCCCTCCTCGCCTTCGGAATCCGCATCGAGCGAGGAAGCGAATGCGCCTTCGGGCGTCGTCATCTCGCGCACCAGCCAGCCGACGGTTTCCGCGGCGCGCTGGCGATATAGCGGGTTGTTGCTGCGGGCATAGTCCAGCGCCAGTAGATCGAGCAGCTGCGCGTTGTCGTACAGCATCTTTTCGAAGTGCGGCACCAGCCACTTGTCATCCACCGAATAGCGCGCATAGCCGCCGCCGAGATGATCGTAGATGCCGCCATGACTGATGCGCGTCAGCGCGAGGTTGCTGGTGATGAAGAAACGTTCGTCACCGGTGCGCGCCCCTGCCCGCCAGAGAAATTCCAGCATCGCGCATTGCGGAAATTTCGGTGCGCCACGCAGACCGCCGTTGATCGGATCGGTGGCGCGCGCGATCGACGATGCCGCGTTGTTCAGTTCAGTGGGGCCGATGTCGGTGGGGTTGCTTGCTTGCGTGCGTTGCGCGAGGCGCTGCACCAGTGCGTCGCGGTTCTGCGTGATCTTGTGCGGCTCGGTGTGAAACAGCCGCGACACCGTGCGCAGCACATCGGTGAAACCGGCACGGCCATATTGCGGCGTCTTGGGAAAATAAGTGCCGCCCCAGAACGGCTCGCCGTCCGGCGTGAGAAACATCGTCAGCGGCCAGCCGCCCTGCTCGCCCAGGTGATGCAACGCATTCATGTAGATCTGATCGATGTCGGGCCGCTCCTCGCGGTCCACTTTGATGCTGACGAACAGCTCGTTCATCACTGCGGCAGTCGCGTCGTCCTCGAAGCTTTCGTGCGCCATGACATGGCACCAGTGGCACGCGGCATAACCGACGGAGAGCAGGATCGGCTTGTTGCTGCGCTTGGCTTCGGCCAAAGCGTCCGGTCCCCACGGCCACCAGTCCACCGGGTTATGCTGATGCTGCAACAGATAGGGACTGGTTGCGTGCGCGAGCCGGTTGGTGTGCGATGTCGCCTCGGTCATGTTGCGGCCTTCCGGTGAATGTGTTTTGCAACGGTGGCCGCGATGGAATTGGCCCGTCGTCATGCGTGGTACTGGATAGATAGGATATGCACCCGCGAGAGCAAACCATCTTTGCATTGTCGTCGGGCCGCCCGCCGACGGCGATCGCCATCGTGCGCGTCTCGGGTTCTCAGGCGGCTAACATCCTTTCATCGCTTGTCGGCAAACTACCGCAGCCGCGCGTTGCGACGCGCGCGATGCTGCGGGATCGCGGCGGTGCGATGATAGATGACGCTGTGGCGCTTTGGTTTCCGGGCCCGGCCAGCGCCACCGGCGAAGATGTCGCGGAGTTTCATATTCATGGCGGCCGCGCCGTGTTGGCGGCATTGCTCGCGGCGCTCGGCTCGTTCGACGGGACGCGCGCTGCGGAGCCCGGCGAGTTCACGCGACGCGCCTTCGAGAACGGCAAGCTGGATCTCACCGAAGCCGAAGGCCTCGACGATCTGATCCACGCCGATACCGACCGGCAGCGGCGGCAGGCGTTGCGGCAGTTGCAGGGTCTGCTCGGCGACAGGGCGCGCGCATGGCGGCAGCAGATCATCGAGGCGGCGGCGCTGATCGAGGCCGGGATCGACTTCGCCGACGAGGGCGACGTGCCGGAAGAACTGCTGGCGCCGGCGTTGCGCAAGATCGCCGCACTCAAGGACGAGATCGAAGAAAGCCTTGCGGCATCGGCGCGCAGCGAACGTTTGCGCGAGGGTCTGGTGGTGGCGATTGCCGGTGCGCCGAATGTCGGCAAGTCGACGCTGCTCAATGCGCTGGCGCGGCGCGAGGTGGCAATCGTGTCGCCGCATGCCGGCACCACGCGCGACATCATCGAGGTACAACTCGATCTCGACGGTTACCCGGTGACGGTGATCGACACTGCGGGCATTCGCGACACCGACGATCCAGTGGAGCAGGAGGGCGTGCGGCGGGCGCGGGCGCGGGCGGCGGAGGCCGATCTGGTGCTGTGGCTGGTCGATGACGCGCCATCGGCGTTGGTGGGGATCGAGGGCGAGGCACCGGTCTGGCTGGTGCGCAACAAGATCGATCTGGCGAGCGGGAAGGGCGGTTTCACGGCTTGCGATTTCGTTGCGGCAAACCCGTGGCCGGATTGCGGCAGCGCGGACGACCGTGCGCCGTGGCGCGGGGCGGGGGAGCGGCAATTCGCCATCTCGGCGGAAAAGGGCGAGGGCGTGCCTGATCTGGTCGCCGGACTGGCCGATTTTGCGCAGCGATATTTTGGCGGTGGCGAAAGCGCGCTGATCGGACGGCAGCGGCACCAGCAATTGCTGCGCAACACGACAGATGCGCTGCAACGCAGCATAGGCTCAGCCGGACTCGGCGAGGAGGTTGTGGCAGAGGAACTGCGGATTGCCGTTCAATCCTTGGGTCGGCTGCTGGGTCAGGTGGATGTCGAGGATTTGTTAGACGTCATATTTCGGGAGTTTTGTGTAGGTAAGTAATATTACATTGTTCATTATTGATATTTTATTATATATATCAATATGATAGTCATATGGAACCGGATTAGGGGCTGGCCCGACGTTTCCCCACCTGCCGGGGCTGTTTCACGTGAAACAACTTTGATCGCTCGCCCGTGGACCGACCTTACCCATCCAGATCCGAGCCCACGGTCGATCGGCCACTTCGCGTTTTCACATAGGGAGGAGTACGGCATCAGTCTCGCGCGTCCTCCGGTGCAGACGCGGTGGCGAGCAATTCAGGAACTGGGTAAGGCACGCAGGTTGCCTTCGGTCCGAAGGAGCCGGACGGGTTTGGCCTTACTGGCGGAATTTCAGCCCATCCCGGTCGAGCGAGTTGATCCGGATATTGGGTCAACCCACCCTGCGCCGGACCCGGCGGTCGGAACCTTGCCAAAGCCGCCCGTGTTTCACGTGAAACAGCCACCCCGAAAATCCCGAGTTTTCTGTTTTCAGTCCGCGTGATCCTGCGCTAGAAGTCGCGCCAGCGGCGCAAATTCGATTGGTGCAGCCTTGGCCTTATCATTCGACGTCATTGTCATCGGGGGCGGTCACGCCGGCTGCGAAGCCGCGGCGGCATCGGCGCGTATGGGCGCGCGCACCGCCCTGGTGACGCACCAATTCGCCACCGTCGGCGCGATGTCCTGCAATCCGGCGATCGGTGGGCTCGGCAAGGGCCATCTGGTGCGCGAGGTCGATGCGCTGGACGGCCTGATGGGCCGGGTGATCGACCAGGCCGGTATCCAGTTTCGTATGCTCAACCGGCGCAAGGGTCCGGCGGTGCGCGGGCCGCGCGCCCAGGCCGACCGCAAGCTTTATGCCGCCGCGATGCAGGCGGCGATTCGCGACACCGCCAATCTGACGGTCATCGAGGGCGAGGCGGACGAATTGCTTCGCTCGGGCGACCGGGTGACCGGGATCAGGCTTGCCGACGGTGCGGAGATCGGAGCAGGGGCGGTGGTGGTCACGACCGGCACCTTTTTGCGCGGGTTGATTCACCTCGGCGAAAAAAGCTGGCCCGCCGGGCGAGTCGGCGAAGCGCCGGCGCTGGGCCTCTCGAAGTCGTTCGAAGCGGCCGGATTCACGCTGGGCCGGCTCAAGACCGGCACGCCGGCACGGCTCGACGGCACCACCATCGACTGGGGTGCAGTGGAAATGCAGCCCGGCGACGATCCGCCGGAGCCGTTTTCGGTCCTGACCGACCGCATCACCACGCCGCAGATCCAGTGCGGCATCACTCGCACCACGGCGGCGACCCATGAGGTGATCCGCGCCAACGTGCACCGCTCGCCGATGTATTCCGGCCAGATCACCAGCACCGGGCCGCGCTATTGCCCATCGATCGAGGACAAGATCGTCCGATTCGGTGATCGCGACGGGCATCAGATCTTCCTCGAGCCGGAAGGGCTCGACGACAACACGGTCTATCCCAACGGCATCTCGACCTCGCTGCCGGAAGAGGTGCAGCAGGCCATCGTCGCCTCGATTCCGGGGCTGGAGCGCACCCGGATCATCCGGCCGGGCTATGCCATCGAATACGACCATGTCGATCCGCGCGAGCTGGCGCCGACCTTGCAGACCAAACGGTTGCCGGGCCTGTTCCTGGCCGGGCAGATCAACGGCACCACCGGCTATGAAGAAGCCGCGGCGCAGGGGCTGGTGGCCGGGCTGAATGCGGCGCTGCTGGCCGGGGGCGGGGAGCCGATGGTGTTCGATCGCGCCGACGGCTATCTCGGCGTCATGATCGACGATCTGGTGACGCGCGGCGTCACCGAGCCGTATCGGATGTTCACCTCGCGGGCGGAATACCGGCTGACCTTGCGCGCCGACAATGCCGATCAGCGGTTGACCGACAAGGGTCTGGCGCTGGGCTGCGTCGGGACGGAGCGGGCGGCGCGCCATGCCGCCAAGATGGCGGCGCTCGAGGCAGCGAAGACGCTGACGCAATCGCTGTCGGTGACGCCGAACGCAGCGGCGAAACATGGCTTGGCCCTCAACCGGGACGGCCATCGCCGCTCGGCCTATGACCTACTGGCCTATCCGGAGATCGGCTGGGCCGATGTCCGCGCGATCTGGCCGGAGCTGTCGGCCATTGACCCAGCCATCGCCACCCATGTCGAGATCGATGCCAAATATGCCGTCTATCTGAAGCGGCAGGTCGCGGACGTCGAGGCGTTCCGCCGCGACGAAGGGCTGGTTTTGACCGGAATCGATTATCGGGCGGTGCCGGGACTTTCGAACGAGGCGCGCAACCGGCTGGAGAAAGCGCAGCCTCATACGGTGGGGCAGGCGGGGCGGCTGGACGGTCTGACGCCGGCCGCGCTGGGGATTCTGGCCGCCTATCTGCGCCGCGAGGCGCGGCGCAAGGCGTCAGCGGGCGCGGCCTGAGCTGTTTCACGTGAAACAGGGGCGGGTGATCCCAAGCGCTGCCTTACCCTCACCCTCGAGGGGAGGGTGAGGAACCGCCGCCCGGTCTCGTGGAAAGGGAAATTGACGTCATCCTAATGTGCGCGCTCTTGCACGCGGCGAAGGATGGGGCCAGAAAACCATCGACCGCTCATCATCCCCGAGGCTCGCCGAAACCGGCTCGCACCTCGGGATGGCGGCCAACACCGATTGGGAAGCAGTTCAACGATGGCGAAGGTCGAACATCAGGTACTGCCGAGCGACCTCACCGCCGACAAGGCGGTGGCGCTGGCGCTCGCGCCTGTTTCACGTGAAACGGAGGCGCGGCTGGATCGCTACGTGGACCTGCTGCTGCAATGGCAGGCCAAGACCAATCTGGTGGCGCCATCGACCCTGCCCCAACTGTGGACTCGTCATATCGCCGATTCGCTTCAACTACTGGCGCTGGCCCCCGATGCCAAACGCTGGACCGATTTCGGCAGTGGCGGCGGCTTTCCCGGAATCGTGCTGGCCTGCGTCATGGCCGAACGCGGCGGGCATGTCGATCTGGTCGAGCGCAACGCCAAGAAGGCGGCGTTCCTGCGCGAGGCCTTGCGGGTGACCGGGGCGCCAGGCACCGTGCATCTGGCGGACATCGGGGATTATGTGGATAGCGTGCAGCACGCGCCGGATTACGTCACCGCGCGGGCACTCGCTCCGTTACATATATTGCTCGGGTTCGCATGGCCGTTGATGCAGAAAGGCGCCAAGGTGCTGTTTCTCAAGGGTCAAGATGTAGAGTCAGAATTGACGGAAGCTACTAAATATTGGAATATTAAGCCAATTCTCCACCCCAGCCATTCAGGCGGCCAAGGCTGGATCGTGGCGATCGACCATCTCGACCCTCGCGGCAAGGGTAATGCTGCAGTGCAATATGGCGTTTCGAAATGACCGTGATTGACGAGACTTTTCAACAAGTTAAGGATGGCAATCCGCTGCCGCCGGCGCATCCCCGCATCATCTCGCTGGCCAACCAGAAGGGCGGCGTAGGCAAGACCACCACGGCGATCAACCTCGGAACGGCGCTGGCCGCGATCGGCGAGCGGGTGCTGATCGTCGATCTCGATCCGCAGGGCAACGCCTCGACCGGACTCGGCATCGACCGCCGCGACCGCAACGCCTCGACCTACGACGTGCTGACCAACGAGGTGTCGCTGCGCGACGCGGTGGTGCCGACCGCGGTGCCGCGTCTGCACATCGCGCCCTCGACGATGGACCTCTCCGGCCTCGAGCTTGAACTCGGCACCACGCGCGATCGCGCCTTCCGGCTGCGCAACGCCATCGCCTCGCTCAACACCAATGTCTCGCCGGATGCAGACTACACTTACGTGCTGATCGATTGTCCGCCGTCGCTCAATCTCATCACCGTCAACGCCATGGCGGCGTCGGACGCCATTCTCGTGCCACTGCAGTGCGAGTTCTTCGCGCTCGAAGGTCTGTCGCAATTGTTGCAGACCGTCGAGCAGGTGCGTTCGACGCTCAATCCGAACCTGTCGATCCACGGCATCGTGCTGACCATGTTTGACTCGCGCAACAACCTCTCGAACCAGGTCGTCGCCGACGTGCGGCAGTTCATGGGCAAGAAGGTCTACGACACCATGATCCCGCGCAACGTGCGCATTTCCGAAGCGCCGTCCTACGGCAAGCCGGTGCTGGTCTACGATCTCAAATGCGCCGGCAGCGAAGCCTATTTGCGGCTTGCCACCGAAGTGATCCAGCGCGAGCGTGAGTTGCGCGCGGCGGGGTGAAAACTTTTCCGCCATCCTTCGAGGCGCGCAAGAAGACGCGCACCTGAGGATGACGGCAACACCATGCAGGGCGTCATCCTGAGGTGCGAAGGGCGAAGCCCGAGCCTCGAAGGATGAATAAGACAATACGTCTCCGAGCAAATCGAAGTGGAGTATCACGCGTGAATCCAAGGGAGCTGGCGATGGCCGATGAAGCGCGTTCGCGATTGGGCCGCGGTCTTGCAAGTCTGATCGGCGATGTCGGCGGCGAGGCCGCGCATGTCGAACGGCCGCGCGCGCAGCGCAAGGTGCCGATCGAATTCATCAAGGCCAATCCGCGCAACCCGCGCCGCGCCTTCTCCGATGCCGAACTCGGCGAGCTTGCGGACTCGATCAAGCAGCACGGCGTCATCCAGCCGATCGTGGTGCGGCCGGTGAAGGGCGCGCAGGATCGTTTCGAGATCATCGCCGGCGAACGCCGCTGGCGCGCGGCACAGCGCGCCGGTCTGCATGAAGTGCCGATTGTGCCGGTCGAGGTCAGCGACAGCGACGCGCTCGAAATCGCCATCATCGAAAACGTGCAGCGCGAGAACCTCAACGCACTGGAAGAGGCGCAAGGCTATCACGCGCTCGCCAACGAATTCAAACATAGTGCTGAAGACGTCGCCAAGCTGGTCGGCAAGAGCCGCAGCCATGTCGCCAACATGATGCGCCTGACCAAACTGCCGGACGATGTGCAGGCGCTGATAGCGTCGGGGCAATTGTCGGCGGGGCACGCGCGCGCGTTGATCGGCGTGGCGGATGCATCGAGTGCGGCCAAGCGTATCGTCGCCGAAGGCTTGAACGTGCGGCAGGCCGAAGCGCTGGCGCATGAAGAAGGCGTGCCGGAACGCAAGCCGCAGAAGCCGCGCGCTTCGTCTGCCGCGCCAGCGAAGGATGCCGACACCATCGCGCTGGAGAAGCGCGTCAGCGATGCGCTCGGCCTCAAGGTCAGCCTGACGCATCGCGATTCCGGCGGCGTCGTGCAGATCCGCTACGGCGATCTCGATCAGCTCGACGAAATCATCCGACGGCTCGAGCGCACGGGTTAGATCCGTCCGCCTCATCCTGAGGAGCGCACGGCGTGGCCAAGTTTACGCAGGCTGCGCCTGCTATTGCGCGCGTCTCGAAGGATGAGGTGACGGATCGTTTATGGCCTCATGATTTGAGACGGCGCTGATGCGCCTCCTCACCATGAGGGGTAGGCTCGTCACCCTGAGGTGCGAGGCGCTTTTTACGCCGAGCCTCGAAGGGTGACGGTTGGCACGAGCGGCCCATCCTTCGAGGCGCGCCAACAAGAGCGCGCACCTCAGGATGACGCTGCTTGCGTTGAAAGGCTTCAGCCCCGTCGCCGTGCGTTCACCGCGATCGCCATCAGCGCACGCTGCGCGATCGCCGCCGCCAGCGCGGCTTGCTTGCGCGAGTCGAGTGCGGCGATAGCAAGCTGGTCGATGACCTGGCGCAGCCGCGCGGCGTTGAAATTGCGCAGCGCCGTTTCAACCGCATTCTTGCGCGAGAAATGCAGTCGCGGGAAACCGCTTTCGGCCGCCGCCGAAGCCGACGCGCCCTCGTCCATCGCCAGGCTGGCCTTGTGCAGTTGCGCGGCGTGACGCTGCGCGGCGGCGATGATGACACCGGGATAGGTGCCGGCGGCCATCGCCTTGGCGAATTCGCTTTCGACCAGCGCCGCATTGCCGGCGAAGGCGCCGTCGACGATCGGATCGAGCTTGAGATCCGAGGCGTCGGAGATCACCGCCATGATGTCGTCGAGCGTCACTTCGCGGTTGCCGTGGGCGTACAGCGCCACCTTGCGCAATTCGTTGCGCGACGCCTGGCGGTCGCCGCCGAGCGACGCCATCAGCGTCGCGCGCGCATCGGCGGCAATGCGCAGATTGGCGACGCGCAATTCGTCGTCGATCAGCTTGGCGAGGTCGCGTTCGGTGTCGGGATAACAGGCAATCGCCACCGCGCTCTTGGCGCGCTCGCAGGCCTTGCGCAGCGGCGCTTCGGGCCGCAACTCGCCGGCTTCGATGACGACGCGGCAGTCCTTCAGCGGCGAGGTGGTCAGCGTATCGACGCCGCTGGCGAAATTGCGCGACCCGGCGCGCACGCGAATGGCGCGGCGGCCGCCGAACAGCGGCACCGTCATGGCTTCGTCGACGAGGCGCGACGGCTCAGCGGCGAGGTCGTCGCCGTCGAGCCGGACCAGGGAGAACGGATCGTTGGGATCGTCGACGGCAGAGGCAATCAGCGCGTCGGCGCGCTCGCGCACGAGGCCGGCGTCGGGGCCGTATAGCAGCACGATCGGCCGCGCCGGGTCCGGTCTGGCGAGATAGCTGTCGATCTCCCTGCCACGCAGCGCGACCATGATTAGCCCTCACTTCCGTCATTGCGAGGAGCGGAGCGACGAAGCAATCCAGTCATGCATCGTGGCTCTGGATTGCTTCGCTTCGCTCGCAATGACGAAATGCAGATGCGCAAAAAGCCGGACGGCTCACATCCCCGAATAGAAATACGACGCCAGCCGGGTCTGGATGTTCTCGGCGATCTCCTGCGCGGCGCGATCCTCGGCGTCGCGGAAGGCGCGGGCGCGGCCGAAGCGCTGGAACTGGCCGGGAATATCATAGGACACGTTGGAGAACGTGCTGCCGGTCATTACCGATTTGTTGCTGGCGATCTCGATCAGGTTGTAGGCGGCATCGATGCCGTAATTCTCGATCGAGGGCAGCGCGGTGGTCGGATCGGTCAGCAGCGAGGTCTTGCGCGCGGTCAGGCGCAGCACCAGCCGATGCGTCGGCGCGGTGCCGGTGGCGGTGCCGTAGAGCTTGAACGCCAGCGCGTTGCGGATCTCGACGCCGAGCCGAGCTTCGCGCGTGCCAGTGCCGTAATTGAGCGGTGGAACCTCGACGCCGAGCAGCTTCTCGCGCAAAGCCGGGGTTCCGTCGGTGTGCTCGGCATACATCGGCCGGAAACAACCGGCGGTCAGCGCCGCCAGCATGGCGACGACGGCCAGCCGGCCGGCGATGCGGGTGCGTGCCCGCGCGTTAGCCCACGACCTAGCCGACCACATTGACGATCCTCTGCGGTACCACGATGACCTTGCGAACGGGCTTGCCACCCAACGCTTGTATTACCGCATCGAGCGCCAAAGCGGCAGCCTCAATTTCCGGATTGCCGGCCTGCCGCGGCACGACCACCTCGCCACGCTTCTTGCCGTTGACCTGGACCGGCAGCGTCATGGTGTCCTCGACCAAAAGATCGGTCTCGACCTTGGGCCATGACGCTTCCGACACCAGGCCGGGTTGGCCGAGCGCGTGCCAGCATTCTTCAGCCAGATGCGGCATCATCGGGGCGAACAACTGCACCAGGATCACGGCAGCCTCGCGAATCGCCCAGCTCAGGTCGGGCGCCGGCTGCGTCGTGGAACCGGCGCGGGCGAGGGCGTCGGCGAAGCTGTTGGCGAATTCGCGGATATGCGCCAGGCAGACGTTGAAGTGCAGCTTCTCGACGCCGGTCGAGACCTTGTCGAGCGCGCCATGCGCCGCCTTGCGCACCGCCAGCGCTTCGGCGCCGAATGACGCCGGGCGCTCGGCGGGTGCCGCCTTGGCGATGACCGCGGCTTCGCTGGCCAGCCGCCACAGCCGCTGCACGAAACGCGACGCGCCCTGCACCCGCTCTTCGCTCCAGATCACGTCGCGATCCGGCGGCGAGTCCGACAGCATGAACCAGCGCGCGGTGTCGGCGCCGTAGGTGGCGATGATGTCGTCGGGATCGACCGTGTTGCGCTTCGACTTCGACATCTTCTCGATCGAGCCGATCTCGACCGGCTCGCCGGTGGTCAGCAATGTCGCGCGGCGCTTCTCGCCATCGATCTCAAGCTTGATCTCGGCAGGCGAGGCGAAGGTGCCGTCGGCCTTGCGATAGGTCTCGTGCACCACCATGCCCTGGGTAAACATACCCTTGAACGGCTCGTCCATGCCGATGTGGCCGGTGGCCTTCATGGCGCGGGTGAAGAAGCGCGAATAGAGCAGATGCAGAATGGCGTGCTCGACGCCGCCGATATACTGGTCCACCGGCAGCATGCGATCGACCACCGCGCGCGTCGTCGGCGCGGTCTCGTTCCACGGATCGGTGAAGCGCGCGAAGTACCACGACGAATCGACGAAGGTGTCCATGGTGTCGGTTTCGCGCCGCGCCTCGCCGCCGCATTGCGGGCACTTGATGTGTTTCCATGTCGGATGGTGATCGAGCGCGTTGCCGGGTTTGTCGAACGAGACGTCGTTCGGCAGCGCCACCGGCAGATCCTGATCCGGCACCGGCACCACGTCGCACTTGGGGCAATGGATCACCGGGATCGGGCAGCCCCAATAACGCTGCCGCGAAATACCCCAGTCGCGCAGGCGGAAGTTGACTTGTCGCTCGCCGACCGGCGCATTGCCGCGCAACTCGCTTTCGAGCCGCTTGGCGACATCGTCCTTGGCCTGCTCGATGGTCATGCCATCGAGGAAGCGCGAATTGATCATGCGGCCGTCGCCGTCATAGGCGGTGTCGGTGACGACGAAGCTCGCGGCGTCCTGCCCTTCGGGGCACACCACCGGCGTATTGCCGAGGCCGTATTTGTTGACGAAGTCGAGGTCGCGTTGGTCGTGCGCCGGGCAGCCGAAGATGGCGCCGGTGCCGTATTCCATCAGGATGAAGTTGGCGACGTAGACAGGCAGCTTCCACGACGGATCGAACGGGTGGACCGCCTTGATGCCGGTGTCGAAGCCCATCTTCTCGGCGGTGTCGATCTCGGCCTGTGAGGTGCCGCGATGTTTGCACTCGGCGATGAATTCAGCGAGCGCCGGATTGTTTTTCGCTGCTGCGGTGGCCAGCGGATGGTCCGGCGCGATCGCCATGAACTTGGCGCCGAACAGCGTGTCGGGCCGCGTCGTGAAGATCTTCAGTTCGGACTCGCCGTTGGGCGTCGTGGCGCTATCCAGCGCGAAGCGGATCAACAGGCCCTCGGAACGGCCGATCCAGTTGCGCTGCATCAGCCGCACCTTGTCCGGCCAGCGATCCAGCGTATCGAGCGCTTCAAGCAGTTCCTGCGAGTACTTCGTGATCTTGAAGACCCACTGATTCATCTCGCGCTGCTCGACGACGGCGCCAGAGCGCCAGCCGCGCCCGTCGATCACCTGCTCGTTGGCCAGCACGGTCATGTCGACCGGGTCCCAGTTGACCTTGCGCTTCTCGCGCTCGGCGAGACCGGCCTTGAGGAAGTCGAGGAACATCTTCTGCTGGTGCTTGTAGTAGCTCGGATCGCAGGTCGCGATCTCGCGGCTCCAGTCCAGCGACAGCCCCATGGTCTGGAGCTGCTTCTTCATGGTGGCGATGTTGGCGTAGGTCCATTTCGCCGGATCGGTCTTGTTCTGCATCGCGGCGTTTTCCGCCGGCAGGCCGAAGGCATCCCAGCCCATCGGATGCAGCACGTTGTAACCCTTGGCGCGCATCGTTCGCGCCACCACGTCGCCCATCGTGTAGTTGCGGACGTGGCCCATGTGGATCCGCCCGGACGGGTAGGGGAACATCTCCAGCACGTAGTATTTCGGACGCGGATCGCTGTTCGACGTCTTGAAGATCGCCTGTTCGTTCCAGATGCGCTGCCAGCGCGGTTCGGACTCGCGGGCGTTGTAGCGTTCGTTGTTCATAATGATTGAGAAACTCGGCGCCGGATCAAGGATGCGCCGGACTAGGCCACAAAAGACCGCGCTGGGTCAATGTCTTAAGCGCAAGCTGCGGTTGCGCCGGCGGGGGCCTTCCGGCTAGCTGGCCAGCGACACCGAGGGGGCCGCGATTTCGCGCTGGCCGTGCTGCGCCACGGTGTTGCGACCCTGGCGTTTGGCGACGTAGAGCGCCGCGTCCGCCGCCTCGATCAGATCGGCGGGGCGCTGGGTGTCGTTGGGGCGGGTCGATGCCACGCCGACGCTGACGGTCACGGTCTGATAGGAACTGGCGCCGTGGGCAATGGCCAGCGCCTGCACCGCGGCGCGGATCATTTCGGCGGTTTGCAGCGCCCGAACCGCACCGGAGCCGGGCAGCAGCACGCAGAACTCCTCGCCGCCGTAGCGCGCGGCGAAGCCGGCTGTGGTGCCGGCAATCAGATCGAGTGTTTCGCCGAGCCGGCGCAGGCAGGCGTCGCCTTCCAAGTGGCCGTAGCTGTCGTTGAACAGCTTGAATTGATCGACATCGATCATCACCAGCGACAGTTCGCTCTCGAGTTGCGTGGCCTTCAGCCATTCGAAATCGAACCGGCTCTGGAAGCCGCGCCGGTTGGCGAGGCCGGACACCGGATCGATCGCGGCCATCACCGCAAGCCGGTTGTTGCTGGCCACCAGCTCGCGTTCGCGCTGGCCGAGCTGCGCCGCCATGGCGTTGAAGGCGCGGGCCAGCGGTTTGAACTCGGCCGGCAATTCCTTGCTTTCGGCGCGGGTGGTGTGGTCGCCGCGGCCAAATCGCACCGCCTGCGCGGTCAAGGCGCGAATCGGCTTGATCACCAGCACATCGGCGGCGAACAGCGCGCCGAGCAGCACCATCACGCCGACCATGCCGAGCTGAAAATAGGCGCTGCGAATGTCGCGGTTGATGCCGGCGGTGACGGTGGCTTCGTCGATGCTGACGATCAGCCGCGCGTCGGTGCCGGGCACTTCGGCGAAGGAGATGGTGCGTTGCCGGTTGTCCGGACCGATATGCGCGATGATGCCGGTCTTGCTGCCGGTCGCGGCTTCCTGGGTGCGGATCGCCGGCAGCACCGTCTTGTCCTCCAAGTGTTGGGTAATCATGCTGGCGAGATCGTCGGGCGCGGCGAGCACGACGCCGTTGCTGTCGACCAGCACGGCGGTGACGCCGGGGCGGTCGCCGAGGTTGTTCATCACGCGCGACATCCAGTCGAGATTGAGGCCGGCGACGACCACCGAATCGGCGAGGCTGTCGATGGCCGCGATCGGATAGGCGGCGATCACCGCCGGCTGGCTGGTGACGCGGCTGAACAGATAGTCGCTGAGCACGAACTGGCCGCTGCTCACGGCGCGCTTCCAGTAATCGCGATCGCCGAGATTCATGCCGATCAGCTTTGGCTCCGTCGAGCACAGCACGCGGCCGGTGCCGTTCGTAACCGAGAGACTATTGATCCATGGCAGATCGACGCGCAGGCCGGCACGCATCACCGCGCAAGGCTGGCCGGCATCGGTGCCGAGCGCATAAACGTAGGCCGAGGATTTCAGCACCGCTTCGACCGACGACACCACCTCGCGTTGCGAATCGGCAGTGTGGCGGGCGAGTTTCTTGTATTCGTTGGAGGCGAACGCAATCTGCTTGGCGCGGGCGTCTTCCAGCGAGCGCGCGCGCTCCAGCATCAGCGGCACGACCATGATCAGCGCCAGCAACACCAGCCGGCCGCGGATTCCGAGAACTTTCTTGAGTTTGACTCGTTTGCGGCCGAAACTGATCCGCGACATCGTATTCCCCTTGCCCCGCATCACTGCTAGCAGCAACGGCTCAAGGAGCTTTTCCGGATTTCGTTCAAATTTGAACGATCGCGCCCGTTTAGGATTCGAACTGCATCATGCCGACGTCGTCAGCCTCGCCATTAACGCCATCTTCACCAAGCGGGCTCGCCGCCGTGGAGCACGACATCGCGCGCGCCTGCGCCGATGCGCGCCGCGACCGCGCCTCGGTGACGCTGATTGCGGTGTCGAAGACCTTCGCGGCGGATGCGATTGCGCCGGTGATCGCCGCCGGTCAGCGGGTGTTCGGCGAGAATCGCGTGCAGGAGGCCAAGGCCAAGTGGCCGGAACTGATGGCGGCGCATCCGGACATCGCGCTGCATCTGATCGGGCCGCTGCAATCCAACAAGACGAAGGAAGCGGTGGCGCTGTTCGACGCGATCCATTCCGTCGACCGGCCAAGCCTGTGCGAGGCGCTGAGCAAGGAATTCGCGCGGCAGCCGCGCCGCCCGGAATTGTTCGTGCAGATCAATACCGGCGAGGAGCCGCAGAAGGCCGGCATCGCGCCCACCGACGCTGACGATTTTCTCGCGCGCTGCCGCGACACTTACGGCCTGAGCATCGCCGGGCTGATGTGCATTCCGCCCGCCGACGAAGCGCCGGCGCCACATTTCGCGCTGACGGCGAGGATCGCCGCGCGCAACGGCCTGCAAAAACTGTCGATGGGCATGAGCGCCGACTTCGCCGTCGCCATCGCGTTCGGTGCAACGCATGTGCGGGTCGGCTCGGCGATTTTCGGCACGCGCCCGAAGCCAGCCTGAAAGGAAACGATGTGAGCGGTCATATCGATCCCACCAAAGACGTCTTCGCCCAATTTCGGAACGACAATCGTCCCGGTCCGATTCACATGCTGAATCTGGTCCGGCTGCACGATCAGGCGCGCTATCCCGACGGCCGCAAGGCCACCGGCGCGCAAGCCTATGCCGCCTATGGCCGCGAGAGCGGGCCAGTGTTTGCGCGACTCGGCGGCCGCATCGTCTGGCGCGGCAAGTTCGAACTGATGCTGATCGGGCCGTCGAGCGAGCGCTGGGACCACTGCTTCATCGCCGAATATCCATCGGTCGCCGCATTCGTCGAGATGATCCGCGATCCGGTTTATCGCGAGGCGGTGAAGCATCGCCAGGCGGCAGTGGAGGATTCCCGCCTGATCCGCACGATGCCGCAGGATGTCGGAGCCGGATTCGGCGACGTCGGGTAAGCGGTTGCGCCGCCGTCATTCGCGGTGCGTCACCTTCACCCGACGCGGATTTGCGTGCGCGGTCCGATCCGCGCCAACAGCCGCAGCATGGCGGCGCGGCGCATCGCGACGCAGCCGGCGGTGGGGCCGAAATTATCGCGCGCCAGATGCAGGAACACCGCGCTGCCGCGCCGGGTGACACGCGGCCGGGTGTTGTGATCGATTTCGATGATGAAGTCGTAGAGGTGGTCGGTGCGGGCGAGCCGATCGCCGGCTTGTCCCCGGGTCAGCCGGATGGCGCGGTTGTAGTGGCGGTCGGACGGCTCCTCGCACCAGGCATCCTGCGGCATGATGCGGCGGACCGGCAAGCGCGTGCGCGGACGGGGCCAGCGGTCGGCCCGCCACCACAGCCGTAGCGGGTGAAACATGCCGCGCGGCGTACCGCCGTCGCCTTCGAACTTGTTGGCAAGGATGCCGCCCCGGCCGAGCGCCACCGGGATCGCCTGCCCGTCTGCCACGAGCCAGCCCCGGCTGCGTTGCCCGGCGGCTGGGCGGACGGTGACTGCCGACAGCGGCCGATCACGCCGATGTGTCTGGTAAGTGCCTGAAAAACGGGACTTTCCCATGGCGGGCGCGAACTCCGGCTTGAACTTTCGACGGCACGTGCTCTATTGCGCCCCCGCGAGATCGGGGCGAACGGACCGGCTTTGAGGTAAAGTACACTTGATTGCGAATCGGTAACTAGGGCCGCGAATCTGGAGTGCGCTCGAAGCGCTTGCCGAGAAAATAGGGCGAACTTCTGAACCACACTAGTTCCCGGGCCAAATCGAACCTATCTCTATCGTCTCTGCCCTCTTGCGCCCGTCGCGCGCGCCTGCTCGAAGGACAGCCATCCATGGCCAATGCCCGCAAAATCCTCATTGTGGATGACGACACCGATTTGCGCGACGCGCTGGTCGAACAACTGTCGCTGCACGAAGAGTTCGAGGCCTCCGCCGTCGATACCGGCGCGAAGGGCGCATCCGCCGCCAAGGCACAGGCTCCGGACCTGGTGCTGATGGATGTCGGCCTGCCCGATACCGACGGCCGCGAGGTTGTCCGCTCGCTGCGCAAGGGCGGCTTCAAGGCGCCGATCATCATGCTGACCGGGCACGACACCGATTCCGATACCATCCTCGGGCTGGAATCCGGCGCCAACGATTACGTGGTCAAGCCGTTCCGCTTCGCCGTGCTGCTGGCGCGCATCCGCGCCCAATTGCGGCAACACGAGGCCAGCGAGGACGCGGTGTTCTCGGTCGGGCCCTACAGTTTCCGCCCCGGCTCCAAGATGCTGACCGGCGCCAACGCCAAGAAGGTGCGGCTGACCGAGAAGGAAACCGCCATCCTGCGCTTCCTCTATCGCGCCGGCCAGCAGCCGGTGTCGCGCGAGACGCTGCTGCAGGAGGTCTGGGGCTATAACTCCGGCGTCACCACCCACACGCTGGAAACCCACATCTACCGGCTGCGCCAGAAGATCGAGAAGGACGCCGCCAGCCCGGAGATTCTGGTGACGGAAGCCGGTGGCTACAAGCTGGTGCCGTGATACGGTTGCGACGATTCGTAACCAGCGCGTACTCCCCCGATGTCGATCGAAGATGATGTCATCCTGCTCGACCGCGTCCCGACAATTCACCTGTTGGGCAACGCGGCGATCCGCATGCTGGCGATCGGCTCCGAACAGCAGGAGTTCGCACGCGGCTCGGTGCTTTTCCGCGCCGGCGACGAGGCGGATTGCGGCTACGTCGTGCAGAGCGGCGGTTTTCGCGTCAGCTTTGGCGACAGCGCTCGCCACGATGTCACCGCCGGGCCCGGATCTCTGATCGGCGAACTGGCGCTGATCGTGGCAATGAAACGCCCGGCGACCGCGACCGCGCTGGAATATTCCTCGGTGATCCGGCTGAGCCGCACGCTGTTTCAACGCGTGCTGGAAAACGATCCCGATGCCGCGCTTCGGTTGCGCGACGATCTCGCCAATCGCGCAGGGCAGGCCACCAGCGATATCGTGCTGGTCGGTTCGCGGCTGAACATTTAGCGCACTTCTCCGTCACCCTGAGGCGGCGGCTCCTTCAGCGGCTCTCGAAGGGCGGCGGCCTCATCCTTCGAGGCTCCACGCTTCGCGTGTCGCACCTCAGGATGACGGCAGAACCTTCCATTCACAATCGTTGCAGGCAGGGCGATCGTTACGCCGGTACTTCTTCTTCGATCTGCGCCTGCTGCCGCGCGAGGCCGATCAGCCAGCGATGGAAGTCGCGCGCGCCGTGCTTGTCGAACACCGACTGCTGCCAGGCGAAGTAATACGGCGACGACAGTTTCAGCCGGTGGGGGAACGGCGCGACGAGGCGGCCCTCTTTCAAGTCGTCGATGATCATCGAATGCTGCGCCAGCGCCACGCCACGGCCGTTGAGCGCGGCTTCGATGGCCAGACTCGACAGCGAGAAGATGAACGGATCGCGATAACCTTCGAGCGAGACGCCGGCCTGCTTGAACCAGTCCTGCCAGGTCGGCGGCGGTTCGAGGATCGGCGCCCATTCGATGTTCAGCAACCGATACGCCAACAGATCGGCCGGCGATTTCAGCGGGGGTCCGTCACGCAACAGCTTCGGGCTGCACACCGGGATCAGGCTGTCGGTGTAGAGTGCCACCGAATTCTCGAACTGCCGCGTCTTGTCATGATAGGAGATGCGGAAATCGACCTGGCCGGAACCGGCCGCCGGCTCCGAGATGGTGCCTTCGAGATGCATGCTGATTTCCGGATGCATCTGCTGCCACTCGAACATGCGCGGCGCCAGCCAGCGGCTGGCGAGCAGCGGCAGCGCACTGACCAGCAAGGTGTTGGGCCGCCGCGACGCCAGCGTTTCGGTGTGGGCGTTGCGCAGATTCTGCAGCGCGGTTGAAATCGAACGGTGATAGATCTGGCCGAATTCGGTGAGCTGCAGCCGCGCCGAATTGCGCGAGATCAGTTGCAGGCCGAGCGCGTCTTCGAGAATCTTGATCTGCTGGCTCACCGCACCGGGCGACACTGCAAGCTCGGTCGCCGCGCGCTTCATGCTCATGCATTTGCCGACGGCATCGAACACCAGAAGGGCACGCAGGGGCGGCAGGTTGTCCATTTCGTCTTTCGTGACGGGATGTTGACAGCCGCTCTTGTTATCACAAAACAGCGGCCGGCCTTAGTGATTTTGCCGCAGCCATCGGTCGCGCGGTGTTTCAGCGCAAGCGATGGTGAATCGCGCAATGCGACGCAATGCGGCGGGTTGCGAACGCCAAAAATACGACCGGCCCCGGGCAGTTCGCCTGCGCGGGGCCGGATGGTTCGAAGTCAGTGGTCGATCTTCAGCCCGACGGTGATCGTGCGTTGCCTGTTATCTGAGCAACTGCACCTTGCCCTGCACGATCTTGACGAAGTGGACCTGCGGCACGCTCTGCCCGCTCTCCTTGCCGGCCGGCCCGGACTTGGCGAAGTGAACCTCGCCATTCAGCGTCGGTACCTTGATGTCCCACATCGCCTGACGGATGGCTTCGGGATCGGCACTGCCGGCCTTCTTGATCGCCGCCGCGATGACCTGAATGCCATCATAGCCACGGAAACTTTCGGTCAGACCGGCGGCGTTGAAGCCCTTGCTGGCCCATGCCTTGATGAAAGTCTTCGAGCGGTCGGGATAGGCCGTCTGGTCCGGCGTCCACGGCGTGAAGAAAATCAGATGCGTGGAGTTGTCGGCGGCGGAGCCGGCCTGTTCGATGAGCTGATCGGGATTCTGCGAGCCACCGGTGGTGATGACCTGCTTGTTGAGGCTGAGCGCCTTGATCTGCTTCAGCACCAGCGTCAATTGTTCGACGGCGGTGGTGACGATCAACGTATCGGAGTCGCTGGTTTTGATCTTGGCGAGCTGGGCGCTGACGTCCTGCGAGCCCTGATCCATGTATTCGGTCAGGCCGATGGTGACGTTGTTGGCCTTGAACATCTTGCCGAAGTCGGCAACCGTGCTGCGGCCCCAGTCGTTGTTGATGGCGAGGAAGTCGGCCTTCTTCACCTTGAGGAAGTCGAGCTGCTTCTGCATGCCTTCGGCTTCGAGATAGGCCGGAGCGGAAATGCGGAAGATGTACGGATTGCCGGCTTCGGTGATCTTGTTGGCGCCGGAGGTCTCGACCACCATCGGCACCTTGTACTGCTGGAGGATCGGCATCGCGGCCAGCGTCAGGGTCGAGCCCCACGCGCCGAGCACCACCGGCACCTTGTCGCGCGAGATCAGTTTCTCAGTGACGGCAGCCGACTCGGTCGGATTGCTCTTGTTGTCTTCGATGATGAGCTTGAGTTGCGAGCCAAGCACGCCGCCCGCCGCATTGATTTCCTCGACGGCGATCTTGGCGCCGTTCATGACGTAATTGCCGGAGGCCGCGAACGGTCCGGTCAACGGCATGTTGACGCCGATACTGATATCGGCGGCAGACGATGCCATGGTCGATGCAAGGACGATTCCGGTTGTGAGTGCAACACGTCGTCCGAGTGTCTTGAGCGCTTTCATGGACTTCCCCCTCGTTGTGGTTTTGTGTGGTGGTGACAGTAGAAACGATGGCAGTTCGTGAAGTGGCTAGAGATCGAGAATGAGTTGTTTGGATTTGGAACGTGACACGCACGGCAGGATCATCGTTCCGGAGTCGCGCTGATCGTCGCTGAGCAGATCGTCTTGATGATCAGGCGTTCCGCCGAGCACGGTGAGAAGGCAGGTGCCGCAGATGCCCGCCCGGCAGGAATTGGTGACTTTGTAACCGGCGTCTTCCAGCGCGCTGAGCAGGTTCTCGCCCGCTGCGACCTGAATGACGCGGCCGGATTTCGCCAGCACGACTTCGAAGCTGCCGTCGTCGGCCGATTCGCTGCGCTGGCGCGGCGAAAACCGCTCGCGGTGGAGCGATCCCGGCGGCCAGGTCTGGCAAACGGTTTCCACTGCATCGATCAGCGGGCCGGGGCCGCAGCAATACACCGCGGTGTTGGGCCGCAACCGGCTGAGGAAACGTTCGAGATCGATGATGCCGCATTCGTCTTGTGGAATCAGGAAGACGTTGCCGCTGTCGTAGTGGCGGATGCTGTCGAGAAAGGCCATCGAGGTGCGCGAGCGGCCGCCGTACACCAGCGTCCACGGCGTGCCGGCTGCGGTGGCCTGCTGCAGCATCGGCAGGATCGGCGTGATGCCGATGCCGCCGGCGATGAACAGGTAACGTTCCGCGGGCACCAGATGGAAGTGATTGCGCGGCCCGACGACCTGGATCTGCTGGCCGGGGCGAATGTTGGCGTGGATGAACTGCGATCCGCCGCGGCTCGACGGATCGCGCAGCACCGCGATGCGCCAGTGGCTGCGGTCGGTGTAATCGCCGCACAGCGAGTACTGCCGCACCAGCCCGTTGCCGAGTTTGACATCGATGTGGGCGCCCGGCTGCCACTCCGGCACCGGGCGCCCATCGATCGTCGCCAGGTCGAGCGAAACGACGCTGTCGGATTCCCTCGTGGTCCGCAGAACCTGCAGCGGCATGGTGGTCTCAATGCTCTCAAGGACTGAAGGTTCTGCGCACATGGACGGATTCCTCGGCTGCGTCAGTTCGCGACGGCGGCGGCCGATGCGGAGCGTGCGGCCATCGATGCCGCGACGTTTTCCGGGGTGAAGGTTTTCCAGGCGATCTTCTGCATGCCGCGCATGGCGCGGAGAATTTCGGCCCGGTCCTCATCGGTCTCGGTGTAGGTGGAGAGGATCTGGCGGCCGAGACCGGTGTGGAACTTCTCGTCGATCTCGATCTGCTTGTAGCACTTCACCACGTCGGTATAGCCGTGGCGGCCGCAGCCTTCGAAGGTCGGTTCGAAGCTGCCCGACGCCGAAGTCTCGGAGACGTACCACGCGGCGATGCCGGCGAGATGGTGACGGTCCATGCACTCCCACAGCCAGCTGCTCCACTCCTGCGCCTGCGCGGGCACCGAGGTCGGCACCGTGCCGCCGAGATTTTCCAGCACCTGACCGAGATCCTCGTAGTGCTCCGCTTCCTGGAACGACTGCTTGGCGAGCAACGTGATGTGCTTGCGCTGCAGGCGCATGCCGTAGCGGCCGATCTGCGCGTTGAGCAGGTAGACGTAATCGATTTCGCGCCAGACGCGGGTTTCGAGCCAAGTCGCCAGCGCGGCGGGATTGGGATCCTTCTGGAAGGAATCGAAGAACGACTTGGTGGCGACGCGCGCCGCTTCTTCGGCCGAGGCGAGAATTTCATCGACTTCGGCGCTGATCGGATCGAGGCCACTGCCTCCGCGGACTTTCTTGACGTCGAGCATGGTGCGCTACCTTTCTGTGTGAGAACCGCTGGGTTGCTGCACACCAGAGTAGGCTGAGCGCGAAAACTGAAAACTCGGATTATTCTATTTCGAGCAGCAGATTTTCTAAATCCGCGCTGCAGCGCAGGCGGAACTCGCAGCGTGCGCGGTTGCCGCAGCAACCTTCAAGTGCGGCGGCACTGCCATGGCCCGATGATGGCGTGCGCTACAGATCGAATACCGCCGTCACCGGCACGTGATCCGACGGCCGTTCCCAGCTGCGGGCATCGCGCGTGATGGTGAAATCCTGCACGCTGTCGCGCAGCGCCGGCGATACCCAGATGTGATCGAGCCGGCGGCCGCGATTGGCGGCGGTCCAGTCGGCCGCGCGATAACTCCACCACGTGTAGATTTTTTCCGAGAGCGGAATGCGGTCGCGCGCGACATCGATCCAGCCGCCATGATGTTGCACGGCGAGCAGCTTCTCGGTTTCCACCGGCGTGTGCGAAACGATCTTCAGCAGTTGCTTGTGCGACCAGACGTCGTGCTCGTGCGGCGCGACGTTGAGATCGCCGACCAGGATGTGACGCGCGTCGGCCGTGGGATGCAGCGGCGCGCAATCGCGCATCTCGTCGAGAAACTTCAGCTTGTGATCGAACTTCGGATTGAGCGCGGGATCGGGAATGTCGCCACCGGCTGGAACGTAGAAATTGTGCAGCACTAGCGGCACGGTCAGTTCTGCCTTGGCGCCGAGCGACACCGAGATATGCCGCGAATCCAATTTGTCGCAGAAGGTGCGGATGTCGGTGGTATCGAACGGCAGTTTCGAGACCACGGCGACGCCGTGATAGCCCTTCTGGCCGTTGAGCGCGACGTGCTCGTAACCGAGCTGTTTGAAGCGCTTCAGCGGGAAGGCGTCGTCAGGACATTTGGTTTCCTGCAGGCACAGCACATCGGGCCGCACCTCCTCGATCAGCTTGGCGACGAGATCGATGCGCAGCCGCACCGAGTTGATATTCCAGGTCGTGAGGGTGAGACGCATGAAGGGGCCGGGTTGCGGGACGGGAAAAACCTGATCCTGAGGAATGGCCGCTTGGCCACGTCGCGGAGGATGAGGCTTGTTTGGCGCATGGTTCGAGACGGCGCAAGAGCGCCTCCTCACCATGAGGCAGCGGCTTCCGGTTCAAGACGAGGCTTACTGCTTCGGCGTCGAATAGTTGGTGTAGTCGATCTTGAACATGCCGGGGTCGGGCTTCTTGCTGCTGTCGAGATTGTAAACGGCGACAGTCGTGTCGTAGCCCTGCGGATCGGTGACGGTCCACTGCTTGAGCTGGTTGTCCTTCGCCCCGAGCATCAGCATCAGCCGGCTGGTGCCGACCAGCGGATTCTGCTCTTCGAGAGTCACGCTGATGTAGAGATCGTCGGCGGTAATGCCGACCACCTTGGTGTCGCGCAGCAGATCGATGCGGTCCGACAGCAGATAGCGCAACGGCGTTTGCGACAGCGGATAGACATCCTGCGTCGCCAGCTTGCGGTCGCGCACCACCACTGAGCTGCCGTCGGCGACGATGGCGATGGTGCTTGGCTGATCGTATTCGAAGCGGATCTTGCCGGGCTTCTGCATGTAGAAATCGCCGGTGGTGCGGCTGCCGTCCGGTCCGATCTGCACGAAATTGCCGACCAGCGTCTGCACTGAGGACAGATAGCTGCTGACCCTCGCAGCATCGGCCTTCTGCCTGGCGTCGAAACTGGTGAACAGGCTGCCGGTCGGGCGCTTGCGCGGATCGGGAATGATCGGCGTCGGCACCGCGGCCAGCGCCGTCGGCGCACCGGCCAGCGGCATCGGCTGCGCCGGTTCCGCGGCGGACGGCGGCGAAGCGATCTCGGCGCGCGCTTTCGGCGCCGGTCGCGGCACCGGGATGGTTTCGGCCATCGCCGCCGGCATCGCGAGCGCGAGCGTCAGGGCCGTCGCCGTCAGCACGCGAGCGGCGAAACGCGCGGGGCGAGGCGCAAGCCCGGATGTCGCAATCTTCAATGGCGTGTCCAAATGTCTCAGTCCTGCCGTGCCATGCCGAAGCGCCCCGCTGTGCGCGCAATGTGGCCTGTGGTCAACCCGTCGCGGGTTCCGCTGTAGGCACAGGCTGTGGCGATTTCGCGACTCGTCCGCAGCAATATCGTCGATTGGCTCCGCCCTCAAAAGCGGCTTTCCTCTTCCTCGATCAAAATCTCGCGTTTGCCGGCGTGATTGGCCTGGCCGACGATGCCTTCCTGTTCCATGCGTTCCATCAACGATGCCGCACGATTGTAACCGATCTGCAACCGGCGCTGGATGTAGCTGGTCGACGCCTTGCGGTCGCGCTTCACAATTGCGACCGCCTGCGAGAACAGGTCGTTGGCCTCGCCGCCGCCCATGCCGGTGGCATCGAATACCGCACCGTCCTCGTCGCTCGGTTCCTCCGCGGTGACCGCTTCGAGGTATTCCGGCTGGCCCTGCGTTTTGAGGTGGCGCACCACCTTCTCGACTTCCTCGTCCGACACGAACGGGCCGTGCACGCGCGAGATGCGGCCGCCACCGGCCATGTACAGCATGTCGCCCTGGCCGAGCAGCTGTTCGGCGCCCATCTCACCGAGGATGGTCCGTGAGTCGATCTTCGACGTGACCTGAAACGAGATGCGGGTCGGGAAGTTGGCCTTGATGGTGCCGGTGATGACGTCGACCGACGGCCGCTGCGTGGCGAGGATGACGTGCAGGCCCGCGGCACGCGCCATCTGCGCCAGCCGTTGCACCGCGCCTTCGATGTCCTTGCCGGCGACCATCATCAGGTCGGCCATCTCGTCGACGATGATGACGATGTAGGGCAACGGCTCGAGTTCGAGCTTCTCTTCCTCGTAGACCGCCTTGCCGGTTTCCTTGTCGAAGCCGGTATGCACCGTGCGCGTCAGTTCCTCGCCCTTGGCCTTGGCTTCGGCGACGCGGGTGTTGTAGCCGTCGATATTGCGCACGCCGAGCTTGGCCATGTTCTTGTAGCGTTGCTCCATCTCGCGCACGGCCCACTTCAGCGCGACGACGGCCTTCTTCGGATCGGTGACGACCGGCGTCAGCAGATGCGGAATGCCGTCATAGACCGACAGTTCGAGCATCTTCGGATCGACCATGATGAGGCGGCACTGGTCCGGCCGCAGCCGATACACCAGCGACAGGATCATGGTGTTGATCGCCACCGATTTGCCGGAGCCGGTGGTACCGGCGATCAGCAGATGCGGCATGCGCGCCAGATCGACGATGATGGATTCGCCGCCGATGTTCTTGCCGAGGCATAGCGGCAGCTTGGCGACCGATTCGGCGGCTTCGTTCGCCGTCAACAGTTCGCGCAGGTAGACCTTCTCGCGCTTGGCGTTGGGCAATTCGATGCCGATGGCGTTGCGGCCTGCGACGACGGCGACGCGGGCCGACAGCGCGCTCATTGAACGCGCGATGTCGTCGGCGAGACCGATGACACGCGACGACTTGATGCCGGGCGCGGGCTCGAGTTCGTACAGCGTCACCACGGGGCCGGGATTGGCCTTGACGATTTCGCCGCGCACGCCGAAGTCCTGCAGCACGCCTTCCAGCGCGCGCGAATTGCTTTCGAGTTCGGCCTTGCTGAGCGAGATGCGATCCGACGCCTTCGGCGCGGTCAGCACATTGACCGACGGCAGTTCGAACCTGCTGGAGGAGCGCGACGCGGCGGCACGCGCGGCTTTCTTGCGCGGCGCGCGGGCGACCGGAGCTTCGTCTTCCTCCTCCTCGTCGTCGTCCTCGCCTTCCTCGTCTTCCTCGTCATCGCCGTCGATGTCGTCGTGGTCGTCGAGATCGTGCGGCGCGATCGACGGGCTGGAGGGGCGTCCGCTCAGACTCGGCTCATGACGTTCGAAACGCGCCGAGGGTGCGGTCGAGCCGCTGGCGACCAGCGTGCGATAGGCCAGCGCCAGCAGACGGCCGAGCCGCGCCTTGGCGCTCATGATGCCGTGCACCAGCCAGCCCAGCGCGGCGGAGCGGCGATCGTCGCTCTCGTCATCGAGCGGCGTATCGTCATCGTCGAGCGCCGCCGCCTCGCGTTCCTGTGCGCCCATGCCGGCGGCAAACAGGAAGGCGACCGCCATCGCCGCGAACAGCAGCGTTCCCAGGATCAGGCGATACAGCAAACCCGGAGGGCCGAACACCAGTGCCGGTGCGCGCACCAGCGCGTCACCGACGACGCCGCCAAGCCCGGTCGGGAGCGGCCACTTGCCGCCGTGCGGCCAGCAACTGGCGAAGCCCGCGGCGAACACCGTGGCGAGGATCCAGCAGGCGACGCGCAAGGCTTCGCGGTCGAAGTGCCGGCGCGTCAGCATGCGCCAGCCCCACACCGCGACGGTGAGAATCATCATGATGGCGCCGAGGCCGAGGATCTGCATCGCGAGGTCGGCGCCGATCGCGCCGGGATATCCGGCGATGTTGCGGATGGCGCGCGAGGTGGCGTGGCTCAGGCTCGGGTCCTGCACCGACCATGTCATCAGCGCCGCACCGGCGATGCAGGCCAGTGCGATCAGGCCCAAGCCGGCGAGGCCCCGCAGCTGCTTCAGCAGCATGTCGCGGATCGAGGCCGGGAGTTGCCCGACGATGGGAATGACACGTTCGATCGCTGGCATGTTCATACGCCCCCGCGACTAATCCAGAACCTGGACCAGCCGATGCAACGCCTCGGCTGTCGTTTCACTGTCCTGCACCATGGCCACGCGAATGTAGCCGGCACCGGGATTGCTGCCGTCAGCCTGCGTCCGCGCCAGATAGCTGCCCGGAATGACGCGCACGCCGCCGTCGCGATAAAGTTTCACCGTCGCCGCCTCGTCGCCGCCATGGGCGGACACGTCGAGCCATAGGCAGAAGCCGCCGGCGGGGCGGCTGTAGCCGTAGCGGTTGCCGAGGATCTGGTCGGCGAGATCGAATTTCAGCCGGTACAGCCGGCGGTTTTCCTCGACATGGGCCTCGTCGTTGTAGGCGGCAACGCCGACATGCTGCAGCGGCACCGGCACCTGCGGCGCGGCGACGTTGCGCAGTTCATGAAATGCAGCGAGGAATTTTCTGTCGCCAGCGGCGAAGCCGACACGCATGCCGGGCAGGTTCGAGCGCTTCGACAGCGACTGGAACGCCACGACATTGGTGAAGTCGGTCCCGGCCTGCTCGAGCATGCTGCCGGGTGCGGCCTGGGTGTAGATTTCCGAATAGCATTCGTCGCTCAGCACCATGAATCCGTATTGCCGGGCAAGTTGCACCAGCCGCCGGCCATAGGCCGGCGAGGCGACCGATCCTTGCGGGTTGGCGGGCGAGGCGAGGTAGATCGCCACGGTCCGCGCCAGCAAGGCCTCGTCGAGCGTGTCGAGATCGGGCAGGAAGCCGTTGGCGCGGGTGGTCGGCAGATAGACCGCCTCGCAGCCGGAGGCCTGCGCCCCGGCGCCATAGGCCGGATAGAACGGATTGGGCATCAGGATCGCGGGCTGACCCTGTCGCGGCGCAACATATCGCGCTGCAGCAATCGCAGCAAAAAACAATCCCTCGCGGCTGCCGTTGAGCACCAGCACCTCGGTTTCCGGGTCGACGGCGCGCGGCAGTGCGAAGCGCCTGGTCAGCCAGCCGGCCGCCGCCTGCCGGAACGGCTCGATTCCCTTGGCGATGGGGTATCGTCCGAAATCATTGATATAATTCGCTAAAATCGGTCCGACGAAATCCGGAATGGGGTGCTGCGGTTCGCCCAGCGACAGCGCGATCAGCGGCTTGCCGGGCTGATACGGCGCCAATAGCTCCGCCACCCGGGCGAACGGGGACCGGTGGCCTTGAGTCGGAGCCGGATTACCCGGTGCCGCGTGGGGTGTAGCGGTCATTGCCATGCTCTCTTTTGAACCACCACGCCTCGACGCCAGCAAATTGCGCCCGACCGCATCGCGCAATCGGGCAAAGAGGGATGATTACCATAGGTGCGGCGAGGTTAAGACGTGATTAACCAAGGCGTTAACGAATTCATCCCGCGCGGGAAAATTAAGCAAGTGGCAGCAATTGGCTGGGAGGCTGACCCGCCAGAGTAAGGGAAATCCCGCGATGAGTGCTGCATCAGGCCACCGCTCCCGACCCGAACCCGATCCGGAGCGACCCGAGCCGCAACGCGCGGCCGCGCCGTCCGGCAGCACCGGCCTCGGTCATCTCGATATCGAGCAGCGCCTGGCCCTGCTGAAGAAGCAATTCCGCGAGCAGACCGCGCCCGATGCCGCGGCCGAAGCCGAAGCGGCGCCGAAGCCCGCGACCAAGCCAGCGTCGCATGTTCTGTTGCGGCGCGGCATCAAGACGCTTGTCGCCATTGCGGTGGTCGCAGCGGTGGTCTGGCTGCCGACGCAACGGCTGTTTCAGACCACCAGCGTCGAAGCGGTGGTCAATGCCCGCACCCTGACGCTGCGCGCCCCGATCGAGGGCGTGGTGTCGTTCGACAGCGCCACGCCGGCGGCGGTCGGCGCCTCGTTCAATGCCGGTGCGCCGCTGCTGCACGTCACCAACAGCCGCGCCGATCGCGCGCGCCTCGACGACCTGCGCCGCATGGCCGAGCGCGCCGAGACCGACGTCGCGGTGTTGAAGGACCGGCTCGACAACGCCACGCGGATGCAGGCGCAATATTCAGAGCAGACGCAGTTGTTTCGGCAGGGCCGCATCGCCCAGCTCGAAGCGCGCCTGCAGGAGAGCCAGAACAATCTGTCATCGGCGACGACGCGGCAGGAGGAGACCGCGGCGATCCTCGAGCGCGCGACCTCGCTCGATGCGCAGGGCTTCCAGCCCAAGGCGCAACTCGACAAGGCGCGGCGCGACAACACCATCGCCAGGTTCGATGCGTTGTCGATCGAGCAGCGCATCAAGGGCATTCAGGTCGAACTCGATGCGGCGCGTAACGGCACCTTCCTCGGCGATAGCTACAACGATCGTCCGACCTCCGCGCAGCGCGCCGACGACCTGCGGCTGCAGATGTCCGAACTGAGCGCGCAGCTCAAGGAGAAGCAGGCGACGCTGGAGCAACTGAAAAAGGACGTTGCGCTGGAGGATGCGCGCTATCGGCGCAACTTCGCCGCGCCGGTCATCGTGCCGTCGTCGGGCACGGTGTGGGAAGTGCTGACGGCACAGGGCGAACACGTCGAGCGCGGGCAGGACCTCGTACGCATGCTGGATTGCAACGCGGCGGTGGTGACGGCGGTGGTCAGCGAATCCGATTACAATCGCCTCAGCATCGGCACGCAGGCGACGTTCCGCTTTCGCGATGGCGATACCAGGCCGATGATCGGCCATGTCGTCAGCCTCACCGGGGTGGCGACGGCCGCCTCGAACTTCGCCATCGCACCGTCGTCGCTGCGCAAGGAGCAGTACCGCGTCACCGTGGACGTGCCGGCGCTGAACGGTCAGGGCTGCAAGCTCGGCCGTACCGGACAAGTGGTGTTCGGCAACAAGGTGGACGCGCCGGTCGCCGCCACGGCGCAGTGACATGATCGACGCGCTGGTCAGCATTCTCGTCAATGCCTGGCCCGGCATCGCCGCCGGCGGTCTGGCGATCGCGTCGCTGGCCTGGCTCGATCGCGACAACTCGCTGCATCGCATGATCGTGTGCAGCGTCGCCATCATCCTGATGTGGCGCTACATGGCGTGGCGCATCAGCGGGTCGCTGCCCGAACCGGGCCTGACGCTGGATTTCGCCGTCGGCGTCATTTTCGTCCTCATCGAAATGCTGTCGATGCTGTCGACGACGATGTCGCTGTTCTTCCTGACCAGGATCCGCAATCGCACGCCCGAGGTCGAAGCCAACCTGTCGCGCCTGCACAGCCAGCCGCTGCCGCTGATCGACGTGCTGATCTGCACCTACAACGAAGATCGCCTGATCCTCGAACAGACCATCGTCGGCGCGGTCTCGCTGGATTATGCCAATGCGCGCGTCTGGGTGTGCGACGACGGCCGCCGCCCCTGGCTCGAACAGCTCTGTCAGGCGCATGGTTGCGGCTACATCACCCGCAAGGACAATGCACACGCCAAGGCCGGCAACATCAACAACGCGCTGGTCTATCTCGCCGGGCTCGAACAGCCGCCGGACTATATCTCGATTCTCGATGCCGACTTCGTACCGAAGCCGGAATTCCTCACCCGCTGCATGGCGCTGATGGGGGACAGCCGTGTCGGCATCGTGCAAACGCCGCAGCATTTCGTCAATGCCGATCCAATTCAAGGCAACCTCTCACTCAACGGCATCTGGCCCGACGAGCAGCGCTATTTCTTCGACGTGCTGATGGCGTCGAAGGATGCGTGGGGCGCGGCGTTCTGCTGCGGCACCTCGTCGGTGATCCGGTTCGCGCCGCTGATGATGATCGGCGGCTTCCCGACCGATTCGGTGACGGAAGATTATCTGGTGACGCTGCGGCTGCGCGAGATCGGCTATCAGACCATCTATCTCAACGAGCAGCTGTCGATGGGCCTGGCGCCGGAAGGCATCAAGGAATACGTCACGCAGCGCAGCCGCTGGTGCCTCGGCTTCGTGCAGATCTGTCGCGGCAAAAGCGGCCCGCTGCGCTTCGGCAACAACCTGACGCTGGTCGATCGCGCCATTCTGTCGGAGACGTTCCTGTACTGGAGCGCGACGCACTGCTTCCGCGTGCTCGGCCTGCTGGTGCCGCCGCTTTATCTGCTGTTCGGCATTCAGGCGGTGCACGCCACCATGGCCGATGCGGTCAATAATTTCCTGCCGTATTTCGTCGTGCAGATGAGCATCATGGGCTGGATGACGCGCGGCCGCATCCTGCCGATCATGGCGGATATAAGCCAGTTGCTGGCGGCGCATACCATTCTGAAAGCGGTCGGCGTCGGGCTGGTGAAGCCGGTCGGGCAGAAGTTCAAGGTCACCGCCAAGGGCGGCGATCGCGGCAACCTGTTCGTCGAGTGGCCGCTGATGCGGCTGTTGTTGCTGTATCTCGCGCTGACGATTGCCGGCGTGGTCTACGCTTTCGTCGTCAACGGCGGCTGGTCGGTGCAGGATTCCAGCGCCATCGCGCTGGTGTGGAGCTGGTACAACATCATCATCCTGACGCTGACCTGTCTGGTGTGCATCGAGCAGCCGCGCAAGCGCAAGGCCGAACGTCTGCCGGGCAGCGGCCGCGTTGGCGTATACTGCGACGGCGAAGTGGTGTGGCAGCCGATCCTCGATGTCTCGACCAGCGGACTGCGCATCAAGGGCAAGCTGCCGTTCGATGTCGGCGCCACGGTGCAATTGCAGATCGGCAGCGTGACGCTCGATGCCGTCGTCAAGCGCAAGACCGAACAGGATTTCGCCGTGCGAATCGAGGACAGCATCGAGGCCCGCAAGGCGATGATCCGGCAGGTCTATGGCAGCCGCTACAGCGCTTCCGTCAGCGAGGTCGCGCCGCGCGAACTGGTCAAGGCGCTGCTCAGTCGGGCTTTGCGGTGACGGTGATCGCGCGCGTTTGCTCGCGGCAAGCGCAGTTTCAAATCCGTTTCGATCCCGCAAAAAAGCCCCGGCTTGCGCCGGGGCTGAGGACGGTCGAATGCAGGGTTTGGGGGAGGAGGCTTCGACCGGATTGATGAGGAGCGCGATCGAGAGGACCGCGCTCCTGAGTCGCTCACATGTTGTAGGCGCGTTCGCCATGATCGGTGATGTCGAGGCCTTCGCGTTCGGCATCGGTGGTCGGGCGCAGGCCGATCACGAGATCGACGACCTTGTAGAGGATCGCCGAGCCGACGCCGGACCACACTAGTGTCGCCAGCACCGCCTTGCCCTGCGCCAGCATCTGCGTGGCGAAGTCGTAGGTGCCGGCATTGTTGCCCGCGAAGTTCGTGTAGTCGGTGATGCCGACCCCGCCGAGTGCCGGGTTGACGAGGATGCCGGTGCCCAGCGCGCCGATGATGCCGCCGACGCAATGGATGCCGAACACGTCGAGCGCGTCATCGTAGCGGAAGGTGTTCTTCACGGTGGAGACGAAGAACAGGCAGACCGGTGACACGATCAGGCCGAGCACCAGCGCGCCGATCGGTCCGGCGAAACCGGAGGCGGGCGTCACCGCGACGAGACCGGCCACCGCGCCCGAACAGATGCCGAGCAGCGACGGCTTGCCCTTGAGGATCCATTCGGTCAGCAGCCAGGACAGCGCCGCGCCGGCGGTCGCCACCATGGTGTTGACGAAGGCCAGCGCCGTGGTGCCGTTCGATTCCAGATTCGAACCGGCATTGAAACCGAACCAACCGACCCACAGCAGTGAGGCGCCGATCATGGTCATGGTCAGCGAGTGGGGCGGCATCAGGTCCTTGCCGTAGCCGACGCGCTTTCCGACGATCAGCGCACCGACCAGACCGGCGATGCCGGCATTGATGTGCACCACGGTGCCGCCGGCGAAGTCGAGCGCGCCCGAGCCCGCGAGCCAGCCGGCGCTGCCGGTGATTTCGTCGAGCTTGGCCTGCGCCGCCGTCTTCGCTGCGCCGTTGGCTGCCGCCGCCACCGCCTTCGCAGCTGCCGCGACGTCATCGGGCGCGGGGATGAACCAGACCCAGTGCGCGATCGGGAAGTAGACGAACGTCACCCACAGCAGCACGAAGAAGAACACCGCGGAGAACTTGATGCGTTCGGCGAAGGCGCCGACGATCAACGCCGGAGTGATCATCGCGAAGGTCATCTGGAAGACGAAATAGGCGAACTCCGGAATCACGACACCGTTGGAGAACGTCGGCGCGGTGGAGTTGGCATCGACGCCCATCAGGAAGGCCTTGGCGAAGCCGCCGACATAGGGTGTCAGCGCGCCACCGGAGTCGGTGAAGGCCATCGAATAGCCGTAGAGCGTCCAGATCACGCCGACCAGCGCCACGATGGCGAACACCTGCGTGAGGATCGAGGCCATGTTCTTGGCGCGCACCAGGCCGCCGTAGAACAATGCGAGGCCGGGCACCGACATCATCAGCACGAGGGCCGAACAGATCAGCATCCACGCGGTGTCGCCTTTGTTGGGGACCAGCGCGGGCGTTGCCGGTGCGGCTGCGGCGGCGGGCGACGCGGCGGTCTGGGCCAATGCGAGATCGGCAAAACCGGCCACGCAGATGAGGCCGGCTGCGGCGGCAAGCAAACCCGCGCGGCGAGGCAGTTTGAACGTCATCGAAGGTACTCCTGATTGAGTGAAAGCGAGCGCGGGATCAAAGGGCTGCGGCATCGGCCTCGCCGGTGCGGATGCGCACGGCGTGGTCGAGCGAAATGACGAAGATCTTGCCGTCGCCGATCTGGCCGGTCTTGGCGGCGCCGACGATGGCCGCGATGGCGCGGTCGACCTGATCGGTGGCGATGGCCACCTCGATCTTGACCTTGGGCAGAAAGCTCACCGCGTATTCGGCGCCGCGATAGATTTCGGTATGCCCCTTTTGCCGGCCGTAGCCCTTCACCTCGGTCACGGTCAGGCCGTGAATGCCGATCGAGGTCAGGGCGTCGCGGACCTCTTCCAGCTTGAATGGCTTGATGATCGCCATAACGATTTTCATTGCGCTTGTTCCCCGCTTTGCCCGGCCGAGAGGCGACCGGAAATTGGCAAGCTGAGCTTCGCGGCGCCTTTTATGACGCACCGCACACTCAGTCGGAGAACAAGAGTCAAATCCCGTGCCAAAACGGCCGGAAACGTCTAACAATTTGAAGTTGTGAGGAAATATTCGCCTTCGGGAGGGGCGATAACAAGCCGACGGCGGCCATCGCCCAAAGCGTAACCGCCGCTGCTCAAATTAAAGGCATGCCAGAATCCGGGCGCAATCGTGCCCCTGATCTGGGCAGCCGAAGTAGCGCTGTGAATTTACTGCAGCGCTTCGCCGTGCTGGGTGAGGTCGAGGCCTTCGAGCTCCTGATCGCGCGAGACGCGCAGCGGCACGAAGCCGCCGACGACCTTGAGCAGCACGAAGGTCACCGCGACGGACCAGACCAGCGTCACCGCGACGCCGTAGAACTGGATCAGCAGCTGCTGCGGGTTGCCTTCGAGCAGTCCCGAGGTGCCGCCGATCGCCTGCACTGCGAACACGCCGGCCAGCAACGTGCCGATCAGGCCGCCGATGCCGTGCACGCCGAACACGTCGAGCGAATCGTCGTAGCCGAAACGGTGCTTGAGATAGGTACAGGCCCAGTAGCAGACGGCGCCGGCGACGATGCCGATGATGATGCCGTGCCATGGCGCGACATAGCCCGACGCCGGCGTGATGGTGCCGAGCCCGGCCACCGCGCCGGAGATCATGCCGAGCACAGATGGCTTCCGCCGCGTCACCCATTCGATGGCGCCCCAGGTCAGCGCCCCGGCGCAGGCGGCCAGATGCGTCGCGGTGATCGCATAGACGGCGCGGGCATTGGCGCCGAGCGCCGAACCGCCGTTGAAGCCGAACCAGCCGACCCACAGCAGGCCGGTGCCGATCACCGCCAGCGACAGGTCGAACGGCGACAGGTTGTCGTGGCCGTAGCCGTGCCGCTTGCCGATCACCATGGCGGCGACCAGACCGCCGACACCGGCGCTGAGATGCACCACGGTGCCGCCAGCGAAATCCAGCACGCCGGCCGCGCCGAGGAAGCCGCCGCCCCATACCCAATGCGCCAGCGGGATGTAGACGAAAATGAACCAGCCGATCGAGAACAGCAGATAGGCCGAGAACTTCATGCGGTCGGCCACGGCACCCGCGACCAGCGCGACGGTGATGACCGCGAAGGTCATCTGGTAGAGCATGAACAGCACTTCCGGAATCGTTTTCGCGAGCGGATTGACGCTGTCCATGGTCATGCCGGCGAGGAAGACTCGATTGAGCGATCCGAGCCAGCGGCCTTCGCCGCCGAAGGTCAGGGTGTAACCGAACGCCACCCACAGCAGCGAGATCAGCGCCACCGCGGCGAGGCTTTGCGCCATCGTCGCCAGCACGTTCTTCTTGCGCACCATGCCGGAGTAGAACAGCGCCAGACCGGGGATGGTCATCATCAGCACGAAGGCGGTGGCGACGATCATCCAGGCGGTGTCGGCGGCGTTGATGGTCGATGCTTCGGCGGTCGTGGCCTGCGCCAGTGCCGGAGTTGCGAGGGATGCGAGGGCGAGGCCCGGGCAGATGCCGCGTGCGGCAGCATAGGCCGCGCGGCGTGAAGATGATTGCATGCTAGTCCCCCAACCCGGTTCTCAACACGCGAGGGCCGATCCGCCGATGACGATCGGCCGCGCGTGGTCGTTATCGTCGTTAAAGTGCGTCGCTATCGGTCTCGCCGGTACGGATGCGCCGCGCGTGCTCGATCGGCGTGACGAAGATCTTGCCGTCGCCGATCTGGCCGGTGCGCGCGCTGGCGGTGATGACCTGCACCGCCTTGTCGACAAGATCGCTGGCGACAGCGATCTCGATACGCAGCTTGGGCAGGAAGTTCACGACATATTCAGCGCCGCGATAGACCTCGGTGTGACCCTTCTGGCGGCCGTAACCCTTGACCTCCGTCACCGTCATGCCGTGCACGCCGATCTCGGTCAGCGCCTGGCGGACCTCGTCAAGCTTGAATGGTTTGATGATCGCGACGACGAGTTTCATGATCCGATCCTGCTGTACGGCGGCTGACGGCCCCGGTTCGCGGCCGGAGCCCATCGGCAAGCGGCGCGAAAGCTGAGCGGTCTTTATGCCCACGGGGTTGCAGTTCCGCAAGTGATCCGCGGACGATGCGCGCGGCTTGCCGATGAACCGCCGCCCGCGGCCCGGCGACTATAAGCATGTGGGCGCGGCGCGGGCATGTTCGGGGCTGTCGAATCCGTCACAGGCAGGCGGGCTTGATTCCTGCCGTGATTCTTGGCGTCATTCGTTCACGCTGAATCGCGCACACTGACGTCCCGTCCTTTCCCCGGCCATCCGGTCCGGCAACGTTTCGAGGCAAGTGCATGGCCAACGGTCCCTGGTTCTACGCCGAGGGCGACAAGCAGTTAGGTCCGTATTCCGAAGCGGAATTGCGCGACTTCATCGCGCGCGGAATGATCACCGCGGCGACCTTCGTCTGGACTCAGGGCATGTCGGGCTGGCTGCGCGCCGGCGATATCCCAGGCCTGATCCCGAACGTCTCGCCGCTGCCACCGGGTCCGCCGGTCCCGGCGCAACCAGCCTCCGGCAGCATGCGCAGCGGCTCGCTGTCGATCGATTTCGGCATCTGGGATTTCACCTGGCGGACTCTCGTATGGGTCATCTGCTCGGCGTTCGTCATCCCGGTGCCATGGATTCTGGTGTGGTACCTCAAGTGGCTGGTGCCCTGCGTGCAGGTCCCGGGACGGCCCAACCTCAGCTTCGAGGGTACGGCGATGACCGTCGTTCCGTGGTTTTTCGGAGCCTTCGTGCTGTTTGTCGCCGTCGGCATGACCGGGAGCGAATGGCTCAACAACCTGATGATCCTCGTTCAGATGGCGCTGTACTGGCTCTTCATCAAATGGTTCGTCGCAAGCCTCGCCTCGAACGGACAGCCGCTCGGATTGAGTTTCTCCGGTTCGATCTGGGCCTATCTCGGCTGGACTATTCTCTCGATCGTTTCCATCGTCACGATCATCGGCTGGGCATGGGTTTATGTCGCCTGGGTGCGGTGGTTCTGCCGGAATATCCAGGGCACGCGGCGCGAGGTGGTCTTCAACGGCAGCGGACTTGAGTTTCTCTGGCGCGCGATCGTATTCGTCATCGCCGCCTCGTTCATCATCCCCATTCCGTGGATGTATCGCTGGATGATGCGCTGGATGCTCGAGCAGACCGAATTGGTCGAACGCACGGCGTGACGATGTCGGGCCCTCACGCCTTGCCGATAGTGTAAGGCCCGCCTTTCTCCAGGGCGCGCCGATAGGCCGGACGCGCGTGAATGCGCTTGAGGAAGTCCATCGCCTTCGGATGATGATCGCTCAGCCCGGCGCGCGATGCAGCGGCTTCGAGCGGGAAACTCATCTGGATATCGGCGGCGGTGAAGTCGTTGCCGGCGAACCATTCGCTCTTGGTGAGTTCGGTCTCCCAGAACGCCATGTGCTGCTTGAGTTGCGGATTGACCAGCGTGGTCAGCGCTTCGCGCGCGATCTTGCCGACCAGCGGCCGCAACAGCACCGGGGAACGGCGCGGCATCAGCGTGAACAGCAGCTTCATCAGCAGCGGCGGCATCGCCGAGCCTTCGGCATAGTGCAGCCAGTAAGTGTAGCGCAGCCGTTCCGGCGTGTTCGGCGGCGGGATCAACCGGCCGTCGCCGTAGTTGCCGACGATGTATTCGATGATGGCGCCGGATTCGGCGATGGTGTTGCCGCCGTCGGTGATCACCGGCGATTTGCCGAGCGGATGAATGACGCTGAGTTCGCGCGGCGCCAGCATGTTGGACTGTCGCTGGTAACGCACGATCTCATACGGCACGCCGAGTTCTTCGAGCAGCCACAACACCCGCTGCGACCGTGAATTGTTCAGATGGTGGACAGTGAGCATGCGTCGATCCTTTGTCGCGGGCGGGTCACCCGCAGTCTGCGCCACGCCGTCGGCCGGCGGAAGCGGCTTCGGTGTCCGAGACAACGCGGGCGGAGGCCGAAAGCTGCGAAAAGGCCCCACCGTTAGATATATTTACCCGGGTGATATTGACGGATATATTTTACCCGGATATAAAGCGTCGAAACCACACGAGTCGCGCCGCCATGAGCCAGCATTTCACCGCCTTCGACGGCCAAAGCCACCTCGCCACTGGGCCATTGGCCGAGGTGGCGCTCGCCGTCAAACACGCGACGGCCGCCGCGGCGCAGTCCGCCATCATCATCTTCGACGACGCCACTGGGCGGCCGATCGACCTCGATCTGCGCGGCAGCGACGCCGAGATCGTGGCCCGCCTGCCGCAACCCGCCGCTGCCGCCGAGACCGATCCCGCCGCACCGCGCGGACGCGGACGTCCCAAACTTGGCGTCGTCGCCCGCGAAGTCACGCTGTTGCCGCGTCACTGGGACTGGCTTGCCGCGCAACCCGGCGGCGCCTCGGTGGCGCTGCGCAAGCTGGTCGACGAAGCCCGGCGCAACAACGGCGAGCGCGATCGTCAGCGCCTGGCGCGCGATGCCGCCTACCACTTCATGTCGACGATGGCGGGCAATCTGCCCGGCTTCGAGGATGCCGCGCGCGCGCTGTTCGCTGCCGATCGTAGCCGCTTCGCCGCGTGCATTGCCGGATGGCCGCAGGATATCCGCGATCACATCGTCAAACTCGCTTCCGTCGCATTCCCGAGCGAAGCAGCGACCGCTTCGCTCCAAGAAAACGTGTCGGACCAAGAAAGTTAGTAAAGCCAGCGGTGTGCCAACGAGGCGCTCGCGCCACGCCCGCGGTTCGCCGCGCAAGGAATCGTCATGACCGCTGCGCGCCCGCTGTGGCTCGACTATCTCACCTTTCTGCTGCCGATGATGGCGAGCAACATCTTGCAGGCGTTGTTCGGCACCATCAACAGCATCTATCTCGGCCAGATGATCGGCGTCGAAGCGCTCGCCGCCGTCGCCGGCTTCTTTCCGGTGATGTTCTTTTTCGTCGCGTTCATCATCGGCCTCGGCGCCGGCGCGTCGGTGCTGATCGGCCAGGCGTGGGGTGCCGGCGAGCCGGCCAAGGCAAAGGTCATTGCCGGCACCACGCTGAGCGTCGCGTTGCTTGGCGGTGCCTTGATCGCGGTGTTCGGCGGCAGCTTCGCACGCCAGTTGATGCTGGCGCTGGCGACGCCGGCTAATGTGTTGGACGCCGCTACCGCTTACGCCCGCATCATGATGATCGCGATGCCGGCGACCTTCGCTTTCATCCTGATGACGTCGATGATGCGCGGCGTCGGCGACACCGTAACGCCGCTGTTCGCGCTGTCGGTGTCGACCGCGATCGGCCTCGTCGTCACGCCGGCCCTGATCCAGGGCTGGCTCGGGTTGCCGAAACTCGGCGTCGCCAGCGCGGCCTATGCCTCGGCGATCGCCTCGGTGGTGACGTTGCTTTGGCTTGCGCTACATCTGCGCCGCACCAACCACGCCCTCGCGCCCGATATGACCCTGCTGCGCGGCCTGCGTCCGGATCCGTTGCTGTTGCGCAAGGTGCTGCGTATCGGCCTGCCGACGGCGGTGCAGCTCGTCGTGATGTCGCTCGCCGAACTGGTGTTGCTCGGCCTCGTCAATGGCTTCGGCTCCGATGCCACGGCGGCCTATGGCGCGGTCAATCAGGTGCTGAGCTACGTACAGTTTCCGGCTATCTCGATTGCCATCACCGCATCGATTTTCGGTGCGCAGGCGATCGGTGCCGGTCGCGTCGACCGGCTGGGCGCCATCGTTCGCACCGGCCTGTTGCTGAACCTGATCATGACCGGCGCGCTGGTGCTGCTCGGCTATCTGCTGTCGCGGCTGATCATCGGCCTGTTCATCACCGATGCCCATGTGCTCGAACTGGCGCAACATCTGCTGCACATCGTGCTGTGGAGCACGGTGCCGTTCGGCATGGCCGGTGTGTTCTCCGCCACCATGCGCGCCAGCGGCACGGTGCTGGTGCCGATGCTGCTCTCGATCTTCGCCATTGTCGCGATCGAGGTGCCGGTTGCGGTGGCGCTGAGCCGAATCATCGGCGTCGATGGCGTGTGGATCGCGTATCCGGCGGCGTTCTGCGCCATGATGCTGCTGCAGATGAGCTATTATCTATTAGTCTGGCGCAAGAAAAAGATTCGGCGCTTGATCTAGATTACCGTCGGCTTCCGTGCCGCGAGCCGGAATATATTATGACCATCATAAAAAGAGTGGACGCGGCCGGCAAGCCGCGCCACAATCCTCGCGAAAAGTCGGGAGGTTCGTGTGGCCAAGACCAATCCGCAGTTTCTGTTCGATTTCGGCAGTCCGAATGCCTATCTCAGCCATAAGGCTATTCCCGCCATAGAGCAGCGTGCCGGCGTGACATTCGAATACGTGCCGGTGCTGCTCGGCGGCATCTTCAAGGCGACAAACAACAGGTCCCCGGCCGAGACGCTGGCCGGCGTCAAGAACAAGCGCGAATTCATGGAGCTGGAGACGCAACGCTTCCTGAAGCGTTTCAACGTCAAGCCCTATGTCTGGAATCCGCATTTCCCCGTCAACACCTTGATGCTGATGCGCGGCGCCATTGCGGCGCAGGCCGAAGGGGTGTTCGAGAAGTATGTCAATGCCGCGTTCCATCACATGTGGGAAGCGCCGAAGAAGATGGACAACCCCGAGGTGCTGGGGAAAGCGCTGACGGCGTCCGGTCTCGATGCGGCGAAGCTGTTCGCCCGCGCGCAGGAGCCGGAGATCAAGAACAAGCTGATGACCAACACCCAGTCGGCGGTGGAGCGTGGCGCGTTCGGTTCGCCGACGTTCTTTGTCGGCGATGAGATGTTCTTCGGCAAGGAGCAGTTGCGCGAAGTCGAGGAACTAGTGACGGGCAAGTAGAAGCGCGACACGATCAATTACCGTCATTGCGAGCCAACGGGTCCGGCTCTGCCGGCCCGATGACAGGCTCCGCGAAGCAATCCAGAAGCAACAAAAGAAGACTGGATTGCTTCGTCGCTCCGCTCCTCGCAATGACGCTGCTTTTGGCGCAAGCCGGCACAGACGAGTCGAACCATCGGAGACATCCAACCATGTCCAAACGCAATGCCACCGTCGCGGTGATCGGCGCCGGCGATTACATCGGCGCCGAGATCGTCAAGAAATTCGCCGCAGAAGGCTTCACGGTGTTCGCCGGACGCCGCAACGGCGAAAAACTTGCACCATTGGTGCAAGAGGTCGAGGCGGCAGGCGGCGCGATCGTTGCGCGCTCGCTCGATGCGCGCAAGGAAGAGGAGATCAACAGCTTCCTGCAGGACGCCGACAAGCACGCGCCGCTCGAAGTTATGATTTTCAACGTCGGCGCCAACGTCAATTTCCCGATTCTCGAAACCACCGACCGGGTGTTTCGCAAGGTCTGGGAAATGGCCTGCTGGGCCGGCTTCCTCGCCGGGCGCGAGTCGGCGCGGCTGATGCTGCCGCGCGGCCAGGGCAACATCTTCTTCACCGGCGCTACCGCAAGCCTGCGTGGCGGCTCGGGTTTCGCCGCGTTCGCCAGCGCCAAGTTCGGCTTGCGCGCCGTGGCGCAGGCGATGGCCCGCGAACTCGGGCCGAAGAACATCCATGTCGCGCACCTCGTCATCGATTCCGGTGTCGATACGGCCTGGGTGCGTGAACGCCGCGAGCAGCTGTGGGGCAAGGAGGCGCTCGACAATCCCGATCTGCTGATGCCGCCGGCCTCGGTCGCGGCGTCGTACTGGCAGCTCTATCAGCAGCCGAAGAGCGCGTGGACTTTCGAGATGGAAATTCGCCCGTTCGGCGAGAAGTGGTAGCTGGCCGCGCGGTCATTTCATCGGATCGATGTCGATCATCGACCCAGCCGATGGCAACAACTCGGAGCGGGAGTGCGAAAACCACGTCGCACTTTCGGTGTCGATGCTTTAGGTTGACCGCCGCAGTGCCATAATCAAGAAACGTGGGAGTTGGACGACATGCGCATTCTGGTGGTTGGGGCCGGGGCGATCGGCGGGTATTTCGGCGGCAGGCTGCTGCAAAGCGGCGCCGACATCACCTTCCTGGTGCGGCCGCGCCGCGCCGAGGAACTGGCGCGCGACGGTCTCGTCATCAAGAGTCCGCATGGCGATGCGACGCTGCCAAAGCCGCCGACGGTGCTGGCGCAAGACCTCAAGCAGCCGTTCGACATCATCCTGCTAAGCTGCAAGGCATTCGATCTCGACGACGCCATCGCCTCGTTCGCGCCGGCGATGGGGCCGCAAAGCGCGATCATGCCGATGCTCAATGGCATGCGGCATCTCGACGTGCTGGATCGTCACTTCGGCCGCGAGCGCGTGCTCGGCGGCCAGTGCGCCATTGCTGCGACGCTCGACGCCAATCGTCATGTCGTGCAGTTGACGCCGATGCAATCGCTCGGCTTTGGCGAGCGCGACGGCAGCATGTCGGCACGCGTCAACGCGGCGAACGAGATCTTTGCGCGCGGCAATTTCGACGGCAAGGCGAGTGCGACCATCGTGCTCGACATGTGGGAGAAGTGGGTGCTGCTGGCGACGCTGGCGTGCTCGACCTGCCTGATGCGCGCGGCGATCGGCAAGATCCTGCTGGCCCCGGGCGGCCGCGACTACATTCTCGGCGTGCGCGACGAGATCATCGGCATCGCCACTGCCGCCGGTTATGCGCCGCGTATGCCGTTCATCGAGCGCATCACCGGCATCCTCACCGCCGAAGGATCGCCGTTCACCGCGTCGATGTTCCGTGACATCGTTGCCGGGCTGCCGATCGAGGCCGATCATATCGTCGGCGATCTGATTGCGCGCGCGGCCGCCGCCAAGCTCGAGGTGTCGCGGCTGCGTATCGCTTATACGCATCTGAAAACGTATGAGGCGCAGCGGGGCTAGTCGAACGTTCTGTCCTTGCGAGCGAAGCGAAGCAATCCAGTCTTTTTTTCGTGGTGCTGGATTGCTTCGTCGCGGAGCCTGTACTCGGACGGCGCAAAGCGCCGATCCGGGTTCCCCTCGCAATGACGACGCCAGGAATCACATCCGCGACAGGTAATGCGCCAATGCGACGATCTCCTCGTCGTTGAGCGGATAGGCGACGTCGGCCATCGCCGCCATGCCGCCGCCGGAGCGATTGCCCGATTTGTAATCGCGCAGCGCTTTCAGCAGATAGTCCTCGCGCTGCCCAGCGATGCGCGCCACCGCCTTGGTACCGGCGTAGCTGTCGGTATGGCATGACGCGCAGCGGCGGCCCTTGGCGGCCATCTCGCCCTTTTTCGTCAGATCTGGATTGTCATCCTGCGCGCCCTTGGGCGGCGTCAGCGAGGCGAAGTAGGCGCCGAGATTGCGCACATCCTCGTTGCTGAGCTGCTCGACGATCGGCTGCATCTGCTCGTTCTTGCGGGTGCCGGCGCGGAAGAACACCAGTTGCCATTGGATGAACTGATCCGGTTGCCCGGCCAGCGACGGAATGTTCTCGGTCTGCGAGATGCCGTTCTCGCCATGGCAGGCGGTGCAGACTTCGGCCTTGGCCTTGCCGGCCGCGATGTCGGCGGCGTGGGCGAACTGTCCGGATAGAAGCATCGCGACCGTCGCCGCAAGAAAAATAATTCGCATACCAATACGTGCCTCCACCGCCATTGCGAGGAGCACCCGGATCGGCGCTTTGCGCCGTCCGAGTACAGACTCCGCGACGAAGCAATCCAGTCATATCACCTGACTCTGGATTGCTTCGCGGAGCCTGTCATCGGGCCGGCAGAGCCGACTCGTTGGCGCGCAATGACGGGACCTGATGTCCTACGAGTGATCAGCGCTTACTTCTTGGCTTCTTTCTTGTCGTAGCTGATGCGGTAGATCGCACCCGCCCAGTCGTCAGCCACCAGGATCGAACCGTCCTTGGCCAGCACGATGTCCGCCGGACGGCCAAGATAGGTCTGCTTGCCTTCGATCCAGCCCGAGGCAAACACCTCCTGCTTGGCATTCTTGCCATCGGGACCGACGATCACCCGCATGATCCGTGCGCCCTGATACTGGTGCCGGTTCCATGAGCCGTGTTCGGCGATCAGGATGTTGTTCTTGTACTCGGCCGGAAACTGGTTGCCGGTATAGAACTTCATGCCGAGCGGCGCGACGTGGTCGCCGAGCTTCAACACCGGCGGCGTGAACTCGGAACACTTGTGCCCCATGGCGAACTTCGGATCGGGAATGTCGCCCTGATGGCAATACGGATAGCCGAAGTGCTCGCCCAGCCTGGAGATCATGTTGAGCTTGTCGCTGGGCGAATCGTCACCGAGCCAGTCGCGGGCATTTTCGGTGAACCAGTACTTGCCGCTGCGCGGATCGACGTCGCCGCCGACGCTGTTGCGGACGCCGAGCGCGACGATTTCAGCATTGCCGGTCTTGGGATCGACGCGGCGAATCTGCGAGACGCTGGTCGGCGGGATGCCGATGTTGAACGGGGGGCCGAGCGGAATGTAGAACCAGCCGTCCTTGTCGACCGCAATGTATTTCCAGCCATGCGCCGCATAGGACGGCATGTCGTCGTACACCACCTTGGCTTCCGGCATCTTGTCGAGATTGGCTTCCGGATTGTCGTAGCGCATGATCTTGTTGACATCGACCACGTAAAGCGCGCCGTTGAGGTAAGCGAGACCGGTCGGCATCGACAGGCCCTTGATGATGGTCTTGACCTCTTTCTTGCCGTCCTTGTCGGTAATCGCATAGACGTTGCCGAGGCCGAACGAACCGACGAACAGCGTGCCCTTGTCGCCCCATGCCATCTGCCGCGCGGCGAGCACGCCGGTGGCATAAGGCTCGATCTTAAAGCCCTTCGGCAGCTTGATCTTCTTCAGTGCCGCGGCGATTTCGGAATCGGACATGCCGGTCGGCGGTCCGGAGGGTGGCGCGAGGCCTTTCTGCGCTTCGGTTTCGTCGCCGAGGAACCAGTCCGGCGGTGGATTGGTCCAGAAATCCTTGGTACCGGATTGATAGCTCTTCAATCCGTCGGCGGCCGTTGCGTGCTGCGCGCCGCCGACCGACAGAATTGTCGCCAGCGCCAGCACCGATCCATAAAAGATTGATTTCATCGCGTCCCTCCCGTGCAGCCATCCAGGGGCTGCGTTTGTTATTGGTATGATCGAGAAACGAAGTGGGTCCGCATCGAAGATGCGAGACGGGCGAAAGCTAGCACATCCATTGCGGGAATGAAGTGCATTGCGCGCTATGCTGTCCGAACAAATTTGCGCCGGTCGATTTGCCGCCGCATGTTGCTTAAAATTTGTTCGGCTCGCCGCGTGCGCCGCACAAAGACAACGCGATGCTAACGTCGCTTCACCGTCAGCAGGCCGGTGCCGCTGTTGTTGCGATAGAAGGTGTCATAAAGAGCGGGAATGCCGAGCACGGCGTCGTTGACGAAGATCAGCAGTTCGCCGCTGCGTGTCGGCCGGATGGTGGCCTCGATGGTGCCGTCTTCGGGATCGGGGTCGAGGAACACCTCCTCACCGCCGACCGCGCCGTAACGCAATACGAGACGGAACCATGGCCGCGTCAGCTCGCGCCGCAGCGGCACGCCGAGCACCAGCAAGGCTTGTTGCCACAGCGTCGGCGCATCGGTGGTGTAGAAGCCGCCGAGCGGCGAGGCGATATCGCCGTCGCGAAACGGCGTGGTCGTCTCGACCTTGATGAGGTAACGGGCGCCGTTGCCTTCGACGAAAATTCCCGTGTTGTTGCAGAGCTGTGAGGTGGCGAAGGTCGCGGTGGCCTGCTCGCCGCGGGCGAGGCCCCTGGCCATGGCATCGTCGCGGCAGGTCAGCCCGGCGACGTCCTGCACATTGTAAAGCAGGTGGCTGCTGAGCGTGAGGCCGAGATAGACGAACAGCACGGCGAACAATGCCGGCGCCCAGCGGCGTTTCAGCCCTTCATGGAACGCTGTATATAGCCGGCTACTACGCAAGCGATAGATCCAGTTGTCCGGCAGGCCCTGCGGTGCGGTCGGGCTGCGCCGCCAGATGGCGCCCATCCGGTCGGATATGCTGGCCGCCAGCCGGGTGCCGCCATAAATCAGGCCGCACACCACGATCAGCAAGGCGAGAAACTGGAACGGACTGCGGGCGTAGCCATCGATCCAGGTCTGCGCGAAACCGGGCAGGAAGCCGCCGACGATGCGGATCAGGTCCGACACCCAGCGGATCGGGCTGGTGTATTCGTCCTTGGCTGGCAGCTTGCGCAGCAGCGGATACAGCAATAGCCACGCCGTCGCGCCGACGGTGAGGAAGTAGACGATGCGGCGTGCCCAGATCACGTTCCAGACGTGTTCCTGCGCCTTGGCGCGCTCGGTCGCCGCCGCGCCGCGTTCCATGCCGTATTGCTCTGGGGTGAGGATGGCGCCGTCGTCGGTGGCGACGTCGTAAGTGGCCGGCAGCCCGACCGGCGCATAGGCGCGGGCGTGGCTGGCGATGCGGCGGAACGCGCTCTCGTGGATTTTCGGCCGTGCGATCAACACCTCGTCGTGTCTGGCGTAGCGATAGGTGCACAGCTCGGCCAGCTTGCGCGGGCCGTAACGGTAATAGCCGCCGATGCCCTTGCGTGGATCGTAGAGCCGCCCGTCCTTGTCGCGCCGCGAAATGGCGTTCTTGAAAGTATCGGGATCGGCGGGAGGCGTCGCGCGATCGGATTTGAAGCGCAGGCCGCAGCGTTGCGCCTCGCCGATCATCCAGACGAATGGAATGTAGGCCAGTGCATCGTCGGGATAGCCGCCGCCGACATTGGAATGCACGCCGGCGAACCAGAGTTGGCTGACCTGCTCGTCGGCGACGTAACGTTGGCCTTCGGGGCGCGGCGGCGCCGGCGCCACGCTGCGTTCGTCCCACAATTCGGGATGGAACGTGGTGCGTTCCTCGTCGAGCGCCAGCGCCTGACAGGCGCGGCTGACGCGGGCGAGATCGAGCCGATGGTCCGGCAACTCCAGCGGCCAGATCCATTTGCTGACGCCGCGCGTCATCTCGTCGAGCGGCAGGCCGTAGGCGGCGACGGTGTCCCAGACGCCGATGAAGCGAATGCGCGCGATGCTGCGGTTGGCGGCCCTGTCGTAGCGCGGCAGGACCAGATCGCGCAGCGCACGGAACGGCACCTCGATGTGCCAGAAGGTGTGATAGCGCTCGCGGCGATAGGCGCGATAGGCGGCGCGCGCCTTGCGGTCCAGCTCCTGCTCGGTATCGGCGGTGACGAGGCCCTGATTGAGGATTAGCCCCATCACCACGCGGATGGTGAAGCCGCCGCGGCTGAAGCCGAAGCCGTAGATGTCGTCGTCGTCACTGCGATAGTTGCGGCAGGCGAATTTGTAGAGATCGATGACGTTGCGTTTCAGGCCGATGCCGAAGGCGCCGCCGAGGATCGCCAGCGGCTTGAACGACGAGGTGCCGACGCCATCGTCGTAGAACGCCACCTGATCGGAACCGGACAGGTCGAGCGCCTCGAAGGTCCGCCAGACATTGGTGCGCCAGACTTTCGCCGCCGAATTTCCGGTGCCGTCCGACAACAGGATGATCTTACGGCCCATGTGGTGGCCCCCGCAGCGGCTGCTGATGACAGTCGCGTGATGAGCGAAGCATGGCACATTCGTTGCGAACGCAAAATCAATTGGCTGTCAGGCAATTGCCACGCATTTGCCGACAATTGTCCGCGACGCCAGACGGCAGAAATAAATCTAGCGCGGCCCGAGTCTCCTCCACATGACGCCTTTGCCATGGAGGATCGTGATGAGCCGAACACCAATCAATGATGATGAAATCAAGCTGACCCGTCGTCACGCTCTCGAATGCATGGTGTGGGCGGGCACCGGCGTGCTGTGGACCATGAGCGGCGGCGTTCCGGTGGCGCGCGGCCTGCTCGGCGAAGCCAAAGCCGCGACCGATACCGGCTTCAGTTTCCTGCAGATGAGCGACAGCCACATCGGCTTCAACAAGGCCGCCAATCCCGACGCGCTGGCAACGCTGCGCGAAGCGGTTGCGAAAGTGAAGGCGATGACGGTGAAGCCGTCCTATATCCTGCACACCGGCGACATCACGCATCTGTCGAAGGCGTCGGAATTCGACAATGCCGATCAGGTGTTCGGCGAGACCGGGTTGAAGATCCACTACGTTCCCGGCGAGCACGACATCATCGATGAAGCGCGCGGCAAGGCCTATCTCGACCGCTACGGCAAGGGTAGCAAGGGCGCGGGCTGGTACAGCTTCGACGACCATGGCGTGCATTTCGTCGGGCTGGTGAATGTCGTCGATCTCAAGAGCGGCGGTCTCGGCAATCTCGGCGCCGAGCAACTGGCGTGGCTGGAAGACGACCTGCGCGGCAAGAGCGACAGTACGCCGATCGTCGTGTTCGCGCACATCCCGCTCTACGTACTTTATGAGCAATGGGGCTGGGGCACCGACGACGGCGCCCGCGCGCTGGCGCTGCTGAAGCGGTTCGGCTCGGTCACCGTACTCAACGGCCACATCCATCAACTGGCGCAGAAGGTCGAAGGCAACATGACCTTCCACACCGCGCTGTCGACGGCATTTCCGCAGCCCGCGCCGGGATCGGCGCCATCGCCCGGCCCGATGCTGGTGCCGGCGGAGAAACTGCGCAGCCTGCTCGGGCTGTCGTCGGTGACGTTACGCCAGACCGGTACGCCGCTGGCCATCGTCGACACCACGCTCGGTTCCTAAGCGAGATGCCTGCCATGGGAAATCAGATTGAGAACAACCCACATCACGCCAATCGCAACTTCCTGCGCGCGATCGTTGTCGCGATCGCGGCGGGCCTCGCCACCGGCACGCTCGCCGCGCAACGAGCCCGCGCCGCGCTCGAAAATCCTGCCGCGATCGCCATCGACAACTTCACCTTCGCGCCGGCCGAACTGACGGTGCCGGTAGGGACGACAGTCAAATGGAGCAATCACGATGACATTCCGCATTCCATCGTCGGCAACAACGCTGCATTCCGGTCGGCGGCGCTCGATACCGACGACTCCTATACGTTCACCTTCAAGAACGCCGGAACCTTCACGTATTTTTGCGGACTGCATCCGCACATGACGGGTAAGGTGATCGTCAAGCCGTGAACCGCCGCATGTCGTCCACGCCGGATGCCGATGGATATGCTAAATGGTGAGACGTGGGCTTCCCCGGCGTATCGAGACCGCGGACATCATCGTGCCGACCAAGGACGATCACGCGTTATTCGATGACGTCTTCCTGCCGCATCTTCAGGAAGCTTATCGTCTTGCGCGCTGGCTGACCGGCAACGCCAACGATGCCGAGGATGTGGTGCAGGAGGCTGCGCTGCGCGCCTTCCGCGCCATCGCGGCTTCGGATGTGGTCAACCCGCGGGCGTGGAGCCTGACCATCGTGCGCAATACCGCTTATAGCTGGCTGATGAAGAACAAGCCGAAGGATGTCGTCTTCGCCGAGGAATTGAACGATGCCGACCGTCGCCGCCTCGATGACGACCCCCAGGGCCGCACGCCGGAGGATGTTGTCATTCTCAATGCCACCGCCGACGAAGTGCACAAGGCGCTGGCTGCGCTGCCCGCGCTGTTTCGCGAGGTCGTGGTTTTGCGCGAGATGCACGAACTGAGCTATCGCGATATCGCGGCGGTCACAAACCTGCCGATCGGCACCGTGATGTCGCGCCTCGCGCGCGCCCGGCAAATGTTGATCGGGACACTCGGACAGGCCCGGCCATGACGCCATCCTTGCCAGACAGCGACGACCTGACCCTGCAGGCCTACTGCGACGGCGAACTCGACGCCGCCGCCGCAATTGCGTTCGAGCGTCGTCTGGCCGATGACGCCGAATTGCGCCGTCGCTGCGATCAGGTGATGGCATTGCGAAACCGATTGCGCAGCCTGTCGCGCGAGATGCCGCCGGGCGATTTCGCGACGCGGATCAGGGCTGCGGTCGGCAAACCGCCGCAGCATGAACGGCGCTGGCCGTGGCGCGCCATGGCGGCCTGCCTGCTGATCGGGGTGCTGGCGGGCGGCGTGATGACGCAGATGGCCGAGAACTATCGCCGCGACGATGCCGCGGCCAGCGTCATCGTCGGCAATCATATTCGTGGCGCGCTGGCGCCGCAGTCGTTCGATGTGGCGTCGTCGGACCGCCATACCGTGAAGCCGTGGTTCGCGGCGCGCGTTGCCGAATCGCCCAAGGTGCCGGATCTCGCACCTGCCGGGTTCGTCCTCGCAGGCGGCCGTATCGATGTGATCGGGCAGACGCCGGTGCCGACCATCGTCTACAGGCACGCCGCCCATCTGGTCAGCGTCACCGCCCTGCCGAACGACCGGCCGGTCGGCGCGACGACCATCGCCGGCTACCATCTGCGGAGTTGGCGCGACGGCAGCTTCACCTATGTCGCGGTGTCGGATTTGCCGGAGGCCGATCTGGCGGCGTTCGAGCGGGCCTTCCTGGCCGAAGCCGGGCAGCTCTGACGCCTGGCTTTGCTCCCGCCAGATACGACAAAGCCGCCTTGCGGCGGCTGTCGATCGTTGAAATCGATATCGATTTGCCAATTCTGGAGCGGGCGAAGGGATTCGAACCCTCGACCCCGACCTTGGCAAGGTCGTGCTCTACCCCTGAGCTACACCCGCATCCGAGACAATTCGGCGGCGCACCGCCGAGCGGCAGAGCTATGCCAAATGCAGCCCGCGAATGCAACAGCCAGTCGGCCTGTTGCATGCGAATAAAAATGTCGCCGGAGGTCGCGACGTCGCAATCCGGGCGAATTGGCCGGACAGATTGCCATGCGATCCGGTCCTGGATCGCCGGGTAGTTAGATATCGCATTGATATATAATGGAATTTCTCGGATCAGGGTCGTCAGCGCGTGGTTGGCCGGTGAGGCGTTATGGACCGGCGCGCGAAGTTCCGGCGGATTGCAAAATACGCCCGCGCGCGCCATCTACAGCGACGGCCGTGTTACATCGGGCCACGCAGAACATCAGGTGAGGTTGACGTGACAATCGTAGAGCAGGGCAACGGCGCGGCGCCACCGGCAGCCGCCGATCTCATCAAGGATACCAGCACGCAGACGTTCATGAAGGACGTCATCGAGGAATCCAGGCGCCAGCCGGTGCTGATCGATTTCTGGGCGCCGTGGTGCGGCCCATGCAAGCAATTGACGCCGATCATCGAGAAGGCTGTCCGCGCCGCCAAGGGTAGGGTGAAGCTGGTCAAGATGAATATCGACCAGTACCCGGACATTCCCGGCCAGATGGGCATCCAGTCGATTCCGGCGGTGATCGCGTTCGTGAATGGCCAGCCCGCCGATGGTTTCATGGGCGCGGTCCCGGAAAGTCAGGTCACGGCGTTCATCGACAAGCTGACCAAGGGGATGCCGGACCCGGCTGGCGACGTCACCGGGCTGCTGCAGGAGGCCGAGGCCGCGCTGGCGGCCGGTGACGCCGGCACCGCTGCGTCGATCTATGCCGAGGTGCTGGCCGTCGATGCCACCAACATCGCGGCGCTGGCCGGGCTGGCGCGCTGCTATGCCGAAACCGGTGCGCTCGATCAGGCCAAGCAGACGCTGGCGATGGTGCCCGAAGCCAAACGTAACGATGCCGCGGTCAAGGCGGTGCAGGCGGTCATCGATTTAGCCGAGCAGGCGCAATCGCTCGGCCCGGTGACCGAACTGGAACAGAAAGTCGCCGCAAACCCGCTCGATCATCAGGCGCGATTCGATCTCGCCATCGCGCTCAATGCCGGTGGCAAGCGCAGCGAAGCGACGCAGCATCTGCTGGAGATCGTCAAGCGGGATCGCAAATGGAACGACGACGGTGCCCGCAAGCAGCTCGTGCAGTTCTTCGAAGCTTGGGGTGGCGCCGACGAGGCGACTGTCGACGGCCGCCGCCGGTTATCGACAATTCTGTTTGCCTGATATCGGACACGTTGATGGTTTCGGATCGCTGCGATCCAAAACCAGTTTGAGCTAGCATCGGACCGACACATGCCGATCAATTCCGACTATCGCGGGCCCGGCGAACTGCCTGAAGTAATTCCGGTGTTTCCATTGCCCGGTGCACTGCTGCTGCCGCGCGGGCAAATGCCGCTCAATATTTTCGAGCCGCGTTATCTGGCGATGGTCGACGATGCCTTCCGCGACGGCCACCGCCTGATCGGCATGATCCAGCCGGACGCCGCGCATTCGCGACAGAACAACGAACCCGCCTTGTTTCACGTCGGTTGTGTCGGCCGCATCACCCAGCTCGCCGAGTCCGGCGATGGCCGCTACATCCTCGAACTCACCGGCATCTCCCGTTTCAAGGTCGTCGAGGAGATCAAGGCGCTGACGCCGTATCGGCAATGCAAGGTGGACTTCTTCGCGTTCATCGACGACTTCACCGCACGCAAGGGCGAGGAAGAGGTCGATCGCGCCGCGCTACTGTCGGCGCTGACGGCCTTCCTCAAGGTGAACAATCTGAAGGTTGACTGGGAAGGCGTCGAAAGCGCGCCCAACGAGGCGCTGGTCAATGCGCTCGCGATGATGTCGCCGTATGGCGTGGCGGAAAAGCAGGCCATGCTGGAGGCGCCGGACCTCAAGACCCGTGCCGAGATTCTCATCGCGGTGACCGAGATGGATCTCGCCAAGAAACGCACCAGCGGCGATCCGCCGTTGCAATGAGCGGCGATTCCGGCCATTGCGAAGCGTCCAGAGCTGCCGCGATCGGAATGACGGCGCGCTGCCGACGATAATACGACTGGAGAGACTGCCATGACCGCCGACCGTCCGGAATCCACCGTCGATCCCAAGCTGCTGGAGATTCTGGTGTGTCCGGTCACCAAGGGCGCGCTCGAGTTCGACGCCGCGCGGCAGGAGCTGATTTCGCGCTCCGCCAAGCTGGCCTATCCGATCCGCGACGGCATTCCGATCATGCTGCCGGAAGAAGCCCGCGCCCTCGACTGAGCGCGCCGCCGCGCCACGGCCGAATGCGACTGCCGCATTCGAGGCAAATTCGCGGTTAATTAGCGCGCCAACCTTCATCGCTTGTCAAATGCAGCGCGACACAGTTCGCCACGCCAAGACCCCATTGGCGACCCGGCGGCGTCGCGTCGCGTTCGCATGAGGGCTGCAAGGCCCGTGGTCCCGATGTGCCTGCTCAATTCTGCCTGTGCCGGCGCGATCGTCGCGCCACCACCAACTGAATGAGGAAGGGGCCATGCCGAAAATCACCAAATCGCAATTGAAGAGCGTGCTGGCGACCGCCGACGAGGTTCGCGCCTGGCAAAGCCACGTGCCGCCGGTTCGCACCCGGATTGCCGGCATGCAGGGCAGCCGCCACGCCGTCGAAAAAGTTTTCACGGCGTCGATGCGCAACGCCAAGGTCGATGTCGAGAAGCTGGCGACCATTCGCAGCAACCATGCCGCCGAACTCAATCGCCTGCTGAAAGCCGAGGAGGCCGAGGCGCTGAAGGGCTCGGCGAAAGCCAAGACCATGCTGGCCGCCAACATCGCCAGCCGCCGCGAGGCGCTGCAACAGCTGCACAACGTGCCGCTGACGCCGGCGCTGCCGACCTTCATCACGCTGACCGAGCCGTTTCTGATCTGGGCGACGCCGCGCAGCAACCTGCTGTCGGACTCGCAGGTGCAACCCTGGGGCAGCTACGCCAAAATCAAGGTGGCACCGACCTCGGGCGGTTACGAGAAGCTGAGTTTCTATTTCCTCTGGAACAATCCGAGCGACTATCACGCGGTGATCAACGCCAGCAGCTATCTGGCGCTCAACGGCTACTTCCGCGCCTATGCCGAAGGCAGCCTGTCCTATTTGTGGAACGTCGGCGGCCACACCAGCAGCATGTATCTGTCCGCCAGCCTGAATTGCTGGGAGTGGTGGAATCAGCCGCCGACCCTGACGCGCAGCGATACCAAGCCGGTGCTCGAACTGTCGGCCAATGCCGGCTTCTTCGACGATACGCAAACCAAGACGTTATCCGACGTCGTCGATTTCGAAGTCGATCAGTTCGTCGTGCCGCCGAATGGCGTGGTGGTGTTCGAAGTGGCGCTCAACATGTCCTACAGCGTCGACGATGGCCATGTGCACATCAACTTCGAGGACGGCGGCCATGAAGTGGTGTGCCCGGCGATTTCCATCGCGCTGTTGACGCCGCCGGTCGCGACCAATGTCGTCAACGCGACGCATGCCTCGCTGGCGCCGGTGTAGCAACACAGTTGTGGATTAGATTGAGGTCATTGCGAGCGACAGATCGGCAACGCCTGACGTCGCCGTCACCCTGAGGTGTGTCATGCGAAGCGTGACGCCTCGAAGGGCGACGGCGATCCTTCGAGGCTCGCTACGCTCGCACCTGAGGATGACGTTGCCCGCGTCGCGACTCTCCGCCTACAGCGCTTCGCCCCTGAGCAGGCGCGGCACCTCGCCGGATAAACCCGCCGCCTGTTTGATGAACATGCTCTTCAGCGGCGGCAGGCGATCCACCAGCCCCAGCCCGATGTCGCGCACGCCGCGCAGCAACGTCGATTCGTTCGAGAACAGGAAGTTCAGCGAGTTGGTGGCGACGCCCATCGCCACAGTGTCGAATCGCCGCCAGCGTTGATAGCGCTCGAGCACATCGGCCTGCCCCGGATCGATGCCGAGCCGCGCCGCATCGACGATGACTTCGGCCAGCGCCGCGACATCCTTCAGGCCCATGTTGAGGCCTTGTCCGGCAATCGGATGGATGACATGCGCGGCGTCGCCGATCAGCGCCATGCGATCGGCGATGAACGAACGCGCGACGAAGTAGCCCAGCGGAAACGCGCGCGGTCTGTCGAGCGCCTTGACCTCGCCGAGGTGCAGGCCGAAACGCTTCTCAAGTTCGGCATGAAATTCGTCGTCGGGCAGCGCGACGATGCGCGCTGCCTCGCGGCGGGATTCGCTCCACACCAGCGACGAGCGTTTGCCCTTCAGCGGCAAAATGGCAAACGGCCCTGCGGGCAGGAAATGTTCTTCGGCGCGGCCCTGGTGATCGCGCTCATGGCCGACGGTGACGACGATGCCGGACTGGTCGTAATCCCAGCCGTGGGTGGCAATGCCCGCGCGCTCGCGCAGTTTCGAACGCGCGCCGTCGGCGGCCACCAGCAGGCTGGCCTCGATGGTACTGCCGTCGGCGAGCGTCACCGCAATGTGTTCGGGCTGCGCATCATAGGTGGTGACAGCGGTGGCGCGCAGCGTCACGCCGGCGGCCTCCGCGTGCTGCACCAGCGCGTCGATCAGCAGGCGGTTCTCGACCATGTGCGCGAAGGGTTCGCCCGGCTCGACATTGCCGGCGAAGGTGAGGAACACCGGACGCGTGGCATCTTCGAGCTTGGAATCGGTCACCACCATATCGAGGATCGGTTGCGCGTCGGGGCCGACGACTTCCCACACGCCGATGGCTTCGAACAACCGGCGGCAGGCGGCGACGATGGCGGTCGCGCGCGGATCGCGGCTGGGCCGCGACGCCAGCGCCGGATCGGCAACGATGACCGGGACGTCGGGGCCGAGCCCCTGGCGCAGCGCCAGTGCCAGCGCCAATCCGGCGAATGCCCCACCGCAGATGACGATGCTTCGTTGTGCCGCCATGGCTTTCGACTCTTCTCACAACTGGACTTGCCAGCGGGTTATAGCTGAGCGAAACAGGTTTCCCAACGCTCTAATCGAGTAGCTTTCCATCGTCATTGCGAGGGGCGAAGCGACGAAGCAATCCAGGGCTTCCGTGCCAGAAGACTGGATTGCTTCGCTTCGCTCGCAATGACGGATAGATTGAAGCCCGCATGTGACCAAACCACGGGAATTCCATGTCCAAAAGCCTGATCGATCTGCTCGCCATCCTCGACCTTGAGCCGATCGAGGTGAACATGTTCCGGGGCACCAGCCCGAAAACCAGCTGGCAGCGGGTGTTCGGCGGTCAGGTGATCGGGCAGGCGATGGTGGCAGCGTGCCGGACCGTCGAGGGCCGCAAGCCGCATTCGCTGCATTGCTATTTCATTCTGCCCGGCGATCCGCAGATTCCGATTATCTACGAGGTCGAACGGCTGCGCGACGGCAAGAGCTATGCGACGCGCCGCGTCACCGCCATCCAGCACGGCCACGCCATCTTCTCGATGATGGTGTCGTTCCATGCCGAAGAGCAGGGCGCGTTCAATCATCAAGACAAAATGCCGGACGTGCCGACGCCGGACAAACTCACTGCCGAGGAAGTCGCCAAGCAGCCGATGTTCCGCGAGATGCCGGAATTCATCCGGCGCTATTATGAGTCGGATCGCCCGATCGAATTGCGGCCGGTCGAGCTTGGCCGTTACTTCGGCCAGAAGATCGAGGATGGCCGCATCCATATCTGGATTCGCACTGCCGCCAAGCTGCCGGACGATCCGGCGCTGCATATGTGCGCGCTCGCCTATGCTTCGGACTTCTCGCTGCTGGATGCGGCGATGGCGCGCTACGGCCGCACGCTGTTCGAGAAGGGCATGATGCCGGCGAGTCTCGATCATGCGATGTGGTTTCATCGGCCGTTCCGCGCCGACGAATGGCTGCTCTACGCGCAGGATTCTCCGAGCGCGCAGGACGGTCGCGGCCTGACCCGCGGCCAGATCTTCCGGCCCGATGGCACGCTGGTGGCTTCGGTGGTGCAGGAAGGCTCGCTGCGCGTGCGGCGCTAATAGCCCGCCGCAGTTGCGCCGCGCGTGCGCGGATCGGCGCCGCCCTGCCAGCCGTTGCCGGTCAGCGCGATGGAATTGGCCGAGGTCTGTCCCATCGGCTCCCTGACGCGGTGGCCCTTGGCCTGCAACCCGGCGAGCACCGCGTCGCTGAAGCCGTGCTCGATGCGAACTTCATCCGGTAGCCATTGATGATGCAGGCGCGGCGCGCCGACTGCAGCAGCGACATTCATGCGATAGTCGAGCACGTTGACGATCACCTGCAGCACGGTGGAGATGATGCGGCTGCCGCCGGGCGACCCGGTCACCAGCACGACCTTGCCGTCCTTCAGCACGATGGTCGGCGACATCGACGACAGCGGCCGTTTGCCCGGCCCCGGCAGATTGGCTTCGAAACCGACAAGACCATAGGCGTTCGATGCGCCCGGCGCGGCGGTGAAATCGTCGAGTTCGTTGTTGAGCAGCACGCCTGTGCCAGCAGGGACGAGGCCGACGCCGTAGCTGAAATTCAGCGTGTAGGTGTTGCTCACCGCGTTGCCGGCGCTGTCGACAACTGAGAAGTGTGTGGTGTTGCTGCCTTCGCGCGGTTGCTTGAGCGGCAGCATGTCGCTCCACGGCGTCGCGCGCGCCGGGTCGATGCTGGCGCGCTGCCTGGTGGCGTAGTCTTTCGAGGTCAGCCGCGTTACCGGTGCGTCGACGAAAGCGGGATCGCCGAGGAACCGCGCACGGTCGGCATAGGCGCGCTTCATCGCCTCGATCAGCAGATGCAGCGAATCGGCCGAGCCCTGTTGCAGGTCGTGCATCGGAAAGCCTTCGAGGATGTTCAGCGTTTCCAGCAGCACGACGCCGCCCGACGACGGCAGCGGCATCGACACGATGTCGTAGCCGCGATAGTTGCCGCGCATCGGCTCGCGCAACACCGCCTGATAGTTTTGCAGATCGTCGCGGGTCATGATGCCGCCGGCGGCGCGGATGCCGTCGACCAGTCTGTCGGCAACCGGTCCCTGATAGAAGCCGCGCGACCCCTGCGCCGCGACGGCCTCGAGCGTTGTCGCCAGATCGGGCTGGCGTAGCGTGTCGCCTTCGCGCAATGGCGTCCCGTCGGCGCGCGAGAAGATAGCCGCTGCCGTCGGCCAGCGCGCCAGCCGCCTGTGCCAGCCGGGCAGCGTGTCGGCGATATCGTCGGTGACTGCAATACCGTCGCGCGCCATGGCAATGGCCGGTTGCAGCAATTGGGCGAGGGTGAACTTGCCGGAGCCGAAGCGTTCCAGCGCCAGCGTCAAGCCGGCCACGGTGCCGGGCACGCCGATGCCGAGTGCGGAGTCGCGCGATTTCGCCGTGTCCGGCTTGCCGTCGGCGCCGAGAAACATGTCGCGCGTCGCCGCTGCCGGGGCGGTTTCGCGATAATCGATGGCGATGTCCTTGTTGCCGTCGGCGAGGTGAATCACCATGAAGCCGCCGCCGCCGATGTTGCCGGCGCGCGGATAGCTCACCGCCATGGCGAAGCCGGTGGCCACTGCCGCATCCACCGCATTGCCGCCGCGCGCCAAAACGTCGCGGCCGATCTGCGCCGCCAGCTTTTCCTGTGCCACCATCATGCCGTGGCTGGCGAGCACGGGATGCTGTGTATCGGCGGTCGGTGGCGTGAAGCTGCCGCTGCGCGCATCCTGCGCCTGTGCGGGGCCAATCAGGATCGCCAGCAGCATCAGCGCTGCCCACCGCCATCGCCGCGAGATGTCAAATCGCATTGCTCATGCTCCGGCAAAGGCCACGATGGGTTGTGTCAGATCGAATTGACGCGTTCAGGTGGTGACGCGTCCGGCTCCTGGGTTCTTAATGCTATATTGGGTTCCGTGCGGTAGGCAAAAGACCTCAGGGATTCGTGAGGTGGTTCCGCATGTCGGTTGCTGTGGCATCTGAAGTCGACAAGGCAGGTCAGCAATCCGCTTACCCGCCGCGTTCTGCCGTGGTGGCCTGGATTTTCTTCGACTGGGCCGCGCAGCCTTATTTCACGCTGATCACGACCTTCGTGTTCGCGCCGTATTTCGCCACCTTCGTAGCGGCGACACCGGACCAGGGACAGTCGCTGTGGGGCTTCGCCACGGCCGGCGCCGGTCTGCTGATCGCAATGATGTCGCCGGTACTGGGCGCGATCGCCGACGCCAGCGGCCGGCGCAAGCCGTGGATCGCGGGCTTCGGCGCGCTGCTGGTGATCGGTTCCAGCCTGATGTGGATCGGCAAGCCGGGCGATCCCAGCATCATCGTGCCGCTGCTGATCGCCTACGGCATCGCGACCGTCGGCGTCGAGTTCGCGACCGTGTTCAACAACGCCATGATGCCCTCGCTGGTGCCGCCGGAAAAAATCGGCCGGCTCTCCGGCACCGGCTGGGCCACCGGCTATATCGGCGGCATTCTCAGCCTGATCCTCGTGCTCGGATTTCTCGCGGCCAATCCGGATACTGGCCGCACCATGCTCGGTATCACACCGCTGTTCGGGCTCGATGCCGCCGCCCATGCCGGCGACCGCATCACCGGGCCGCTGACCGCGCTGTGGTTCATCGTCTTCGTGCTGCCGATGTTCCTGCTGACGCCGGACTTTCCATCCAAGCGCCCGGTGCGCCAGGCGTTGCGCGAAGGCCTGCGCGAATTGCGCCAGACGCTCGGCGAACTGCCCAAGCGTAAATCGCTGGCGTCGTTCCTGCTCGCCAACATGGTCTATACGGATGGCCTCGTCTCGCTGTTTGCGTTCGGCGGCATCTATGCGGCCGGTACCTTTGGCTGGCGCACGATCCAGATCGGCACGTTCGGCATTCTGCTGGCGCTCGCCGGCACCTTCGGCGCCTGGCTCGGCGGCAAGCTGGACGACCGGCTTGGGCCGAAGCGGGTGATTGCCATCGCCCTGACGTCGCTGCTGTTGTCGATCATCGCCATCCTGCTGGTCGATCGCGATTCGATTCTGTTCGTTCCGGTGACGCCGCCGCAGCCGGGCGGTGGCTTGTTCGCGGCGCCCGCCGAAAAAGCCTATCTCGTGCTCGGCGGGGTGATCGGCATGATGGGCGGACCGCTGCAGGCGGCGTCGCGCACGCTGTTGATCCGCATGGCGCCGAAAGATCGCATCACGCAGTACTTCGGGCTGTTCGCCTTGACCGGAAAAGTGACGTCGTTCATCGGCCCGCTGTTGATCGGCATCGTCACCGCCGTCACCGCCAGCCAGAAAGCCGGCATGGCGGTGCTGGTGGTGTTCTTCGTCGCAGGCCTCGCGCTGCTGTCGCGGGTGAAAAACTAAGCCTTCTTCACCTCTCCCTGTAAGGGAGAGGTCGACCGACGTCGCGCAGCGAACGCGGTCGGGTGAGGATCACTGGTCAGACCCCCCACCCCGGCCCTCCCCCTTGCAGGGGAGAGAGCACTAGTGCCGGAAATGTCGCGTGCCGGTGAGCACCATGGCAATGCCGTGCTCGTCGGCCGCCTTGATGACTTCGTCGTCGCGCACCGAACCGCCGGGCTGAATCACCGCCGTCGCACCGGCCTCGATGCAGGCCAGCATGCCGTCGGCGAATGGGAAGAACGCGTCGGACGCGACGACCGAGCCCTTGGTCATCGGCACCGCGAGCTTGAGTTCGCGCGCGGCATCTTCCGCCTTGCGCGCGGCGATGCGCGCCGAATCGACACGGCTCATCTGCCCGGCGCCGATACCGACGGTGGCGAGATCCTTGGCGTAGATGATGGTGTTCGACTTGACGTGCTTGGCAACGCGGAAAGCAAAGCGCAGGTCGCGCAACTCCGCTTCGCTCGGGGCGCGCTTGGTCACGACCTTCAGCGTCATGTCGTCGACCACGGCATTGTCGCGGCTCTGTACGAGAAGGCCGCCGGCAACGGTCTTGGCGGTGAGGCCGAGCGCACGCGGATCGGGCAGGCCGCCGGCCAGCAGCAGCCGCAGGTTCTTCTTCGCGGCGACGATGGCGATAGCTTCGTCGGTGGCGTCCGGTGCGATGATCACTTCGGTGAAGATTTCGGTGATGGCGCGAGCGGCGTCGGCATCGAGCGTGCGGTTGAGCGCGACGATGCCGCCGAACGCCGACGTCGAATCGCAGGTCAGCGCCTTGCGATAGGCGCTGACGAGATCGGAGCCCTCGGCAACGCCGCACGGATTGGCGTGCTTGATGATGGCGACGGCGGCAGTGCGCTTGGCATCGAACTCGGCGACGCATTCGTAGGCGGCGTCGGTGTCGTTGATGTTGTTGTAGGACAGTTCCTTGCCCTGCACCTGTCGCGCGGTGGCGACGCCGAAGCGCTGATCGGGCGTGCGATAGAACGCTGCGTGCTGGTGTGGGTTCTCGCCGTAGCGCAGCGACTGCACGAGGCGGCCGCCGAAGGCGCGATAGTCCGGCGCATCGGTTTTGAGTTGCAGCGCGAACCAGTTGGAGATCGCCGCGTCATAGGCGGCAGTCCGGGCATAGGCTTTCGCGGCAAGCCGCTTGCGCAGCGCGAGTGTGGTCGCGCCCTTGTTGGCGGCGAGTTCGTCGAGCACCGCCTGATAATCTTGCGCTTCGACGACGACAGCGACGTCGTCGTGGTTCTTCGCCGCGGCGCGGATCATCGCAGGGCCGCCGATGTCGATGTTCTCGATGCAGTCGTCGTAGGCTGCGCCTTTGTCGACGGTGGCTTCGAACGGATAGAGATTGACCACCAGAAGATCGATCGGCGCGATGCCGTGATCCTTCATCGCCTTGGCGTGCTCGGCGTTGGCGCGGATCGCCAGCAGGCCGCCATGCACCTTGGGATGCAACGTCTTGACGCGGCCATCCATCATTTCCGGGAAGCCGGTGAGGTCGGAGACGTCGGAGACTTTGAGACCCGCCGCGGCGATGGCCTTCGCTGTGCCGCCGGTCGACACCAGCTCAATGCCGTGGCCGGCGAGCGCCTTGGCGAATTCGATCAGGCCGGTTTTATCGGAAACGGAAAGCAGGGCGCGGGTGACGCGGCGCGGAGTATCGGACATGAATGTAGGTTCCTGGAAAGCGACGCATTTTCCAGCAAAACGGCTCGCGGTTCGGCGCGGAAAAGCGTCCTGACGTTAAGGCAGCCGGGTAGCACGGTTTGCCCGGCGACGGAACCGGTTGTGGTCGCCGGGGCGCGGAATTTGGCCGAAAAACCTGACTATCGCGGGCCGAGTCATTGTCCAGCAGGTGGGCCGGCGGCCCGTCGGGCGTTCAGAGCGGCAATTCCGGCTCGTGGCGGGCGGCGCGCCGCGCCGATGTCGCCGAAGGCGAGGCGGTCGAGCGCAGGAAGCTCCAGCGGATACTGGCGGCCTGCTGGGCGTTCTGCCGGATGACGATCTGGGCCGTGCGGCGGGCGCCGTCATTGCCGGCCAGAAATACGCTGTCTTCCAGGTCGACCTTGTCGTCGGCGGCTTCGAACGTCCACACCTCGCGATTGGGCAGCACCAGCATGACGCTGCGCGCGTCGCTGAGCCGGCTGGCCTTGATCGAGGGATGCAGATGGAAACGTAACGCGAAGTCGGCACTGGCTCCGCGAATCCGCGCGCCTTGAGGCGGCGCCACGGTGTCCTCGCCATCGAGCCGCAGGCCGTCGTCGGCGACCATCAGCACGCGGCGATGCATGACGCCGAAGCGATGCAGGTAGCCGTCGTGCGATGCGGTGAGCACCGTGCCGCCCGAGGTCGTTTCACGATAGCTTTCGACCTCGCTGGGGCCGCCGACGATCGGTGCGCCGCGCAGCAGTCGCTTCATCGCCGAGCGTTCGACGAACTGGCACGACGAGGTGTCGTGATAGGTCATGGTCGAATGCGCCGGCGTGCTGCGTGCGAAGACGCGCCAGCTATCGCGGCCGGTGGCCGGCATGCCGCAATTGATGACGATGCGATTTTGTCCGGACGACAATTCGAAGGCGAGGCAGCCGGCATGCGCTTCGCTGCTGACATTGGCGGGCGGCGGCGGGCCGCAATCGGCGATCACTGTCATCGCCCCGGCATCGAGGCGTTCGTAACCGGAGTGCGGCATCGTGGCCATCGGGCTGCCACGGGTATCGTCATAGGCGAGCAAGGTCGCCAACAGGTCCGACGGCGTGCCGCTCATGCCGTTGAACAGCGCGAAATTGCCGTCGCCATGGCGAAAGAATCGCAACATCGGCATCATGCGGTCGATGGCGTTGAGCAGCGCGGCGGGCGGCGGAATGTTGCGCGCGGTGAAGGTCTGCCGCAGCGGCAGGAGATCGATCAGCAATTCGATCAGCGCACCGGGATTGCGCGAGACGTGACCGCCATCGGGCAGGATCTGCCGTTGCAGTTCGTCGGAGAGTTTGCGCGTCGCGTTGCGAATCTGTCCCGCCTGATTGGCGAGACACAGCGACGCGTAGCATAGCGCGATCAGCACCTGCAGCCGCGGGACGCCGTCGGCAATATCCAGCGCGGCGAGCCGCAACTGGCGGATCTCGCGGCTCAATCCGCGCAGATAGCGGCGATAGAATTTGCTGTCCGTATCGTTGAGCACCAGCGGGGCTTGCGACAACAGCGAGATGATGCGGCGCGCCTGCACGTCGGCGCGGCGGCCGACCGCGCGCTTGCGACTGGGGCCGGAGAGCCAGTCGTCGATCAGCGAGCGCGCATTGGCGCGGGTGATCGCGGTATCGGCGGCGCGCAAGTGGCGCAGCCAGCCGAATCCCAGCAGCGCGGCTTCCCAATCTTCCGACGGCGGTTCGAGTTCGAAGATCGACCGGCTGTGACAGGTGACGATCTTGCCGGCGAATACGAATCGCCCGGCATAGATCTCGGCGGCGCGCGTGGCATCGGCGGTGCGCAGGTCGTGTGGGGCGATGATCAGGCGATCGGTCCGGCCGGGCCATAGTCGTGCCAGCGCCGCCGAACCGCCGCTGGCGCGCGACATCGCCGACCGGGCGAAGCGGCCGAGAATCAGCGTCGAAAGGCGTCGGCGGTGGGCGGCGGACACGCGCGGCGGGTTCCCTGAATCAATTTCAGCTTGATGAAATTTAGCTGCGAATCCTTCTTAATCCGGAAATGCCGCCAGCGCACCATCCGGAAACTGCTCATCCCAAGCAAATACCTGTAAGTGCTAGGCTTTCACCAGCCGTGCCGCGTAAAAGCCGTCGAGGCCGCCAAGCCGCGGATCGCTGGGGTGCGGCAGATGGCAAGGCAGCGTGCGCAGATCGCCGTCGGCACTGATCAGTTCGCTGAGGCCCGCGACTTCCGTTGGTGCGACCGGCGCGCGCCGCACACCCGAATCGCCGGCGAGCAATTCGGCAATCGCCTGCTCGCCTTCTTCGGGTTCCAGCGAACAGGTGCAATAGACCAGCGTGCCGCCCGGCTTGAGCAGGCTGACCGCGCGCCGCAGCAGGCGCCGCTGCAACGCCGTCAATGCATCGATATCGCTTTGCTGCTTCAGCCACGCCACGTCCGGATGGCGGCGAATGGTGCCGGTCGCGGTGCAGGGCGCGTCGATCAGCACGCCATCGAACAGCTCGCCTTCGCCATCCCATTCTGCGGCGTCGGCCACCAAGGTCTGTGCCTCGAGCCTCAGTCGCGCCAGATTGTCGCGCAAACGGGCGACGCGGTTGGGCGAACGGTCGAGCGCGGTGACGTGGGCGCCATTGTGAATCAATTGCGCGGTCTTGCCGCCCGGCGCGGCGCACAGATCGGCGATGCGGCGGCCTTCGATGTCGCCGAACAGCCGCACCGGCAATGCCGCGGCGGCGTCCTGCACCCACCATTGGCCTTCGTTGAAACCGGGCAGCATCGTCACCGAACCTTGCAACAAGGTGCGGACGGTGCCGGTCGGCAATGCTTCGCCATGCAACCGCGTCGCCCAATGTGCTGCATCCGACTTCACCGTCAGATCGAGCGGCGGCTCGTGACCGATGGCGGCGGCGATGGCGTTGGCATTGGCTTCGCCGTAATGCGCAATCCAGCGTGCGAGCAGCCATGGCGGCACGTCGAGCGCGCGCGATTCGATTTCATCGATCAGCGGCTGGCCTTCGCGCGCGCAGCGGCGCAGCACGGCGTTGACGAGACCGGCGTATTTCGCGGCGCGACGGTCGCTTTGCACCAGCCGCACCGAGAGATCGACGGCGGCGTGATCTGGCACTTCCATCCAGAGAATCTGCGCGGCGCCGATCAACAGCGCGCTCTGCGCGCGCGGTGCGTCGGTGGGAATGCCGCGATCGAGCAGGCGTGACAGCACATGGCCGAGCGTGCCGAGCCGGCGCAGGATGGTCGCGACCAGGCGGCGCATCAACGCGCGATCACGATCGGCCAGCGCTTTGAGGCCGGGATGCGCCGCCGCACCGTCGAGTTGATCGTCGAGTGTGCGATGCTTGTGCAGCACGCCGTCAAGAATGTCCGCAGCGATACGACGCGCTGCTAATCCGGGCACCTCGGCGGGCGGAGCAAATCTTGAAGCTGGCATGAACTGGAAACATCGATGCAAATGGCGGGCGATGGCGCGGCGCTGCGCGCACGCACCTTCGTGGTGACAAATTATTGTGTGACACGTGAATATGCCAAATGTAAGAATCCGGCGTATAATATCTTCGATCGAAAACTGAGTGTGGTGTGAACGTGCAGCACGGATCGGATCGTGCGAACCGCGATCGCGACCGTGCAAGTCATAACGCAACGGGAGAGATAGCGATGCATGACGATCCGGTGCGGACTGCTGAAACCGAAACTCCGCGCAAACCTTTGACGCCCGCGGCCCAGCGCGCGCTCGCCGAGGCGGAGGCGCGGCGTGCCGTCGCGTTGGCCAACGCGCAACCACTTGCCAAGGAGTACCAGGGTCCGAAGGGGCTCGACCCGACCCGCTTCGGCGATTGGGAGAACAAAGGCATCGCCTCGGATTTTTAAGATATCCGCGCTCATGCTGAGGCTATTGGCTGAATGCAACCATAGATTGTGGTTGTCAGTTTGATGGACTCAGTTTAGCGTAGGAATATGTACCCAATACGCAGAATATATCCTGCATCGGGCGGCTTTCGGCGCAGCGGCATGGCGGCAGTCCTGCCGTGGATTTTCGTGCTGGGTGTCGCCGCGGGCTCGATGTTGCCCGCGGTCCGGCAGTGGCACGAGCGTGGAACGGTGTCCACGCCGGTGTCGCGTTCGCAGGCCTCCGCGCCGGACGACGACGCCAGTGTGCTGTGGTCGCGACCGGGTCAGCTCGATGCGCGGCATCCGGCCGAAGTGCTGCGGACCATCGATGGCGATACGTTCGAGGCGCGCGTGCATCTGTGGCCGGGTCTCGACAAGACGACGCGGGTGCGGCTGCGCGGCATCGATGCGCCGGAGCTGAAGGCGGCCTGCGCGGAGGAATTTCGCATGGCGCAGGCGGCGAGCGGGGCTTTGCGCGAACTCCTGGCCGAAGGCAGCGTCACCATCTTCAATATCGGCCCCGACAAATACAATGGCCGGGTGGTGGCCGATGTTGCCACGCGCAAGACGCCGAACGTCTCGGAAGCGATGCTGGCCGCCGGACATGCCCGGCGTTATGGCGGCGGCCATCGCAGCGGCTGGTGCGACCGCGCCTCGCGATGACCGGTGGCGGTTATCGTGTCACGACGACGTGGGTGCCGACCGAGACGCGCTGGTAGAGGTCGGTGATGTCGTCATTAAACATTCGCACGCAGCCATAGGAGACGAAGCCGCCGACCGAGTTCGGCCGGTTGGTGCCGTGGATGGCGTATTCGCCGCCTTCCAGCGTCATCGCCGCCACGCCCATCGGATTGGCGGGCGAGCCGCCGGGGATGACGTCGGGAATGCTGGGATTGTCGCGCTTGACGTCGGCGGGCGGCGACCAGGCCGGGTGCTGATACTTGCCGCTGATGCGCGTCTCGCCGGCCCAGCGCTTGCCGGCTTTGCCGACGCCGACCGGATAGCGCACCGCGCGCTCTCCATCGAGCACCAGATAGAGCCGCCGCTCACTGGTTTTGACGACGATGGTGCCGGGCGAATATTCGCCGCGATAGGCCACGACATCCGGCCGTGCCAACGCCGGCGATGCGGTCAAAGCAACCGCGCCCATGGTGGCAGCCAGCGCCACCGCAATTTTCAACGACATCGACGACTCCGCTTCATCGGCCGGCGGCGCCTGCACGCCCTCGTCGGCCGGTCATTTCTCGCACGATCTTGATCGACGGCCTTCACCAAACGGTTGCCGCCGCCGCGCACCTTGCGTCGCGCGGGCCGATCAAAAGAAAATGTTCGCAACAAAGTAAATGCCCGGGAAACAACACTCAGCCGAAAACACAAATGTCTGAGGCGGGTGCCCCTGACATTTGCGTGAGGGGAGATGCGATCGTGGAGGGATATCGTTCGCCGAAAAGCAAAGGCCCGATTCGGTGGTTGCCGAACCGGGCCTTGGTAACAGCAGCGATGCCGCAGGCCTACGCCGGCGCCTTCTTCTTGTTCTGGCGGTTGGTGACGAGATCGTCGACCACGGTCGGATCGGCGAGCGTCGTGGTGTCGCCCAGGCTCGAGGGTTCGTCCTCCGCGATCTTGCGCAGGATGCGGCGCATGATCTTGCCGGAGCGGGTCTTCGGAAGGCCGGGCGCGAACTGGATCAGATCGGGCGACGCGATCGGTCCGATGTCCTTGCGCACCCACGCCACCAGATCCTTGCGCAACTGTTCGGTCGGCTCGACGCCGGCCATCAGCGTCACGTAGGCGTAGATGCCCTGACCCTTGATGTCGTGCGGGTAGCCGACCACGGCGGCTTCCGACACCGCGTCATGCGCCACCAGCGAACTTTCGACCTCGGCGGTGCCCATGCGGTGACCGGAGACGTTGATGACGTCATCGACGCGGCCGGTGATCCAGTAGTAACCGTCGGCGTCGCGACGGCAGCCATCGCCGGAGAAGTACTTGCCCTTATAGGTCGAGAAGTAGGTCTGCTCGAAGCGGGCGTGATCGCCGTACACCGTGCGCAACTGGCCGGGCCATGAACGCGCGATGCACAGGTTGCCCTGGCATTCGCCTTCCAGCACGTTGCCGTCGGCATCGACGATGGCCGGCACCACGCCGAAGAACGGCTTGGTCGCCGAGCCCGGCTTCAGCTTGGTGGCACCCGGCAGCGGCGCGATCAGGGTGCCGCCGGTTTCGGTCTGCCACCAGGTGTCGATGATCGGGCAGCGGTCGTCGCCGACGACGCGATGATACCATTCCCATGCTTCCGGATTGATCGGTTCGCCGACCGAGCCGAGCAGCCGCAGCGATTGCCGCGAGGTCTTCTTCACAGGCGCGTCGCCGGCCTGCATCAGCGCGCGGATGGCGGTCGGCGCGGTGTAGAAGATGTTGACCTTGTGCTTGTCGATGACGTTCCAGAACCGCGAAATGTCCGGATAGGTCGGAATGCCCTCGAACATCAGCGTGGTCGCGCCGTTGGCCAGCGGCCCGTAGAGAATGTAGCTGTGGCCGGTGACCCAGCCGATATCGGCGGTGCACCAGTAGATGTCGCCGTCGTGATAATCGAAGGTGTACTTGTGCGTCAGCGAGACGTGCAGCAGATAGCCCCCGGTGGTGTGCAGCACGCCCTTCGGCTGGCCGGTCGAGCCCGAGGTGTAGAGCAGGAACAGCGGATCTTCGGCGTTCATCGGCTCGCATGGGCAATCGGTGCTGACCGATTTCACAGCTTCGTCGTAATAGACGTCACGGCCGGCCTGCATGTTGACCTTGCCGCCGGTGTGCCGCACCACGATCATGGTCTTGACGCCGCCGGCCTTGTCGGCGGCCGCGTCGGCGTTGTCCTTGAGCGGCACCTTCTTGCTGCCGCGCAGGCCTTCGTCGGCGGTGATGACGATCGATGAGGTCGCGTCCTTGATGCGGCCCGCCAGCGAATCCGGCGAGAAGCCGCCGAACACCACCGAATGAGGCGCGCCGATGCGCGCGCAAGCGAGGATGGCGTAGGCCGCTTCGAGAATCATCGGCATGTAGATGGTGACGCGGTCGCCCTTCTTGACGCCCTTCGCCTTCAGCACGTTGGCGAACTTGCAGACTTCCGCATGCAATTGCTTGTAGGTGATCTTCTTGTCGACGCCGGGATCGTCGCCCTCGAAGATGATCGCGACCTGATCGCCGCGCGTGGCGAGATGGCGGTCGATACAGTTGTAGGCCGCGTTGAGGATGCCGTCCTCGAACCACTTGATCGAAATGTTGCCCGGCTCGAACGACCAGTTGCCGGCCCTGGTCGGCGGTTTGATCCAGTCGAGCCCCTTGGTTTGCTCCATCCAGAAGCCATCGGGATCCTTGACCGATCGATCGTACATCTCGCGGTACTTCGCTTCGTCGATATAAGCGCGTTTCGCCCATTCCGCGGGTACGTCGTAAACCTTATCGGACATCATTTCCTCCACGCTGCGCCGCCATTGCCGGCTTCATGGCCCGGCGCTGGCAGCATTCCGATGTTCGCTGTTGTACCGATTATGCGTCCGGGCAACAGATGGCTACAAGCCGAAAGGCATAGGACTTTTGGGTGCATTCGCAGTGGTATTGCGATCCGAGGTCAACTGGATTGCTTCCCCGGCGCCCCGGAAGCCGGACGCATCGGTCGCGGCGGCGGCCAGGACGGCGCGATCGGCGCGATGGGCCGTAAGACCGCGACTGGCTTCGGCTGCGACATCACTTCCCCGCGAAAACGGTACTGGGAGACCGATCCGACGATTCGTCGGGCTGGTACAGGCGGCCGTGGACGCCTAAATCGCCCGGTCGAGGCCGGTGTGGACCCGCTTTGCCGGGAACAAATACCGGGGTCCCGACATTTTGTGTTTGCGTAAGGAGCCGCAGAGGCACCTAAGATTATGACAGATCTACAGAATTTTGAGATTCTGCGGGATAGTGGCGGGCCGGCGCGAAGGTCGGCGCCGCAGCCTGCCCGGTTCGCCCCGGCTCCCGGACGGGTGAGCGACCGGCACGGTGCCCGCGTATCCGTCGAGCGGTTGGCCAGCGAACTGGGCCTGACGCTCGGCACCCAGGACGCCCTGACAATCCGCCGCATCAAGCGCGGCAAATCCTACTCGTTCATTCGCGCCAACGGCACCCGCATCCGCCACGCCGGCACCATTCGGCGGCTGAACGCGATGGCGGTGCCGCCGGCCTATGCCGAGGTGCGCTACGCCGCCGACCCGACCTTCCATCTGCAGGCGGTGGGACGCGATGCCGCGGGGCGGCTGCAATACCGCTATCACGCCGATTGGGAAAAAGTGCGCGAGCGGCGCAAGGCGCACCGGCTGGCGACGCTGGTCGGCGCGCTGCCGAAAATTCGCCGCGCCGTGTCGCAGCATCTGTCCGGCGACCAGCCGACCCGCGAATTCGCGCTGGCGGCGGTGATCGAACTGGTGGCGCGCACCGCGATCCGCCCCGGCAACGAATCCTATGCGCGGCTCAACGGCACGCGCGGCGCGACGACATTGTTGAAGTCGAACGTGACGATCGAGGACGATTGCATCGTGCTGACGTTCCGCGCCAAGGGCGGCAAGGCGGTGCGCAAGGAATGCGACGCCGCCAAGCTCGTGCGCGCCATGAGCATCCTGCGCGGCGTACCCGGCAAGCGGATGTTCCAGTATAAGGACGAAGGCGGCACGACGCGCCTCGTCAGCACCGCGCAGGTCAACGCGTTCCTGCGCGAGATGTCCGGCATCAAGATTTCGCTGAAGGATTTCCGCACGCTGATGGCGTCGGCCGTGGTGCTGGAATCGCTGTCGCGATTGTCACCGGCCGCGAGCGCGCGCGGCCGCCGCAAGCAGGTGCTCGACGCCGTGCGCGCCGCCGCCGACGAACTGTCCAACACGCCGACGATCTGCCGCAAGAGCTACGTTCACGACACCATCGTCACCGCGTTCGAGGACGGCATTCTCGAACGCTTCGCCGCGACGATGAAAGGCTATCGCTCGCAGGCCAAGCGCGAGCAGTTGCTGATTCAGGTGGTGGCGACGGCGGGATTGTAGCGCACTGACGTGGTGATGTGTGGGCTCTAAATCCCGCCCATCTTGCAGACGATCTTCCACTCATCGGCAGTCACCGGCTGCACCGACAGCCGCGACAGCTTGATCAGCGCCATTCCGGCGAGGCGCTTGTCCTTCTTCACATCGTCGAGCTTCACCGGAGTCTTGAGCGGCTTGTCGGCCTTGATGTCGACGCAGACGAACTTGCCGGTCTTGTCGGTCGGATCGGGATAGTGTTCCTTGATGATCTCGGCGATGCCGACGATCTCCTTGCCTTCGTTGGAATGATAGAAGAAGGCGCGGTCGCCCTTCTTCATCTTCATCATGAACAGCTTGGCGCTGTGATTGCGCACGCCGGTCCATGCTTCGCCCTTGGCGCCCTTGGCCACCTGCTGGTCCCATGACCACACCGAAGGCTCGGATTTCACCAGCCAGTAGTTCATGATACTCACGCTTCCTTATGTCATGGCCGGACTTGTTCCGGCCATCCACGTCTTTATCCATCCTCAATATCAAGACGTGGATGCCCGCGACAAGCGCGGGCATGACGAAAGGTGTCATCCCTCCGCGCGAAACGGTCGCGTCAGTAATTGCTCGATGGCTTCGTCGATGGTCACCGCGCGCGCCAGAATCGCCGCGACGGCTTGCGCGAGCGGCATATCGACGCCCTTGGCGAGCGCGAGTTCGGCCAGCACCGGCGCGGTGAATTCGCCTTCGCTCAAGGTGTCGCCGGGCTTTTCGCCGCGGCCCAGCGCGACGCCGAGCGAGAAGTTGCGCGATTGCGGACTCGAGCAACTCAGGATCAAATCGCCGAGTCCCGACAGGCCGGAGATGGTGTCGCTGCGCGCGCCACAGGCGCGGCCGAGCCGCATCAACTCGGCAAAGCCGCGCGTGGTCAGCGCCGCCAGCGCCGACGCGCCGAGCTTGCGCCCGGCAACGATGCCGGCGGCAATCGCGAACACGTTCTTCGCCGCGCCGCCGATCTCGACGCCGCGCATGTCGGTGGTGTGATAGGGCCGGAACGTTGCCGAACCCAGCGCATGCACCAGCGCCTGCGCCAGCGTGTCGTCGTGTGCCGCCAGCGTCACCGCGGTCGGCAGCCCGCGCGCCACGTCGTCGGCGAAACCGGGACCGGAGAGAATGGCCGGTGCGGCGCGCGGCGCGGCTTCGGCAATCACTTCGGTCATGAATTTTTGCGTGCCGTGCTCGATGCCCTTGGCGCAGGCGACCAGCGGCGTGCCCTCGGCAAGATGCGGCGCGAGCGCGGCTGCGCCTTCGCGCGAGCGCTGCGCCGGCGTCACCAGCAGCACGATGTCGCTGCGCGCGGCGTGGGCAAGATCGCTGGTGATGTCGATTCCGGCGGCGATCGATGCGCCCGGCAGTCGCGTATTCTGGCGGGTCGCGCGCATGGTCTGCGCCTTGGCGGCATCACGTACATAAAGCACGACGTCGCGTCCGGCGCGCGCGGCGGCGCTGGCCAGCGCCGTGCCCCAGGCGCCGGCGCCGATCACCGCGACGGTTTGATAGCGAGGCATCCTAGAAACCCGCGCGGGTATTGGCGAACGTCGCCGGCACCTCGACGTTGTCATCGAGTCGCCAACGCGCGCGCGGCGGTGCCTCGAGCGCATCGGTAAGGCCGAGTGCGAGTCGTTCCGCGCCGGCCCATGCGATCATCGCGCCGTTGTCGGTGCAGAGCGCCGGCGGCGGCACGATCAGTTCGGTGCGTGCCCGGGCCGCGACATCGCGCAGCGCGCCGCGAATGGCCTGATTGGCGGCGACGCCACCGGCAGCGACTAATGCGGTCGGCGGACCGAACTGTTCGGCGAACAGTTGCAGCCCGACATCGAGGCGATTGGCGATGGAGTCGAGCACCGCAGCCTGAAAGCCGGCGCAGAGATCGTTGATGTCCTGCGCTTCCAGCGGCGTCATGCGGCTGGCTTCGTTGCGTACCGCCGTCTTCAGGCCGGACAGCGAGAAGTTGGCATCGGGCCGTCCGAGCATCGGGCGTGGGAAATGAAACCGCGTGGCATCGCCGGCATTGGCTGCGTGTTCGACCTGCGGGCCGCCGGGATAGGGCAGGCCCAGCATCTTCGCCACCTTGTCGAAGGCTTCGCCGAGCGCGTCATCGACGGTGGTGCCGAGCCGCACATAGTTGCCGACGCCAAGCACCGCGACGATCTGGGTGTGGCCGCCGGAGGCGAGGAACAGACAATAGGGGAACGCCAGCGCATCGGTCAGGCGCGGCGTCAGCGCATGCGCCTCGAGATGATTGACCGCGAGCAGCGGCGTGTCGTGCACCAGCGCAATCGCCTTCGCCGTGGTCAGGCCGACGATGACGCCGCCGATCAGCCCCGGCCCGGCAGCCGCGGCGACGCCGGACAGTTGCGCGTAGGTCACGCCGGCCTCTTGCATGGCGGTGGCGACGATGCCGTCGAGCATATCGACATGGGCACGCGCGGCAATCTCGGGAACGACACCGCCGAACGGCGCGTGTTCGGCGATCTGCGAGCGAACGATATTGGACAAAATGCGGCCATGGCCGTCGTTGCCGCGCTCGACAACGGCCGCGGCGGTTTCGTCGCAGGTGGTTTCAATGCCCAAAACCAGAATCGGCGTCTCGATAGCCAATGTCAGCCCTTGCGTTCGCCGTCAAACCAGCGTTTTGCTTCCAGGAAATACCGACGTCTCGTGGAGTCTGATCTGACAATCGCCTGCCGCATTCGCGGATACGGCAAATGCCAAATCGACGTCACTAGCCGTAGCATTGTGAGGCTATCAGGTGCAATCTTCCGGCGAGCAATCTTCAGGTCAGGCCGACGTTGTCGTCACCATCGGCACGCGGGGCAGCCCGCTGGCGCTGGCGCAGGCGCACGAGGTGCGCAACCGGTTGGCGCGCGCCCACGCCATCGACGCGGAGCGCATTGCCATCAAGGTGATCCGCACCTCGGGCGATGCGATCCAGGACCGCGCGCTGTCGGAGGCTGGCGGCAAGGGCCTGTTCACCAAGGAAATCGAAGAGGCACTGCTCGCCGGCAGCATCGATCTGGCGGTGCATTCGTCGAAGGACGTGCCGACGTTTCTGCCCGATGCCACCTGGCTGTCGGCGTTCCTGCCGCGCGAAGATCCGCGCGATGCGTTCATCAGCCGCACGGCATCGTCGCTGCAGGATCTGCCTGCCGGCGCCACGGTCGGCACCGCGTCGCTGCGGCGTCAGGCGATGGTGTTGCGGCTGCGGCCCGATCTCAAGGTCAGCGTCATGCGCGGCAACGTCGAGACGCGGCTGCGCAAGCTGGACTCGGGCGAAGCCGATGCGACGCTGCTGGCGCTGGCCGGGTTGAAACGTCTTGGCCTCGCCGACAAGGCGACGCGCATCTTCGAGATCGATGAATTCCTGCCGGCGGTGGGACAGGGTGCCATCGCCATCGAATCGCGCCGCGACGACGATCGCACCAATGCGCTGGTCAAGGGCATCGGCAATGCCGATGCCGAAGTGGCGCTGACTGCCGAACGCAGTTTTCTGGCGCTGCTCGACGGCTCGTGCCGGACGCCGATCGGCGGTCATTGCCGTGTGCAGGGCGAGCGGATTCATTTCAGCGGCCTGATCATTTCGCCGGATGGCCGCGAGGAATATGCGACGACTCGCGAAGGGCCGCGCAGCGAAGCGGCGGCATTGGGAACCGATGCGGCGCGCGAATTGCGCGAGCGGGCCGGCGAACGATTCTTCACGCTGTTCTCGGGTGCATGAATGAAACGAATTCCGGATTCGGGATACTAGCCGCGTGGCCATTCTCGTCACCCGTCCACATCCCGACAGTGCAGCCACGGCGGCTGCATTGCGTGCCAAAGGCTTCGAGGTGCTGCTGGCGCCGATGCTGCGTTTCGAGCCGGTGGCGTTTCATCTCGATGAGAACGCACGTTTCGAGGCCGTGATCGTCACCAGCAGCAATGCGCTGCGTGCGCTCGACGAAAGTCCGGCGCAACGCGATTTGCTTGGGCTGCCGCTGCTGGCGGTCGGCGAGCGCACGGCACAGGCGGCACGCGCCAGCGGCTTTGGCAATGTCACCGCGGCCGGTGGCGACGCGACGTCGCTGCGCGATCTGATCGTCGCGCAGGCGCGCGCCAGGCGGATCAGGAAAGCGGGTCGGCTGCTGTATCTCGCCGCCGCCGATCGGGCGCGCGAATTGGGTGCCGATCTCGGCGAACTCGGCTTCAACGTCACCACTGTCACGGTGTATCGCATGAATACGGTGGCCGATCTGCCGCCGGAGGTGCGTGACGCCTGTGTGGCTGGTCGCATCGAAGCGGTACTGCACTACTCGGCGCGCAGCGCCCGCGCTTTTCTCGATGCGGTGCGGGGTGCCGGCATCGAAATCTCCGCGCTGGCGCTGCCGCATTGCTGTTTTTCCGATGCTGTAGCGGCGATCGTCCGCGATGGCGGCGCCACCCAGGTTGCGGTGGCGCGCGTACCGGATGAAAATGCCATGTTCGAGGCGCTTGACCGTGCGTTGCGGTCGCGCGCAGGTTAAAATTAGTAAAATCGGGATACGTGCCGCGAAAAATGGCGCGTGCAGTTGGTTCGCGATGCGCTACAAGCGAAGCTGAGCCGGATAGGCACAGAACGGGATCGAGGAACTTCGCTCATGGCCGAAGACAAACCGGAACAGACCGAAGCGCCTCCGGATTTCAGTCGGCCCAAGCGCGCGCCTCCGACCATCGATCTCGAAGCCACCGAAGTGTCCCGCGAGCCTGATGCCTCGACGGCTTCCGATGCCGGATCGGCCGGAGAGGATTCGCCTTCGACGGCGGCATCCGAGCCTCCGCGGCGTTCGTCCTTGATGCCGGCCGCGATCGTCGCTGCGGTTGTCGGCGCGTTGGCTGGCGGTGGCGCGATTGGCGCGGCGTCATGGCTCGGCTGGCCCGCGCCGCCGCAGGTCGCACCGGTCGCGCCGCAGATCGATCGCGCCGGTCTCGATGCGCTGGCGGCGCGTATCGCGGCAGTTGAATCGAAGACTGCTGCGGAATCAAAACCCGCTGTAGCGCCGGTGGACACCAAGTTGGTCGCGCGCGTCGATGCCGTCGAGCAGGCGGTCGGCGCGTTGCGCAAGGATGTAGCGGGCCTGCAGCAGCAGATCGCGCGCTCCAGCGCGAGCATCGATGAGTTGAAATCCGCACCGCGCGAGAGCGCTGTGTCGTCGCCGCCTGCGCCGGACCTGTCGCCGCTCACTGCGCGGCTCGATCAGATCGAGAGCACGACGCGTGCGTTGTCGGCGGCGACACAACGCAATGCGGCCGCGGCCGATGACAAGCCGTTGCGGCGGGTCGTCGCGGCGACGATGCTCGACCAACTGGTGCGGCAGGGTGAATCCTACACCGCCGCACTGAATGCAGCGAAGCCGCTGGCCGGCGATGCCGCAATCCTGAAGCCGCTCGATCGGTTCGCCGCAGCGGGCGTGCCGAGCGCCAACGCGTTGTGCAAGCAATTGCTGACGCTGATCGCGGGTCTTGCGCCAACCGAAGTCAAGGTTGACGAAGGCGCGGGCATTGTCGATCGGCTCAAGGCAGGCGCCGAGCGGCTGGTTCGGATTCGCCGCGTCGGTCCGCAATCCGGTGAGAGCCGCGATGCGGTGCTGAGCCGCGCCGCGGCGTTCGCGCGCCTCGACGATGTTGCCTCGGCCAAGCGCGAACTGAATACGCTCGCCGCTGCCGACCGTGCGCCGTTGCAGCCGTGGATCGAACAGGCGGACGCGCGTGACGCCGCGCTTGCGGCCTCTCGTCAATTTGCATCCGACGCCACCGCGGCGCTCGGCAAGTCAACCCCGTAGGATGGCAATGCTCCGGATCATTTTGTTCCTGCTGTTGATTGCCATCGCTGCGCTGGTGGCGACGTGGGTTGGCGACCAGAGCGGCGACGTGGCGCTGACGTGGAGCGGCTGGCGAATCGAGACCTCGCTGCCGGTATTCGTCTTGCTGGTGGGGCTGGTTTCGGTTGCGGCGATCATTGCCTGGTCGCTCGTTCGCGGCATCTGGCGGGCGCCGCATCGGGTGCGGCGGGCGCGTCACGAGCGGCGACAGGCGCGGGGCCGCCGCGCCGTGACGCAAGGCCTGTTGGCGATCGGCCAGGGCGACAGCATCGCTGCGCGCAAGCATGCCGGCGTCGCCAAGCGTCTGGCGACAGAAGATCCGCTGGCGCTGTTGCTGCACGCACAGTCGGCGCAAATGGACGGCGATCGCGATGGCGCGCAGCGCGCGTTTCGTGCGATGGCGCAGCGCAAGGACACGCGGCTGCTCGGCCTGCGCGGTTTGTTCATCGAAGCCCAACGCGCCGACGATCCGGTGGCCGCGGTGGAAATCGCCGAAGAAGCGTTGAAGCTGGCGCCCTCGTCGAGCTGGGCATCGCATGCGGTGCTGGGTTTTCGTTGTGCCAAAGCGGACTGGCCCGGCGCGCTGACCATCCTCGACAACAATCTCGCCGCGGGTCTGCTCGACAAGGCCTCGTATCAGCGGCAACGCGCGGTGCTGTTGACGGCCCGCGCGCTGGAACTCGAAGGCAGCGACCGCGATGTCGCGCGGCACAATGCGCTCGAAGCGGCCCGGCTCGCGCCGACATTGGTGCCGGCTGCGACGCTCGCCGGCAAGCTGCTCAGCGAGGCGCATCAGGTCCGGCGCGCGATGCGTATCATCGAGGCTGCCTGGACAGTCAATCCGCATCCGGATCTTGCCGATGTCTATGCGCATGTGAAGCTGGGCGATTCAGCGCGGCAGCGTCTGGCGCGCGTCGAAGCGCTGGCGGCCAAAGCACCGGGACATCTGGAGAGCGCGGTAGCGCTGGCACGTGCCGCCATCGACGCCAGCGAATTCGGCCGCGCCCGCGAAGCGCTCGCGCCATTCGTCGCCGCACCGACGCAGCGCGTGGCCATGCTGATGGCGGAGATCGAGCGCACCGAACACGGCGACAGCGGCCGCGCCCGCGAGTGGACGTTGCGCGCGGTGCGGGCGTTGCACGATCCGGTGTGGACAGCCGACGGTTATGTTTCGGATCGCTGGCGGCCGGTATCGCCGGTCACCGGACAACTCGACGCGTTTCAGTGGCAGATGCCGCTGGCCGCGTTGCCATCCGAGCACGCCGTCGTCGTCGAACCCGAACCAGTGCGCGAACCCTTGCTGGCGCCGCCGCGTGCCGAGTCCGCCGAAGCCGACGCGCCGGTGCAGCCCGGGGATGCCCCAGTCGCCGCCGAAGAGGAGCGCGGTGCACAGATGCGGCCTGAGTCCGCCGCGCCCGTCAGCACCGCACCGCCGCCGGTGTTTCGTGCCCGGCAGGACATGACGCGGAAAACCGCTGCGCCGATTCCGCCGGTGATCCCCATTGTCCGTGCGCCGGACGATCCGGGCGTCGATGAGGACTCCGACCGCGATGAATTCGACGGCCCAGCGACCAAACAGGCCGGAGGCTGGCGCGGCTTCGTCGCGCGCTGGGTCGGTTAAGCGCTGATTTCGTCGCTTCGTACCCGTTGATCCAGGTCAACGTCGTGTGTCCCTGGATCTCTAAGCTGCATTGAACAGTCCACTGAAGGTGGATTTGTCATGCGTAAGCGCGAGGAGGGTAATCATGCGTCCTTCAATTGGATCAAAAACGGTTGCGGGGATTGCCGGGAGCGTCCTGCTTGGTCTCGCGGGAATCACCCTCCACCCAGAACCGGCGATGGCTGTGGTGTACTGCCAGTACGTCAATTATCCGCAAGGCTGCGTGGCGAGGGCTGGCGTCGTGCTCAGGCCTCGCCCGGTGGCGCGCGCCGCTGTCCGGCACAATGCCGGAGGCAATTTGAATGGCGGCGTCAATCGTGTGGGGGTGCGGCGGTAGAGACTGAGATCAAGCGTCAGACGCCGGCGGCTTGCAACGACGTCCGATAGGTTTGGTCGAGGCGGCAATTGCACTCGACATTGAAGCTCATCTTCCGGGCCATGTGCGCGAGGCGGTTGCCGATCGTTCGCGCGATCATATCCGTACATGGCGGGCGTGTTTCAGTAGAGAGCGGACAGGGCGGCGGCGCCAACTTCCGCGCCCATCTCCCCTTCAGTGAGGAAACATCCAGATGGCCGACACCCCGAAACTATCCGTCGAAAAAGCTCTGAAGAAACTCCGAGAAAACGACGCAAAGTTGAAAGACACCTCGCGCGCCGAAAAAACCGATGCCCTGAATGAAGAAATAGAGCGAATGCGCGCGCAGCGCCTGCGCCTCGACCGGCAATTGTCCAAGCGCGACCAAGTCTGAGTGCGGACGGGTCTGCTGGCGCAGGCCTTTGCAACTGAGCCGGCTGCAGTGAGGGCCATGACGCTCCTCATCCGTGAAATCCGGCACACGCCGCTGCTGCGGATTCTGATCTTTGTGCCCGTGGAATTGGTTGCTGCTTGGATTGTGAGCCTACCGCACATACCGCCCTGTTTGTGCTTGCCATTCTGGCAATCGTTCCGCTCGCCGCTGTGCTCAGTCATGCGACCGAGGCAATTTCTGAAAAGATGGGCGAGGGGCCTCTGGGGCTTTACCGACGGGACGTGAACGGTTAGAAACCGCGCGCCGGTCCGGATTCTGCGGAGATTGACGCCGCAGCGTCATCGTCAGCGAAAACTGGTCCGCCGGCACGACTAAAAGCAAGTCTTTACAATGGCTTGCCGCAATAGCTCAGCTGGTAGAGCACGTCATTCGTAATGACGGGGTCGGGGGTTCGAATCCCTCTTGCGGCACCATTCCTGAACAGATTTACGAACCGCAGGCGCGGGTTGGCCATTCGGACCGAAGGTAGCCCGGATGTTGTCGTTTGAGCCGATGATGCGGATCGTGGTGTCGGACACGACGATCGCGTCCACGATAGCTCTCAGATAGGCCTTCCGGGCGGCGACATCGCCTGACACAAGCTGTTCTCGCATCAAGCGGGTGAAGCGATCAATGGCGACAGGATCGATCTCGATCGGGACCGTGCTGGACTTCTTAGCATAATCGAGGGCCTCAAGGGCCCGGTCCCGGCTCGTCTTCAAGGCGGTCACGCGTTCCCTCAGCGTTGGGTCGGTGCCGTCGATGGTGCCCGCCTCAATCGAGGCATAGAGACGGGAGAGCCGTTCTTCGGCGTCGGTGACCTGACGGGCAAGATCGACCAGACGGCGGTCGGCGGAGGCTTGGCGGTCGTCGCGGCGGGCCTTGAGGGTGGTCAGGATAGCTGTGACCCGTGCGGGCTGCAGGAGCTGGTCCAGCAGGGCCTCAAGCACGAGCTTTTCGATGACGGGCCGGGCAATCTTGCGGTTGCTGCAAGAGGCGCCATCATCGTGCTTATGCTGTCCCTTTTTGATGGACTGGATGCATTTGTAATAGTTGTAGACGACGCCGGTCCGAGAAGTGCCGGTGGCGGTCGTCAGGGCGCAGGACTTGGCGCAGTCGCAGCGGACAAGGCCGCCCAGCAAAGACGGCGCCGAGGCGAGCCGCGGCCCGCGAGACCTCGGGCGGCGCGACACCAGCAGGGCCTGAACCGCCTCGAAGGTCGCCGCATCGATGATGACCGGAATTTCGTATTCGATGATTTCGGACTGCGCCTTGCGCTCGCCGTCGCCCTTCCGATCAAACTCATTGAAGTTCCGCACGCCGGTGTAGGCGCGGCGCGTCAGCATCTCGTGAATAGTCCCAGTCCCAAACAGCGATCCGTTGCGCGAGCGATAGCCACGTGCGTTCAGCCACTCCGCGATCTTCTTCGTTCCCAATGGGCCGCTATTGCCATCCCCGTTCTTGGCCAAATCGAATGTGCGAATCACAATCTCCGCTTCGACCGGCTCGACGGCGAGTTTCTTCTTTTGCTTGTTACCGATGATCTCTGCATCAACGGATTTGTAGCCATAGGGAATGATTCCGCCGTTGGAGTAGCCGAGTTGTGCATTGGCCTTCATCGTTCTCATTGTCGAACGACTTGTCTCCTTCGACTGGTATTCATTCACTATGCCGATGAACTTCCTGAACATATCGCCAGTGTCATCGTTCGCCAGCGGCTCGGCATGCGAAATCAATTCAACCTTGTGCTTGCGTAGGGTTTGGACCGTGAGCTCTTGCTCCACTTGATTCCGGAAGGCACGCGAAAACGAGTACACCATGATCGCGTCGACGGTGCGCGTACCATCGGTCGCACGCGCAATCATCTGCTCGAATGCTGGCCGCCTCATGTTGGTGGCAGTCTCACCCTCTTCACGGAAGATGCCGGCGATATGATCGCCATCGCGCTTGCAACGCGCGATCAGATTTTCCTCCTGTGAATCGAGGCTGAGCTGGTTGCTGCTCTGTTTTTCCGTCGACACCCGAATATAGATCAAGACATTCCGGGGCCGCGGCTCAATGTTCTTGTCAGGCGTTGCGACAGCTTGAAGGTGCTTGCGGGCCATGGAGACTTCCTCACGCGGTACTGAAAACGAGTCTAGCCCTGCAGCCGAATCAGGGAAAGCATTTCCTTTGTCCCAGGCTACTGCACAGTTAAGATCAACCGAAGGGCACTTCGTTATCGACCACATTCCAGCGCTTGCGTAAGGCCTCCCACAACAGCTCCTTCTGGTTTGCCAGCAGCAGCTCGAACGCGTCCTGCGCGCAGTTGGAGACGCGACGGAAGCCTTCGACGAACATGTCGTGACGCTGATCTTCGGTCAGTTCGCGGAGCTGACGAATCGCCGGCAGCCGACCGAGCACCCTGAAGCACTTCTCCGGATCCGGGTCAAAATCGGTCTTGTTGGCGATCGCATCGATCGACTCCAGCACCAGCCAGAGCCCGGCCTCGACGGCGAGGTCGGCAAAAGTCGCAAACGGGATGGCGTTGTTGTCGAGCGGAAGGTTGCTATCAGACATGGTCGTGGTCCTTTCGGCTGGTTAGAAGGAAGATTTGCGGGAAGAGTCGAAGACAGCGTCGAGCACCGCCGAGAAGTAGCGCTCGATGGCATCGAGCTCGGCGGGCACGATCGGTGTGGGATCCGCGATCTCGTTGATCACGGTCCAAAACTCGGGGTCGGACGGACGCAAGCGGGCGGCAGCGCCGCGATTCCGCGTTGCCACGGTCGGCATGGCGACCGGCACCGGCGGCAACGCGGCCGGGGCGGTCACTCGCGGCCGTAACAGCTTCTTCGGAATGCGCGATTTAGCCACAGTCGCACTCCGTGGATTGATCGCGCTCGTGCGAGTACTCCTCGACCCACGCAGCGTGGTCCGGCACGGGATCGAGGGTGCTGGTCTTGACTTGGAGTCGTGGCGCCCAGTTGGTCCAATGGGCAGGCCGCCGCTGGTCAAAGCTGCTTGCCGACGAGACCCAATAGCTCGCGGGCCCACGGCAGCCGAGATAATACCCGGACCGCTCGGTGTACCCCCTCGCCGTTGTACCAGCTGCGATTGTCGCGACCACGAAAGCCTCCATCGAAGGAGGCTGTCTGTAATCGCGCCCGTCGGATCATGTTGCAGAGCAATTGAACGAGATCGGTCCTTTGCGGTTCGAAAAGATCCTGAGATCGGAATCTCCGGTGATTGCTGGTTGTGATTGGAAGTCCAAACCGCTGCCGTTCCTTGCTCGCTCCTATCGATCGTGATCGATTGCACGAATTTTACGAACCCGCAGCAGGAGCCGTGCGAGCCAAGCGCAGATGCTGCGTTCAGTGGCCGCTTTGCTGCCGAAGAATGCGAATTCGGGATTGGCCGCCGCGATCTCCACTGCCTCCAGCGTGCGCTTGGTCGCGGTGACGCGCTGGATCAGCGCTGCGATTTCCGGACGGGTAATGACGAGCTTCGCTAATCCAATCGCCTCTTTCCTCGCTGGCGCCTCCAGGATAAGGTTAACGAGTTCGCGGAGCTCGGGTGGGCTGCCAAGGCCGACAACCAGGGGCCGCAACTCCTCGTCAGCAAGCAACAGTTCAATGGCCTGATGGAAGGCCTCGTCTCCGATCGCGGTCGCGGCGCCGCGAATTGTGGCGCGCGAGCGATCATCGTCGCCGACCGAAACATTGATTTGGCGCTTGCCTGCGGCTTTGTGTTTCTTCCGGTGCCTTTCCTTACGCAGCGACGCTTTTGAGCGTTCGGTCCGCATGAAGGCCATGACGCCCTTCATGCCGCCGGTCCGGAGCTCGTCGTCCGTCAGAGGGCCGATGATGGTGTTGCACGGTTGTGCCGCCGCGCCGGCGTCGCCGGGTGCATCGTCGGCGGCACCGCTCTCGGCTTCTTCGGAGTCTTGATCAGTAGGGCACATGGCGTCGCTAGGCACGATCTAGGGACGGAAGCCCTGATGGGCCTTCCGCTCTGGGGATGGAAATGGGCTGGGTGAGCGCGTCTGGGGCCGTTCCGGTGGGCAGCTGGTCGATCAGGTCGCCCAGGTAGATTTGGATCGTGTCCAGCTCCCGCACGGTGATCGGAATCATCTCCGGCAGATCGTCGAGCACGATCGAGTCGTCCGGCGATGCGCTGGCCGAGGTCGCGCGTCGGGGCCCTTGACGGTCGTGACCCCAGGCGGTCCCCGCCCTGTCTTTCGCGACTTAGCCACGGACGTAACTCCGTGACTGGTCGTCCTCCCGGGCGCGAGCGGACGCCCGCGCAGCCAACTCCAGGGTTGGGTCGAGCGTCGAGCTTTTTACCTGGACCCGGGACAGTCTGGCGGCCAGCCAGCTAAGGCGGGTCTCGGCTGAGACGGTCGCGCCGCGCCGCTCGGAGAGCGGAAGGTCAAGCCGCGCCTGGGCGTCGATCTGCCGGGAGTCGGCGTAGATGCCCACAAGGTCCCTCGCCCTGGAAAACGCCACATAGGCGTCGTGCCGGGTCATGGACGGATCGGCCCAGACGAAGCACTGATCCGTGGTCAGGCCTTGTGCGCCGTAGATGGTGGTGCTGTAGGCATGCCCCAGCCGGGCTCGACCGTGCTCGTCGGCGAGCTCACGGACGGGGAACGTCGCAAGCCGCCCATCGATCGATACGCTGATGATCGGATCGAGCGCGCCGTCATTTTCGACACCGGTAATGGTGGCAGTGCTGCCGTTGATGACGCCGAGTCCGTCGTGACGGACCAGGAACCGCACCCGGTCGCCGACCGCGAACTCAAGCGTCTGACCGTGGCCCGACGGCGTCACCGCGGGAATAGCAATCCTGTTGCCCACGATCAGCCCGGCGCGTTTCAGGCGTGCCCGCACCTCATCGTTCAGCGCGCAAATCTGAGCATTCGTCTTGGCGATCAGCAGCACGTTCGGGTTGGTGACGACGCGTTGGGTTTCCTCCCAGGCATCGACCAGAGCCCTGACCGTTGCTTTCTCGCCAGCGGCGAAAGTCAGGCAGCCGCGCTCGTCGAACGCTCGCAGGCCTGCTTCGGCTCGTCCATTTGCGAAATCAGTGACGGCTTCGCGCATCCAGCGCTGGCGCTGCCGCACGATGGCGTCGACGCGGGCGGTATCCGTGACGTTGGCGACAATTGCCAGCCCCGGTCCGGCACCGATGGCTTGGAGTTGTGTGCGGTCGCCAACCAGGATGACCTTGGCGCTGGCTTCCACGGCTTTGCCGATGATCGCGTGCATCTGGCGCGAGGACAGGAGGCCGGCCTCGTCGACGATGAGCACTGTGTTGTCGTCTAAGAATGGCTTCGACGTCTGTGCGAGCCACGAATCCGTCGCACGTGATTCGATGCCAAGCACCTGCAGTTCCAGCGCGATCTTCCACGCCGTAGCCGATCCGATCACGCGTCGGCCCGCATGCATGTGCGCGGCCACCACGCTGGCGAGCAGGTGCGATTTGCCCGAGCCGGCCGCCCCCTGAATCACCGCGATTGCGGCGGACGACGTTGCCGCTAATGCGGCCCGGGTCTGTTCGTCGGACAGCCTACGCTCGCGGCACAACCACAGAACGTGATCGCGATCAGGCGCCGGCCGTTCCTCCCGAACTAGGCGCTCGGTGAAGGCGACCAGTTCACGCTCGATTGCGATCTGCTCTGGCGTCGAATAGACGGGCTGCTGCAGGGCATCCCGTCCAAGCTCGACGACGCGTCCTGCTTCTATCAGGCGGTCCACTTCCTGCTCGACGCGCGTCGCGTCGGCGCCAGTGCCGACAAGGGAGGATGCGACGGCTGCATACAGGTGGCGACGCTCAAAGACGCTTTCGTGTTCGGTCAACTGCTCTGGCAGGGCCGCAATGCGCTCGGCGATCAGCTTCTCCTGTTCAGCGTGATCCCACGTCCGTGACGTGCGGAGGTGCTCCATGAGTCGATTGACGTCCAGGAACATCGCGGCTTCCTCGGCCCACAGTTCGAAACGATCAGTGACGCGCTCCTCCTGCTTCGATGAACGCGTTCCGAGTGCGATGGCCGCCGCCAGTGCCGGTGCTTCCGCCGTCGACAGTCCTTCCGCAGCGATGGTCTGTTCGATTTCCTTGCGGCGTCCCGACAGGTGGCGCTGCAACGCCACAAAGCTCTTGGCGAGGTTTCCGGATTGCTCGCCGCCGCTCAGCGTATGCGGAACGACGATTTCGAAGGTGCCGTTCTTGCCGATCTCGCCGATTTCAAAACCAATTTTCTTCAAATTTGAAGACAATGCGAGATGGTACACCGCGCCGGCCGCCATCTTGTGCGCGAACAGGTGGCGCGCGTCGAGCGCGCCGACGGTACCGTCCTGCCGCAACGAAAAATTTAGTAAAACTGCATGCGTATGCAGGTTGGGATCGGGATAGACCTTGCCGTCATCGTGCTCGACCGGGCGCGCTTCCCCATGCTGGAACGCGGCGACAGTGAGCGTGGCCCGTTCAAGGCGATGGCCGTTCTTGCCACGCCGGCAAAACGCCGCATTTCTTTCCAGGAAGGCGATTGTTGCTTCGCATGCTTCGTGCTGAGCCTTCTCAATCGCACGACGCATCTGGTCATCCGCAAGGGCGAACACGACGGAGACAGATTTCGGTGCCGACAGCGTCAGATCGATACCGCCGACGCGCTTCGCCGTGTCGCCGCTGTTGGAGAGGAGGGGCTGTCCATCAGCGTCAAGAGACGCGTGGAGCCGCTCGAAGAGCGCATTGTCAACTTCAGCGCCGTGCCTGACGCCAAAATTATTCGTCGATGAAATCCAGCGGCCGGCGGGCTCACCGCCGCCGAGATAATACTCTGACTGCTTGCTGTAGTATCGAGCTGTCGTCCCAGCAGCGATCGTCGCAACCACGTAAGCCTCCATCGAAGGAGGCTGTCCGTAGTCGCGCCTGTCGTTTCACGTTGCAGATCAATTGAAGAAAAGTCCGGTTCGAGCGACCCCAAGAGCGGCGCCAGTCCAGATGACACTGAGGGAAAACGCTCGGATTTTACTCAAAATCCCAACGAGCTTTTCGCCGACCCGAAATGACTGCTTGGGTAATCAACACCGGCAACTTGATTGGCAGAGGAAGCGTCATGCTATTTGGAAGACCGGACACCTTTGGAAGTCGTCACAGCGCGCGCATCTATCTGGAAGAAGATCACCTGGCAGCAATACATGGACAGCGCCGGGACGCTACAATCCATGTCATCCGGGATCCTTTCAGCCTCAAGCAGATCCCCGTTGTCTACTACAACGCCAAGTTCGGAGTGCCGCCGCTTCCAACCGATCAGAACGTTCTTGCTCAATGGCGTACTAAGGAGCTCCAGGCGGTCACGGAATATCAGCTACGTAACCGCGGCGTTAAACTCGACGGAGCCCAACTCGAGGGATTTTTGCGTGGCGATTGGATCGCCATTGTTCCGGCACACGACGACGAAGGGCAAGCGGGGAATCCGGATCAAGGAGTGGTCGTGGGTACCCTGAGGACGGCCCTGTACGCTCACTGCGTGCGAGCAAACCGGGTGCTGCAAATGGCGAAATTTCGATCAGAGCGAGACAAAAATCCCCGCACACAGATGGATTCAACGTTCCGAGATCAACTAAAGAGTTCGGAGCTTGCGGAGGTTGAGAGGATATTCAGGGAGGCCAGCGATCTTTATAAATCGCCGGATGTGAGCGACGGCGAGCGCAACGTTGATTCGCGTCATGTCTACGAAGATGGAACCCGGGTCGGGAAATGGTTCGGCATGACACCGCTTGCAATCCGATCTCAAGCTGCGGCTGAAATTCACTCTTATGAGCAAATCTACGGACCCTTCAGTTATCAAGCTGTGGCGGACCGGGAGCTGCCGCTCATAGATGCATTGCGACGAGCGCATTTGCGAGCGCTCACTGTGCACCGCATTGCGCGAAAGGCGGCCAAGCAGGTGGCGAAGGGCAAGCCCGTGAGGCCCGACACCGGGGCGCGGATGGCGTTCGGAGAGGAATTCGATCTGAATCTCTGGGGCTGCTTTATCGTGGCGCTCTATGGAGGCATCAACCCGGCCGCGCTGTACGGCGAGTTCGAGTCCTTGACCGATCTCTTCGATCTTGCCGGCTGGTTTGGGTATTTTGCACGCGGCGACCATGAAGTCTTGCCGCCCGAAATTGCTGTCACCCTTGTCGACTGCCTCTCATCGAGTCCGAGGTTTGGCGTAACCGAAGCTGATGTTGGGGATCTCGAAAAGATCTATAGAGAGATCCGATATCTGACCGACCTGCTCGTCGGAGAAGCAGACCTCCGAGGGGCGGCAGAGCAGGCCATTACAACGCGAACCTCTGTTAAAGTCAGTCCGCTGTATTACAGCGTCGTCCTCACACCGATGATAAAGAAAAAAGCTGCAAAGCCTGACGGTGCGAAGACGCGACTCGACCCGCGATTCAAGGTTGGAAAAGGCTATGAAGGCGTCACCCTTTCCGTGGACTACGAGAATCTGCCACAGATGACTAAAGGCGAGAAGCTGTCCGTGTGGCGTTTCCGCCCGTTGTTATGGTGAACAGCCTCAATTGACGACGATGGGGGCGCCGATGTTCAATTGGTCTGCAACATCGCGCCGGTTAATCGGCCACCCTGCTCGCACGACAGCACCCACTGCCGTGAAAGCAGGAGATGACCATGACTTTGCAGAGAACTTGCCGGACCATCCGAACGATCGTGCAAACCCGCCTCGCCGAAATCAACGACGATCTCGGCGACAAGCCCCTGGTTCAGGCTGCTCGCAATCTCGGGCGGGGGCGCCACCGACGTCGCAGCTGCGATGCTCGCCCGCTATCCGCATTGCTATCTGGTCAACGCGGATTATTCGAGCCTTCCCCGTATCGAACTGGCCGAATACAGAACGTGCCAGGTCGATAACGTCCCGCTGATCCGCGTGAGCGAGAAGGCTATGCGCGGACTGATCAAGGGCCGTCGAGCGTACATGACCACATTCCTGGAACACGGCGTGACCTTGGTCGAGGGCGACGGGGAAATGCCGTTTGCGACGGGACGCGACGTCATCCTTTCGATCGTGAACAATGGTTGGCATATCTTGACGGTCGATGACGCTCGTCACGTTCTCGACGGCCGCGACATCGCCAACTCCGCGGGCGGCTATCTCACAACGCGCGGCGGCTGGTTGTCTGATGTGGAGAGGGACGCTGACGCAATCGGCATCGCGGGAAGCCTGTTCCCCTTCTGCGAGCAGGTGATCGCGAGCCGGGCAGCCGTCATCGTGATCTACACGCCCGGGCTGCCGCGGCCGCTGAGGCTCTGGCGTCTCAGCCCGACGTGGATCATGCCGCCGCTTCCGCCGGTCGCGTAGACTACGCCCGGCTGCAAAATCATCGAACAGGGCGCCCAAACGGGTGTCCTGTTCAATCTAACTGTCAGGTCAACTGGCGAGCCGAGGCTTACGCAAAGAGGACCCGCGGCGGCATCGTCAAGCGACTTTGGTGTCGAACCCCGTTTCCGCACGCTACTTAAGTCGGTCGCACGTGAGGACTTGATTGATGGCTCCCCTCCGCGCCTACCACTGCACTCTTCTGAGTCCCCTTACCGATTTCGGTATCAATCGAATTCGACGCATTGGATTCAGTTGGCAGGAGGCAGTCTCGTGAATGGCTGTCTCAGTTGATTGAAGGAATAAGCAATGACAACTTGGTTGGACCGTTTCGTATTGGACGCTGGCCGCGAAGTGATGGCTGCTCTCGTAGCCAAGGGTCAGGGGCACTTGCCTCACGCGAAGAATCCGCTGCTTGCTATGATGGCGACAGCGAACCAAGCGGCTGTCATCCGCGCGAACTCTTCAGATGGGGTCGATATCAACACGGAATTTGACGCAACGATCGCGCGCTGGTTCCTTGATCAAAGTGGACACTGCGATCGTCACGTCGTGGCATTCCAATTCGACTACAAAACCGTCGACTATCTCCTTCAGCAGCAAGTCACGAGAGAAATGGCTTATAAGGCTGGGATGTTCAATACGCGCTATCTTGGCGTCTACCTGGACTTTGTTGATCAAGCAATGCTGGTGGACGATCAGCTAGAAGTCTCCGCCGTCGCGCTCTTGAACCAATGGAGCGCAGATGGACGGGGTCTTGCGGCACCACGCGTGTTCATGGTGGTGTCGCCGCCCGGTGAATTTAGCCGCCGAATTCTGACGTGGGTGTGGGGTTCACCCAATGAAGTCATCGCCACTGATGCCCTACCGCCACTCAGCGGTCCGGCAAATCAGGAACCGGTCAGCGCCGATCTATTGCAAGCAGCGGGGCTGACAGCCTCTGGCCTCGCCAAAGAACTTGAGCGAATCGTCTGCCTCGCTTGTTGGTATGCAGCCTGCGAGCATGACCTCGGCTTGGCAAACCATCTGCGGAAACTCGATATCAGAGAAGCTGAGGGGCTCGGAGCCGCTGACGTATTCCTTCCTGAAGGTTGCACGTTCTTCAATGTGTCACGACTGCCTTCGCTTCTCGGACCAAGCTGCGCGGTCAAATCCGATGAGATGCACAATCGGTTCTATCCTGCGATCCTGATCGATCCATATCACCGTAGCGTCAAGTCAATTGACGTGACGGATGAGCTGGGATCGCTGCAAGGCGCGATTGGCGGCTCCATTCATTTGGCTGCCGAATTGACCGACGGCGATATTCTGTATGTCGACGAGGAAGGCCTGTTCAAGCACCGGCTGGCCTTCGAAATCGACGGCCAGAGCTTTCCAGGCCGCGGATTGATCGTCGGGTCACACGGAGATGAATACGACGTTGCGGCCATAAAATGCTGCGTCGAGGACGTCATTCGGCGCATCAAATTCAGTGAGCCGGATCCAGCACTGGGTACCAATCGTGTCGTTGCCGTTCCGGCGTGATGTTGCAGCCGTCGCAATTCGCTGTGTCGTTTCTCCACCCCTTAGGTAGGCACCAGAGACTGCCGGCCCGAACACGTCGCTTGGTGTTGCAGACTTAAATCTCGTCCATGCCGGCGTTGGCCGGCTCTCGCACGACAACTGAAAGCCGACAGCTCTACTGAGCCGCTCGCCGGGGGCAGTCGGTCCCGCGTGCCGCCTGCGGCGGCGCTATGCTGACGCTCCTGCGGCTGCCCTGCTAACCGGTCTCGCGGCTGCCGACTGGCCTCCGCTTCGCTGCGGCGCAGACGCCCTTTTTCCTTTTTGCGAACTAAGGGCTCCGCCCTCGCGCGGGCAAGGGTAAAGTCCCGGCAGTGCCGGGACCGGCCGGCGCGGTCTCCCCGACCTTCCGCGCGGACTACCTTTCGACGAGTCCCATTCCCGACAACCGCTTGTGCAGGCCGGGTGATCCCCCTCCGCCGCGGCCGCCCTTGCCCTTGCTACCCCGGTCTCGCCGACGGGCAGGGTTGCAGCGCGTGTTGCGCTTGCACCCCAACCCTTAGAAGGAGATCGCCCATGTCTGCCAAGAAGATTCAAACGGCCCTCGCGAGCGGCGCGGAGGTTTTGATTCCGCTCGACAAGCTGAAGAAGTCCCCCAAAAACGCGCGCAAGACGCTGCATCGCGAAGCGTCCATCGAAGCCTACGCGGCCAGCATCGCCGCGAAAGGCATCCTGCAAAATCTTGTCGTCGAACCGGAATTTGATAGCAAGGGGACGGCCACGGGTTTCTATTTCGTGACCATCGGCGAAGGGCGTAGGCTGGCGCAGCTTTTGCGCGTCAAGCGCAAGGAGATCAAGAAGACCGAACCGATCCGCTGTGTCATCGACACTGCCAACGATCCGCACGAGATCAGCCTCGACGAAAATATCACGCGGGAGAGCATGCATCCCGCCGACCAGTTCGAGGCCTTCAAGAAGCTGGCGGACGAACGCGGTTTTGGCGCGGAAGAGATCGCCGCGCGATTCGGCGTGACGCCTCATGTCGTGCGCCAGCGGCTACGGCTGAGCGCGGTGTCGCCCCGGCTGATAGAGGCCTACCGCAACGGCGAAATGGGATTCGAGCAGTTGGTGGCGTTCGCCCTGATCGACGATCACGACCGGCAAGAAGAGATCTATAGTCGGCTGATCTATAGCCGCGATCCCGTCACGATCCGCCGGATGCTGACCGAAACCAACGTCGCCGCCACCGACCGTCGCGCCATCTTCGTTGGACACGAGGCCTATACCGAAGCGGGCGGCACGATCCTACGCGATCTCTTTACCGAAGATCGCGGTGGCTATTTCGAGGATGCCGCGCTGCTGGACCGGCTGGCATTGGAGAAGCTGCAATCGGTCGCAGCGACGTTGCAGAAGGACGAGGGCTGGAAATGGGCGGAAGCAAACCTTGATTTTCCGCACGGTCATGGCTTGCGGCGCGTCTATCCACGCGCGGTCGAGCTTTCGGCAGAGGACCTTGCCGCCTATGAGGCCGTGCAGGCCGAGTTCGACGTCCTGACTAAGCAACATGAGAGTTTTGAGGAGCTTCCCGAGGACGTCGATGCCCGGTTCGGTGAACTCGAGGCCAAGATCGAGCGCTTTGAAGCCCTGCGGTACGCCTACGATGCCGATGACATCGCCTGCGGCGGCGCATTCGTGGTTCTCAACCATGATGGTGAAGTTCGCGTCGAGCGCGGCTTTATCCGTCCCGAGGATGACAATCGTCAACAGAACGCGCCAGCCAAGGGCAGCGTGCAAGACGGTGACGATGATGGCACCGCCGCCGATGACGAGACGGAGTCCGAAGGACTTTCGGACAGTCTGGTCGCTGACCTCACGGCCTACCGAACCCTTGGCCTTCGTCTGGCGTTGTCAGAGCAACCTGATGTCGCCCTTCTCTCCGTCACCCACGCGCTGCTGGCGCAGACGTTTTATCAGGGAGCCGAGGCCAATGTCCTCGATCTTCATCCGGGCGCTTTGTTTCTGGGTTCTCATGCGGTCGGCATCGAGAACACCGAAGCGGGCCGATCGTGGTCCGATCGCCACGCGCGCTGGGCGGCGCAGTTGCCGCGTGATGTTGTCGATCTCTGGGCGTTCGTCGTTGCCTCGACCACGATAGCCGCATGGCGATCTTCGCGCACTGCGCAGCGTTGACCATCAACGCGGTCAAGTTGCCGCGCGATCTTCGCCCGCGTGCACTGGCAACCGCCGACAAACTGGCCGAGGCCGTCGCTCTCGATATGACCGGCTATTGGCGACCGACCGTGCGAACCTATCTCGGGCGCGTCACCAAGGCGCGTATCCTCGAAGCGGTGCGAGAAGCCGTGAGCACTGAGGCGGCGGACCGCATAGCCGACATGAAGAAGCCGGACATGGCGGAGGCCGCCGAGCAGTTGTTGGCTGCGACAGATTGGCTACCCGCGCTGATGCGGACGCCACAGGTTGCGCAGCAGGACGTAGCGCAATCAGTGGCGGATGCTGCCACGGATGGACCAGCGAAAGCCTACGCCAACGCGGCCGAGTGATGAGCAAGGCCGGGACCCGTGTTGCGGTCCCGGCCCTCTCGTCAGCAAGTACCGAATTTTTGGGCCGCGCGCCTTACGGCGCGCTGCCATCATCACGATGCCAGTATCCCGACCGGAAGCATTTGAAATCAAGAAGAAGAGGCGGCGCGGCCCATTCTCGTCCCGCCGCCAAGGGGACCGGTGTCAGATCGATACTGTGCGATCAGTCGCCGTTGCGGTGGGACCAGATCAGTGTTTAGCGTTGTTGCCTTTCGGCGAGGTCGACCATCCGGACGGTCGGAGTCCTCACGCCGAGATCGCATCGTTGACCGAATTCCGCGAGGTCTTCGACCAGAGGCATCCGAATGTGTGCGCACTGAAATCGAACGCTGTCGGTCCCGATGTCGGATCTTTATCGTCGTTGACGCGCCAGCAAGCGTCTTGGCGCCCTCAATAAGGCCGTTTCCTTGGGTCGGTCCGATAACCGCAGCTATTGATGATCTCTGTCAGCCGTTCACGTGGCGCCTCCTCTGCAACCTCGAACGGACGGATCAGGCCCGAGGGACGGCAGGAGCCTCGATCGCCTTCCCGCAACGGCTTCGCCGACTTTTTTCCCCTGCCGCGAAGTGGCGGCATTCCTCGCGAGTCAAAAAAGCCGTCTCACGCCGTCCTACGCGCTGCTGCGGGCCTGACGGCTGCGGGCCGATCGCTCCCCGGGCCAAGGACCGCCATCGAGGCTGCGACGGTCGCGGCCCGACAACAGAACGGAGAGAACACCATGGCTACCATCGGAACCTTCACCGCGTCGAACAACGGCTTCACGGGCTCGGTCAAGACGCTCACGCTCAACGTCAAAGCAACCTTCGTCGCAGCCGAGAAGGACAACGACAAAGCACCGGACTATCGCATCCGGGCGGGTGCCACCGATTATGCGTAGCGCGGGATTATGCGGAGTCGTTTGCTGGTAGCCGCGGTTTTCAAGGGCTTTTGCGGCTGTGTCGCTCCGCATAATCCCGTGGAGAGAAGCCGCGGCGCCTCGCGCGAGGCGAGGC